>Ga0268299_1000236_pt1 | contig 209347 bp, 124 predicted proteins | sample NOBtaG_FD_193484 | JGI IMG/M metagenome (GOLD analysis project Ga0268299, IMG submission 193484) | Activated sludge microbial communities from bioreactor in Nijmegen, Gelderland, Netherland - NOB reactor | ecosystem: Engineered > Bioreactor > Aerobic > Activated sludge | place: Netherlands... | reverse complement strand
GAATGTCTCGGTGGACCTGGGAGTGCATGGCCGCGATTCCGCGCCGCGGCCTCCGGTGAGCGCCTGGCTCCGGGTGCTCGACGAACCAATACTCCGACTCACCTCGGTGGACCTCGGTGCTACGGCGGATCTCACCTCGCTGGCCGAAGTATTTGATTTCGCGCGCGATTACCTGGGCTTGTTGAAGGCCGCGGTCATTGCGTCCGGACTGGTCCCACCCGGCATCGAAGGCTCGGGACAATCCCTGGCCGATCTTCTCGCCCGGATGCTGGGGCCGGGCCGCGGGCTGGAGATCGTCTCCTGCGTCAACGACATCCCCAAGGGCTCGCGCCTCGCCGTGAGCACCAACCTCCTGGGCTCCCTCATCAGCGTGTGCATGCGGGCCACCGGGCAAACCCACGGCGCCGGGCTGACGGGTCCGCTCACCGAATCCGACCGGCGGGTGGTGCTCGCCCGCGCGTTGCTGGGCGAGTGGCTTGGGGGCAGCGGCGGCGGCTGGCAGGATTCGGGGGGCGTCTGGCCGGGCATCAAACTCATCACCGGCGTGGCCGCCGGGGAAGGGGATCCCGAATTGGGCATCTCGCGTGGACGCCTCATGCCGTCCCACCATGTGTTCAGCCGGGATGAGATTCCGGAAAGCGCGCGGCAGGCGTTGATGAACTCGCTCGTGGTGGTGCACGGCGGCATGGCGCAGAATGTCGGTCCCATCCTGGAAATGGTCACCGAGAAGTATCTGCTGCGCTGCGAGGCGGAATGGCGCGGGCGGCAGGATGCCCTGACGGTGCTCGACGAAGTGATCGCCGCCCTGAAGCACGGCGACATCCGGGCCGTGGGCGCCGCCACCACACGCAATTTCCGCGAACCCATCCAGACCATCATTCCCTGGGCATCCAATGCCTTCACGGAGCGACTCATCGCCCAGTGCGAATCGGAGTTTGGCGCGGATTTCTGGGGCTTCTGGATGCTGGGCGGTATGTCGGGCGGCGGCATGGGATTCATCTTCGACCCGCGCCGCAAGGCCGAGGCCCAGGAGCGGTTGCAGGTCCTGATGCTGGAGACCAAGCGCGAGCTGCAAAGCGCGCTGCCGTTCGCCATGGACCCGGTGGTCTTCGACTACGCCATCAACGAGCAGGGCACCTGCGCGGACCTGCTCCGCGGGGACGAAGCGCTCATGCCGCCGGGCTACTATACCTTGGTGGCCCCCTCATTGCTGCGGCAGGACCGCCATGAGCTGCCCGCGGCGCGGCGGACGGAACTCGACAAGTTCGGCGCCGCGGCGCGGACGCGTCCGGAACTGCGGGGCATGGTGCAGTCGCTGTTCGACGCCCTGCTGCCACGCGGCAAGGCCGGCCGCGGCGACGGCGCGACCCTGGCCGAATTGCTCGAGCGCCACGGATTCGACCGCGCGCAGCACGAGCAGATCCGATCCGACATCAAGGAAGGCCGGATCGGCCTCGCTCAGAACCGTCTGCGCGCCGATGCTGTTATTGAAGATGTTCAGCCGGGCGACGTGGTGGATCATTCGACGCCGCTGAAGGCGTCCGAAGAACGCCGGCTCCGGTCGCTGGGCGAAGCCTCGCTGCGCCGCGGCGAAGTGGCGGTGGTCAGTCTGGCTGCCGGCGCAGGGTCGCGCTGGACGGGAGGGGCTGGCACCTGCAAGGCGCTGCATCCGTATGCCCGACTGGCCGGACGCCACCGCACTTTCCTGGAGACCCACCTGGCGAAATCCCGGCGAGTGTCGCGGCAAATCGGCGTGCCCCTGCCGCACGTCATCACCACGAGCTACGCGACCCACGAGCCGACTGCGGCCTTTCTCTCCCGGGCCGGCAATTATGGCTACGAGGGGCCGCTGATGCTGTCCCCGGGACGCAGCGTCGGGCTGCGCATGATTCCCACCGAGCGGGACTTGCGGTTTCAGTGGGAGGAAATGCCGCAACAGTTGTTGGACGTGCAGCAGCAGAAGGTTCGGGACAGTCTGCGCGCCGCCCTCATCGGATGGGCGCGCGCCGCCGGGGAGGCGGGGGACTACACGGACAACCTGCCGCTCCAGTGCCTGCATCCGGTGGGGCACTTCTTCGAGATCCCGAACCTGTTGCGCAACGGCGTGCTGGCCGGCCTGCTCGCCGAGCGTCCGGCGCTGCGGCATCTGATGCTGCACAACATTGACACTCTGGGGGCGACGGCCGATCCGGCGATGCTGGGGCAGCATCTGGAGGGTGCCGCCTGCCTCACCTTCGAGGTCATCACCCGCCGGCTGGAAGACCGTGGCGGCGGCCTGGCCCGGGTCAACGGCCAGGTGCGTCTCGTCGAAGGCCTGGCCATGCCCCGCGAGGAGGACGAGTTCAGGTTGAGCTACTACAACTCCATGACCACCTGGATCCATCTGGACCGCTTCCTGGAGGCGCTGGGGCTGACCCGCGAGGACGTGGTGGCGCAGCGGGAGGATCGAGTCCTTCCGGCGATCCGCAGTCTGGCCGCGCGCCTGCCGACCTACGTCACGCTCAAGGACGTGAAGAAGCGGTGGGGCCACGGACAGGAGGACGTCTTCCCGGTCGCGCAGTTCGAGAAGCTGTGGAGCGACCTGACCGCCCTGCCCGAAATGCCCTGTCAGTTCGTCGTGGTCCCGCGTCTCCGTGGCCAGCAGCTCAAGGATCCCGCGCAACTCGACGGCTGGCTGCGCGACGGCTCTGCAAAATACGTCGAGAGCCTCTGCGACTGGGGATGTTAGGAGTCCCGCCTTCAGTCGGTAGCGTCTCAGCCGACTGGGACGCTTCAGGAGTCACATGGCGTGTTTGCGAAGGCGGAAGGATTTAGGGCGGAATCTGGACACGGATTTCACGGATTCACACCGAGAGGGCTCTTTCTTGTCCGTGAAAATCCGTGAAATCCGCGTCTCGTCTTCTCCCCCTGCCCATTCCGGAGTTCCCATTTCCGAATCCGCCGGTCACAATCGGATCCGTGAATCCGATGACATTTTCGAAGGGGTGCCTCTTGGCGTGTCTTCTGGCGTCCGGGGTATTGCAGGCCGCAGAGGGAACCGTCCTGGCGCCGGGGGCGACACTGAAGTTGTTGGGTCAGGGTTATGAGTTCACCGAGGGGCCATCGGCCGACCGCGAGGGCCATGTGTATTTCACCGACCAGCCCAACGACCGCATCGTGCGCTGGGATGCGGCGACGGGAACGTTTTCGGACTGGATGAAGCCGTCGGGCCGCGCCAACGGCACGTACTTCGATGCGGCGGGAAACCTGCTCGCCTGCGCGGACGAGAAGAACCAGTTGTGGTCCATTTCCCCGGACCGGAAGGTCACCGTGCTGGTGAGCGATCTCGGGGGCAAGCTGTTCAACGGCCCGAATGACGTGTGGATCCGGCCCGACGGCGCGCTCTATTTCACGGATCCCCTGTACAAGCGTTCGTACTGGCAGCGCGATCCGGCGTCGCAGCAGACCGGGCAGCACGTGTATTTCCTCGCCAAGGGGGGGAGTCCCAAGGCCGTGGCCACGGATCTTACCCAGCCTAACGGAATCATCGGGACTCCTGACGGCAAGACCCTGTACGTCGCGGACATCGGCGCGGGGAAGACCTACGCCTACGACATCCAGTCGGACGGCTCGCTCACCGGCAAACGGCTGTTCTGCGAGATGGGATCGGACGGCATGACGCTCGACAACGAGGGGAATGTGTACCTCACGGGCAAGGGGGTGGTGGTGTATGACCGGACCGGAAAGCTCATCGAGCGAATCGCCGTGCCGCAGGGTTGGACGGCCAATGTGACGTTCGGCGGGCGGAACCGGGATCTGCTCTTCATCACGGCCGGCCCGGCGGTGTATGGCATCCAGACGCGGGTGAAAGGCGCGCAATGAGCCGGTGGGGTGCCCTCTGGCTCGCGCTCATCATTCCGCTGTTGGTGGGCGGCTGTGCCACTTCCGAGACGCGCTGGTGGAAGGGCAACCTGCACACGCATTCGCTCTGGAGTGACGGGGACGATTTTCCGGACTCCATCGCGGCCTGGTACAAGGACCAGGGATATCATTTTCTCGCGCTGTCCGATCACAATCGGATGCTCGAAGGCGAGCGGTGGATCGCGTTCCGCGACACCCCGGCGTTTCGCGCGGCGCTGGGAACCAATGAATCGCGCTTTGGTCCGGACTGGCTCCAGCACCGCGAGGTCCAGGGCACGAACCAAGTCCGCCTGAAGACACTCGCCGAATTCCGCGACCGGCTGGAAGTGCCCGGACATTTCCTCCTGATCCCGGCGGAGGAGATCTCCAGCGGCTACCTCTCGTTCCCGGTGCACATCAACGCCACCAATCTCCGCGAGCCCATCGAACCGCCTGGCGGCACCAACGTGCTCGACGTGATGCAGCGGGGTGTTAACGCGGTGCTCGATCAACGCCGGCACACGGGACAACCCATGATGCCCCACATCAATCATCCGAACTTTGTCTGGGGAATTACCGCGGAGGACCTGATGATGGTGCAGGGCGAACGCTTCTTCGAGGTGTATAACGGGCATCCGCTCGTCCACAACGAAGGGGATGCTGTGCATGCGGGCACGGACCGGGTCTGGGACATCGTGCTCGCGTGGCGGCTGGGCCAACTGGACCTGCCGGTGATGTACGGACTGGCCACCGACGATGCCCATAACTACCACCAGTTCGGGACGGGCAACAGCAACGCGGGGCGCGGGTGGGTGATGGTTCGTTCGGAACGGCTGGAGCCGGCGGCCCTCATTGCGGCGCTGGAGGCTGGGGATTTCTACGCCAGCAGCGGGGTCACCCTGCGCGATGTGCGACGGAAGGACGGGAGGCTCCACATTGAGATCGAGCCGGAGCCCGGCGTGACCTACGTCACGCGGTTCATCGGCACGCGGCGCGGGTTTGATCCGACCCGTTCGCCGGTGATGTCCGAGGCGGGCGAGCTCGTGCGGGCCACCTGGCGTTATGACGACTCCATCGGCGAGACGCTGGCCGTGGTCGAAGGGCTCTCACCCTCCTACGAGTTGGTGGGGGATGAATTATATGTGCGCGCGCTGGTCACCTCGTCGAAGCGGATCCCCAATCCATATCGCGAAGGCGAGACCGCGTCCGCCTGGGTGCAACCGGTGGTGCCGTAATGCCGTAGTGCGTGAAGGATCCTGGATGAGCTTTGAGAGTCCCATAGCTCCTCCGCTTCGTCCCCGGTGCATTTGAAAATTGGCGGAGAGATCACAGGCGAGCCGGCCAAAAGCATCGGATGGCTGAGACCCCGGGAGAGTACCCCCCACGAGTCCGACCGGCATTCCTTGGCGCTCTTCGCGTCCTTGGCGGGAGGAGCACAAACGGGGCGGGACTCGCTCACCTTGGCATGATGCTCTTGTGGAGAACTTTTCGGGAAAAATCGCTGGAGCTTTTGACAGCGATCCGCATCTTTGCGGAGTTCCTAGGTGTCAATCCTTAGTATGGTGTTGCCCCATGGTCGGCTTTCTCTGGACCCTCCCCGTTCGCAGCATCGTCTGGCTTGCCCTGTGGTTTGCAGTATTCGCCACCACCACCCGAGGCCAGGGGGTCCTGAACACGGAGGCAGGGCAGGGGTTCGTGAGCCGGGCGGTTCCCTTTAGCTACAGCCGCGAGTTCGAACTGCCGGTGATCCAGTTCCGATTCGGGTTTACCACGGACGAACTGGTGAGGGCCGGCATGATTCCGGACGCCTTCACCATTTCCATCGTGGACGAGGCGGGCGACGCCGTCCGGATCCTGGTCACGGCGGATGCCGGCGGGGTCGTATGGGCGCCGGTCACTCCCGGGACAATCCCTGTCGTTCCGGACAGCATTGGCTACACCCCGATTCCCTACTCCAGCCTTGATCCGGTGCAGGCTCCTGGGCTCGCCAATTCGGTCGCGTTCGATCTCCAATTTGCCTTGAGTGCGGAATGGGCGGACCGCGATTTGACGGTTTATTTCGATCTCTTCAACAATGACGACGATGTGGCGTCTCAAGCCTGGTACTCGCAGCCCATCGTGGTGCCCGAGCCGTCGGCAGCGGTTCTCCTCGGGTTCGGCCTTGGAGGCTTGGTGTTGATTGCGCGGCGGGCGCGGCCGGGGATTCGCGCTATCACCGGCTGGCTCGCGGCGGGGTTGCTGTGGAGCCTGTCCACCACCCACGCGGCCGACACCGGCGAGAAAGTGTTTCGGCTGAACGAGGTAGAACTGACGCTCGCCGAGGTGACCCCCGACACCGCGGTCTATTTCCGATCCATGCGCCTGAACCGCGCGCTCAATGTGTGGAATGTCGAGGTCACCCTCAGCAACCGGTCGGATCGTCTCCTGAACGGTCCGCTGGTGCTCCTGGTGGACTCGCACTCCGGCACGCCCGGTCCCGTGGGACCCGACGGTTTGGACGACAGCCAGCCCCCCAAGGGGTATTATGATCTGAGCGCCCGGGCGGGGGATGGGGTGCTGGCGCCGGGGGAAACCACCGAGCCCCGGACGCTGACCCTGGGCCGGAGTGGCAATACTCCGCCGGCCTTGCAAACCCGGGTGTTTGCCGCCCGGGTCCCGCTGGCATCCGCGCTGACGGTGACCCGATCGCTCGACGAGGTGGGGCGTCCTCTGCCGGGCGTCGCCCTGACCGTCACAGGGCCGGCGGGAACAGCGCAGCAGGTCAGCGACGGCATTTCCGGCGTAGCCTCGATCGGGCAGGGAGAAGGGGAGCATCAAGTGGTCTTCCGCGCCCAAGGCCATCTCCCAGTCTGGCGCCGGCAGGCCTTGGTCTCCAACCGCACCGCCATCCTTCCCAATCCGCGGCTTCCGCTGCGGGATCTCCATCCGGTTACCGTGACACCCCTCGGCGGCAGCGGGATCACCAATGCTTCGGGCAGCATCCGCATCGAGGCCGACGCCGGGGCGGTTGCGGCGGCAACGGAGCTCACGCTCTCGGCGCTGTCCGGCCAGACGCTTCCGGGATTCCTGCCCCTGGGTTGGAGCCCCTTGAGCGCCTTCTGGCTGGAGAGTTCCCGGCCGTTGTCCGGACCGCTCCGCGCGGCGTTGCGCCCCGACGGGCCAATCGGTCCTGGAGAGACGGCGGCGTTGGTCCGCTGGGATGAAGCTGCCCTGCTGTGGAGGGTGGCGGCCTTGGTGCCGGGACAGGGATCCAATGCGGTGACGGTTTCCATTGGATCCGCCGGCGCCTACGCGCTGGTGGCGCCCGACACCGGCCCCACGGCGCCGCCGGCACCGCAGGGGGACGCGCCGCTGCCTGCCACGCTGGTCCAGGCGCCGGCGCTCGACGGACTGACTGCCGAGGGGGCCGTGACGCCGCCGGCGAGTCCGGCGAGCCTGGTGCCCGAGGAGGTGACTGCCAGGGCGGATCTTACGCTTCGGCACGCCTCGAGCGCGATGCCCAGCGGCCTGCTCCTCCGGGGCGAGGTGACGGAGACGTATGTCACTGCCGACGGGGGATTACGCCTGACACCGCAGTACGAGCAGTTCCTGGTCGGCTATCAGCGTCCCGGGGATGCGGACCCGCAGACGCTGCACTCGAGTTTTCCGATCCGCCCGCGGCTGCTGTTCGGTCCGGACCAACTGGATGCCGCCACCGTGCGGATGGACCTCCTTTCGGAGCAGCCGTTTGACGGGCAGGTGCTGGATGCGGCCGGCGGGCAGATCGGCGCGGAGGGGGTGCGGGTGCTGGCCGGCGGCGGCCGGCTGACGGGTCCTAGCGCGTTTCGCCTGCGGCGGTTGGACGCGACAGTGTTCACCAATCTCGTCGGCGCCGGGCATACGCTGGTGGCGGCCTTTGATTTGACGGTGGATGGTTCCACGGTTGTCGGAGGCTTGGCTGCCCAGTTGAGCGGTGCTCCGACCAACGGACTCTTCGTTCTGGCTCGGGTCCTGAGCGACACCGGCTATTTCGGCTTGCAGCCCGTGGAACGCCTTCAGAGCGAAGCCGCGGGCCAACTCACCAGTCTGGAGCCGTCCGTGGGCGAGCGCCTACCGGGGTTGCGAGGGTCTGGCCAATTTGTGTTGGTGCGGGTGGATCAACCCCAAGGCTTGGTCACCGGCGTGGCGCGGAATGGCGCGGGTGCGATCCAGGAAGGGATGCCGGTGTCCGTCACCGGACTGCCTTGGTTGACTCTGACCGACAATGCCGGTCGCTATCAGTTGGTGGCTTCGGCGGGACAGCGGGAACTGGTGGTCCGGGACCCGGTGACGGGCGACGCCGGCCTCGTGACGGTGACCGTGGCGGACCCGGGGCAGGGCACCTCGCAGGACCTGGGTACCGCGCCGCGCGGACCTCGGGTCGCCCGGATGACCCCAGAGGCGAATGCCACGCGGGTGCCGCGGGTGGGCAGCGTGGTGATCGAATTCGATGAAGCGGTGAACCCGGCGACCGTGGTGAACGCCATACAGCTGCTGCGGCCCGACAACTCCGCAGTGCCGGCCTCTGTGACGCTCAACCTGGCCAATCGGATCGCCACCTTGAGCCCGTCCAACGAGCTCGATGCCAACACCGCATACCGGGTGCAATTGGCGGCCACGATTGCCGACCCAGGAGGCCTGCCGTTGGAGGGAAGTCGCGAGTTCACCTTCACCACCGTGCCGCTCAGCACGCGGGATGTGGCGGCCCAGTTGATCATCTACGAACCGGGAGCGACCAATGTTCCCGTGGCGATTTTGGATGATATCCCCGCTTATGAGCCGGGCCAGGACCGCTCGGCAATTGTGGTTCATGGAACTCCCGGGGTGGCGGATGCAGAAGTGCCGGTCGTCCTGGTCAACGAAACTACCGGTGAAACGGCCACCGTGCTCAGCAAGCCGGACGGCAGTTTCAGCAGCGTGATCGCTGGAAATGAGGAAGATTTTGTCAGCGCCATTTTCGTCAATCTAAACAACACGCGGATATACGTGCCGGTGAGCCGGCAGGAGTTCGACAATGGGTTTGTTGGATTATACCCCCAAGGGGGAATTCTCGAGGCTCAATCCGACGGAGGGCCCGTTCGAGTGATCATCGAGCCCAAGGCGATCGAACGAAAAGCCAAACTCAGATTGAAACCGGTCCCGCCGGGGCAACTCGCTCAACTCCTGGGCGGAGTCAAACCTGCCGCGGGCATGCTCGCGGGCGCCGGACTCCAAGTGGAGGTGGAGGAAGGCCAGATCACCGGCTCGATGAAAGCGCGATTTCCGGTGGACCTTCACGCCTTGGGCTATGCGACCAACGCTCCATTTGAGCCTCCAGCCGTTGCGTTGGCCATGGTCCGCGACACACAGGACGAAACTAGTTTCGAAGTGTTGGACCAGATGATCTTCACCTCGAACGCCACTCTGGAGAAGAATGCCTTCTCGAGGGCGGGAGATCCGGCCGCAGGGCAAATCCGACGCGCGGATGGCGGCCAGGAACAGCTCTTTGCCGGGGTGCTGGATTCGGCCATCGGATTCATTCCGGTGGTGGGAGGGCCGGCCCAGATGGCGTTCAATTTTGTCGTAGTGCCGTTGATCATCGGGCCCCGACCCGTGGTCATAAAAGGCAAGACCATGGGGCTCCCTGCGGATCTGGGCGAGCATTTCGCCGGCGTGGACCTCGTAGGCATGGGCATTGATGTTGCCTCGGGGGGACAGGGGGCGAGCGCCCTGTCGGAGTATCTCAAGGAGAAGTTGTCGAAGCCGGTCAGCGGAGCCTTCGTGGCCTTGGAGACTGTGGCGGAGCGGGATATCGGGCGTCCGGGCCGAATCAAGAGGGGAATGGTGTATGCGACCAGTGGGCGGGATGGATCGTTTTTGATGGTCGCTCCGTCCCTTACCAACGTTTATCTGATCACGGCGACGTCCGCTCTCTATCAGGACCGGCAAACCGTTCCGGTCCTGACTTTGTTTGAACTGAGTCTGGCGGGAGCGGTGTTTAAGAATTTCTTTTTCGACTCCCCAGCGCTGACCCGGGTGCCCCCATCCACTCATGTGGCTCACGCTCCGCTGGAACCGGCTCCCGGCACGGACTGCGAGGTGCAGGTGAATGCGTCCTCGGGCGGCGGAGGGGCTCCGCCTCAAATCCTTGTGCAGGTCAAATCGGTGACGTCCCGGGTTCCCGGAGTCACCGCCACGCTGCAGGACGCCCAATTGACGCTGTTGGAAGAAGTGGTGCTGGGGACAACTCGAAAGCGATGGCGCGGATCCCTCAAGACGGACAAGAACGTGATCGTCAGACTGCGGGTCGGCGTTCTTGGGGCCAACGATCAATCCGAGACCCTGGACTATCCGATCGCCTTTGGCGGGCTTCCACCGGTGACCGAAACCAACGCCATCCCGTCGTCCGATCCGAACGATCCGCACGGACCCGTGGTGATCTTTACCTTGCCGCCGGATGGCGGAGTGGTCTCCGAGAACGGAACGATCCGCCTGCGTTTTGACAAGGCCATCAGCCGCTCCGTCCTGGAGAGTTTGTCCGGCATCAACCTCAACGACACCCGGGTGCCTCCTCCCGTGGTGCGGTTGAGCCCGGATCAAAAGGAACTGGTCCTGCAATATGCCGGGCTCGACCCCGAGAACTCCTATACGTTGAGCGTGTCAGGATTGTCGGTGCGAGATCTCAATGACAAGCCGCTTGATCAGCGGCCCAGCACGCCTGCGCTGGACTCATTCTCGATACGGTTTACTGCCGCGCCGATCCCCACCACGGCCATTCCGGGAATCCAGAACGGCCGCGGATCGGCCATTTCGGGAAATCGCCTCTACGCCCTGGAGATGACGACCCCGTCCGTCAGCTACCTGGTCGTTTATGATATCACCAATCCGGGCACGCCGATCGAACTGAGCCGCACCAGCCTCTTCGGGCCGCCGCGCGATTTGGTGGTCATACCGGACTACGCCTACCGACTGCGTCCCGGGGATCCGGTGCGGCGCCATGAATTGGTGGTGGTGGTTGGGGGGGAATTGGACGCCCGAATTGGCGGGGGCAGCGCCCCGGGGCCGCGCCCTATTGGCGGCGAGGCGGACGTGAACGTTCGCGGGCAATACCTGTGGGTGTTTGAGATGGAAGACCCGAGGCAGCCCCGCATCCGGGCATCGCCGGTGGTGAGCTACCGCGTCGGTTCCGCCGTGGTCAAGGTGCGATGGGAGGCCCCCTATCTCACCTATCAGGAGTTCAATCCCGAGTACCAGCACCTGGGACTGGTCAACTTGCAGGAACTCATCCGCGGCTACGCAGCCACGCCGGCGGAAGCAGCCGGCTTTGATCCCCAGGGCGCCTCCGGCAAGGACACCAACAATGACGGGGACTATGTGGACGACGGTGATGAACTCCCGACACCCCAGCTCAAGCCCATCGAGTTTTACGGCAAGCACGGAGGGTATTTCCTCAACCAAACCACCCAGCGGGTGAACGACTTTGACACCATGGCCGGATTTGTCGGAGTGACACTCGGCCCCGGGTTTGAATTCAACGACCGCGGGCAGGTCACCAAAATTGCCGTCCCACCCTCCTACCGAACGGTGGCCTCCGGGGGTGGGGAGGTGGACTTCCGTCAGGGCAGTGTTCGATATGACCCTGGAGCGCATCCCAAGCGGGTCAGCCTCAGTTACGTGCCGATCCAGATGGGGGCCACCGTGCAGCAGACGTTGGTGGCGATGGTCGCGCTGGCGCCGGATGCCGACGGCCGGACCAAACTCTCGGTGATTGACATCACCCTGCCGGCGCAGCCGCGGGAATTGAACCGGATCGTGATTCCCGACGAGTTAAGCGGCGGCCAATTGCAATCCGTGGTGCCTCGTCGCGACGGGGTGCTGGAATTGGCCACGGCGGGGCATGTGCTCGAACTCAACCCCCGGTTTTTTGGCCAAACCAACTATGCGGGGCTGCACCCATCCATCATCGGATTCATTCCCGGAGCCGGAGGCGGCACGCGCAGCCTGGGCCAGGAAATCAACGGGGTGCATGCCGTCGCCGACGGTGGACACAATGTGGTCGTGCAGACCGCACCCATCCTCAGCTTCGTCCAGTTTCCGGAACTGCCGGCGGTGGTGAATCCTCAGAGTCTTCCGCAGGGCGATGAATCGTTGCGGGAGTTGTTCGATAAGATGCTGGAGGTTGGCGGACTGGTGCCGGCGCGATTGCGGACGGAGCCGGAGTTGAGCAAGTCGAATGTGATTTCACATCTGTCCCCTCCGCTGCCGGCAGCTCATTACCATGTATTGGTCCGGGCGCCCGGGCTGCATGAACAGGTCGAACTGGGGCTGGAGGCGCTCAATTCAGCCGGGCGCCCCGTTGCCAACAAGGGATTCCGGTTCCCGCCAGTGCGGGCGGTGAGCCTGTTCACGCTGAATCTGCTGGATCAAAAGTTGCGTCCGACCTGCGACGCGCCCATCCGGTCCCTTCCGGCCTATCGCGTCAGCAACGATCCCAACAGTCCCTTCTACAACTACTATCTGTCCCGTCCGTTCGCGCTGATCTACGAGGACATTTCCCTCGAGGAGATAGCGGCGCTGAAGACGGAGTTGGAGCGGGAAATTCTTTGGGCGTCCGATTATTGGCGGGCCTTCATTGATCCGGTGGAGCGACCCAGGCCCGTCGTGGGTCCATTTGCCGCGCGGGTGGATGCCGACCGGAAAGCCCTTTTGCCCCTGGCGTCCCAGACGGTGCGGTCCTTCCCGGCTTCGTATGTCGCGGGACGAAATCCGCCCCCTGCCGGCGGCCACTCGACGCTCTCCGGCACCTTCGGCACAGTGAGCGCTCACAACGGCGAGGTGCGCATGACGACCACCGACATGACCTTGCCGAGCCGGCGCCTAGGGATCCGGGTCGAGCGAAGCATTGGCGGTCAGGACAATTACGACGGCCCGTTTGGATTAGGTTGGGACTTCAACTACAACCAGCGTCTGACGGAGCTGGAGCCGGACGTGTTTCCGGTCGGACTTTCGATGCCGCTGATCAACCGGGGTACTGAATCCGCCAGCGTCATCGCCAGCGGCCGGGATTTGATCTTCCACTCCGGCGGCGGGCGCATGATTCATTTTCGCTGGGTGAATGACCGCATTCCTTCGGAGTATCAAAGCGACCCCCTGGTGCGGGAATTGAAGTATGCCGACTCGGTCGCCGAGTACTACCTACCCGAAGACGGCGTCTTTGACCTCCTGGTCAAGTTCCAGGACGGCAAGTTTGAGCGCCTGACTCCTGACGGCACTCGTTTTCAATACGACACCAGCGGTCATCTCAAATCCATACTGGATCGTTTTCCGGCGAATCGCCATGACCTGGACTATGACAGTCACGGCTGGTTGATCCGGATTGATGATCGCTCGGTGACCACCGAGCGTTATCTAGAGTTTGGCTACTACCGATGGAAGAATGATCCGGAGTTCACCAAAAATCTCGACGAGGTGGCGCCTAATTCCTTCGTCGTGGGAAAGATCTGCCGGCTTCGCGACTACGTGGGAAGCAAGGTTGCCGGCCGGGACGTGCTGTTTTTCTACAATGACGAAGGGCTGCTCATCCGCCGCGAGAGTTTCCAAGTGGACGGGGAGAACACAGGCTACGCCGGACGCGCCAAGACGCACTACCTGTACGACGGCTGCAAAATCAAGGGAGTAGGTGTGGGCGAAAAGGGGACGCCGCTTTTCGTGGTGGACACTGCCGCCAACAGCCGTGGCGCCAATGTGGCCAAAGGTGGCAAAGGAGTGGTGGGCGACGTCGGGATCACCATCCCGATGGAAAATACGGCGGGGAATGTGGGGAGTCAGACTAGCGTCTCGATACTCGCAGACGGACGAATCACCGAGACCCAGTTTGATGCGTATGGATATCCGGTGTGCACCAAGGTGTCGGGCGGAGATGGGGGCGAGGCCCAGGTCTGTCAGACCCAGAACCGCCACGGCCAAATCACCTTTGTCAGAACCCCGGAGGGGCGGACCGAAACGACCACCTATGACGAAAGCAACCCCATTTTCCGTTCCCGGGCCAACGTATTGACCCGGACGGTGGATCCGGGGCCCCTGGGCGGAGCGGCTTATACCGAGCAGTTTTCCCACGATCCCCGCTGCAATTTGCTGTCCGGCCCCCAAAAGAATGCCAATGGATTCACCATCAACTATTCGCTTTCCACGGACGGCCGTTCCGTTCGCTCCATCCGGCGGGGTGACGATCTTGAGGAGACCTTTGAACACAATCAGTACGGGCAATTGATGCGCCATGTGGATGAGGAAGGCATCGAGACCGGAGCCGAATTTGACGCGGCGACCGGATATCTGGCGGCCTCTTTGGAGGGATCTCGCCGCACGGAACGCCGGTATGGATCCGATGTGGCATCGCAGCTCGGTCTCGCGGCTTCCATTCAGCCCCCCCGAGGTGCGGTCATCCAAATCCAATACAACAAGGCGCTGCAAGAGACTGAGCACGTTCGAGGGGACCTCATCAAGCGGTACGCCTATGATGAGCAGGGGCGGATGGTCCGCGAAGTCATCAGACTGGGCGGCGGTCGGGTGCGCGAGACCGAACTCACCATCCTGCCCCAGGGATTCGTCCAATCCAAACGAATCTCGGGAATGGACGTGAACGGTTCCCCGGAAAACTTGGAGTACACCTACACGCCGGATTCTGTGTTCCGTATCGCCAGCATCCGGCATCCGGGAGGCCTGGAACAAACCTTCGAGTACAACAACCGCGGCGACATAACGAAGGCGACGCTGGGGGACTATGCCGAGGAATTCATCCACGACCGGGAGGGTAACGTGGTCGAGTGGCGGCGGGGCGGAGTAGCCGTGGCAACGACGGAGTACGATGGGATGTCACGTCCCAAGCGCAGCATCAAGCTCACCGGCAACCGGCAGTATGTCACCACCCGGGCCTATTACCCGGGCGGGCAACTGCGAATCGAGACTGTCACGGATCCGGTGTACGGTTTGGTCTCCGAATGGTCCTTTCCGGAAATAGACGCTCTCGGACGTCCGACACGCCAGGTGGTGGAGGGCGAAGAGGTCAGCACGACCCATCGGTTTGAGTACGGTCAGCGGCAGGGAGCCTCGATCGGACCGCGCCAAACGGTGCGCCGGACCTGGAATGCTGCGGGGGATCAAATCACTTATGAGGATTCCTTGCAGACGCTGACGATGACCCGCGACGGCAATGGAAACCTGGAAACGGTCGAACGCGTGGAGGGGAGCGTTTCCTACCAGGATCGTTACGCGTATGATGATCTGGACCACACGACCTTGGTGGGGGATGCGCTCGGCGACCTCCGGCTCATCACGGCGCGTGCGGATGGCTTACCCCTCCGGTCGGCCAACGGCCGGGGCCACGCAACCCTTACGGAGCATTCGGTGCTCGGTGAATTGGAGCGAACGGCCCGTGCGGACGGCATGGAGAGGCGCTATCGCCGGGATGCACGCCGCCATGTGACCCGGGAGGGGGATCTGGACGGCGGCTTCACCTTCGAATTTGACGAAAAGGATCGGCTTCGCCGCCGCACACTCCGGAATGGCGCAGAAATCCTCTACGGAGACTTCGACTCGCAAAACAATCCGCAACAAGTCACCATGCCAGGTGGGCGCCAAACCTTCCAATACGACCTGCTCGGGCGCCCGATCGCGGTGAACTCGGAATTCGAGGGTACCGCGTACGTTTCGACCGCCGAATACGATGCCCTGGGTCGCGTTCGTCGGAGCACCTATTCCCAGGATGGCGGCGCCGTCAATTCAACGACAACGGTCTATGACAAAAACGGTTCGCTTAGGGAAAGCCGGTTCCAGGAGAATGGCGTCGATTTCACTGTCCGCTACACCCACCATGCCGACCTCTCTCGGAAGTCGATCATTTACCCATCCGGTCCCGAGGTATCGGAAGAACGGGACCCGGGAGGCCGTTTAATCGGGGTTTCGGATGCAGGCGGTCTCATTTACCGCGTCACTGATTGGACGGGGATCCGCCAGCCCAGCCGAATCTCGATAGGTTCGAGCATCCGGGCGGTGCAGAACTTCGACCGGCGCGGGCGGTTGACCGGGACACGCTACACACGGACCTCCGATGGATCCGTGCTCGCGCACCTGCGCTATCAATACGACGCGGCCAACAACCGAGAAATCGTCCAGTACCTGCACCGCGCGGGCAAGGCAGACCGATTCACCTACGACAACGGGGAGCGGGTCCAAGAGGCGAGTTTTGGGGTGTTGCCGCTGAGCGCGGGGGGCTTTACCCCGCCGGAGTTCATCCGCAACTACGGATACAGTTCGGATGGCCTGGATGTCCTGGTCTCCTCGCACTTGAGCGGTCCGCTCGGCGCCCGGGCGCCTCCCTTTGCGCAATCGTGGTCGGCGCATGACCGATTTCTGCTCCCGGTACGGGTCAACGACTTCGATCGCGGCCCGGCGGATCCTTTGGGACGTGTTCGCCGGGCCGAATTATACGTCCGTGACGCCGGTCAGGCCGGTCTCCATCCCGTCGCTGCAACTCTGACGCACAACGGTCAGGAGAATCTCATTCGGGTTTCCCGATCGGATGGGGTGATGGTCGAGAATACCTACCAAGGCAGCCTGCTTCGGAGCGGCCGGCAGATTCTCCGCAACGGTGTCCCGACCGAGACTCGCACCTATGTTTACGACTCCGAAGGCCGTCTCTTGGAGGAGTATGAGCGGACTGGCGAGGACAGCACCGTCCTCATGGGGCGGTACTACTATTTTTCCGGGGACGTGCCGGTCGCGGCAGACCTTCGCCGTGACCTCAATGCCGCGTTGGAGCGGTACTACTACCTCACGGATAGCAGCGGTTCGGTCATCGCGGTTGCCGACGCGTCGGGTGCGGTGGCGGAACGGGTTCGATACGATACCTTCGGACAGCCGCTTATTGAACTGGAGGACACCGCGCCTCCCGGGGTGCAGCGCGTTGAGACAGCCGGCTCCGGCGCCCTCTTGATCCAGATCTCCGAGCCGGTGTCTCCGGCGCGAGTGGATCCGGGGCCCGGGGGGGGCATTGTGCGCTTTGCGGCCCCGGCGTTCGGCCTTGATGCGGAGGTGACCTTTTATGCGGGTCAGCCTGAGACCAACGTGTTGGGATCGCTGGCGATCGTGCCGCTGGCGGATGGGGGCGGCGGGGAGATGCAGTTGCGCTTCATTCCGGATGGGCCGTCGGAAGGGCCCATGCGGTTGGTGATCGCAGCGGGAGTCCTGCAGGACGAGTGGGGGAATCTCAATCCGGAAATTCGACTCATCTTTACCAATCGTGCCGGTGGGGCCGGAGAGGTGCTGGTGGACACCGGAGCTCGGACCGCCGCCCAGACCGCCGCCCGAAGTTCGCTGGGATCGCCGTTTTTCTTCCAAGGGCAGTACCTCGACTACGACACGGGTCTCTTCTATTTGCGCGCCCGTTTCCTCGATCCGTTCTCGGGGATGTTCCTGGAGCCGGATCCATTGGGCTATCAGGACGGCGTCAACCTGTACGCGGCATTGGGGAACAATCCCACCAGCCGCCGCGATCCCTCCGGATTGGCTTACGACTGGACCGAGTTTGCCCAGTCGGATGACTGGGCGGCGGCAGCCAAGGCTCAACCCGAAGTTCCTTCGTGGAGTGCCCGGGGCCTTCAGAAACAGGTCGAAACGCAGTGGTTCCTGGCGCAGCACACGGCCACTCGGGCGCCGAATCGAGCCACACCGCAGTTTTCAGTGGAAGAAGTGGCGGCCCCGGCCGAAGCCGTGGAGGCGGCCCCGCCGAAAGTCTTTCCGACGGGAGCGGAGCGCCGAGCGGCACAGCAACGGGCCTCCGATGAATTGTGGCTTGGGAACGTCGAAGGCTACCATGTAGGGAATAGGTACATTGAGCCTTCCTACGATCCGCAAGCGAATGCCAACTATCGTGGATCACGGCGTATCAATTTGGGTTTGTATGACAACGTAAAAAAAACATCGGCACGCAACGGGGGAATGAACTTCCTCTCCCACGGCACCGCGTCGGCGGATCGTCATGTGGATCGTGTCATCGAAATCGCCGCCAGCTCGGAACCACAGCGGCTGAAGCCCCAGTTTGTGGTCAATGTTCAGGGCTGGATTGGAGACACCTTGGAGGAAAAGGTTAATCTCGCCATCATGCGGGGGGCGCGAGGCCTACCCAATCCCAACGACGGTTCGCTCGACCTGCGGCCTCTCACCCTCCAGCATGCACCGGATTTTGAATTTCATCCAGGCATCGAAAAAGGCTTTCACCTGCCCAACGTGGCTGCGACTGACTTGAACCCGGGCGTCACGGATCGAGAGATGTTCCGCATGTACAGGGCGGGCGTCCTTCATCGCGCCGTATTCGTGGAAGGTGCCGACGGAAGTAAGGTGGTAAAAGGCCAGAGTGCATTCCGTTGGAAACTCCGGAAGGTGAAACCCTTCACCTGGTGAACCCGGAGTACCCGCCATGATTTTTCCTTCCATAACGATTCGGGATGGCGTTGCCCGGCCGCCGGCGGTGATCGGCCTCGTCGTCATGCTCCTGGGAGCCTGGGGCCTGATCATGCCGGCTTCGACCGCAGAGCCATTGATCTCCCTGACCTACCGCATCAACGGCACTGGTTTGCAGGTCTCGCCCGCCGTGGTTTCGGTGCCCAAGGGGATTGCCGGATCGGTGTTCGTTTCACTAGTGGGTGGAGAGGCGACGCAGGCCCTGGCGGAAGGGGCCTACATAGAGGCTTATTTGCGGGGTCCGGGTTTCCCCGAGCCGAGGCGGATCGTCAGTGCCGTCAACCAGCCGATGCTGTTCCCGCCGCTCAACCTGGTCGGCGACTACCAGCTCGACTCGATCCGCCTCGTGGACTCGGCCACCGGCGCCACCCGGATGGAAGGCTCGCCCTCCATCGTGCCGGTGCGGGTGTTCGACGAGGTGCTGGTGTCGCGGGTGACGTCGCGTCCGCTCACCTACGAGGAGATCCAGGAGAAGGGGATCTTCATTGATGAGTCCAATTTTCGGGTCGTGGAGTTCGAGGCGGCCTTCGTGCTCGATGGAAAGACGATCCCCATCACCTTCCCGGTGGTCTCTCCGAAGTTTGTGGATTCGGTGGAGCTGATCCCGGCCGCGGAGTTGGAGGAGAAGCTCGCCCAAGCCGCGGTGATCAACAGCCAGATCGCAGCCACCACCGAGCTGCCGCCCGAGTTCGAGGTGTCGCAACTCAACATCCAGGTCCAGGGCATCAATTTTCAGGTGGTGGATCCCGGCGAGGATGAGCCGCTTGGACTCCACATTCCGCCAATTCCGGCGTTGATGGTGATCCCCGGCAACATCGGCTACCTGAACCAGTTCTTCAGCGTCCAGATCTTCACTGAGAATGCCGCGCCGCGCGGTTCGGGGCTGAGCGTGTACAACATCCAGGCGACGCTGAAGCTGCCGCCGGGACCGGATCTCCTGGTGTCCACGAACTACGCGCAGCCGGGAGACGATCCGCTCCGCTTCGCGCGCATCGGACCCGACAAGCTGATCCAACCGGTGCAGTCCATCGTGCAGCCGGGTTCGGATGGCGCGGTGGGCACGCCTGACGACGTGCCGCGGTTGGGACCGGGCGAGTCGGGGCAGGCGGAGTTCCTGGTCGAAGGGTTGCAAGAGGGATTGCATGTCATGGATCTGGACCTGGCGGCGACCATGGACGGGCTCGCGGCGGGACCGGTCCAGGTCAAGGGCAAGGCGGCGGGATCGGTGCTGGTGCGCAATCCGCGCTTTTCCATGGCCTTTTCGCATCCGCGCACCGTGCGTGCGGGCGAGCCGTACGAGGCCAGCGTCACCCTGCTCAACACCGGCATCACGCCGGCCAACCTGGTGCAGATCACGCTCAACAAGAATTCCATCAGCGGCGCGCGGCTGGAGGATGAGTCGCAGCAGACGGTGGAACTGGGGACCATCCTGCCGGGGCAGTCCGCCACGGCGACCTTCCGCATGCGTTCGCTGCGCACGGGAGCCGTGAGTTTCTCGAACCTCACCACCAGCGATGACAGCGTGGTGGGACGTTTCCGCCTGAGCATGGGTGTGGACGAGCGCGGCGTGGCGTTGTCACCGGACAGCCTCGCCCTGCCGGATGCGGTCAACGGGCTGCCGCCCGCGCTTCTGGCGGCGGCCAACCGCGTGCTGGGCCAGGCGCTCAGCGTGGCCACTGCCGGCCAGGTGCCTCCGGGGGTGATCCGGGTCGCCAAATCGGCCATTACCCGCCGGGTGCTGGATTTGGCAGAGGCCGGACAGCGGCTCACCTATGGAGATCCGGCCCGGCGCGTGCTGGCCGACCTGTTGCGCGACTGGCAGGGCGGGCGGATCGCCAGCGACGGATTCGACCAGATCCTGCGCGAGACTCAGGCGGGACGCGAGTGGCGGGATGCCCTGTTTGCGGCGATAGAGTCCGCAGACGCCCTGAGCGGCTCCGCGCGCCTGGCGGACCGCGCGGCGGACTACGCCGGGTTGGGACAGGAGTTCGTGGTGGCCGGGACGGATGACGGACGGCTGTGGGTGGACTTTGGGGACGGCAAGGCGGGCGCCGACCTCGCGGGCAGCACCCAGCCCTACGCGCTGGTGTATTCCGGCGCGCGCGGGGCCTGGGCCCCATTGCGGCACGATACCAATGCGACGGTGTTCTGGACCTTCACCAACGGCCCGCCGTCCGCCGATCTCACCGTGCTGCTGGTCTCCACCAACGGTAGCGCGCGTCAGTTGCGCTGGGCCGTTCCCAATCCCCCGCCGGATGCCACCTATTCGTTCTCCTTGCGCCAATCCTCCGACCAGTTGCAGGTGGATCTCGGGTCCGACGGCAGCGTGGATGCGGCGCAAACGGCCGTGGTGACCCCGGTGCAGGAGCTGCCCCCGGTGCTGGTCGCGGTGGAGCAGGATCTGCGGGTCAACGCGGGACGCCCGGCGAACCCCTGCATCGGTCCGCCCTGGGCCAACTACGGAACGGTGGTGGCGGTCGTGTTCTCGAAGCCCATGACCCAGGACAGCGCCGGAGCCCCGGACGCGTACACCGTGGACGGCGATAACGGCGCCAACTCGGTGCAGGTCCAGCCGGGAGGGCGCGTGGCCTACTTGAACCTGCGCAAGGGAATCAGCGCGATTATCCCCCGGTCCCTCACGCTGACCGGGGTGATGGATGTGCGCAGCAATCTGCTGGCCGTCGTCACCGTGCCGATCCATTCCGTCGAGCCGGGCACGGAGGTGCCGTTCACCGGCGGGGTGGCCATCCGGGGCCGGGCGCTCAAGGGCGACGGATCGCCGGCGCCGGGGATTCCGGTGACGCTCACGATGTACGACCAGGCTTATGGCGCCATTCAGTGCGAACCCTTCGTGCGCCGGGTGAGTCAGGTACTGACCGACACCGGCGGCAATTTCACCTTCGATTTCGTCCTCGCCGGCGTGCCGTACTCGATCTCGGCCACGGACACCAGCGGGCTGTCGGAAGAAGCTCTGACACTCATCGCCCAGAATACGGCGGAGGGCCAGGTGGAGCGGGAGCGGATCCTGCAACTGGCGACCAGCGCGGCGACGCGCGACACGCTGCTGGGGCTGTTTGCGGCCGGATCCCTGCCCGAGGCCATCGCCAAGGTGGAGGGACTCGACCGAGCGCTGGTGCGCGATGCGGTCCAGATCGGGTCCGGACGCGAGGGGCAGACCGTGCCCATTGCTCTGCGTTTTCGGGGGCGGGCCACGGTGATCGGCCAGGTGGTGGCTGCGGACGGTACGACGCCCGTGCCCAAAGCCGCGGTCAACCTCTTCCCCGACGCCGGTTCGCGCGAATTGGGCCGGGGAATTCTGGCCGACGGCGAGGGACGGTTTGCGTTCTACGGCGTGCCGCTCGGGATCTACTCGGTGGAGGTCCAAACTTCCGACCGCCGGACTCGCACCGTGGCCGGCTTGTTGGAGACCCCCGGCGGGGTGGTAACACTCACCATCGCCCTGCCTTCCAACGCCACTCCTTTGGGCGGCCTGCGCGGCACCGTCTTCGAGGCGGACAACCTCACCGCTCATGGAGGCGCGCGGGTGTTCATTGGAAAGCTGGGAGGCAGCCTTGTGACCGACGTCGTCCGGATCGTCGAGGCGGATGCGGACGGCAACTGGCAGGCGGACAACCTCCCGGCACAAATTTTCGACATTGTCGCCATTTCACAGGACGGGCGGCGCAAGGGAGTCCGGGCCGGCTATGCGGTCCTGGCGGATGCCCTTTCCGTGGCGAATCTGGCGCTGGAAGCGACCACCCAGTTGTTCGGGCGGGTGCAGTTCGAGGACGGCCGCCCGGCAGCGAACGCGCTGGTGGCCGGGGGGGTGACGCTGGTGCGGACTGACGGGCAGGGAAATTTCACCCTGGAAGGGGTTCCCGTGGGCAACCGTCAGATCAGCGCGGGCGTGGAGCGGGATCCGACGGCGGGCATTGATTTCCCGCGCCTGGGTTCGGCCAGCGTCAACGTCGTCGCGGGCGCGAACAACTACGTGGTGGTCAAGTTGCGCGCGGCGGGGCGGATCTTTGGGCGCGTCACGGACCTCAACGGCGGGGGCATCGGGGGCATCCGCGTGGCGATCCCGGTGGAGGGCGGCTTCTATTGGACTGATGCCGACAGCCGGGGGAACTACTCCTTCGAGAACATGGCGCTGGGCGGCTACACGCTGAGCGCGCCGGCCAACGCCACGGCGCCGCAGTTGGACGTCCCGAGGCTCACCGAATCCATCCGCACCGGGAACGAGGACGAGATTCTGGCAGCGTTCGAGGAAGCCATCCGGGTGTTCGTCGGAGCGGACGATCCGTTGATCACCGGCGAGCAGCGGAATTTCCGTCCCATCACCTGGGGTTACACCGAGACCCGACTCCAATTCGACGGCCAGTCGGTGGAGGCCAACATCCGCATGCTGCGCGAAGGCACCGTGGCCGGCCGGGTCGTGAACCACCAGGGCGTGCCCATCGGCGCGCGGGTGCGGCTCACCGGACGCGGACCCGCGCTCAACGGCGAGCCCAAGATGACCATTCGGGGGGAGCGCGATTCGGACCCGGCGACCGGGCTGTTCATCTTCCCCGGACAGTTGCTGGCCGGTCCGTGGACCGTGCAGGCGGCATCGCCGTTTTACCCGGTCGTCATCCAGGCCAACGGGTTCACCACGGAGATCGAGCCCAACGCCACCAACGTGGTGCTCCAGTTTCCGCCGATCCAGGACACCAACGGACGCCTGGTGGGACGGGTGCTGCAGCCGGACGGGGCCCCGGCGGGCAAGGATGTGCGGGTGAAGATCAGCTTCTCCGACGACTACGAGATTCGCACGGATGAAGAAGGCGCCTTCGACACGCAAATCGCCGTACCTGCCAGGGGGTATCGCGCGGAAGCGATTGACGACGTGTCCGGGTTGCGCGGCGAGGCCTATGTGACGGTGGCTGCGGGCATCACCAATCAGGTCGAGGTGCGGCTGCTTACCCGGAGTTCGGCCATCGAAGTCACGGTCTTGCGAGGCAACGGCCAGCCGGCATCGGGCGCCCAGGTGGACCTGGAGCATGGTTCCTTCCCCCGGGAGGCTCGGGTCGTCTTGTTCGCCGATGCCAACGGGCGGGTGCAATTCCAGAATCTGTGGGAAGGCCGCTATGCGGTGTCCGCGCAATACACCGAAGCGGCGACTCGCGTGGCGGCACGCGGAGCGGCAGTGGTTGGCGCGGGCGAGACCGGATCCGTCACCCTGCGCCTGGGCGGCACCGGCACCGTGACCGGCACGTTCGTCAAACTGGACCTGACCACTCCGGTCGAAGCCGCGCAGGTGACCATCGGCAACCTGGGCTTTGCCACCACCGACGTCGCAGGGCGCTTCCGGTTCGAGGGGGTCCCCTTGGGCAGCTATTCCCTGGTAACCTCGGACCCGGTGACCGGCGCCTTCGCCCGCGGTTCCGCCACGGTGACCTTTGCCGAACAGGTGGTGGACGTGCGGATTGTCGAGGGGGCGAGGGGCGAGGTGAACGGATACGTCCTCGACAGCTATGGCCAGAGTTTCGCGCCCGGCGCGACCGTGCGCATCAACTATCAGGATGGGCTCACGCCGTCCCGCACCGTCACGACCGGACCCGACGGGCGCTATTCCTTCCCCGGGTCGCCGGTGGGCGCCTTCTCATTATCCGCGAATGATCGTTCCATCCGCGAGGGCGGCCGGGGCACCTCCGGATCGGCCAGCGGCACTTTGGATGCCACCACGCTGGTGGTTTCGGTGGACATCCAGTTGCAGCGGCTCGGCACGGTGCCGGTCCGGGTGGTGCGGCAGGACGGAACCACGCCCGCCGAGAATGCGACCGTCAGTCTGCGGGGCGTGCAGCGGGACACGGGGGCGGACGGCACGGTCTTCTTCGACAATCTACCCTTGGGAAATCATCCGGTGAGCGCCGTCTCCCGGCGCGGCGGCGAGTTGCGCAACGGCGTGGCCGGAGTGGCGCCGGTCACCCAGGCCGGCACCAATGCCCTGGTGACCCTGACACTGCCCGGCGTCGGTGCGGTGCAAGGGATCGTGGTGTCCAGCGATGGCACGACTCCTGTCCCAGGCTCCGAGGTGGTGTTGATCTTCCAGGCGGCGTTGTTCGGCGGACAGTCGGTCACGGCGGTCAGCGGCGCCGACGGCCGCTTTGCCTTCGCCGACGTGCCGGTGGGGGACTACCGTGTCACCGCCTCCAGTGTCTCCCTCGCGGCTTCGATTTCGGCATCCATTTCCACCGGAGGCGAAAGCGACGAGGTCACCCTGCGACTGGGAGACAGCGGGTCGGTGACCGGGCGCCTGGTTCGAGCTGACGGCGTGACGCCGGTCGGCGGAGTGGATGTGCTGATCCTCTACGCCTCGCAGAGCGCCAATCCAGGGAGGGCCTTTGTGCGATCCGGAGCGGATGGCCGCTTTGCCTTCGCTAACGTTCCCGTCGGCAGCCTGAGTCTGGAAGCGGTGGCCGTGGAGTTTGGCGGTGTGATCCGACGCGGCGCGGCGGTGGAGTCCAACGGCCAGACGCTGGACCTGGGCGATCTGGTGTTCGACGAGCAGTTCCCGTACGTGGTGTCGGTGACTCCACCGGACACGGCCGAGGAGGTGTCCACGACCACGGCGGTGGATCTGGAGTTCAGCGAGGCCCTGGCGGCAGCGTCGCTCAACACCAACGGGATCTTCCTGCGCTCCGTGGCCACCGGCCTCCGGGTGCCGATCACCCTGGAACTGTCGGAGACCAACGGTGTCGCGCGCTTGCTGCGGGTGGTGCCCGAGGTGCCGATGGCCAGCGAACAGATTCATGAGATGGTGGTGCTGGCGGGTGACCTGTTGAACGCGGGGGGCGGAGTGATCGGCTCCGGGCCGCGAGACCTGGTCGGGCGTCCGCTGACCGCACCTTTCGTCTCCCGGTTCAAGACCGCTGACAACGATCCGCCCGTCCTGCTCTCGCTTTTCCCCACTAATGGAACGATCCAGGTGGATCCGCGAGCGGTGCCCCGGCTGAGCTTCAATGAGACGCTGCGGCCCACCGGATTCAGCTTCCGCCTGGCCGGGCCGGACGGAGACGTCGCCGGTGCCGCGGCGGTCGGTGTGGACGGGCGCGTGCTGAGCTTCGTTCCAACCGACGTGCTCAAGCCGAACAATCTCTACACGCTGACGGTCAGCAACGTGTTCGACCTGGCCGGCAATCGGGCTGCGGGCGAGCCCTTCCGCGCGACCTTCAACACGCTGGACACGGTGGGACCGACCATTGCGACCTTGCTGATCGCGGACGGACGAACCCCGGCAGCTGGCGCCACCATTCCGGTGGAGGCGCTGCTGGCGGCGGCCGAGCCGGGCGCCAGCGTCCGGTTTTCCCAGGACTTCAATGCGGTGGGCACGGATACCAATGCGCCGTTCCGCGGCGCGATCGTCCTGCCCCGAAGCGGCAGCACCACGGTGCGGGCCATCGCCACCGATGTGTTCGGCAATGACGGTCCGGTGGCGGAACTGGTGATCGCCGTGGAGGAGAACCGTCCGCCCAGCCTGCGGTTCACCCGGGTGTCGCCGACCACCGGTCCGGCGCCGAGCGGGTCGTTCGTCGCGGTGGATGTGGAGGCGCTGGATGACTCCGGGGTGAGCGAGCTGAAGGCCATCGTTGCCGGCATCGGAACTGGCGACCTCGCCCGGACCAACGCCACCAAGCTCCGGGTCCAGGGATTTGTCAGCGCTGCGGCTGGGCCTGGCGCGCAGGTGGAGATTTTTGCCGAGGCCAAGGACGACCTGGGGCAGTCCAGCGGACAGCAGGTGTTCACGCTGGAGATCAGCGACGGCAGCCGGCCCGAACTCGCGATCCTGAGCCCGACGAACAACGCGCGCATTGATCCGACCCGGCCGCTGCAACTGGCGGTCCGCATGGCTGACAACTTTACGAACGCCGCGCTGAGCGTGGCGATCACGGGCGCGGCGACCAACGATCAGACCGTGGTGCTGCCGCTCGTTTCCAACCAGGCCGTGACCAATGTGTTCCTGGTGCCGCTGGACGACCTGCCGCAGACGGGCGGCACGTTGTTTGCGCGGGTAACCGCCACCGACGACGCGGGGAATTCCGCGACCGCCGACGCGGTTTACCGGCTCACCGATGCCTCGTTCCCGCTGGTGGCGGGCATCCTGCCGGCCGATGCGGCCACCAATGCGGCCGTCCTTCCCTTCATCGTCGTCACCTTTAGCGAATCCCTGGACACCAACACCGTGACGGCCGCGTCGTTCACCGTGACCGGCCCGGGGGGAACCGCGGCGCCCGGCAGCCTCCGGTTTGGCGGGACCAACCATATCGTGCTCTGGGAGGCGTCCCGTGCTTTGGCCTTCGGATCCGAGTACACGGTTTCGCTGACTCCGGGCATCACCGACGTCAACGGCAATCCCATAGACCCGTTCACCTCGCGGTTCACCGTGGCCAGCTTTGGAATCGTTGAGCCCACCAATGGCGCTCCGGTGGTGGAAGGCCAGGTCCTGCCGCTGGCGTCCGCCGGGCCCAATCCCGCGGGAGTTCGCGAGGTCACTTATCGGCTTCGCGACGACGTTCAGACGGGAACCAACACCAGCTTCAGCGCCAGGGTGTCGGTTCCGCTGCTGGCGGAATTGGGTGGCAGCCAGGCTCAGATCGGCGCCACCGCGCTGGTTCACGGAGCCAACGTCGCGCGAACGGCCACCGCAACGGCATCGTCGGAAGGCTTTGGCGGCACGGTGGGCCGCATCATAGACGGCAATCGCAGCGGCAACTGGGGCAATGGCTCCGTGGCCCATACCGGCAATGCCAGCGAGCTGCATCCGTGGTTCGATGTGGACCTGGGCCGCGTCACGCAGATTCAGCGGCTGGGTCTTTACTTCCGTACGGATACGGGTCCTGAGCAAAGCGCGATGGCGGTACTGGTCGCCCCCGAGCCGTTTGTGGCCTCGGACTTTGCCGGAGAGGAATTGCCGGCGACGTATCTCAACGGGGCGGTCGAACTCTTCCGAACCACGAACGGATTCGCCTTGGGAAGCATCGAGATCAGCACGGCCGGGATCGGACGCTATGTGCGCGTGGTGCATTTGGGCCGCGGCTACCTGACGCTGGCGGAACTGGAGGCCTACGACGGTCCTGAACCGAATTTCGCGCTGAGCGCCGCGGCCACCCAATCGTCCGAGTATTCAGGCCTCGTCGCCCAGAACGCCGTGGACGGCAACCGCAACAACATCACGCACACGCTCAACAATCCTCATGAATTCCTGGACCTGGATTTTGGAACGATTCGCGAGTTGGGCCAGGTGGACCTGTACTTGCGCCGGGACTGCTGCCAAGCCCGAAACCGCGTCGCGGTCCTGGTGGCGGAGCAACCCTTCATCGCCGAGGACTTCACAGCTCCCGAGCTGCCTGCGACCTACCGCAATGGCGCCGTGGAGATCTATCGCACCACCGCGGCTTACGATGAAAACGTCCGCATCCCGACGACGGCGGCCGGGCGCTATCTGCGAATCGTTCACCTCGGACAAGACTATCTCAGCATCTCCGAAGTAGAGATTTTTCAACGGCGTTTCGACGTGCCTCTGGCCCCGGTGGTCGTGCAGGTGTACTCGCGTGATGCCGATACCGATGGGGACGGGGTCAGCAACGGCGAGGAGATTGACCAGGGCTCGAATCCGTTCCGGGCCGACGAGAAGCCGGTGATTCAGTTCCCGAACACGATCGAAATCGTCCTAGGTGTCTTGGCCGATTTCCCCGTGGTGGTCACCGACGGCGACGGCAATCTGCGGTCGCTCGCGGTCAGCGAGATCCCGGGGGCCGGTCAGTTCGAAGCGCGGGCGGAGTTTTGGAACCATTCCACCGGAATCGGCAACTTGAGCCAGGCGCCATTCCACCTGCCGCCCACCTATGTCACCAACTTCGCGCAACTGAGCTTCCCCTATAACACAGCGCCCTGGTTTCCCGGTGGACAGTCCGAGAACGTGGCGGGGCGGTTCACGGGCCGGCTGCAAGTCCCGGAGGCGGGGAACTACACCTTCTATCTCGACAGCGATGACGGCTCCCGGCTGAGCCTCGATGATGTCACCGTGATTGATCACGACGGATTGCATTCGGCTTCGGAGCGCAGCGCTTCCCTGACGCTGGAGGCGGGCTCGCATGCGCTTGAGGTACTTTACTTCAACAATGGCGGACCCGGCCAAGTCATCGTGTCCTGGCAGGGGCCCAATTTCGCAAAACGCCTCGTCGCCGGTTCCGACTTCAGCCGTTTCGAGACGCTCCGGTTTGCGGAGTCGGGAACCACTTCCGTGATCAGCCCGACCGATGCGGCCACGTTGAACGCGACTGTGGAGATCGGCAGTTCGTTCACCAACGAGGCTCAATTGCGATTCGTCGCAGAGGATGCGGACGGACTGGTCACCGAAAGGATCGTGGGCGTGGTCACCTTGCCGGACCTGGATGGCGACGGGATCGCGGATCGCGACGATCCCGATATGGATGGCGACACCCTTTCCAACGCGAATGAATTGCTGGCGGGAACGGATCCGCGATCGGCCGACACCGACAGCGACGGCGCCCCGGACAACGCCGACCGCAATCCGCTGGTGGCCAATCGGATTCCCGTGGCCGCCGGGGGCGGGGCGTTCCGATTCGACGGCGTGGACGACGTCCTCAACGCCGGCAGTCCGGAAGCGCTCCGCATCACCGGCGATCTGACCCTCGAATTTTGGATCTACGCCGAGAACACCGCGCGGGTGCAAACCATCATCGCCAAGGCCTATGCGGGCGAAGGGGCCATGGCCTTGCTGGACAACGGACAGTTGCGCTACCACTACGGCAACCTGGGAAGCGACAGCGGCAGCTTCACTATAAACTATCATTTTGCGGATTCCGGCCAGCCGCTGCCGCGACGGGCTTGGACGCATGTGGCCCTGGTTCGGGACGGGGATGCGGACAAGTTGCGCTGGTACTTCAACGGCGAGCTCACGGCGGAAGCCGACATCCAGATCTCTCCGATCGTCGCGGGGGATCGGCCCCTGACCATCGGCAATGGCTGGGCCGGGCCTTTCAGCGGAGAAATGGATGAGGTGCGGGTGTGGAACAGCGCGCGCACCCCCGAGCAGATCCGGTCGCTGATGCTTCAACGCGCGGTGGGCAATGAGGCCAATCTGGCCGCGGCCTGGAGTTTTGAAGGAGTGACGAACTCGGCGCCCCCGGTGACCCGCGACAGTTCGACAAACCGGGTTCATGCGGGCGTGGGCGGTTGGTTGCCCAACTCCGGCCCGCAGCCGATCGAGTCGGCGGTGTTCGCCCAGGAAGCGCTTCGGGTGACCGGCACGGGGGACGGCGATCTGGGCATCTCCCTGGCAGCGTCGGATGCCGACGGGGAGCCGCTGAGCGGAATCATTCTGGAGCTGCCCTCGGCGGGCGCCCTGTATCAGACAGCCGACGGAGTGACGCGGGGAGCGGTCATTGGATCCGTGCCTGCGACGGTGACCGATGCCCAACGCCGGGTGATCTTTGCCCCGCCCGCCGGTACGAACGGGCTGTTCACCTTCCGTTACACGGTGAGCGATTCGCAGGATGAGGCCTTTCCCGCGACGGTCTTCTTGAACCTCCTTCCGGCGAACCGCGCCCCGGTGGCGGTCAATGACACGCTGGCTGCCTTCCAGGATTCGCCGACGGTGCTGTCTAGTCTGTTGACCAACGACACGGATGCCGATGGCGACGCTTTGAAGGTGATTCCCACCACTCAACCGGCTCATGGCCGGCTGTCCCGCAATCAAAACGGAGAATGGGTCTATACGCCCGATGGCGGATTTGCCGGTCAGGACACCTTCACCTACGCGCTGGTGGATGGACTCTCGTGGAATCGCGAACTCGATTTCCGCCCGGGGACGGTAAACCTCTCAACTCAGGGCAATCCCTCGCTAGACCGTTTTGGGTTGCCCACCTGGCGGATGGATTACCTCGCCGGCGGCGGACTTTCGGACAGTGCTCCGTGGTATCGGCGGCCGCCAGGCCGGCTGTTGTGGGACAATGACTGGTACGGCAACGGCGGTTATTGGGCCTATCAGGACAATTTCGGCGCGATCGTCTGGAAGCAGGGACTGTCTCAAAATCTTTCTGGCGGCGGTTGGTTTGACTCCATTCCGGCGGTGTCCTGGATTTCCCCGTTGAGCGGAAGCGTGGATGTAATCGGCGAACTGGAAGTCGAATGGAACGGAAACAATTCGGTCGCCGCCAATGTGGGGGTGGACATCGTGATCGCGAGCCGGCTGCGGGCTGACGGTTCCTTGACGTTGCTCTACACCAACACAGTGTTCAAACCGACCCCAGCCAACAATCGTCCGGAGTCGCTGCGCCTCCCCGTGACCCTGGCCAACGTGGCGGTCGGTCCGGGGGATGAATTGGTGCTCACCCATCGGGGACATTCCTCCACGGGGTCCCATTGGGTGAACGTCTATGACCGCCTGCACATTGTCCCGACCGCGAGCACCCGCTATGCGACGGTGGCAATCAACATCGGAGCCAACGCGGTGCCGGTCGCCCAGGCTCACCCGGCTTCCTCGGCCTTGCGATTCGACGGCGGCAACGACTACGTGCGCTTCGGGGAGACGTTTACCGGATTCCCTGCCGGGGACTTGACGGTGGAGTTCTGGATGAAGTCTTCGGATACGACCAAGGCGGGGACTGTTCTGTCGTACGCCGTTCCCGGACAAGACAACGAGTTCATGCTTTTCGACTACCGCAACTTCAGCCTCTACGCCCGGGGCGCATCGCGCAGTCTCGGGGTGGGCGGCGTTGCCGGCCAGTGGCGGCATGTCGCGGTCACCCGGTCACGCGAGGATGGACAGACGCGGGTTTATTTGGACGGCGTCCTGGTGGCGACCGTGACGGTGGAGCCCGGTACCGGATTCCGCGATGGAGGCGTCCTGGTGCTGGGTCAGGATCAAGATTCGCTCGGCGGAGGGTTTGAAGCGAGCCAGGCATTTTGGGGCGACCTGGATGAAGTCCGGATTTGGGATCGTGTTCGCACCGCGGAGGAGATCGAAGGGAATCGCTGGGTTCGCGTCACGGGAACCGAACCCGGATTGGTTGCGAACTGGAGCTTCAATGACGCCTCGGGTCTGACGGTGGCGAATGCGGTTTCGGGCGGGGCCGCCGGCATGCTGGGTTATGGCGACGCCGACCAGGCACCTGTGTGGGTTGAGGACTACGCGCCCTTTGACACGGTGTATCAGACCCCGGAAGACACGACGGTTCCGGTGACGTTGTCCGGCACCGATGCGGACCATGATCCGCTGACTGCGATTGTCACCGACCTGCCTGCGCATGGCACCCTGCATCAGACAGCGAATGGCACGACGATCAGCGGTCCGCTAGGCGGATCGCGCGCCCGCCGCTTCGACGGCGTCAATGACATCATCACCCTCCCGGAGAACTCGGCCGGAAATCTCTCCGGGCAGGCCCAATGGACGGTGACCGCCTGGATTCGTCCCCGGTCGGCGCGACAGGGCTTTCCGGTAATTTATGCCGAAGGCAAATGGCGGTTGTCCCTCGGATTGGATTCCGGCACGGGCCTTCTCGACAGTTGGGTCAACGACGCGGCGCAGATTCATAGCGATCGTCCCGTCGTCTTTGACGAATGGCAGCATGTGGCGGTCACTTCCAGCGATACCGCGCGCACCTTCTACATCAGCGGGCAGCCCGCGGGGACGGGCAGTGCGCCCGCGATGGCGTCGGATGTCACCGGCGCAGCGATCGGCGGCGTGATTGCCGAGGTGGACAACGCGCGCAATCGCTTCGAAGGCGACATTGATGAAGTCGCCATTTGGAATCGCGCCTTGAGTCCGGCCGAAATCGCCGACCTTGCGACGGGGCGCCTGACCGGTGAGGAACCCGGACTCATGGCGTGGTGGCCTTTGGACGAGCCGTCAGGAACCGCCGTGGCCGATGCGACCGGCAACGGATCGAACGGGGTCGCGGGCGGAGGGGTTGCGGAACAAGCGCCGGGATTCACGCTGAACAGCTCGCCGGCGTTTGCCGCCACGCTCCCGAGGGTGACGCATCCAGAGAACAAGTTGGTCTATGTGCCGGATGACGAATGGTCGGGCCTCGACGCTTTCACGTATCGGGTGAACGACGGCAAAGTGGATTCCGCCGACGCGCGGCTCTATGTGCGCACGTTGGGTGCCGACGACGCGCCGGTGGCCGTGGACGATGCGGCCTTGGCGGTCTCCGGGTTCCCGCAGACCGTGGGCAACGTCCTGACGAACGACTTCGACCTCGAGGGCGATTTGATCACGCTGCTGGACTTCACCCAACCGGCCAACGGAACGCTCGAAAGCAACGGGGACGGCACCTTCCTCTACCGCGCCAACAACGGATTCTCAGGAGTTGATTTCTTTACCTATCGCGTGACCGACGGCACGAGTCCGAGCGCTCCCGCCAGGGTCACCCTCCAGGTGGCCGCGCCGGCGCAGTTCCGCTGGGTGAACGGGGCCGGAGGCAACTGGGGCGATCCCGCCAACTGGAGCGCGAACCGGGTGCCGACCGCGGACGACGATGTGTTCATCACGGAGGCCGGCACTTACACGGTGACCGTGAATGTGGACGCCACTGCCCGGCGCCTGATCGTGGGCGGCAGCTCGGGAACGCAGACGCTGGCGCTCGGCAATCGCACGCTGGACGTCCGCAATGACAGCTTCGTCGGTGCGCGGGGCGTTTTTCTACAGACGAGCGGCGTGGTCGAAGCCCAGGCCGGACGCTGGACCATCGAGGGCGGATTCGAGTGGACCGGCGGGCGATGGCATGGACCCGGGGTTACCGAGCTGACACCGTCGGCCACGGCCACCCTGGGCCTCCCCAGCACCGATCTCTATCTCAACAACGGACGCCGCCTCGTGAACCGCTCCACGCTGGTCCTCCAGGCGCGACGCCTCTTCCTGGCTAATACGGTCGTGGGCGGTGCCGCCGTGGAGAACCGCGGCGAGATGAGCCTGGACGGGGAGGCGGATGTGGAATGGAGCAATTCGTCTTCGCAACGCCCGGTGTTCTTCATCAATGGGGGCACCCTGAGGAAGACGGGCGCGGGAGTCAGCCGTATCGAACCGTCCCTTTCCTCTGCAGGACCGCTTCAGGCGGCCGCGGGAACCCTCCAACTTCTGGGAGGAGGCGACCTGCAAGGGCCGGTGGTTGTGGAGTCCGGATCCACGCTGAGCCTGGCGGGAGGCGAGTGGCGGTTGTCGGGGCCCGTCACCGGTGAAGGAACGTTCCAGTTGGGGAATGCCACGTTGAACCTGGCTGCCGATCAGACCGTTACGCGTTTCACGCAGTCCGGCGGCGACGTGGTCGGGCCGGGGAATTTGCGTGTGACCGCTGAATTCCAGTGGACCAATGGACGCCAGATCGGCGGGGCAGTCACCGAATTGCTGCCCGACGCCACGGCCAGCCTCAGCGGCGGCGCTCTCAAGCAACTCGGCGACGGCCGGCGCCTGGTGAATCGCGGAAACCTCGAGATCAGCGGCAACTGGATCTACCTCAACAACCCGAATGTGGGCGGCGCCGGAGTCCAGAATTTTGGCACCCTGGCGTTTCGCGAGGCCGCAGGGATTTATTGGAATTCTTCGGACAACGCCCGCCTCGTCGAGGTGGAGAACCGCGGCTCGATCACCTCGGCGATCGGCGCCGGCAATGGCGAGGGCACCCGGATCATCGCGCCGTTTGCCAACACGGGGACACTCCGAGTTCACGAGGGGCGTTTCGGACTGGCCCGCGGCTCCATCCATTCCGGTTCGGTGATCGCCCTGACAAACACGGTCCTCAGCTTTCAGGGAGGTGACCATGCATTTGCCACCAACAGCGCGCTCAGCGGGGCCGGGGAACTGGTGCTCTCCACCGGCTCGGCGTCCTTCGACTCGACCCTGCAATGGACCGGTCCGGTGTCCGTGTTGTCCGGCACGTTCGCTTTCAATGCCCGGCAGACCTTCGGCGCCTTCACTCAGAATGACGGCTCGGTGACGGGAGCCGGTCCGGTGACGGTGACCAATCGGTTCACCTGGAACAGCGGATGGATCTTCGGCCCGGGCCTCTTCGAGGTGGCGGAGACGGCGGCGGTGACCCTGGGCGGGGGCAACAAGGTCGTGGCGCGCGGGCGCACCGTGGTCAATCGGTCCACCTTCTCCCTGGGGGGCAATCTCTACCTGGGGAACAACACCGACATCCCCACGCGGTTTGAAAATCGCGGCACATTCATCCTGCCGGGCGGCGAGGCCGTGCCGTACACGGAGTGGGACGGAAGCAAGCCGGTGGTCTTCGCGAATCTGGGCACGCTGGAGAAACGGGGCGAATCCACGGTGTCTTACTTCGACGTGCCCTTCGAGAACTCGGGCGTGATGCAGATCCGCGAGGGAACGCTGCGGTTGCTGCGCGACGGCGTCCACTCCGGGGCGTTGCTGGTGGCGGCGCCGGCGCGGTTGGAGATTTCGAGGGGTACGCACCGCCTGGCGGACGGGAGCCAATGGAGCGGCGCCGGCGGCGTGGACGTCTCCAGCGCCACTCTCGCGCTGGAGACCGCGCTCCATCTGGGCACCCTTCAGGTGACCTTCGCCAACGGCGCTGCGCTGACCGGGGCCTTCCCGGTCGCCAACGATCCCGGCGGCAGAATTCTGGTGAATCAGACCCTGACCTTCCCCGGGGATCTCCTGATCGGAGGCCTCCTCAACATTGGTGCGCCGAACCACACCGTGACCGTGGACGGAACCCTGACCCTCGCGGCCACTGGCACGATCGAGAATCCGGGTACACTGCGGGTCGGCGCGTTTGTGGATGACGGCGGCACCGTGCAGGGGAATCCGCCAGAGGTCATCGGAACTCCGCTCGAAGGGACCGTGGCCATCACGGCGATCCTGCGTGGCGGGGGAGAGGTCGAGCCGATGGGATCCTCGGGAGAGCCCTCGCTGATTCTGCGCTGGCAGGCGCCCACGTCGTGGGGATACGAGATCGAGGCCAGCAGCGATCTGCAAACGTGGATGCCCTTGCCGGGGAAGCCGATCATTCTGTCGGCCCAACGATTCGAGACGCGCATTCCGCTGCCGGGCGGAGTGGCGCAATTCTTCCGCGTGCGATGGCATGGCACGCAGTGGTCGGGGGAGAAGTGAGGTGCCTGTTTCCGGCGGCGGGTCCGGCCCTGGCGATCTTCCGGTACTTTTCGGCGTGCATGCGGTCCGGCCATGGGCCTACCATCCGACATGCTCATTTGGGTGATGGCTGTCGTTCTCGTCGGCGGATTGGCCGCTTTGGGTATGCAGTTGGGGGGCGTTCGGGCTGGGGTGGGGTTCATCGGCGCCCTGATCGGTTTGGCCATTGCGCCCGTGTTGGGGGGATGGCTTGCGCCGCTCCTGACCCGGATGCTGACCCTTCAGCCGACGTGGCTGCTGGTCATTCCCGCAGTGCTGGGATTTGCGATCGTATGGCTCATTTCCATCGGCATTGGATTTGCCGCGCATCGTCCGGTGGAGTTGCATTTCAAATACCGGGAAGATGAACCCACCCGGCAGGCATTCGAGAAGGCCAACAAGGCCATCGGGCTGTTTGTCGGCATGTTGACCGGCGTTTGCGTGTTCCTGGCTGTTGGAAAACCGATCTATTCAAAAGGGTATCTGACCACCCAGATTTCCAGCGACGCCGAGCCCTCCCCGATTGGCACGGTGAACGGGCTGCGCAGCGGAATGGCGTCCACCGGCTGGGACAAGACGTTCGCGGCCCTCGACCGCACGCCGGCCAAGTTCAACGTCGTGGCGGATCTGCTCGGGCTGATCTATGCCAATCCAGCCCTGACCAACCGCCTCGTGGATTACCCGCCGTTCCTCGAACTGGTGGAGCGTCCTGAGATTGTGGAGGTCTTTGGGGACACGGATTACCTCAAGCTGCTCCAGGATCAGGCGGGGTTTACCGCCATGATCAACCATCCCCGCACCCTGGCCTTGATCGCCAACCCGGATGTCCAGGAGGTCCTGCAGAAACTGGATCTGGCCGACTTGAAGTCCTATCTCGAGACGGGCAAGTCGCCCAAGTACGATGATGAACGTCTTCTGGGACGCTGGAAGACGGACATGGGCGCAATCAACACGGACGCCCGGCGCCGTCGCGCCAACATGGCGCTCGCCGATCTCAAGAATTTGCGCATGGCGTTGAACCTGATCCTGGGCAAGGCGACGATGACCGTTTATCCGGACAACCGCTTTGTGTTGCGGGTGCCGCCGCCGGAACTCCCCGCGCCCCAGGCGCCGGTCGCCGACGATGGTTCCGGTGCCGCTCCGGCTTCCCGGCCTGGTCTGGATCCCGGGCTGGCGGCCCGTTATGGGCTTCGTCAGGGTGGCGCGCAATTGGGCGCGGCGACAGCAACAGCGGCAGCGGCTCCGACGCAATCGCCGGCGGAAGTGTTCGCCGCCTTGGTCGCCAAGGTGATGGGAGCGGGAATTCGGGGAACGCCCTCTGATCTGGGAGCCGAGGGCACCTGGACGAAGAACGGGGACCGTTACACCTTCACTTTCAAGGGGACCAAGGAAGAAGTGCGGGAGGGAACCCTTCTGGACAACGGCAGGTTGAACATCCCGGTGCCGGAACAGAAGATCACCCTCGTGATGATTCCCGCAGGCTGAGGCCACTCGTCAGATCCAGGTTCCCCTCGGTGGGGTGGGCTGAGAAATCAGGTGGCTGGGACCTGCGGAATGTCGGGCAGCCACAGGCCGAAGGACGATCCGCGGCCGGGCTCACTGCGGGCCAGGATATCGCCGCCCATCAACCGGGCGAACTTCCTTGAAATCGCCAAGCCCAGGCCTGTGCCGCCGTACTTTTTTGTCGTGGAAGCATCGCCCTGTTCGAAGGCCTCAAAAAGACGTCCCAATTGTTCCGGGGTCATGCCGATTCCGGTATCGGAAATGGCGAACTCCAGCCACCGGGTGGCCCGGGCGGCGGCCGGCAGGATGTCGGGCGGCTTCTGATGCACCGCCACCTGGAGCCGAATCTCGCCGCGCTCAGTGAACTTGGCCGAGTTGCTCAGGAGGTTGAGCAGGATCTGGCGCAGTTTGGTGGCATCGGTATTGAAGGCCCCCAGCGCCGGCGGATAGTCCGAGATCAGGCGGTTGCCGTTGCGATCCATCAGGGGTGCGACCGTGCCGAGGATTTCCACGATCAGGGATTCCAGTGGCACCGTCTCCACGAACAAAGTCATCCGGCCCGCTTCGATTTTCGAAAGGTCGAGGATGTCATTGATGAGGAACAGTTGGTGCCGGGCGGAGCCGTGGATCTTTTTCAGATCAGGCACCAGCGCGCCCGCACCCACTTCCTCCGCCTCTTCCTGAAGCAGTTCGCTGTAGCCGATGATCGCGTTCAGCGGCGTGCGGAGCTCATGGCTCATGTTGGCCAGGAATCGGCTTTTGGCGTGGTTGGCGATTTCGGCGGTCTCCTTGGCGCGCTGTAGTTCCCGCTCGGCGCGCCGGCGGACCTCAACCTCCGCTTCGAGGGCATGTCGCGCCGCCTGCTCCTGGGCGAGCAGCGCCTCCCGCAGCCGGACCGCTTCCCGGCGCTTCCGCAGGTAGAGCATTCGGGCCAGAAATCCCCAGGCCATGAGGCCGCCGTTGACCAAAACCGCGGGCACCAGGATCCAGGCGTTCAGGTACCAGGGACGCACGAGAGACAGGGCAATCAGGACCGGCGCCGAGTAATTCAGGTCCCGGTCCACGTACTGCACGGCGAAATGCAGCAACCCCGCGCGATTGGTGGACCATTCCAGGCTGGAGGCGTCACCGGCGGGGCTCCAACGGAGGGGATCCGGGGCGGACGGTGCGCCGGAGGGGCCAGAAACGAACTGCCACCGGAAAAGCCGGTTCTCGGAGCGGGTGCGGTAGTCGGCCACCTGCCATTCCAGTGTTGCCCGGCGCCCCGTGGTGATGGCGGTGGGGCCCCCGGCCGGTCCGTGTTCCCGGTCATGCCGCACTTCGATGCGCGGGGACGGGGCTTGACGGGAGCGCCGATAGCGCGCGAGCCCGCGCTCTGTGCCGAACCAGATCGCCCCGTCGGCATCTTCCTGAACGCTGGTGACCGAGTTGGCGGGCAGGCCGTCCCGGTCATCCATGCCCGACCAGAGGACGCCATCGAAGAACCGCACGCCGGCGCGCTTTCCAACCCACAACAATCCCCGCGAATCTTCGAACAGGACGTTCACGGGATCGCCGCCCGCTTCACGGCCCTCAAAGCGGGTCACCACCGATCCGTCGTACCGCGACACCCCGCTGGAGCCGCCGATCCAGATCCCGCCGCGCCGGTCCCTCGCCAAAGCCCGTCCGTAGCCGTCGGTCAATCCTTCCGCGATGCCGAAGACCGCGGGCGGCATGCTGGTCGCTCCGCGCGAGGCGGCCGGGAACGACCAGCGGAGGACGCCTTCGCCGCCATCCAGCCCCATCCAGACCTCGTCGCGTGACACGCACAGGACGCTGGTCGCGGGTTGGAGCGCCGTGCCAGCCGGGTTGGCCAAGATCCCCAGGGACCGGGAATCGCGCCAGGTGAGCAGTTCCCCGTTGGCGGTGCCGGCAGCGATAGATCCGTCGGGGGCAACGGACAGGGAGGTCACTCTCCGAACGGGAGGCTCGGGGGCCGGCATGCCTTCAAAACGTTGCCCGTCGAATACGCCGACGCCCTGCGGGGTGGCGAGGCATAAGGTGCCATCCGGCATGGACGCGACGGCCCGAATGTCGTCCGAGGGAAGCCCTTCTGATACCGAGTACCGTTCGAAGTTCTGCCCGGTCCAGCAACCCAGGCCGCTGGCGGTGGCAAACCAGAGGCGTCCGGCACGGTCCCTTGCGGAGTTTCGGATGCCGTTGGATGGCAGTCCGTCGGCGGTGGTATAGATGGCCACCGTCTCGGGATCGTAACGGCTGAGCCCGGCCTCGGTGGCAAACCAGAGAACTCCGTCCGGATCCCATTGGATTACCGAGACGTGCGGATCGGCCAGCCCGTCGGCCGGCGTCACCTGGATGAACGACTGGCCATCGTAGCGCGCGGCGCCGCGTTGGGTGGCGACCCATGCCTGTCCGTCCGCCGTAAACGTGACGGACCAAACGACCGCGTCGGGAAGCCCGTCCCGCGGAGTCCACTGACGAAAGGCCTCCGGTCCGGTCTTGGCCGGATCGTACCTCCAAAGCCCCTGGCCCCAGGAGCCGAACCACACACTTCCGTCCCGGGCCACCCGCGGGGAGTCGGCCGTGAAGGTGTCCAGTCCCGCCTCTCGAAGAACATTCCGGAAGCGCAGTCCGTCAAACCGCATCAAGCCGTCATCGGTTCCAAGCCAGAGCGTGTCATTGTCGCCTGCCGCGATCTTGTACACGCTGGTGGCCGAAAGCCCGTTGGTGCGGGTGAAATGTTCCAACCGGCCGCCGGCGAGGCGGTACAATCCGTTTCCGCCCGCCCACACCACACCGTGGGTGTCCACGTGGACGCAGTGCAGTTTGCGGTCGTCCGGGTGGCCGCCCAGAGCCACATCAACGAACCGCCCGTCCTGTCTCCGGCTCAGCCCGCCATTCTCCGAAGCGGCCCAGAGAGTGCCATCCGGCGACTCGGCGAGGGCCGACACGTCGTTGCCCGCAAGACCTTCCTTCGTGGTGTAGCTGGTCATTCGGCTTCCGTCGTACCGGAACAGCCCGTTGTGGGTGCCGATCCAGCGGATGCCCTGCCGGTCGGTCAGCAGACAGCGGATCCCGAGGCTGTAGAGACCGTCCCGATCATTCAGGGTGCGCCAGGTGCCCTTCTTGAAGGGACGGATCTGAAAATCAACCGGGGTCACGGCCGGTCCATGCGCGATCCAGACGGGGGCGCCCGGCGGGACGTGACTCCCGCCGGGAACCTGCGCCCGCACTTGATAGTAGCCTGGACGCAGTTGGCGAAAGCGATACTCGCCGCGCCCGTTGCTCAGGGTGGCGCCCGCGACGGTGAAGGTCTCCTTCGGGTCTGCCGAACGAACCTCCACCTGTCTCAAGGCTTGGATGACCACCCCCTCCAGCGGTGACCCATCGAGCGCCCGGACGGTTCCGGAGAGAGTGCCGGACGCGGATAGGTGGCATTCCAGGCGACGGTGTCCCCCGGCTTCGAGGTAGAACCCTTCCTCCCAGAAGCCGGAGTCCCGATACAGGGCGGCGGCATCCAGAGGGACACCCACCGATCCGATCAACGCGCGAAACTCGCCCTGTGGGTCGGTGGGAACCGTCTGAAGCAACTGTTCCTGGCGGTAGATTCGGACGGTGGCCCCAGGCTGGGGATTCCCTTCGGAGTCCCGGACCACTCCCGACAGCACGGCCGGCAGTCTCCAGTCGGAGGCACTCAAGGGGGGATGCGGCGCGATTCGGGCGCTGCCAACGAGGCGTCCGGCGGCGGTCGGCGGTGATCCGGGGCTGTCGGCCTCGCCGTCAAAGGTCCATAGGCCCACCAGGTCCGGCTCATTGGCGGACGGGGTGCGGAAGACCCCGTTCCGCAGTTCGCCAGAGTCTAGTTCGCGCGACCAGACCGCCAGGCGGTCCACCCGTCCGGAGAACTGCGGCCGGGCCGACGGCGGGTCTTCAGGGCGGCGGCTTCCTCCGACCCAGGTTCGGGTGCCGGGGCCGGGCAGTGTGAGGGCGTTCACGCGGGCCTCGGCGGCAAGCATCCCGTTGAAGAACAACTTCAATCCGCCCGGGCCGGCGGTGACGGCGATGTGGCACCAGTGATTGGTGGAAATCAGGCCCGGGGCGGCCAGAATCTGGGGTTCACGGCCCGGTTGAAGGAGAACGCAGCGCAGGTCCGGACGATATTCGACGGATTCCACGATCAGGCGATGATCAGATGTTCCCCATTCGATCCAGGCGGCCGGCGCGATTCGGTCCACGAAAAACCACCCTTCGATGGTGACCGCGCTGCGACCGGACAATAGATCCCCCGGAAGCTCCAACTGCCCGCTGCCGTCCAGCAGCAACACGCGGTTGGGATTCTCGGCGCATGCCGTCCAGGCCATCCAGAGGCCGAGCAGCCATGTCAGGACAGTCCGGGAAATCCGACGGGGACTGGCTGTCAGCGCCTGCTTCATGCGGCGGCCTTCAGGGTCCTCAGCATGGAGACCGCATGCCGCGAATCGGAAGGACCCAATTCGCGGGCGGCTCCCGCGGCGAGGTAGGACTCGATGCGGCGGATCACGTCGCCCGCCGTGATCAGATCCATGCATCTCGGGAGATCCCCCACCCGATCGAGGCAAAGCCGCTCCGGCGCATCGCGCTCGTCGCCGTCTCCCAACGGCAACGTGCGCGCCCTCCAGCAGCCCCCGGCAGCGCAGCAGGGAAGCATGCCCACCGTGTGAAGAAACTGGTGACCGGGATAAGCCTCCCAATGCGGCGGCTCCCGGCCGCCGGCGATGACCACGCAGGGGCGAAGCGCCGTGCGTCCGGGCCGCGGTTCCACGGCGGCGGCCAAATGCATCAGAAAAGTGACCGGACAGACCACGCCGTCGGCATGATGCACCAAGCGAACCACCTGGCGAAGCGAAGTCCTGCCCCGGAGATCCAGCGCGCCGTGCAGGGGCGGATGGTGATGCTGGCGGTCGCCGATCTGGACAAAGAGGAGGCGTCCGCGGAAATGGTCCACCACCTCCTGGTAACGCGTGGCGCTCCACCACTTGATGGTGTAGTCGTATTTGCCCCCCGCGACCACGATCCAGTAGGGCAGGTCGCGTCCCAGACGACGGCGGACGATTCCAGGCAGGCGGCGTTCTGCGGCGGAGAGCGGCACATGCCCCCGGCATTCCGTGAGCCGGAGCGGAATGCCCAGGCGCTGGGCAAGGAACTCCACGAAGCCATTGAGGCAGTGTTTGGGCTGCGTGTTGCACTCGTGGATCAGGGGGTACTCGCAGTCCAGCACTTCCACTCCCCGGCGTCCCTCCTCCAAGGGGGTGATGAAGGGATTGTGACGCCACAAATCGGGACAGGCGGTGCGAACGTCGGTGACGAACCTCCCCGGGTGCAACCGGTGCAGATCACGCACCGCCGCGGTCAGCATGACCAGGTCGCCGGGCGACCACGGATTTCGCAGGATCAGCCTCCGGGACTTGGAGGTCCTCCGCGCGAGGACGGCTTCGGACGACTCCGGCAGCCGGGTCATGCCAAGGACGGATTCAATCCGCTGCGAACCGCTCCGGCTCCGGGCGTCGTGTGGAGGGCGCAACAAGCCTTCGAGACGGCGTTACCACGGGCTCGGGCTTGGGCTCGACCTCGGGCTGGAGATGGGACTGGATTGGTAGCCGCCTCCGCTGACCTTGGCCTTGGGTTTCAAGTCCTTGATCGGGGCCTTTGACTTCGATTTCGATTTGCCGTCGGGTTTTGCGGGCATGGTGTGTGTGGAGGATGATGATGATTCCGGGAGGCTTGGCCCAGGTTCCAAACCCAGGCCCACGGATAGACCAGTCGGTGTGCGGGTGCAATGTCGGATTCGGTCCGGACGGGGGCGCATCTCACTTTTTTGCCCGGACTGAAAGGCCTGGAGACCCCAACCCGGGGCAGCGTCCAACGCACTGCCCCGGGCTGGGAGTGAATGGGGAAGGTGGGTACCCTGAAGGGGTGCCATACGCCCTCACGCCAAGGCCGCAAAGGAATGGAACCTACCGCCGGAAATCGAACGGAGTGCCAGATCATCAGACCGCTCTTCGTGGGAACAGATCTTCGGAACCGTTCCCGGCGTAGTTCCGGCTTCTCAGGGCAGACGGCATCTCTAGGCTCTCGCGCGCATGTCGCCTTTGTTTCGCCCGGCCCCGAGCGCCCGCACCCGCCTGTTGGCGGTGTTCGGTGCTCCCGTGCGCCATTCCGCGTCCCCGGCGATGCACAATGCGGCTTTGCAGGAGCTCGCGCTGGACTGGACGTATGTGGCCTGTCCGGTGGCCCCCGATCATTTGGCGGCCGCCATGGAAGGGGCGCGTTGCATGGGGTTTGCCGGGATCAACCTGACCGTGCCTCACAAGCAACTCGCCGTTCCCTTGATGGACGTTCTGGATGCTTCCGCCGAAGCCTATGGCGCGGTCAACACGGTGGTGTTTGAGGCGGAAGATGCGGAAGGGATGTGGCGTCCGGTGGGCCAGCTTCGCGATCCCTCGGGATCGGTACGCGCCCGCGGATACAACACCGACGCCGAAGCGCTGGTTCGCTCCTTGAGCGAGGACCTGGCGGTGGAGCTGCGGGCCGCGCGGATTCTCCTCCTGGGTGCGGGCGGGGCGGCGCGGGCGGCGGCGCTGCGTCTGGCGGATGAAGGCGTGGGCGCACTGTGGCTGGTGAACCGCACCGAGGACAAGGCGCGGGCCCTGGCCGCGGAGATCGAGGCCCGTTCTCCGGTCACCGAGGTGCGGGTCGGGTATCCGGAGGGCGACGTGGAGGTGGTCCTGAACGCCACCTCGCTGGGATTGCGCCCGGAGGACCCGCTGCCCCTGGATCCCGCCGCGTTTGCGCTGGGGAGGGCGGATGGGGTTTACGACATGGTGTACCGTCCAGCGGAGACCCCGTTGCTCCGGGCCGCCCGGACCGCCGGCTGCCGAACCGCGAATGGTCTCGGGATGCTGCTGTACCAGGGCGCAGCGGCCCTGGAACTGTGGACCGGACGCCCCGCTCCGGTGCCGACGATGCGACGGGCGTTGGAGGCCGAGCTGTACGGAGCGGCGACATGACAGACCGGTATCTGGGGCTGCCCCTCGACTTCTGGCAGCCGGAGTTCCTCCGGGTACCCTACCCGATCTGGATCTTCGCATTCACTGCGCTGGGGTTGATCGTCGGCAGTTTCCTCAACGTGGTGATTCATCGCCTGCCGCTGGGAGCGAGCGTGGTGTCGCCGCCTTCCCATTGCCCGCACTGCGGCAGGCGCATTCCCCTGCGCTTCAACTTGCCGGTGGTGTCGTGGCTGGCATTGCGCGGGCGGTGTGCGTTTTGCGAGCACCGGATCTCACCACGATACCTGCTGGTGGAGGTATTGACGGGGGGAATGTTCCTGGCCAACTGGCTGGTGTTCGGACGCGAGCAACCGTGGATCGCGGTGGCGCTCTGTGTGCTGTTTTCGGGGTTTGTCGCGGCTACCTTCATTGACCTGGAGCACCTGATCATTCCCGACGAAATCACGCTCGGTGGAGCCGCCGTCGGTTTCCTGTTTTCGGCGGCGGTGCCCGCGTTGCAGGGGGCATCGGATCCGCTGACCGCCATGAAGCGGAGTGCTCTCGGCATCGTGGTGGGCGCCGGCTTGGTCTATGCGATCCTGCGCCTGGGAAAGGTGGTGTTTGGACGCCACCGCGTCACTCTGCCGGAAGGCGCCAGCATTCTGTTTCAGGAGTCCGGGCTGGTTTTGCCGTCGGGGGAGGTGCCGTACGCGGAGATATTTTACCGTCCCTCCGACGCCGTCCGAATGCATGCGCAGCGATTGGAGTTGTCGGACCGTTGCTATCGGGACTGTTCCGTGGAATTGATGCTGGCCCGGCAACCGGCGGTTTTGCGGATTGGCGGCGAGGAGTTCTCCGCCGAAGAGGAGCCCTACCTGCGGGTCGAGACCCGGCGCATCGAGTTGCCGCGCGAGGCCATGGGGCTTGGGGACGTCAAGTTCATGGCGGCCATCGGCGCGTTTCTCGGATGGCAGGCCACCGTGTTCTCGCTGTTCTTCAGCGCCGTCATCGGAACCGTGGTGGCCGCCGCGCTGATCGCGGCCGGGCGCCAGACGCTTTCCGGTCGCATCGGGTACGGCCCCTACATCGCTGCTGCTGCGATGACCTGGGTGTTTGGAGGCCGTGAATTGACGCTCCGCTGGCTGGGCTTTTGATCCGCGGAGCCAGGAACCGAAGGATGGCAGATTTGCTGGCACCCGTTGCCGCCTCGCAGCCTTGTCCGGAAATTCCCTCCACCGCGGCGATGGCCGTCATTCGACCAACACTCGGAGCAGGCGCGCGGCGCCGGCGGCCGGCGCATCCATCACGACCGATCCGCCCGCGGCCGGTGTCGGAATCAGGCCGAGGTCAGCCCAGGAATCCTCGGGAACCAGGGCCCGCGACTGTAGCCGGTAGGTGTATCCTGCCACCGATTCGAAGCGCAGGCGAATGACCCCGTCTTCCACTCCGATTTCCAGGTCGGGCCCGACCGGCGGCAGGACGAAATCCACAGTCCAGTTGAGGGGATCGTTGCCAAATGCCGCCAGGTCCTTGCGCAGGAGAGCCGGGCCACTCCCTGCGGCTTGGGCGGGCCATGGAGTGCGGGCGGAGAACTCCACCTCTTCCACCAGCACATAGGGCACGAATCCGGCATCCGGGTGGGTTTCGTCCTGCGGCGGGTCCGGCTTGTACAACACCACCTGGTCTCCGCCATCCGCGAGCGACCCGGTCCACGGTCCCACCACCGGAATGCTGGCCGGAATCTGATGGCGCGTCCGGAACGCTGCCGGGTCGGTTCCCACCACCATCAGGCGGGCCGCAGGCTCCAGCGAGATGCCTTGCGGCAGGTCGAAATCCGCCCCGCCGCGAATGCGCCAGGTGTTGGTGGGAAAGTTGGGGTCAAACAGCGGTACCGTGACGGGATGAATGCTCTCGAGTTCAATGAATTCGTCGCCGCCGTCGTCGGGAAAGTACTGGATGCGTCGAACCACCACCGGACCGACCAGCGGATCGGAATTGGTGCCGCCGCGGCCAGTCCGGAACTCGGCGAGGTACCCTGCCGGCATGGTCGGGCTGATCAAGGTGCCGAAGGTCTGCCGGATCATGGGAACCAGCGGCCCAGTCCCCTCAGGGTATCGCCCGAGGCTCATGCCGTTCGCCGTCGCGCCAAAGCTGACAACATCCATCCAATACTCCGGCCGGCCCGAAGCGTCGGCCGACATCAGCACCGCCTCGTCGCCATGGGCCGAGTTGAAGCGAAACGCCTTCTGCCCCGCCGGGGGAACGTCGGGATCGAACTGGTATTCGTAGAGAACCAGCCGCCCCCGGGGTTCCAGCACGGTGTTGGCCGGGATTCGGTACTTGGTGGGTTCCGCCCGCTGATTCGAGAGATACCAGCCGTCGAGCCGGACGGTTTCGTCGGTGAGATTCAGGAACTCGATGGCGTCCTCAAAGGGCGGATCGGTGTGGGCCAGAACCTCGTTGATGGCCACGCGGCGTTGGGGGCCGGCCCCGGGCCGGCCCGGCGATCCCAGCCATTCGCTGCTCGGACGCCAATTGTCCGGGTCGTTCAGGTCCCCCGCGGGATCCACCACCTCCAGGGTGCTTCCGAATCCCTTGGGGCGCGACGGCCAGGGGTTGGACACACCAAAAGTGAAGTCGAGAACGACCTGGCCACTGCCATCGGAGATCGTCACCCGTTCGCCATCGGCAGACAACCCGCCGGAGAAGGTGCCTGGCGCCAGCCGGACGCCGTCGCCGTAGCGGTCCAGGAACTTGGGACGATCCCGCACGATGACGATGCGTTCGCCCGGGGGCAGCGGCTCGGTGTCGGAGAATGTGTAGCCGATGGCGCGCGTGAAGTTCAGCCCGTTGAGCGGTTGGGGAGCGGTGCCGATATTGACGAGTTCGATGAAATCGTAATCCCCGCCCTCGGGATCGTCGTAATTGAGTTCGCCCACCGACAGGGAGCCCGCCGCGGCGGCCGAAAAACCGGCGGCGACTGCGAGCGTCAGGGACAAAAAGGGCCGGAGAACGTTCCGTTGGAGCATGAGGGCCTGGAAGCAGCTTTCGCGCCAAACCGAAAATGAGCGGGTATCACTCCGGGTCGGGCGGCGGGCGCAGCCCCACTTCCATGGCGATATCGTGGAATTCCTCGCGGCTGACCTGATGCAGTTCCTTCCCGCGGCGGCTGAGGTGCTCGTTGATCTTGATCGCCTTCTCGGTCATCGCCTCGTGGGTTTCGGCGGTGCCGCCCACCAGCGCGAAGTTCTTGCCGGTGGTGATCCGCTTGTGGCCGTCGGAGTCCAGGCCGACCCCCAACAGCAACGCCTTCGGGGATTTCCTTTTGGAGGTTTTTGACGGGGGCGTGTTCGCCATGAGGCAACGTTACGGGGGAAGAGTCAGACGGCAAGGTCCAATCCCAAGCGTCGCAGTTGGGAATCGCCTTGCCCCGTCAAGTGAGAATTTGATACCTCTTCGTCCGCCATGGCAGCTATCGGCCGGTTTCAAAAAGGAGAAGAGACATTTTATGCGAAGGTGGTGGACGGGGAGCTATTCCGGCTGATTGGCGATGTGTATGGGTCGCCTTCCTTTGAAAAAAAGCCCACCCCGCTCAAAGGGGTGAAGACGCTGGTGCCCGTGGTGCCGTCCAAGATCATCGCGGTGGGATTGAACTATGCCGACCACGCCCGCGAGACGGGCAAGTCACTCCCCAAGGAGCCCCTGTTCTGGCTGAAGGCCCCGACGTCACTGATCCCCGACGGCGCCAAGATCGAGGTGCCCTTCGGGACGCATCGAACGGATTTTGAGGCCGAGCTGACCATCGTGATCGGCCGCCGGATGCGGAATGTGACCCCGGCGGCGGCGGCCCGGTACATCTTCGGCTACACCGCCGCGCAGGACATCACCGACCGCACCATCCAGAATTCGGAAAGCCAGTGGGCGCGGTCCAAGTCGTTTGACACCTTCACCCCGCTGGGTCCCTATATTGAGACGAAGATTGATCCGCACGATCTGAACATCCAGTTGTTCCAGAACGGGCAGTTGAGGCAGAACAGCAACACCAGCCAGTTGATCTTCAATTGCTTTGACCTGGTCAGCTTCATCTCGACCAACATGACCATGCTGCCCGGCGATGTGATTTTGACCGGCACGCCGTCGGGCATCGGTCCCATTGAATCCGGGGACCGGCTGGAGGTGCGGATCCAGGGGCTCGCCCCTTTGGTCAACACGGTGAAATAGGGCGGGGCGCGCCGTTGAATTTTTGGGCAAGCGGGCAGTCTGCCCCGGGTGTCCCGGTTGCCGGTTGAGATCCTTCCCCTGGCAGGCCTCGCTTCTGCCGTGGCGCTGGGGGGTTGCCTGGCGGTTCCCGCGGCGCGGGCGGACCTGCCTTGGGCGCGGCTGACGGCGGTCTTCCCCCCGGGAATGGCCGCCGGGACGACCAACGAGGTGACGGTGTCCGGACTGGATCTGGACGATTCCGCCGGGCTCCACTTTTCCGATCCCCGCATCGAGGCGACGCGCCATGCGTCCCATCCGTCGGCCTTTCTCGTGCGGGTGCCTCCGGAGGTCGGTCCCGGGAGGGTGGAGGTGCGCTGGGCGGGGCGATTCGGGCTTTCCAATCCGCGGCCGTTTGTCGTCGGTTCCGGACCCGAATGGCTGCTCCAGCCGACCAATACCACGCCGGCCGGCGCACTCGACCTTCCCGAAGATACGGTGATCTGCGGCCGCATGCCGTCTGCCCAGGCGCTGTGGTTCCGCTGCGTGGCGGAGCCCGGAAGCAGGGCCGGCGTGCGCGTTCTGGCTTCCGAGATCGGTTCGCGGCTGGAGCCGGTGCTGCGTTGGTTCTCCGAATCGGGGAATGAATTGGGCTACGTCCGCGGGGGAGATCTCGATCTCGTATTCCCGGAATCCGGACGCTGCCTGGTGCAAGTGCACGATGCGACGTTTCGGGGCGGCGACGAGCATTCCTTTCGGCTGGTGGTGAGCGGCGCGCCTCATTTGGCCTTTGCGTTGCCGTGTGTCTTGCAGGCAGGCCGAACCAACCGGGTGGCCGTCTTCGGCAGGCGTCTCCAGGGCGGCCGGATCTCCCGCCTGGAAGACACCGATGGCCGGCCTTGGGAGCGGGCGGAGGTGGATATCGTCGCGCCGCCGAGAGATGCCGAAGGGATGTCTCCTGCCGATTTGCCGTCCCGTGCCGCCTCGGTGTCGCTGGCCGGGGCCGCAGTCCGATGGGAATGGCGGTTCGCCGGCAGGAGTTCGAATCCGATCCTCTTTCCGCTGACCGACGACCCGGTGGTTGTCGCGTCTTTGGGAACCGCCGGACCGGCGTGCGCTCCCATCGCGGTCCGGCCGCCGGTCGAGTTCTCTGGTATTTTTCCCTGCCGTGGAGAACAGAGCGGGGTGGTCTTCGAGGCCGCCAGGGGAGAGGTGTTTTGGATCGAACTGTGGGCCGAACGCCTGGGGTTTCCGTGCGATCCCTTTGCCGTGGTTCAGCGGCAGCGCGTGACCCGGGGTGACGACGGGGAGATCCTGTATGCCGATGTGATGGAACTCGGGGATCAGGACGCGAATCCGGGCGGGGCTGAGTTTCCGGTGGTCTCTCGGGACCCAGCGGGCCGCTTCGAAGCGCCGGAGGACGGCGTTTACCGGGTGCTGGTCCGGGACCTGTTTCACAGCGGGCCCCGGAGCGCCCGCTTCCCCTACCGTCTCGCGATTCGGCGGGAGTCTCCGGACTTCGCCCTAGCCGTGGTCCCGGTGCCGCCGGTCCGCGCCAATGACAACGACCGCGCTGTCCATGCGGTGGCCCCGTTTCTCCGCCGAGGCCAGACAGAACTTCTGAAAGTAGTGGCGCTCCGCAAGGACGGCTTTTCCGGAGAGATCGAACTGGCGGTGTCCGGGCTTCCGGACGGCGTTCGTGGCGGAGAGACCCGCATTCCGGCCGGGCAATCCGTGGGATTTGTTCCCCTGACCGCCTCCGACAGCGCGTCCGGTATCCTCCGTCCAACAGTCACCGGCACCGCCCGCTCCGGAACGAATCTCCTGCAGCGCGCCGCCGTGTGGGCTGTGCCGGGACCGGTCGCGGATTCCAATGAACAAGCCATGACCTTGACTTGGGCGCGCGAGCCGATGGCTTCGGTCAGCGACGTCGAGTGGGCTCCCGTGAGCCTCGTTGCGGCGGGCGGCGGTCCCTGGGACCTGGGAGCGGATGGCAAGCTGTCCCTGCCGGTAAGCGTGGTCCGCCGCGGGGACTTCCCCGGCGCGTTCCAAGTCCGGCTCGCGGGTCGCGCGGAACTCGACAAGGGCAAGGAGGCGTCCATTCCCGAAAAGGCCACCAACGCGACTCTGGAACTGAATCTGTCCGAGGCGAAGCTGCCTGAGGGGCTTCATCGCGTGTGGCTGCAAGGGCGGATCACGGGGAAATACCGGAACCAACCCGAAGCAGTGGCGCGCGCCGAGGAGGCGTTTCAGGCGGCGGAGCGGGCGCTGGCCGAGGCGGCGGAGCCGGACCGAAAGGCCTTGGAGGAACGCCGCCAGAAGGCCGAGGAGCAGCGGAAGGCCGCCGAAGAACGGGCCAAGCCGAGGGACGTGACCTTCCGGGTCTATTCGCCGGCGTTTGAACTGCGGGTGCCGCCGCCGGGAACGCCGTGAGGAAGAGGCGATGCGCCATTCAAATTGTCCCGCAGAGGAGCGCCCCGGCGCCGGACGGCTCCGGGGCCAAGAGCCAGTGCCGCCGCCGTCCCCCGGGACGGCCCGTGCCGTCCGGGAGCATCGCGTGGGTCTCGGATGGTGCGCGCTGTTTTCGATCCTCGTGTTCGCGGCGCGAGCCGCCGGTCCGCCGCCGGTCCTGCCGGTGGCCGCATTGGACCGCAGGGAACCGGTGGATTTTCAGCGCGAGGTGCTTCCCTCGCTTCAGGCCAACTGCCTGCCCTGCCACAACCGGACCACGAGCAAGGCGGATTTCCGGATGGAAACGCCGGCCGAGATGATTCGCGGCGGCGAGTCGGGCCCGGCGGTGGTGCCGGGAAAGTCGGGGGAATCCCTGGTGTTCCAGCTTGCCGCGCATCGCGCCAAACCGCGCATGCCGCCCAAGGACAACAAGGTCAACGCCGTGAACCTGTCGGAGCGCGAGCTGGCGCTGCTGGCGCTGTGGATTGACCAGGGAGCGGCGGCCACGGGGGAAAGCCGGGAGGTGATCGCCTGGACGCCATTGGCGCCGGATAGCGGCCCCATTCTGGCAGCTGCGGTGAGTTCGGACGGCCAGTTCGCCGCCGCCGGGCGCGGCAACCGGATCGAGATTTATCATCTGCCCACGGCCCGGCGCGTGGCGCAACTGGCGGACCCGGCCCTGGATGCCGGGGACGGATCGGGCCCGGCGCACCGGGATTGGGTCCAGGCGTTGGCGCTGTCGCCCGATGGCCGGCTGCTGGCCTCGGGGGGATTCCGCGAGATTAAGTTCTGGGAACGCGTGCCCTCGGTATTGGAATCCACTGCGTCAGCCACGGCAGCACCCTCCGTCTTCGCGCCTCCCTGGACGAATGCCAGCGGCACCCGGATCGTCCGCGTAACCGGCGATGGCAAGGTGGAGTTGACGGATTCCTCGGGGACGGTGTTGGCCAACCTCACCGACGATCCGCTCGCCGTCGCGGCTGCAGACACGGCGCGGGCTGCCGTGGACTGTGCGCGGAGCCTTGAAAATCGCGCGAAGTCGGGACTGGAAACCGCGACAAAGGAGGTGGCGTCGCAACGCGACCGGCTGAAGCGGGGGCAGGAGGCGGCCGGAACCGCGGACAAGGCGCTGGCGGAAAAAGAGGCCGCCCTGGCGCGGGCCCGGCGGGAACATCTGAAAGCCGAGGCCGCTTGGGAGGTCGCGCTTCGGCGGGCACAAGGCGACACCAATGCCGCCCCGGTGGTGGCCACGCAGGAAACCTTGGCCAAATCCCGCGCTGCGCTGGACACAGTTCAGTCGGACCACCGTCCGGCGGCATTGAAGGCCTCCACGGCGGCCAATGAACTCGCGCTGGCCCGGGAAGGACTGGAGCGCGCGCTGAGCAACCGCGCCCGGGCCGAAGCGCGGTTGCGCGAGGCTTCGGAGGATCTGGCCCGGGCCCGGAGCGCCCTCGCCACCGTGGCGGACCGCGTATCGCCGGCCCATGCGCCGCCGCCGCTCGCCGCAGCATTTTCCCCAGGGGATCGGTGGCTCGCCGTCGTGGAGTCCTCGGGAGGGCTTGCGCTGCGCGCCGCGACCAACGGAGTTTTCTTGGACCGGTGGCGCCTGGACGGGCCGCTTCAGGACGTTTCCGTAAGCTTTTCCGGAGACGACCTGTGCGTGGTTCGGTCCGCGGGACGGGAGTATCGGCTCGACCTCGTTCCCCGGTGGCGCTGGATCGCGACGACGTCCGGAACCAACGAAACCTGTCTTGGCGACCGGGTCAACGCCCTGGCGTTCAGTCCGGACGGTCGCTGGCTCGCCAGCGGCAGCGGCGAGCCGTCACGGGGCGGGGAAGTATGGGTATGGGAAGCTGCCAGCCGGAGCCGGGTGTTTGGACTTCCCCAGTTGCACAGCGATGCCGTGCTGACACTGGCGTTTTCGCCGGACGGCCGCTGGCTGGCCACCGGGGGCGCGGACCGCTTTGCCCGGCTGATTGAGATGGCGTCGGGCGCGCAGAGCCGGGTCTTCGAGGGCCATACGGGTCATGTGCTTGGGGTCGGGTGGCGGGCGGACGGCCAGGTGCTGGCCACTGCGGGCGCCGATCTGCAGGTGAAATACTGGGACCCGCAGACCGGGGAGCGACGGAAGCAGGCGTCCGGATTCGGCCGCGAAGTAACGGGCGTGGTGCACCTCCCCGGGGCGGATCATTGGGTCGCGGCATCCGGCGACGCGGGATTGCGGGTGATCAACGAAAATGGCGAGCGGATCCGGGACCTGGCTGGCGGGAACGATTTCATTCAATGCCTCGTCGTGACACCGGATGGGCGCTGGCTGGTGGCCGGGGGCCAGGACGGCGTGCTGCGCGTCTGGAGTCCGGATCAGGAGCAGCCCCGGATGGCCTTTGACGCCGCAGCGCGGTGACCGCCGAGGGAGCGACTCACCACCGAGCGCGCACGCCGGAGGCTCGCCCCCGCCAATATTCTGAGAGGGGCCCCCAACAGAGACGTGCGGCGCCTTTTCATTTCTTTGGCGATGTGGAGGGAGGGAGTTCTTGGACGCTTGGCCCGCGACCCTATCCCAAATGGCTTGACACCCTGCAAAAGTAGGAGCCGGATATAAATATCTTGCGAAAACTAATTACCTGGATCCGACCGCGCGCTCTCGTTGTGGCGCGAGGCGCGCTCAGGGAGACGTTCTCGCCTTCAAAGGCCGGCGATCTCACTCATTGTGAACTGCCGAATCTGAACCAAACAAGACGGGAAATTTCCATGAAAGCAATATTGACAACCCTCGGTCTTGGATTTGCGCTGTCCGTGGCAGTCCCTTTGATGGCGACGGCGCAGCAGGAGGAAGTCCTGCCCAAACCGGAGCGACCCTTTGGAGGGAAGATCGGACGGACGGTCAAGGAATCCACGCCGGATTTTCCCAAGCCGTTGGAGGCACCCAAGGGCGCGCCCAATGTGCTCCTCATCCTGACCGATGACGTGGGCTGGGGCGCATCCTCAACTTTTGGCGGACCGATCCCCACACCGACTTACGACAAGTTGGCGAACGCCGGCCTACGCTACAATATGTTTCACACCACGGCGCTTTGTTCGCCGTCCCGCGCTGCGCTCATCACCGGGCGCAATCATCATACGTGCGCCAGCGGCGTGATCACGGAATTCGGTACGGGCTATCCCGGCTACAACACGGTGATGCCGAAACGCTGTGGCTCGGTCGCGGAGATCCTCAAGCAAAACGGCTGGGGCACCTCGTGGTACGGCAAAAATCACAATGTGCCCGACTGGCAGTCGAGCCAGGCCGGGCCGTTCGATCTCTGGCCGACCGGGCTTGGTTTTGAACATTTCTATGGGTTCATCGGAGGGGACACCGACCAATGGCACCCGGCGCTGTTCGACGGCACCAAGCCCATCGAGACGCCGCACGACCCGAAGTATCATCTCGACGCCGATCTTGCCGACCACGCCATCGCATGGATTCGCCAACAGAAGTCGCTGGCGCCGGACAAACCGTTTTTTGTGTATTATGCGCCCGGCCTCTGCCATGCGCCTCATCATGCGCCAAAGGAATGGATCGAGAAGTTCAAGGGGCGGTTTGACCAGGGGTGGGACAAGGTGCGCGAGGAAACCCTCGCGCGGCAGATTCAGCTCGGCGTTGTTCCGGCCGGCACCCAGCTTACCGCCCGCCCCGCAGAGATTCCGTCCTGGGACTCGCGCAGTGCCGACGAGAAGAAGCTCTATGCGCGCATGATGGAGGTCTATGCGGCTTGCCTTGCCTATTGCGACTACAACATCGGGCGTGTGGTCCAGACGGTTGAAGATGCCGGGGAATTGGATAATACGCTGATCATTTACATCATGGGCGACAACGGCGCGAGCGGCGAGGGCACGTTGCAGGGGTTGGCGAACGAAGTCGGAGTGGCCGCCAACGGCGTTGAGGAGAGCGTCCCATACCTGCTGTCCATCATGGACACCCTGGGCGGTCCGCTGAACTACAATCATTATCCGGTGGGCTGGGCGCATGCGATGTGCACGCCGTTTCAATGGACCAAACAGGTCGCCTCGCATTTTGGCGGAACGCGCAACGGCCTGGTGATCTCCTGGCCCGCCCGGATCCGGCAGACCGGCCAGGTGCGCTCCCAGTTCTGCCATATCATTGACATCGCCCCCACGATTCTCGAGGCGGCCGGGGTCCAGGAGCCGGCGATTCTGAATGGCGTGAAACAAACGCCCATTGAGGGCACCAGCCTGGTCTATACCTTTGATGACGCCCAGGCACCCACGCGGCACAAGACGCAGTATTTCGAGATGCTCTGCAACCGCGGCATTTACCATGACGGCTGGATCGCGAGCACGCACCCGATGCGTCTGCCCTGGGCGAAAGTGGAGCCTGGGGCGGCCGGCGCCGATCCGGACGACTTCCAATGGGAACTGTACCATGTCGCCGCGGATTTCTCGCAGGCAGAGAACATCGCCGCGCAGAATCCTGAGAAGCTCAAGGAGCTTCAACGGATCTTCGACCAGGAAGCCCGAAAGTACCAAGTCTATCCGCTCGACGCCACGTTTGCCGAACGGGCGGATGTGTCCATTCGCCCAAGCCTCACCCAGGGACGAAATGAATTTACCTACTATCCGGGGACATTTCGTGTTCCCGAGGGGGCGGCGCCCGACACGAAGAACAGGTCCTTCACGATCACGGCCGAGGTGCAGATTCCGGAGGAAGGGGCAGAGGGCGTGCTCATCACGCAAGGCGGACGCTTCGGCGGTTGGGGATTGCTGGTGGTGGATGGCAAGCCGGAATTCGATTACGCATTCTCCAACCAGGATCAGCACAAGTATCGCATCGCCTCCACGGAACGGCTGTCCGCCGGGAAGCACGTCCTCAAGTTCGAGTTCAAATACGATGGCGGCGGCTACGGAAAGGGCGGGACGGGAACGCTCTCGGTGGATGGCCGGCGCGTCGCGCAAGGCAAGATTGAGCGGACCATCTCGGTGCGCTTCTCCCTCGACGAGACGATGGATGTTGGCTTGGACACCGGCACGCCGGTGATCGAGAGCTATGTGGATCAGATGCCCTTCAAATTCACGGGCACCCTCGAGAAGGTGGTGGTCGAACTCGGGAAGAGCGGAGTCTCCGCCAGCAATGGAGAGCCGCCGAAGGGCGCGATGGCCCGCACGCTGGCCGCGGCGGAGTAAGGAACCCTGCGGTTCGATGGGCGCCGGACCATTCTGGTGTCCGCCGCATTCTCTTTGGCTCCATGTCTCTGCGCATTTGCCGCGGGGAAACGATGCGCTTCCTACTGGCGGCCGGCCACCGCCGACGGTAAGCGGCGGATGCGGTGATTCTCGCTGTCCCCAATCCACAGGGTTCCATCGGGGTCCAGCCAGATTCCGTGCGGACGCGCAAGGCGGCAGGTCGCCGGATCTCCGTCGGGGCCGTCGCCTTTTTCGCCCGTGCCGACGACCCGTTCAAGGGTCCCGCGGCGCAGATCGAGTTTGCGGATGGAATGACTTTCGGTGTCCGCCAGATACACGTCTCCGTCGGGTCCCACGGCGATTCCCTTGGGAGCGGAAAGCGTCGCCTGAAGCGCCGGGCCGCCGTTGCCGGTGAATCCCTTCGCACCGGTTCCGGCCATATGCCGGATGATCCCAGCGGCGAGGTCCATACGGAACACCTGATTGCCCTCGCGTGTGGCCAGCCAGAGGTTTCCGTTTGCATCGAAGTCGAGGGCGCGTGGTCCGTTCAGCGGCGTCCCCGAGATCGGCGCGCTGTCGGGCGTGGGGCCGGCTTTTCCTGTGCCGGCGATGGTGGTGATGACGCCGGTGGCAGGGTCCACACGGCGGATCACGTGGTTGCCGATGTCGCCGATGTAGAGCTGTCCGGAGGGGCCGAACTGGATGCTGTGGGGTTGCCGCAGTCGGGCCGTGACTGCGGGGCCTCCATCGCCCGAGTATCCGGCTTCGCCGGTGCCGGCGATGGTGGTGATGACCTTGGTCTGCGCATCCACCCGCCGGATGGCGTGGTTTTTCATGTCAGCAATGAACAAGTGCCCTCCCGCGTCGAAGCGCAGTTCATGCGGTTGGTTGAAGGTCCCCTGGATCGCGGGACCGCCATCACCCGAATAACCGGCGGCTCCCGTACCGGCGGCAGTGGTCACCGTGCCGTCCGGGGCGAGACGGCGAATCCGCTGTCCATCGTATTCGCAAAACCAGATCGCGCCGTCCGGCCCTCGCACGAGACCAAAGGGGTTATCCAGAGGCGTCGAAACGGCCGGTTGCCCATCCACGGCGGATCCCCGCATGCCGGTGCCGGCTACCGTGCGAACCTGCGCCGGAGCCGCGACCGGTCCCGCCAGGAGGATCAGCATCCATGCCGCCGGAAAAGGATTTGCGGGAAGCCGGGGCATGAGCCGCTCCCTATGCCTTCCGCCGCCACCCGGCGATGAACATCCCGTTGCCCTGCGTGTCCTGCGGCCAGAGGGTCAGGGAGGCCTGGGGCTCCGAGCCCGGGGCGAATGGATGGGCGAGCGGCAGGACTTCAAACTCCGGATGGGCCGCGCTGAAACCTTCCACCACGCCGGTGGTCTCCGCCGGAGTCAGGGTGCAGACGGCATACACCAGCCGCCCACCGGGCTTCAGGGATGGGGCGGCGTGGTGCAGCAGGTTGCGCTGGAGGTCCGCGAGTTCGCGGACGTCGTCCGGCGTGGCGGTCCAGCGGGCGTGCGGATTGCGTCCCCAGGTGCCCAATCCGGAACAGGGAGCGTCCACCAGAATGCCATCGAACCGGGTCCGTGTGGGCGTGCGTGGCCCGCCATTCCAATCTACTCCGCGGTAATTGAAGCATCCCGCGCGCGCAGCGCGTTGCTTCAGGCGGGCGAGCCGCCAGGCAGCCCGGTCACTCGACCAGATCAATCCCTTACCGCCCATGAGTGCCGACAGATGCAGGGTCTTCCCGCCTTCGCCGGCGCAGGCATCCCACCAGGTTTCGCCCGCTTGAGGAGCGCAGACGTGCCCCACAGCCTGGGAGGCGATGTCCTGGATCTCGAACGCCCCCGATTGGAAGAGCGGATGGCGGTAGAGATCGTCCTGTCCGTCGTAGCGCAAAGCGTCTTCCAGGGCCCGCCACGAGGCCGGTTCCGCGTTGTCGAGTTGAGCCAGCACGGCGTCGCGCATGCCCGGACGCGTTCGGATCCACAGGAAGGGTTCCGCTTGCAAGGACCGCGTCCATTCCGGGGTGACCGGGAAGTGGTCTGCAACCCACGCGGGGACCGCCTTGGCCACCAAGTCCTCATCGGAGATGCCGGCCGGTGATATGGCAAAATCGTCCGCCAGCGCCAGCGCTCTGGCGATGCGGTCGGCGGTCGGCGCTTGGGTGTCCAGCCAGCCCCGCCAGCGGAAAACGCTGAACACGGCGCGGCTGATCCAGGCGCCGTCGGCCCGGCTCAATTGCCGCCTCCGGGCCAATGTCTGCCGCAGCAGCAGGTCGGCGGGAATGGTGGCCGTGGCACGTTCCAGGATGCGCGCCGCCAGTTGATCACGACTCGCGGGCGCGGATTCCTTGGGATCCGGGGCGGGCTGCGGCGGGGCGTCCACGCCGGATTGGGGACGCGGCAGCGGGCGTCGGCCGGCGCCTTTGTCGAAGTTCCGGTCGCGTGGGCCGATACGGCCGGTCACCCGCTCCGTGACTCGCGGATCGCGCCCCGGTCGGGAGGATTCGCGTGGCCGGTCGGAGAAACGACGTTCTTCCGGGTCCGGACGCGGCGGCTTTCGGAAGGAAGCCTGAAACTGCGGGCGGTCTGGTGCTCGAAAGGAGCGTTCCGGTGCGGGGAATTTTCCGGAGGAAGCCGCGCCCGGTTCACGACGCGGGACCGGACCGCGGCGATTCCATTCCGGACGGCTTTCATTCCGGCGGGGCGCTTCGCCAGTCCGCCGGTTCCAAGAGCTGGGGCGTTCGGCGTTCCGGTCGTTGCCCTCGGGTCGGTCACCGAACTTGGGACGGCGTGGCGGTCCGCGGAAATCGCGTTCCTCGCCCCCCCGGCCGTAGGGAGGGCGCGGACCGTCGTCCCGCCATTTCCGACCGGGACCCGGACGCCGCTGCGGACGGGCATCGTTCTTGACGAAGCGCATGGCGCCGTCGGGCGTGAACGTAAATCGCTTCGGCCAGGGTTCTCCCTTCTTTGGAGGACGGGGTCGGGGAGAATTGGGGGAGCCTTCTTCGGGAGCGGACGTCATGGAGTGGGAGACTTTTCTGCGGACGGGGGGAGGGGCGATGCGGCGGGTGGAGGGTTCTTTTCGAGCCATTGGAGGTGGATCTTGGCGACCTCTCCCATATAACCGCCGGACTGGGCGAGCTTCTCCGCCTCGCGGAGCGAATTGACCGCGGCGTCGTGGCGTCCGTGCAGTTCGTGGTATAGCCCCAGATACAGCCGCGCATAGAACTCCGCTGTCGCGCGGGCGGGACCGGCCTCCTCGGCCTGAGCCGCTTCCAGCACGTCCTCGGGGTCGGCTTCCCCGGCGAACAGGTCATGGATCTCGGCCATGGGCACACGGCTATCCCCGCGAATATCCATGAACGCGCCTTTGGCGGCCTCCAGTCCCTCCGCGCGGGCGACGCAGGCGAAGTGCCAGATGGCGTTTTCGACATCGTTGGGATTCACCGTCCGGTGGAGTTCGAACTGCTTGCGTCCGTCTGCGAACCGCCGGGCGTAGTAGAGGGCCAGACCGCGCTGCCAGTTCTGGGGGGCCAGGCGCGAGTCGAGTTGGTTGGCCTGGTCGAAATCTTCCAGGGACTCGGGAATCTGCCCCATCTTGAAGCGCGCGATGGCCCGCTCCTGGTGCAGCGTGGCCGAGTCGGGAGCGAGTCGCAGCGCCTCGCCGAAATCACTGACGGCGCCTCCCAGGTCGCCGAGCAGCGCCCGCATTTGGGCCCGGAAATTCCACATCCGGGGATCCTTGGGCTCGGTGGAAATGGCCTCCGAAGCGAGCGCGATGGCATTGGTGTAGTTGCGCGCCCGCCAGGCGGCGACGGCGCGGTCTTTCACGGACAACGGCTTCGGATCGTCGGCGTGCAGGACGCCGGCGCCGATCCCGATCCACAACAAGGTCCCCAGCCACCACCCACGGCTCATGACGAGCCAGCAAAGGCGAGCTCTGGCGGCGGGGCGAGCACGAAAACCGGGTTTCCAGCGCAGGGGCATTTCAAGTCGGGAGGGCTGGCGTGTCGCCGTCCCCATTTAAGATTCAGATCCGGGACCCACGCGGCGAACCCTCCCCTCGGGCCACTGCGAATCGGGACCCTGCAGGTCCTTCCCGACGCGCAGCCTTCGATCTCACCCCATCCGGTCTTCCGGGGCCGCAACATGCGGTCCCTCCCATTTTTCGAGGTGTGCGCGACCGGCTGACGCTGGGACTCCAAACTTCCGAATTTCCGAACCCAACGCTACTTCGTGTCGTCACTGGCGATTCCCAGCAGTTCCACGTCGAAAACCAGGGTGCTGTTCGGACCGATGGGGCTGTCGGGGCCGCCGGGGCTCCGCTCGCCATAGGCGAGATTGGACGGGATCACCAACTGCCATTTGTCCCCAACCTTCATTTTCTGGAGCGCCTCGGTCCATCCCGGAATTACACCGCTCACGGGGAAGGTGGCCGGTTCACCTCGATCCACGGAGCTGTCGAAGACCGTACCGTCCGGCAGGGTGCCGTGGTAATGCACCGTCACGGTGTCCGAGGGGGTCGGGGAGCGGCCGGTCCCCGCCTTGATGACCTTGTATTGGAGTCCGGAGTCGGTCGTCTTCACGCCCTCCTTCTTCGCATTGGCTTCCAGAAACGCTTTCCCGGCCTCCAGGTTTTTTCTTCCTTGCTCGGTCTGCTGCGCCTGGATTTTGGCTCTCATCTGGTCCTGGAACTCGTTCATCACCTCGCCAATTTGTTCCGGCGTGAGAACCGATTTACCGGCAAAGGCATCACTGAGGCCGGCGGCCAGGCTCTTGGGGTCCACGTCAATCTCCTTGCGCTTCAGGCTGTTCCCAATGTCCGCCCCGATCGCATAGCTCAGCTTGGCACGAGGATCCTTCAGATCGGGCGTCTGCTGTGCGAGGACGGCCGGAACGGCGATGGCGAGTGCGGCCAGTGCCGCGACGTGAGAAATGTTCATGGAGCGATTCGCGCCCCCCACAAGGGCGGACACGAGTCGCGGACACTCCGACGCGGAAGGCCGGCGGTCAAGCGGTGGCTTCGGTCGGCGAAGATCCTGCCTCCGATCTCATCCCCGGGTGTTCCGCTTCCCCGCGGGGCGCGGCGGGGATCAGGGATCAATCTTATTGGCCGTGTTGCGATCCACGCTCCAGTTGCCTTCGGGAATGTTCTTGTTGCTCCAGCGGCGGCGCCAGAGGTCGTTGCGGGGATTGATCACCTCGTTGCGCTGCGCCGCCTCGGCATGGCCGTCGCAGAACATCAGGACGGTGCGGCGATTGTGGCGGTTGGAGGGCCATTCGGCCGGCGTCGTGGGATCCACATTGCCGTCGAAGGAGCGGTCGGGCTTGGAATCCGCCAGCATGATCATTTCGGTGGGGGCCACCACCGCCGATTCGCGCACCTCCATGCCGGGCAGGTCCACGTCGCCACCCAATCCGCTGGCACCGCCGGCAGGGAACGGCCCCCAGTCATTGTAGCCGATGGAAAACCGTGAGGTCTCGCTGATGCCCCACGGATCCCGGGGGCCGGAGAAGACGGAGGCGGCGCCCAGCGTCTTGTTCAGATTGGTGTCCCATTTGGCGTCTGCTTTGGCCGCGGGACACCAGAACACCGACCGGTTGGTGCCCATCTGCGTAAAGAGCCGCGCCGGCCAGACGTAGCGGAAGCCGCCGTTGACGAAGAGGCAGCCGGGGTATTTCTGGTACTCGTGGACGTACATCACGGTGGCGATGCCGAGCTGCCGCATGTTATTCATGCAGGCCGTCTGGTTGGCCTTGCTTTTGGCCTTGGCCAGGGCGGGAAGCAGCATGCTGGCCAGGATCGCGATGATCGCGATCACCACCAGGAGTTCAATCAGCGTGAACCCGGCGGAACGATGGAAGCGGGGACGAATGCGCATGGCAGGATCTGTATGGCTTGTTCCAAACATCTACGCAGGCCACTTCCGACGCCATGCCATCAGGGCACGGCGGCCTATCCGGAATGCACGCGAAAAGTGAGCGGCGAGGGGTGAGCGGCGCGGGAGCGATGACGACGGACCACCGACCACGGCACGATCGGTGAACTGCCGCTGTGGCGCATCCACCCGCCCACGGATCCGCGACGCGTCCCACGGGCAGAAGGCCAGCGGCCTTGCCATGGAATGTCCAAGAAACGGAGCTGCGTCCGCGCCGTGCGTTTCCCGAGGTTTGGGCTTTTCCCGCACCGGGACGGCTCGCCATGCTGCGGGGAATTATTTGCCCATGTCCGTTCCTGCCGAGCCCAGCTTTGCCTGGTGGCGGCTTCTGAGCCGCTATCAATGGTTTGTTCTCATCGTCGCGGCGCTGGGCTGGCTGCTGGATTGCATGGACCAGCAGTTGTTCGTGCTGGCCCGGGCGCCGGCGATGCGGGAATTGCTGACCGCCGGCTGGGGGCGCCCTCCGGAGCCGGGCGAGATCGGGGAGTATGGGGGCTACGCCACCGCGGTGTTCATGCTGGGCTGGGCCTCCGGCGGCCTGGTCTTCGGCGTGCTGGGCGATCGCTGGGGACGGGCCAAGACCATGCTCCTGACCATCGTGCTCTATTCCGGCTTCACCGGGCTGAGCGCCTTCGCGACCCGGTTCTGGGATTTCGCGCTGTACCGCTTCCTGACCGGCCTGGGCGTGGGCGGCGAGTTTGCGGTGGGGGTGGCGCTGGTGGCGGAAGTGATGCCGGCGCGGGCGCGTCCGTACGCGCTGGGATTGCTCCAGGCGCTGTCCACGGTGGGCAACATGACCGCCGCGCTGATCGGCGTTTCCCTCAGCGTGCTCGAACAGGGGCATCAACTGGCCGGATGGGCGCCCTGGCGCTGGAAGTTCGTGGCCGGCGCGCTGCCGGCGCTGGTGGTGATCTTCGTGCGGCGCGGATTGAAGGAGCCGGAGGCCTGGCTGGCGGCGCGGAGCAATCCGGCGCTGCGCAAGCGAATGGGCGACTACGGCGAATTGTTCGGGAATCCCCACTGGCGCCTTCCGGCCACGCTGGCGGCCGTCACGCTGGGCCTCGCGATCCTGCTGGCCTTCCTGGGACCCCAGGCCTGGGCCGCGCAGGAGATCCTTCCCGGCTTCTCGCGACTCAAGCTGACCGTCATCCTGATCGCGGCGCTGGCGCTGGGCTTCGGCATCTGGTGCATCTACGGCGGCGGCGGGGACACCCGATACCGCGGCCGCGCCGTCACGGGCCTGCTGCTGGCGTTGAGCGGCGTCATCGGCGTGTGGGGCATCGCGTTTTTCAGCGCGGATCTGGTCCGCGGCGTCCTGGAGAAGAAGCTGATCGCCGACGGCGTGGACCGGGCGCTGATTCCGGCGCAGTTGACCCGATGGACGGGCATCAATTCGATGGTGCAGAACTTCGGGGCGTTTTTCGGGATCTACGGCTACAGCCTGTTGTCGCAGCGCATCGGGCGGAAACCCGCCTTCGGCATCAGCCTCATTTTTGCCATGCTGTCCACCATCGCGACCTTCTGGTTCCTTCGCGATTTCAAAGACATCTTCATCTTCGTTCCCCTGATGGGCTTCGGCACGCTGTCCCTCTTCGGGGGCTACGCCATCTACTTTCCCGAGCTGTTTCCCACGCGGCTTCGAAGCACCGGCACCAGCTTTTGCTACAATGTCGGACGCTTCGTGGCTGCGGCCGGGCCCGCCGCGCTCGGCATTTTGTCGGGGGTGATCTACAAGGATACCTCGGAGCCGCTGCGGTATGCGGGCATCACCATGTGCGCCGTGTATCTCATCGGATTGGCCGCCCTGCCGTTCGCGCCGGAGACGCGCGGACAGCCCCTGCCTGAGGAGGAGCGTCCGCTCACCCACTAGCCCGCTTCGCCCCATGCGGATCATCGGAGGACAGGCCGCCGGGCGGATCGTGCAGGTGCCGGAGGGCCTTGGCGTCCGGCCGATGCCAGACAAGGTCAAGCTCGCGGTCTTCAATTCCCTGGGGGACCGCGTGGCGGGCGCGCGCGTGCTCGATCTGTTCTCCGGAACCGGGGCGCTGGGACACGAATGCCTGAGCCGGGGCGCCGCGGCCCTGTTCAGCGTGGAGCGTTCGGAGAAGCACGCCCGTTGCTACCGGCGGAATCTGGAGACGACCGGACTTCCTGCATCTGCCGTCGAACTGCGGGTCATGGACGTCTTTGCCGCGGTGCCCCAGTTGAAGGCCTCCGGACGGCAATTCGACCTGATCATCGCGGATCCGCCCTACGGTGACAAAAATGTGGGACGCCGTTCCGATTCGGCGGCCCAGCGGTTGCTGGACTCCAGAGAACTGCCGGGCCTGCTCGCGGCCGGCGGGCTTCTGGTCCTCGGACATGCCCGCCGCGATACCGTGGAGTGGGGCAAACTCTGGCAGGAGCATCGAACCCTTCGGCACGGGGACACCCTCATTCGTTTTTTCCGGCCCGCGGAGGTGGCGCATGCGGGCTGAGACGGCATGGCATTGGCCCCGGCTCCGACTGCGGCTGCGGAGGAATCGGGCGTCCCAATCCCCGGACCGAACCGCGGCCGGGTTCGCGCTGTTTCTGATGATGACACTGGCGCTGGCGGGGCGGGGCGCGGACACGTCTTCGACTTCGTGGAGTCCGTCCCGTTCCCTCCGGTTGCAGGCACTGGTGTCGCGGGCGGCGGAGGAAACGATCACCCGGTTCTCAGGCCAGGGCCTGAAGCCGGAGGAACTCGCGGTAACGGTGGTGGACCTGACGGAACCGGCGCGCCCGGACTGGGCGTCTTACCGCGGCGACGTGGCGATCTATCCGGCCAGCGTGGTGAAGCTATTCTACCTGGTCGCCGCCCACCGGTGGATGGAGGACGGACGCCTGGAGGACACCCCGGAACTGCGGCGGGCGATGTCGGACATGGTTGTGGAGAGTTCCAACGACGCCACGCATTACGTGGTGGATCTGCTGACGGGCACGACGAGCGGTCCGGAGTTGACGGATGACGCCCTTCGCGCCTGGGCCGACCAGCGCAATGCGGTCAACCGCTACTTCGCCGCGCAGGGATTCACGAATATAAACGTCAACAAAAAACCCTGGGGAGACGGTCCATACGGACGCGAGACCCAGGCGATTCAACGGTTTCAGCCCAGCCGCAACTGGCTCACTACCGAGGCGACTGCTCGGCTGCTCTCGGAGATTGCCACAGGCCGCTCGGTCACGCCTGAGCGGAGCGCCCGGATGAGGTCGCTGCTGGCCCGCGACGTGTACGCGACGGTGAGGGACGCGGAGGATCAAACCCACGGATTCACGGGCATCGCCTTGCTGGAGCCCCGCCGGGAGGGAGTCCGGCTCTGGTCCAAGGCGGGCTGGACCAGCCAAACGCGGCACGATGCCGCCTATCTCGAACTGCCGGATGGCCGGAAGTTGGTGACCGTGGTCTTCACCACGGGGCATGCGCAGGAGCGCGGGATCATACCGTCCGTGGTGCGGGTGGCGCTGGAGGGTTTGGGGAAGCAATGAAGGGTCGGTCGGTGGTCATTCGCCCCTCGTTCCTCGTCTTTCCGTTTTATCCCGATAGGCGGGGGGCAGTAGCTCCAGCACGGTTCCGACGATTTGGTCTTCGATGTCGGGAGACAGTTGTTGGGGACGGTCGTAGTACCAGAGGGACGACTCGGCCTCGTAACCTCCTTCGGACAGAATGCGGCGCGATGGGATGTAGCAGGGCACGTCGTTGGCATAGGCATTGATCCAGATGCGCGAGGGGTCGAGTTCCCGCTTCAGGCGCAGGGAGTAGTCCACCACCACCTCACCTCCGAGAAAGACCATCGCCAACTGGTCGCCGAAGGCCCAGGTCTGGACCGGGTATGGCAGCGTCTCGGGCAGCGTTTCGCCGCGATCCAGGCGCTCTAGCCATTTTCGGGCATGGTATCCCACGATGCCCGGCTGGGCCGCCCGCTGCTGCCACTGGTCGCGAGTGAACTGCGGCTGGTAGGACAGTGCCATCGTGCGCAACCGGCACACCGGCGCGTGGGTCAGCGGCGTGAGCGGCAGGGACATGAGGCGACGGGATTCCCGGGCGACGGATGCGCCATGCCCGGCGGCCAGTTCCAGCGTGCCGCGAGGATTGGGGTTTGCGTCCGCGCCGCAACCGATGGCGATGAGGGCGATGGTGTCGGGAAACGCCTGCTCCAATTCCGCCGCCGCGGACCCCGCCCAGTCCCCGTGCGTGGCGTTGATCTCCCCGCCCAGCGTGGTGCAGTGGCAGGCGTAGCTCACCAGCACGGCGCGAAGGCGTCCGTCGGGCGCGCTCACCCGGAGCAGCGGCAGGTCGTGATCCACGGGGCCGGTGGCGCTCCGGCGGTTCCTGGCGAAGGTCACCCGCCCTTGTCCCCAGGCCAGCCGGGCGGGCTCGCGTTGCTGCAACGCCGCGACGGCGGCTTCCTCCAGTCGGTCGGTGAAGAAGCGCGTGTAGGCGTCTATGGCAGCCTGGTCTTCGGCGCTCACCGGTTGCGCGAAGATGTTGGGCGCGGCCCCGGTGAGGCACGGGGCGCTGTGCGTATGCGTCACGGTGATGGCCAACCGCTCCGGGGACAGGCGGAGACGCCGGGACAGGCGGTTGCGGATTTCGTCGGTCACCGCGCCCGGCAGGATGCAGTTGTCCACGGTCAGGAGCACCGTGGCCTGGGAGCCGGACCCCAGCGCCAGGGCCCGGGCGTGAATGCGCTGGAGGATGTGGGTGGGCGCCGGCGACTGGGCCCGGGCGGCATAGCCCATCAGCCGCACCGGGGCTGTCGGCGAGATGTCCACCCGGGCCACTCCGGCGGGAATGAGTCCCGGCTCCGGCGGGAGCCGGGCGCACCCGGCGATCAGAAGTCCGGCAACCAGGGCGGCGACACCGTGAAGACACCATCGCTTCATGCGCATCACCTTGGCCGCGGCGGTGCGGATGGAAAGCCGCAATCCCACCGCGCGGCTCAAGACGCCATTCGACGGGTGGCGTGTCACGGCGTCGGCAGAGAGGCCGAAGAGAAGTCCCTCACCCCCATCGCCGGTCCCGCGCTCATCGCGCCTCGCTCCCTGGCGGGGACCCGCTTACCTTGCGCCCGAGGTGCATGAGCCTTGATGCCGTCACACCCGTGTTTCGCCGGGAACTGCGCATGGCGTTTCAGCGCAATGGGCATTGGAGGAGCCATTGGAGAACGATGGGGATGGCCCTGTTCTTGGGGCTGTTGTTTTACCTGGTCTCGTTCCGCCGCGGGGGTGTTCAGATCTGGCTGGGTTCGATCCAAATCACCGCCCTGCTGCTGGGCTTTGTCATCGGACTGATGCCGCTGGGCTTTGTCCAGGACCGGGAGTCAGGACAACAATCCCTGCTCAGGCTGACGGGCTTTGGCCCGGTGCGGGTCTTTGCGGAAAGTGTCGGCGGCTCGCTGTGGGCCGTCTTCGAATTGTGGCTCTACTGGGTGCCCGTGCTGCTGGGGGTGGCCGTCCTCTACCGGGCTCCGTTCTTCCGGGCCGTCCTGGTCACGCTCCTTCCCGGATGCCTGCTCCTGCTCCTGGCCTCCGTTTGGATTCTGGCCGTCAGCACGAACCGGACACGGTCCGGCGCCTTCCTGTTTTCGTTTGTAATCGCTGCGATTCTAGTCTTGCCCCTCCTTCTGGGCTCCTGGCTTTCCGGCCACCTGCCCGCTGGTCTCCAGGAGGTGTTCCGCGCCGTGTGGGGCGTCGGCGACTGGAACCGGATCAATGAAGTCCTCCGTCCGCCGGGCTCCTGCCTTCCCTATCTGCGCGGCCTGGCCCGGATCGGCATTCTGAGCGGACTGCTGCTGTCGGTGGCAGCGGCCTTTTTTTGGCGGGATTGGCGCCGGATCGAATCGGCATCGTTCGGGGGGAAGCGCCGGTTCCACCGGCTGTCCTGGTTGTGGGGCGGCCCGCGCCGCAGGCCGACAGACGGGTGCCCGTACCTTGCCCGCTATGCGTCGCCGGAGGGTTGGCGTTTTATGCGCTGGGCGTTCGCGGGGCTCGTCCTGTGCCTGGGAGTGACTGCGGCCGTTGCATGGTCATGGCGGGCGCTGCCCGTTGCGCTGATGGTCTGGCTGGCGCTGGTGGATATCGTCGCGCATGTCGCCGTGTCGGGCGGGGTGGCCGAGGATCGCCGGAACGGGGCCTTCGAGTTGCTGTTCACAACCCCGCTGCGTCCGTCCGAGGTGCTGAACGCCGGGCATCAGGTGGGCCGGGACATCGTCCGCCAGGGTCTCCCTCCCGGAGGAATCCTCGCCCTCGTCTTCGCGGTCTGGACCCTGTGGATGGCGGGAACGGGTCTCCGCGCGGGGGTTGAAGGGCTGCCCTATGTCGGCTTCTGGGCACTGCCCGTCGTGTATGCGGCCGCGTTGTATCACCTCCCTTTTCACCTGCCCGCCAGCCAGGCGGCCAACACCGGGGAACCCTTCCACGCCTTTGCCCTGCCGCAGACGCCGGTCTTTCTTCCGTTCGTCGCCGGCTTGCTGGCCTGGCTGCTGTCGGTGGGAAGCTTCAACCAACGGATCGGTGCGGTCCTGCTGGCGCTGATGATCGTCGTCGTGATCCTGGTCGTCCGGGAGAACGTCGCGTCGGAACAGCCGCTGAGTGACGAAGAGTTCCGCACCGTCGCCGCCGCGCCTCTGCCGACGCCGGAGGTCATCCCCAAGGACACCCGAAACACCCGCCCCTGGATCCCCGATGGATTCCGGCGGTGAGAACTATCGTTGGCCTGCGTTCGGATCACTGAGGGGGCCGGATCGCCGGAGCGCCAGCCGACAGCTCCGAACCCAGGGAAAACTCCGGCCATCCCGCCTCGGCCCGGCGTGTGGAACGCGCCCGCGGGAGGTGTCCGCGGAATCGCGGATTGGCGAACCGATCCCCAAAGGCCGTGAACCGGAAATCGGGACCGGTCGAGTTGCGCCAGGATTCCAGGGATGGAATCGGCCACTGGGTGTCAATGAGGAACACCGGCCGGGCGTCCTCCCGCCAATAGACATTCTGCTCGAAACGCATGCGGTGTCCGAATCCCGAGATCGCCACCAGCACGCCGTTGGGGGAGGCGATCACCAGATTGCTGCGGATCGTGGCGTTCACGTCGTGACCGGTGATCCGCACGGCGGCGACGGCGCCCGGCGGCGCGATGACGGTGTTGAACGCAACCTCGAGGCCGGTGATCCGGCAGCCGCTCTCGGAACCGATCTGGAGCCCGGCGTAGCCCGATCCCTTGCGCCCGTCGTTCCACGAGATGTTCCCGATCACCTGGCAGTTGCGGTCCGAATAGGCCGCGCCGCCATACGTGTACACCATCAGGCCCGGCCCGTCGTTGTCGTGGGAGAAGTTCCAGCGCAGCTCGGAGTCTTCACAGCCGCCGTCGAGATCGAATCCGCCGCCGTCCCGGAGCATGGAACGGTTGCCGTGGGACTCGCAGCGCTCGATGACCACGCCGCGCGAGGCGTGGGCCCAGATGCCGACCGGCCCTCCGCGATCCGAACGGCATTCGGCGCCATTGCCCCTGGCGACGCATTCACGAACCAGCGCGCGGTGCACGCCGTCCAGCAGGATCCCGCTGCCGGAGTGATGCCGCAGCTCCGCGGGATCGCCGGGATTGTTCGCGGAGACGCAGCGGAGGATCGAGATGTCCGCATGCGGATGATTCGTGCGGCCGGCGGGATTGCCGCCATAGACCATGATGCCGGCGTGCCGGTTGTCCGAGACGTCGCAGTCGGCGATGAGGACCTGTTCGTAGCCGTTGGGGCGTTGCGAGGCGTCCACCATGATGCCGTGCCACCCAAAGCCGCGGGCCGAGCAATGGAGGATCACCGCGCCGGGAATCCGGTGTCCGGTGTCCAGGGTCCGGTCGAAACGAATGCCGTCGCCGTCGTTCCTCGGGCCCGCCTCGAGGACCAGGTTTGACACCACGACCCAGGGTGTCTCCCGCACCCGCACGCCGGTTCCGGCGCCGCATCGCAACGTCGCGCGCCCGTCGCCGAAGGTGGAGATCAGGACCGGCCGCTCCGCGGTGCCGCCTCCCGCCGACTGGATCACAAGGCCGCCCGCGAAATCGGCTCCCCCGCGCAGCAGCACCCGGTCGCCCGGCTTCAAGCCGGATTCCGCGATGTGGCGGTTGACGCGCTCCAGCGAGCGCCAGGCCGCCTTTGGCGAATCGCCCGACGCATCATCGCGTCCCCGCGGCGACACGAAATAGTCCGCAGCCCCGGCGGCGACGCTCCCCATCCAGATCCAAATGAACCATCGCGGGAGCACCCGGCCTTTGTCGTCGGTGTTTGCGGAAAACTCACGCGGAAACCGCCGAGGAACTGCCAACTTCGGAGAAATGGCCTTGACCCCTGCAAATGGGGAAGTGTATCGGAAGAACTGTGATGAGGGGCGGGCCACCCCACCGGCCTTTTCCAAGCTCCTCCGAAGGAATCCCCGTCCTTTCCATGAAATTCATAAACCTCCGCCTGTTCCGGTCCCGCCTCCATCCGCTTCCATCCTCGCGCGCCGCGCTGGCGTTTGGGTTTACGCTGATCGAACTCCTCGTGGTGATCGCCATCATCGCCATCCTCGCCGGGATGCTCCTTCCGGCGCTGGCCAAGGCGAAGTCCAAGGGACAGGGCATCATGTGCATGAACAACACCCGGCAGCTCATGCTGGCGTGGCGGCTCTACGTCGAAGATCAGAATGGCAAGATTCCCCCGGCATATTCAGACAATCCGGCGAACGGGGCGTGGGCCTATGGGTCCCTCACTTGGAACGGAGCCGATCGCGATAACTGGGACGTTTCCAACACGCTGGCCAAGGGCACCATCTGGCCGTACACAGGGAAGACGGCGAAGATCTACAAGTGCCCAGCGGATATCTTCATGACCAAGGCGCCCAATCAACGCCAGCGGCTTCGGAGCAACTCCATCAACGCCTGGGTCGGCATGCATGACGGAAAGGCCACCTGGTTCGGAACCAGCCCGCCGTGGCGCATGTTTCTCAAGGAGTCCGACTTCGTGGCCGCTGCGGATACCTGGGTCTTTGTGGATGAGCATCCCGACAGCATCAATGATGGGTTCTTCTGCACGGACATGAAGCCGGCGCCGAATCTTTCGGGGGCCGTGCTGCCCGACGCCCCGGCCAGCTATCACAACGGGGCCTGCGGCTTTGCCTTCGCGGACGGTCACTCCGAGATCAAGCGCTGGGTGGACCGGCGCACCAAGATCCCCGTCAAGCGCGTGGACGACTTCAATCCGGGCAACCAGAGCAACAACAAGGACATCGAATGGCTCTGGAGCAAGACGACCCAGCGGCTGAACTGAAGGCCTTCTCCCACTCCCAGATCGGTTGGAGCAACGCATTGCGGAGCGGTGTGTGGGTGGAGTCGCCGGGCGGGGGAAACGAAGAGCGCCGAGATCATCGCCGTCCTCCCGTTGGCAGACGCGCTACCGACTGAAGGCGGGACTCCGAACAGACTCCCATCCGCGCCCGTCTCCGGTTCAACGGAAAGCCGCGCGGGCGGCGTCCAGCACCGTCTGGACCGGCACGCCGGCCTGCACTGCCTTGTCGCGGCACGCGTCGAATTCCGGCGCGGCGTGAAGAATCTCGCCGTCGAGCCGCCCGACCTTGACGGGCACTTCTCCAAACTCCGTCTTCACCCTGACGAGTTCGCGCCGCAGCTTGCGGCGTTCCAGGAGCGAGCGCCGCACCCCGAGCGCGGTGGTATGCCGCAGCAGGCGTTCCGTGAAGCGGTCGGCATCCGCGGGGGCGCAGAGCACTGTCAGCAGCACGCCCGGCCGGTTTTTCTTCATTTGGATGGGCGTGTGGAACACGTCGAGCGCCCCCGCCTTCAGCGTGGATTCCACAAAGTGCCCCAGCACCTCCCCGCTGACGTCATCCAGATTCGTTTCCAGCACCGCGATGGTGTCGGTCTCCCAGTCGTGGGAGGCGGGGACGGAAGGCGCGTCCTCCGCGAGGACGGCCCGGACCACGTTGGGACGCGTCCGGTGGTTTCGGGTGCCGAGACCATAGCCAATCCGCCGCGGCATCAGTCCGCTCATGGGCGCGAAGGATTCGGCGAACTCCGCGAGCAGGGCCGCGCCGGTGGGGGTGACCAGTTCGTGGGGTTCGTCGCACTGAGAGATGGCGATTCCTCGGGCGCCCAAGATCTCCAGAGTGGCCGCGGTGGGAATGGGGAAGCGACCGTGCGCGCAGCGAACCCATCCGGTGCCCTCCACCACGGGGGCGGCGAGCACCCGGGGGCGTCCGAGCAAGTCGAGCCCGATGCACGCGCCCACGATGTCCACGATGGAATCCACCGCGCCCACTTCGTGAAAATGAACCCGATCGGGTGGCAGGCCGTGGATTTTGCCCTCCGCCACCGCGATCCGCAGGAAGACGGCTTCGGACTTCTCCCGGACCCACGGCGACAGGCTGCTGCCGGCGATCAACTCCCGGATTTGCCGGAAGTCGCGCTGAACCCCGTGGTCGTGGTCGTGCGCATGGTCGTGACCGTGCGCATGGGAATGCGCGGCTTCCGCATCCGGGCCGTGCTCATGGGAGGGGTGATGGACGCAGCCTTCCGAATCGAGATGCACGTCGAATTTCACCCCTTCGATGGAGTCCTTTTTCTGACGCCCCGCATGCAGGTGATAACCGTCGAGGCGCAGCTTCTTCAATTCACGTTCCAGGGTCCGGAAATCCACCCCAAGATCCACCAGGGCGCCCAGAAACATGTCGCCGCTCAGGCCGCTGAAGATGTCGAGATAGAGCGTCTGCACCGGCCCAGCATGGGGGGTGAAGGATCAAGGATGAAGGAGGAACAAAGAGAAGAGAATGCCGGGTGGTGAAGCGCCCCGAAAAGCCGGACACGACAAATCCATCCGCCCCGTTTGACGAGGAGCCGATGAGCCGGGCAACGCGATGATCCCCACGGTCTTCAGCTTCTCCACCCGGATCCTCATCCGTCCGTCACTCGGATGTCCCAGCCCGCTCTGCGGACGCCACCGGTGCCTGCGGGAGTTTGGACAGGGCGCGGAGCGCCACCGTGCGAACGAGGACGTTGGTGTCGTTGGAAGCGGTCCGAAGTGCGGTTTGAACAGACGGTTGGCGGGCTCCGCTGGCTTCCAGCGCGCGCGCCGCCAGCCACCGGACGTCGCCATCGGAATCCTCCAGCGCGGCCAGGACCTGGTCGAGGACGGCAGAGGCCCCGTTGCCTTCGTTTTCGATCAGGCGCATCGCCTTTTGCCGCACCGCGGGATCCGAATCTCCCAGCGCCGCCCCGAGCCACGGCACCAGGGCGCGATCCTGGCATCTGCCGGCGCTCGCGATATCCACCAGGTCGCCATAGCGTCGTTGCCTTCCGAGTTCCGACAAAAGCGGCATCAGCGCTCCGGGCACTTCATGGATGGCGACCAGCGTCTCAATGACCGAGTCGCGCAGCGATTCACCGGACAGGGCCGACAGCCGCAGAAACTGCCGGGCGGCGGGGGTTCCCGGCATCCGAATCGCACTGAAATATCGGGTGGATTGCAATCCATTGGTGGAGCGCAGCAGGTTGAGCAGTGTGGGAACGGCGTCCTTCGCCTGCGGACCCAGCCTGGCGAGAATTTCAAGCGCCAGACGCCGGCGCGAGGATCGCTCCGCCGGATTGGGAATGGCGCCTTCGACACGGTCCCAGATTTCTGGCGGCATCCGCACGAGGAGGCGGGCGTACGTTGGCGAGTCAAAAGGGCCGGTCCGGAGGGGGCGGGTGAGCGCGGGGACTGCCTTGGGGCCCAGGACGAGGAGCGCCTGGAGGGCTGATTCTTCCGGCCTCTGGCTCGACGGGCGGCCCCCGAGGCTGGGACGATGGAGAACGGTCGGGAAGACGAATGTCCTGCTGCCCGCGTCGGACACATAGACCTCGAACCAGGCGCTCGCGGTTTTTCCACGATACTCAGGTTCTTTGATGGAGAAAAAATAGGCGGCGCCAGCCGCCATCCCTCCGAGAAGGACCATCACGACGAGGCGCGAGAATCTCCGCCGTGACGTCATGCAGAACAGGACTCCGGGCGGAAATGCCGGATTCAACGGCAGCGTCCCGCGCGACGCCTGGGCGTCTCCGCCGTCAGACCTCGATCGTCTCGCGCAGGGCGGGAAGCAGCGCCTGGAGTCGGAACCGCCGTTCAATGGCGCCGGCCAGCCCCTTTCGCTGGGTGTCTTCGCCGTGTGTCAGGGCGACCCGGGGACGGGAGGCCGCCATGGCTCCGAGCCATGAGAGGAGGTCGGTCTGGCCGGCGTGCGCGCTGAATCCGCCCAGAGTGTGGATCTGCGCCTTCACGGCGACCGTTTCCCCGAAGATGCGCACGGAAGGTTCGCCATTGACTAGGCGGCGTCCGAGGGAGCCTTCGGTTTGGAATCCGACGATGAGCACCTGGGTTTCCGGCTTCGAGAGGTGGGCCTTCAGGTGGTGCAGGATCCGTCCTCCGGTGCACATGCCCGAGCCGGCCAGAACGAGGCAGGATCCTGGGAAATCGTTGATGGCTTTGGATTCCTCCGCCGTGACGCAGTTCTTCAAGGTGGTGAGATCCTCGCGCAGCGGGCGCTCCCGCAGGAACTCCTGCATCTCCTCGTCGAAGAGGTCGTGGTGCCGGTGATAGATCTCGGTGGCCTGGATGGCCATGGGGCTGTCGAGAAAGATGGGGAAGGGACGCACCTGTCCGTGCCGGAACATCCAGGCGAGGAGGCTGATGATCAACTGGGCGCGGCCCACGGCAAAGACCGGTACGAGCACCTTGCCACCGCGGGCCACAGCCGCCTTCACCAGGGCCACGAATTCCGACACCGTTTCGGCATACGGGCGATGGTCCCGGTCGCCATAGGTGGACTCGAGGAACACCAGGTCGGCGCGGCAGAATGATTCGAAGTCGCGAAGAATCGGGGCACCACGCGGTCCGATGTCGCCGGAGAAGACGACCCGCCGGGTGCCGCCCGCCTCGTCCACCGCCAGTTGAATGCTCGCCGAGCCGAGCATGTGTCCGGACTCGGCCCAGATCGCCCGGATTCCCGGGATCACCTCCACCGGCGTCCGGTAGGGCACGGGACGCAGGAGTTGCAGCGCCTTTTCGACGTCCTCCGCGGTGTACAGGGGTTCTTCGGGAGGTTCCCCGTCCCGGAGGCGTCTCCGGTTCCGTCGTTCGGCGTCGGAGGCCTGAACCCGCGCGGAGTCCCGCAGGATCAGCCGGGTCATTTCCAGCGTCGCCGGCGTGCCCAGAATGGGAACCGAGTAGCCGTTTCTGACGAGCAGCGGAAGCCGGCCGCTGTGGTCGAGGTGCGCGTGGGTCAGCAGGACGGCATCCAGTGGTTCCCGCGGCGGCAGAGGCGACTGGTTAAGCTCCTCGGATTTGCGGCCGCCCTGGAACAGGCCGCAATCCACCAGCAGGTTTCCCCGCGAGGTCCGCACCGAATACGCCGAGCCCGTGACCTCGCCTCCCGCGGCGCCCAGCGGAGTGATCTTCATCTTACTCCGCGGGTTCGTACATCTCCTGAAACTTGGCGGCGGATACCGCGTAGCCGTCACCGCCATCCTCCTCATTGAACACCAGAAAGGCCCCGGCCTCGTAGTGGGTCTCGCCCTCCTGGGTGCGGATGGAGCCGGCGGTGGGGGTCTGCTCGGCCCAGACGGGGGTGATCTTCCGGTAGGCGCCCGGGGCCACTTCCTGGTAGGTGCGGGCGAAGGTATTGCGGTCCACGGTGTACACGTCGCCGCGGTTGTTGACCACCCAGTCACCGCGCTTGCAGGTCTGCACGGCTCCCCACTTGCGGTAGGTGAAGCCTTCGGTCTCCAGGTCGAGTTGCACGGCGGCCACGGGCGCCTGTGCCTTTTTCTGGTACTTGCGACGAAGGGGCATAGATCGTTTCGGAGGATGCACCGGCGCTTGGGCGGGGACAAGGTGGCGTTCGGGCAGCTCAGGCCGGCGGGGTGAAGCGACCCGATTGCCCGGCCAGCTCAATCGCCCCGGACAAAATCTCCGCAAAGACCGGCTTGTCGAAGACGCTCCGGGACCGATGTCGTTGTTTCAGCTCAGGAATCACCCGCATCAAACTCCCGTGGATTTGCTCAATTCGTTCCGGTGCGGGCGCGCCCAGGTTGCCTGCCAGCCCGGCAATGAGTCTCTGTGGCTGGTCTTTGTGGATGATTGGCGAGATCCCTTTCAAATCACTCAAAGCCCCAGCAAGAAAGTTCCAGCGGGTCAGGAGGATGTACCCGTGCCGCCGCTGAATGGCGCCGAGCCGGAGTGCCACGGCGAGGCCAAGTTCAAACGGCATGTTGAAGCGGTCGGGGCGACTCAAGTCGTGAATCGAAAGCCGGCACTGCCTCAGGATGCTGAAGATGCGCCCAAGCTGCCCCTCCCCTCTCTCGGCAAGCTCTACTGCGCAGCGAGGGCGCATGCGAGCTGCGACGACGGTGGAAATCAGGGCGAGGAACAACGGCTCATACTCGGCATCATAGGGGATATTGAGGAAGACCCCGAATTGCTGCCGCGCCCCCATACGATCGAGGGGAGATCACCCAGAGAAAACAGCGCGACCCGCGAGGCGTGTATCGGCGGCCGCCCGGGAGCCTGCGAGATCAACGGAAAATCCCGGGAATCTTGGTATTAACGTCGGAGAAGAATTGGTCCACGGACGCAGTGTTGAGTCGCCCAGAAGGTCCGTGTTACTCTCCCGACGCGCATGCCACAGCCCAACGTCGTCGCGAACCCGATCCCGCCGGGGCTTTCCTCTGGCTTGTCCGGGGTTCTCGGCTCGTCGGCAAGACGGCGGAACATTTTCATTTCCTACTCCCACGACGACTTCGGGCACGCGGTGGAGCTTCTGGATGCCTTGAAGAACGCGCTGGCAACCCGCCCCGACCTCCCGTTTCGGGCTTCCGACATTTACTTTGATGACGACCGCATGAGCGCCGGGGACCGGTGGGTGCAGGACATCCACACGCATCTCCATCGCTCGGCTCTCCTGGTCGCGTTGGTCAGCACCCCCTACCTGCGTTCCGAGTACTGCATTCCTTACGAAGTGGATGTGGCGCGGTCTCTGGGCATGGGGGTGATTCCCGTGATTCTGAGTCCGTGCTCCTGGGAGGAGCGCCCCATTGGGCATGGCGAGGATCAGGTGATGCTGGGGAGACTCCACGCCATTCCCCGAAAAAGTAACCGAGCCCATCCGGTCGTCAGTTGGCGGCCCCGCGCCAAGGCATGGACCCAGGTGGCGGAGGAAGTCTTGAGAAAGATCGCAGACCTCGGGCGGCTGCCCGCCAGCGGTCCGCGGGCCGTGGTGGAGCCGCACGTCCCGCCGCTTCTTCCCATCCATCGGTTTGCCTGCAACCAGAAGGCACAGCATGAGCTGGCTGAAGATCTCCTCAAAGATTGGGCGGGGGGCGCCTCCCTGGTGATCTTGAAAGGGCTGGCCGACGACCAAGCGGCGGGATTTGCACGATGGCTGCAGTTGGAACGGCTCGCGAAGTTCCGGTCGTTTCGGCATGGAGACGGCCTGTTGCCAATCCGTCCGTTCGAAATGCCGATGGATGCGGTGCTCGATTCGATCTCCGATCCGGATCTGGAGCAGGTGATCCTCGCCGTGCTCTCCAAAGCGTTGAGTTCCGACGGCAATCCCGACCTCTTGCTCACCCCGGCAAGCCTCGGCGCCTTCCTGTCCCGTCAACACGGAGTCCGCCCGCTGCTTTGGACGCTTCCGCACGCCCCGGTCGGTCGGATCTCCAACAGCTTCCGAATCCTGGTTCAGATCCTGGAAAAATGTCCGCCCGATGCCCCTCTGGGACGGCTGCTCTTCTGCTTCATCCTCGAAGAAGGGATCCGGAACGAGTGGGCCGATCTGGGGGAGGCGTTTGGGAAGCGCTCCGGCCCGCGGATGCGGGTGGTGAATTTGCCTCCCCTGGAGGCGTTCGGAGTCGGGGACGTTGCCAAGTGGTGCCATGAGAAGCGCAGCGACGCCGGCGCCGCGATTGACGAAGCGGCCTTGAGGGCGGTCCTCTTTGACGAATCCCGCCAGAGTGTCCGGTTTTCCCGGTTCGAATCGGCCCTCCGTGAACTTCGCCTGATCTCCAATTGACCCCATGCCCTTCCACCAATTCAAAGGCTCCGGCCCCATCCCGAACTACACACCTTCCAAAGAGGTGCCTGAGGGCCGCGATCCCAACGGATACCTCGCCGGCAGGGAACTCGCGCAGGCGGTGAACGTGGCGCTGGCCCTCAAGCGTCCCCTCCTGGTCACCGGGGAGCCGGGCACGGGGAAGACGGAACTCGCCTACCGGATGGCCGCCGAACTGGGGCTGGGGGAGGTTCTCCGCTTCGACACCAAGTCCTCCAGCCAGGCCACGGACCTGTTCTACCAGTTTGACAGCCTCCGTCAGTTTGCCCACGTGCAGTTGGATACCGCCCTCAAGCGCGAGCCGTCGCCCGCCAGCCGATTCCTCCGCATCCAGGCCTTCGGCCGCGCGATTCTCCGGACCCTGCCGCCCCAGGAGGTCGGCGAATTCCTCGGCATCGAGGTGGGACACCCGGAACCGCGGTCCTCCCTGGTGCTGGTGGATGAACTGGACAAGGCGCCCCGGGATTTCCCCAACGATCTGCTGAACCAGATCGAGCACCTGGAGTTCAGCGTGCCGGAACTCGGGCGGGACCGCCCCATCCGGGCCAATCCGGAGTTTGCGCCGGTGGTCGTGATCACCAGCAACTCCGAGAAGCAATTGCCCGAGGCCTTCCTCCGCCGCTGCGTCTATCATCACATCGGATTCCCCTCCAAGCGGGAGGACCTGGAACGAATCCTGGCGGGCCGCCTCGGAAAGCTGGGGATGAAGGGCGAGGGGGCCGGGCGGCTGATGGACTGGTTCCTCCGGGTGCGCGAGGGCGGCCAGTTGGAGAAGAAACCGTCCACATCCGAACTGCTGGACTGGATGCGGGCGCTGTCCCTTGCGGGCCTGCAGACAGACCGCCCCTTGGACGATCCGGACCAAAAGGCGCTGCTGGCAAACTCCCTGGGCTGTCTTTTCAAGACCCAGCGGGATCTCGACGCCGGGCAGGCTGCGCTCGCCCAGCTCGGGTCCGGGACCTGACCCCATGGCCGCGCCCGAGACCGAATTCGGCACCCGCCTGGAACGATGGCTCGACCGTCTCGACCGGGTGGCCGATGACGGCCGGCCGGTGGGCATTCGGGAGCGTCTCGCCGTTCATGACCTGCTCGCGGGCCTGCGCGCCTCCGGCGAGCTTCCCCCCACGGAACGGGAACGCCTCGCACTGCTGGCGCCACTCGTCTGCACATCCCCGGGGAGTCAGGAACGCTACGAAGCTGTGCTGGAGGACTTCCTGAAGGAACGTCCGGATTTCCGGGACACTCCGACCCGTGATCTCGGCACCGTCGGAAAACCCACCCAAGACTCCCGGCCATTTCCCTGGGAATGGCTCGTCGCAGCGGTGGCCGGCATGGCGATCGTGCTGGCGTTGGTTTTTCTGACCAGACCGCCTGCCGATCCGACGGTCCCAAAGCCAGACATCCCGCCCGGGCCGCCGACCAACTACCCGGGAACCCCGATCGAGCCCAATTATTGGTTCACCTACTACACCAACCAAATCCTGATTCCTGAAATCCCCTTCACTCCGGGCCATCGTCCGGTCCGGTTCGTCTCGGGAGTCCTCGCAACCCTCTGCGGCATCGCCCTCGCCGCATGGGCCTGGGCGCTTTGGCGCCGGCGCCAATATCTGAATCAGGCGCGTACGGATCGTGAGGTGGAGGAACGGGTGCTGCGGGATCCCTCCGTCGCCGGAGATCTGTTCCCCGGGGAATCCGTGCGGGTGGTGTCCCGCGGATTGCGACAACGGGTGTTTGGGCACCGGGAGGTGCTTCACCTCCGGGAAACGGTGCGGGCGACGGTCCGGGCGGGTGGGGCCTTGGCGCCCCGGTTCCGGCGTCTGCAGACGACACCCGAGTACGTGGTGCTGGTGGATCGTCGCCACGCCCGGGACCACTTTGCCCATGCGGTGTCCCGCCTGATCGCCGCCCTTCACGAACAGGGCGTGGCGCTCGAGGCCTACTCCTTTGAGGAATCCCCGGAGTTCGGCTGCCGGCGATGGACCTCGTCCCGTTCTCCGGAGACTGCCGGGCCCCGGCTCACCGCCGCCGAGGTGGGACATCGCGCAGCCGGCTGCCGGTTGCTGGTCTTTTCCGAGATGGCGGCGGCGCAGGATCCGCTGACCGGACGCGCCCGCGAGTGGCTCTCGGCATTCCGGGCCACCGGCGAAAAGGCGTGGTTCACGCCGATGCCCATGCCCTCCTGGGGACGCGCCGAATCCCTGGCCGACCAGCTCGGCTTCCTGGTGCTGCCGGCCCAACTGGAATCCCTCGACGCCCTGGTGGGATGGCTCGCGTCCGACCAGCCGGTGCTCCGTCCGGGAGCGGACTGGCCCGCGGCCTTTCCGGAACTGCTCCGGGAGGACGGCGTCTCCTGGGTCGCGCGCCAGGCACCGCCGCCGGATCGTGTGCTGGAGACGCTCCTCTTCGAACTGCGGCGTTACCTGGGTCCGGTCCGTTTCCAGTGGCTGTGCGTCTGCGCCATCTTCCCGGCCGTGGCGCCCACGCTGACCCGGGCGCTGGGGGCCGAGCTGATCCAGGAGCCGGACCTTCGCAAACGGACTCGCGACCAGACCTTGGGTCTGCTGGCCCTGGGGGCGCTGCCGTTTTTCCGGTACGGACACCTTCCTCAATGGCTGCGCCGGGCCTTGGTGGCCCGGCTCGATTCCGGGAATCAGGGCCGGTTCCGTTCCCTCATCGAGGAACGGCTGGGGAAGTCCGTGTTTACGGGAGGCGAGGAACTGGTCCGCATCGGCCGGATCCGCCGTCTCTGGGCCTGGCTGGGTCGGGGAACGGGTCTCGCCCGCGACGTCGTGCTGGTGGAATTCCTGCGGCCGGGCCACCTGTCCCCGCTCGTCCAGCGGCTCCCGGAGGCTTTGCGGCGGCGGCTCTTCCGGCACGGAATGGCGGCCCATGGGGTCCGGGCCTGGGTGGTCGTCTCACTGGCCCTCCTGACCGTGGCCGCCCTGGCATTCCCCAAGATTTGGGGCCGCGTCGCGCCGCCCCAGGTGATCGCCGCCAGGAATGTGCTGACCAATGCGGTGACCTTCCAGGCGTTCACCAACAGCCTCGGGATGGTGTTCGTGCCGATCACCATTGGGGATGCTTCGTATGAGGCCAAAGGTGCCCAGGCTCAAATGGTACAGCAGTCCGCCGCTCCTCCGGCTTCCACGGCATCGGTGGTGTGGTTCAGCGTGTGGGAGACGCGAGTGAGGGATTACGAAGCGTATGCGGGGGCGAATCCTTCGGTGGACGGGTTGTGGCGTAATCCCACGTACCAGGAGATTCCGTTGACACCGGGGCCTGAGCACCCTGTGGTCGAGGTGATTTGGGAGGATGCGAATGGATTCTGCGAATGGCTGACCGATCGCGAACTCAAGGCGGGCGTGCTCAAGCCCGGGCAGCAGTACCGTCTGCCGCGGGATGAGGAGTGGAGCCGCGCGGTGGGCCTGGAAGCCGAGGTGGGAGCGACCCCCAAGGAGCGGGACATGAAAGTGGAGGATGTGTACCCCTGGGGCCGGCAGTGGCCGCCGCCGGACTATGTGGGGAACTATGCGGACGAGGCAGGCAAGGCCCGCTTTGGCAGCGATTGGCTTACAATACCCGGCTACCGTGATGGCCAGGCGGTGACGTCGGCGGTGGGAACGTATCCAGCATTGACCAATGGGCTGTATGACCTTGGGGGCAATGTTTTGGAGTGGTGCGAAGATTACTATGACGGCAAGGCAGGGGCCCGCGTTGTGCGGGGCGGTTCGTGGGACGACGTTGATCCGCGCAACCTGCTCTCGTCCTATCGCTACGGCCTCGATCCCGGTGATCGCGGCAACCGCATCGGGTTTCGGGTGGTGTTGGTTGGGGATGGGTCTGCTCGCTGAGGTGGCCTCTGGGGGCGCATCTCAAATTGTGGCCCTGACGGGGCCGCAGACCCCAGCCCGGGGCTGAGCCTCCGGCGATGCCCTGGGCGAGGAATCTCTCACCGTCTGCGCCTTGAAAAGGCGCCAGAGCCCCGGGGAATTTCACCGGAGGGTTGAGGACACCATCGGGGTGGAGGGTCCCGGGTGGCGCCGCGATGAGATCTGAGCCGTATCCATGCAGTTAAAAAGGGTAGCGCACGCGCCTCGCGTGCTGCGGACGGGAGAACAGAACTGCAAGTGGGATGTGTCGCTTCGCGACAAGCCCTCGCCGTCCGCAAGGGGCGTGTGGAGTCATCACCGTTCAGTTCGCGGTTGCGCGTTGCGGCCGGGGCGAGGGCGCCCCGGCCAACACGCGAGGCGCGTGTGCTCCCCAGCAAATCTACTGCATGAATCCGGCTCAGACGGAACCATGGAGAAGGGAACCGCGAATGGACGCCAAGAGACGCGAATTTCAGAGGGGAAAGGCCGCAGGGAGAGCGATGGGGACGCCTCTCATTTTTTTGGGGACTGCGGGATCTGGACACGGATTTCACGGATTCTCACGGAGAGGAAAGGGCGCCCTCTCTGTCTTCATCCGTGTTCCTCCGTGCAATCCGTGTCTCCTCTTCAGCCAGCATGAATCCAAAGCGCCGTCGTGCTGGCGTCGTCAAAAAATTGAGATGCGCCCGAGCGATGGAAAATCGGTCACCAAACGGTGACCCTGGCCGACGTCCTCCCAACCCGTCTGACGCCGCCTCTCATTGGCGTTCATTCGCGTCCCTTCGCGGTTCATCCGAATCGTTACGGCTCAGGGCCTCTGGCACCCCTTCAGGGTGCCCACCTTCTTAATTCACTCCCAACCCGGGGCAGCGCCCAACGCGCAGCCCCGGGCTGGAGTCTCCAGGCCTTTCAGGCCAGGGCAAAATTTGCCTGGTACCAGTTCAGCCGCGAAGGAAACACGGAGGGCCTTCGGCGTGCCTATGCGTGTCCGCGGCGGCCAATCACCCACGGCGGAGGGAAGCCGAAGCCTCCCTGACGAAAATTTTTCGACCGCTTCGCGGTCGGGCGAGGAAAAGGGAAGAGAGACAAAGAAAAGAAGAAAACCCGGAGGCCACCTCAGCGAGCAGACCCATCCCCAACCAACACCACCCGAAACCCGAAGTCGCTGCGGCGATAACCGGGACCGATGCCGTTGCGAGCGGACGAGAGCAGGCGGCGCGGATCATTGCCGCCCCACGAACCGCCCCGCAGAACGCGGGCCCCTTCCTTGCCGTCGTAGAAATCCTCGCACCACTCCCAGACATTTCCCGCAAGATCGTAAAGCCCATCCTGCGAGGGCTTGAACTCGCCCACAGGAGAGGTTGTTGCATACCCATCCCGATAGCCGGGAATCGTCTCGATCTCTGGGAACTTTAGGCGCGCGGTATCGTCAGCGAAATTTCCTGCGCCATGAGGAGGGGGCCATTGGCGTCCCCATGGATAAAGACCAGTGATTTTCATGTCGCGGTCTTGGGCTGTGGCTCCCTCCTCGTTGGTGAGACCCACGGCCGCGCTCCACTCCAAATCGGCCGGCAGTCGGTAGTATTGGGTTCGTCGAATGAGGCCCTGTTCCTGCTCACTCTGGGTCAGCCACTCGCAGAAGCGTTTGGCGTCCTCCCAACAGACGTTCACCACCGGGTGCGTCGGCCCGGGAGTGACCGGCACGCCTTTGAATACCGGGTCCTTCCACGACTTGTCCACGTCCGGATTGGCCTGGGCAAAGGCTGCGTAGTCCTGCACGCGGGTGGGCCAGATGCAGAAGCGCACTTCGGTTCCCGGGACGGGGACGAACTTCATGCCCAGGGAGTTGGTCCACGCCACTGCGTCCGAACGGTCCCTCTCTGGGGCCCGGCGAGTGGCGGGCTCCGATTGAGCATCATCCTTCGGTTTCAGCGACGCCGCCACGAAGGTCGCCACCGCTTCCGCCACGCGGGTGAGCATGCGTTCCTGGGCAGGATACGGCAGTTCCGAAATGCTCTCCTTGAAGGAGCCGGCGCTTTGGAGGGACGACAGTTTCCGGCGTTCCGGGCCGGTTTTGGGATCCGGATAACGGAATTCAATCCGGTCGAAGGCGCAGGGGCTGACCACAATCGGAACAATCCGGACCCCCTCCGTCACAGCGCGTTGGAGAAGGACCGGCAGTTCGTGGTTGACCACGTACTTCGAAGACAGAAACCGACGTGAGACGAGGAGGATCACCACGCGGGTTTCGCGGATCTGGGTTTGGATCCGTTGATGCCAGTCATCGCCGAATTCCAGCAGCTCATCACAGAAGACCTCGAACTCCTCCTGTGCCGCCAACGGTGCGAGGTGCTCACGGACCCGATCCAGCCAGCGCTCGCGCGGGTCGGCCGACTCATTGTCCGACCGCGCATAGCAGATGAAGACCTTGGGAAGCATTCTGGAATCCGGCATGGCTCGGCGGGAGAGAATCATCAGGGCAGGGGAGGGCGGGTGTCGAGCGCGGGACAGTCCGTGCTACACACCCCATTTGGGAATGATGGGCCTACGCGTCCCGAGTGTGGGGCGCTGCGTTTCGCTAAGATTTTTGAGGGTTGTTTTCTCCCGGGGCGGTATGCGCCGGGAGGCCCGGAACGAGAAGGCCGTATGAACGAAAAGCCGGGTGGGATGCCCGGCTCCGCACACTGGCGGCGGCCGTTTTTCAGAAGAGAACAGAATGCCGCCTTGGGGTAGTTCCCGGTTTCTTCCTTCGATTCGCTTCCCCGCCAAAGACTGAGGGTCTCCCTGCAAGAGAGAACCGCGAGTGGACGCCAATGAACGCGAATTTCAGAGGAGAAGGCTGCAGGGAGGGCGATGGAAGATCGCTCACCCAACGGCGATGCCGCCCGACGTCCTCCAAGCCCTTCAACGGCACCTCTTATGGGTGTTCATTGGCGTCCATTCACGGTTGATATGTCCGGGGTGGCATTGGATTCAGCGCGGCGTCGGAGGCCTTTGAAGAACGCGTGCCCCGCAGTCCAGAGAATCCAGGGGGTCAGGGCGAGGGCCAGCAGGAGTACGCACAAGGCATTGACCTGGGAGCCGTGGCCGTAGTGGAGAAGATTGAAAATCCGTAGTGCGAGGGTTTCGCCGCCTGGCGGCTGGATGAGCACCACGGTTTCGACATCCCACAGGCAGAGGAGATAGACGAGATACCAGGCAGTGGCGGCCCCCGGAGCCACCTGGGGCCAGACCGCGTCACGAAAGACGCGCCAAGGTCCCGCGCCGAGCGATCGCGCGGCGTCCATCAGGGCGGGATCGGCCGTGGCGTGCGCCTGGGAAACCAGCGATCCGCCGAGCGCTGCATACCGGAGCGCGAGGGCCAGGATCGGGAGGGCGAGGCTTTGGTAGAGGGCGCGGGTCCACGGGTGGTTGAACATGGCGATGAAGATCACGCCGACAAACACGCCCGGGAGAAGGAACGGGAGCCAAAGCCATCGGGATCCCGGAATCCGAATCGGGATCCACCGCAGCAGCATGGCGAGCCCGACGATGAGAGTGGCTGCGCTGGTGGCGGTCAGAATGGAGGTGAAGAGCGCCGATCGTCCGGCCAGCGCGGCGCCGGGCAGTTCGGTCCAGGTGCGGATCGTGCCGGCCAGACGCGCCAGGGGAAACACCACGGTCAGCGTCAGCCACGCCACCGTCACCACCGCGGCCGTCCCCCACAGCCCGCCCAGGACCTGGCGGACGCGCCCGGGCGCCAGATCCGTCCGCCATCGCGGCCAGGGCACGCGGCGGGCGCGCAGGATTGCGAGCAGGCACAGGGGCACTACCACCAGCGGCCACGTCGAGCGCAGGGCGCCGGCGAGATCCAGTTGGGTGTTGAAGCGAATCCAGAACTCTTCGGTGAACACCCGGATTTGAAACAGCACCGGCACGGTGAAATTCGCCAGGGCCAGCGTGGTCACCAGGGCGGCGGCGACCTGCAGTTCGCCGCGCGCCGCAGGAATGAGGAGACCGCGCAGGAGGGAAACGCCGCGAATGCACGGATCGGCCTCCAGAAGGTCCGGCTGCAGGCGCGTCCAGGCGCCCAGCACGAGCAGCGTGACCAGCGGCCAGAGAAGGGCGGCGAGGCACAGGACGGCCAGGGCCCAGGAGCCCGCCTCCAGGATCGAAGGCGACGCCAGGGCCCGCCACGACGCGGCGAGGTCGAGCCAGTGATTGGCTCCCAGAAACGGCGGGAATGCGCCCGCCACGAGCATCAGCGTGCCCAGCCCGGATCGAAGCCATCCGCCGGCTCCCCCGATGGCGATGGCGGCGAGCACCCCCATCAGCAGCGCCAGCCCCAGCACCGCGGCCGCCAGGGAGAGGGACTCGATCCACAGGCGCAGGGTCATCGCCGGAAGAGGTCCCTCAGTTGGCCGGTGCCGCGATCCAGGTCATCGAGCAACCGCGGCCAGTCCGGCGTCGGAATCGGAACGTCGTCGCTTCCGGCCTCGAGGGCGCCCGATTCCTGAAGCCGGACGCGCACGTCGCCGGAGCAGAGGAAGTCGAGGAGCGCCTTCACCGGTGGATCGGTGATCCCGGGATGCGCGATTACGGCGACGGTGTTGGGAATGCGGAGGGAATGGGTCTCCAAGGGCAGGGCGGCGACCGGGAGTCCCTCGCGCCGGGCGGCATGGATGTCGTCGGAATCGGTGAGTCCGATCCAGGCTTCTCCCCGGGCGACGCGGCGCACCACGTGGGAATTGCCCTCTTCGATGAACGGACGGTTCTCCGCCAGGGCGCGGCACCAGGCCAGCCAGTTGGACTCGCCCCAGCGCTGCCGCAGCACCAGGAAGTGGGTGGCCGTGGTGCCAAACAAAGGGTAGGCGACGGAGATTCGGCCGCGATAACGGACGTTGGTGAGGTCGAGCAGCGAGGACGGCGGGATGAATCCCTCCGGCGCCGGCTCCGGGATCACCATCCGGCGCGTGCGTTGTCCGAAGGCCGTCCATCCGTTGGAGGCCCGCCACACACCGCGGGCGTCCAGTTGCCGGGTGCGGAGTTCCTCATTGCCCCAGAACAGATCCGCGACCGGATTCGCCTGCTCGGCCAGCAGCCGGTTCGCGAGGCCGACCGTCTTCACCGCTTCGCTGTCAAAGACGGGCCGGACCCGGATGCCGGTTTGTCGGGTGAACTCTGCGAGCAGGGGTTCGGCGATCACCTGGTCTTGGGCGCAGTAGAGGACCACGGAGTCCGCGGACCGCCCGGGCACCCACCGGGGGAAGAGAAATGAGCTCAGCAGGATGAAGGTCAACACCAGGAGGATGGGCAGACCTTCGACATAGGTGCTGGCTCCATAACGGAGGAAATCTCGAAACCACCGATCCTTGGGCCGCTGTGGTTCCTGGGGCTTCATGGCGTCCGTGTTGCGTTCAACCGTGAAAGGACTGGGGAAGAATCCGCACACGATTTGCACACATTTTCACGGAAGAGAAAGGGATCTTCTTCGTGGGAATCCGTGACATCCGTGCCTCCTCTTCCACGTCCATTGGCGTCCCCCACTGTGCGGTCACGCGGTGCGCCGGTGAAACCACCACCATTCCCCCATCATCACCGCCAGCGCGGCCAGGGCGAACCAGCGCCAGTATTCGAGATTGGCCCGCTTCTGCGTGGTGGCGGTGACCTCGCCCCGGCGGCCGAGGCTGATCTGTTCGCGCGGAGTGATGTTGCTCTCCGCCGCGTCGAGCAGGTTCACGGCAAAGGCCACTTCATTGGTTCCCATTTGCACCCGATACACGCCCTGTCGCGAGGTGTCGCCGACGACCCATTCGCGGGCGCCAGGGTCCAGCGGAAGCGACTGCTCCGCGCCTCCCGGCAGCACCAGCCGGGCGACGCCGTTGGTGGGCACGCTGGCGTCGCCTGCGAGGGACATGCGGAACGCCTCGCCCGAACGCACGGACAACTGGGCCGCCGCCACGGTCGCCGGATTGAGCCAGTCCACCGCGTTGGCCACGAAGATGGGAAACCCGATGCGCAGCGGCCAGGTGCTTTGCAATGCGTCGAAGGCCACCCAGACGATTCGCTGGCGTCCCAGCTCGCCGGCCAGCACCAGCGGCGCCTCCGGCGAATCCACCAGCGGCACCGCCCAATTCGGCGTGCGCACGGCCAGTGCCCCGGCCACGGCCACGTTGTCCAGACTGACGAAGCGCAGGACCGGATGTGTGTTGCGCCAGTCCACGATGGGCGGCGCCTCCAGCGCGCCGATGCCTTCGGGAAACCAGTTCGTGTGGGCCACGTGAAAGGCCAGGAGATTTGCCGAAGGCCACGCGGCGGGAGTGACATCGTCGAGCGCCACGATGTCGAAGGCATCGGAGGGCCCCGTCAGGTCGGCGGTGACGGTGAGTTCGATTTGTGGGCCGGCGGCGGCCAGCGCCTTTTCCAGGAACCGATTGCCCCGGGTGACCAGCAGGATCCGGACAGGCAGCGGCAGGCGGCTGATCACGCGGGCCTCATTGTCGGCCGGCAGCAGGTCCTCGTGATTCAACCGGACCGAGAACACGCCGTTGGTCTCCTGCGCGGCGAGGAACACTACGGGCGTGGTGTTGGTGGCGGCGAGGCGCACGGGCTTGGATTCGAGGAGGCGGTCGTTGAAGCGGAGTTCCAAGGTGGCGTCCACCGGCACCGGCGTGGGGTTGGCCACCGAGGCGAAAATTGCGCGCTGGGCGGGGTTCTCGGGATTGGCCTTCACGTCCAGGGTCACCACGCCGAGGTTGTTGGACTGGCTCCCGATCCGGTGAAACACCAGCCGCAAGTCCTTGTTCTCAAATTCGCTGAGATCCACGCCCGCGCCGTCGCTGAACAGATGAATCTCGGCGTCGGGCCGGTCGCGGGTGAGGGTGGTCGCCACGCGCAGCGCTTCCGCGAGCCGGGTCGGGCTGTCGGAGGGCCGCGCCGATTCCAGCGCGCGCCTCAGGGCGGCTTTTTCCGAGGTGGCGGATTGCTTCACTTCGGCATGGGCTCCGGCGACCAGGATCAGCATCTGGCCGCTGCGGGGGCCAAATCCCGTGGGCAGCGCGTTGACGAGGGCCAGCGCCTCGTTGCGGGCGGTGTCGAAGCGCGTCGGGGCGCCATCGCGGGACTGCATGGAGGCGCTGGCGTCGAGGATCGCGACCTGGAGCAAGGCTTCGGAGGTGCGGCCCGCGAAGTACGGGCGCGCCAGCGCCAGGACGATCAGCGCGAGGAACAGGAGTTGGAGCCAGAGCAGCCAGTGGTTGCGGAGGCGCTGGAACGGGGCGCTGGCCTGCGTCTCGGCAAGAAACCGCTGCCACAACAGCGTGCTGGGCACGAGGCGCACGACGCGCTTGCGCTTCAGCAGATAGAACGCCACGACCACCGGCAGCGACAGGGCGAACAGGAAGGCCAGGGGCGTGAGGAAACTCATGGTGCCGGCGACACTGAGACTGTCGGGGCTGGCCCCCGATGATCAAGCCCGCCCGAAGCTCTTCCCAAAGACATCCGCTGATTGACACACGGAAAACGCGCTGGCTAGCGTCTGCCGCCCGGGGGGTCAGCGGCCCATTGCACTCCACGACCGCGAAAGGGCCGGCATCAGCACTCCCATCGCGGAAGTCCTCCGGGATTTTCTGCATCCTCTTTTCTCCATGGCGCGAATTGTCCACGTTTCCGCAACCATAGCCACCGGGATTTACACCATCATCTGCACGGTCGCGAAATGCCAGTTGGAGGCGGGGCATGAGGTGTTCCTGGTGGGCTGCACCCGGCCCGATGACGCGGTCGCCACCTGGCTGGATGAACTCCCGAACGGGGTGCGGTTCATCGAATTGCCCATGGAGCGCGAGATCGTGCCGTCCAAGGACTGGACCGACCTGTGGGCGCTCCGGCGAACGCTGAAGGAAATCCGTCCCGACGCCATTCATCTGCATTCCTCCAAGGCCGGTGCCCTGGGTCGGGTGGCCGCTCTGTTCCTGGGCGCCGGCGTCGTGTACCAGGCCAACGCCTTTGCCTTTCTCCGCAAGGATGTCTCGCGGGCGAAGCGGATCTTCTTCGGCCTCATCGAGGCCGCGCTGGCCGTTTTCCCGGGGCGGATCGTGGCGTCTTCAGCCAGCGAGCAGGTCGCGGCCCGGCGCTACATCTTTGTCCGAAGGATTGACTTGGTGAACAACAGCATCGCCGTGCCTGCGGCGGTGCTGGAGGCCCATGAGCGGCGTCCCGCCAGAACGCGGCTGAAGGTGGGCATGTGCGCGCGGGTCTCCCCCCAGAAGGACCCCACGTTTTTTGCCGAGGTGGTGCGCCGCATCGGCGGCGACATGGAATTCGTGTGGATCGGGGGCGGCAACTATGCCGAGGGACGCCAGGCCCTGGACGCCGCCGGGGTTCAGGTCACCGGGGTGGTGGGCCGCGACGACGCCCTGGCGGGCATCGCCGACCTCGACATCTATATCCAGACCTCCGCCTGGGAGGGCATGCCTCTGTCCGTGCTGGAGGCCATGGCCATCGGGCTTCCGGTGATCGTGCGCAATGTCGTCGGCAATCGGGACCTGCTGCAGCCGGTCGCGCCGGAGAATGTGGTGAACACGCCGGAAGAAATGGTCGCGCGACTCCGGGCCCTGGCCGGTGACGCCGACCTGCGCGCGCGGTCCGGCCAACTGCTCCAAGACCACGTGGCCGCCGAGTATTCGCCCCAGGCCCAATGCCGGGCCTTTGAGCGGTTGTACGGCCTGGCGTCCTGAGGAAGCCGCTTACCCCCCTGATTAGAGACGGACTCCTGCACCTCCATGACCTCCTCCGCTACGTGTGTGGAGTGACTGCGGGGAACGTGGGGAGCTTTTGGCGCATTGGGGGCTTCCCCCATTCCCCTTCGTTCGTCCACGGACCCAGCGGATCTGAAGTGGGTCGCGGGTGGAACGCGACCCGGCCAAGGCTTGGATGCTCCGCACCCCTTGCGTTTCGCGTGAGGCCCAGAATCTCCGCCACCGTTGGGCTCAGGAGCCGGAGCGGCGGCGCCGCTCCATGGCGTCCCGGTACAGCTCGCTCAACTGGTCGCATACGCCCTCCTCGGTGGACAGGCTGGACCGTTGCCAGGCATCCCGGGCGGCGCGCCCCATCGCCAGGGCGGCTTCCCGATCGGAGGCCAGGCGGCGCAATGCGGTGGCGAGGGATTGGACCGATCCCTGCTGGAAATGGAGCCCGCTGACGCCATCGGTGACGAATTCCGTCACCGCCGTGCGGGTGGCGACGATGGAGGTCACCCCCAGCGCCGCCGCCTCATAGACCACGAGTCCCTGGGTCTCGTACCAAATGGAGGGAAAGACCGTCGCCAGCGACCGGGCGATCCGCCGGTGCAGTGCGTCGGCATCCATCCATCCCAGAAGCGATGCCTCCGGAAACCCCTGGCGGATGGTTTCTCGCAGGCTGCCATCCCCGATGAACACCGCGGGCACGCCAGCAAGCCGCGACGCTTCGGCATAGAGAAACGCGCCTTTCTCCGGAGAGAGGCGTCCGACGAATACGATGCCGTCGCGTTCCGAATCCGGCGCCGGAGGGATCGGCGGCTTCGGCACGGCGGCGGGCAGCACCACGATCCGGGCCGCGCGCGGCAGGTAAGGTTCGATGATTTCCCGGGCCAGCTTCGAAGGGCAGATGAAGGTGCCAATGGAGCTCGGAATGCCGCCGGCCGTGTGCTGGACGACTTGCCGGGCGACCCGCCACAGCTTGTGGACTGCATGCCGGCTGTCGCAGTTGCGCGTCAGACAGGACCATCCGAGGGGCTTGCGGGTGCAGGCCATCCCCGCCGGGTAGTCGAAAAATCCGCCGTTGGGGCAGGCTGAGAAGAAATCGTGTGCCGTGCACACGAGGCCGAAGCCGCGGCCGCTGGCCACGCGCACCACGCTCGACGACAGCGCCTTGCTCCAACTGTGCAGGTGGACCAGGGTGTCGTCGGGATTCAACGTGTCGAGCAGACGGCCCAGTTCTTGTCCCGCGACCCGATTCCACAGTCCTTGGGTCATGGCGCCCAGCCGCGACGGGTTTCCGACGATATCCTGTTGTCCCAGGACATGGAGCGTCACCCCCGGAAGCTGCTCCGGGTCGCCCGGCCCCACGGCGGCAAAAAAGTGGACCGCGTATCCCCGCCGCGCGAGCTGGCGCGCCTGGCGGAGCGCCACGCGCGCCGCGCCGCCGGAATCCACGGCGTGGTCGTTGATGATGACGAGGTTTCGGACGGTTTCGGTCATGCGTGTTCAGGCGGGGCGGCGACGGGGAATCTCCGGCGGCAATTCGCTGTTGGCCTTGGCCGGGCGAGGCAGGGTGCGTCCCCGGGGTCACCCAGGAGACGCGACCGGACAATCCCGGTCTCGACGGCAGGAACCGCGTCGGACCGCATGCGTCACGCCCCGCAGGGTCTGCGGCGGCGGAGTGAATCGGTCAGCCATGGGTGGCGCAAGGATTTTCAGGGAGACCACGGGCCGTCCATTGGCGGTGTCGGGATGGATGGCGTGCCGCTGGCTCCATAAAACCTTTGACTTCCTTCATGAGTTGGCGCGGCCCGGCCACAGTTTCTTCACGTCGGTGCTTGCGACCCCCTCCGGGTTCCTGAAAGTTCTGCCGCTCCGCAGGGCGTCCTCAAACCGCAGCATGATTTTCAATTCCACCGTCTTCCTGATTTTTTTCGCGGCGGTCACCCTTCTATTTTGGACGGTTCGCAGGAATGCCGGGCATCGCAATCTGCTGATCTTTCTGGCCAGCCTTGTGTTTTACGGCTGGTGGGACTGGCGGTTCGTGGGGCTGTTGCTGATCACCGGAGGGGTGGATTTCTACGCCGCCCAGCGCATCGAAGAGTCATCGAATCCGTCGGTCCGCAAGCGCTGGCTGATGCTCAGCCTCATCTCCAATCTGGGCGCCCTGGGATTCTTCAAGTATTGGGGGTTCTTTGTGGATTCGGCGGTCACCACCCTGGCGCATTTCGGGATCGAGGCCTCGCGGCCGGTGCTCTCCATCATCCTTCCGGCCGGCATCTCCTTCTACACCTTCCAGGCGCTGTCCTACACGGTGGACGTGTACTACGGGACGATGAAATGTGATCGGGATCCGGTCCGTTATTTCGCCTTCCTGACGTTCTTCCCGCAATTGGTCGCGGGCCCGATTGAGCGGGCCTCCGCGTTGCTGCCCCAATTCCATGTCACGCGCCAGGTGACGGGGGCGCTCGTGCATCGCGGTCTCTGGCTGATTCTCTGGGGATTCTTCATGAAGGTGGTGCTGGCAGACTACCTGGCGCCGCTGGTGGACCTGGCGTTTGGGGCGAAGGCCACGGGCGGCCAGGTCGTGGCGCTCGGCACCCTGGCCTTCGGAGGGCAGATCTACTGCGACTTCGCCGGCTATTCCTCCATCGCGCTGGGGCTGGCCAACACGATGGGCTTCCAGCTTTCCACCAACTTTTCCCAGCCCTATCTCGCGGGGAACATCCAGGAGTTCTGGCGGCGCTGGCATCAGACGTTGTCCACCTGGTTCCGCGACTACGTCTATATCCCCCTCGGTGGCGATCGGCGCGGCAAGCGTCGGACGCTCCTGAACGTGGTGGGCACGTTCGGAATCGCGGGTCTCTGGCATGGCGCGAACTGGACCTTCATCATCTGGGGCTTTTGTCACGGCGTGGCCCTGGCGGTGTTTCGGCTGTGGAAGTCCTCCCCCTTGGGCCGTTCCTGGACGATGCCGTGGCCGGTGGGCTGGGGATTGACGCTGTTGGTCGTCGGCACCGGCTGGCTTTTCTTCCGGGCCACTTCGGTGGAGCATGCGTTTTCATTGATCCACGCGGGGTGGCAGCGCCAATCGCCAGTGTGGGGCGGATCCTATGCGATCGCAGTCCTCCCGAGCCTTTTCGTGATCCTCGGCATGGATTATTTTCACCGGCGATGCCCCTGGGAGCGTGTCTCCGGGTGGCCGATGGCGGCGCGGGTGGGCATTCAGGCGGCGCTGCTCGTGTTGATCATCGCCCGCTGGGGCCGGGAGGCGTCGCCCTTCATCTACTTCCAGTTCTGATCCATGGTCATGAGTTCCCCATCCCCCCAGCCATCGGACGCCACGCCGCCCAGCCATGTCTATGAAATCGGGGGAGCCGGTCTCGCTGCCAACCTGGCGGGAACCCTCGGCGTGGTCCTGGTGATCGGACTCGTCGTCGGCCTCTTCCTGCGATCCCCGCTGGCCCCAGGACCTTCGTTTTCGTCGGATCCGGATTCCGCGATTATCGCCACCAAAGTGGCGCTGGCCCGGAACTCCGCCGCGGCACAGGTGGCGCTCGTCGGCGATTCCTCGTGCCTGATTGACTTGGATGTCGCGACCCTGGAGGCGTCCTGTCCGCTGGCTGTGGTGAACTTGGGGACGCTGAGCTATCTGAGCCTCGATGCGTTCGGGCTGCTGGCCGGAGAGTTTTCCAAGGGCAAGGAAGCGCCGAAGGTGGTGCTGGTGGTTCATCCGGATGGCCTGCGGATCGCGTCCCCGTCGCCGGCCCATCGGGCGATTTTGGATTCAGCGCTGGGGTTGGGACCGGCGGCGATGCTGCAGACAAACGAGAACCTCTCGGCCTGGCTGGGCTTCGACGAATTCCGGGTGCGGGTGAGCGATCGCTGGATCCCGCATCCGCTGCGGGGAAACTTTGGGGATCGCTACGGATTCACGGCGGACCTGCGGGAATCCCTGGTGCGTCGCAAGGGCACGATGGACGAATTGGCGCGGTTCGATGCCGGGGAGAACCACAGTTCGCCCGAATATCGGCTGGCAAACCGGATCGAGTCCGAATGCCGGCAGTTCCGAGCCGCGCTGCCGCCGGGCGCCCGAATCCGCGTCATCGTGACCCCGGTGCCGCAGTCGCACGCGTTGAAAAGCCACGAACAAACGGTCCAGGAAATGCGGACGCAATTGGAGGAATGGCTGGGCGCAGAGACCCCGTCCTTCGATCTGCCGCTGGTGCTGCCGGACGCCGATTTCGGGACCGTGACCCACCTGACCCCCGATGGCGCGGCGCGCTACAGCCGGTTGGCGGGCGAGGCGATTTGTTCCTGGAAGTGACCGCAGGGATCAGTTCCGCCACCGATACGCCGTGGCGACATTCCGGATCGGCACGGCCACTCGAAACCGTTCGCCCACTTGAACCGCGGCCTCGGCAACGGGAGCCCAGACCTCCATCGCGGACCCGAGGTTTGCCGACTCAATCGTTCCTCTTCCCGCTCCCGCCGGCCACGAGAGAATCACGGACTCCGCGGACAATTCCACCTGGAGCCGCGTGCCGGCATCGGCGATCTGGGCGGCGCCCGCCGGACTGTACACACGGATCGCCCGGATTCCCTTCGCGGTGCCAGCCAGCGGTTCGAGACGCAGCCGGTGTTCCACCGAGTCCGGAGTCCCGAGGAACAGGGTCTCGACGGATTCGCGGCCTGCCGCCGGCGCCGGCTTGGGCACAAACGTCGAGACGGAGCGCCGGACGGCATTCCAAGAAATTTCAAAACCCGGGGGCGGCATCTTCAGGGTGCCTACGTAGGCCAACCAAAGTGTCAGGGCAGTGGGATCGAGGCGAACGCGCCTGGAGTTGGACACGAATGTTTCCAGGCTGGAGCCGCTGCCGTCGGGCCCGGTCACTGAACCCGCCAGGGAGTAGGTGGCCCCGGCCGTCGAAGTATCCATGCTGTTGACGCGAAGGGTCCACGTCTCCTCGATCAACGGCGCTTCATTCACGGCCTCCAGCACGCCCGGCATCGGATACGTCACGCCATAGGAAGAACTGGATCGGTCGAAGCCGTAGAGCTCGGGAACGTCCTTCGGGTCCTTGCCATTGACCGTGCAACTGAAGGTGGGCGCATCGGCGGGCGGAGCGGATTCATAGACCACATCCACCCGGTTGCCCACAAAGCGGAGATCCAACGCATTGCCGTCCCAATGGATGTCCGAGCCGACGGTCGCCGTCCGAACCCGGTCGTTGTTCCATGGGTCCATCGGCGCGGAAAAAGTTTTCGGCGTCAGGAAGGACTTCAGGAGAAATCGCATGAAGTCGCCCCCGTCTTCGTTTACGTGCCAGTGATCCTCACGGAGCAACTCCGCCACCGGCAGGTCGTGCATGATCAGGTATTGCTTCCAGGGTGTCCGGATGTTGGCCCAGCAATGGCCCGCCGCATTCGCCCAGCGAGGCAGCCGGATGTAGTACGCCAGGTATCCGAGGCTCTCTTCCGGGTCGTCAGGAGGGGTCCAAGGCTCGGCAATCTCCCCGGGATAGTTGAGGTGCGGGGGGAAAACCAACACGTCGGAAATGCTCAGCGAGCGGAGCCTTTGGTAGAGCGGAATGTAATCGTTCCGCTCGCCAAGATCGGGATCTCCGAAGGCCCCATAAGAGGTCAAAATCACCAGGTCCGGCTGCCACGGACCGATGTCGGCAACCTCCGAGTGGTAGAAATGCCTGTTTTCCAAGGCGACCAGAGCCTTGTTGGTGACGACGAAGTGGACATTGGGGTAGAAGGCCTTGAGTTCTTCGGCCAATTCATAGCACCAAGGCTGCGTCATATGAGAATTGCCATAGAACAGCAGCCGGAACGTGGGCTTGTGATCCGGCGTCCCCGAATTGAGCAGGGTGATGGCCCGTTGGAGGTACGCCACCTGGGCCGGATCCGGTTCAAAGGAGGGAAGTTCCAGCAGCGCCGCCGCCAACCGCGTCACTCCCGCCAACCAGAACACCAGCCACAGGAGAGGGATCCGCAGCGCCGAAATGGCGCCGGAAGGGGATGGCTTCATGGGTTCTTGGGACCGCGTCACGGAAAGTAATAGCCGGTAATCCCGTCTCTGTCGAAGAGGGCGGTGATTCCCACGTCTTCCAGCCGCTTCTTGCGGCATGCCTCGGTGTGGCCGTCTATGAAGAGGCCGTTGGCGGCGCTGGTATGGCGTCCATGCACCTCCAGTTTGTTCGTGGCGCGAAACATGTGAAACTGGACCGCCTGATAACCCAAACGTCCCCGGCTGGTGGTATCCGCCAGGTGGAGATACTCGGAAGGACGCTCGACAGCTCCGAGGTTCAGAAACTCCCGGTAGGTCCCCTTGGTGTATTCCTTGGGAGGATCCATCCGGATGCCGTACGTCTGGAACCAGTTGATGAACTTGAGCGGCTTGTAACTCGGGCAGACGAAGAGGTCGAAGGGCTTCACCGACGCGTTTGTCGCGAGAATGGAACCCCAGGTCACATCAGGATCGGTCGGTGATCCGAGCTGGATCGCATCCTTGTTATCGGCTGCATAAGCCAGGGTCGCGATTCCCAACTGCCGCAGTTGGTTCAGACACTTGAGCCCCTTGGCCTTCCGATGCGCCCGGCCCAGCGTCGGCAGCAGCATTCCGGCGAGAATGGCAATGATCGCGATGACCACCAGCAACTCGATCAAGGTGAATCCGCGGCCGCATTGAAACCGCCGGGCGCCGGTGGGGACGCCGTGCGCCAAACACCGCGACGCTCCAGCCGCCTCCTGGAAACGATCTGATTCCTGCGACGGATGATTCGGGCTTCCGGAGGGGTGCGGCGGCGTTTCCTGTCGGCCGAGATCCGTCCTCAAACGTCGTTTGAGATCGTGCATAGTTGCAGAAACTTCGATGAAAACTTCAGCTTTTGGGCCTTCGGGACGATGAATTTCCTTGTGAGGATTCACCCGACAGAAGGGAAAGCAAGGCAAGATTTGTCGCGGGTCATCGAGGCGCATGGCCATCGGTGGCGGCTGCTGGGTCCAATCGGAATGGGCCTTATTTATGGTCTGCCTCTCGCCTCGGAAAATTCCATCCAGCGGCCCGCTTGGCATCGGGCGCGGGACCGGGCAGCGTTGGCGGCCATGTCTCCCGAGTTGACGCGCCACCCGCAGACGGATCCGACGCGGGCCTATCATTATCGCGACAGCCTTTACGCGGCGGATCTGGTCGCCGCGGCGCTGGTTCATTTCGATTTCTTCACCCAACTGGCCGCGAAACCCGCGCGCCTTGAGGAAATCTGCGCCTGCCACGGATGGGCGCCGCGGCCGGCGGATGTGCTGCTGACGCTGTGCACGGCCAATGGATTTCTGGAGCGCGACGCCGCGGAAGTCTTCTCGGTGTCCGCGGAGGGGCGGGACTTCCTCTGCGCGGACTCCCCGTGGAATCTCGGTCCCTATTACAACTCGCTGAAGGACCGTCCGGTGACGTTAGACTACGTGCGGGTGCTGAAGACCGGGAAGCCGGCCAACTGGGGCGGCGCCAAGGAGTCCCTCGACTGGCATCGTGCCATGGAGCAGGAGGACTTTGCGCGGATGTTCACGGCGACCATGGATTGCCGCGGCCGGTTGCTCGGGCCGGCGTTGGCCCGGGCCCTGGATCTGAGCGGGCGGCGCCGGGTGCTGGATGTGGCCGGCGGCTCGGGCATTTACGCGGGCGCGCTGGTGGCGGCGAATCCGGGCCTGGAAGCGACGGTGCTGGAGCAGTCGCCGGTGGATCGCATCGCCGCGGCGCGCCTGGCGGAACTGGGCGTGGCGGATCGCGTCCAGGTGGTGGCCGCCGAGATGTTCCAAGACGCGTGGCCGGCGGATTGCGACGTTCACCTCTTCTCCAACGTGCTTCACGACTGGGAGGAACCGGAGGTGGCCACCCTGCTGGATCGGTCGTTCCAGGCGATGCCGTCCGGCGGGCTGCTGGTCATCCACGACGCCTTCATCAATGCCTCAAAGACGGGTCCGCTGCCGGTGGCGGAGTATTCAGCCCTGCTGATGCACTCGACCCGGGGCAAATGTTATTCGGTGTCGGAGTATGGGTCGCTGCTGGCCGCGGCGGGTTTTGCGCCGGGGGAGTATCGCGGGACCGCGGCCCAGCGGGGGTTCATGACCGCGCGGAAACCGTGAGGATCGAACCGGCGGGCTGGCGTTCGACCGGTTGCCGTCATGGCGGTTCCTGCTGAGGGGAGGTACGCTGGCAGCCATGGATGCTCCGCTGTTGCTGTATGACGGGGACTGCGGACTGTGCCATGGGGCCGTGCGCTTCGTGCTTCGGCATGAGCGGTCCCCGCTCCTCCGGTTCGGGGCGTTGCAATCGGAGGTGGGGCGGGCCTGGGCGGCGCGCGCCGGCACGGGAATGGACACGCTGCTGTTTGTCGAGAAAGGAGCGGCCCTCTGCCGGAGCGACGCGGTGATCGCGATTTCCCGGCACCTGCGGCTCCCATGGCGATGGCTGGGGATCCTGCGTTTGGTGCCGCGGCGCTGGAGGGATGCGGGCTACGATTTTGTCGCCCGGCGCCGGATGCGCTGGTTCGGGAAACCTTCCTGCGCGCTCCCGGAGCCCGGACAGCGGGAGCGATTCGTTTCCGGGACGAACGGATGACCTGTCATTCTGGTCACTCTATTCATGGGCGAAAGGCCCATGACCGAGGACCGATGACCAGAGAAAAACCGGGGTGCACTGGAGCCGGACTCCCTGTTGAATCACCGCGTGTCGCCGGATCGTTTCGCCGCCATCACGTCCCGCTATCCCTCCCTGCGCCTCGCGGTGGCCGGGGATTTTTGCCTGGACCGTTACTTCGACATAGATCCGGCGCGAGCGGAGGTGTCGCTGGAGACCGGGCTCGAGGTGCATAACATCACCCGGGTGCGCTGCCAGCCGGGGGCGGCGGGGACGATCTTGAACAATCTCGCGGCCCTGGGGGTGGGGACCTTGGTCCCCGTGGGCGCCTGCGGAGAGGACGGCGAAGGATGGGAATTGCGGCGTGCTCTGCAGGCGCGTTCGGGAGTCACCCTGGCCCATTTCCTGATTCTTCCGGACCGGGCCACCTTCACCTACACCAAGCCGCTGATCCACCGTCCGGGGGATCCGCCCCGCGAACTGAACCGGCTCGACCTCAAGAATTGGAGCCCTACTCCCGGGCCCGCCGAAGAGGCCCTGACCGGCGCCCTGACCGCGGCCGCCGCATCCGTGGATGGAATCATCGTGATGGACCAAGTGGATGTGGAGGAGTCCGGCGTGGTCACGCAGCGGTTTCGGGAACGGTTGGGCGCCCTCGCCCGGGACCGTTCGGATCTTTTGCTGGTGGCGGATTCCCGGCGGGGACTGCGGGGATGGCCTCCGATGGTCTTCAAAATGAACGCGCGCGAGCTGGGCGCCTTGACGGGACGTCCGGTGGCGTCGGTATCCGAAGTCCGTGTGGCCTGCGCCGAACTGGCGGCGCGGAACCGGCGCCCGGCCTTCGTCACCCTGGCCGAGCAGGGAATCGTCGGGGCCTCCCCGGAGGGCGTTGCGTGGCACGTCCCGGCATTCCCCGTCCGCGGTCCCATTGACATCGTGGGGGCAGGGGACGCGGTGTCTGCCAATCTGACTGCGGCGCTGTCCGCTGGCGCGTCGGTGACGGAGGCGATGGAACTGGCCATGGCGGCGGCCAGCACGGTGGTTCACCAGTTGGGCACCACGGGAACGGCATCCGTCGCGCAACTCCGGGAGCGCCTTTCATGAGTCCCGCGGGCCTGCGATGGATGGCTGGAGTGGCGTGGTTCCTGGGCGTCTGGGGCGCCGTCGGCGCCGCCGCGGATCTTGGCCGTCATGAGTTTGAGCGGGCGGAGATGGGGCTGCCATTCCGCCTCGTGCTCTACGCCCGTGATGAGGCGGCGGCGCGGCAGGCGTCCGAGATGGCGTTTGGACGCATTCACGAACTCAACGGGGTGCTCAGCGACTACGACGAAGCGTCGGAGCTGAGCCGCCTTTCCGCGACAGGAGGCAGCGGTCGCTGGGTGCCCCTGGGAACCGACTTGGCCCGTGTGCTCCGCGCGGCGCAGACGGCTTCCGAGGCGTCGGACGGCGCCTTTGACGTGACCGTGGGTCCGCTGGTGCAGCTCTGGAAGCGCGCGCGCCGGCAGCGTGAGTTGCCCGGGGAGGCGGCGCTGAGGCGGGCGCGGGAGGCCACCGGTTGGAGGCACCTCGCGCTGCGCCGGGGTCCGGGAGGATGGGAGGCGCGGCTGGAGCGTCCGGGAATGCGGCTGGATCTGGGCGGCATCGCCAAGGGGTATGCATTGGACGAAGCCGCGGTCGTCCTGCGACGCCAGGGCGTGCGGCGGTTTTTGATCTCCGGGGGCGGGGACATGGTGGCCGGGGAGGCGCCTCCCGAGGCGGAGGGCTGGCGGATTGAGGTGGGGGTTTCGGACCATCCCCAGGCCCCGGCCCCCCTGTTCGTGCGGATCCGCAATGAAGCCCTGGCGACGTCGGGCGATTTCTTTCAACGGGCCGAGATCGGCGGACGCCGCTATTCGCATATTGTGGATCCTGCCACCGGGATCGGGCTCACCGACCAAAGCCTGGTTACGGTGATCGCCCCGACGGGTATGCAGGCGGACGTCCTCGCCACCGAGTTGTCCGTGCTGGGTCCCCTCCGCGGCGGTCCGCGGGTCCAGGCCGCGGATGCGGAATATCTCCTTTATCGGGTGGGCGAAGGATCGCTTGAGCGGTGGCGTTCAATGGGCTTCGACCGCTATTGGTGGCGTTAAACGTGCCCTTGGGGTGCAGGCACGGAGCTCTGGGGGATTCTCTATGACGGTAGAGCGCTGAATGGCGTCGTGGTGAGTGGTCAGGAGTGGCCCGTGGTTCGTCGGCAGGAGTCACTGCCCTTGCCTCTCGATCCTCCGCTTTCATCCTTCATTCTTGCCACACCGGAGGAACTGATGACCTGGCACTTTGTTCGCCGGCACTTTTTCGCCCTCCCGGCATGGTGGTGTCTGCGCTCGTGCCGCTCGCACGGTTGATCCTGGGGCGTCAATGGATAGGATGGTTCCGTGATCTGGCCCCGGATTGTGCTGCTCATCGGACTGTCGCTCGGGGCCGTGCGGGTCGGGGGCGATGCGGTGGCGCTGATCGGAGTCGGCGATTCCTGGCGGTTTCAGGCGGCTTCAGACGCCGCCTCCGAATCGTGGCGTCAGGTGGACTTTGACGACTCTTCGTGGCGCGCGGGGGAGTCGGGATTCGGACTCAGCACCTGGGGGGAGAACACGATGTTCCATGGCATGCTGCGGGGATCGGGCGCCGTGCAGTTTCGCAAGACCTTCGTTGTTGACGATCCAGGTTCCGTGAGGTCCCTGACCTTTCGTTGCGACTGGCAGGGTGGCTTTGTGGCCTGGCTGAACGGCGTGGAGATTCTGCGGCGGAACCTGCCGGGGATTCCGGACACACCGCTGCCGCTCGAGACCCCGGCGTCCTACCGGCCGGCGGGCGCGGCGGAGGACATTCCCGTTCCCGATCCTGGACAGCGGCTGCAACGGGGCACGAATGTCCTGGCGATCCAGTGCCATCCGTATGCCCTCGGGTGGTTTGACGTGGTGCTGGTGCCGGAGTTGCTGGCCAATTTCAGCCGCGGACCCTATCTCCAGCAGGTGCTCCAGGAGCGCGCCACGGTCCTGTGGCGCACGCCGGAGTCCTTGCCGGGGGAGGTCGAATACGGCGAGACGCCGGCCTTGGGAGCCACGGCCTCCCCGGACGGCGGCCCCTCGGGGGCCTTGGAAGCGGTGATCCGGGGGTTGAAGCCGGGCACCCGCTACTGGTACCGGGTGAGGTCCGGCCCCGGCGGGGCGTCCGTGGTCTCCCCCACCTATTCCTTCCGAACGCTGCCGGCATCGGGCGACCTGGACTTTGCGGTGTTGGGAGACTCGGGCGCCGGCACCGCGGCCCAGTTTGGAGTCGCCCGCCGGATCACCGAGGCGTCGCCGGACCTTCTGCTGCATCTCGGGGACATCGTGTATCCCAGCTTCAGCCTGGGCCGCACCGATACGCGGCTGTTGGGCGTGTACCGTTCCCTGCTGCGCTCGACGCCGTATTTCTTCGCCTGGGGCAATCACGACCTCTACGGCGGCACCGAGGCCTTTCTCAGCGCTCTGCGTGCGCCCACCAACAACACCCCGCCGGAGCACCATCGCTCCGCAGGGACGATCCCGGAGTTCTACTACTCCTTCGACGCGGGGGACGCCCATTTCGCGGTCCTGTACTGGCCGGATTCCGGCCAGTACTCCATGCCGCCTGGCTGCCCGCAGTGGCGGTGGCTGGAGGCGGACCTCGCCGCCTCGGACAAGACGTGGAAGTTTCTGGCCCTGCACCATCCGGTGAACACCTCCGGGGGACATCGGTTCGACGATCGCAATCAGAACGGGATCCTGGATCGCTTGGAAGTCGCCGGGTCCCTCCTGCCTCTGGCGGAGCAGTATGGGGTTCAGATGATTTTTTCCGGACACGACCACAACTACGAGCGGTTTCATCCCGCGGGGTCCACCCACCTGCTCGTCTCGGGCGGCGGCGGGATCCTCCTATATGGCATGACGGAGCCGGACCCCGCCAGCGCCGTGTTCGAGTCGCGATGGCATTATGCCTCGATCCGGTTGCGGGGGGACCTGCTTCGGCTGGTGGCCGTGGACTGGGAGGGACGGGTTTTTGATGCGCTGGAGTTTCGCCGCACCGACCGCTCCTCCGGGGATGCGGATGGCGACGGGCTGAGTTTGGAAGCGGAGCAATGGCTGGGGACGCGTCCGGACCGTCCGGACACCGACGGGGATGGACTGCCGGACGGCTGGGAGTTTCTGCGGGGCAGCCCGCCGACGCAGCGCGATCTTTCCGAGCCGGAGCGGCGTCTTCAACCCTTGCTGGCGGCCCCCATGGATCGCCCGCAGCCCGAGTTGGCCGCGGTGCGCGATCCTTCCGGAGGGGTGCTGCTCCGCTGGCTGGCGGTGCCCGGCGGGCGGATCGTGCTGGAGCAGGCGCCGTCCGTGGAGGGACCCTGGAACACAGTACTTCCCGGCGCCAATGTCACGGTTCGTCCGGAGGCGCAGCAGGCCGAACTCATCGCCTCCGGCGACCAGCGCTACTTTCGGGCCCGCCGCGTGCCGGTGCCGTAGGGAGACGCGGCCCGCGCACCCCGAATCCCGGGCGCATCCACATTTCTGTTGGCAACGCCGTCATGGAAGCCCGGAATGGGCGCCCCGATGAAGTCCTATCGTCTCAACCGGCTGTTTCACGAGCGTTCCGGACGCTGCTTCGACGTCGCCATTGATCACGGGTTTTTCAATGAGCGCGGATTCCTCCAGGGAATCGAGAACCTCGAGGCCGCCGTCCGCACGGTGGTGGCCGCCGCGCCGGATGCCATCCAGCTCACCATCGGCCAGGCGCATTATCTGCAGTCCATTGCCGGACGCCAAAAGCCCGCGCTGGTGCTGCGGACCGACGTCGCCAACGTGTACGGCGTCGAATTGCCGCGCACCTTGTTCAGCCGGATGATCGAGGCGCCGGTGGAGCAGGCATTGCGCCTGGATGCCACCTGCGTGGTGGTCAATCTGTTCCGGATTCCCGGACAGCCGGAGGTCACCGACCAGTGCATTCAGAACATCCTTCGCATCAAGCCGGAGTGTGACCGCTATGCGATGCCGCTGATGATCGAGCCGCTGGTATTCCAGCCCAACAACAAGGCGGGCGGCTACATGGTGGACGGGGACCTGGACAAGATCCTGCCCCTGGTCCGGCAGGCCTGCGAATTGGGCGCGGACATCATCAAGGCGGATCCCACGGACGAGGTGAGTGTCTATCGCCGGGTGGTGGAGATCGCGGGACGCATTCCGGTGCTGGTCCGCGGCGGCGGCAAGGCGTCGGACGAGGAGATTCTCACCCGGACCGAGGCGCTGATGAAACAGGGGGCTGCGGGGATCGTCTATGGCCGCAACATCATTCAACATGCGAATCCGGCGGGAATGACCCGCGCGCTGATGGCCCTGGTGCACGACGGCGCGACGGCCTCCGGCGCGGCGGCCCTTCTCAAGTAGCTTCGCCAAGGGAGGCATGGCGGAGGCGCAGACGCGGTGTGTGAATGCGCCCGCCGGATCGAATCCAGAGGCAGGCCGGCTTCACTCTCATCGAATCGCTGATGGTGATCGCCAGCATCGCCATTCTGGCGGGGCTGTTGCTTCCTCCTCCTTTTCTGCATGGGGATTCGCAACGCTCGTCCCCCAGGAGATCTCGTTCCGCGGTTGTGTTGATGGACACGGTCTCACAGTTCCTTTGCGTCCTTGGCGTGAGCCCTCTCCGCTGAGCTTCACGCCAAGGACGCCGTGGCCGCAAAGGGACTGGCAAACGAGCGCCACGTCAGGTTCCGGCCAGCGCGTTGGACACGATCTGGCGGGCTTCGCTGACGATGGATTGGAGATGGGCTTCGTCGCGGAAACTCTCCGCATAGATCTTGTAGATGTTTTCCGTGCCGGAGGGACGGGCCGCAAACCATCCGGAAGCCGAGGTCACCTTGAGGCCGCCAATGGGCGCATTGTTTCCCGGAGCCCGCGTGAGCTTGGCCGTGATGGGTTCACCGGCAAGTTGCGATTCCTTGACGTCCTCCGGTGAGAGTTTCTGAAGGCGGGCCTTCTCCGCCGGAGTCGCGGCTGCGTCAATCCGGGTGTAGTGCGGCCGGCCGAAGCGTCCGACGAGATCCTGGAAATGGAGGCCGGGGTCGCGTCCCGTCACGGCGGTGATCTCCGCGGCGAGCAGGCAGAGCAGGGGACCGTCCTTATCCGTGGTCCAGACGGTGCCGTCACGCCGCAGAAAGCTGGCCCCGGCGCTTTCTTCGCCGCCGAAGCAGAAGGAGCCGTCGAAGAGCCCCGGCGTGAACCATTTGAAACCGACGGGCACTTCGCAAAGGCGGCGCGAACGCGAGGCCACCACCCGGTCAATCAGTCCGCTGCTCACCAGGGTCTTGCCGACCGCAGCCTGTGCGGACCATTGCGGACGGTGGGTCAGCAGGTAGTCAATGGCCACCGCGAGGTAGTGATTCGGATTCATCAGCCCCTCCGACGGGGTGACAATGCCGTGGCGGTCGGAATCGGGGTCGTTGGCAAACGCCACCTGGAAACGGTTCTTGAGCCCGACCAGGCCGGCCATGGCGTACGGACTCGAACAGTCCATGCGGATCTTGCCGTCGTGATCCACGGACATGAAGGCGAACGTCGGGTCGAGGCGCGGATTGACCACCTCGATGTCGAGTCCGTAAGTCACGTTGATCGGCTCCCAATAGGGCAGCGCGGCGCCGCCAAGCGGGTCCACCCCCAGGCGAAGCCCGGCGCTGCGGATGGCCTCCATGTCCACCACATGCCGGAGGTCTTCGACGTACGGCAGGATGAAGTCCTCTTCATGCGTGGTGGCTGCGGCGACGGCCCTCTCGAACGGAAGGCGCTTCACGCCGGCGTTGCCGTCGGCGAGCAGTTCGTTGGCGCGATCCTGCACCCAGCGCGTGACGTCGGTGTCCGCAGGGCCGCCGTTGGTGGGATTGTACTTGAAGCCGCCGTCCTCGGGCGGGTTGTGCGAAGGGGTGATGACGATGCCGTCGGCCAGGCCGGAGCTGCGCCCCCGGTTGTGCACCAGAATGGCGCGGGAGATGACCGGCGTCGGCGTGACGCCATCCGCGCGCTGAATGACCGCCGTCACCCCGTTGGCGGCCAGCACCTCCAACGCGGTGCGCTGCGCGGGCGCAGAGAGCGCATGGGTGTCCTTGCCCATGTAGAGCGGTCCGGTGGTGCCCTGGCGGTGGCGGTACTCGCAGATGGCCTGGGTGATGGCCAGGATGTGCGCCTCGTTGAAAGTGCCGTTGCCCGCAGTGCCGCGGTGTCCGCTGGTGCCGAAACTCACCCGCTGGTTGGGATCCGAAGGACTCGGACGCACCTCATAATAGTCGCGCGTCAACCGCGCGAGATCCACGAGCAGTTCCTTGGGGGCGGGTTTTCCGGCAAGCGGGGAGAGGGGCATGGAAAGAATGAGGCGCAACGGCCGTGACGCGCCGAGCATGGGAAATGCCGGCGGAGGGTTGAAGGGGAATCGTCGCGGGTTGGGTTCGGAGTCCCGGCTTCAGCCGGCCTCGTGTCGCCGGTAATAGGACCTCAGGCGACTTTCGGCGCGTCCGGGGTGGCGCGCGCCAAACCGCCTGAAGGCGGGACTTCGAACAGGGAGGGAGGCCAACGGATGACCCGGCACTCCGTTCGCCCCCGGCCGCCAAGACAGGGTGTGGCAACGCGCTGCGGAGCCGTCCGCGTGGGGAGCCGCCACGGTGGCAGCTGGCCGCATCGCACCGCAGGCCAAGGGGGTGGGCGCTGCGTCCGCTCTGGCGAGATTGTGAGGGAACATGATGGTGCCTCCCCCCGCGCACTGCTCGTTGAAAATTCGCCCTACCCAGTTTCTCTTGCCGAGTTGAGGAAGAAACCGCCCCGCCAGGAAGGGCTGGAATCCGCCGCCGGTTTCCCGGAGCGTCGCCGGGTCGTGGGGACTCCTGCTCAGATTCACCGGTGCCTGCTGCTGGGGGGGCTGCTGTTGCTTTTCGCCGGGGCATGCGGTCGGCCCACTTTGGCGGGCAGTGTGACGATCAAGGGATCCGACACCATGGTTGTGCTCACCCAGAAATGGGCGGAGACCTACATGGCCCTCCATCCCGAGGCCGTCATCCAGGTCAATGGCGGCGGGACCGGAGCCGGATTTGCCGCGCTGCAGGCCAGGGCGACGGACCTTTGCAACGCGTCGCGCCGCATTCGGGCTCGGGAAAAAGAGAACTGCCTGCGGGCCTTCCGAAAGCTGCCCACGGAGTACCCGGTGGCCCTCGACGGCCTGCACATCTATGTGCATCAGGCCAATCCGCTGAAACAGATTGATCTCGAAACCCTCGCGGCGATCTACACGGGCGCGATTACCAATTGGAGCGCCCTGGGCGGCCCCAGGGCGCCCATCACGATCTATAGCCGCGAGAACAGCTCAGGAACCTACGAATTCTTCAAGGAACGCGTGCTTCTGGGCCGCGATTTCTCGGTCCGAGCCCAAACGCTTCAAGGCACCGCCCAGGTGCTGGAGGCGGTGGCCCGGGATCCGCTGGGCATCGGCTATGGGGGCGCCGCATACGGCCAGGGAGCCCGGCATCTTCGGGTGTCGCGAACCGCGGATTCGGAGGCGATTGATCCATCGGAAGCGACGGTGACGTCGGGAATCTACCCGGTTTCCCGGTTTCTCTATTGCTACGTGAATCCCGACCTGGATCGCGGCGACGTCGCCGGGTATCTGCGTTGGATCCGGTCCCGGGAAGGGCAGGCCATCGTCCGGGACCTGGGCTACTACCCATTGCCGCCCGAAATCCGGACGGATTGACTCGGCGTCCGTGGTCTCCGCGATGCTCCCTGGCGCTCCATCTCCGCGCGGTTCCCCCGGCCCGGCGTCCTGGACAGTCCATCGCCGCGGTCCGTGGTCACATGCGGTGGAGTGGTTGGTCGAACAGGGGATCTTTGCGGTCAGCCTCTCCACGATCGCGCTGCTTCTGCTGCTCTTCGTCTTCATCGCGCGGGAGACCCTGCCGCTGCTGCTGGGACGGACCAACAGCGCGCTGATCCAGGACGTGATCCCGTCCGCCGCGCTGGATCAGGTGCCGCGCGAGACCTTGCGGCGCTATCTGGGCATGAGCCGCGCGGAGTTCGATTCGATGGACCGCGCGACTTTGGAGGCGATCCTGAAGACCCGGGAGGAGGCGTTGGAGGAGGTCCCGGCGCCGTTCCGGAACGATCCCGACGCCCATGCCAACACCGTCTCGTGGCGGTACCTGTTGCGGCCGCATGCCTGGTCCGGATACGACCGTCCGTCCTATGTCTGGCAGCCGGTGGGCACGATTCACAAGTACAACATCGTGCCACTGATCGTGGGCAGCTTGAAGGTCACCCTGGTGGGGTTGCTGCTGGCGGTGCCGCTGGCGCTCGGAGCAGCCATTTTTGTGAGCCAACTGGCGCCGCCCCGGCTCCGGGAATGGGTCAAACCGGCCATCGAGATGCTGGCCGGCGTTCCGTCCGTGGTCGTGGGGGTGTTCGCGCTGATGGTGCTGACCGGACTCTTCCAACGCTGGCTGGGATATGCCGTCCCGCTGAACGCCTTCGTGGCGGGCATCGCGCTGGGATTGACCGCGGTGCCGCTGATCTTCTCCGTGGCCGAGGATGCCCTGACCGCCGTGCCCCGCAGCTACTCGCAGGCGGCCCTGGCCCTGGGCGCGTCGCGCTGGCAGGCCGCCTGCCAGATCGTGCTGCCGGCGGCGCTTCCCGGGGTGATGGCCGCGGTGGTGCTGGGATTCGGACGCTGCATCGGCGAGACGATGGTGGTGCTGATGGTCAGCGGCAATGCAGGCCAGTTGTCGTGGAGCCTGTTCGACTCCACGCGGTCCATCACTGCCACGATTGCCGCCGAGATGGCCGAAGCGGTGTCCGGCGGGCCGCATTACCAAGTGTTGTTCCTGCTCGGCACGCTGCTATTCGCCGTCACGTTCGTCACCAATCTGGCCGGGGATTGGATCATTCAACGGCTCAAGTCGCGACTGGGAGGTGCGCCGTGACCGGGGACGCCGGACACGCGTCCGCCCGGTGGCGGCCCTGGGGATCGCTGCTGGGCATTGCCGCCACCGGGTTGGCCACCGCGCTGCTGCTAGTGACGCTGATGGTTGTCCTGGGCGTCGCGGCGGTTCAGGGGTTGCCAGCCCTGTCGTGGCGGTTCGTGAGCACCGTGCCCCAGCGGGACTTCTTCGACGTGCAGTCCGCCGCCGTGCTGCCCATGATCATCGGCACGACGGTGCGGGTGCTGTTGATGACGGTGTTCGTCATGCCGGTGGGCGTGATCACCGCCGTGTATCTCACCGAGTATGCACGCGCGGGATCGCCCTACACGCGGGCGGTGCGGACGGCCATCGCAAACCTCGCCGGCGTGCCCTCGATTGTCTTCGGCCTCTTCGGGCTCGGGTTCTTCATCAATTTCGTGGGGCGCCGTCTCGACGCGCTCACCGGCGAGGCGGGGCCGGTTTGGGGGCAGCCCTCGGTGCTGTGGGCGTCGCTGACGCTGGCGGTCATGACACTGCCGGTCGTGATCGTGTCCACCGAGGAATCGTTGCGCAGCATTCCCGCCGGGCTGCGGGAGGCCAGCCTGGCGCTGGGCGCCACCAAGCTCGAGACGATCGCCGGCATCGTCCTGCCCAACGCGCTTCCCGGCATCCTTACCGGAGGCATCCTGGCGGTCAGCCGTGCCGCCGGCGAGGTGGCTCCCATCCTGTTCACCGGGGCGGCGTATTACCTGGCGCGTCTGCCCCGCGGCGTGACGGACCAATTCATGGACCTGGGATATCACAGCTATGTTCTGGCCACCCAGTCGCCGAATGTCGGACAGACCCGCCCGATTCTCTTTGCCACCGTGCTGGTGCTTTTGGCGCTCACCTTTTCCCTGAATGCGCTGGCCATCGTGGTCCGCGCCCGGATGCGCCGCGGCCTTCAGGCCGGGCTCTGATTCACTGGCGCCATGGCTTCTCCACACGATTCCGAGATGCCGCCGAAACCCGGTGAGGACACCGAGGCCGGGGCCGCGGGCGCGGCGGCCATCCAGACCCGGGATCTGACCCTGCACTACGGCGCGGTGCGGGCGCTGGATTCTGTGACCCTGGACATTCCCGAGCGCCGGGTGACGGCCTTCATCGGACCCTCCGGATGCGGGAAATCCACCTTGCTCCGCTGTTTCAACCGGATGAACGACCTGGTGGACAACGTGCGCATCACCGGACACTGCGTCGTGGGCGGCCGGAGTATTTTGGACCCCCGCGTGGACGTCATCGCCTTGCGCAAGCAGGTCGGCATGGTGTTCCAAAGGTCGAATCCGTTTCCGAAGAGCATTCACGGCAACATCGCCTATGCGCTGGGACTGCACGGCATCCGGAATCGGGCAGCCGTGGACGAGGCAGTGGAGCGATCGTTGCGGGCGGCGGCGTTGTGGGACGAGGTGAAGGACCGCCTGTCGGAGAGCGCCCTGCGGCTGTCCGGCGGACAACAGCAGCGCCTGTGCATCGCCCGGGCGATCGCCATCCGGCCGCGGATTCTCCTGATGGACGAACCGGCGTCGGCCCTGGATCCCGTGGCCACGGCCCGCATCGAGGAACTGATTCTCGAACTGCGGCGCGAATACACCATCGTCATCGTGACGCACAACATGCCGCAGGCGACTCGGATTTCGGATTTCACGGCGTTCTTCTACCTGGGGCAATTGGTGGAGCACGGCCCTTCGGGCAAGATCTTCACCTGTCCGGAGCGCAAGGAAACCGAGGACTATGTGACCGGACGGTTTGGGTGAAGCGGCTGGGAGGGTGGGGCGCGCGAGAAGTTGCGGACCTGCGCCCCGAGGATTGCCGCCGCACGGCCGGGGACCCCGGGGCGCGGCGCGATTTGAGATCCGGCCTTTCAGGCCAGCGCCAAAAAACTGAGAGGCGCCCGAATTGGATTTCCGGCCAAGGCCGTTATTGCCAACCGCCTCTCCATTGCCTATTTATCGGTAAGTTGAAGCTCCGGTGGAACAACTTGTGGTTTTTGGTGCTGGCACTTTGGCTGCCGGGCACGATGCATTGTTCGCTGGAGGCTGCCGGGATCGCCTTCACCGATTGCTGCGACGGCGCGTCGAACGGGCAGGAGCCTTCTCATGCCGGCCCGCGGGATTGCTCCACGGATTGTGAGGTCTGCTCAGTCGTGGAGTCGGGAGGGTATGCGAACCCGATGGCGTCAGCGGACCTCAAGCCGCTGCTCGCGGTCATTGCCCTAGTGGTGTTTGAGCTGCCAGGGCCGCGTGTCTCGACCGAGCATCCATGCCTTCGAGCGCCTCCGCCTCCCGAAGCTTTACCGTTATGGCGTTTCGTTGAGCGTGCCGCGCTCCCGCCGCGCGCGCCTTCCTTCGTGAGCTAACGGTTCCCTCCGGGAGCCTCTGCGTTTGTCCCGGGCGTTTCCTGCCCGGGCTTTGTTCTCCTCGGCGGACTTCTCCGCCCCACCGATCGCAGTTCGTTGCTCACATGTCCCTTAGCGCCCGTCAGTATGCTTTCGTCATTGCCCTGATCCTCAGCCCGTTCGCCCGGGCCGATGGCGAAGCGCCAACCGCTCCCGCGTGGACCGTTGAGGAATTGGTCCACAGCACGGTGGCCCAGAATCCCGAGATCCGCTTCTACAAGGCCCAGATTGACGCGGCCCGGGCGGACCACCGCGCCGCCGGCCTGCTCTCCAATCCGGTGGTCTCCAGTGAGGTGGGGCCGATGCGAACCCGGGATCTCGACGGCAACCTGGCGGGAGAAGGGATTGCATGGTCGGTCTCCGTCATGCAGGCGTTCGAATGGCCGGGCAGGCTGGGGTTGAGGAAGGCCATTGCCAATCGGGATATTGCCCTGGCGGAACTGGGACTGGAACGGTTTCGAGCCTCGCTCGCGGCGCGAGTCCGGTTGCTGGCGTTCGGCCTGTTCGCGGCTCAGGAGAAGGCCGTCGCGGCCGCGGAGGTCGCCGGGCGCCTGCGGGATCTGAAGGAAGTCCTGGTCCAGCGGGATCCGGCTGGGTTGACTCCGCTGCTGGAAACCCGGGTGATTGAAGCCAACGAGCTGACCGCCCAACGACAGGCGGCTGCCTCGGCGCTGGCCCTGGAGTCGTCCCTGCTCGAACTCAACGCCCTGCGCGGATTGACCAACACCGGCGCGTTCTCGATCCAGCCGGCCCGACTGGAATTCCGCCCGGTCGTGGACCGCGCCCGGCTGATGGCCCTGGCCCGCACCAACAACTTCGATCTGCGGCTTCGCGCCGTGGAGTTGGAACAGCAGGGGTTCCAGGTGGACCTGGCGAAGAATGAGCGATGGCCCAGCATCAGCATCGGGCCGTCCCTCTGGCAGCAGAATGCGGCGGACGACCAGCGATCCGTCGGGGTGGGAATCTCGTTCCCCTTGCCGCTTTGGAACCGCAATTCGGCCGGCATCCAATCGGCCAAGGCCCGGCAACTGCAGGCGGAGACACTGCTCGTGGTCGCCCAACGCGACACCGAGCGGGAAGTCGCCCAGGCCGCCGCCACCTACGCCGCCAAGCTTCAGGAAATGGATCGCTGGCGGCCGGATGCAGTGACGCATTTTCGCGAGGCTGCCGAGCTGGCCGACCGCCACTATCGCCTGGGAGCGGTTCCCGTGGCCACCTACGTCGAGCTTCAGCGGCAGTATTTGGAGGCGGTCAACGGACTGCTGGACACCAAGCGGGAGGCCCTGGAGGCGGCCCAGCAATTGGAATTACTCACCGGCTTGCCCGAGCCCCTGGTCGTCGTTCAACCCCTCACCACACGCCCATGAAGCTGCATTTGCTTGCTGGAATTCTATTGTTCGTCGTTTCCGGTTGCCGTCCCGACTCCGGAGGGAGCGAGAACGAACATGGTCACTCCGCCGTCGCTCCAGGGAAGCCGGACGCCCACGGACACAGCCACGGACATGAAGAAAAGGGAGCCAGCGGCGTTTCGTTCAAGGAAGGGCGGGGGATTCTGATGAAGGAAGAGAACAGGAAGCTGCTTGGATTGGAGGTGGCCGATATCTCCGAACGCCGGTTTGCCAATCAACTTTCATTCACCGTCCAGTTGTTTCGCGATCAGCATCGTCATGCCCGAGATGTTGCGAATCATTCCGAGTGCTTCGTGGAAGGTTCCGGGTGGATGTCCACCAACGCCGCCGCCTTGCTGAAGCCGGGATTGCCGGTGGAATGGTTCGACGGCACCAACGCCGTGCCGGGTGGCGCCGTTCGGTCGGTGCAGCGTTCCCCGGCGTCGCCGGAAGCCGAGATCGTCGTCGGCGTGTCCAATGCCGCCTCGATCCTCAAACCCGGCCAGTTCGTCCCAGTCCGCGTTACCCTTCAGGGCGAATCGTCAGGACCTGCCGTGCCGGTTTCCGCATTGCTCCGAACCTCCGAGGGAACATTCGTGTACACCGTCAATGGCGATGCGTACTTCCGCACCGCGGTGAACGTCGGCGCCGAGACTGGCGGCTGGGCGGAGATCACCGACGGATTGCTCCCGGGCGACCAGGTGGTGATCCGCCCGGTCGAGACCCTCTGGCTCATTGAACTGCGCGCCACCAAGGGCGGCGGACACTCGCACTGAACATGCTCGACCGCCTTCTCGAATTCGCCGTCCGCCAGCGCGTGTTCGTGCTGCTGGCCACCCTGGTCCTGATCGGCGTGGGCGTGTGGTCCGCGCTGCGGCTGCCGATGGACGCCGTTCCCGACATCACCAACGTCCAGGTCCAGATCAACACCGCCGTGCCTGCGCTCGCGCCGGAGGAGATCGAGAAGCTGGTCACGTTCCCCATAGAGAATGAAATGGCGGGCATTCCCGGACTGATCGAACTGCGGTCGCTGTCCAAGTTCGGGCTTTCCCAGGTCAATCTGATCTTTGAAGACGGCACGGACATCTATCGTTCCCGCCAGTTGGTGAGCGAACGGCTCCAGGCGGTCCGCGACGAACTGCCGGACGGAATCACCCCCAAGCTGGCGCCCATCAGCACGGGGCTCGGGGAGATCTATTACTACGTGATCGAATACGCGCCGGACGCCACCAACAAGCCGCCGACTCGCGAGGCGCAGTTGATGGAGCTCAAGCTCATTCACGATTATCTGGTCAAGCCGCGCCTTCGCTCAACTCGCGGACTGGCCGAGGTCAACGCCAGCGGCGGATATGAGAAGCAGATCGTCGTCCAGCCCGACCCGGAGAAACTCAAGAGCGTGGGAATGTCCTTCAATGAGATTGCCGACACCATTGGGGAGAATGTCGAGAACGCCGGTGGCAGCGTCATCCAACTGGGCGGTGAAACCGTCGCGGTCCGCGCCGCGGGCCGCGTGCAGACCGCGGAGGAAATTGCCGACCTGCCGCTCAAATTCGCCGCGCGCGCCACACCGCTGCGGGTGCGGGACGTCGCCGAAGTGGGAATCGGCAAGGCGGTCCGCACCGGCGCGGCCACCTACAACGGCGAGGAGGCGTTGCTGGGGGCGGCGCTCATGCTCGCGGGTGAGAACAGCCGCACCGTCGCCAAACGGGTGGATGAAAAACTGAAGGAGATTCAAACGAAGCTGCCCAAAGGCGTCCTGATCATTCCCGTCTATGACCGCACCGTGCTGGTGGACCGCACGATCCGGACGGTGGAAACCAGTCTGTTTGAAGGGGCGATCCTGGTGGGGGTGGTCCTGCTGTTGATGCTCGGGAACTGGCGGGCGGCCTTGATCGTGGCGCTGGCCATCCCGCTGTCGCTGTTGTTCGCCATGACGGGGATGGTGCAGAGCCGTGTTTCGGGGAACTTGATGAGCCTCGGCGCGATTGATTTCGGGCTGATCGTGGATGGGGCGGTGGTGATGGTGGAGAACATCATTCGCCACCTGGCCGAGAAGCAGCATCAACTCCAGCGGCGGCTGACCGCCCTGGAGCGGGCGCACGAGGTGCTGATCTCCGCCAAGGAAGTGGCCAACCCGATGTTCTTCGGCGTTTGCATCATCACGGTGGTCTATTTCCCGATCCTCGCCCTCACCGGGATCGAGGGGAAGATGTTCAAGCCAATGGCCCTGACGGTGATCCTGGCCCTGATCGGATCCCTGGTGCTGGCCCTGACGCTCATGCCGGCCCTGTGCTCCTTTCTCCTGGGGGGTAACCTCCAGGAAAAGGACAGCTTCCTGGTGGTCTGGGCCAAACGCCTCTACGCCCCGGTCCTGCGCGTCGCGCTCCGCTTTCGCTGGATCGTCACCGGCGGGGCCGTGGGCCTGTTTGCCCTGGCGGTGGCCGTGTTCGGACGGTTGGGCGCGGAGTTCGTTCCCCAGCTCGACGAAGGCTCCTTCGCCACCCACATGATCCGAACCACGAGCATCGGGATTGACGCCAGCGTGGAGATGCAGAAGCGCGGGGAGAAGCTGCTCCTGGAGAAGTTTCCCGAGGTGGACTACACCTTCAGCCGCCTCGGCACGGCGGAGATCGCCAGCGACCCGATGGGGGTCAATGTGGCCGACACTTATATCATGTTCAAACCGCTCGACCAATGGCGTCGAGTGGACGGCAAGCCCCTCAGCAAGGAAGCGCTGGCCAATCTCATGACCGAGGAACTCGGCAGGCATCTCCCCGGCGAAGGACATCTGTTCAGCCAGCCTATCGAGATGCGCTTCAATGAAATCCTGGAGGGCACCCGCGCTGACATTGCCGTGAAGATCTTCGGCGACGATTTCGCGGTCATCGAAAAGATCGCCTCCGAAGTCCGGGAGATTCTGGAGACCCTTCCGGGGGCCGGCGACGTGGAGTTCGATGCCTTGGGGAAGTCGCCGCTGCTGGAGATCGTTCCGAAGCGCGAGGCCATGACCAAATACAACCTCCATGCGGCGGAATTGAACCGGGTGGTCGGCACCGCGCTGGCCGGCCGGGAGGTCGGGAAACTCATCGAAGGCAACCGCCGCTTCGACATCGTCGTGCGCCTGAACGACGGGATGCGCGAGCGGTTGGAGGAACTCAAGCGATTGCCCGTCCGGTTGGACGGAGGCGGATTACTGCCCCTCGGGCAGGTGGCGGACTTTAACGTGGTGGAACAAGTCGCCGCCATTGCCCGCGAATACAGCCAGCGCCGAGCGGCCATCATGGTCAACTTGCGGGGGCGGGATGTGGAGAGCTTTGTTCTCGAAGCGCAGCGGAAGATTGCCGAGCAGATCCAACTGCCCGACGGCTACACCATCGAGTTCGGTGGGCAATTCAAGAATCTCCAGGACGCCCGGAGACGCCTCACCCTCGTGGTCCCCGCGGCCTTGGCGCTGATCTTCATCCTGATTTTCATGGCCCTGCAAAGCCTTCGGCAATCCCTGCTGGTGTTCCTGGCGGTGCCGCTGGCCGTCACTGGCGGCGTCTTTGCCCTATGGTTCCGCGGTCTTCCCTTCAGCATATCGGCCGGTGTCGGATTCATCGCGCTGAGCGGCATCGCCGTGCTCAATGGGCTGATGATCATTACCTTCTTCAACCAGTTGCGGCAGCGCGGCGCCGACGTCCGGACCGCCGTTTGGGACGGATCCCTGCTGCGTCTTCGTCCGAAGCTGATGACCGCCCTGGTCGCCTCGCTCGGCTTCGTGCCCATGGCCCTTGCCACCGGAGCCGGCGCCGAGGTGCAGCGTCCGCTCGCCACCGTCGTCATCGCCGGCATCCTCAGTTCCACGTTCCTCACCCTCGTGCTGCTCCCCACGCTTTACGAATGGTTGGAAACTCGAAAGCAAACCGCGGGAGTCCGGCCATCGGTGAGTCCTCCGCCCTCCGCGCCGGAACCTGCATCCAGCATATAAACTAAGACTGCATGAAAACGCACATTCGCATTCTCACCATTGCCGCCGCCTGGTGCGCCGGCCTGTTCATCGTCACCGCCGCCGACCCGCAGGATCACAAACATTTGGCCACTCCCAAGGGTGGCCGCCTGCTCGACAAGACCGAGCCGCACGCGGAATTCGTCGTCGAGAAGGACCACAGCGTCACCATCCACTTCTACGACGACCACATGAAGCCCGTGGCCGCCACGACGCAGACCGTAACGGTCATCGCCAATGCCAAAAGCGGACGGAAGACGCTGCAATTCGAGAAAAAGGGCGATGTGCTCGTGAGCAAGACGCCTCTGCCTGCAGGAGACGGCTACAACGTGGTGGTTCAGTTCCGCCAAACCCCCGAGGCCAAGCCATTAAATCTGCGTTTCAAGCTGGATTTGGCTACCTGCGGCGAATGCCAGCGCGCCGAGTATGCCTGTATCTGCGACCATTAGGCGCGCTGACGTGACTGCATCCCAAGCTCATGAGGACACTCGTCGCCAGGCCGGAATTTTTCCTCATGGCGGTGGATGAGTTTTTGGCCCGGGCTCAAAAGCTTGCCCTCGCGCCGCCGGGCTTCGTCCCTGCGTCCGGTGGCGTAGGCCTCGAACACGGCGCGGATCTCGTCGCGCACCCTGCGGAAAACCGCCAGCTTCTCGTCGTCCGTTCCGACGGCGCGCGCAGGGTCCTCAAACGGCCAATGATATCGGTTCAATTGGCCGGGAAACACGGGACAGGCCTGGTCGGCGGTGTCGCAGACGGTAATCACCGTTTCCACCGGCTGGCCGAGGAATTCGTTCATGTGCTTCGATGTGTGGGCTGAAATATCGAGTCCGATTTCCGCCAGCACGTTGACGGCGAATGGATGGACGTAGCCCGTGGGCTTCGAGCCGGCGCTGGCCACCCGGATGACCCCGCCCGCGGCGGCCCGCAGGATGCCTTCAGCGAGATGGGAACGGCAGGAGTTGCCCGTGCACAGGATGAGTACCAGGGGCGTTGGGGAGTCCATCAGAGTGCGGGCGCCTTGGAAGGATTGATCACCACCGGGGCCAGCGAACGGCCGGGATTCATGTGCGCGCCCGACACGTCGCCGAAGGTGTAAATCATGGCCAGGACCACGAGACCGAAGGTCAGGGCCACCCCGGCATGGCCGATCATCCCACCGGTGGCGCCATTCACCACGATGGCTCCCGTTCCTGCGAAGACGAAAGCGAACGTGCCCAGGAATTCCGCGAGCCGGCGTTTCATGGATACGACGCCAATCGCTCCGGTGGCACGGCGCAGGCGCAGGCGGAATTTCTGGTGGCGGCGAGACTTCGAGGAATCGCCTCCACGATGGTGCCGCGCCGGTCGAATTCAAAGCGGCAGCATTCCTCCAGTAGACGTTTCAACTCGGCACGGGCGCGCAAGACGCGCGATTTCGCAGCCGACAGCGACAAACCCGACCGGGTGGCGTACGACGCCTGGGTCAACCCCTCCCATTCGGTGGCGAGCAGGGCATCACGATGCTCAACCGATAAATAGTTGAGGAATTGGCGCACCGTGGGACGAAGGTCCGGCAGCGGTGGCTCCACTTCAGTCACCGGTTCGGGGAGCTCCGATGCCTCCGAGCCGGCGGGCCGCGCGCGGCGATAGTGGGTGGCCACCGCATTGCGGGCGACTTGATACACCCAGGCCTCGGCCCGGTCCGTGTCGCGGAGATCCGGTAGGTGGCGGTGCAGTTTCAGAAAGACTTCCTGGAGCAGGTCTTCCGCCGTCGCACGGTCCGCCACCCGGGCGCGCAGGAACGCGCGCAGATCCTGCGCGAACTCGTCCCAAAGCTGTTCCACTGTCAGCGGCATCAGGTGCAGCGGGAAGACTCGCAACACACGGCTGGCGCTCCCGGCTTCACGGCTTCCATCGTCGCAGAGACCACGTAGTCCGCGGCATTGCTGCCGGGAATCCAGTTTCGGATGAACTCACGGCTGGCGTCCTGGGGACGGATGCGAATATCCGCGAATCCCGCTGCCGCGAGCATCGCTTCGATCTCGTCAACCCGGGACGCGCCGGCGACGCAGCCGCAGTGGGCGGCCAGATCGCCCGCCATCTCCGGCGGCAGATCGGCCGTTCGGACGATATCCGCAACCGCAAGCCGCCCGCCCGGCTTGAGCACTCGGAAGGCTTCCCGGAAGACCGCGGGCTGATCGGGCGAGAGATTGATCACGCAGTTGGAGATGACGACATCCACCGAATCGGCGGCCACGGGAAGGGCTTCGATGTGCCCGAAACGGAAGTCCACCTGGGTCAGGCCCGATTTCGCAGCGTTGGCCCAGGCTCGGGACAGCATCTCGGGCGTCATGTCCACCCCGATGACTCGGCCGGTGGAGCCCACGGCCCGCGCGGCGAGAAAGCAGTCGAAGCCGGCCCCGCTGCCCAGATCGAGGACGACCTCGCCCGGCTTCAAGGCGGCGATCGCCTGGGGGTTTCCGCAGCCAAGACCGAGGTCGGCGCCCGGTGGCAACGCAGCAATCTCGTCGGGGGAATATCCCAGGGCGGACGCCTCGGTGGCCGAAGCGCGGTCACCGCAACCGCTATTGGAGCAACAACCGCCCTGATCGGCGGCGCGGGCGTAGTGGCGGCGCACTTCGTCTCGGACGAAGACAGCCTGAGTGGCCATGGGGGCGGAAGCAGTAGTATGCATGTCACCGAGATTGACGCAGGTTGTTTCAAAAGGATGCGAAAAATGATGTGAGCCTGTCCTCGCTGCCGTGTGGCTGCGTCGTGTTCTTGTTCCCTCTCTCTTGCGGGAGGTGTGAAATGATCATGGAAGACGTCCATGCCGCCTTCTCCGGCTACCGCGTCGGGTTGGCGCTCCGCCGGGTGGTGCGCTCCTGCAGCCAATCCAGATCGGCGCTGTTGGGCGCCGATTGGTTCAGCGGGAGGTTCTTGCCACGGACCAGCGGAGGAACCGTTTTTTCCTCCTTCCACCGCTGCCATGCGGCATGGCCGTCGGCGAAGCTCAGCATCCCCCCGCGACTGTGGTAGGCGCCCGGGTAGTTGATCCACCGGTGGGTGCCGCCGCGCGGATCGAAGCCGGACATGTCCACCAGGAATGTGCCGTCATTGATGCTGTCCTCCCGCTCGTCAATAAAGACGAAGGCCTCCGCGGGTCCGGGTCTGACGATACTGGCCAGACTTCGGAACTGGAGATAGCCGGCAGTGTAGGGGAGGGGATTCTCTCCCATATAGGAATTCATGGAATAGGTTCGGACCCGTGGTTCCCCTTTCGTCCCATGGCTCCGGCTGGTGTCGCCAGGGCAGACATAGACGCCCGGCGTTCCAGTGTAGCGTCCGAGTTGAGAGCCCAGGAGGAGAGCCGTGTTGGTGTTGTCCGGCCTGTAGGCCGCATTGTCGAGCCATCCCACGCACCACGTGGCGTTGGAGTTCGAGGGCACCTGGGCGGTCCCTCCGTCCAGGTTGCCCGGCAACCGATCTTGATTGTCTGCCGCATACAATCCCAATGCCAGGATCAGTTGCTTGGAATTGCCCATGCATTGGATCCTCTGGGCCTTGGCTTTGGCCCTGGACAAGGCGGGGAGCAGCAGCCCGGCCAGGATGGCAATGATGGCGATGACCACCAGCAGCTCGATCAGAGTGAACCCACGGCGCGGTGAGGGTCCGCTTCCGACAACCACGAAAACCGGCGCCGCCGCCTCGGACGGTTTGGGAGCCGGCCCTGTCGAGACAATGGAGTGGTAAGTTATCAATCTCCTGCCGCGTCCATGAGGGTCCGGAGGAGCCTTTGCCCTCCCGTGAGGTTGGGTCCGGCCCATCGCAGGCTCCCGTCTGCTGGAATCTTGACCGGTTCGACGAATTCTCCATCCGCGAGTTGGCCCGCCTGTTGCATCGTATCAATAATGCCGGAATTCTCTTGGGGAAGGCCCCTGTGGCGCCTCGGCCATTGTTTTGAAGCCAGCGTTTTGAAGCCAGCGTTTTGAAGCCAGCGACACCGGTGGCCCACAGCCTAAAAGCGCATCCGCTTTCCCAGCCTCCGGCCTGCGAGTCATAGATCCATCCGATGGTGGCATTCACTCCGCGCCGGAGACCGCGCGGTAAAAAGCCGCATCCACCGGGGGATCTGGGTCGGTGACGGAGAAGGCGCCGTCGGCTTGAGCATCCACGGCGGCGAGAGGAGTCCAGTCCCGCAAATCGGCACTGCGCTGGATGCGATAGCGCCCGCCCGGCGTGCCCTCTTCGAAGCGCAATTCAACGGGGCCGGCGGGCAGCAGAATAGGCGGCAACGCTTTCGGAGCGAGGTTCGTAGGAATGAAACCGGTGAAGAGATAGGCGGCTCCCGAGTCCGTGGCGCTGTTGTCCGTGGCGTCGCCATTCACTCCGGAGGCGCCGCTGTCGTCCCCCCAATTCCCGATCACTACGATGTCGCCTGACACGGCTACCGAGGTCCCGGTTCCGAAATAGTCCTCCGCCTCGGGATGGCTGGCCTTGAGATAGGCCTGCTGGGTCCAGGCGGCGCCCGCCCGGCGGAACACATACGCCGCGCCGGAATCAAAGGCCCCATCGTCCGTCTCGTCGCCGTTCACCCCGCCGGCGCTGCTGTCTTCGCTCCAGGCCGAGCTCACCAGCAGGTCCTCAGATACGTCCACCAAATAGCCAAAGCCGTCTCCCTCTGCGGTGTTGCTGGCTTTCAAATAGGCCTGCTGGGTCCAGGTCGCCCCGCTGCGATGGAACACGTAGGTGGCGCCGGAATCGGGAGCGCCATCGTCTGTTTCATCTCCGTTCACTCCCGTGGCGCTGCTATCCTCTCCATTGGCGCCCGCCACCACCGTGTCACCTGACACGGCGACCGACCAACCGAACCAGTCTCCCTCCGCGGTGTTGCTGGCTTTCAGATAGGCCTGCTGAACCCAGGCCGTCCCATTGCGAACAAACACATAGGCCGCGCCAGACTCGGGAGCGCTATTATCCGCCTCATCGCCGTTCACTCCGGTGGCGCTGCTGTCCTCCTCACCCGCTCCGACCACAATCGTGTCGCCCGACACGTCCACGGTCGAGCCAAAGTGATCGTCGGACTCTGTATTGCTGGCTTTGAGATAGGCCTGCTGAGCCCAGGAGGTTCCATTGCGGACAAACACATAAGCGGCGCCTGATCCAGGAGCGCCATGGTCCGATTCGTCCCCGTTTACCCCGGTGGCGCTGCTGTCCTCGCCGAGGGCTCCGATGACAATCGTGTCGCCTGAGATCGCCACGAAGCCGCCAAATTCGTGAGCTTCCGTCGCGTTGCTGGCTTTGAGATAGGCCTGCTGGGTCCAATTCGTCCCGTTGCGGACGAACACGTAGGCAGCGCCCGATGCTGGAGCGCTGTTGTCCGTGTCGTCTCCATTCACTCCTGTAGCGCTACTGTCTTCGAGCGGCGCGCCGACCACGAGGGTATCTCCCGAGATCGCTACAGCGATTCCGAACTTGTCGCTCGCCCCAGTGTTGCTGGCCGTGAAGGAGGCCTGCCGCGTCCAGGTCGTCCCGTTGCGGACAAACACGTCAATGGCCCGCGGGTCACCGGCGCGATCCTCCGCTTCGTAAGTCCCAACCACCACGGTGTCACCCGACACGGCCACCGATTGGCCGAAATAGCCTTCCACCTCGGTGTGGCCGGACTTGAGATAGGCTTCCTGGGTTGGATCCGCCAAGACGGAAAGCGGAGTGAACGAAAGGGTCAGACCCGTCAGGGTGACTGAAGCGAAATGACGAGCCGCCGGAAGCTTGTTGCTGTGCGGATGGACCCGGATGAGTTCCGCGTTGGAATTTAGACCAAGTTTCATGGTGATGTTGGCGGGAGAAATCTGTTTTACCGAGAGAAGGCCGTAGCTGGCGGCGGACGCGGCCGGGGACAATGACCCGGTGGGTGACGATTGATCGGAGCGGGGACATTGGTGGCATTCACTCCGCGCCGGAGACCGCGCGGTAAAAAGCCGCCCCCACCAGGGGATTCGGGTCGCTGACGGAGAAGGTGCCGTCGGCTTGAGCATCCACGACGGCGAGAAAAGTCCAGTCCCGCAAATCGTCGCTGCGCTGGAGGCGATAGCGCCCGCCCGGCGTGCCCGCTTCGAAGCGCAACTCAACGGGGCCGGTGGGCTGCAGTACGGGCATCAACGCTTTTGGGGAAGCGAGTTCCGCTGGACTGAAACCGCTGAAAATGTAGGCGGCTCCCGAGTCCGGGGCGCTGTTATCCGTTTCGTCCCCATTGATACCCGTGGCGTTGCTGTCCTCCGCCCAAGCCCCTACTACTAAGATGTCACCTGCCATGGCCACCGAGGTCCCGGTTCCGAAATAGTCCTCCGCATCGGCATTGCTGGCCTTGAGATAGGCCTGTTGGGCCCAGGCGCCGCCGGTCCGGCGAAAGACATACGCTGCACCGGAATCAAAGGCCTCATCGTCCGTTTCGTCGCCATTCACCCCGCCGTCGCTGCTGTCTTCGCTCCAGGACGTGGCCACCAGCATGTCCCCGGAAATGTCCACCAAATTGCCAAACCCGTCCCCCTCTGCGGCGTTGCTGGCTTTCAGATAGGCCTGCTGGGTCCAGGTCGTCCCGCTGCGGACGAACACGTAGGCAGCGCCGGAGTCGGGAGCGTCGTCGTTCGTTTCATCTCCATTTACTCCCGTGGCGCTGCTATCCTCTCCACCGGCTCCAACCACCACCGTATCCCCCGACACGGCGACAGACCAGCCGAACCAGTCGTTCTCCCAGGTATTGCTGGCTTTCAAATAGGCCTGCTGCGCCCAGGTCGTTCCGTTGCGGACAAACACGTACGCGGCTCCCGATGCCGGAGCGCTGTTGTCGGTGTCGTCTCCGTTCACGCCCGTGGCGCTGCTGTCCTCTTCACCCGCGCCGATCACGACCGTGTCGCCCGACACGTCCACGGTTATGCCAAAGATATCCTCGATGTCCGTGTTGCTGGCTTTGAGATACGCCTGCTGGGTCCAAGTCGTTCCGTTGCGGACGAAGACGTAGGCGGCGCCCGCCCCCGAAGCGTTGTTGTCCGTTTCGTCACCGTTCACCCCGGTGGTGCTGCTGTCTTCAAACGGTGCGCCCACCACGATCGTGTCGCCAGAGATGGCCACGACCGTGCCAAACTCGTGACCTTCCCGCGCATTGCTGGCTTTGAGATAGGCTTGCTGCGTCCAAGTCGTCCCGCTGCGGACGAACACATAGGCAGCGCCCGATGCCGGAGCGCTGTTGTCCGTGTCGTCTCCATTCACTCCTGTAGCGCTACTGTCTTCGAGCGGCGCGCCGACCACGAGGGTATCTCCCGAGATCGCTACAGCGATTCCGAACTTGTCGCTCGCCTCAGTGTTGCTGGCCGTGAAGGAGGCCTGCCGGGTCCAGGTCGTCCCGTTGCGGACAAACACGTCAATGGTCCGCGGGTCACCGGCGCGATCCTCAGCTTCCCAAGTCCCCACCACCACGGTGTCGCCTGATACAGCCACTGATTGTCCGAAAAAGCCTTCCACCTCAGTATGGACGGCCTTGAGATAGGCTTCCTGGACTGGGTCGGCCCGAATGGATAGCGGAGTGACCGAAAGGGTCAGATCCGCCAGGGTGATGACGGCGAAATGGCGCAGGAAAGTAACGAAAACTCGATTCATAGCGGCCGCGCTCCATCCAGATTGGCTGCGAGCACGGACCGAAAATTTAAGCAGACCTCGTCCTCCGCGCGCTGCGGTTGAGTTGCCAAAATGTATTGCGTGATTGACAGCGCTGAGCACCGGGAGTCCGCCTGGGGTCGAGAAACTAGTCCCGCGAGGTGCCGGCATCCGATGGGGGGAGTGGTGGCCGGAGGGTTCAGCGGATCACGTCTCATTGTGTCAGCGAAGTGGACCCGGGGCAGTGCCCGGATGAGCTCCGGGCGAACCGGCGGTCAACTTGGCATCAATAAAAGGCAATCACCGGCAAGTAATCGGTGCCGAGGGCGGATGACGATTCGTCCATGGATCCATGCGATCCCGCCTCTCTGCTTCCCCCTTCCGGGCGCGTGTTGCTTCTCGGGTGGGATGCAGCCGACTGGAAGGTCATCCATCCGATGCTCGAGCAAGGGGAAATGCCCCATCTGCAGCGGCTGATGCGCCGTGGCGTTCGTGGCGACCTTCTTACGCTCCGGCCCGTCCTTTCCCCAATGCTGTGGAATTCGATCGCGACCGGGCATCGTCCCGAACGCCACGGGGTGCATGGTTTCGCCGAGGTGGATCCGGCGACGAACGCCGTCCGGCCTGTCAGCAGCTTCTCCCGGCAGTGCAAGGCGCTTTGGAACATCGTGACCCAGGCCGGCGGGCGCGCGCACATGGTCAACTGGTACGCCAGCCATCCAGCGGAACCGATCAATGGTGTGTGCGTTTCAGACGCCCTGGCGCGCCAAACGGATCGGGGTCGCGGGTCCCTGCCGCCGGACGCAATCCATCCGCCGGAAATGGCCGCAGAGCTTTCAGCGTTGCGGATGCGGCCCGGCGAGGTGGATGCCGCGACATTGCGGCTGTTCGTGCCGCTCTTGCACGAGGTGGATCCGGCGAACGACCGGAAGCTCGTCACCCTGGCCAAGCTGATCTCGGAATCGTTCACGGTGCATCGGATCGCCACGCGCCTTTTGCAGGATAACCCCTGGAATCTTGCCGCGATCTATTATCCGGGGATTGATCATTTCAGCCACGGGTTCATGAACTTCCATCCGCCGCAGTTGCGCGGCGTCTCGGATGTTAATTTCCGCCTCTATTCCGAGGTGATCATGGCCGCGTATCGCCTGCACGATGCGTTTCTGGGCCGGCTGCTGGCGCTGGTGGGGCCGGAGACAGCGGTCGTCCTGCTCTCCGACCACGGCTTTCACTCCGATCACCTGCGTCCGCTGAGCATCCCCCGGAGCGATCCGGTGGCACCGGCGTATCAGCATCGGGATCACGGCATCCTGGTCATGGCGGGGCCGGGAGTATGTGAAGGCGGCGCTCTGCATGGGGCCGGCCTCCTGGATGTCGCTCCCACCGTGCTGGCGATGCTCGGGTTGCCGCTGGGCCGGGACATGCCGGGAAGGGTGCTGGCGGAGGCCTTTCGGGAGGTTCCGAAGGTCGGCTTCATTCCGAGTTGGGAGCAGATAAAAGGGAGCGACGGGCGTCATCCACCAGGCATGCAGGCGGCTTCCTCAGAGGACAGCCTGGTGCTGGAGCACTTCGCTGCGTTGGGATACCTCGACGCGCAGGAAATGCAGGGAACGTTTGGCCCCGAAGCCTGCCGCCGCGAGAACGATTGGAATCTGGCCCAGTCACTCCTCGACGGCGGGTTGCTGCCGGAGGGCTTCGAAATCCTGCTTCGCCTCTGTGAGCAGTGGCCGGAGCGGGCTGATTTCGCCGTGGCCCTCGCTCAGGGGCTCAAGCGGATTGGCAACACGGAAGCGGCCTACGAACTGATCCAGGCCCTGGTCACTCACAATCCGGTTTCCTCCGCCGCCATCTTCCTCCGGGGCGTCGCCGCCCTGGACGCGCAACGCTATGATGAAGGGCTGGATCTGCTGCGGTCTGTGGAGGCGGACTACGACCAGCGCGCGGAGATGCACGCCCGGCGGGGCGCGGCCCTACTGCGGACGGGCCTCGCGGCCGAGGCCCGGGAGGCCTTTGCGCGCGCCCTCGAATTGGACCCGCATGATGCCGTGGGCTGGATCGGCCTGGCCCGCTGCGCCGCCCGCCGCCGCGACTGGCAGCGGGTGGAGGAGTGCGCCCTCGAGGCCACCCGCCTGGACTTCAGCCGTCCCATGGCGCATGCCATCCTCGGGGCGGCGCGCCTGCGTATCGGACGGCGGGAGGAGGCGGACTCGGCGTTGCAGATGGCCTGCCGGCAAGCGCCCGGATGGGCTTATCCCCTCAAGCTGCGCGCGTTTTTATGGAAGCGCGATCCGGTGAAGTCCGCCGAGTTGAGAAAGGAACTCGACGCAGCGCTTCAGCGTCAGGAGCGCAGCCGGGCGCGCCTGCGGACCTTCCTGACCTCGCGGCATCGCGAGGCGCTCCAGCGTCTCAACGGGCACTATCGCAGGGTCACCACGTCGGCCATCGGCGCCCCGTCGCCGGAGGGAGCGGACGATGGAGGAAGCTTCGTCCTGGTGTCGGGACTGCCACGATCCGGCACTTCACTGGTCATGCAGATGTTGCAGGCTGGCGGACTGCCTGTTCTCACCGACGGCCGGCGCATGGCCGACGGCGACAACCCGCGCGGCTACCTGGAATGGGAGCCAGCCCGGCTGCTGCCCAGTCGTCCGGACCTCCTGCGCCAAGCCCAGGGCAAGGCGGTCAAAATCGTCTCGCCGTTGCTCCGGTTTCTGCCCCGCGCCCACCACTACACCGTCATCTTTGTGGATCGGCCTATCGAGGAAGTCCTGGCCTCGCAGTTGAAACTGCGGGCTCATCGCGGGGAAAAATCGCCGCCGGACCCCGGCCGGTTGTGCGAGGCCTTGCGCATGCATCGGGAAGCCAGTTTGGCGCTGCTTCGCCGATCGCCCCAGGTGGACCTGCTGGTGGTGCCGTTCCCGGAGTTGATCGCGCGTCCCGATGAATGGTCCACCCGGATGGCGGCGTTTCTGGCGCTCCCTCCCATGCAGGCGGCCCCCATGGCCGCGGCCGTTGAGCCGGAGCTTTACCGGAATCGGGTTGCTTAGCGGCCCTCCGGTCTGTTTTTCGCAGTCACTGACACTATGAACTCCATCAATACCAAGAGCATCCAACTCGCCACCCCTTCAGACGCAGAGCCGCCGCCTTCCGCAATGCCGGAAGAAACCAGATACGCCCGCGCCGTCGTCGCCGCCCTGACTGCCGGCTCCGTGTTGGGCGCCGGCGTGCAGGAAGCCAGCGCCGAAGTCGTCTGGCACAATTCGCAAACGACAGAAAAACTCCCAATCACGACCGTGGGCGTGACGGAGGTCGTGGATCCGGCGACCGGAGAACCCGTGGCCACCAGCCAACCGGTCATCTGGTTCGATTTTCTCACCGGTCAGGTCGAATTGGGAGCCGCCTCTCCCGTGGTGCATCCCGACCCCTTCACCCATCAGTTCGCCGTCAGCCGGCTGGGTGATATTGCCGGTGCGCTCGCCAACGGGGAGGGAATCGAGAGGCAGTTTCTGGCGGAAGTGGGAGTCGTGACATTCAGCTATGTTTGGCCGCGACGGCTTGCCGCAGGCGAGGTCATCGGCAACGCGGAGGACTTCCTGGAAGGCGGGGGCGGCATTCATACCCTGGCTCAACAAGGCTGGGAGGAAGTCGTCGGCCTGTGGCGATTTGGCGAGAACGAACCCCCGGTGGACGGCTATTTGGGCATGCGCTTCAGCGACGACGGAGGCACCACTTACAAAAACGGCTGGGCTCACATCGTCCTGGCGGCGGATTACAATCTGACCCTCATCGAATTCGCCTATGAAACCGAGCCCGGCGTGGCCATCCGGGTCCCCACGCCCGCCGAAACGTTCCAGGCTTCGACCGACGCCTGGCGCAAGAAGCACTTCACTCCGGCGGACCTCGCCAATCCCGCCCTGGAGGCCACGCTGTGGGGCGACCCGGCGGACCCAGATCACGACGGGCAGCCCAACCTGTTGGAAATGGTCTTTGGCACGGATCCAGACGAGCGGGACACGACGGAGGTCCTGGCCATCGAAGTCGCTCCTCCATCCGCCACCCTGGTGTACCGTCGCTCCAAGGCCTTCCCGGCCGCCTTCTTGCAGGTCGAATGGTCCTCTGACTTAAAGACGTGGTCCTCCGCGAACATCGTGCAGACCGTCCGCGAAGACCTGGGGAGGGCGGAGCGGGTGGCGGCCGAGTTCATGCCGTCCGAGCCGACCGACCGGGTCTTTCTCCGGTTGCGGGTCGGTCCCTGACAGCCATACGGTATGCGAATTCTTGATATTGATATTCCCCGACCGACCCATGCGCATACCGTCCGACACCGCCCTGAGCCCCGTCACACGACCCTCTGCTTTCTGCTCCGATGCCATGACCTCCGTGGCCCGCAGATCCCTGGCCGTGGTGGCCGCCTGCTTTTGCTTCGCGGGCGCCGCTCCTGCGAACGGTCCGGCGGAAGCCGTCAATGCCTTCGTGCTCCAGGAAATGGAGCGTCAGCGCATCCCGGGTCTCGCGCTCGCCGTGGTGAAGGACGGTGCGGTGGTCACGGCGCGTGGCTACGGCCTCGCCAATCTGGAACATGGCGCGCCGGTCCATCGCGACACCATTTTTCAGTCGGGCTCGGTCGGCAAACAATTCACCGCGACCGCCGTCATGCTCCTGGTCGAGGACGGCAAACTCGACCTCGACGCTTCCATTCGCCGATACCTCGAGTCCGTGCCGGAAGCCTATCAAGCGGTCACGGTGCGCCACCTGCTCACTCATACCGGCGGCATCCCGGACCTTTACGCTAAAGTCAACTTGAGGGCTGACTACACCGAGGACGACCTGCTGAAAAAAGCCTTTGATAGCGAACCCGCCTTTGTCCCAGGAGCGAAATGGGAATACAGCAACACCGGTTATGCCGTGCTCGGGTTCCTCATTTCGAAAGTCAGCGGACGCCACTATGCCGGCGTGCTCCAATCGCGCGTCTTCGAACCCTTGGGAATGAATACGGCGCGCCTCATCAGCGAGGCCGACATTATCCCCAACCGCGCGGCGGGATACCGCCTGACCGATGGCGCGATCAGGAACCAGGAATGGGTCTCACCCACGTTCAATTCCACTGCGGACGGCTCGCTCTACCTTACCATTGACGACCTCATTCAATGGGATCTGGCGCTGGCGGCCGGCAAGCTCCTCAAGCCCTCCAGTCTCGAACAAATGTGGACGTCGGCCGCGACGCGGGAGGGCAAGCCCACCGGCTATGGCTTTGGCTGGGCCATCGGCAGCGTCAACGGTCGCCGCCTCATCAGCCACACGGGCGCCTGGCAAGGCTTTACCTCATGCCTCAACCGTTACGTGGACGACCGCCTCACCGTGATGGTGCTGGCCAACCTCGCGGGCAGCGACCTCAGCCGGATCGCCAAGGGAGCCGCCGCGCTTTTGGAACCGGCGCTCCAGACGGTGAAGCCGAGCGCCGTGGATCTCCAACCGCTATTCCCCAAAGATGGTCCCGTCACGTCGGGCTGGCTCGTCCGCGACTGGTCCAACGTGGGCGAACCGCCCGAAAGGACGGTCGTCTGGGAGGTCAAAGACGGCATCCTCCATGGCACCGGCGGTCTGCACGACGACGAGTGGATCGGCACCTGGCTTCTCAGTGAAAAGGAATACGGCGACTTCGTGGTAGATTTCGATTTCCACCTCGGCGGCGCCCACGGTAACGGCGGCCTGGCTCTTCGGGCGCCTTTGGAAGGGGATCCGGCCTTTGACGGCATGGAATTGCAACTCACCGACCCGCGATACCAACTCAGCCTCTTCCCTGACGCCACGCCCGCCCAGCTCACCGGAGGAATCTACCTGGCCATCGCGCCCAGGAAACTCGCCTATCGTCCGGACGAGTGGAACCACGCGAGGGTCGAACTCAAGGGGGCCAGCCTTCGCGCCTGGCTCAACGGCGAACTCATCCACGACGCCGATCTCGACCGCGAAAACGCCGGGGTCCGACGCCACGAAGGCACGAAACCCGTCCTGCCCATCTCCCAACGCCCGCGCCGGGGCCGCATCGGCTTCCAGGACCTCAGCAGCGAGGGCGACCAGCTGCGCGTGCGCAATGCCCGGTTCGCGGTGCTCGACTGACCGGGCTCAATGAGCTTCAAGAGAATCATCGGAAACATCCACCTTGGACTGGGCCTGCTCTCGGGCCTCGTCGTGTTCATCGTGTCCCTTACCGGGGCATTTTTGGTGTTTGAGCACGAAATCAGGGCGATGCTGCCGGACAAGCCGGCGTCGAACCTTCACGTGGAAGTGCGGGACGCGCCGTTGCTGAAACCTTCGGAAATCGGGGAAATCCTCAGGAAAAACACACCGGCCCCGCAGGTCAGCGGCGTGAACTACCGCAAGGGATACTCGTCGGCATGCTGGGCCTGGAAAGGCGGGAAGGACGGCTATGATTACGGAATACGGGTGAACCCTTACACCGGCGAGGTCGTGAAGACCCAGGAGGATGACCCTGCGGAAGCCCGGTTTGATTTCTTCGGCTTCGTTCTTCACGGACACATGCACCTGTGGCTGCCCGAACCCATCGGGAAACCCCTCGTGGGATACGCCACGCTCGTCTTCCTGGTGATGCTCGCCACGGGCATCTTCCTCTGGTGGCCCAAGGGAAAAGCCGCCCGCAAGCAGCGTTTCGGCTTTCAGTGGAAGCCCACCACCGGTTGGCGGCGCAAGAACTACGACCTGCACAACGTTTTGGGATTCTATATGAGTTGGGTAGCGCTGTTCATCGCCATCACCGGTCTGGTGATGGCGTTCGAGTGGTTCGCGCGCGGCTGGTATTTTGCCATTTCCGGAGGAAAATCGCACGCCGAGCCGGTTTCCGACATTACGCAATCCCATCGCGGCCTCCCAACCAACGCGGTGGATGCCTTGTGGGAGCGGTTCTATGCCCAAAACCCGGACTATGACGGCTGGCTGGAGATTTACTTCCCCGAAAATCAACACGATGCCATTACCTTCCGTGTGGACCCAGCCCCGAAAAAGGCGGTGTATTACAGATACGATCAATATACCCTCAAAGATCTCGGAGCCGGGGCTTCATTTGCCGACAAGGTGCTGGGCCAGAACTACTCCATCCACGTCGGAGAGATCTGGGGGCTTCCGACCAAATTCCTCGTGTTCTTCGCCAGCCTGATCGCGGCCAGCCTGCCCGTGACGGGTTTTCTGATCTGGCGCGGACGGAGGAAGGCGGCTCGCGCCTGAGAGCCTCGAGGTGCTGAAGGCCAAGCCTCGGCGATTCCAAGGGAGACGGACCGACCATCGGTCTGGTTCGGGAGGTGCGGGAGCGGATTCTGGCTGGCTGCCCGGCAGGGCTTGGCCGAAAAGGGAACAGCGCGTCGTTCAAATGCCCAAACCGCAGGCGGCTTTGGCCCGCGCAATGACCTTGGACGCCACCGCGGCGGCACGGGCGGCGCCATCCCGGAGGATCTGATCCACCCGGTCCGGATCGGCCGCGAGTTCGGTGCGGCGCCGCCGGGGTTCGGCAAAATAGTTCCAGCAGTGCTCGAGAAGGGCCTTTTTCACGTCGCCATAGCCGGTCCCTCCGGCGCGCAACCGGTCTTCCATTGCCGAGGCGACGTCGGATGGCGCCACCAGCTTGAGCAATTGGATCACCAGGTTTTCACCGGCATCCGGCTTGGGCTCGGCCGGCGGCCGGCTGTCGGTCTTGATGGCCATGATTTTCTTCTTGAGCGTCTTCTCGTCACAGAAGATCTCGATGGTGTTGCCGTAGCTCTTGCTCATCTTGCGTCCGTCCGTGCCCGGCACCACGGCCACCGTGTCCCGAATATGCGGCTCGGGAATGACGAACACCTCGCCGTAGAGCGCGTTGAACTTGCCGGCAATGTCGCGGGTCATCTCCAGGTGCTGCTTCTGGTCTCGGCCGACCGGCACTACGTTGGAATCGAAGAGCAGGATGTCCGCCGCCATGAGCACCGGGTAGGCAAACAAGCCGTGGTTCACCTTTTCCAGGTCCCCTTCGGCCAGGTGGGCCATCTTGTCCTTGTAGCTGTGAGCGCGTTCCAGCAGGCCCATCGGGGTGATGGTACTCAGCAGCCAGGCCAGCTCGGCGACTGCGGGCACGTCGCTCTGGCACCAGAATACGCAGCGCGCGGGGTCGAGTCCGCAGGCGAGAAAATCCAGCGCCACGTCGCGGGTGTACTGGCGCCGCCGGACCGGGTCCGTGAGCGAGGTCATGGAATGGTAGTCGGCGATGAAGTAGAAGGTCTCGCCCCGGTCCTGGAGTTCGATGGCGGGCCGCATCGCGCCGAAGTAGTTGCCCAGGTGCAGGGCGCCACTGGACTGGATGCCCGTCAGAATGCGCATCGGCGCACCATGCGGAAGCGGGGCCTCAGGAGGCAAGCCGGGGCGCATTGGGTAGTGTGCCCTTACTGGGTGGCAGCTCTTCTCCTGAAGAACCAGAGATCCTGGCAAGACCGGGAAAGCAAAGAAAGGGACCCGCGGCTCTGGAGACCCGCTTCCACCATCGGCTGGAATTTGGAGGCTCCCGCGCCTTCTGGAGAACACAGGGGCGCATTCACACTTTGACGCAGGGGTCTACCCCGCAGTCGTGCGCCGGTGAAGGCGTCCCCACGCCAGGTTGGGAGTCCCTGTCAGGCAGACCGTTCACTCACCTGAAGTCGAAGGCTACGACGTCGTGGCAATACGGGGGGTTGGGGGCGGGGAGGGGGAGCACACACGCAACAAAGGGCCAGGTCATCTATCGTGTCCCACCGAACTTAAAAAGTTATCGTTAACGTGAAACACAAATCTCCTCAGACAAATGACCTGGCACTCTGTCACCCGCTGGGTTCGATCGCCTGTCAGGCCTCAGCCCGGGATCGGGGCCAGCCATGGCTCGCATTCCCAGGCACCGCAACGCGCCACGCCCTGAAGGGACATTGAAGGGACATTGAAGGGACAACAGAGTGCCAGGTCATTTGTCTGCCTCCCTCAACGGTATTTGGCGGGTGTGAGGACGGTGGATTGGCGGGAAGGGACAACAGAGTGCCAGGTCATTTGTCTGCCTCCCCCAACGGTATTTGGCGGGTGTGAGGACGGTGGATTGGCGGGATGGAAGAACAGGGTGCCAGGTCCTCAGTTTGCCCCCCCGGAAATGCCAGCCTTTGCCGGAAATCCTTCGCCGCCGCCGGCTCGTCCGGTACGGTCGCGCCGCTGCGCCGATGAAAGTCGTCATTTTGTGCGGCGGACTGGGGACCCGCCTGCGGGAGGAAACCGAGTACCGCCCGAAGCCCATGGTCCCGATTGGGGGGCGTCCCATCCTGTGGCACATCATGAAGCTCTACGCGGCGGCCGGCCATCGGGAGTTCGTGCTCTGCCTGGGATACAAGGGCGAGGTCATCAAGGACTACTTCCGCAACTACTTGTGGAACACCTCGGACGTCACGCTGACCCTGGGGCGGCAGCCGAAGATCCGCTATCACACCGGCCATGACGAGGAGGACTGGACCGTGACGCTGCTGGAGACGGGGCTGGAGACCCAGACGGGGGGGCGCCTGCGCCGGGCGCTGGCGCATGTCACCGACGACCCGTTCCTGTTCACTTATGGCGACGGGCTGACGGATGCGGATCTCAATGCCGCCGTGGCGTTTCACAAGAGCCATGGCGCGATCGCCACGGTGACCGCGGTAAAGCCCACGGGACGCTTTGGAGAGCTGGCCATGGACGGAAAGACGATCACGGCGTTTCGCGAGAAGCCCGAGCAGGAGGCGGCCTACATCAGCGGCGGGTTCATGGTGCTCAGCCGCCGGGTCGAGGAGTATCTCGAGAGCGGGGATTCTTGTGTGTTCGAGCGGGGACCAATGGAGCGATTGGCGCGCGAGGGGCAGCTCAAGGCCTATACCCACGACGGGTTCTGGCAGTGCATGGACACCTATCGGGAGCAGCAACTCCTGGAGGGCCTTTGGCGGCACGGAAAGGCTCCATGGAAGACCTGGGGAGGCGGCGCCTGACACCGGGCGACGCTCTGCGGCGGTGCGGTGGAGCCGGATGGGCGGAAGAACGGACGGACGGATGGATGCGCGATCTGTGAAACGGAATGCGATGACAACGACGGATTACCTGGTGATCGGCGGGGGCATCATCGGGGTGTGCGTGGCCCGCGAATTGAGGCGGCGCCATCCGAAGCGGAGCGTCCTGCTGGTGGAAAAGGAATCCCGCGTGGGGTTGCACGCCTCCGGCCGCAACAGCGGAGTGCTGCACGCCGGATTCTATTACAGCGCCGATTCCCTCAAAGCGCGGTTTTGCCGGGACGGCAACCGGGCGTTGCGCGAGTACATCCAGTCCCGGGGGCTGGCGCTCAACCCTTGCGGCAAGCTGGTGGTAGCCCGCTCGGCGGCGGACCTGCCGCAATTGGACGAGCTGCTCCGGCGCGGCGCCCGCAACGGCGTGGAGCTGCACCCGGTCTCGGCAGAGGAGGCCCGCCGGATCGAGCCGCGAGTGATCACCCACCAGCGCGCCATCTGGTCGCCCACGACCGCCACGGCCGATCCGTCGGAGGTGATCGCCGCGATGCGTCGGGACGCATCCGCGGAGGGCGTGGAGGTCTGGACCGGCGCGGCGTATGCCGGACGGTCGGGCAACGGGGTGGTGACCACACGGGGTCCGGTGGAGGCCGGCTACACGGTCAATTGCGCGGGGCTGTACGCCGACCGGGTGGCGCTCGATTTCGGATTCTCCGCGCGCTACCGCATTCTCCCGTTCAAAGGCCTGTACCTGTATAGTTCCGAGCCCGCCGGCGCGTTCCGCACCAACATCTATCCGGTGCCGGACCTCCGGAATCCCTTCCTGGGGGTGCATTTTACGGTCACCGTGGACGGCCATGCCAAAATCGGGCCGACGGCGATTCCCGCCTTCTGGAGGGAGCAGTACACGGGCCTCGGCCGGTTCGATCCGCTGGAGTTTGCGGAGATCGCCTGGCGGGACCTCGGGTTGTTCCTCTTCGCCGGCTTCGATTTTCGCCGTCTGGCGGTCGAGGAATTGCGCAAGTATTCGAGGGCGCATCTGGCCACGCTGGCTGCGGAACTTGCCACCGAGGTGAGGGTCTCGGATTATACCGAATGGGGCCGGCCCGGCATCCGGGCGCAGTTGATGGATGTCCGCACCCGCAAGCTCGAAATGGATTTCGTCATCGAAGGTGACGCGCGTTCCCTGCACGTGTTGAACGCGGTCAGTCCCGCCTGGACGTGTTCCCTTCCGTTTGCCGCCCATGTCTGCGACCAGATCGGCTCCTTCGGCGGGTAGGCCGCATGCTTTCCGGTCGGGGATTGGGCGCCATCCGCCGCTGCCGGGGGTGGTGTTCGACGCCCGGCGCGCCTTGTTTCTGGAAGAGACCGGCGCATTGGTGGTGGCGGATCTGCACCTGGGTTACGCCTGGGCGCAGCGGCAGCGAGGTCTGCTGATGCCTGTGGGCACGCCGGATGATGCGGCGGGCCGCCTGGCCGGTCTGGTTCGGGACCATGCGCCGCGCGCCGTCGTGGTGCTGGGCGACTTGGTCCACCGGGCGGTGGCGCATCCTGGCGTCCGGGAAGAGTTGGAAGCGGTCTGCGCAAGCCTGGCCAACCGGCCCATCGTTCTGTGCCCGGGCAATCACGACAGCCGGATCGAGACGCTGCTGGCGAATTGGCGTCTGCCGATCACGGTGACTTCTGAGTGGAACGCCGGATCCTTCCGCCTCAGCCACGGCGACGTGATGGCCCAGGAGGCGGCGGAGGGATCCTTCCGCCTCGGAGGCGCGAGCCGCCGGGTGTCTGTGATCGGACATGAACATCCGGCCATTGAGCTGGGGGATGGCGCGCTGACCCGGGTGAAGGTTCCGTGTTTTCTGTTGGCTGCGGATACCGTGGTTCTCCCCGCATTTTCGGAATGGGCGGCTGGGTGCGTGGTGGGACGGGACGTCTTTTTGGGCCCGGTGGCACGCGCGGCAAGGTTCGAGGCCGCCTACGCCTGCCTGGGGCCGCGGCTTCTGCCGGTTTCCCTGCGTGCGCCGCTCAACGCTCCGGGGAAACGCCGGAAGCCAGCAGGAGAAACGGCACCAGATTGAAAATCAGGTGCGCGGTGATCGGCGCGAGGAGGTTGCCGGTCCGGACGTAGAGCCAGGCCAGGAAGCCGCCGAAAACGGATAGCGGCAGCAGGGCGGCCAAGTTGCCGTGGATGGCCCCGAAGCCCACGGAGGCCACGCCGTACGCCGCCCCCGGCCATCCGGCGTCGCGCAGCGCGGTGAACAGGATTCCGCGGAACAGCGCCTCCTCGGCCAGCGGCGCCAGCACCACCGCAAAAACGGCAATCACCAGGCGCCCGGCCCATCCGGAGCCGAGCAGCAACTCCACGGATTGCTGGGCGGTGGGGGGCCATCCCCAGGTCTGGAGGAGCCATCCCGCAGCCTCATGCAGGCCATAGACCAGCGGGCCAATGGCCAGCATCCAAAGCGCGGCGCGGCCCACCGCGCCCCAGGGATCGCGACGGCCACCGAAGGCGCTGGATACCGTGCGTTGCTCCCGTTTGAGGAATTGGTGAATCAGCAGGAGGCCGATGACGTGGAATCCGATGCCGGTGATGGCCAGCAGGACCACCGGCGACAGTGTGCCGCCCCGTTCGCGCGCCACGGCGGCCAGCCCCATCGCCAGCGTCCCGGCCATCAGCCAGGAGGTGGTCAATGCCAGCAGCAGCCGGGCGACATTCTCCACACGCCAGTCTTTCGCGGGCAGCACGGGCGGAAGTGAACCGGGAAACGAAGGCCGGACCAACGAGCAAATTTCGTCCGGACCTCCCCCTTTGGAGGAATGAACTCCGCGAGTCCCTGGCATCTCCCCGGCGTCTCTGATGAGGGGAATTCCTCAACGATCCGCGCGAGTCCGCCTCGGGCGGTGTCGCCCCGCGAGAGAATGCAGAGGTGGCTTGTACCCCATGCGGTGAATCTGCCGAAAACCGGACTCGAAGCAGGGAACTCCAGCACCGGGGCGTGGGAGATGCCTGGGTTCGATTCGCCGGCTACCAGGCCATGGTCAGCTGAAATTGCAGGACCACGGCGGGGTCGGGGGCGGGAACCCCGGTGCGGATCCAAAGCAATTGAAGGTCCGGCCGCAGGCTGACGGTCGGCGTCAGTTGAAGGCAGTAGAGCAGTTCCAATCCATACTCCCCGCCTTCCGCTGAATCCGCCGGCTGACCCCAGACGCCGCCCAAGCTCCAGCAACTGGTATGCCCGTTTCGGTGCAGGGTTTCATGCTCCGTCAGTTCGAGGGTGATTCCGGTGGATACCTGGCTCTGGAATCCAGAGACGGCGACCTCGGCCTCGCAAATGCCGAAGCGTCCAAACCATCCCCAATGACTCTGCGGTCCGCCCAGGCGCTGTTCGAAATTCAGTCCGATCCCCACCCCGGTGTTGCCTTCGACCGTGGCGACGAATGGCTGGAGCCGGATCGTGCCGGGACCCATGCCCAGGAGGTCGGGAGTGACCCAACCAGCCTCGAACTGCGTCGCCCAGTTGCGGAATGAGAGTCCGGAAAACGGAGCGGATCCCGGGCTTGACGCTGTGGTGAACGAGGACACCTCGGCATAGAATCTCGGATGCGGTTGCCACTGAAGATTGACCGCCAGGCCCTGTCCCGGTGTGGGCAATGCCTGGTTGTTGACGAAGGCCTCATTGGACAACTGGAGGAAGGGGTTGTTGGCGTACCGGTTCAAATCCAGATAGTTCCCCTGGTCCATCATCCCTGCGGCGAGCGCCCAAGCGCCGTCCAAAAACGACTGATGCCACGCCAGTTCCGCAATCCAGATGCCTTGTCCCAACTGGGTGCCCGCCGGTTGGAGCGTGGAGCCGATGCGCGTCGGCACGAATTGGCTTTCTGCCGGACTCCCCAAGCCGAGTGTCCAGTCCGTCTCCGTGCTGATCCAACCCATGGTCTCGCCCAGGGCTGGCTGGTCCAGGAGCCCGAAGTTGACGAACGCCTGGCCCGACCACATGGCTCCAAAGGCAGGATCGGACACCCGCCGCGGAGTGCTCACCAGGTTGACCCCATGGATGATGGCGTAGGTGACATCGTGGCGGGAAAGCCATTGCTTGACGGACTCGTTGGCTTGGGAAACGGGGTCCAGGGGGAAGACCGATCCCGGCACAACGGCCGAATCGGGAAGAGTGTCAATGCCTCCGAGGTAGGGCGCTAATCCGTTGGGAATGGAGGCCGGCCCATCCGCCGACACGGGCGCTCCGGCCATCGCCAGCAGCAGCCGGGCGGCAGTCTTCACACGCCGGTGTCTTGCGGGCAGCACGGGCGGAGTGAACCCGGAAACCGGAGCCGGACCAAACAGCAAAGCAGCCTGGGCGTCGTCGCCCGTTCGCGATGGAACGCGCCCCTATCGAAGATGGGTAGGGACGGGCTCCCGCACGTCCGTGACTTCCTCCGCAGCGCGTGTGGAGTGGCTGCGGGGAGCGTGGGTGGATTTTGGCACCAGGGGCTTCCCGCGATCCCCGTCGTTGGCGCTGGAGCGCAGCGGATCTGAAGTGGATCGCGGATGGAACGCGACCCTACCGGGGAACGGGCTCCGAGGCTGGATGTCAGTTCGCAGTCAGGTACTTCAGCAGTTCCAGTTGCTCCCGGTCGCTGAGCGATTCCAGGAGGCCGGCCGGCATGAGGGAACGGTCGCTCAGTTCACGGCGGGTGATGGACGCCTTGGGGATGACCTGCTGTTCGGCGGGCGTGCGGATCGTGAGTCCGCTGTCGGTCTCGTGCAGCACCAATCCCGAGACCACATCGCCGTCCCGGGTCTCGACCGTGGTCAACTGAAAGTCGGAACCCACCACGGCGTCGGGATCCACGATGTTCTCCAGGAAGTAGCGGATTCCGTTGCGTCCGGCTCCGGTCAATTCCGGGCCGATCCGCTGCCCGTCGGCGCCGAGCACATGGCACGAGGCGCAAAGCTTTTGGAAATGCGCCCGCCCGGCCCGTCCGTCGTAGGCCCAGAGCGGCGCTTCGTCAAAGGTCCGCTGGAGCGCGGCGATTCGTGAGAGCGTTTCGGCCGGCGTGGATTGGAGCCGCCCCCAGGCGGTGGCGATGCGCCGGTCCACTTCGGCATGATGCAGGTCACTCATCTGGCGCAGATGCAGTGCGGTCAGTTGATCCCGGGCAATGCCGCCCGCGGCCATGGCGTCCAGAAGCGCGATGGAACGGTCCGGACGCCGCGTCAGCACGTCGAGCGCCGCGGTCCGCTCCGGAGCCTCCCACCGGGGATAACGACTCACCAGCGCGGGCGCGACGCGCGCGTCGTCATACCGCGCCAGCACACGGATCGCGGGAATGCGGAAGGCGGGATCGTCCAGCAGGTCGAGGAAGACCGGCAGGGAATCCGCATCTGCGGCGCGGCTCAGCACGGCGAAGGCGTGCTGGCGGGCTTCCGCCGGTTGCGCGCGGTCGGACAGGCTGGCGCGTAGTTCGGCGAATGCGGTGGTATCCCCGAAGGCGGCGGCCAGTTGCTGGGCCGGCCGGACGATCTCCGGATCACGGCTGGCGTAAAGCCGTGGCGCCAGCGCCGCCCAGGCTGCGGGCTTGGGAACGGATCCCATCGGCTCCACGGCCAACCAAAGCCCGGCGAGACGCCGGCGGAGCAGGGGGGTGTCGGCTTCGGACAAGCTGCCCAGCGCTTTGTCCAGCGCGGTCCCGCCGAGCACCGCGGCATACCAGTGAATCCAGTCGGCAAGCTGCGGCAGCGCGGTGGTCCCGGCCAGGGCGAGGGCCCGGGACGGGTCGCCAGCCATGCGCGGAGCCAGGGAAGTCCATAGCAGCGGCGGGAGATTCCGATCGTTTGTATCCTCGGCATGCCGCGACAGGGACTCCAGAATGTCCCAGGCGTCCTCATCGGGAAGCCGCTGCGCCGCCGAGGCGAGATACAGGCGAACCCGGGGGGACGGGTCTTTGCGGGCCATCTGGCGCAGGACACCGGGAAATGGATCCAGAGGGCGGCCATTCTCGGCAACCAGTTGGATGCCCCAGGCGCGCACGAATTCGTCCGGATCGCCGAGCGCGGCGGTCAGCAGTTGCGGATCGGCAGCGAGGGCCGTGTGGGCGGCCCACAGCCCGCGCAATCGCTCGGGCGCCTGGGTGCCCTTGGCTGCCAAAGTCCGGATCGCCTGTCCGGCCGCCGGGTCCATGCGGTGCCCGCGCGCGGCCCGTTCCGTGAGAAGCCGGTGCGCCATGCGGGAGTACCAGGCATTGCGATGGGTCAGGAGGGTCGCCAGGTCGCGGTCGGGCAAGGCGGCGAGATCCTCCACCGGCCTCGGCTGATACGTTGCGGCGAAGGCCATGCGATAGATGCGGCCGTTGCTGCGATCCCAACGCTCGGTGTTCGGATTGTGGCAATGCTGGCGGTCGCTCCAGTCGCAGAAGTACACGGCGCCATCGGGGCCGGTTTGCAGATCCACCGCGACATAGGTCGGGTCCGTGCAGAACAGGAGATCGTGCCCCCCGTGCACGGTGTTGAATCCCGATCCTTCCGGGAGGTTGACCTGATGGTTGATCTGGTGGCCGTGGAGGTTGTGGGTGAAGAGGTGGCCGCGGTAGCTCTCCGGCCAGTTGTCCCCCTGATAAATCAGCGTACCCACGTGCGAATGGCCACCGTAGATGGCGTCGCTGCCCGGCGCCCCGGCGCCGCCAGCCCCGTGATCGTAGCGGGCGGAAGCGAGGAGGTAATTGCGGAAGCCGGGATGGGCGGACGGCGGCTGGGCGATGATCCAGGGCGCATAGTTGGCGTTGGCCTGATTCCAGAACTGGCCTCCCTGGATCACATGAGTGGTGCCGCCGCGGCCCCAGTAGCTGCGGCAATGCGTCATGAACAGTTGCCCGCGCTCGTCGTAGTCGAGTCCCCAGGGATTGCTGCCCCCATGCGCGAAGATTTCGAAGGTGTGCCGGACCGGATGGTACCGCCATACCCCTGCGCGCAACTCCTGGCGTTCCCGGTCCGGAGCTCCGGGCCTGCCGATGCGCGCGAAGTTGAACACTCCCTGGATGCCGTAGAGCCAGCCGTCGGGACCCCAGAGGAAGCTGTTCAGGCATTCGTGGGTGTCCTGGTAACCGAAGCCGTCCAACAACACTTTGGGCGGCCCGTCCGGAACGTCGTCCCGGTTGGCGTCGGCCAGGAACAGCAGTTCGGGGGCCGCGCCGATCCAGACGCCGCCATGGCCCAGTTCGAATCCGCTCACCAGGTTCAGTCCTTCGGCGAAGACGGACCGGGATTCAAATTGTCCATCGCCGTCGCGGTCGGCGAGAATGACGAGACGATCCGCCCCCTGGCCTGCGGGCCGGCGGGTCGGATAGCTGTGCGCCTCAGCCACCCAAAGGCGCCCCCGCTCGTCCCAGGCCATGGCGACCGGTTGATGCACCGCGGGTTCCGATGCCACCAAGTCCACGCGAAACCCTTCGGGCACGAACATCCGCGCCACGGTCTGCTCCGCCGGCGTGCCCGGCGGGTGAAGGAGCGGATTCGGGCGCAGTTGCCGCAGCACCGGACTGTTGGTCAGGCGCTCGATGCCCGGGAGAGGTTCTTCTGCGAAGAGGGAAGCCGCGGCGGCCGCGGCGGCCAGGGCGCTCACCAGGAAGCGAGATACGTTACGTCCGGGCTTCAGGAAATCGGGAGACATCGGAGGGATTCTAGGTTCCCGACGCTGCCGGAGGGAAGGGGCAAGTCAACCGGTACGGTCATTGAAATCAGCGGGTGAGCACGGTGTAGAGGCTGTCGCGCGGCAGGGTGAGGACGGAACGCCCCGCTTCGTGGCGGACGTCGGCCGGGCTGCGCGGATAGCCGTGTTCGTCGAGGACGGTGCCGGTGAGGCGTCCGGGCAGACTGACGGTACCGGCGAGGTCGCGGACATTGATCGGCGCCTGGCCGACGTCGGCGATGCGGCCGCCTTCGGCGCGGAAGCCATGCATGCGTTCCTCGCTGAAGGCCTGCACCAAGAGGCGCGCCGAGGTCTTCAGCGGTTGCCCGTCCAGGGCCACCACCCACACGGTGCCGTAGTCCAGCGGGGAGGTGATCTGCGCGTCGCCCAACGCGATGGTTCCTGCCTGGGCAAGATGGCCGGTGGCTCCCTGGCTGGCCGGGGCATCCACGGTCAGCAGGCCGTGGCCCCAGTCCCAATGCAACTCGCCGGTGGTGCTGCGGATGGTCTTTGCGGAACGGTTGATGAAGCGGGAGAGGTCGGCGGCCACCGGAGCGACTGAAGGCTCGAAGCTGCGTTCGACCCGGCCGACGAAGAACCCCAGGGGATCCCCGGCGCCGCCGTCGGTCTGCACACCCCCGGCGATACGAAAGTCGCTGTTAACGCCTTCGGAGAGTCCGGTGTTCTCCAGAGTCCAGAGCTGCTCCCGGGTCGTGATCTGGCGGAAGACGGTTTCGCCGGGCGCAATCAACCCGAGGCGGTAGGAGAGGGCGGCTGCGGGAAACTGGCCGGCCTCGCCGGGCATGTTGAGGGTCCATTTGCCGTCGCCGGATGAGTTCCAGAGGCCGCTGCCGGTGGCGAAGAGGAAGATGCCGTCAATTCCCTGGAGCGCGGCGTAGGCCGACAGGACGATGGCGTTGTCGGCGATGAACCGGTTGGGCTTGTTCCAGGCGATCTCGCTGATGACGTGCGGATGGCCGGCGATCTGGTGAAACTTGATGGGCAGGCTGGCAGGATCGAGGAGGGCGCAGCGGTCCTCGTAGGTGTGGCCGGCCCTCACCGAATAGCCGGAGGCGTCCCCCTCGTGCTTGCTGCCGAAATAGCCGTGGCGATCCACGACGCCGGCGGCTGTGTAGCTCCAGCGCTCCAGGGCGCCGAGCGAGCTGTTGTCGGCGGTGGTCCAATTGCTGGCCGAGACGGGGGCCTTGAAGCCGCATTCTTCGCGCAGCCAGCGGGTCATTTCGGCATAAAAAGCATGCTGGGTTTCGACGTAGAACCGGGCCTGGGCCTGGGCGCGGACGCGTTTGCCGGGGCCGGCTTGGCGGCGTCCGTCGGCGGTGAGGTCCCAGGGATCGTAGAGGCCGAGGCGGCCGTCGCCGTCCCGGGCGTGGCGCTCGCCCTGCCAGGCGGCGTGGGCCTTCTCCACCGATCCATAGGTGGCGACGGCCCAGACGGCGAAGCGCCGCTCCAGATCCGCCCATTGGGAGGAGCCCACATTCCGTTGGGCGAAGGTCCAGAAGAACAACGAGTCTTCGTTGATGATCTCGTAAATGCCCACTGCGGGTTCCTCAGCCAGGGACCGGCCGGTGCGGGCGTCGCGGGTGGTGAGCAGGGCCCGGGTCCAGGCCTTGTAAAGCTCCTGCATGCGCGGATCGAAGAACAGCAGTCCGAAGGGATGCTTCTGGCGGTCCTCGTAGCCGGGAATGCCGTCGCTGGCCTTGATAGTCATCCACAGGGGGAAAAAGGATGAGAGATGGGTGTAAATGCCCTGCTGTTTGAAGGCCTGGACAGCGTAGTGGAGCTTGGACAGTTCGTGCGCCTTGATGGCCTTCGGGTCGTTGCCGTCGCGATCGAAGAGGGCGCCGTGCAGGCGCACCATGTTGACCCCCATCTTGGCCATGCGCGCGGCGAAGTAATCAATGGAGGGTTCGTCCAACTCGAGCAGGCTGTGGCCCGAGTTCACCGCCCAGAAGCGAACCGGCCGGCCCGCGCCGTCGGCGAAGTCGTCCCCACGCTGCTGAAGAAATCCCTTTTCGCCAGCGACCGGCTCATTGAGGCGGCGCAGATCGAGCAGGGCTTCGGATGAGAACGCATCGGGTGCCGGCTCGAAGGACCACCAGCCCTCCGTGGCCAAACCGTATTTCTCGCCCGGCTTGAGTTTGCCCTTGGGTTCGAAGGGGGCCTGGGTGAGGACGAAGCAGTCGAAACACGCGGCGCCGTCCCGTTCTAACAATTCGATCTCAAAGCGCCGGGCGCCTTGTTTCAGATCCAGGCGGCCGAGGGGGACCCAGTTGGCGCCGATGTGGGTGGCCAGGGCGTAGGAATCGAGCAGGCCGCGATCGCTGCCGCACGTTTGCCACTCGGCATCGTCGAAACGCCAGCGGAAAGGCCCGTGCTTCCAGAACACGCGGGCGTGGAAGAACCAGCGTCCGTCGGCGGGAATTTCCACCGTCCACACCGCCCTCACGGTGCGGTCGCGGCGGCCGCCGGTGTTGAGCCAGTCCCCGCCGCTTAGGCCCTGCGCCTTGTCACCGTAGTGGGAGGGTGGGAAGTCCCGGTTGCTGAAGCCGTGCTCTTGGGCGGCTTCGCCCTCCCACCACACGAAGCCGGCGGCCCGGACGGACCAGCGGAGCATGAGGATCAGCGCGACGGCGAAGACGATGCGGAAAGGACGCATGCGGGGCGGCAGAATTCCGTTCACGACTCATTCTGGCGGGTCTTCATTCAGCCGGAGCCGGGGCTGGCGTCCTGCCACGCGTTTCACCCGCCGCGCGAGGCAATCCGAATCTGACCCGGAGGGCGCGAAGAGCAAAAGGATCCCGCGGGAAACCGTGGCGGGCTCAGGAGTCCGGGGCCTGCAAGGGGTACGCCGAGTCTTCCCTCCGATAGGCCTCGGCCAGGAGCGTGATGGGATGGACGACCCTCAGGGACACTCCGCGCTGGCGGCATCCAGTGATCAATTGCAGCAGGCAGCCGGGGTTTCCCGTGGCGATCACCGAGGCGCGGGTGGAGAGGATGTGATTCATTTTCCGTTCCAGAAGCTGGCCCGCCATCTCCGGTTGGGTGAGATTGTAGATTCCGGCGCTTCCGCAACACCAGGAAGCCTCGGGGAGCTCCACCAGGTTCACGCCGGGGATCATGCGGAGCACCTGGCGGGGCTGGCGGCTGACTTTTTGTCCATGGCACAGATGACAGGACTCATGATAGGTCACCGTTTGCTGGAGCGCCCTGCTGCTGGCGCGGGGCGGCGTGATCCCGATTTCACTCAGCCACTCGTGGATGTCCTTCACCTTCCGGTCCCATTGCTCGGCCGGCGCCCGGTGGCGCGGATCGTCCGCGAGCAAGTGGGCGTAATGCTTCAGATGGGATCCGCAGCCGCCGGCATTGGTGATGATGGCATCGAAGCGGTCGGGCGGGAACTGCTGCAGGTTCCGCCGCGCCAGGTCCTGCGCCAGCGTCCATGCGCCGTTGTGGGCGTGGAGCGAACCGCAGCAATGCTGCAGCGGCGGCGTCACCACCTCGCAGCCATTGCGGACCAGGACCTCGGCGGTATCGCGGTTCACCGACGCGAAAGTGAGATCCTGCGCGCAGCCGGTGAGGAGCGCGACCCGGAACCGCCGGCGGCCGGATGCGGGCATCACCGGAGGAATCAGGTCGGCCGAAAACTCGGGCTCGACCCGGGGAGTCATCGCCTCCAGTTCGCGCAAACGCCGCGGAAGCAGCCGGAGCACGCCGCTGCGGCGGACCAAACCTTGCAGTCCGGTGGATTGCCACCAAGCCAGCGCGCGCCCGACGAGCTGCAGTCGGCGCAGGTCTCCGAACAGCCATTCGAGGGTCAGGCGGCGAATCGCGGTGCGCTTGGGCGAATCCAGGAGGCCCGATTGCTCCGCCTCGGCGCGGGCGTGTTCGAAGAGTTCCGCATAGTTCACTCCGGCGGGACAGGCGGTCATGCACGCCAGGCATCCGAGGCAGAAGTACATTTCCTCGCCAAAGGTCCGCGTGGCCGGCAGACGGTCGTCGGCAATCGCCCGCATCAGCGCGATGCGTCCGCGCGGGGAATGGCGCTCGTTTCGCGTGGCGTCATAGGTGGGGCAGGTGGGCAGGCACAGGCCGCAGTGCATGCATTGCTGCACGACGGAGTAATCGAGACCCCGCAGCGGGGATGGACGGTCGGACGTCATCGCGTCCGCACAGGATGCCGGGAGCGGTCGGAAGCGGGCGAGCAAAACGAGCGGAGTGCAAAACGCGTGCGCTCCCCCTCGCTTCTCCCCCCGCTGCGGCAATGCTCCCCATCCCAACTGCTCGCTGGCCCCCCGGCGCGTCGCTGCTTGTGAACCGGCGGATTCCACCTTAAACTGGCATGAAATGAACGTGGTAGCGGCTCCGATGGAATTGACGGGTTTGAGCGTGTCGCTGGATCGTCTCGTCTATCACCGGCTTCCGCCCGAGAAGAGCAACGGGCGTCCCCATGCCTTTGTCTATTTCCTCACCATTCGCAACGACAGCAAAGTGACCGTTACCATCCGCGGGCGGAAATGGGTGGTGACTCACGAGGACGGCAGCCAGGTGGTGGTGGAGGGGGACGGCGTGGTGGGGCAGCATCCGGTGATCCCGCCCGGCGGATCTTTCAGCTATAATAGTTTCCACACCATTCCGGGGCGCGGCGCCTGCGCGGAGGGGGCTTTCCTGGCGGTGGACGACTCCGGGCGCGCCGTGAAGACCCGCATCCGGCCGTTTCGGCTCCAGGTGCCCGCGTCGGAACTCTGAAACCCTGGGCTCGCCTCCGATCGCCTACCGCTGGCGGAAGGTGATCCGCGCCTTGCCCAAGTCGTAGGGGGACATGTTGACCTGCACCTGGTCGCCCACGCTGATGCGGATGAAGTTCTTTCGCATCTTGCCCGAGATGTGGGCCAGCACCACATGGCCATTCGGAAGTCGCACGCGGAACATTGTTCCCGGCAGCACCTGGGTGACAGTACCCGTCAATTCGATCGGTTCTTCTTTGGCCATGGAGACTGGGAGAACGGCCGCCAGAAAGGCGGCAAATTGCGGACGCCGGACAGTGCAAAAACGTCCGCCCGGGGCGCAAGCCGAGTTTTCCAAAAACCCTTTTCCGGGGCGCCTCTCTTATCTTCCAGACATCCAAAGGCTGCCCCGGTCACCAATCCCCTTTCCCCATCGTGCTCCCTTCCGTCACACTCTCCCAATGAGTTCGCCCCAGTTTTGGCGACGTCCGCGCCGATTGCGCCGGAATCCCGCCATCCGCGCTCTGGTCGAGGAGACCCGGGTGGGACCTGCGGATTTGATAGCGCCGCTATTTGTGAAGGAGGGCGGGGGGGCTCCCGAGCCCGTGGAGTCCATGCCGGGAGTGGTTCGATGGCCGTTGGAGACCGTGGTGGAGGAGGCCCGGTCTCTGGCAGGACTGGGGATTCCGGGGGTTGCCCTGTTTCCGGTTACCGATCCGAGGCTCAAAGACGATCGCGGATCGGCGGCACTGGATCCCGATGGGTTGGTGCCGCGCGTCGTACGTCGGCTCAAGGCGTCCATTCCGGAGTTGCTGGTGTTCACCGACCTGGCGCTGGATCCATTCACCAGCCACGGTCATGATGGCCTGCTGACTCCCGAGGGGCACGACGTGGACAACGACGCCACCGTGGAGGTGTTGGCGCGCATGGCGGTGCTGCACGCCGAGGCGGGCGCGGACTTTGTCGCGCCCAGCGACATGATGGACGGCCGTGTGCGAGCGATCCGGTCCGCTTTGGATGCGGCGGGCCACAGCGCCACGGGCATCCTCGCCTATGCCGCCAAGTTTGCCTCCGCATTCTATGGACCGTTCCGCGACGCGGTGGGCAGTGCGTCCGCGGCCGGCACCCGGGCTCTCGACAAGCGCACCTACCAGTTGAATCCAGCCAACGGCCGGGAGGCGATCGCTGACGCCCTTCTCGATGAGGCGGAGGGCGCGGACGTGCTGATGGTCAAGCCGGCGGGGCCGTATCTCGATGTCATCGCCGCGCTTCGCCAGGCGACGCGGCTGCCGGTCGCGGCCTATCAGGTCAGCGGCGAATACGCCCAGTTGCAGGCGGCAGCCCGGCTGGGCTGGCTGGATCTGGAGCGCACCCGGGATGAATCCCTGCTCGCCATCAAGCGCGCCGGAGCCGACATTATCCTCACCTATTTTGCGAAGGAAGCGGCCGCAGCCGCCTGAAACGGACACGTTTTATCGTGGTGAAGCCGAGGCGTTCTCCAACGTATCTTTGAATGCCTCCAGGGTGGCGGTGACGATCGCCTGACGATGCCAACGGCGGAGGGTGGAGAGGTCGGTTTGTGCGGAAATCATCTCCTGAATTCCGGGAGGCATCGCGCCGAAGCGCGCCTCTAGCACTTCCAATACCGCCTCCCGGACGCCGCTCAGCAACCCTTCTTGTCGTCCCTCCTGCAATCCTTTCTCGATGCCGATTCGCTCGGCGCTGCTGATGTATGGCATAGCCTTCTCCTTCTCCAATTGCGTCACTTGTTCCTGCAACACTCTTTCCTCCCGCGCTGACAGCGGCAATAGCCAATCCAGCAGTCGGTATAGCTCCAGCACGTCCTTCCAATCCCAGCCCCGTTCATACAGTCGCCGGATCAGTTCCCACTTCCGTTCCCTCCGCCTCTGCGGAGCCCGCCGCGTCCGCTGCGCCGCCCGGTGCGCCAGGATCAACAATGCCACCGGATTCCCAGACGCCGACTCCAGCACTTTCGCCAGACTCGGACCAGTTTGTCCACGTACTGGCGACCGGAAGCGGCGTCGCGGACGGCGGCTTGGAGTTCCTTGTCGAGGAAGTCGAAGCCGTGGGACCAGTCAATGGCGGCTTCGATCTTGGGAAAGCACAGGGCCAGGAAGGGTTGGAGATAGCGCTCCAGCAGATCCTTCCAAGGGCTATCGAAATCGCTGCGCTCGTCCGGCACGGTGGCCAGCAGACTCCAAAGCTGACGGCTTCCGCCATCGCCAGAATTGACGAGGCGGCGTTTCTATCGGTTGGGCGATCCGTGGAGAAACAAGCGTCGTGCAATGACTTCCCAGCATGGCGCTCTTTGCGTGAAGCACAGGACCTCTCACGGTCGTTTCAGCCATTTCCTCGCCCCGTCGAGGACGCGCTCCCACTGAAAAGCGGGACCTGGATCCACCTTGTTGGTCTGAACGTGATAGTGGCCGAGGAGGCCCTGGTAGCTCGCGAGCGTGTCGGGTGGAAGCGCATGCGGTACGACGCGTCCGCTGGCATCCCGCGGCGCTTCGCAGGGCAACTTGGGAAACACCCGGCACAGGGTCGCGGTCAGCCGGATGAGCGCCTCGTATTGTTGCGAGGTGAAGTCGTATTGGATCAGGTCTTCCTCCTGAATACGGCCGGAGACCGCGTCCGGCCTTGCCGGATGTCCGACGAAATCCGGAGTGCGCTGCGCAGGATCGCCGATCCATTCGGGGAAGACCAGCCGGACGCCATCGCCATCGGGGACATACCACGAATTCAGCGTCTGCCGCTGGGCAGGCGGCACTGCGCCAATCGCGGCGATCTCGATTCCGATGGACCTGGAATTGGAGGTGGTCGCATGCCAGGCCCGCTCTTTGAGATCCAGCGTCTGATAGATCGTGCCGTCGGCATCGAGCATGAAGTGGACGCTGAGCCCGCGCTGGTCGTGGAGGACTTCGAAGCATCGCCGGCTCGTTCCGCAGGCGTCATAGTGCAGGACAAATTGGTCCACCACCTCCTGCAATTCGGACAGCGTCCAGCCGCCGCCGCGCACCCGCTCCAACTGGTTTGTATCGAGGCCAGCGCGGCGCAGCCCATAACGGTTGGGGGTTTCCAGGGCCGGCTGGTCGGCGCGCGACGATTCCCAATCGCTCCGGTCCAGGGGGGCGAAACGGCGTTCCACCCGGTAGCCGTCGTAGCCTTCCGGATCGGTCCAGAGCACGACTGGTGTTCCGGTGTGGAACCATTGTCCGGCGGCCACGATTTCATCCCCGGCTCGGGGAAGGATCTCTCCCGGACGTCTCATCGAAGTGCAGCCGGCGAGAAGGAGGAACGACAAGGCCGCACTGGCGATTCCCACATCGCGGATTCGGTGACGACGACGCATTCCCCTCGAACCGCAGGGCACACAATTCCGCATGCACCGAAGGTAACGCCGCGGCACTGCGAGATGAAGCGTGCGCTTAGCCGCATCCCTGCAAAAGAGAACCGCGAATGAACGCCGATGAACGTGAATTTCAGAGAGGAAAGCCGCAGGGAGGGCGATGGAAGATCTGTTCCTCAACGGTGACGCCACTCGAGATCCTCCAAACCGTTTTACGGCCCTTGCCTCCTTTGCATGAGCCTCAGGCCGCGGCCGCGAAGGACGCAAAGAATTGGAGGAAGGGGGTGGACTTGCGTTTTCTAACACGCCCCTCCATTGCGACCCCTGCGCCCTTCGCGTGAGGCCCACGCCCTGGAGGGTTGCCAATCTGGGCCTGGAGGCATTCCATTGGGGTGTGTTCATGCGGCGATCTGGGCGCTCCGTTCTCATGCTGATCGTGCTTTGGTTCCCGGCCGGGCAGTTGCCGGCCGGCAATGAAAGCGACGCGGCTGGCCATTGGGCGTTTGCTCCCGTCGTCCGCCCGCTCCCGCCGGTGCATCAGTCCACATCGAAACCGGTTTTCGGCGGAAATCCGGTGGATGCCTTCATCGTCGCGCAGTTGGAGGCCAAGGGACTGTCCCTCTCGCCGGAAGCGGACCGCGTTGCGCTGATCCGGCGGCTGTATCTCGTGCTCCTGGGCGTGCCGCCCGAGCCTGAAGCCATGGCCGCCTTCGTGGAGGATGCAAGGCCGGATGCTTTCGACCGTCAGGTGGATGCCCTGCTGGCGGATCCTCGATACGGCGAACGTTGGGGAAGGCACTGGTTGGATATCATTCGCTTTGCCGAGAGCAACGGATTCGAGACCAATCGGGAGCGTCCCAACGCCTGGCGGTTCCGCGACTGGGTCATCGCTTCGTTCAACCGAGACACCCCCTACGACCGGTTCATCCGGGACCAGATCGCGGGGGACCTGTTGGGCGAGCCGACGGGTACCGGATTTCTCGTGGGCGGTCCGGTGGACATCGTGCGGAGTCCGGACCCCGCGCTGACCGCGCAGCAGCGGGCCGATGAACTGGACGACATGGTTGCCACGACCGGCACGGCGTTCCTGGGGCTGACCCTGGGCTGCGCCCGCTGTCACGCGCACAAGTTCGATCCCGTTTCCCATCGCGAATACTACGCCATGGCCGCGTTGTTCAACGGCGTGCAGCATGGCGAGGCGGCGTTGCCGCTGCCGCCCTCGAGCGCGGCGGAAGTGGCGGCGATGGATCGCGAGGTGGCGGCCTTGGACGCCAACCTGGAGCCTTTCCGCCGACAGCCCGGGACGATCAGGGCGACTGTCGGGTCGGGGAAGGCGGCGCGGCCGGCGGTGAATCCCCGGCGCAACGAGGAATCACTGGCATCGGTGGAGGCGCGCTATCTGCGGTTTGTCATCCTGGCATCGAATTCGGGCGAGCCCTGCTTGGATGAACTGGAGGTCTGGGCCGGTGGGCGGAACGTCGCCCTCGCCTCCGCGGGCGCGCGGGCCACGGCATCGGGGACGCTGCCCGGATTCGCCATCCACCGGCTCGATCACGTCCATGACGGCCAACTGGGAAACGATCACTCGTGGATTTCCAACGAGTCCGGCCGGGGCTGGGTGCAATTGGAATTTCCAGAGGTGGAGCGCATCGAGCGGGTGGTCTGGGGACGCGACCGCACCGGCGGCTTCGGAGACCGGGTGGCCACGGAGTACCGGATCGAGGCGGCGATCGAGACGAATGCCTGGACGGAAGTCGCGAATTCCGCCGATCGCGAGCCGTTCGCGGAATCTGGTTCCAAGGCGCCGGAACCGGAGTTCGATTTTGCCGGGCTGGCCCCGGAGCGGGCCGCGGAGGGACGCCGGTGGGAGGCGGAATTGAAGGCCGCCCGCGAGCGCCGCGCCCGGAGCGTCCGGCCGCCCATGGTCTATGCCGGGACCTTTGGCGAGGCGGGACCCGCATTTCGCCTGCACCGCGGGGATCCGCTGCAGCCGCGCGAGGCGGTGGCGCCGGCGACGCTGGAGCTGTTTCAACCATTGACGCTGTCCACCAACGCCCCGGAACCGCAGCGTCGCCGCATCCTCGCAGACTGGATCGCCGCGCCGGACCATCCCCTGACCGCGCGGGTGATCGTCAACCGGCTCTGGCAGCATCATTTTGGCGTCGGTTTGGTGGACACCCCGAACGATTTCGGACGCAACGGGAGCCGGCCCAGCCATCCGGAATTGCTGGACTGGCTGGCCTCCGAACTCGTGGCGCAAGGGTGGCATCTCAAGGCGATTCATCGCCTGATTCTCACGTCGGCGACGTGGCGCCAGTCGAGCGCGCCCCGGGCGGAGGGGTTGGCCGCGGATGCTGGCAGCCGCCTGCTGTGGCGGTATCCGCCGCGGCGCATCGAGGCCGAGGCGATCCGGGACAGTCTGCTGGCGGTGAGCGGCGATCTCGATCGCGCCGCCGGCGGCCCTTCCTTCTTTCTGCACGATGTGGACCGCGAGAACGTATATCACTATCAACCCAAGGAAGAGTTCGGACCCGCCGAATCGCGCCGCATGGTCTATGCGTTTAAGGTCCGCATGGAGCAGGACGGCATCTTTGGCGCCTTCGACTGTCCCGATGGCAGCTTGGTCACGCCCCGCCGCAGCGTTTCCACGACGCCGCTTCAGGCGCTCAACCTGTTCAACAGCCGTTTCACGCTGGCGCTCGCCGACCGGTTTGCCGGTCGGGTGGCCTGGGAGGCGGGGGAAGATCCGGACCGGCGCGTGCGCCGGATTTGGGAGTTGGCCTACGGACGCGATCCCGGGCCGGAGGAGGCGTCGGACGCGATCCGGTTCGCACAAACCTCCGGGTGGCCCGCCCTGTGCCGCGCGGTGCTCAACTCCAACGAATTCCTGTTCATCCCGTGAATCCCATTCTGCCAGCGCTTCGGCATCCCATGCTGGATCGGCGGCGGTTTCTCGCCGATGCCGGCATGGGGCTGGGCGCAGTCGCGTTGACGCATCTGTTGGCCCGGCAGGGGCTGCTGGCATCCGTCTCCGGCCAGGCGCCGTTTCGTCCGGCCATTCCGCCCGGAAATCCCTACACGTCCCGGCCCTCGCAGTTTGCGCCGCGCGCCAAGAACGTGCTCCTGATCTTTTGCAGCGGTGCCTGCTCGCATCTGGACACCTTCGACTACAAGCCGGAGTTAATCCGCCGCCACGGGCAGCCGCTTCCGGGTAGCGACCAGCTCATCACCTTCCAGGGGGAACAGGGGGCGCTGACCCGGAGTCCGTGGGAATTCCGTCCCCGCGGCCAGAGCGGGAAGATGATCTCCGATCTGGTGCCGCATCTCGGGGCGCTGGCGGATGACCTCTGCTTCATTCATTCGATGCAGGGCAAGACCAACACCCATGGTCCGGGCGAGAACTACATGTCCACCGGCTACACGCTGGACGGCTTCCCCAGCGTGGGCGCCTGGGTGACTTACGCCCTCGGCAGCGAGGACCAGAGCCTGCCGGCCTATGTGGCGATTCCGGATCCCCGCGGCAAACCCCAAAACAGCGTCAATAACTGGGCGCCGGGATTCCTACCCGCGGCCTTCCAGGGGACGGATTTCAATGCCTCCCGCTCGATCCGGAACCTGGACCGCCCGTCCGGTGTGGACGCCGCCACCGACGACGCGACGCGAGCGTTTCTGCAGGCATTGAATGAACGCCATGCCGCGGGGTTTCCCGGCGACTCGGAACTGGCGGCCCGCATCGCCAGCTACGAGCTGGCGGCGCGCATGCAGTTGGCCATTCCGGAGGTGGCGGATCTGTCCGGCGAACCCGAGCACATCCTGCGCCTCTACGGCGCCGACCGAACGGGAAGCAAGATCCTCGACCTGCGGACGGCCTATGCGCGGAACTGCATCCTGGCCCGCCGCCTGGTGGAGAAGGGCGTGCGCTTCGTACAACTGTTCAACGGCGCCTACCAGACGGGCGGGGAGGGTGTGAGCAACTGGGACGGGCACAAGGATCTGTTCAATCAGTACAGCGTCCACGGCCCCGTGATGGACCAGCCCACGGCGGCGCTGATCACTGATCTCAAACAACGCGGCCTGCTGGAGGAGACGCTGGTGGTGTGGTGTACCGAGTTTGGCCGGATGCCCACCTTCCAGAAGGGCGCCCAGGGACGGGACCACAATCCAGCGGGATTCACCTGCTGGATGGCCGGCGCCGGCGTGAAGGCGGGATTCTCCTACGGCGCGACCGACGAATTCGGGCACAAGGCGGTGGAGAACGTGGTTACTGTCCACGACTTCCACGCCACGATCTTGCATCTTCTCGGCCTCAACCACGAACAGCTCACCTACTACCACAACGGCCTCGAGCGGCGGCTGACGGATGTGCACGGGGACGTGGTGACTGCGATCCTCGGGTGAGGGAGTGATCAGCGATCGGCGATCGGGAGTGGTCAGTAATCCGTGGTGGAGTCGCCGTTCACTTCATCCTTCATCCCTTCCACCAAAGACTTCCCGCATCCCCGTCATTGCCTTCCACGCCGGGGTTTGCGTCACTCGGGGAAACGCCGCTCGCAATGAATCTTCACATGAATCGCCGGGACTGGATGGCCGGAATGGGAAGTTTGGCCCTGCTGGGAATACGGCCCGAAGCCCGCGCCGCCGACCCCTGGACGCCTGTGCCCAAGGGGACTTTCTCCAAGTCGGCGGGCTCCGGCAAAACTCTCATGAAATTCGATCAGAAATCCTTTGGACTTCTCCCCGACGGCTCCGAAGCCATGCTCTTCACGCTGTCCAACGCCCGGGGCGTCACCGTGCGCTTCACCAATTACGGCCTGATCCTCACCGAGTTCCTCGCGCCGGGACTGGACGGAAAGACGGTGAACATCGTGCTCGGGTTCGACACCCTGGAGCGCTACCTGAAGGGGCACCCATTCTTTGGCGCGATCGCCGGACGGGTGGCCAACCGCATCGCCAGGGGACAGTTCACACTGGACGGCAAGACGTACCAACTGGCAGTGAACAACGGTCCGAACCACCTCCACGGCGGCCTGGTGGGCTTCGACAAGAAACTTTGGAAGATCGAGGGTTTCGACCTGACGCCGGAACGGGCCGCGGTGCGCTTCGGATGGGTGAGCCCGGACGGGGACGAAGGTTATCCGGGGACCCTCAAGCTGACGGTCACCTACTCGCTGGATGAGGGGAACGACTTCACGATCCACTATCTCGCCACTACCGACCGGGCCACGCCGATCAACCTGACCAATCACAGCTACTTCAATCTGGCGGGCCGCGGGAGCATTGACGATCAGGTGCTCGAAATCGCCGCGTCACGGTACACCGAGGTGGACGACGGGCTCATTCCCACCGGAAAGATTTCGCCGGTGGCGGGCACGTCCCTGGACTTCACGTCGCCGAAACGCTTTGGAGACGGCATCCGTCAGACGGGCCTCAAACCGCCGGGCTACGACCACAACTTCGTGCTGGACGACGGAGGCAAGTCTCTGGCGTTTGCCGCCCGGGTGCGGGATCCGGCGTCCGGACGCGTCCTGGAAGTGCTCACCGACCGTCCCGGCGTGCAGTTGTACACTGCGAACCATTTCCCGGCCGATGGCTATGAATGCAACGGCGGGCTCAAGTTCCCGCCCCACGGCGCCTTCTGCTTGGAAACGCAGAACTTCCCCGACGCCATCAACAAGCCGAGCTTCCCCAAGGCCGTCCTGAACCCCGGGGAGACCTACGACACTACCACCGTGTTCCGCACCGGCATCTCGACGCAATAGGCGGAGGCGGGATTACATGCGCCGCGCGTGTTGCGCCGGGCACTCACTTTCGGCGACGCAATAGCTTTCGCAGCCGAGTGGTCGTTCGCTCGCGGTCCATCCGGCTGGCCGCGACCCCCAGGGTCAATTGCTCCCACGCATCCACATCCAGCGTCTCATCGGTCAGAGTCAGCAATACGCAGCCCGGACGAGACGTTGTGCTGGAAGACTTTGGCCGTCTCCATGTCCGCATTTGGATGGAGGATGGCGCACCCGTGAGGAGTCGAACCTCAAACCTGCTGATCCGTAGTCAGCTGCTCTATCCAATTGAGCTACGGGTGCAAACCGCGGCGGAAATTAGGAATCCACCCCCGGGGCGGCAAGACCGATTTTGCCCAGATTGCGGTTGGGGCGCCCTCCAGTGGAAAGGATGGAGGATGAAAGGAACGGCCCCCAGACTCCAGATTCTCCCCGGTTACAGCCGCAGCGGCGAAGTCTTCCAGTCGTAGCGGATGGCAAGGACCCGCACGAGAAAGATGAGGAGGGCTGAAAGGCTTCCAGCCAGGGTTCCGGGCATGGCCGCGCTCATGCGGAGCATCACAAAGGCCGCGCTGCCGAGCGCCGCGGCGAGCGCATAGTAGTGGCTGGGCTTGAACAGCAGCGGTTCCTCCCGGACCAGCACGTCGCGCAACAGGCTGCCGCCGACGGCATTGACGGTGCCGATGAAGATGGCCGCAGGGATCGGCAGGGAGGCCGCAAGAGCCATTTGAGTCCCCACGATGGCATAGATCGCGAGGCCCGCGGCATCGAGGAGGTTGAACACCAGGCCGAAGCGGTCGAGATGCTCAAACAGCAGCGAGCCGATGACGCTCGCCGCCAGGACAACCGGGAGGTAGGCGCCGTCCCGCATCGAGAGCGGCGGGCCGGCGTCGAGGAAGATGCCATCCCGCAGCAGCGCGCCGCCCAGTCCCGCCACAAAGGCCATGACGAAGACGCCCACGATGTCGTAGTTGCGGCGGCGTCCGGCCATCGCGCCCGTGAGCGCCAGGGCGAATGTGGCGGTGTAGTGGAACAGCGCCGGCAGTTCAAAATCGGCAACCCGTGGGTTCATGGCGCTCAAAGGACCGAGGAGAACTGCATGGAGATTCGGCCAGTCGCGTTGGGCACCTCGCTGAGGAACAGGCCACCGTCGTCCACCCAGGTTCCCGGCGCTTCCCGTCCATTCACCCGGAAACGGACCGCCCGGCGCACGCCCCGGAGCACGAGGCGCCAGGTCCGGACCGCGGAGGGTAGGGGACCGTCCGGCGGCTCCATGGTGAGGTGCCACGTGCGCCCCCGGGTCCAGGTGCGAAGCATCCGGCGCAGCGTCCCGCCGCTTTCGTAGGCGTTGGTGCGGCCGTCGTCTTCGTACCATTCCAGTTCCCCAGCGGCTCCGGGCCAGCAGTGGAGTTGGACCGATTCGTCTTCACTGTCCCCGAGGGACGGCCTGGGAGCGGCCATCGGTACCATGGCGCCGGCGCGCACAAACAAGGGTAGCCGGTCCAACGGGGCGTCGGCCGCCACGTGACATCCGCCGGCCAGGCGTTCGCCGGTCCAGAAATCGTACCAAAGGTCCGCGGGAAGATAGACGGAGCGCGCGGCGGCACCCTGGCGCAGGACCGGGGCGACGAGCAGGTCGCGTCCCAGGAGGAACTGGTCGCCGCAGGCGGCGGCCACGGGATCGTTCGGATAGTGCCAGAACAGCGGGCGCATGATGGGCGTTCCCGACCGCCGGGCCTCCGCAAAACGTCCGTAGAGATAGGGGATCAACTGGTACCGCAGGTTGAGAAACCGCCGGGCGATGGCCTCGACCTCGCGCCCAAAGGCCCACGGTTCCTGATCCCGGGTGCCGAGGTTGGTGTGGTTCCGGAAAAACGGGGTGAAGGCCGCGAACTGGAGCCACCGGATGAACAGCTCGGGAGTGGTGTTCTCCAAGAACCCTCCCACGTCGCTGCCGCAGAAGGGCACGCCGCTGACCGACAGGTTCAGGAGCATCTGGACCGCGTCGTTGAGGTGGTCCCAGGTGGACGAATTGTCGCCGGTCCAGACCAGCGCATGGCGTTGGATGCCGGCATATCCGGCGCGGGTGATGATGAAGGGGCGCTCGTCCGGACGGTGCCGCAGGGCGCCCTCCCGGGAGGCGCGGGCCATTTCCATGCCGTAGAGGTTGTGGACCTCGGCGTGGCGGCGCGGTCCGGCCGCGGTGTGGTGGCGGCACTTCGGATGCAGGGTCTTGTCCTTGCGCGCGAAATTGGCCGGCTCGTTCATATCATTCCAGAACCCGGCGACCCCCAAGTTCTGGAATTCCGCCTGTTCTTCGCCCCACCAGATTCGAGCCTGGGGATTGAGGAAGTCGGGAAACCGGGCGGTTCCGGGCCAGACCTCGCCCAGGAAATCGGAACGTCCGTCAGGAGATTTCACGAAGGCATCGGCCTCCATGCCCCGTCGAAGCACCCCGAACTTCCGGTCATTCTTTACCCCGGGATCCACGATGGTGATGACCTTGAACCCCTGCTGCCGGAGTTCTTTCATCAGCGTGGACGGCCGCGGGAAGCCTTTGCCGAAGGTGAACACGCGGAAGCCGTCCATGTGATGGATGTCGAGGTACAGCGCGTCGCAGGGGAGCCGGCGCCGGCGAAATTCGCGGGCGATCTCCCGGACCCGGCCGGCGGTTTCGTAACTGTAGCGGCTCTGCTGGTAGCCCAACCCCCACCTCGGCGGCAGTGGCATGCGTCCGGTCAGATCCGTGTATCGCGCCAACACCTCGGCGGGTCCGGGACCGGTGAACAGGTGGAGGTTGATCTCGTCTGATTCCGCAGCGAGTTGCCAGCGGTCGAGAATGGTTTGGCCCAGATCCCACCGCTGCCGGGCCGGGGTGTCCCAGAAGAGCCCGGCCGCGCGGCCGTCCCTCAGCGAGAGCGCGAAGGGGATGGAAACGTAGAGTTGCTTCAGGGCCGGATGGATCGCCGGGGCGTGCCCCAGCACGTCCATGTTCCAGAAATCCCGAACCGTGCCGCGGCGATTGAACGTTCCTGTTCCCTCGCCCAGCCCGAACAGAGCTTCGCCTTCCACCAGGCGCATTGTCAGTTGCGCCTGGCCGGCGGAGAATCGGGTGGCACCGCCGTCAGCGGAGAACAGGGTGAGCCCATGGACATCGGTCAGGGACCATCCGCCGTCCGCCTTGGACACCTGAAAACTTCCCGAAGGAAACCCGATCCGGACACGCGTGGCCGACTCGCGAACCTGGACGGCTACGGCCGGCCGCTCAGCGGGAATCACGGCCCAGGAATGTCCCGGCGCCCGATACCGCCCGCGGCAGATCCGCACGTGGACGAGATCCGGCGCGACAATGGCGACTCGGAACCATACCCCAGGGCCCTCCAGGGTGACGGACTGGGCGTCCCGGTCCGCCAGGCGCAGCCGCCCGACAATCCGGGAGGGCGCAGAGGATCGCTGGGAGGATGCGGGCGGCATGACGATCGCCGGTACGGAGGGCCGGCAGACGACCCGGCGACCGTATTCGGGTGTTCGGGGAGGGGCAAGGAGGGGAGTGGCCCCCCGGTAACTGAATCCGCGCACCGCGAAGCGGAATGCGTTGGGCGACAACCCTCTGGTTCACCTTCGGCCTTTGGGTGGCGTCGCAATCGCCTTGGGAATCAACCCGTTAAAAGGGGCCGCCCCCTAAATGGGACGGCCCCTTTGTTGCTTCTGGGTCAGGCGTCGCGGGCAAAACCGCGACCCTTTCACGAGCGAAAACGGAGGTTCGCCAGGTTTTCTTTCAAAAAATCTTTTCCATTGTTACGATCAAGGAATGGGCGACGTTTTTGCCAAGGAGTTTGAGGTCCGAAAGGGCCTCCGGAACGTCGGCGCCTCGTTACGGTCGGAGTGAACTGAACAGCACCATGTCCCCCACGAGCAGCGAATTTCCGGCCGGCGACTCCCAGCGAACCAGCGGCACGCTGATTCGGAGGGTGAAGGATATTGACGATGCCGATGGCTGGCATGAGTTCTTCGAGCGATATCGCCGCTTGGTGATGTCCATCGCCCGCCGGCACGGATTGGAGAAATCCGAGGCGGAGGAAGTGGCCCAGGAGGTCTTCTCCCGGGTTGCAAAAAGCATCGGGCTGTTTGAACTCAACGGCCGGACTGGAGCGTTTCGGCGATGGCTGGGCCAGTTGACCCGCTGGTGCGCGCTGGATGCCCGGCGAAAGCGTTCGCCTTTCGATGCTTTCGATTCCGGGAATGTGAGGGACGAGGTGCAGGATGTCGCCGATCGGGTGGCCGCGCCAAAGACCTCCGCTCCCGACCAGGAAGCAATGGATCGGGATTTTCAGGAGCTGCTGCTCCAACGGCTGGAACAGTTGGTGTCGCCCAAGGACTTCCGCATCTTCCGGATGATCACGTTCGAGGGCGCCACTCCCGTGCAGGTGGCTGAGACGCTCGGAATGCGCCGCGGCGCGGTGGATACCATTTTATGCCGGGTTCGCCAGGTGGCGCGGCAGGAACTGGAACGCCTCGGGGAACGGCCGGAGTAGCCGGTGACCGGCGGCTACGGACAGAGCAGCCGGAAGAACCGGAACTGTGCGGTCATCGGGACCAGCGCGTTGCTCGGAGTCTGTCCGGGAACCGCCTCCCACGGGCCGCTGAGAGTGGGCCCCTGCTGCAGCTCGGCTGGGCCACTCCATTCGATGAACAGGTTGTTCCCGGACGGGATCACCGAGGAGATGCGGCATCCGGACGGCTCCGAGATGGTGACCAGATAGTCCTCCACCTCGCCTCCCTCCACCAATCCCCGCGGTGTCAGGCCTCCTTCCCGGCTGATGCGCACCCGGGCAAAAGTGAATCCGGTCAGGGCGCCTGTCGGGGCCGCCAGGGTGAAGAAGTTGGTGCCCTGAGTGACCAACACCCCCGCCGCAACCTGTTCGCCGGGATCGTCCCAGTCGAAATCCTGGTTCCAGTCCACCCAGCCATCCACCCGGGCGGTGCCGTCATCCGGGATGGTGGCGATGAGGCGCAGGTTGGCTTCACCTCCGGGAACGAGCGGGCCGAGAAGCAGCACTCCGTCCTCGTCGTTCCCTGCGGCGGATTCCGGAGACGGAAGTCCCGGGTGCAGGTCATCGCCGAAGGCCGCGCCGTCAATTTGCGGGAAGGCTTCTCCGTCGCGCGCCGTCCCCAGCCGGGGACTGTCCGGGGTCAGGAGGTGCACGGCGCCGTCATGCGAGGGCAGCGTCGGATATCCCGGAGACTCCTCGAAATCCGGCGCGTCACCGAAATCGGGAGGCGCCGGAAACACGTCCACCCGGTAATCCTCAACCTCCCCGGGCCCGGCGGCGCCCGTCGGTGCGAGACCTCCCTCATGGCTGAAGCGGAAGCGCGCGTAGGTCGAGCCGGCGGAGGCTTCCACCGGAACCCGGAAATGCAGGCGGTTCAATCCGGGCTGGAGCGGATAGGAATTGCCCGGATCCGGATGTTGCCAGAGCCGGTCCACCACGAATTCATTGAGTCCAGTCCCCGGCCGATGGTCAAAATCGCCGTCGCGATTCCAGTCGAACCACGCATCGAGCCGGCCCGCGGCCGAGGCCTGAACCTCCACCACTGCCGGCTGCCCCGGGATCAGGGGTTCGACAAAATAAACGCCGTCCTCATCGGGATCCGCATTGGCCTGAACCCCGGGAAGCCCATTCGCCTGCGGCGCGACGGCAAACCCGAGATGGAATCCGGGCACGGCCGTATGACGTGGCCCATTGGCAGCGAGGGTGGTGGCGTAGGTTTCCGGCGCATCCCCCTGGTCCCGTTGCGTCGGATCCTGGATTTCGAACAAGCCGAGGCGCCACGGAATGGGTGCCGCCGGAATCTGGGATATCCCGGAGGCCACGACCGGCAGATGGAAATATCCCGGACGGTTCAGTGTCCGGTAGTCGAGGCGGAGGTCGAGCCTTGCGCCGGTGGCGATGGACCGTTTGAGGGTGACCTGGATCCCCCCGTTCTCCCGCAAGGCGTCATAGTCCACGGTGGACGACGCCTTCCACTCCAGCGACGGCGTATCCGCCAGACGGAACTGAAGGCCAGCGGCCGCATTGTCTCCGAAGTTTTCGGCAGAAAAATCGAATCGTCCCTCGCCACCCACGCCGGCCCTGCTGATTCCCGAGGCCAAGAGATCCATCCATACGGGAACGGTTCCGACCGGTGTCGCGATCAGGGGCAGGGTGTCCGTGTCGTTGAGCGGATGGTCATCCTGGCAATCCGTCGCCTCCACGCGCGCGCCGACCGATCCGCTTCCCTCGGCGGTAAAGGCCACGGCTTCGACGATATGATCGCCCGGATCGAGGCGTCCGCTGAAGCGGATCTCGTCATTGCCGATGGGGATGGCATGGACAAAGCGGAGCGAGGGGCCGGATTCCGGATCATGGCGAAGGCGCGGCAACACCTCCACACCCGCGGCCCCCGAAAGCGTCACCTGGGCAAAGAAGGTCGCCGAGGCCGGCCCGAGATTCCGAAGATGAACCTCGATCACCTGTCGGGCGCCGATGCCGGCCCCGAGCCCGCCGACGGCTTCGAGGCCCACCGAGAGGTCGGCGCTGTCACGGATTCGGAACCCCAGGGTGCTGTTGATATTCCGTCCCGCAAACACGGCGCCCAGTCTCCGCGAGGCCGCCGCGGTGAGCATCGGCCCGGCCAGGGGCACCCGCAGGTCGGTTTGGCCGCCTTCGAGGAAGAAGTTCGCCTGCGGATTGAGCTTCTGGTTCCAGGAATCCGCACTGAAGAGGGTGAGGCTGTCGAAAGCCTGCGCGGTGAAGTTGCGGGCCACGATTCCCGAGTCGTCCATTTCCACGACCGGAGCGGACGCCGGCGCCGCCGAAGGCAGGTAAATGAGGGGATTCCCCAGCGCGCCGAAGATGTTGAGCCGCTGATCGAAAACTTCCCGCCCGCCAATCACCATGGGGGCGCCGATGCCGGCGCCGAAGTGGTTGGGTTCCTGGAAATCGCCCAGCCGATACCCGCGGGCCAGGGCATCGGCGAAGAGCCCGTATTGGAAGTTGTCGCGAAGCTGATTGCGGCGGAACCGGGTGCCAAACCCCTCGTTCCACAACTCGACACCGCGCGCATTGAACGCGATGCGATTGTCGAAGACTTCCGTGACCTGGACATTGTCGAAGAGGAACGCCGTTCCATTGGCCAGATCCCAGTCGCCGAACTTTCCGCCGCCCGCCTCGATGCCCTCGAACCGGCAGGACTGGGCCTTTTTTACCCGCACCCCGATCACGCATCCACCGACGGCGTTATTCCCATATTGGGTGCCCTCCGGACCGCGCAGCACTTCCACCCGGGCCACGTCCTCGAAGGAGAAGCCGGTGCCGATCATCCCGCCGCGCCGGATGCCGTCCAGATCGTAGCCGATCCGGTTGCCTTCAAAACGCAAGTCCCGGGCTTGCTGCACTCGGATGCCGACGTCCCGGGCATTGACCACCACATTGCCAAGGATTTCGGTGAGTGGGGATGGAGTCGAATTGAAGGTATCGGAGGTAAGGACCGAGATTCCGCTGCCGATTCGGCGCTCATCAAGGACTCGTCGGGCGGAGGAAGCCGCCGGCTCTGTTTCCGGCTCGTCGAATCCAAACCAGTTTTGCTCGACCCTGGATCCGGGCGCATTGCTGAGCACCAGACAAGCGCCGTCGAATCCAGTAAAGAGGAGCCCCCGGACGACATAGCGATCCCCGGTGAGCAGCAGGCCGGTGGCTTCCGGTCCCAGGGAGGCGCCGTCCAACGCCACCTGCAGGGCGACGTCCTGCGGTGTCGGTCCGGCAACGGCTCCCGGTTGGGTGAATCCATCCAACGTCACCGCCTGGGTCAGCCGGGGCAGTGGGCTGGCCAGGGCGATCCGGTGGGGGCCCGCGCCCGGAATGTTGAAGGAGATGGTGCCGGGCCCCGTGGCGAAGGTGCCTTCGGCGGATTCCAGGGCGGCCCGGAGCGATCCCGACCCCCGGTCTCCCGTGCCGCTGACCACCCATTGCGGCGGCGGAATCTCCGTCGCCGTCAACGCGGCAACCCCGGTTTCCGAGGTGCTTCCGGCGGCGTCGGTCGCGGTGGCCAGGATCCGACCGCGATGCGCCTGCTGGGCCAGGAGGAGGTTGAACGACACGTCGCCCGAAGCGTCGGTCGTCACCGTGGCGTTGCCGAGGTAGCGCTCCAGACTCAACGACTGCAGCAATGCGTTGGTCGGAATGCTGTAGAAATCGAGCGTGTAGGACGACGAAGGGCGACTGTTCAAGGTGCCCTGGATTCGGGTGCCCTGGAGCGTCACGGTGGCCGCGGTCACGATCGGCGAATTTTGGAGATCGTTCGGCCCTTCATCCGCATCCCCTGGATCGTTGTCGAACACCGGCAGGTCGGGAACGGGATTGCCGATCGAAAGCACGCGGTTGCCCCGGACCGTATGGCCTCGCCCCCCGATGATCCGCACCGGATTGGCTCCGACAATCCAGTTGGCCTCCTGCGGGAGGACGCCGCCGACCAGGGACGGCCCCTCGCTCGACAGAACCACCCCGAGCCCGAAGTCCGTTTCGTCCAGCAGGCCGTCGGCGCCCACACTCAGGAAGTTGCCCTGGATCACCAGATGCCCTCCCGCGGTGGAATCGGCGATGATGTGTCCGCCCGGATTGGCGGCGAACCGATTGCGCTGGCCGGGCAGGGGACCTCCGATGCGATGCCCGGCCCCCTGGACGACCTGCACCCCGGAGAGGCGGTTGCTCTCGATGAGGCATCCTTCCACGGTGTTCGACTCTCCGCGCAGTTCGATGGGCGGCCCGTTGAAGCCCCGGAGGATCAGCCCGCGCACCCGGCTCTCCAGGCTCCCCAGCACCAGTCCGGGCTGCCCAAATTCCAGTCCGGTTCCTGCCAACTCGACCCATCGTACCGCGTCATCACGCTCGGGGCTGGAGTTGGCCGCGGTGCCCGGTTGAGAGAATCCGTCCAGGGTGAACGACTCGGCTGGAACCGGCAGCGGACGGCTCGGAGTGATCACGAACGGGCCGTCTCCTGGAATTTGGAACTGGATGCGGTTGTTCTCCGAACCAAAAAAGGTGTCGCTCAGCTCCAGCGCCTCCCGCAGCGAGCCGGCGCCGTCGTCCGCCGTGGTGGTGACGGTGAAGACTCCGGACGGCCGGGTGCTGGCGGCTCGCACCGCCGGACTGAACTCCGACGTGTCGCCCGAATCGTCGGTGGCCGTGGCGGTGATCCAGCGGCCGATGGCCTCGACGGCGAACGTCGCCTCAAAGGATGCCATTCCGATGGCGTCCGTGGCATTGGTCACCGAGCCCAGGTATTGCGCGCCCTCGCCGAAGCCGGAGGGATCGGGCGCGCGGCTGGCGAAGAAATCCATCCGGTAGTTCGCCCCGGCCGCGCCCCGCAGGGTCCCGCGAACCTGCACGGTCGCGGCGTTCACCGTCGCGTCACCGATCTCCGGAAAGTTGGCGGGAGCCACCGCGTCGAGATCGTCATTCGGGGTCGGACCATTCTCCGCGCGGTCAATCCCGAGCCCCGCATTGCCGAAGATGCGGTTGCCCACAATGGCGACCGTGGCCTCCGCGCCATTGGCGGAGATGCCATCGTCTTCATTGAAAGCGATGACATTGGCCTCTCCGGGGGCGTGACCGCCGATCCGTACGGTGGTGGTTCCCCCCACGGCGATCCCGCCGCGCCGGTTGCCCAGCCGCAGCGTTCCGGACGGGTCGGTGCCGATTGCGTTGCCGGTGACCAGGTTGTTGCCGTCGCGGAAGGTGTTGATGGAAATGCCCAGGAAATTGTTCCCCGAGATCACGTTGGCGTCCACCCGGGCGTTGATGACATCAAACAACACGAGGCCATCGCTGTTCGGGAGGGCGTTCGTGCCGGTGACATCCACGCCGATGAAATTGTTGGCGACCAGCAGGCCGCTGATCCGTGTCGCCTGCACCCCGGGGGAGTGGTTGGCGATCACATTTCGGGCGCCGGCGACCGCACCGCCGATCACGGCGTCGCCTCCGGCCGGCACGTCCACCCCCGCACCTTCACTCGGCCGCAGGGACCGGCCGCTGGGATCCGTCCCGATGAAATTGCCCGCGACCACCGATTCCGGAGCCAGGATCCGAATGCCGCCGCCGCGGTTTCCGGAGATGACGTTGCGGTCGGCAGGGGCGCTGCCGCCTACGATGTTGGCGCGGCCCAGATCCAGCAGAAGCCCCTGGAAGTTGGGACGCTCCGAGCCGTCCGGGCCGAGGCCGATCCAGCATCCGGCCACCGTGTTATTGGTGCCGCGCAGGGTAATGCCCGGCGCGAATCCGGAAATGGACAGGCCGCGGAGGACCGATCCCGAGTCCGAGACCGTCAATCCGCTCCCGACGCCCGCCGGGGGCGCGTCGAGGTGAATCCGGATCACCGCATCGTTGCCGTCCGCCCGTGTGTTAGCCCGGGCGCCGGGCTGCGTGTAGCCGTCCACGGTCACTGCCGTGGTGATCTCCGGCAGCGCGGTGGCCGGCTGAATCACCTGCACCCGATCGCCCGGGATGTTGAACTCAATCTGGTTGCCCGACGTGGGATGGGCATTGCTGTCCAGGATGGCCTGGCGCAGCGATCCCGGACCGGAGTCCTGGGTGTGGGTCACGACATACGTCTCGCCGCCCACCGTGGAGGCCGCCTTGAAACTGAGGGAGAACTCCGAACTGTTGCCCGCCGCATCGGTGGCGATGGCGGTGATGAGAATGCCGACGGGCGATACCGGATAGCTTACATTGAAGGACGCGTCGCCGTCGGCGTCCGTGGCGACGCCCTGGCTGCCCAAATACTGCTCGCCTTCGCCGTGCTGCGACGGGTCTGCCACCTTGCTGGCATAGAAATCGAGTTGGTAGGTGCCGCTGGGAAGGCTGTCGAGAGTCCCGGAGATCGAGACCGAGGCGGCGTCCACGGTGGCTGCGGTGATCACCGGAAAATTCTGCCGCTGGTTGGGACCGGTGTCGGTGTCTCCCAAGTCATTGAATTCCACGTTCCCGAATCCGCCGAGGTCGAATCCGAGACTCCCATTGTCATGGATCGCATTCCCGCGGACGGTCAGTTCGATGGAATCGGAGGCGAATCCGCCGAGTTCAACCCCGCTGCCTCCGTTGAAGGCGATTCGATTGCCCGCGCCGGGTTCGATGCTGCCGATCCGGGTGCCCGGGCTGGCGCCCACACCCACGCCGTTGGCGGCATTGGGCAGCGGCAGCCGTCCGGTGGCGTCCGTGCCCACGCGATTGCCGAGCACCTGCGTGCGCACGGCATTCACCAGTGTGATGCCGTTGCCCTCGTTGCCGGAGATCAGGTTGCCCTCCCCGGGGGCCGTGCCGCCGATGCGGTTGTCGGAGGCATTGATGCCGGAGATCGAGACCCCCACCCGATTGGGCCGTGCGGCGGTTCCCGTGGGATCGGTGCCGAGGTAGTTGCCGTCCACCACGTTGTTGGATCCGCCGCCGCTGGCAATGAAGATGCCGCTTCCGAAGGGATGTCCTCCGATCACATTGCGCGCCGCCGGCGTCGAGCCGCCGATGCGATTTCCCGAACTGCCCTCCGCGCCGAAGACGGTGTTGGCGAGGGTGATGCCGGTGCTGCCCGTGTCCCGTGGTTTCGCTGTTCCGTCGGGCAGCAGCCCGATCCAGCAACCTTCCACGACGTTGTTGCTCCCGCCGAGAAGCAGCTCGTTTTGCCGGAAGCCCACCACGGAGAGGCCGCGCACCGTGTTGCCCGGCGCCAGCAACCTGAGTCCGTGGTCCACCGGCGTGTCCGTGCCGTCGAGCACGATCCGGATCACCGCGTTGTTCCCGTCCACCAATGCATTGGCCCGCGCGCCCGGCTGCGAGTAGCCGTCCACCACCACCGCCTCCAGTGCCGGAATGGGCAGAGGGGCCTGCGGCGCGATCACGTGCGGACCATCCCCGGGAATGTTGAACCGAATGGCATGCGCCCCGCCTGCGGGAAAGGTGTCTGCATCGAGCAATGCCTGCCGAAGAGACCCCGGACCGGAGTCCGCCACGGTCGTCACCGTGAAGGTCTTCGGCGGCAGTGAGCTGGTTGCAAGCCGGTTGGTGGAGAATTCCGAAGTGTTGCCAAAGGCGTCCGTCGCCGTGGCGCTCAGGTGGCGTCCGAGCGCCTCCGTGCCGAGCAAGACGTCGAAGGCCGCCTGGCCTCCGGCATCGGTGGTGACTTCGGTCGCTCCCAGGTATTGGTCGCCCTCGCCGCTTCCCGTAGGGTCGGGGGTCGGACTGGAATAGAAGTCGAGCTGGAACGAGGCGTTGGGAAGGCTCTGGAGCGTGCCGGCGACGCGGGTCTGGCCGGGCTCGATGCGGGCCTCGGTCAGCGCGGGAACGTTCTGCAGTTCGTTCGCCCCGGTGTCCGCATCCCCGACGTCGTTGGGCGTCCGGTTGTTGGCGGCCAGGTCAATCCCGAGGGCTTCGTTGGACAGGATCCGGTTACCCCGGATCACATTGTTGGTCCCGCTCTGGACACTCACGCCGCGCTGGCCGTTGAAGGCGATCCGGTTGCCTTCGCCGGTGCCGATGCCGCCAATCCGGTTGCCGGTGGCGGACAGATGGACGCCGCTCGCATTGTTGCGCAGGGCGTTTCCGGACGGCGTGGCTCCGATCCAGTTTCCTTGCACGACATTGTTGGAAGCGCCGGCATTCGCCAACTCGATGCCGTTCTGATCGTTTCCAGCAATGACATTCCCGGCGCCCGCTGTGCTGCCTCCCAGAAAATTGCCCGGCGCATTGTCTGCCCGGATTCCCTGGTTGGAGTTGCCGCGGTCGGAGACTCCGTCGAGCCCCAGACCAATCCAGTTGCCTTCCACGCGGTTGCCGGTCGCGCCCGCTCCGGTCAGCTCAATGCCGTTTCGATTGTTGCCGGACAGGACGTTCCGCGCCTCCGGAGCCGTTCCGCCAATCCGATGCCCCGAGGATCCATTGATGAGCACGCCGTTGCCGTTCTGGCCGAGGTCCTCTCCATCGGGGCCCAACCCGATGACGCAACCCTCCACCACGGCCCCGGAACTCGCCGCCGTCAGTTCGATCCCGTCGCCGCGGAACCGGTGGATGCCCAGGCCGCGGATGGTGACGCCGGCCGTGGTGACCAGCAGTCCGTCCGTGTTGTTCGGCACGGCGGCGCCATCCAGATGAATCTTGTAAATGGCATTCAGTCCGTCCGCCAGATGGTTGGCAATGGCGCCGGGTTGCGTGAAGCCGTCCAGTGTGACCGGTGCGGCCAGCGGGGGCAGGGGGGTGGCGGGGGCGATGATATGCGGGCCCGCACCGGGGATGTTGAAGGTGATGCGGTCGCCGAGGTTGAAGGCGTTGGTGGCGTCGGCGATCGCCTGCCGGAGCGAGCCGGGGCCGTCATCGGCCGTGCTGGTGACGACAAACTGGCCGGGGGCGAAGGTCGTCAGGGCTCGCAGGGCCGGGGAGAACTCCGAAGTGTTGCCCGAGGGATCGGTCGCGGTGGCGGTGAGAAACCGCCGGGGCGTGGCGACCGCGAGCGTGTGGGTGAAGCGGACGAATCCGCCGGCGTCGGTGGTGACATCCAAGGTGCCGAGGAACTCCTCGCCCTCGCCGTTGCCGGAGGGATCGGCGACGTTGCTGGCGAAGAAGTCCACGGCAAAGATCGTGGACGGGGTGCTGCGGAGCTCTCCCTGCACCTCGGTGGCATTGGCGTGCAATACCGCGCGTTGCAGGATCGGGAAGTTCTGAAGCTGGTTGGCCCCGGTGTCGGCGTCGGTGGCGTCGTTGTTCTGGATCCCGTTGCCTCCCACATCCAGTCCCAGCCCGCCGTTGCCGAAATGGGTGTTACCGCGGACGGCATTGTTGGTGCCGCTCCCAATGGCGATGCCGTCGCTCCCATTGAAGGCCAGGATATTGCCCTCGCCGGGCAGCAGTCCCCCGACCCGGTTGAATCCCGCATTTCCCGAGATCTCGATGCCGGCGCCATTGTTGGTCAGCGCCCCGGTCCCGGTGGCATCCGTGCCGATCCGGTTCCCCTGGATCAGGGTGTTGGTGGTGCCCGCGCCATCCAGCCGAACCCCCGCGGCTCCGTTGCCTGAAATCAAATTCCCCAGTCCGGGTCCGCCGATCACCGCGTTGGCGGACCCCGCCATCGAAATGCCGTCCAGGTTGTTGCCCAGGTCCGCAAGTCCGGACGCATCGGCGCCGATGAGGTTGTGCCGCAGGACGGTGCCGCGCGAGCCCACCGCTTGTCCCTCCATGCGGATGCCGTGGCCGTTGTTGCCGGAGATGAGATTGCCATGGGCGGCCGAGGGGCCGCCGATGAGCGTCTCCACCGCGCGGTCGAGGAGGATTCCGTGATCGGTGTTGCCCAGATCTGCCGCGCCAGAGACGTCGAGCCCGATGACGTTGCCCTGGATCTCGTTGCCGATGCTGTTGGTGCCGTTGATGCGGATGCCATGATCTTCGTTTCCGGAGATCAGATTTCGCTGGGCCGCGGTCGGTCCGCCAATCCGGTTGGCCGCGCTGTCCACGATCAGGATTCCGTTGGCCCCATTACCCAGATCGTTCGTGCCGCCGGTTCCGACGCCGAGGAAACAGCCTTCGATGACATTGGCGCGTCCGCCGGCGATCTCGATGCCGTTGGCGCGCCAGCGGTTTAGCACCAGTCCCCGGATCACGGAATTCGATGTGGCGAGGCGAAGACCGCTGGAGCCGCCCGGGGCGGACGCGCCGCTCAACTCGACGATGGGGCGGCCTGCAAAGCCCGGCTGGCTGGTGCCGTCCACGGTGATCGTGTTGGTCAGGATGGGCAGCGCGGACAGCGGCGTGAGGGTCAGGGTGTCGGGCGCCAGGGCAAAGACGATGGTATTCGGTCCGGGCGTGGCGTTGGCGTTCGTGATGGCGGCTCGGAGGGATCCGGGGCCGGCGTCGTTGGTGATGCTCACCGTGAATGTGGCGGCCACGGCGAAGAGCGCCGGGAACCAGACGGCCAGGATCAGGCTGCGGAGGATCGGCTTCATGGGGGTTGCGGGGCGCTGGGGGATCTGCTGGAGGAACGATCCAAACCAATCGAATCTTTCTGAAACATGCAATGGGTTCCTCACTCATCGTACACAGTCCCATTCATGCCGCATTCCGGGGAGCATCCGGCACCCCACGTTCGTGGGGCATCTGCGATGTGGAGTGCGTGAGTTTCCGCCGCTTTGCATGGAATGCGTAGTCGAGCTGCGGTTCGATCACGGCTCTCACCACGCGATAGAAGATGGAAGGACGGCGAGGCGCTGGCCGGCAGTGTCAACTCGCCTGAGCCGGCGACTCTTTCGGGATCCTCCACCCGGCGCCATTCCCGAAGCGGGTCCGATGACTCCCGGCGGTAGGTGCGTCCGGCGGACGGGAGGGACGTCAATCGGATGGGCCGCGCGCCGGCTGTCCAGGAAATTGGCGACTTCCGCCTGATCAGGAGGCGTCCATCGGAAAGCTCGATCACACAGGAGACCACCCCCGGTATCGTCCCCGGCATCGAAGGCGGCATCCACGGACAGGTCTGGAAGCATTCGCGCCAGTTTTTTTTCGGGGGACTCCACCGCTGCGTTCGAACCGGCCGGCCACCAGCATGCCGCCATTGCGCCGTCGCCGCAGCGCGTTCACTCGGGGGCCGTTGCCTACGGCGGCTTCCAACACCGGCCCGCGTTCGATTCGCCCTGGGCCGCGGAGAGGAAAGGGGACCTGTTCGTGTCCAGAGGCTGGGCCGATCTGTCCACCGTCGCGACGGGCCATTGCCGGACACCCGGGTAGTGGGGCATTCTGGGCGGGTCATGACACGGCGGCCCTCGGAAACCTTTGCGGGAAATTCCCCTTCGGAGATTGCCCAGTTCATCCGGCACCGGCAGGATCAACTCAGTCTGCTGCGGCGCGTCGTGGTGGAGGCGGAGCGCACGCGGGTGCTCGATGTGAATCGCAACGAACTGGTGTTCCCCGGAGTGAGCTATGGGCATCCCTGGCTGGAGACCATTCTCCGCGAGGCGGGGGCCTCCTTTGATCCCGCCACGCTGGGCACACCGGCCAACGTGCCGGGTGGGGCCCGGGAATTCCGGGTGTCCGCCAAGTACCCATGGGCGCACGATCGGGTGGATTGACCAGCGGCCTGGCGCCTCTGGATTGGCGCCGGCACCGGACGGGAACCCGGCCTGGTCCAACTCAAACCTGAAACGGAAAGACGGAAAGTTCTCGGCAGGGCTCCCGCGAGTCCCTAGGCTTTCCCGCGGGTTCCAGGTTCAGCTCTCCTTCATGGTGGAGACGGTTCCAGGAATCCGGGTTCGGCCCGGATGCAGGTCATCGGCGGACCGACGGAGTTGGAGAACAAGAACAATTCAGATGGGACCGGGGCGATTCCGCGCGTGGCGCGATGGCGAGGACGGCGGCGAACGGGTTCCAGATTCAGGACGAATGACGCCTCAATTATTTGCGGATATGAAGGTTTCCAAGGAAACCCAGAAGGCCCTGGACCGAATCGGCTTCGAGGAGGCTTCGCCGGCGCAAGCGGCATTGCTATCCGCCGTGCAGCGCAAGCACTCGGCGGTGGTGGCCACGCCGCCGGCTTCGGGACGCAAGTTGGCGCTGGCTCTGGCGGCGGTGGAACTGGCCGAGAGCGGGGGCAAGGACGTGTCGGTCGTGCTGGTTACCGCCACCCGGGACCGCGCGATGCAACTGGCGGCTGCGGTGCGATCGTTGACCGCAGGACGCAAGAGCCCGGGGTGCGGGGTGCTGGTGGCGGGACGCAGCCCTGAGCGGCAGGCATCCGTGCTGGACTCCAAGCCCGGGATCCTCATCGGCACCCCGGCGCGGTTGCGTGCTGCCCTGGACGAAGGCGCCATCGCGGGAGAGCGGATTCGCGCGGTGTTGCTGGATGGGGTGGGCGACTTGCTCGAACTGGGGGGCGGGGACGACCTTCGTGTGCTCCTGACCGCGACCAAGGCCGTGGCCTCCATTCTGGCTCTGACCAGCTTCATCTCTCCGGAGGTCGAGGACCTTGCCGGTGAGTTTTGTCCGGATGCCGCCCGTGTGGTGGTGCCCTCTGCCGGACCGGCGTTGCCCGTCACTTGGTTTGAGGTCGAGCCGGCGGGTCGCCTGACTGCCATTTCGCTGCTGGCCGACCGCCATCTGGTCCAGCGGGGCCTCGTTTTCACGAATTCGCCGCGAACGGCGGAGCACCTCGCGGGCGAGTTGTCCGCGGCCGGATATCCCTCCGAAATGCTGGGTGCCGATTCGACGGCGACCGCCCGCGAACGGCTTTTGAAGAAGCTGCGCAACGGCGACCTGACTTTCCTGGTGGGGAGCGACGCCGGATTCCGGGGCGTGGAGACAGAGCCAGTGGATGTGGCCATCCATTATGACTGGCCGCTGGACGACAGCGCGCTTGAGAGCCGCCAGGGCCGCCTGCGTCCGGGAGGGCAGGGGTTCGCGCTGGTCCATGGACGCGGCATCGTCCGGGCGCGGTCCTACAGCCGTCGCGGATCCCCCTCCCGGATGGGCCGGCTGCCGGTGCTGGCGGAGCTGCCGGAAGCCCGTCTGAGGGCCAATGTGACCCGGGTGCGCGATGCCCTTTCGGTCCGCAATCCGGCGGCGTGCCGGAGCGTGGTGGACATTCTGATGGCGGACGGATTTGACCCGGCGGTGATCGCCGGGGCGGCGATCCGGTTGCTGGGGACTCCGGAACTCCCGGCGCCAGTGGTGCCGGCTCCCTTGCCTCGTCCGCTGGTTGAAGCTCCACCGGCGGTTCCCGCAGGCCATGAATCGCAGCCTCCCGTCGCGGAGGAGTCTGCGGACACGACCTACACCCAGGTACCCGTAGAGGAAGGCGCCGACTGGTCGCCGGGGGTTTCGTCTGTGTCTGCCGGTGAAGACGGCGCGCCTTTGGGCGGCGAAGAGGGGGGGGAAGATGAGGCCGGATACACCGGAGGCGCGTACACGGCCGACGGCTATGTGATTACGGACGACGTCTCCGAGGACGGGGTGGTCTATCCCCCGGGAGCCAACTTCGGCGATGAAGAGACATCGGGTTATGGCGGCGGAGGCACCGGAAGCGGCGGAGGAGGAGAACGCCGCCGCGGTCGCCGCGAGCGGGGAGGCCGCAGCCGCGGCCGGGGCGCGGAGGGCGGGGCGACGTCGCCCGGGATGAAGCGGCTTTGGCTGAACGTGGGCCGCATGGACCGGATTCAGCCGAAGGACATTGTCGGCTGCATTCTGGGCGAGAGCGGCGTTCCGCCGGTTTCCGTGGGACGCGTGCAGCTCTTCGAGCGCCATTGCCTCGTGGATGTCTCCGTCTCGTTTGAGAGCCAGATCCTGGAAGCGCTCAATCGGGCCAGTGTGCGCGGTCGCCGGCTGAAGGCGAAAGTCGCCGCCTATTGACCTGAATTCCGCCCGGCGCGGGTGGAGGCCGGGGGCCGCCGATGCGTATCACGAGAGCCGCAGCCTGGATCCGCAGCGCGGCGCTGGGCGCAGCCCTCTGCGTGATCGCGGATTCGCGGCCACCCCTGGGCGACCGGGATCTCCGGTACTGGCTGGAGAACATGCTGGTGGATCATGGGTTCACCCTGGACGAGGCCGCAGCGGCCACCGGGCTGAGCCCGGAAACCCTCCGCGAGGCCTCCAGCCGGTGGAATCTGGGAACCGCTCCTGCGGTTCCCGCGCCGGAACCTGGGGTGCGGGTGCGTCCCTATCCGGGCGGACGGCATCCGCGGCTCGGGTTTTTCGAAGGCGCGGTGAATCCGCAGCGCGACACCAAGCTGAGCGTGTTCACACCGTGGGATCCGCGCAGCTATGTGGTGGTGGATGTGCCGGAGGCCGTGTGGTCGGACCTGGGGCTCACCTACCTGGCGCACACCCATATTCCGACCGTGTGGGAGGCGCGCGGCCTGGCGATGGAACCGCGGGAGTGGAGCCGCCGCGCCGACGGGAGTTGGACGATGTCGCGCACGCTTCCCAACGGAATCCAGTTCGGGGTCCGGGCGCAGCCGGAGCCGTCGGGGCTCCGGTTGCGCTGGTGGCTTCGTAATGGGACGGCACAACCCCTGACCCGGCTGCGCGCTCAGGTGTGCGTGATGCTGGGACGCGCGATGGGCTTTGAGGCGTCCACCCACCGGTGGCTGGATCCCCCGTTCGCGGCCGCCCGGGATGTCACGGGACGCCGCTGGGTGCTGACCGCATGGCAGGACCTGGATCGCGTGTGGCAGAATCCGCCGGTGCCCTGCATACATTCCGATCCGCGGCTGGACGATTGTCCGCCGGGTGAAGAGCGCTCGGCGTCTGGGGGTGTCTGGTTTTACGAGGGCGAGGACGTGGCGGGCGAGGCGGCGCGTTTGAAAGCGCTGCTCCGCTTGGAGACCGCGTCCCGCCGGCCGCCGGCCCTGGCACCCATTCCCGACAAGCTGGTCGTGCTGACCTTCGACGATTCGGTGGCGTCCCATTTCCACCGCGTCGCGCCGCTCCTCAAGCAACGGGGCTTCGGCGCCACATTCTTCATCACCGAGGGGTTCTCGTTCCGGACCAACAAGACGGACTACCTCACGTGGGAACAGATTGCCGCCCTTCATCGCGATGGGTTTGAGATTGGCAATCACACGGCGAGCCACATGGGCGTCACGCCGGACACGCTCGGCCGCCTCCGGAGCGAGGTGGGGTTGATCGCGGAACGGTGCGAGGCGCATGGGATTCCGCGTCCGACCAGCTTTGCCTACCCGGGAAACTCGATTGACCCCGGCGCGTTGCCGCTTCTCCGGGAACTGGGGTTTCACTTTGCGCGCCGTGGTGGACAGCCGGAGCACGAATATGGAACGGGGCGGGGAGTGGCCTACGATCCCGGCGAGGACGATCCGCTCCTGGTGCCCACCACCGGCGATGCGCGGCCCGACTGGAGCCTGGACGATGTGCGGCGGGCGGTGTCACAGGCCCGGGTCGGGCGCATCGCGGTGCTCCAGTTCCATGGCGTTCCGGACCGGGAGCATCCCTGGGTGAACACGCCTCCAGAGCGGTTCATCGAATACCTCGACTGGCTTCAAGCGGAGGGCTGCCACTGCATCGCCCTCCGGGACTTGGCGCGCTATGTGGATCCCGGTGACCGTCCGGCGGAACCGTGGGCCATTATTGAGCGACGGAAGGCTCGAAGGTGAGGGGGGCCTTGGTCATTGGCCAGATTGGCCAGTCGCGTCGCCGCAGATCCCCGACCCCAAATCCTATTCCGACTCCGGCTTGGGTTCCGGCAGCCATTGGGTGAGGAGGGCTCCGACCAGGGCGTAGGCGCCGGCCACCACGGCGGCGACCAGGGCGATCTTGACCGGGTCGGGGGGCACCGCCTTGGAGAAGGTGAGGGTGAACCAGGCGGCGGCCGTGCCCAGGACCCGTCCGCCGATGTTCGCGGCGAAGCTCTCGCCGGTGCCGCGCAAATGGACCGGGAACACCCGCGGGATATAGTTCCCCCAGAAGCTGAACTGGGCCACCGTGAGCAGGCCGGTGATGAAGATGCCCAGCTTGATGGTGGAGAGGCTGTCGGCCTGGGTCAGGGACGTCGAGATCCACCAGAAGAACAGGGGCACGAACAGCAAGGCGGGGATTTGAAAACAGCGCAGCAGGGTCCGCCGGCTGACGATGCGCACCGCGAGCACGGCCAGGAGGAACCGGCCCGCCAGGCCTCCGGCTTCCTGGATCTTGGTCACCTTCGCCACCTGGACGTCGCTGGCATTGCCCGCGATCTGCCGCTTCTGGACTGGGGTGGGTTCCGGCCCGCCCGATTCCGCGGCCCTCGTAGCGGCGTTGGTGACCGCCTGTTTGGCGGCGGCGATGATTTGCGGATGCCCCTTCTCGTTGGGCGTTCCGACGGCGGTGGCGCCCAGAATTTGCGGCAACTGCTGGATGGCTCCCAGGGCGATCCCGTAGCTGGCGGCGAACACCAAGGTGGTGACCACGGTGGTGCGTCGGAGTGCGGGACTGAAGAGATCGGAGATCTTCGGACGCCGGAGCTGTCCGGCGGCGCGTTTTTCCGCCCAGGCGGGGGATTCGGGCAGGAACGGCCGGATGAGAATCAGCGGCAGCGCGGGAATCACGCCGGAGATCAGCGTGTAGCGCCAGCCCTCGTGTCCGCCGCCGATGGCGGGCAGCGCCTGGGCAAAGTGCGCGGCCTGCTCGTTCATGAAGGCTACGAGGAAGCCGCCAAAGGAGGAAAAGGCCTGCGTGTAGCCCAGCACACGTTCCCGCTGGACCGGATTGGGAAAGAGCTCAGCCAGCCAGGCCACCGCCGCCACGAACTCGACGCAGATGCCGATGAATACCAGGCAGCGGAGGAAGAGAAGTTGCTGCAGTGAGGTCGCAAACCCCGCCGCAAATGCCGCGAACGCGTACAGCAGGATGCTGAAGGTGAGCACCCGCCGGCGCCCCAGCAGATCGGTGAGATATCCGCCCAGCAGCCCGAAGACGCCGCCGGCAAGCGCCGGGACGAAGAAAAGCGTCCGCGCCCACCGGACATATTCCGGGCCGCCCGGTGCCCAGAGCGCCGCCGCCTCGGGGCGGGCCATGCCGCCCTGCACCAGGCTGTCCACCAGCGGCGCGCTCAGCGCGGCCACGGCCGGTTTCACGATGAGCGGCAGCATCAGCAGCTCGTAGATGTCGAAGGCGAATCCGATCGCCGCGATGATGCAGATCAACCACTCCACCGTGCCCAAACGTTTCGGGGCCGGCACTCCAGCAGAACTCATACGTACGCGTAGGAAATCACCGAGTCCTGGCCCGAAGCAATCGTCGAATGGGCGTGGGGACGGCCCTTGCGTTTGACTCGCAACGTCGGGTTGTCACAGTCCCGGCGCTTTCGCGCCCGCAGGTTGAATGGAACATCCCTACGAGAATCTCTGGTCCCGCGTATCGTTTTGCATTCAGCGGAACGGATTGGCGGAGGTTTTCCTGATTCCCCTGCGCATGGCATTGAGCCCGGTGGTCATTCCGATGCTGCCGCGGCGAGAGTTCGAGTATAGCGGACGGCGGCTCCCGTACTTTTACCATCGCTACAATCTCACCTGGGCCAACGAGCGTGCACTGGAGGTTTCGATCGGGCGGGCCTTCCTGGAGGGCGGCGATCCGGGCCGGGCGCTGGAAATCGGCAATGTGCTGTCCCATTACGGTCCGGTGCGGCACACGGTGCTCGACAAGTTCGAGTCCGCAGCCGGGGTGGTGAATGAGGACATCCTCACCTGGAATCCCGGCCGGACCTTCGATCGCATCCTGTCCATCTCCACCTTTGAACACATCGGTTACGACGACGATGACCGGGATCCCACCGGAGAACGCATCGTGAACGCCATCCAGCGCTGCCGGGGTTTCCTGAGCGGGGGCGGGACACTCCTTCTGACCGCCGCTTCGGGATACAATCCGGCCTTTGACGGGCTCGTGGCGGGGAACCGGTTTCGCGCGGACCGGATGCGGTGCTATCACCGCCGCTCCTGGGGCTGCTGGGAGCCCTGCGACGAGTCGCGGTATCTCGCGACGCGGTACAATCATCCGTACGCCTTCGGCAATGCCCTGGTGGCGGCGGAGTTTTCGTCCCTGGACAGGACGGCGCCGCAATGAACGCCGCCTCGGAATCGTCGCTGGAGGTCCGCCGGCTCAACATCGGCTGCGGACTCGATGTGCGTCCCGGCTGGGTGAATCTCGACATGGTGGACTACGGAGGGAATGCGGTCTGCGACCTGAACCGGTATCCGTGGCCGTTCCCCGAGTCGCATTTCGACGAGATCCTCGCCAGCCATATCCTGGAGCACCTCGCCAACTTCAACGCCGTCATCACCGAGATGTGGCGGGTGGCGAAGCCGGGCGCACTGGTCGTCGTGCGCGTGCCCTTCTTTCTCAGCACGAAGTACTATTCCGAGCCGGACCATCGCATTCCGTTCGGCATCCGGTCCTTCGACAACTATGAGGATTTTTCCGGGCGCCGGCTTCGCTTCTACGAACGATGGAAGCTCGGGCACCGCACCAACTACGGCTCCCCCGCGCGCTTCCGGGTCGAGGAGAAGCGGTTCCACTTCTCCAACTTCGCGGCGCTCCGCTGGCTCAACGCCGTGATCAACCTGGAGCCGGTGCTGTACGAACGCTTCCTGGCCACATGGCTGACACCCGAAGAGGTGTGGTTCCGTCTGCGCGTGAGCAAGTGATTCTGCGGCCATGATCCTGCCCCAGTTGCTTTGGCGGTTCCTTCGCCACCGGGATGATCCGGTATTTTACCGGATGCAGGCCGCGGACGCGATCCGATGGATGGATTCTAAAGGCGTGCCCCAGGGGGCGGCGACCTCGGCGTTGGATCTCGGATGCGGCCACGGAGTCTTCGGCGGGTTGCTCCAATCTCGGGGATGCCGGGTGACCTTTGCCGACGCCTCCAATCTGCTCCTGCCGGCGTATCGCGACGCGCCCTTTTTGGCGGTGGATCTCGACCGGGATCCGCTCGAATCCCTCGGGCGTCACGACCTGGTGGTGTGCTCCAACGTCCTGGAGCACCTGTCCAGTCCGAGGCGGCTTCTGGATGCCGCCGCCGGCCTGCTGCAACCGGACGGTGCGTTATACCTCAGCTGGACGAACTGGCTGTCCCCATGGGGTGGCCACGAGTTCTCCCCCCTGCACTATTTGGGTCCATCCTGGGGACCGCGGCTTTACGATGCCTGGGCGCGGACCCCGCGATTCCATACCCCCGGGGTCAATCTCTTTCCCACCTACATCGGCCGCGTGCTGGGATGGATCCGGGAGACCGGGAAGCTGCGAATTGCCGCCATGGCCCCGCGGTACTACGCCGAGTTTGCCGTGCTCATGCGGATTCCAGGCCTTCGCGAAGTGGCGGCCTGGAACTGCGCGCTTCTTCTGAAACGGGCGTCGGGTTGATCCTCACGCAAAGAACGCAACGGAACGAAGAGCAGGACCGATGCGGTGGTGTTGGATCGGGGAGCACACGCGCCTCGCGTGTTGGTCTTGGAGTCCCCGCCGAGACCCTCGTGAACTGATCTTCACCCCTGGCGTCATTCCCAGTCCCTTTGCGGTCTTCGCGTGAGCCTCACGCAGTGGGCGCAAAGGCCGGAGGGGAATGAAGGGAATGGGCTGGCACTAAGCGCCGGCAGGATGCCTTGCTCCATTCCTCCCTTGCATCCCTTGCGTGAGGCGGGAACAGCGCGGTTCCGCCGCGGTCACAACTTCCCGGCGTTCGAATGCCGGATGTCGCGCGCCTCGTAGAGATAGACGACATCCTCGGCAATGTTCTTGGCGTGATCGGCAATGCGTTCGAGGGCCTTGCTGATGGTCATCAGGTTGAGGCAGCGGGTGATGTTGGCCGGCTGCTCGATCATGAAGCTGGCCAGCTCCCGGTAGAGCTGCTTGTTGAGGGCGTCCACCTCCCGGTCCCGCGGAATGACCGTCCGCGCCGCCGCGGGGTCCCGCGTCACGAAGGCGGCCAGCGCGTCGTTCAGCATCCCCCGAGCCAGCGAGGCCATACGGGGCAGGTCCACGTACGGTTTGAGTTGTGGCTCCTGGCTCAGCTCGATGGAGCGCCGGGCAATGGTCGTCGCCTCGTCGCCGACGCGCTCCAGGTCCCGGGCGATCTTGGAGATCGTGACGATCAGACGGAGCTGCGTGGCCAGGGGAGCCTTGGACAGCAGGCGGATGGCGAGGTCGTCTATTTCCTTCTCCAGTTGATCAATGGCGTCGTCTTCCTCGCGCACCCCGCGGGCCCGGTCGTCGTCGCGCGCCACCAGGGCGTCCATGGCCCGGGCCACCGCGGATTCCGCCCGGCTGGCCATGGCCAGGAGCCGTTCGCGAAGGGTCTGGAGTTCGGAATCGAGCGGAGTCATCGGTGTGGGGGCCGGAAGCGGGCGGTGGATGCCGGCCTGAAACGGTTCGCCCTGTTCCCGCCGGGATGGAACAGGAGCCGGTCCCGGGAGCCGGCGCTTGGTTCCCGGCCGGTCGCTGGAGTATGCTGCGGGTCCACGACGTGATGCTTCAGAATGAAATTGGCCGGCGCCGGACGTTCGCGATCATTTCGCATCCCGACGCCGGCAAGACGACGCTGACGGAGAAACTGCTGCTCTACGGCGGCGCCGTCCAGCTTGCGGGTTCGGTGACCGCCCGGCGCAACCAGCGCGCCACCACCTCCGACTGGATGGAACTGGAGAAGAAGCGGGGCATCTCCATCAGTTCCACCGTCCTCCAATTCGAGTACGACGGCTATTGCATCAACCTGCTCGACACGCCCGGCCACAAGGACTTTTCGGAGGACACCTACCGGGTGCTCACAGCGGTGGACTCGGTGATCATGGTGATTGACGCCGGCAAGGGCGTGGAGGTGCAGACGCGCAAGCTCTTCGAGGTGTGCGCGCGGCGCGGAGTGCCGATCTTCACCTTCATGAACAAGCTGGACCGCCCGGCCCGCGATCCCATCGGTCTGATGGACGAACTGGAGGCCGTGCTGGGCATCCGGTCCGTGGCCATGAACTGGCCGCTGGGCAGCGGAGTGGACTTCCGCGGGGTGTACGACCTTGGCGCGCGCGAGGTTCACCTGTTCGAGCGCGCGGCTGGCGGCAAGCACCGGGCGGCCGTCCGCGTGACGGGCCTGGACGATCCACTGGTCCGCGACGCGCTCGACCCAGGGGTGTATTCCCAGGTCCGGGAGCAGATTGAAATGGTCGAGATGGCCGGGGCGTTCTTCGATCACGGCTTGGTGTTGGCCGGAAAGCTGACTCCCGTGTTCTTCGGATCGGGCGTCAACAACTTCGGCGTCCAGTTGCTGCTCGACAGCTTCCTCCGCCATTCCCCGCCACCGCAAGGCCGCGCCGTGCGGTCCGCGGCCGTCTGACCGTGCCCGGAGCCCGGCTCGACATGGAGGCCGGCGGCCGGCAGGCTGTCCCGGCCGTGACGATCTGGGTGATCAATGGACCGAACCTGAACCAGCTGGGGATTCGCCAGCCGGAAATCTACGGGCGTGCCACGCTGGCGGAGATCGAGGCGCAACTGCGGACCCACGCTGGGGAACTCGGGGTGGGCCTGGAATTCCGCCAGTCCAACCACGAAGGGCAACTGGTGGACTGGATCCAGGAGGCCCGGGAACGGGCTTCGGCCGTGGTGCTGAACGCTGCGGCCTACACCCATACCAGCGTGGCGCTTCGGGATGCCATTGCTTCGGTCGGGATTCCCGTCATTGAGATCCACCTCTCCAACATCCATGCCCGGGAGGAGTTCCGCCACCGCTCCTTGATCGCCCCGGTGTGCCGGGGGCAGATTTGCGGATTCGGCGTGGATTCGTATCGCCTTGGTCTTGAGGCGGCTGTGCATTTGTCCCGGCCAGACCGGTAGTCGGCCTCCGGTGTTCCCGAAAGCTCCGGGTCTCGGGCCCTCCGTGGTTCCAATCCGCCTGCGGCCTCCCGCATTCCACCCCTCGGCCCTCTCGGATGACCCCGGACAAGCCGGACAACCCGCTTGACCGGCCGGGAGGGCCTCCCTAGCCTTTCCACCCTCGTGACCGGAACTGAGCAGAACCACGTGTGGGCGCTGCTCTTTTTGTTTTTCGCCGTCATGCTAACCGTCCAGCCCTTCTGGCTGGCTCAACCCGGGTTTTGCCGTGGATCTCAAAGAGATCAAAGCGATCGTGGATTTGATGAAGAAGAACTCCCTTTCGGAGTTCGAGTTGGAAGAGAAGGACTTCAAGATCAAGCTGAAGCGCCCGACGGCGGCTGGAACGGCCCCGGCAGTCACGCCGGTGGATGACCCTGAGCTGACGGCCTTTGCGCCGCCTTCCCGGATCATCGGTTCCGCACCGGCTCCTGTGGCGCCTTCGGTGGCGTCCCCTGGCGAAGTGGAGATCAAATCGCCGATGATCGGCACCCTGTACCGGGCGCCGTCGCCAGATGCCGAGCCCTACGTGGACGTGGGCACGGAGGTAGGGCCAGAGACGGTCGTGTGCATCATCGAGGCCATGAAGGTGATGAACGAGATCAAGGCGGAGGCCCGGGGGATCATCACGGCGGTCGTCGGGGAGAACGCCAAACCCGTGGAGTTCGGCCAGCCCCTGTTTCGATTGCGTCCGCTCTGATCTCGATTTTTCGGCGCGGCGCCTCCCGCAGGCTGTTCCCGCCCGCCGCTGTTCGCACCTTCCCGTATGTTCGAAAAAGTCCTGGTAGCCAACCGCGGTGAGATCGCGATGCGGATCATCCGCGCGTGCCGCGATCTGAACGTCAAGACGGTGGCCGTCTATTCCAAGGCGGACGCCAGTTCGATGCACGTCCAGGTGGCCGATGAGGCGATCTGCATCGGAGATGGGCCGAGTTCCGACAGCTATCTGCGCATTGACCGCATCATTTCCGCGGCGGAGATCGCGGATGTGGACGCGATCCATCCCGGCTATGGATTCCTGAGCGAGAACGCCCACTTCGCCGACGTCTGCGAGAGTTGCAACATCCGGTTCATCGGACCGCGTTCCGCGGCGATGAACGCCCTGCACGACAAGGCTTCCAGCCGGAACCTGGCGCGCCGCGCCAACGTGCCCACCCCGCCGGGTTCGGAGGGGTTGGTGGAGACGGAGCAGGACGCCATTCACGTGGCCCGAAAGATCGGGTATCCCGTGATGATCAAGGCGGTGGCGGGCGGCGGCGGCCGCGGCATGCGGGCTGCCCACAATGACGTGGCCATGGTGAAGGCCTACCACACCGCGCGCACCGAGGCTGAAAAGGCGTTTGGAAACAGCGGGGTGTACATCGAGAAGTTCATCGAGAACCCGCATCACATCGAGTTCCAGATCCTGGGCGACACCAAGGGCAACCTGATCCACCTGGGCGAGCGGGATTGCTCGATTCAGCGGCGGAACCAAAAGCTCATCGAGGAGACGCCCTCCCCATACCTCGAACGCCGCGAGTTCCGCGGACTGCGCGTCAAGATGGGCAAGGCCGCCCTGAAGATCGCCGAGTTGGCCGGGTACACCAGCGCCGGCACGGTCGAGTTCATCGCCGACGACCAGGGGAACTTCTATTTCCTTGAGGTGAACAAGCGGATCCAGGTCGAGCATCCGATCACAGAGGAGGTCACCGGTGTGGACCTGGTGAAGCAGCAGATTCTGATCGCCGCGGGCGAGAAGCTGGGCATTTCCCAGGGAGATGTGCAGTTGAAAGGCCACGCCATCGAGTGCCGCATCAACGCCGAGAATCCGTTCGACGATTTCCGCCCCAGTCCCGGCCGCATCGAGATGTATTACGCGCCAGGCGGCCCCGGGGTGCGCGTGGACTCCCATGTCTACGCCGGCTACACCATTCCCCCGTACTATGACTCGATGATCGGCAAGCTGATCACCTACGGGAAAGACCGCGCGGAGGCCATGGGGAAGATGAGCCGCGCCTTGGGCGAGTACATGGTGACTGGAATCAAGTCCACCATCCCGTTCGAGCAGGCGATCCTGCAGGATCCCGATTTCCGGCGGGGCCATTACGACACGGGCTTCATTGAGCGGCTGATGAACAGCGCCAAGGTCGAACTCATCCAGGACAACGCCTGAGGGGCTGTCCGCGTGCGATTTCCTCGGATTTCATGGGATTTTCCCTTGCCCTCCGTGTCGGCACCCATTAAACCGCCGGGCATTCCGTCCTCATTCAAGGCCGGTGACAACACAACACATACAGTCTTCATCCATGGCTAAAGCCCTCACCAAATCGCAGATCGCGGCCACCCTTGCGGAGAGCTCCGGTATCACCAAGAAGCAGGCGGTCGCCGTTCTCGAGTCCCTGGCAACCCTCGCCTACAAGAATGCCAAGAACACCTTCACGTTCCCGGGCGTGGGCAAGCTGGTGCTCGTGAACCGCAAGGCGCGCATCGGCCGGAATCCGGCCACCGGCGCCGAGATCAAGATTCCGGCCAAGAAGGTCGTGAAGTTCCGCGTCGCCAAGGCCGCCAAGGACGCGATCCTCGGCGCCAAGTAAGCGGTTCCCTGAGCCGATTCGTTGTTCGATGGCGGCACCCCTGATTCCGGGGTGCCGCTTTCTTTCTCTTGCTGTGAAAGTCGCCGTCGTCGGCTGCGGAGCCCTCGGGAGCTACTACGGCGCTTGCCTCTGCCGCCAGGGCTGCGACACGCATTTCCTGCTGCGCTCTGATTACGAGACCGTTCGGGACCATGGAGTCCTGGTTCGAAGCGATACCGGAGAGTTTCGCGTCCGACCGTGCGCGGCCTCGGCTCCCGCGGACATCGGGCCTTCGGACCTCGTGATCGTGGCGCTGAAGACCACTGCCAACGATCGTTTTTCCGAGTTGTTGCCGCCGCTGCTGGGCCCGGACACGGCGGTGCTCACACTTCAAAACGGGCTGGGCAACGAGGAGGCTCTGGCGGCGGTGGTGACACCCGGGCGTGTGCTGGGCGGCCTGTGTTTCGTGTGCCTCAACCGGGACGCTCCGGGGGTCATCCGGCACATCGCCCACGGACGGATCGTCCTCGGCGAATTCGGGCGTCCGGCAGGGCCGCGGGCCCATGAGATTGCGCGGGTCTTCCGCGACAGCGGCATTCCCTGCGAGGTCACGGACCGGTTGGCGAGAGCCCATTGGGAAAAGCTGATCTGGAACATTCCCTTCAACGGCCTGGGAGTGGCCAGCGCGGCCGGCTGGGAAGCTTGGGAGACGCCAGAGTTGACTGCGGTGGCGGCGCGGCATCCGAATCTGACGACCGACCGTTTGCTGTCGGATCCCCGCTGGGCCTCCTTGGTCCAGGAACTGATGCAGGAGGTCATTGCGGCTGCCTGCGCCCTGGGGCACGAGATTCCCGATGCGCGTGCGGATGAAGAAATCCGCCGCACGCGGGAGATGGGACCCTATCGGGCGTCCACCCTGGTGGACTTCGCCTTGGGTCGTCCGCTGGAGCTGGAAAGTCTTTTCTTCGAGCCGCTGCGCCAGGCGGCCGCCGCCGGTGTGGCGGCTCCTCGTCTGCGCCGCCTTTGCGCCGTGCTGGAAAACCTTGGCGGCCCTGGTGCCATGGCCGCGGCCGCCCGGTAGGCAAACGCAAAACCCGGCGCGCCTCTTGGATTGAATTCCAGCAAACTGAATCCCCCCCCGTTGCGGCCCGTGCGTCCTCCGCGTGAGCCTCACGCCATGGACGCGGAGGGCGCAATGGATCGGGAACGAGGATCCACTCACTCCATCGGCCCGTGCTATCGCCCGGATGTTCCGGCGAGTTCGAGGATGCGGGCGTACTCGGCCTCGGTGAGCGGCGTGACGCTGAGGCGCGACTGGCGGAGAAGCGCCATGCCGCGGGTGGCGGGATCCGCCCTGAGGCGATCCAGGGGCACCGGCGTTTTCAGCGTTTTCACCGGGACCAAGTCCACGCAGGACCAATCGCCTTCGGATGCTGTGGGGTCAGGATACGATTTGCGTTCCACCCGGGCGATGCCGACCACTTCCTTGCCGGTTACGCTGTGGTAGTACAGCACCAAATCCCCGCGCTTCATGGCGCGCAGATTGTTTCGCGCCTGAAAATTTCGCACGCCGGTCCAGGCAGTCCGTCCGTCGGCGAGCAGCGCGGACCACGGATAGGCCTCGGGTTCCTGTTTCACGAGCCAGTAGTGCTTGGACATAGGGAGATCGGGAGAAGGGGGATTGAGAAAAGGGGAAGCCGCCCGCCGCGCGATCATTCGCGGAAGACGCTGAGCAGGATGACGCCCTTGATCTTCCAGAGCAGGGTCATGGTGAGCGCGACAGGGAGCAACAGCACCATGATCAACAGCCAGGGATGGCCGAGTTCCAGCGCCCAGCGCAGTCCCAGGCTCCAGCCCGAGGCCGGCGGAAAGCTCCGCAGTCCGAGCCAGAGCGCGACGCCGGCGGCGAGGACCATCAGGAACCCGGTGTTGAGCCAACTGAAGAACCGGGTCTCCGACCGCAGCGTCTCGTCCGGAAGCATGGCGGCCAGGCGGCGGAGCGCGTCGTTGAGGGAGATCAGGAAGGCGAGTCCGGCAAACACCAGCAGCACCATCCCGCTGCCAAAAAACGATTCCTCCGGAGCCCGGCTCCACCAGACGGGCAGTGGCGAGAGCGCCAGGAGGATCAGCGCCAGCACCAGCGTGCGGTGCAGGGCGCTTTTCCAGATCCGCTCGCGCCGCTGGAAGTGGCCGAGTTCCTCGACTCCGAACACCAGGGCCGCGGCGGCCACGACCGTCGGCACGAAGCCGAACTGCCGCCACGAAATGTCCAGCGCCAGCGCGATGTCGGCCAACAGGACCCCGGGCACCGCCCAGAAGAGCATCAGGAGGCCCCGGACCACCCGGGCCAGCGTGGGAATGACAGGACCGGCCGCCATGGTGCGCAGGTCCGTCAGGCGATGGTGAGGTACGTGTAGTCCTTGAGGCCGCGTTCGTACTCGTCGAGAAGCCGCATGCCCTCGGTGGGCTTCAGCCGGTCGGATTTGATCGCGGCGTCCACCTGCGCCTTCATCTGGCGCTTCAGTTCGCCCTCGTCGTACTGCACGGCCCGCAACGACTCGATGATGGTGTTGCCCTCGATGACCTCCTCCACGTAATAGCCCGCCGGCTCGTCGGGCTCGAGAAAGACATGCACCTCGTTGACCCGGCCGAAGAGATTGTGCAGGTCGCCCATGATGTCCTGATAGGCGCCCATCAGGAAGAAACCGAGCGGATAGGGTTCCTGGGTGTCGCCCTGATGGCGCAGCGCATGGAGCGGCAGGGTGTCCCGCACGTCGCGGAGATCCACGAACTTGTTGATCTGGCCGTCGGAATCGCAGGTGATATCCACCAGCGTACCTTCACAGGTCGGGCGCTCGTCCAGCCGGCTCACCGGCATGATGGGAAACAACTGCCCCAGGGCCCAGTGGTCGAGCAGGGACTGGAACACGCTGAAATTGCAGAGGTACTGGCAACTGAGCGAATCCTCCAACCGCCGGATTTCCTCCGGCACGTAGGCCTGCCCCTTGAAGCTGGCCACCACCTGCTCGCAGATCTCCCAGTACAGCGACTCGATCTTGGCCTTGTCGGCGAGTTCCAGCACGCCGAGCGTGAACATCTGGTGGGCGTCCTCCTTGCGCTCCAGGGCATCATGATACGCCTCCAGCTTGTTCCACCGGGCCAGGTTGTTCCGGATGTCCAGCAGCTCGCGGACGATTTGGTGCTCCTGTTCGCCGTAGGTGAAGTCCAGCGATGGCGGGGTTTTGTCAATCGCCCCGAACACCTCGACGATCAGTACGCTGTGATGGGCGACCAGTGCGCGCCCGCTTTCGCTGACGATGTCCGGATGCGGCACTCCCTCGGCGCGGCAGACGTCGCCGAGGTAATAGACGATGTCGTTGGTGTACTCCTGCAGCGAGTAGTTGGTGGAGCTGTCAAAGGCCGAGCGCGAACCGTCGTAGTCCACCCCCAGGCCGCCCCCCACGTCCACGAACTCGATGGGGAATCCCATCTTGTGCAGCTTGGCGTAGAACCGCGCTGCCTCCTGCACCGCCTTCTTCACGGTCAGGATGTCCGGCACCTGGGATCCGATGTGGAAATGCAGCAGGCGGAAGGCCGGGGACAGGTTTTCCCTCCGGAGCAGGTCGGCGGCGGCCAGGAGTTCTGAGGTGCTCAACCCAAACTTGGCGTTCTCTCCGCCGCTCTCCGCCCACTTGCCGGCGCCCTTGCTCAGCAGGCGGGCGCGGATGCCGATCATCGGCTCGACGCCCATTTGCCGGGAGAGGGAGATGATCTGGCGGAGTTCCTCCAGTTTCTCCACCACCATGATGACCTTCTTGCCCAGCTTGATGCCCTGAAGGGCCAGCTTGATGAAGGCGTTGTCCTTGTATCCGTTGCAGATGATCAGCGAGCCCGGCGGATCCTGCAGCGCCATGCCCGCGTACAGTTCGGGCTTGCTGCCGACCTCGAGTCCGAAGTGGTACGGGCGTCCCGCCTCCAGGATCTCCTCCACCACTTCCCGGAGTTGGTTGACCTTGATCGGAAACACGCCGCGGTACACGCCCTGGTAGTTGAACTCGGCGATGCTGGCGCGGAAGGCCTCGTTGAGCGCCTGCACGCGATGCCGGAGGATGTCCTGGAATCGGATCAATAGCGGGAACTTGAGGCCCCGCCCCTTGGCCTCCTCGATGACATCCACGATGTCCACCTCGACGCCGTTTTGGAGCGGCTTCGCAACGACGTGCCCCTCGGCGTTGATGTCGAAGTAGCCAGCGCCCCAGCGATGGATGTTGTACAGGGCGCGCGCCGAGGCAATGGACCAGGTCTCGGACGAAGACCCCGGCTCGGAATGATCGCTCATCGTTTTTGGATCGGACGCGCGCGACTATAGGAGGGGTCCCGTTGAATTCAACGCGCACGTTTCCCTTCCTCCGTCACCGGGCGCATCTTCGTTCTTTGCGATGCCTGAAAGACCTGGAGACCCCAGCCCGGGGCAGCGCGTTGGGCGCTGCCCCGTCAGGGCCAAAAAATTGAGAGGCGCCCGCCGCCACCGTTGCGGCCTTGGCGTGAGACTCAGCCGGATTCCTGCGGAAGAATGATGGCAAGCGCCAGGGGCCAGGGCCGGGGAAAGATAGGGAATTGGACGCCTCGTCCCTCCGGGGATCCCCACATCTAGCGAGGATGCGAGGCTCGCGGAGGTGGGAAACCCGGGGACACCATGGCGGCCTGAATCAATTCACTCCCATGAGTATCTCCCTCAGCATCCCACAAATCCTGACCCTCTCGCTGGCCTCCTTGGTGTCCATCGCCCAGGCGTCCGAACCCATCGCCCTCTGGGATTTCAACGCCGTCCCGGAATCGTCCGAAGGGACGAATCATCCGCCCGCGGCGTTGGGAGAAGGCCTCGCCAGCGTCCTCGGTGGAACGGGCGTCTCGCTGGCGGCGGGAGATCCGCAGGGCAGCGGGGGGCGGGCGTGGAATACCAGCCGCTATCCGGCCCAAGGCCAGGCGGCCGGCACTGGGGGAGTGCGTTTTGAAGCGTCCACCGCGGGCTGGACGAACCTTCATCTGACCTTCCGCCACCGGGCTTCGGCGCGTGCGGCGGCCCACGGGCGCATCCGTGTCTCTGCGGACGGACTCCACTTCCAAGACGCCGGCGCGTTCGAGGTTCCCGGCCCGGATCAGTGGCATGCCGTGACGGTGGCGTTGGAGACGGTGCCCCAGGCGTCCGACAACACGGCGTTCGCCTTGGAGATCGTGTCTGATTTCGCCCCGGAGACCAACCGGTACGCCGCCGCCGGGCCGTCCAGCACCTACTCGACGGCCGGAACATGGCGCTTTGACGATGTCGAGCTTCGCGGAGATGCCTTGGCCCTCCCGTCCGGGCCGCCGCGAATCGTCGCGCCACCTTCCGGAGAAACGGTGTCTGCGGGCGCGGCGCTGCATCTCGGGGTCGGCGCATCGGGGGCGCCGCCGCTGGCGTACCAATGGCAACGCGATGGGGAGGACCTCCCGGGCGAGACCGGAGCTCGATTGTCGCGGAACCCGGTCGCCTTGGAGGACGCGGGACGCTACCGCGTGCGCGTCTTCAATGATTGGGGGGAAGCCGTGAGTGACGAAGCCGTTGTCGAGGTCATCGCGCCTCCGCCGCGCTATCTTTCGTTCGATTGCGCTTCGTTGCGGTCGCGCCTCAGCGTGCCGGACCTGGAATGGCCGGCACTGGATTCCCTCGTGCGAGTGGAGGGTGTCGTGATCACCCACGCCAGCCTGGCGGCGGCCGGGGACCTCCAATTTTTCATTCAGGACGCCACCGGAGGCCTGGCGGTCCTGTGGCGGAATTCCGATGCCGGCGCGCTGCCTCCGGCGGGATCACGGGTGGAGGTCATCGGACCGGTGCGGCAATCCAATGGCCTGCTCCAGATCGTGCCCCTGGCCGGCGATGCGCAACATGAAGTTCGCGTGCTCGAATCGGAGGTGCCGCTGCCGGAGCCGGTGGTCTTCGATTGGGACTGGCTGCGGGATCCGGCCAAGCTGGAATCCCTCGAGGGGCGCCGCGTGCGGGTTCCGGGCGTCACGCTCGACACCCGGACTCCCTTGTTTCCCGACCGCGGCACCAGTCTGACCCTGAGATCGGCGCCCATCGGCAATTCGCTGACGTTGCGCGTGGATGGCGACTCAAACACCGCCCGCGTGGATCTAGCAGGCCAGCCCAAACCCGAAGGGCCGTTTTCGGTTACCGGCGTCTGGACCCAGAGCGATTCCTCCAAGCCGTACACGGCGGGCTACCAGATTCTTCCGACGCGGTATGCAGACCTGATTTTGGATGGGCGTCCACCCTCGGTGGACTGGCAGGCAATCCTGGGGCGTCCGGACGGCGCGTCCACCAACACGTTTGCCGATCAGGTTCTGCGCCCCGGGGAATTCCTTCGGATCCTGGCGACGTTCTCCGACGATCAGGGACCGATCTCGCCCGGGACCACGGCTTCGCTGCCGGCGGATGTTCGCGTGAACTGGTCGGGAGATTCCATTGCCGGCGACGGACGATACCAGCGAAGCGCCGAGGTGTTCCTCACCGCCTCGGAGGCGCACGCCGGGACGCTCCAACGGGTCGTACTGACGGCGGTGGGGGTGGCGGCGGAGCTCCGGATTTCCTGGACGGTCTCTGTTCCCACGGCCGAAGAGCGGCAGGTGGTCATCGCCGAGTTTCTCGCCAATCCGGTCTCGCGGCCCGACTCACCGGCCTTCAATCCGATGCACCGCCTCGACTGGCCGCCGGCTGCCGATTCCGCACTCTCCAGCCGACTGACTTCCTGGGACGAATTCGTTGAACTGGTCAATCTTGGGCCCAGGCCGGTTTCGCTCGCCGGCTGGACCTTGGGCGATGCGACCCGCATTCGCGCCTGGGTGGATCCCGTCCATCCGGACAACGTTCGTCCGCCCGGCAGTGCGCTGGTGCTGTATGGCGGCCCGCCGGACAGCCACCCCCCGCGGCTCCCATGTCCGTCCATTCCGGCAACGCTCCCCGGGGGCGCGCCGGCAGGCAGTGAAGGGCTCGGGCTCAACAATACCTCCGACATCATCGAGCTTCGAAATGCGTCCGGTCATCTCGTCGAACGTGTCGCGTACGGCACGCGGCAACTGGCGCCCGATGCCTCGGTGGCGCGCTGGCCGTTTCCGGACGGGGGATGGTCCGGGCATCCGGCGACCCCGTCGGGAGCCACCACCTCGCCCGGATTGAGCGTGCTGGGCGTGGCCTGGGAGGAAACATTGCTGCCCAAGACGCTCCAACTTCAGGCGCGGCGGGAGGCGGGATATTTGCACCTGCAATGGAATGCGCTTGCCGAAGCTTCCTACACTCTCTGGTGGTCCGGAGACGCGGGTCGCACCTGGACTCCATTGGCCGCGGACCTCCAGGACGCCCTGGCAACCATCGAGGAACCGGAGTCGTTCCAATGGTTCCGGGTGACATCGCCTTGAGCACAACCATGCGGCTGATTTTTTGGGAGCGCACGCGCCTCGCGTGCAGGCCCGTGCGTCCACGCCCGGCCAGTGCGCGCCACGACGATTCAGATCAACCGCGAATGGACGTGAGCAGGAGGGGGTGTCAAACCGGCTTCGGAGGACGTCGGGCGGCCTCACCGTCCGCCAGGCGGACGCCAGCCGGGTGACAAATTTTCCATCGTTCTCGATGCGGCTTCCTCCTCTGAAATTCGCGTTCCTTGGCGTCCATTCGCGGTTCTCTTTTGTAGCGATCCGGGCAAGTGTCCTTCTCCCTCGGGATCCCAACCATGAAACGAACAGATACGAGCTGCGCCTCAACACCTTCCCTTCTGGTACTGTCGGGGGCCGGACTTTCCGCGGAATCCGGCGTGGCCACTTTTCGAGGGACTGGCGGCCTTTGGGAAGGGCATCGTATCGAGGAGGTGGCCAGTCCGGAAGCCTTCGAGCGGCAACCCGAACTCGTGCATCGTTTTTACAACCTGCGCCGGGCCGCCTTGAAAAGGGTCCGGCCCAACGCGGCGCATGAGGCCCTGGTCCGGCTGGAACGCGAATGGTCGGGGCCTTTTCTGCACGTGACCCAGAATGTGGATGATCTGAATGAGCGCGCTGGCGCCCGGCGGCTTCTACATCTGCACGGGCAGTTGCTGGAGATCCGCTGCGTCGCCTGCGGAGGCGTTGGGCCCTGGGAGTGCGACCTGGAGATTCAGACGACGTGTCCGAACTGTCGCCGCACCGGCGTGCTGCGTCCGAACATCGTGTGGTTCGGAGAAACGCCCTTGCATCTGGACGCCATCTTTGAGGCGTTGACGGAGGTTGGGATCTTCCTGTGCGTGGGCACCAGCGGGGTTGTATACCCGGCCGCCGGGTTTGCGCGGACCGCCGCGGAGAACGGTTGCCGGCGGTTGATCGAGGTCAACCTCGAATCCACCGGAATCAGTTCCGATTTCACCGAGCGACGCCACGGTCCCGCGACGGTCGAAGTGCCGCGGTTGGTGGAGGAATTGTTGGGCTAGGCCATCAATTGGAACGGGTGGGATCGCCTGTTGCGGCCCCTGATCAAATCCAGACTCCGCGCGGAAGGGAACCCCGGGGGCGAGATCGAAAGCAGCGCAGAAGCATCCGCAAGGACGGAATTCGTGGCTGCCTGGCAAGGGGAGCGGCGTGGTGGGCGCGAAACTAAGTCTATGGGATCGGCGCCACGCCAGCCCTGCCGATTTGTCGGCCGTGGAAGGAAAGGGAACAAAGTGCCGGTCATTTGGCCCCCAAGTTGACGGGGGACGAAACCGCTATGGACTACCGGGGCACGGTCCCCCCGCTTTTCCTTCGATGTTGGAGAATCTGGACACGGATTTCGGTCGTGTCACTCCGAAACCCCCGGCGGATCTACTCAGACTCGAATGCCGCACCCTGGCTGTCGCCCGTTTATTTCTCTGATGGCGATTCTTTGTAAGTTTCTGATTATCAATGGAGCGGGTGAAGGGAATCGAACCCTCGTCTCAGGCTTGGGAAGCCCACGTTCTACCATTGAACCACACCCGCGCGGCGCAACGGGGAGGAGATAGCGGGTTTTCCTGCCGGATCGCAATGCCGGAGTTGGCGGGATCCTTCATTCGGACACTTTTCAGTTTGGGCGAGGAAGGGGATCGGAGGATGGAATCCAGGCATCAACCCCAGGCGAGGCGCTCTTGGATCCGCTCGTTCGCCAGCGAGTGATCTGCGCCCGTGGACTTCGGAGTCGGATTCTCCGCGACGGATTTTCGGTGGGGACGTGACGGACCGTTGTGTCCGCCTCCTTCCTCCTGCGTTGCGCCTTCCAGGTCAGTCAGTCGGCGGAGAATCCTGGGGTCCGCGATCTGCGGACCTTCGGGGTGGGCGGGCCGAGTGTCTCGGCAATGGCCGCGTGAAGGGTACCGACGATGATCCGGATTTGACGCGGGGTCGTGCAGTAGGGGGGCATCAGGACGACCACATTGCCGATGGCACGGGTGAGCACGCCGCGACGGGCCATGGCGCTGCAGACTCGAATCCCGGCCTGTTCGCGGAGATCGAACGGCGTTCGCTGCGTCCAGTCGCGAACTAGTTCAATTCCGACAGCGGAGCCGTTCCTCCGAATATCACCCACCCAGGGAAGGCTCCAGAGGGCGGCCAGTTCGGTGTCGAACGCGGCCTGCAGCTGGGCGCGAGCCTGCAGTGACGGGCGCGATTCCAGGAGGTCGAGGCTCGCCAGCGCCGCGGCGGCGCCGAGCGGATTGGCGGTGAAGCTGTGTCCGTGGAAGAAGGTCTTGAATTCCGAATAGTCGCCCAGGAAGGCGTCGAAGACTGATTGGGTGGTGAGGGTGGCGGCCATGGGAAGGTAGCCGCCGGTGAGTCCCTTGGCGATGCATAGGAAGTCCGGTTGCACGCCTTCCTGATGGCTGGCAAAAAAGAAGGGAGCCTTGGCGGGGTCCGGCGCCGCGGGGACCTCGCAGGCGCGCCCGAGACCGGACAACACTTCGTCGGCGATCAGGAGCGCACGGTGCTCCCGGGCCAAGTCGGCCACCTGGCGCAGCCAACCCCGGGGCTGGGGAATCATTCCCGCGGCGCCTTGCATGCCGGGCTCCATGACAAAGGCGGAGTAGGGCGTCCCCCGTTTGCGGGCCGACTCCAGGCGCCGCGCCACGGCGTCCACACATTCCCACCGGCATCGTCGCGTCGTCCGGGCGTCGGCGCGTTCCGGCGCGGCGCGGTTGTAAGGACACCGGTAACAGTAGGGCGCCATGACCGCGTCCGAACGGAACAGGAGGCCCGAGTATGCGCGATGGAACAGGTCCACGTGTCCCAGGGACACCGCGCCGATGGTGTCGCCGTGGTAGGCGCCCTCCAGGCCGAGGAAGCGCGGACGGTGCCGTGGTCCCCGGGCTCTCCTGCAGACTTCGTAAGCCTGCTTGAGCGCGACTTCCAGCGCGGTGGAGCCGTCGTCGGAGAAGAAGACCTTGCTGAGCCGGGGACCGGGAGCCGGACGCGGGTTCGCGATGCGGACGAGTCGTTCGGCGAGATGGCTCGCCGGTTCATTGGCGAATCCCAGCGCCGAAACGTGGGCCACCTTCGAGAGTTGGCGACGAATGGCGGCGTTGATGCGCGGGTGGCCGTGCCCGTGCAGGTTGGTCCAGATGGAGGCGTTGGCGTCGAGGTACTCCCGTCCATGGATGTCCCGGAGCATCGCACCCCGGCCGGCGACGAGGATGCAGGGTTCCTCCTTCAGCCAGTCCTGCATCTGCGTGAAGGGATGCCAGACGTGGCGATGATCGAGGCGGGCGACAGGGTGCATGGCCGGAATCAGTGGCCGCGGACGCAGGCGCGGAGCGATTGGGTGAGCCGTGCGATGTCCTCGGCGGTGTGCGAAGCCGTGATGCTGACCCGGAGGCGCGCTTGCCCCCGGGCCACGGTCGGATATCGGATCGCCGGAACGAAGATCCCCGCATCCTCCAGCAGCCGCCGGGAAAGATCGAGCGACGCCGCCTCCGAGCCCACCCTTACGGGAACGATGGCGCTGTCCGCCCGCCTCTCCACCTCATCACCGGCAAACTGGTGGATTCGCGACCACGCCATCTGGCGGCGTTCGGCGCCTTCGGGGCTGCGGACGCACCGGATGGCGGCAAGCGCCGCGCCAGCCGCCGCGGGCACCGGCGCGGTAGAAAACAGAAAGCTGCGGGAGGCGCCGACGAGGTGATCCACCAGGGTGCGCGATCCGCACACGTAGCCCCCTGCCGAGCCCAGCGCCTTCCCCAGTGTGCCCATTTGAATCTCGATCCGTCCGGACAGCCCAAGGGCTTCGGCCAAACCGCTTCGCCGATCGCCAAAGAGCCCGACGGCGTGTGCTTCGTCCAGCATCAGCCAGGCGTCATGCTGCTCTTTGAGATCCACGATCCCGGCGAGCGGCGCCTGGTCGCCGTCCATTGAAAACACGCTCTCGGTCACGATCAGGATCCGCGGGTTTCCGGGGCGTGACCGCGCCCAGCGCAACAGCGATTCCAGGTGGTTCAGATCGTTGTGACGGCAGACCCGAACGGTGGCGCCGCTCAGCCGGGCGGCATCCACGCAGCAGGCGTGCACCCGGCGGTCAAGGATGACGACGTCGCGGGAATTCACGAGCGCCGGGAGGACTCCCAGGGCGGTGGCATATCCGCTGCCAAAGCTGAGCGCCGCCGCAGAGTCCTTCCAATCGGCCAGTGCCTCCTCGAGCTCTTGGTGGGGCTTGAGCGAGCCGGTGATCAGCCGCGAGGCGGCGCTGCCGGCGCCATAGTCGCGCGCTGCCTGAATGGCGCCTTCCACCACTCCGGGATGAGTGGCCAGGCCCAGGTAGTCGTTCGAAGCGAACTGGAGCACCGTCCGGCCTTCCAGGACGATTTCGCGGCCGGGCGGCGACTCCACGGTCCGCAGGCGGCGCCGCAGCGCGGCCGAGTCCTGTTGGGACAGACGGGCGCTCAGATCAGCCTCCAGCGACGGCAACGACATGGCGACCATTGGGCTGGAGACCGGCCGGAGACCGCAACGGAAATACCGGAACGGGCTGGAAGTGGACGGATTCCGTTCGCCGTTCGGAGTCTCGCCTTCAGGCGATTGCACCCCGGCCAGCGACGGTGCGTCAGGGATCACTCGATGGTTCGACTGCGGATGGCACGAGGCTGGCTGAAGCCGGGACTCCTAACGACAGCGACAAAATGCCTGGCCGATTCGTCCACTCCGCTCTTGGCGCGGATCGCGCTTCGCATCAACGTCCGGGCATGGCGTTTGAAGGCACCGATTTCGTGGACACGGACTACAGCGGTCCGCGGACTTCCCCGCCGCCCGGCCGCGCCCCGACCCGTGAGGAATTGGACGCACAACTGACCGGCGCCCAGCAGCAGTTGGCCAAGCTTCGGGAGGCTCAGGAACAGTTGGAGCGGACTCGGGCGGCGGTGGAGGAGACGCGCCGGCGCCACGCGAATTTCACCGCCGGCCGCGGCGAGACGCTGCAATCGCTGACCCGCGGCATCGGCCTTTTGGAGAAGGCGGAGCAGGACGCCCGCCGGGATACCGAGCAACTGGCGCGAACGTTGGAGGGCTTGCGCGCGGCGTTGGGCGAGGTGGAGCGGCTCAATGAGCAGTTATGGACCTCGGAGACGTGGGAACAGGAACTCACCCGGGCGCTGACCACGATCGAGAATGCCCGCCTCGAGTACCAATCGGCTTCCCGCAAGTGGCTCGTGCTGGAGGGAAAGACTGCGGGACACACCGCGACGCCGTCCGGGAGTTCGGCGGCGCCGTGGAATTCGCTCCCGCTCGGGCAACTGTTCCGCCTCGGGCTGGCCCTCACTTGGCCCGTGGTCCTGGCCATGATCCTCCTGGCGGGCTCGGTGCTTTGGGTGGCACTGAAGCGATAGGAAACCGGCGTTCGATCCGGCCTTGAGGGTGAAGGCCGGATGCCGTTGCTCCGTCTTTCCCAACCGTCCATGTGGGGGATCTTCAAGAAACCGGTGGATCCGCTGAAGGCTCGCGAGCGCGAGTTGGAACGGGAGTTGGCGCGCCTGAAGCACGAGGTGGAGCGCCTGGCCCGGGAGGATCCCATGCCGGCCGAGGCCGACCGGAATGGAGTCGAGCCCGCCGCCCCGGCAGTGGGGCCCCGGACTTCAATGCGCCCCGTTCCTCCCGCTCCGCCCGCGCGAGTGACTCCACAGGAATCCGATCCGGCGCCGTTCCCCGAGATGGATGTCCGCAAATACGACGTGGGCGCGGCGTGGCGGCGCCTGATCAGCCACCTGCGGGGACCCACAGCCAACAATCCCAGGATGGCACGCATGCTCGCGGCCGGCAGCATCCACGGCCTGCGCCCGCTGCGCTATGAGCGGCGCGTGGCCAGAAACCGGTTCATTGCGCTCTTTGTCATCCTGCTCGTGATCCTTTGGGGTTTGGGCTATACTTATCTCCGCAATCGCTAACGGACCGTGTTTCAAAGCAAATTTCCCCAATCGGGAATTGACTTTGCGAGGGCGGTTCTTAGGCTTTTCACGCGAAACGGGGTTTTTGCCTTTGTTCCTCCTGAGCCCGGTGGCGATTCGGTCGCCACCGGGTTTTTCATTGCGAAGGCGCCAGGTAACGGACAATGCGCGCGGCCGTGGCGGCCGGATCTTCTTGGGGATTCACCGGGATCCATTCGAGGTCCAGTTGCCCCCGAAACCAGGTGAGCTGTCGCTTGGCGAACTGACGGGTCCGAGTCTTCACGGATTCCCGGGTTTCGATGATTCCGCGCTGTCCCTCCAAATGCTCCAGCACCTGGCGGTAACCGATCGCCTGACTGGCGGTGCGATTGGAGGAGAGTCCCATGGGGAGAAGCGTTCGCACTTCGTCCACTAGGCCGGCCCGGAACATAGCATCCACCCGGGCATCCATCCGCGTCACCAAGTCCGTCCGGTCACGGAGCAGTCCAAAGCTTCGACCCGCCAATGCCGGCGCCCGATCCGGCCAGCGGGCCCGTTGTTCGGAGAAGGGGCGTCCCGTGAGGCGGATCACCTCCACCGCTCGCACCAGCCGCCGGTGGTTTTGAAGGTCAATCTCGTCCAGCGTCACGGGATCGCGCCGCGCGAGTTCCTCCAGGAGCGCCGCAGTCGGCATAGATTCGATCTGAGTGCGAAGCGCCGGGTCCGGAGGTGGCGCGTCCCCCAGACCGCCAAGCCAGGCGTTGAAATACAGTCCGGTGCCCCCGCACAGGATGGCCACGCGGCCACGGGACTGGATCTGCCCGACCACGGCGTTGGCCATCGCAACGAAGCGGGCGGCGTCGAAGGACTCGGACAGATCCACCACGTCCACACCGTGATGCGGCACCCGCGAGCGTTCCTCTGGGGAGGGCTTGGCCGTGCCGATGTCCAGTCCCCGATACACCTGCATGGAGTCCACGGACACAATCTCCCCGTCCAGCAGCGCCGCCAGTTCCAAAGCCACTGCGGACTTGCCAGTGGCGGTGGGACCCGCGAGCAGGACCGGCGGGCGCGCAGCGCGCGGCGAGGTGGCCGGAGCCAGAGCTGGGGAACCGCTCATGACGATTTTCCAGCGGACGCTGGCGAGCGGCGCGGATCATTTTGCCAGGATAGGAGAATGAGCAGTCCGACACCCGTGCAAATGGCCGTGTCGGCGAGGTTGAACGCGGGAAACCCCACCTCGCCGCCCCCGCGGGGTTCGAGGTAGAATCGGATGAAGTCAATCACGTGATTCCGGCTGGGCAGAAGGCGGTCCAGCAGGTTACCGGCAATCCCCCCGAATAGGAGTCCGAGCGCCATCTGTCCCCACAGCCGATGAGCCTCGAAATGCCGCCGGAAAATCCAAAGCGCCGCCATCGCCATCGCCGAGACGCCGGCGAGGATGCCGTTGTTGTGCCGGAACAGGCTCCAGGCCGCTCCGGTATTGCCCCAATGCACCAGCTTGAAAAATCCCGGCACCAGCACCCGTTCCTCCTGGAATCCAAGATAGCGCAGCACCAGATACTTGGTGATCTGGTCGGCGACAAAGATAGCCAGGGCCAGGAGCCCGATGCGCTGGTTGGCGGTGAGGGATCGGAAGCCTTCGATCATGCGACGGAGCCAGGGTAACGTTCCGCCGGACCGGCGGGCAGCGGATTTTGCATCCATCGGATGTCCATCCCCAAAAGTGGAATGCACTCCGCCGGCGCTGCGCTTCGTGCATGACTCCGCCGCGGTCTCGGCCGCATGCTCGGACATGCTCACCCTCCTCACGTGGTTTCGGAATCAGTCCGTGCTGGTCCCCATGGGAATCCTATGGCTGGGGATCGCGCCCGGACCCCGGGCGCAGCCTCTCGAAGGAACGGAACCGCTGGAGGGGACTCCCGATCGCGCGGCGGAGATGGTGGACGGGCTCCGGCGTTACCTGGATCGTGAGACTGCGGCGTCGGCCGCCGCCAGAGACTCCCTGCGGTCCGGGGTGCTCGGGGATCCGGAGCGCCTTGCGTCCGCGCGGTCCCGCCTCGTCTCTGTTCTCGGATTGGATGACCCGCGTGACAACCGGACGGCGGCGGTGTTGCGCACCGCGGTTTCCGTAACTTCCGGCACCCCGGAAAATGGACCCGCCGGACGTGGAAAGGGGTTCCGTGCCTATTCGGTGACTTGGTCGGTGTTCCGGGGCATCGAGGGCGAGGGCTTGCTCCTCACATCGGAGCGGGAGGTGGTGGCGGACGTGGTGGCGATTCCCGATTGCGAGGTTTCGCCCGAGCAACTGGCGGGCTTCGCTCCGGGCCTTCCCCCGGAGGAGCAGCTGGCCCGGCGCTGCGCCGAGGCGGGATGCCGGGTGCTGGTGCCGGCATTGATTGGACGCCAGGCGTCCTTTGGCGGGAATCCCGGCGTGCGGCCGGTGAAGCACAGTCCGCGGGAGACCCTGTGGCGGGCCGGCTACGAAATGGGGCACACCCCAGTGACTTACGACGTGCAGCGAATCCTGGCGGCCGCGGACTGGATGCTGCAGAGCCGTCCGTCCGGATCCCGCGCGCCCCTGGGCATCGCGGGGCACGGCGAGGGCGGGCGCCTGGCGTTGTATGCCGCGGCCGTGGATTCGCGGTTTGCCGGCGCCTGGATCAGCGGCGCCTTCGGACCGCGCGAGTCGCTTTGGGACGAACCCATTGACCGCAACCTGTTCGGGCTCTTGAAAGAGTTCGGCGATGCCGAAGTCGCGGCCCTGGTGGCCCCGCGTCCGCTATGGATCGAGACGGGAAGATATCCGGAAATCGTCCTGACCGACGCCAATGGCGGCGCGCCAGGGCGCTTGGGACGTCCGGACTCCACGGCGCTGGCGGGAGAGGTCGCGCGTTGGCGTCGGTTGGCGTCGGTGCCGGAGGACCGATGGATCCCCGGCTCCCCGTTCCGGTATGGCGAGGGATTGGGACAGTTTCTCAGCGCCCTGACCGGAGTCTCGGAAGCGCCCGATCCGGGATCCGCAGTGGAACCCGCGCCGGGCCGCCTCGATGCCGACCCTTCGGACCGGATGCTCCGATTGCACCGCCAGACGCTGGAGGACACCCAATGGTTGATGCGCGAAGGGGAATATGCCCGCCGCGAGTTTTGGAAGCGGGCGGACACCAAGGACGTTGCCGCATTCACCAATTCGACTGCCGCGTACCGCGATTGGTTCCGCACTGGGGTCATTGGCGTGATTCCCAAGGCCTCGGTTCCGGCACGCCCGCGGACCCGGTGGCTGGGGGAGACCAACGGCGTTCGCCGCTATGAAGTCCTGCTGGATGTGCATCCCGACGTCTTCGCCTACGGCATCCTCTGCGTGCCGGCCGACCTGAAGCCGGGCGAGCGACGTCCCGCGGTAGTGTGCCAGCACGGGCTGGAGGGGCGTCCCTCCGACATCTCCGATCCGGCGGTGGCCAGTCCCTTCTACCACCAGTACGGACTGCGCCTCGCCGAGCGGGGATTCGTCACCTTCGCGCCGCAGAATCCCTACATCGGCGGCACCCGGTTCCGCCAGGTGCTGCGCCAGGCGCAGCCGTTGGGACTGACCCTGTGGTCGTTTGTGGTGCGCCAGCACGAGGTGCTGACCGACTGGCTCGCGGCGCAGCCGTTCGTGGATCCCGAACGGATCGCCTTCTACGGGTTGAGCTACGGCGGCAAAACGGCGATGCGGGTGCCGGTGCTGGTGGACCGGTACTGCCTCAGCATCTGCTCGGCGGACTACAACGAGTGGATCTGGAAGAACGTGTCCTCCCGCTCGCCGTACAGCTATCTCTGGACCGGCGAATACGACATGCCGGAGTGGAACCTCGGCAACACCTTCAACTACGCGGAGATGTCCTGGCTGATCCTGCCGCGTCCGTTCATGGTGGAGCGCGGCCATGACGATGGTGTGGCACCGGACGAATGGGTGGCCTACGAGTTTGCGAAGACGCGGCGCCAATACGTGAAGCTGGGCCTTGCCGACCGGACGGAAATCGAGTTTTTCGATGGGCCGCATTCCATCCACGGCGTGGGCACGTTCGATTTCCTCCACCGTCACCTGCGCTGGCCGAAGCGATGAATCACCATGAGCCCGACGGGGCGCATCTCAGTTTTTTGACTGCACCGGCACGATGGCGCTTTGGATTCACGCTGATTGAAAGCGAGACACGGATTTCACGGAGGGACACGGATGAAGACAGGGAGGGTCCCTTTCCTCTCCGTAAGAATCCGTGAAATCCGTGTCCAGATCCCGCAGTCCCCAAAAAGGTGAGATGCGTCCAACCCGATGTTGCCCGATTGACCCGGCGGGCCGCTCCGGTCGAAGCTGGGTCATGCGATTTCCCCAATGGCTTCTTCTGGGCAGCTTCCTGGCCTCCCAGGCCCTGGATGCGGCGGAGACTGGCGCTCCGCTGCGGGCGCTGCTGATCACCGGCGGTTGCTGCCACAACTATCCCTTCCAGAGCGCGCAGTTGACCAATGCGGTGGCGCGCCATGCCCGGGTGGACTGGACCGTGATCCTCGAAGGCGGCACCGGCACCCGCGCGGAGATTCCCCTCTACTCGCGTCCGGATTGGGCGCGCGGATACGACGTGGTGGTGCACAACGAGTGTTTCGCCGACACCACCTCGCCGGAGTACATCCGCCGGATCACCAGCGCGCATCACGCCGGCGTGCCTGCCGTGGTCATTCACTGCGCGATGCACACCTACCGCGCCACCGACATCCAGGACTGGCGCGAATTCCTCGGCGTGACCAGCCGCCACCATGAGCACATGAGCCGGTATCCGGTGAAGAAGGTCCTGCCGGAGCATCCGATCCTCAAGGACATGCCGGCCGCCTGGGTGACCCCCATGGACGAACTCTACGTCATCGAAAAGGTCTGGGGAGACACGCAACCCCTGGCCACGTCCGCCAGCGAGAAGGACGGCAAGGTGTATCCCGTCGCCTGGACTCACACCTACGGTTCCGCCCGAGTCTTCGGCACGACTTACGGCCACTCCGACGACACCTTCCGGGATCCGGTGTTCCTGAACTACGTGAGCCGCGGACTGCTCTGGGCGGCCGGGCGGTTGGAGGACTAGGGCGGATCAGGCCAGCGGGGCGCGTTCCCGATGCCACGGCGTGCTCTGCTCGAAGGCGTGGGCGATGCGCAGGACCGTCTCCTCGCCGAACGGCTTGCCCAGAATCTGGAGTCCGATGGGCAGTCGCGGGACGCCGGTGCCATTTGCAGCCTCGGTGAATCCGCACGGGATGGTGATGCCGCAGTTGCCGGCGAGATTGCAGGAGATGGTGAAGACGTCGCTCAGGTACATCTGCAGCGGATCGTCCGCCTTCTCCCCGATTCGAAACGCCGGCGTGGGCGTGGTCGGCGAGACAATGGCGTCCACCTGTTCGAAGGCCTTGAGGAAGTCGTTTCGAATCAGCGTGCGCACCTTTTGGGCGCGCAGATAGAAGGCGTCGTAGTAGCCGGAACTCAGCACGTAGGTCCCGAGAATGACTCGCCGCTTGACCTCGGAACCGAACCCCGCCCCGCGTGTCCGAGAGTTCAACTCCTCCGGATCGCGCCCGTCCACGCGCAGCCCGTACCGCACGCCGTCAAAGCGTGCCAGGTTCGCCGATGCCTCGGCCGGGGCGATGATGTAGTAGGTCGCCGCGGCATAGTCGCTGTGCGGCAGGGAGACCTCCACCGGTTCGGCCCCCAGCGACTGCAATTGCCGGACAGCGGCGTGTACCGCGGCCTCCACGGCGGGATCCACGCCGTTTGATTGGAACTCCTTGACCAGGCCGATGCGGAGTCCCTTGAGATCCCGGTTTCCGCCCAGGCCTCGGGAGTAGTCCGGCACCTCTTTCGGCACGCTGGAGGAGTCCCGCGGGTCATGTCCCGCGATCGCGCCCAGGAGCCGGGCGGCGTCTTCCACGGTTTTGGCGAACGGGCCCACCTGGTCCAGCGAACTGGCGAAGGCGACGAGTCCGTAGCGCGACACGAGTCCATAAGTGGGCTTGAGCCCCACCACGCCGCAGAGGGCTGCTGGCTGCCGGATGGACCCGCCGGTGTCGGAGCCCAGGCTGGCGAAGCACTCGTTGGCCGCCACCGCGGCCGCACAGCCCCCGGAGGAGCCGCCGGGAATCCGCGTCGGGTCCCAGGGGTTGGTCGTGGTCCACAGGGCAGAATTTTCGGTTGAACTGCCCATGGCGAACTCGTCCATGTTCAGCCGTCCAAACACCACCGCCCCCGCCGCCTTCAGCCGCGACACCACCGTGGCGTCGTACGGGGAGAGGAATCCCTTGAGGATTTTCGAGCTGCACGTGCAGGGCTGGCCGCGATGGCAGAGCACGTCCTTGAGCGCGACCGGCACGCCGAGCAGGGGCTTCTCCGCGTGGGTCACGCCGGCGGCCAACTGCCGGTCCGCCTCGTCGGCCTGCGCCTCGGCGTCCGCCACGTCGTAGCTGACAAAGGCGCGCACAGTGCCGTCCACCTGGGCGATCTGGTCGAAACAGGCCTGGAGGCCTTCGCGCGCGGAGCATTCGCGCCGGGCAAATCGGCCGGTCAATTCGGCGATGGAAAGTTGGCGGAGCATCGGAACCGGCAGGGACGATCCCGAAATCCGCCAGGAGGGGAAAGCAGGAAGGAGGATTTGAACCCGGACGAGGCCCTGAGGGGGCCTCACGCAATGGGCGCGGAGGACGCAAAGGACGGCGGCAGAATCAGGGCTGGCCGAAGAAATTGAGATCCTTGATGGGAAGGCAACGGACCTTTCTTAGCCGAAACCTGCGGCAGGATTTCCTGGGGAGCACACGCGCCTCGCGTGTTGGCCGGGGGCAGATGGAACTGGAGGGACGACGGTTCGCTTCGCGAACAGCCTTCGCCCCGGCCGCGGCGCGCAACCCCGAACGAAACGGTGACTCATCCACACGCACCTGGCGCGCCGGGTCCCGGACCGGACCGCGATACGATCCGCCGCGCCAGAGAGGTGCAGGGCTTCTCGACCCAGCGATGGAAGATCCAGGCCAGCGGCAGGCTGCAGAAGGTGGCTGCAGCGGCACTGATCACCGAGGTGAAAAACGGGTCGCTGAGGCCCTGCGCGTTGAGTGCGCGGACGATGCGCGGCGACAGGTAAAAGACCGGAAGCAGGTGGATCAGATACAGGGAGAAGCTCACCCGTCCCAGCCATTGCAGGGCAGGGGATTCCAGGAAACCCCGGATCCCCGAGGAGCCCATGGGCATGATCAGCAGCAGCGCCGCGCCTGCGGCTGCCAGATCGCCCGGGGATATCACCGTCTCGAGGGCGCGGGTGAATCCGGGCAGATGCCAGGGACCCCAGCGCGCGAAGGAATACAGCGCCAGGCCGGCGACCATCAGCGCGGCCGATCCGAAAGCGGGCAGGATGCACAGGCGGCCCTGCAGGTTCTTCCAGTGCTTGGCGATCAGGATGCCGGCGGCGAAATAGACCACGTAGCGTGAGAGTCCCCCGAAGCCGGCGGCCAGCAGGAGACAGACCGTTGTGACCGCGGTGCTGCGCGCGGCCACCGGCAGCAGCAGCGGCAGGAAGAAGGCGAAGCGCATCTCCTCGGTCAGCGACCATCCCTGCGCGATCAAACGGGGGTATTGCGCCGGGAGCAGCAGATCGTGAAACACGTTGTCCGCCGTCGCTGGGACGCTCCCAAAATGCTGAAACCAACTGGACCGGGACGGCGTGGTGGGGGCTGCATCCCAGAGGGTTGCGCGGGCGGCCACCATGAGCGCCAACGTGGCCAGATAGGGCCCGCAAATCCGCACCGTGCGCGCCACCAGCCAGGCGGCGGTTGGCCGGAGGCCGGGGAAGGGGTCCGGACCGCCGTGGAAGGACCCCCAGGACAAGGCGATTCCGCTGAGTACGAAGAACAGCAGGACCGCCGCTTGGCCGTCGGTGAAGACGCAGGGGGGGCCGGTCCACAGCCAGTACGACCATGCATCTCCCATGTCGAGCCACGCCTGAAGCGCGTGGTACAGGACGACCGTCATCGCTGCGATCCCCCGGATCCCGTCAAGGAACGCGATGCGCCCGGTCGTCACCTTGGAAGTCACGATAGGCAGTCCCCGGGTCTCGAGGCAACGCTTCGCCGGGGATCAGCGGGCACAGGATACGCACAACCGGGCGCATCTCAGTTTTTGCATGGGGAGCACCCGCGCCTCGCGTGTCGGTCTCGGCGTCCTCGCCCTCGCCGACACCCTCGTGGACCATTCTCCTACCCAGGACCTGACTGGGAGCGCCGGCATCCCAGCCGGCGAAACACACCAGGAAAAGACCACAGATCGCCAGCACGGATGCCGACGCTCCCAGAACGGCCTTCCGCCCCCGCCGCGAAGCTTCGGCGGAACGAGTCCAGTGCCAGTAGGCCCGAGGCTGCAGGTGCCCCGGGATTCGAGCCTTTGGGGCGGTTGGTCGGTCTCGGGGGGGCTCAAAACGCTTGCAGGTCCTGGGGTGCTCGGTACCTTCCGCCGCGCTTCAGGGACGGGTTGGTAGCTCAGCGGTAGAGCAGCGGCCTTTTAAGCCGTTGGTCCAGGGTTCAAATCCCTGCCAACCCACCAGCAGTTTTTCTGCGACGACCCCATCGTCTAGAGGCCTAGGACACCGCCCTTTCACGGCAGTAACCGGGGTTCGAATCCCCGTGGGGTCGCCATGGTCGCAAGTGGCTTTTTTCCAGTGGGTTACGATGGCGGATGGTCGCTCACCCCTCGGCAAACTCTAAGCAAATCCCCGGTTGTTCACTACGGTTCAAGGGGGTACAAGTCATCCAATGGAACTCTACTCCACAAACCGCTGCTGCACCACAATCATGAATTCCAGCCGTCCCGCCATGAGAGACCTGATTGCCAGAAAAGGAGAAATGGTGGACTGCGATACGAGGCAAATCGAAATACTCGCCGTTGAATGATCTGGATTTCTTCTCAATCAAGTTTCGAGAGCGGCACATCAGGACGGAGCGGGTTTCCACACGTGAAAAACTGCAGTTCGGCGAAACCGTGAGCTTCCTTGGGCACAAGTACTTTTTGCAGTTTTGGGTCCCACTACTCACTGTGGCGCTTTCTGTTTTTCTCAGATACGTCTCACGAAACGACAGGCATCGGGCGTTTCGAAAGGAGGATTTGGCAATTGGATTAGACCTCGCGTTGACCGCTGTTGTTTTATTTGTGACGACAAGCTCCCAGATCGCGGGAGCGTTACTTGCAGAGCCTGGAAACAAACTTATGGTGGATAAGTCGGTTGCAATTCCATGGATACTGTTTTTGTTTTTGTTTGGGATTTGGTGCCTCTCTACCGTTGTTCGCAAACTTGGCTGGAAGTCGGATGACGAAATGCATTGGATTTTTGGGATCATAATCCCGAATTTTCTGGGACTTTTCGCATTGCTTGCGGTGGTTAATTGGATGAGGTGAGTGAGTATGAGAGAAGTAGGAAAACGAAATCCTTTGGGGGTCGTCGAGCTTTGGTTTGCGCTGGTAGGTGCTGTATGTTCGTTTGCATTGAGCTTACTCGCGCTGGATCCAGCACCTGAGAAAATCGGCATCGGTTTCCTTGGGGCATCGCTCGGCTTTGGTGTGGCCGTGGCAATTGTCTATTTTTCCAGGAGGCGAAACCCACCTTCAGTGTTCATTTCCGTTTCCACAATGGATGCCGAATTTGCACAGAGACTTTGTATGGATCTCTGGCAGTTGAACATTGTCGCCAAGCCAGTTGTGGATATTCTCGAAAATCGATTGGTCTGTGGTTTGGATCTTGGGGGTCGGGCATTCGACACAATCAAAGGTGTGGATTTTTACCTTCCGGTTTGTTCGAAGAACTTTGCCGCCTGGGAGTTGGGGCAGCGCGAGCTCGAAATTGCAATATCGCTTAAAAAGCGCATTGTCCCAATTGTAATTTCGGAAGACTCAGTTCCGTGGATGCTCCGGCATAGGCCTTGCGCGAATTTCACTTTTGATTACCGATCTGGATTTCTTCAACTCTTGAGAAACTTACAAAAAGTCGACTCCAGGTGATTTGGAGGGGGTAGCCTAACTCACTTTTCCGGCGATTTCGTTCAGGCCAGCCTACCCACTTCAAATCATTCGGAGGCGCAAAAGCTGAATTCTCGCCCCTCACTCCACACTCTCACTGTGCGGCTGGTTGTCCAGGTTCCAGCGCCTCAGCGCGGCACCCCTCACCCCGCCTTCGGCACCCTCCGCAGTATCGCCCCCTCAAATCTCCACCGCCAATACCTCGCAGGTACAGGTCCCCACCTGGCCATCGGCCCACAGGTTTTGCGACGCTGCCACGACGAAGGGGCCGACGATCTCGCCCGGTAGGATCACCACCGGCCAGTTGGTGCCGCCGTTGAAGGACAGCCAGACTTCATTCGTGGGATAGCAGTTGCGCACCAGCACCCGGTATCGGGCGGCGGTGTTCACCGGGCCAAGGGAGAGGGCGCCGGCCGTGGTGGTGATCTCCGGATTGGCGCGGAAGATCTGGTCGCCGGCCATGTCGGCCGTGAAGTTCTGCCTCCGAGTGATTTGGAGTGGGTGGGCTGGACGGAGGGGAATCGTCGGATAGCTGGTTAGGGGCGGTGGCGGGGCGGTTGGAGGGCAGGTTCATTCGCGAGGCTTCCCTGAAGCAAGGTTCTGCAACGCAGAACCATAGATGTCGTTGGGTCGAGGGTAGGCGGCTGTCAAGGTGGAGCGCAGCGAAGCGAGCAATACC
>Ga0268299_1000235_pt1 | contig 209858 bp, 157 predicted proteins | sample NOBtaG_FD_193484 | JGI IMG/M metagenome (GOLD analysis project Ga0268299, IMG submission 193484) | Activated sludge microbial communities from bioreactor in Nijmegen, Gelderland, Netherland - NOB reactor | ecosystem: Engineered > Bioreactor > Aerobic > Activated sludge | place: Netherlands... | reverse complement strand
CTGACCACATGGGCACCTTCACTTCGGTCATGCTGGGATGCAGCGAGGCGAGCGCGCTGGCGGCGTAACCCAGGACAATCCCAATCGCCCCGCCGACGGTGCTGAGCACCACCGACTCGGTGAGGAATTGCATGAGGATGTCGCGACGGCGCGCGCCGACGCTCTTTCTCAGGCCGATCTCGCGGGTGCGTTCGGCCACGCTGACGAGCATCACGTTCATGATGCCGATACCGCCGACGAGCAGCGAGATGCTGACGATGCCGGCGAGGACGCTGGTGGCGATGGTGCGGACCTTGTGGAATTCCTGGAGAATCTGATCCTGCTTGAAGAGGCCGAAGTCGTTGGCTTCGCCGGGTTTGAGGCCGTGGCGCTGGCGGAGGATGCGCACGAGCTGGCCCTCGGCCTGGGGGATGAGGTCTTCGCCGGCTGCCTCGACGTAGAAGGCGAGGTAGTCGCGGCGCTCGGGGTACATCTTGACCGCGGTGGTCCAGGGGATGCAGATGAGTTCGTCCTGGTTTTCACCCATGAAGCTGCCTTTGGACTCGAGCAGGCCGATGACCTGGAAGCGCTGGCCGTCGAGATGGATGAAATCGCCGACGAGCGATTCGTCGCACTCGAGCTTGCGGAGCACCTCGCGGCCGAGCACGCAGACCTGGGTGGCGGCCTCGACATCGACCGGGCCGTAGAAGCGGCCGAGATCGACGTAGTAGTTGCGGATCGGCTGGAAGAACTCGTTGGTGCCGCGCACGCCGATGCCGGTGAGCTGGCGGCGGCCGTATTCGACGGTGGCGGCGTTGAAGACGACGGGCGATGTGCGGCGGACGGAGTCTGCGCCGGCGTCGACGGCGCGGATGTCGGAGATGGTCAGCTCGGCTGGCCGGATGTACTCGCCGCGCGGGCCGCGAATCCACTCCGGGTAGCAGACCATCATGTTGGTGCCCAGGCCGCGCAGAAAGTTCGTCACGTAGTCGCCGAAGCCCTGCACGAGCGACACGACGGTGATGATCGAGGTCACCGCGATGATGATGCCGAGCACGGTGAGCAGCGAGCGCACCTTGTTCGCCCAGATCTGCACGAGCGCGGTGGCCACGCTGCCCGCGATGAGCGCGAGGCGATCGGGGACGATGAGCAGGACATTGATGAGCCAGCGCGCGGCTTTCATGCGACGGGCGAAGCCTCCCGTAGAGCGGTGGCAGCGGCTGGTACGTTGCGCTGGTCGCGGCGCACCTGGCCGTCCCTGAGTTCGATGACGCGGTGGCAGCGGCTGGCGATGTGGTCCTCGTGGGTGACGATGATGATGGTCTGGCCCTCGGCGTGGAGGGCGTCGAAAATGTCCATGATTTCCTCGCCGGTGACGCTATCGAGGTTTCCGGTGGGTTCGTCGGCGAGAATGATGTCGGGCTGCTGGGCGAGGGCGCGGGCGATGGCCACGCGCTGCTTCTGTCCGCCGGAGAGCTGGTTCGGACGATGATGGATGCGGTCCGCGAGACCGACGCGGGTGAGACCATCGAGCGCGCGGCGGCGGCGGTGGCGGGCGCGGGTGTAGGTCATGGGCAGCTCGACGTTCTTGAGCGCGGTGGTGCGCGGGAGCAGTTCGAACGACTGGAAGACGAAGCCGATCTGGCGGCCACGGACGCGGGCGAGCCGCGACTGCGAGAGGCGGGCGACATCCTGGCCGGCGAGCAGGTAGGCGCCGCTGGTGGGCACGTCGAGACAGCCGAGGATGTTGAGCATGGTGCTTTTTCCGGAACCGCTCTGGCCCATGATGGCGACGTACTCGTTGACGCCGATGGCGAGGGAGACGCCGCGGAGGGCGTGAATCACTTCGGCGCCGACGCGGTAGATCTTGTGCAGATCGACCAGTTCGATGACGGGTTGGCTCGCGGTTTCGTTCACAGTCGTGATTGCTCTGACCGGCAAATTTGCGCTTGGGTTTAACACCAAGGCACCAAGACACCAAGGCACCAAGATTGAATAGGGTGAACGGCGTGGAGTTCACGCGGAGGCGCAGAGTCCGCAGAGGCACTACTACACGCTTCAATTCCCCTCAATCTTGCTCTGCGTACTCTGCGCCTCTGCGTGAGACTATCGTTCTTCCTGCAACTTGGGGGTTTTGCAGCGCGATTCATGATGTTTGGGTCATTGGGTTTCATGTTGCGGCGATTCAATCTGCGCGGGCCTGGCCTTCCGGGCGGTCGCTGGTCTCTTCTGTTTTTTCGCTGGAACTGGCCGTCGCTTCCGTTGTCTTTGCGACTGCGTCCTTCTTGGTGTGTTTGACGGGCGCGCCGTCGGCGATCTGGTCGAGGCTGCGGTACGGGCCGGTGACAACCTGGTCGCTGGCTGCGATGCCATCGACGATTTCGACGCGGCGGGCGTTGCTGATGCCGGTTTCCACCAGGCGGGCCTCGGCCTTGTCGCCCTTCACGCAGAAGACGAGCTTGACGTATTGCGCGATGGTCTCGACGGCGGATTCATCAACCGTCAGCCGCTCTTCGTAGCGCGCGACCAGCTCTTTCGGCAGATCGCGGCGCTTGCGATAGACCACCGCCTCGACAGGGACGGTGAGCGCGTCCGCGCGGCGATCGACTTCGATCTCGACGTTGGCGGACATGCCCGGCTTGACGCTGTCGTCGTGGTGGTCGATGAGCACGAGGGCCTCGAAGGTGACGACGTCGCGACCGGTGGGTTTGCTGCCCTTGGTGGCGACGCTCTGGACCGTCCCGGGGATGCTGCGCCGCGTGTTGGACTGAAGGTAGATGCGTGCCGGCTGATCGGGCTTGACCAGCGCGGCGTCGCCCTCGTCGACGCGGCAGCGGACAATCATCTTGGACATGTCGCTGATGACCATGATGCGCGTGCCGGGGTTGTTCATGGTGCCGGTGACGACGACCTCGCCCTGCTGGGCGAAGAGCTGGGAGACGGTGCCGCTGATCGGCGCGGTGATGACGGTTTTCGCAAGGTCCTCCTTCGCGGACTGGAGCAGGGCCTGCGCCTCGATCAGTTCCTGGCGGCGCATTTCCAGGACGGATTCTGCGCCGATCTGGCGGGTGTGGTAGTCGGCGAGTTCGATCGACGACGCCGAGCCCTCCTCGGCGAAACCCATGCAGCGGCGGAAGTCACGGTCGGCCTTGTCAAAGTCGGCCTCGGCCTGGCGAACTAGGGCCTTGAGCTTGGCGACGTTGGCCTCGGCGGAGAGGACGCGGGCGCGGAAGTCGGCGTCGTCCAGCCGGCAGAGCAGGTCGCCCTGGGCCACTTCCGCGCCGGAACCGACGGGCATTTCGATGATCTTGGAGACCAGTTCGGAGCTGATGTCGACTTCGTCATAGGCCTCGACCTCGCCGGGGGCCTGCACGCTGCGGACGATCTCGACCTGTTCGGGCGCGACGGTCTCGACATCGAGCGAGATCTTCTGCGCGACGTGCAACACGCTGGCGCCGTCGCGGTCGCGGGTGGCGGCGTTGAGCGCGTAAAGGCCACCGATGACCGCGATGAAGCCGACGCCGAAGAGCAGGTTTCTCATGAGTGTTTTTCCCCGCGATGTCTCGTATCGTTTCGCGCAGCGCGATCGATTATTCCTGTCGGCCACAACCCGAATCGTCGCGGGCCTCCACGACCGCAACGCGCGCTCAATGCGCGACCACACCGCCCGCCGATCCGGCCGCCACCGCGGCGCGAACCAGCCCGCCGATCAGCCAGCACGCGGTACACCAGGTCCATCCGCGCCAGCCGGAGAGTTGCCGGGTCGCGGCCAGGCCGATCACCACCACGACCCAGAACCAGATGCGGAAGGGATCGAGCGCCGTGGCCAATCCGGCGAGCGCCGCAGCCGCCTGCGGTCCGCCGGCGCCCGGCGACATCGCCTGACGAACCAGCGGAGCCAGCGAGGTTTCGACCTCCAGCGATTGGAAGCGAAGCATGAACGCGAAGCGCACCACCCGGCCGATCACATCGACCGCGGAAGCGAAAACCACCACAGTGAGCAGCGTGTGCCATTCCGCCTTGCGGCCGGTGACGGCCACCGCGCCAAAGAGCACGGCGGCGATCAGCAGAATGGTGGCGAGCAGCGCGGCCGGTTCCGCGGCCACAGCCACGATGCGCATGACCACGCGTTCGAACTCGCCCTGCTTACGCTGCTGTTCGTACATTTCGCGCAGAGCGGAGCGCTCGACAATATCGCGCTGCATTTCGTCGATCGCGGCGATGCGCGTCTGCACGCGCAGGTCGACGGCGCGGTCGATGAGCCCGGTCTGCACGGTGGCGTAACCGATGAGCGTGACGGTGGCGAGAATCAGCAGCAACGACCAGCCGTAGCGCGGCACGTCCTCGACCTGGGCGAAGGCGCGCTGCGGCGACCAGAGCGAGCGCAGCATGGCCCCGACGCCGATGGCTGACGCCTGCGGACTTGGGGCGATGGTACTCAGGCCGATCCTCCACTCAAACCGATGCCAGCCGCGCAAGTATATCGCGCGGGCGCAACGACCCACGTGTATACGTGTGCGGACGCGCACAATTGGATCGGGTCCGACAAGTATCGACACTTGCCCCAAAAAAAGTTCCGGCGGGTCGCGTCAGCCGCCGAACGGGCTGATCCCGGCCCGGAATTCCGCGATCCTTTTCGATGACCAGTCGGCGCGATTTAGCGCGGGCTGCGCAAGGCGAGCTGATGGACTTCGTCGCCCATGGTCAGCGTCACGCTTCCGCGATCGATGGCGGTGATGACCGCGCCGTCGATGCGATCGCCGACGCTCAGGATGGCGCCGTTGATCACGGCGCGGCGGGTGCGGCCGGTGAGCAGGATGCCGCTCAATTGGAACTGTTGCGCGATGTCCTGAATGGCCGGCGCAGGTGCTTGCGATTCCGCCGGCCTGGCCGATTCAAGCGAAGTTGACGAGGTCGGCGCGGCGGATGCCGGAGGTTGGACCCGAAGCAGGTCGCCGCGTAACGCCGGTTGAGACGGGGTGTACCGCGGATCGCTGGAGCGAGGGGGAACAAAGGTCTCCCCCGCGAGCTTCGGGGCCGGTTGTGTGCGCGCCGGCGGGAGACTCGTGGGAATCTCAGCCAGTTCGGGCAGTCCATCCGTCCGCAGCCACCAGGCGTTTGACCCCAGGCCCCATCCGGGCTGGCTGATCGCCCAGAAGGTCCATGCGGCCAGGACGATCAGGACGATCGTGGCCAGCGACGGCCAGCGGCGCACGGGGCGCACGTCGGCTGCACGCAGGTCGGCGGCACGGGGCGCCGCGGCGGCTGCGGATGATTGCAGCGCGACGGTTGCGGAATGAACGACGCCTTCGGATCGCGGTGCGGACACCGGCGGAAGGCCGTCGGCCCATTGAGACGGTGTGCGCGGCGCGGTTGTCGCCTGCTGCGCTCGGCGAAGGGCATCATCGATCAGGCTCACTGGGCAATCCCCTGCAGTTCCTCGACGGCGCCGCGCACCGCGTCGATGCTCACATCCTGTTCGCCGCGGCCATACGCCGCGAGCAGGGCCATGTCGCAGGCGGCGTTGACCCGTCGGGGAATTCCCTGGGCGAACTCGTGTACGAGGTCCAGCGCCTGGGGCGCGAAGCGTGGGTGCGCGCCCGCGCCGGCCACGCGCAGGCGATGGTCGATGTAGCGCGCGGTATCCGCCGGGGCCATGGCCCTCAGATGAAAATAAACGCTGATTCGCTGACGCAGCTGCCGCAGGCGGTGATCATTCAGCCGGGTCGCGAGTTCGGGCTGGCCGACGAGCACGATCTGCAGGAGCTTGCGCTCCTCGGTTTCGAGATTGCTCAGCAGGCGAATGTTTTCGAGCATCGCGGGCGATAGCGTCTGCGCCTCGTCGATGATGAGCACGACGTCGTTGCCGCGCGCCGCCTGGTCGAGCAGGAACGCGTTCAACCGGTCGCGAAGGGCGAGCAGGTCGCCGCGTGCATCGGACACGCCGAGTTCATTGAGAATGGCGCGAAGCAACTGGCCTTCGCTCAGCCGGGGGTTGAGAATGAGGGCCGTACGAAAGGCCGTTTCGAGTTCGCGAAGCAGTGCGCGGCAGAGCGTGGTTTTTCCCGATCCGACCTCGCCGACCAGCACGATGAAGCCTTTTCTCTGGCGAATCCCGAAGAGCAGATGATCGATCGCCGAGCGATGTCCGGGGGTGAAGTGCAGAAACTTCGTGCCCGGCGTCAGGCTGAAGGGCATCTCGCGCAGGTTGAAATGATCGAGGTACACCGTGTCGCTCCGTTATCGGCCGATGGCCTATCGAATTTGTCGGCAGTCCGATAGTTTCGGTGAAGGCAGAAGTCAGAAGGCGGAAGTTGGAAGTGAGCATGGCGCGGCGGGTTGTGACCGGGTTTGAACTGACTTATCGGACGAATGCTTTCCAACGCGCGGCGGGCGGGATAAGCTGGCGTCATGTTGCGAAACTCATGGAAGACTCATGACGCCAGGACGGAAAATCCGGTTGACGAGCTATGCGAATTGCGCGGGTTGAGCGGGTAAGCTCCCGGTGGAGCTGACCGCGCAGGTTCTGCGCGATTTACCGCGGCAGGCGCACCCCGACCTGATTGTCGGGGCGGAGCACTTCGAGGACGCGGGCGTTTACCGCGTCAGCCCCGAGGTGGCGATCGTCCAGACGGTGGATTTTTTTCCGCCGCTGGTGGACGACGCCCACACCTTCGGGCAGATCGCGGCTGCGAACGCGCTCTCCGACGTGTACGCGATGGGTGCGCGCCCGCTGACGGCGTTGAACATCGTGGGCTTCCCCGACAAGGACCTGCCGCACGAGCTGTTGCACGCGATTCTGCGCGGGGGGGCCGAACGCGTGGCGGCTGCGGGCGCGGTGATCGTCGGCGGGCACAGTGTGCGCGACGCGGAAGTGAAGTACGGGCTGGCGGTGACGGGCGTGGTGCATCCCGATCGCGTGGTGTCCAATGCCGCAGCGCGGGTCGGCGACGCGCTGGTGCTGACCAAGCCGCTGGGCAGCGGGACGCTGACGAGTGCGCGCAAGAAGGACCTGATCGACGACAGCGGCCTGGCGGAGTGCATCGCGGTGATGACCGCATTGAACCGCGCGGCGTGCGAGGCGATGGTGGCGGTGGGCGTTCACGCGTGTACGGATGTCACGGGGTTCGGGCTGCTGGGGCACGCGTTCGAGATGGCCGAGGCGGCGGGCGTGAGCTTCGAACTTGACGCTGCGGCTGTGCCGCTGATGAATGAGGCCTACGGGCTGGCGCAACAGGGTGTGCTGACCCGGGCGCATGCGGCGACGCTGGCGCACCTGGGTGGGCAATTGGATGCGGCAGGGGTGGACGAAGCGCTGCTCAAACTGATGGCGGACGCGCAGACGTCCGGGGGCCTGCTGATCAGCGTCGCGGCGGATCGGTGCGATGTGCTGCTCGACCGGATAACGCAGGCGGATGTCGCCGGGGTGCGCATTGGCGCGGTGCGGGCGCGGGGCGCGCACGCGGTGCGCGTACGTTGAGAGCGCGGAGCGGACTGGAATGATGCACCCGAAGCGTCCGCGTGTCGCGCTGGCCACCTGCAGAGAGTTGCCCGAGCCCGATCCGGATCAGGAATTGCTGCTGGCGGCGCTGCGCGCGGCGGACGTGGATGCCGAAATGCTGTCGTGGGACGATTCGCGCGGCTCGGGAGAGGCGTTTCGCACGATCGAGTCGGATGTTTTCGACCTCTGCGTGATTCGTTCGACGTGGAACTACTATCATGACTGGACTGCGTTTCGCGCGTGGCTGGAGCATGTCGCGCGGGCCACGACCCTGGCAAACCCGGTGGACGTGCTGCGCTGGAACCTGCACAAGCGGTACCTGGCGGAGCTTGCCCGCCGCGACGTGTCCATCGTGCCCACGGCATGGGTCGAGCGCGGATCGCACGCGAAGCTGGATACGATCATGCGCGGCGAAGGCTAGTCGGACGTGGTGATCAAGCCGGCGATTTCCGCGGGTTCGTTTCGCACGCGGCGGTTTCGGCACGGGCAGGCGGCGGAGGGCCAGGCGTTTCTCGACGCGCTGGCCGCGGAGGGCGACGTGATGGTGCAGCCGTACATGCCGGCGATCGAACACGGCGGCGAGCGCGCCCTGGTGTGGATTGATGGGGAATTCACGCATGCCGTGGGCAAGTCGCCGCGCTTCAGCGACGGCGAAGAGCGGGTTTCCCAGGCGACCCCGGTGAGCGACTTCGAACGGCGCTTCGGCGAGTTCGTGCTATCGCGTGTGCCGGACGCCGACGGTTTGCTCTATGCCCGCGTCGACCTGATTCCGGACGATGACGATGCGCCGCGGCTGTCGGAACTGGAGTTGATCGAGCCGTCGCTGTTTCTGCTGCAGCATCCGCCGGCATTGGCGCGGTTCACGAAGGCGATCCGCCGCAGGGCAGCATCATGAATTCAGTGATGCCGGACATGCTGACCCGCGTGCCGCGCGAACTGGTCGGCCGGTTCGCGCGCATCGAACCGCTTGACGACCGCCACGCAGCCGGGTTGTACCTTGCCGGGCGGGACGACGCGGTCTGGACGCATCTCAGCCGGCCGGCGTTCGCATCGGAAGCGGATGCGTTGGGCTATATCCAATCAACGCGGGAAACGCCGTTCGGCGAAGGGCCGCAGCAGGCGTTCGCCGCGATTCACCTGCCCAGCGGGCGCGTCGCGGGAACGACACGGTATCTCGACATGCGCCCGCAGGACCGCAGCCTGGAGATCGGCTGGACCTGGTACGGGCTGGCATATCAGCGTACAGCCGTGAACACCGAGTGTAAGCTGCTGCTTTTGACCCATGCGTTCGAGACGATGGGCTGCATCCGCGTGTGCTTCAAGACGGATCACGCGAACGAGCGTTCGCAGCGGGCGATCGAGCGGCTGGGGGCGAAGCGCGACGGCGTGCTGCGCAATCACCGCATCCGCCGCGACGGGACGTATCGGCACAGCGTGTTCTACAGCATCCTGGACGACGAGTGGCCGGCGGTGAAGGCCGGGCTCGCGAAGCTGCTGCAGGGCACGCCGTAAAACGATGGCCCGTTGCGCCCGTGGCGCGGCGTCACGCCCGGGCCATCGCGCCGCCGCGCGGAACGGTGGCGCCTCCCAGCGAACACAGGTAGCCGCCGAACACGCTCGCGGGCACGAGCATGACCAGAAAGCTCAGGTGATACCAGAGCGGCATCTGGTCCCAGACGCTGGCCTGCACCCCGATGCCGATGGCAAGTTGGATCACGCCGAAGACGAACGCGTGCAGCACTTCCCGGCGCCGCGCCAGCACACCCGTGAGGTAGCCGGAGACGATTGAGAAAACTATGCTGAGCACGACGATCAGCCCGAGCACGCCGCCGCGCGCGGTCAGACCCTGGGCGTCGAACGCTTCGGGCAGCGCGGCGCGCACAGCCGCGTTGCCGCCGAGCCAGAGCACCGTCCACAAAACCATTCCGGCGAACACCGCCAATATGCTGCGCACCATGTCATTCCTCCTGTCCACAACCGTTTACCCACGCCTGAAAGCGCGTTCGACCCACGATGAGCAAACAGCCACTTTCACAAGGTTTAAGACGGAACCGCGAATGGACACGAATAACGGGAAGCACCCGTGGGAATCCCCTATGGTCATTTCTTCGCCTTTTTTGCGTTCATTCGTGTCCATTCGCGGTTCAAAAGGCGATTCCAGGAATCGTCCAGGTTACTTGTACGCGCGACTTATGCGCGGCCCGCTCCCTGACGGTCGCGGCTCGGATCAGGCGGCGCATCACGGCCAGTTCGAGCTGAGGCACTTCTTCGGCGTCAGCGGGGCCATCAGCTTGAACAGCACGTAGAGCATGCGCGTGCCGAACGTCGGCCGGCCGGTTTCGACGATGGCCTTGAGCGTCTTGGTGATCATGCCCGCGCCGGGCACCATTTGCTTCGCCGTCTTGGTGCCGGCGGGCACGTCCTCGCACGTCAGCGTGAACTCGACACCGCCGGACACTTCGTGCAGTTCGTAGATCACCTTGCACGGGGGATCGTCGAAGTTGGTGAACTTGAAGGTATGCGCGTAGCGCCGCGGCGGATCGAACTCGAGCACTTCGCCGACCACGCCGGTGTATTTGCCGTCAGGTGAGCGCATGCGGATCTTCGCGCCGACCTTGAGGCCGCCGCCCCCGGCGATGTGCATGCGCATGTTGAACATGCAGCCCTGCACCTCGTCGGTCTTGGTGATTTCGCGCCAGATTTTTTCGACTGTGCCGCGAATGAAAACCTTGGAAACGCTGCGGATCGTTTCAGCCATCGGGTGTGTCCTTTTTTCTGCGACTCGTCCTGTCAGTCTTCCTGCGACTCTTCGTGCCCTTGCCGGCCGCCGCCTCGCCCTCGACGCGGTACTTGATGCGCGTGAGCCGCTCAGCCCAGAGCGCGCTGTACTCGGTGAGCCAGCGTTCGTAGATCATGCGGATGGGCACCGCGTTCATGAACAGCCGGCGCGTCCGGCCCCGTTTCTCCGACGCGATGAGCCGGGCGTCTTCGAGTACGCGAATGTTCTTCATCACCGCGATGCGGCTCATCTCGAACTGCGCGCACACGTCACCCACGCTGCAACCTGGACGCTCCTTGAGGATATCCAATATCCGCCTGCGCCCTTCGTGTGCCAGCGCCTGAAACACCGCATCCATGGACTCAGGCGTCATATGTAACCAATAGGTTACATGATTTTGCCAAGGAATGCAAGGGGGTCCGCGAACATTTTTTTAGGTTTAGAACTGCCGGCGGGAATCCAGCAGCACGCAGATCGGCCCGTCGTTCACGCTAGACACGTCCATGTGGGCACGGAACTTGCCCGTGGCTACGCAAATGCCGGTGGTGGCCAATGCCTGACAGAACTGGTTGAAGAGGTGTTCGGCTGTTTCGGGAGGTGCGGCTGCGGTCAGCGCCGGCCGGCGACCCTTGCGCGCGTCGGCCTGGGTGGTGAAGGCGCTGATCGCGAGCACCGCTCCGCCGGACTCGGCGACGTCGCGGTTGAGCGGCTTGTCGTCATCCGGAAAGATGCGCAGGTAGCGCACCTTGTCGGCGAGCCATGCGGCGTCGGACTCGACGTCGTCGCCGGCCACGCCGACGTAGACGAGCAAGCCGGCTGCGATCTCGCCGACGACTTCGCCGCCGACGGTCACGCTGGCTTCATGAACGCGTTGCACGACGGCGCGCATGCGAAAGTCTCCGTTGAGGGCGGACGGCTCGGGGCTGCGAAAATCACCCGCCCAGCGAATGCAGCGAAATCATCGTCAGCGCGCTGGCGAACGCGGCGAGCAGCAGAATCACCGTTCCCGCCCCCCACCAGCGGCGCAGGCACACCGCGATCGCCAGCAGCACCACGGCGTGTACCGCGAGCCCGACGATCACGCCGCTGCGCGTGATCGGCGACCGCGACAGCGCCAGCAACCAAATGACGACCACGGCTGACAGGGCATTGCCCAGCGCGAACACGCGGTTAAACGGTATCAGCCGGCCCGCGACGGTCCACGCCACCCCGCCGTCCAACTGCTGCTGCCACACGCGCGTCAGCCACGCCCAGAGCAGCGTGGCAATGGCCAATCCGACCGCAAGCGCCCACAGATGCGCCCGTCCGCCGGTCGCCCCGCCCAGCAAGGTGCGGGTGAAACCGCAGATTCCGGCGGAGAGCAGGATGCTCGCAAGCATCGCCTGTCGCCCGCACCATTGCCGCTGCAAGCCGCGAAAGACCACGCCGGATGCGACAAATCCAAGCAGCGCGATCACCGGACCGGCGAACGGCTCCGGCCGCCACAGCGGAGACGGCGGAAACATCAGCAGAATGACAAGCAATGCCAGCAGCGCCGACAGGCAAGTGGAAAGCGGCTGAATCCAGGCGCGGCGTATTGGGGGATGGGCGAGCCGATCCGGGTCCGTCCAGGCGAGACGATAGCGCCCGCCAACCAGCCGCGCGCCGCTGATCAGATTGATGCCGCAAAGCAATACGCCGGCGGCTGCCAGAGCGCTCCATGCCCCGGTGATCCATGGTGTGATCATGGCGAGAGCGCTCCGCGTGCGCCGCGAGGAACGCGGGGTGACGGGTACTATTTGCCCTCGCGCGCGGCGCGTGCCGCACGCACTTTCTTGACGGCCTCCGCGACGAGCGCGGCGATCTTCGGGTCGGCGCCCTTGGCGATACGCGGCTTGACCTCGCCGGACCCGTCGTCGGACTCGACGGCGGTGGCAGAGCCGCCATCGGCGGACCCGCCTGACGCAGCCGCTACCTTGCGCTGCACGAACGCCGGCCGGGCGGCGGAAAGGTTCGGCGCGTACTTGTCCTTCTTGTAGGCGGTGAGTTCGGGCTCGACGTGTTTGACGCGCTCGACGAGGAACGACAGCGCCGCGGGCAACGCGTCTTCCGGCGCGGGCATTCCCTCCGCGCGGTTCTGCGGCCAGTCGAGCATGACGTAGCCGTCGAAAAGCAGGCCCTTGAGCAGGTCAATGGTCCGCAAGTTGTCGATCACGCCGTCGCCAATCGGGCGATAACCCGCGAAGCGGTCGTCGCGATCGTACGCCGCGTCGCCGGCCTGAACCTGGCGGATGCGCGCGCCCAGCCGCGGAAGGGCCAGCGTGCTGGTCTCTCCACAACTGCGCCCGATGACCGGATTCCACGCGGCGCGTAGGCCCGGATGGGAAACGCCGTCGACTACGAACCAGACGCTGCGCGAGCTGGGCAGGCCGGCGCTGTTGCAGGCGAGCAGCGTCACGCCTCGCCGCGCGGCGATGCGCGCGAGTTCCGCGAGGTGCGGCAACTGCCGCGCCAGGCAATGCTCGACAGGCTCGCGACCGGTCGGCTGGCCGAGCGGAACGCGCACGATCGGGCAGCCGAGCTTTTCCGCCAGCTCGATGTTCTCCAGCGTGCGGGCCTGGCTGCGCATGCGGATGTGCTTTTCCGGCGCGTCCAGCGCGTAGATGCTGGCGAGCGCGGCGATCTCCACGCTGTTGTCGGCGAAAAGCTTGCGGACCGCGTCGACGTCCTTGTCGGACTGCAGGTCGGGCGCCGCGGGCAAGTGAATTTCGTCGCGGACGGCGCCGAGTTCGACGCCGTAGAAGCCCATGTCGTTGGCCTGCTCCGCGATGTGCTGCACGTCCCAACCGGGGCAGACTGATGAACTGAAACCGATCTTGATTGGCATGGACAAAGACCCTGCGGACTGTCGCCAGGGCACCGCGCCCGGCTGGCGTACAGAGCCAGGTAGGGTAGGTCTGGACCAGCCGCGCGTCAACGGGTGAGCCGGCGGCACGCAGGCGCGGGGGCGTGATCAACCGTTCGAACGCGAAGAGCGGAATCGCGCGGCACTTCTAGAATTGAATCGAGGATTCCGTGCCCGCGCCCGTTTACCGCGGCCCGCACCTTCGCGGTCGCGGTGGCGATGACGGGCACGCGCTTGTGCACGTTGATCCACTTCTCATCCAGACCGGAGGATTGTGCCATGCATGCAAGCACTCGCCGCGAATTCATTGTGCAATCGTCCGCCGCCGGATTGGGCCTGCTGGGGCTTCCCCAATGGTTGCGGGCCGGGGACACGCCGCCGGCGCCGCGTGACATGACCATCGCGCGCTGGAGCGGTGGCGCGGAATTGCCGGCGGACCTGGCGGCGCGGCTGACGGAGAAGGCGGTGACCGGACTGGGCGGCATGTCGCGTTTCGTGACGCGCGGGTCCACCGTCTGGGTCAAACCCAACATCGGCTGGAACCGCGCGCCGGAATTGGCCGCGAACACGCATCCGGAGGTCGTCGCGGCGCTGGTGCGCCTGTGCTTGGACGCCGGGGCGAAGACGGTGAAAGTCGGCGACTACACGTGCAACGACGCGCGCGAGTCCTACGAAAACAGCGGCATCGCCGGCGCGGCGCGGAAGGCGGGCGCGGAAATCGTATACCTGGACGAGCGGCGCTTTCGCAACATGCCGCTCGGCGGCAACCGCTTGAAAGAGCATCCGGTTTATCCGGAGATCGTCGAATGCGATTTGGTCATCAACGTGCCGGTGTGCAAGCATCACTCGGCGACGACGGTCACGCTGTGCATGAAGAACTACATGGGCGTGGTGGACAAGCGTCGGGTCTTCCACCAGGACCTGCCCACGACGATCGCCGACCTCACGCAGTTCATGAAGCCGCGGCTGTGCGTACTGGATGCGACGCGCATCCTCACTGACCATGGCCCGACGGGCGGCCGAATTGAGGACGTGAAGGTGCTGAACACCGTGGCGGCGGGGATCGACATCGTCGCGCTGGACGCGTTCGGATGCGAACTGCTGGGGCACAAGCCGGCGGACATCGGCACGGTGCGCAAGGGTGAGGAATACGGCCTGGGCAAGAGCGATTACCGCGCGCTGGCCCTGCAGGAGTTTTCGCTGTCGTGAAGCGGCGGACGCCCCGGTCTGCGATCACGCGTGTCCGCCGCAGCGTGCAGGTGGCGGTGCTGTTGGTGTTTGTCGCGGCGCTGCTGCTGGCCCGGCCGGTTCCCGGGGAAACTCCCAGCCGCCTGCTGGCCCTGTTCTTCTACCTCGATCCGCTGATCCTGGTCTCGACGGCACTGGCGGCGCACGCGGTTCCCACCGCCCTGCTGCTGGCGCTCTTAACCGTGGTTGCGACGATCGCGCTGGGGCGCGTCTTCTGCGGCTGGTTTTGCCCGCTGGGCACGGTACACGCCGCGACCAGCCGTTTGGCGGACGCGTTGGCCAAACGCCCGCGTATGGAACGATGGTCGCGCTGGCATCTTGGGAAATACTTTATCCTCACCGCCGTGCTGGCGATGAGCGCGCTGGGCGCTCCGTGGCTCGCGCTGCTCGACCCGTTCGCAATTCTGTATCGCTCGATCGCCACGGCCGTCTGGCCGGCTGTCCAGGGTGCGCTTGAAGAAGGGGCGTACGCCGTTTACCAGGCCGATCCGGGGGTGGGAACGTGGCGGCTGGCGGCGCTGACGGAACCGCCCTACCGATTCCTGCGCGATCACGTGTTCGTGGCGCCGGGACAGGCCTACGTGGGCAACGGATTGATCCTCGCGTTTTTTCTGGCGACCGTCGGGCTCAATTTTGTGCGGCGGAGATTCTGGTGCCGGTACGTGTGCCCGCTGGGGGCGCTGCTGGGCCTGTTGGCGTGGCGGCCGTGGCTGCGGCGGCGGGTCGAAGCGCATGCGTGCAACGGTTGCGGTCTGTGCGGCCAGCACTGTCACGGCGCCGCGTCCGACCGCCCCGGAGAAGGCTGGAAGCCGCAGGAGTGCATGGGCTGCATGAACTGCACGCCGGCGTGTCCGCAGGCGAGCGTCGGGTTTCACCTGGTCAAACCCTGGACGAGGCACACGAGCGAGGTGACGATCGACCTTTCGCGGCGAAACCTGCTCGCGTCCGGAGCAGCCGGAATGGTGGGCGTGGTCCTGCTGCGCTCCAGCCCGCAGGCCCGGGGAAAAACGTTCAATCCGGAACTGATCCGACCGCCGGGCAGCCGCGCGGAGTCAGACTTCCTCGCGCGCTGCATCGCCTGCGGAACGTGCATGAAGATCTGCCCGACCGGCGGGCTTCAGCCGGCGATCCTCGAGGCGGGTCTGTCGGGCTTGTGGACGCCGCGGCTGGTGATGACCGTCGGCTACTGCGATCACGAGTGCAATCGCTGCGGGCAGGTTTGCCCGACCCAGGCCATCGCGCCGTTGGCGCTGGCCGAGAAGAAGCAGACGCGCATCGGCCTCGCGGTCTTCGATTTCAACCGCTGCATTCCCTACGCGTACGGCCGCAACTGCATGGTCTGCGAGGAACACTGCCCGGTGCCGACGAAGGCGATTTACTTTCGACCGGTGGACGTTGGCGACCGGAACGGAATCGTGAACCGCATCCTTCAGCCGCGGGTCGATCCCGAGCACTGCACGGGTTGCGGCATCTGCGAAAACGTCTGCCCGTTCAAGGACCGCCCCGCCATTCGCGTGTCCAGCGCTGGGGAAACCCGTCACCCGAACAACCAGCCGATACTCAGCGACGCAGGCTCCGAGGCGTATCCGAGTTAGCCGCCTCTGAATTCAGAAAGTCGCGGATGCGCGCGGCGATTTCGTCGCGGACGCGGCGGAACACGGCGAGCTTTGCCTCCTGCGTGCCGGTCGCTTCAGCGGGATCGAAGAATGGCCAGTGCGCGCGGGCCTTCGCGCCGGGAAGCACGGGGCAGGATTCGCGGGCGCTGTCGCAGACGGTGATGACCAGGTCGAAGTCGCGGGTTGCGAGTTCGTCGACATGCTTGCTGCGGTGGGCGGCGATGTCCACGCCCGCCTCGGCCATTGCTTCAATCGCGAGGGGATGGACCGTGCCGGACGGGCGTGACCCGGCTGAGAAAACTTCCCACTCGTCGCCGGCGAGCGAGCGCCACCAGCCTTCGGCCATCTGGCTGCGGCAGGAGTTGCCGGTACACAGGATCAGGACGCGCTTCTTCATGGGGTCCACCATTTGCGCCAGCGCAGGGCGACGTTGACCAGGGCGATGAGCACCGGCACCTCGACCAGTGGGCCGATGACCGCGGCGAAGGCCTGACCGCTGGAGATGCCAAACACCGCGATGGCCACGGCGATGGCCAGCTCGAAGTTGTTGCTCGCGGCGGTGAAGGCGATCGTAGTGGTTTTGCCGTAGTCCGCGCCGAGTCGGCGGCCCATCCAGAACGACACCACGAACATGACCACGAAGTAAATGCACAGCGGCACGGCGATGCGCAGCACGTCAAACGGAAGCTGCACGATGCGGTCGCCCTTGAACGAGAACATCACCACGATGGTGAAAAGCAATGCAACGAGCGTGATCGGCGAGATCTTCGGCACGAAGCGCGTTTCATACCAGTCGCGACCCTTGCGGCCGACCAGGAGGAAGCGCGTGAGCATGCCCGCGAAGAAGGGAATTCCCAGGTAGATGAGCACGCTCCAGGCGATCTGGCCGATGGTGATATCCACGACCGCGCCCTTCAGGCCGACGAGCGGCGGCAGAATCGTGATGAACAGCCAGGCGTACACGGAGAAAAACAGGATCTGGAAAATGGAGTTGAACGCGACCAAGCCGGCTGCGTACTCGCGATCGCCGTCGGCGAGGTCGTTCCACACGATGACCATGGCGATGCACCGGGCGAGGCCGATGAGGATGAGGCCGACCATGTACTCGGGACTGCCGCGCAGAAAGAGGACGGCCAGTGCGAACATGAGCACCGGCCCAATCAACCAGTTTTGCACCAGCGACAGGCCGAGGATGCGGACATTGCGGAAAACATCACCCAGCTCCTCGTAACGCACCTTGGCCAGCGGCGGGTACATCATGAGGATGAGACCGATGGCGATGGGAATGTTGGTGGTGCCGACAGAGAAGCGGTCGAGAAAGCCCTCGATGCCCGGGATGAAGTGGCCGAGGGCCACGCCCACGCCCATCGCCAGAAAAATCCAGAGCGTGAGGAACCGGTCGAGAAACGACAGGTGCCGCGGGCAATCCGAGCCCGCGGGTGCGCATCCGATGGTTAACGTTTGACCCGCCATCGCGTTCTCCAGGCGTCCAAGCGGCGCCGATCAGCAGCAGCGATCCCGGCTGCGGCGCAGGGCGCGCAGCTTACACAGATCCGCCTGCAATTCGCTGGTCTGCCGCAGGCACGATGCAACGCAGTCGAGTAAGGTTTTTGCAATTCCGCGCGGCGCGTGGACGGTGCGGTAGTATTTCCACTTGCCGTCCGAGCGGGCCTGCACGAGGCCGGCGCGGCGCAGGTACGCCAGGTGCCGCGAGACCTTCGGCTGAATCTCCTCCAGCACAGCGCACAGATCACAGACGCATTGCTCACCTTCGAGCAGCAGGTTGAGCAGACGCAGCCGGGTGGCATCCGCGAACGCGCGGAAGAAGTCGGGCGTCGTGGCGAGGGTTGTGCTCATATACGTTTGAGCGTATATGACCCGGGCCGGCTGTCAACCCCAATGTTCATGCCTGCGCCGGATGGCGGCTCAGAGGATGTGAAAGATGAACCGCAGCGAGAAGTAGACGCCGATGATGATGAACAGCACGCCCGTGATCCGCCGGGCCCATAACTCGAACGCGGTAATGCGGTTGAACGCCCGCCCCACCACCTGGGCGCCGAACGCGATGAGCACGGCGAACGCGATCACCGGCAGCGCCGTGCCCACGCCGTAGATACCCGGCAAAAGCAGCGATGACTCCGCCTTGATGGATAGCGGCACCAGACTGCCGAAAAAGATCGCGGCGGATGCCGGGCAGAAGGACAATGCGAACACGACGCCGAGCGCCAGGCCGGACCAGATGCCCCAGTTCTGCACGCGCTGACTGATCCGCGCCCCCCATCCGCCGCCGCCTGCGGGCAGCGCGATCAGCCCCAGCAGCACCATGCCCACCAGGATGAGTACGGGCCCGAGCAGCTTGTTCATGTACTTCTGCAGCCAGTGCGACACGGACGGCGCGGCCAGCACGCTCGCGACCAGCAGCGCGCCCAGGGCCACATACACGGCGCTGCGTCCCACGGCATAGAGCAGTCCCGTGGCCAGCGCCGCCCGCGGGCGCTCGATGCGCCGGGCGATGAACGAAACCGCCGCGATGTTCGTCGCCAGCGGGCATGGGCTGATCGACGTGAGAATCCCCAACCAGGCCGCCGTGCCCATGACGATGAACAGTTCGCCGGTCAACATTACGGCTCCAGGTAGGCGCGGGTCTGCTCGATGACGTAGCGTTTGAACGCGGGCTCGTCGTGCACAAGGTCCCAGACCCGGTCAAGGTTGACCCAGGACACCTGGTCGCCGTCGCGGCGCTGCACCAGCACCAGCGCGCTGGCGACCAGTTCATAGTCCTTGATGAAGTGCGCGTTGGCCGGCTCGTCGGTGTTGACGGCGCGCCATTCGAGTGCGCCATTCGTAAGTGCATTCGCGAATTGTTCGGTGAGCGCTTCCCGCGCGAGCCGCTCGATGGTCAGGCAGGTCCGGCAGCGCTGCGTGCTGTGGAAGTAGTATGCGGCGACCGTCTGTGCGGCGGCAGTTTTCTCGGCGACCGCTTTTTCGGAAGGATTCACGGGTGCGGGCACATCTGTCGGCGCCGGTTGCTTCGTGGATGCCGGCGTCTGCGCCGACAGATTGGACTCGACCGGCTTCGATTCGCTAATCAGGAGATAGACGACGCTGGCGCCAACAAAGAGCAGCAACAGAGGGGTCACGACTTTTTTGGCATTCATGGCAGGCTCCGTCAAACGAGCAGCTTGGCGATCTCCTCGGCGCTCGGGACTTTCCCCATGACCTTCACTTCGCCGTCAATCGCGAGCGCTGGGGTGAGCATCACGCCGCGGCGCATGATTTCATTGATGTCCTTGACATGGGTGATTTCGTAGGGGATGCCGAGCTTGTCGGCGGCGGATTTCGCGGTCTGCTCCAGCAGGTTGCATTTCGGACAGCCGGTGCCGAGTACTTCGATCTTCATGATTGATCCTCCAGACCGCGGTGCTGCGCGCGGACGCCATGGACAATTCTAGATGACTTCACGGGATCGCCGCGGCGATGCCTGGCCCTGCGCCCTGCGTCGAACCGTAAATCAGGCCGACAATTGTTGCGGCAATCACGATCAGCAGGCAGAACACGGCAGTTTTCTTGCCGCCCATCACTTTGCTGAGCACGAGCATGTTGGGCAGGGACAGCGCCGGCCCGGCGAGCAGCAGGGCCAGGGCCGGGCCGGGGGACATGCCGTGTTCCATGAGCGCCTGGGTGATCGGCACCTCGGTCAGCGTGGCGAAATAGAACAGCGCGCCGACGACCGAGCCGACCAGGTTCGCCCGCAGGCTGTTATCGCCGACGAGCTGGCCGATCTGCTTGTCCGGCAGCAGCGCCGAGATGAATCCGACGACGAACACGCCGCCGAACAGCAGTGGCACGAGCAGCTTGGCAAAATCCCAGGTGTGGTGCATCCACTGCCCGAATTCGTCGCGCGTGACCCAGCGCCAGACCATCAGCGCCAGCGCCAAGCCGCACGCGCCTGCCAGCCACCAGCGCACGTGGTGCACTTCGATCACCCAGCTCTTGGCCTCGACAATTTCCGCGATGTCGGTCTTGGCCAGCGTGAGGCGCTCGCCGGCGCGGATGCCGTCGACGCTTTCCTGCACCTGGATCATCACTTCGTCGCGCATTTCCTGAAGCACGACGCCGCGCACCTCGGTACCGTCGGTGCGTTTCACGATCGCGTTGCCAGGGTTGAACCAGTCAGAGAAGACCAGGAACCCGACCATCGATGCCAGAAGCAGTCCGCTCTGCCAGCCGCGGCGTCCATCTGCCGGCGGGTCGGGCAGCAGCGCAGCCGCCGCAATCTTCTGCCGCTCCTCGCGGCGGAAGATGCCGGCCATGCCCAGACCGACGAGGAACGCGAAGGCGATCGCGCCCACCGCACGCCACAAGCCGATGTCGAAACCAAGCACGCGGGCGGTGAGGAAAATCGCAAGGATGTTGATCGCGGGTCCCGAATAGAGAAACGCGGACGCGGGTCCGAGGCCCGCGCCCATCTTCCAGATGCCGGCGAACATGGGCAGCACGCTGCACGAGCAGACTGCGAGCACGGTGCCGGCGACCGACGCTACGGAGTACGCCGCGAGCTTGTTCGACTTCGGCCCGAGGTAGCGCATGACCGCTGACTGCGAGAGAAACGTGATGATGCCGCCGGCGATGAAGAGCGCGGGGACGACGCAGGCGAGGGTGTGGTTGCGGGCGTACCACTGGAGCAGCTTGAAGGCCTCGACGATGGCGCCTTCGACCTTGGGATTGGCGAGTGGCAGGAAGTAGGCGAGCAGAAAGATGGCGAGCAGCGCCGCGAAGATCTTGAGTTCTCGGGATTTCACGTGGTTTCTCTGCAAGATGCCGCACGCCGCGAACCGGCGCCTTTACATGGTTATATGGCTATGTCGCCATATATATCGCTCACAAAAAGGCGGGCACCCGCCCACCTACTATTAGCGCAGCACCGCCTGCTGCGCCTTGAGGTTCTCACTCAGCACCGTCTCGATGCACTCCCAGAAGCCCGCGAGGCAGCAGACCTTCACGCGGTAGTAGACCATGACACCGTCCTTGCGGTCCTCGACCAGGCCCGCCTGCCGCAACACCGCAAGATGCTTGGACACGGTGGACTGGTCCGCGCCCACCAGCTCGGTGAGTTCGCAAACGCAGCGCTCGCGTCCATCCAGCGCCTCCAGAATCATCAGCCGGCTGGGATGGGCGAGGGCCTTGGCAATCTGCGCCCGGGCTTCGTAGCGTTTGCGGGAATGCTTGGGGCGCTCTTTCATGGCTTCATGGCAATTATAGCATATAGTGCAGTTTCGTCCAGTCTTCCCGTCTCCGAGATGCGCGAGATTGAATGCGGAACCGCGAATCAACGAGAATGGACGCGAATAGTCGAGAGTTGCTGGCGAGGGTTTCCATGCAACTCGTTCGCGTCTATTCGCGGTTCAAGAGACGAGCCGAAGTAACGGCCAGGTTATCAGCGCGCGCCCTTATGGCTTGCGCGCCGCGATGTCGAGGCTGGTGATGTAGTCCGCCGGCTGGGCGCCTGCGGGCAGCTTCTCGATGATCCTGCGGTACAGCGGGTCCTGCATATCACCCAGCGCGGCGACGTACTGCGGCTTGGGCGTCAGGCGGATATCGCTCAGGCCGCCGGCGCGCATCAGCCGCTCGGTTTCGTCGATTGTGACCGCCCCGGCAATGCAGCCGACCAGCGCCTCGACCATCTCGCGCACTTCCGCGGGCAGCGGCTTGAGCAGCGCGATATCCGAGACCGCGACGCGCCCGCCGGGCCGCAGCACGCGGGCGATATCGCGCCAGACCTGCGCCTTGTCCGGAGACAGGTTCAGCACGCAATTGGAAATCACCACATCGACGCTGGCGTCCGCGACGGGCAGGTGCTCGATCTCACCCAGGCGGAATTCGACGTTGTCGAATCCGGTGCGCTCGCGATACGTCGCGAGATTGCGGCGGGCCTTGCCGAGCATTTCGGGCGTCATGTCCACGCCGATCACCCGACCCGTCGGCCCGACCTTCGGCCCCGCGACGAAACAGTCCAGCCCCCCACCGCTGCCCAGGTCGAGCACGGTTTCTCCGGGCGCAAGCGACGCGAGCGCGGTGGGATTGCCGCAAGACAGGCCCATGTCAGCCCCTTCGGGCAGGGCCGCGAGTTCGTCCGCGGCGTAACCCACGCGGGTGGCGACGGCGCCGCTGCCGCACGCGCCCGCCCCGCAGCATCCGCCGCCGGAGCTGGTGGCGCCGCGGGTGGCGATTTCCGCATAACCGGAGCGAACTGTTTCACGGATGCGCTGGGCATCGGTGGTGTTGGGTGCCTGCATGGGTGCGACTCCTGATCAAAGGCGGGACTCAGCCCGCGCCACTGACAAGACCCTTGACAACGTACGCCCATGATCTTAGCATATTTGCATGAGCATGCAAGTACGCAAACGAAAAAATTCCGCCCCCCGCAGGAAGCCGGCGAAAACTGCGCAGTCCGGGTGCGGCGACGGGGCCTGCTGTCCACCGCTCGACACGGCGGTCGACCCCCGGCTGTTCCGCGCGCTGGGCGACCCGACGCGCATCGGGATTCTCGTGCGGCTCGCGCAGTGCTGCGGCCCGCAGACCGTGTCTGAGGCGGCGGACTGCTGCCGGGTGGACCTGTCGGTGGTTTCGCGACACCTGGGAATACTGCGCGACGCGGGCGTGGTTACGGTGCAGAAGGAAGGCCGGCAGATGTATTACCGCGTGCGTTACGACGAACTGTGTCGCAGCCTGCGGCAGCTCGCGGATGCGCTCGAAGCGTGCTGCCCGGCTGGCAAGTAGGGTGGGACCCACCCTACTGGTGCTGATTGAGTTACTTTGATGCCGATTCGTGATCCGCATCACCGATGCTGTTGCCGCACTCCGGGCATCGGCCGCTTTCATTTCCCGTGAGATCGTACCCGCACCGGTAGCATGTACCAGGTTTCGCGAACATCAGACAGCGCATCATGGCGCGCACAAACATCACGGCAGGAACTGCGAGCAACAGAACTACCGGTATCCAGAGGTTTAGCCTGAGGAGCCACTGGTTGTATAGGGGAGTTGTGGGTTTAATCGGTGGTCCCGCACACTGATCATTCACTGATCGCACATATTCGAAAACGAACGGGAAACGAGTGCTTTCGCTATATGGCTGAATCCCCCGCGCGGCCCGACGCACCTGCCCCATGCGCAACTGGTTGGCGCTGACCGTGATGCGGAATCGTTCGTCCACAATCCGCCATGGCCCGACGCGCGGACAAATGTGAATTGGTCCGACGATTGCGCTGGTGACAATCAGCGCAACGCACGATAAGCCAGCGATCGAGGCAGTGAACTGCAACGCCAATCGTAAGAAGTTCCACCACCTGGGGCGAATCTCTTTCTGTGGTTTCCCCATGGCCCATACGTCCTCGCATTCGCCGAACTTCCGGGCACAGTTCTACGCGGCGGCCGACGGGGTGGTTCACGCGTACAGGCCTTGCGTTGCGACATAATCGTGTACGCCGTCGGGAACCAGGTATCGGATCGACCGCCCTGCCGCCACGCGGCGGCGGATGTCCGTTGCGGAGATGTCGATCCGCGGCGACTCAATGACATCGCGGCGAAGTTGCGCGATGGCTTCCACCGGCAGCAGACCGGCCAGTTCCAGCAATTCTCCAATCTCGTATCCGGGCCGAACCGCCGTGACGATGCGGCAGTGCCGAACGATCTGCGCCGGCTCATACCACGTGTGCAGTTCGCGCAGTGAGTCCGCGCCGATGATCCAGAACAACTCGGCGTCCGGCATGATCGAACGGAAGTGCGCGACGGTGTGCGCGGTGTAGCTCGGGCCGGCGCACGTCAGGTCGTGGTCGCTGCATTCGAACAGGGTGTCGCCGTCGATGGCCAGGCGGACCATGGCCAGGCGATGCTCCGGCGCGGCGAGGCGCACGCCCGGCTTGTGCGGCGGTACCCGGCTGGGGAGCAGGATGACGCGGGCGATATCGAGATGCTCCGCCACGGCGCGGGCGACGATGAGGTGCCCGTGGTGGATCGGATCGAAGCTGCCGCCAAAAAGCGCGATACGCATGGCAAATCCAGGTCGTAGACTCATCCGCCCGGACCGCGACGGGCCGCCGGCGGGTGCGGGGTGCCGCTCGGCCTCCGACGCGGGCAGCAACAATGATCGTAACTCCGCATGAACCCACCGGCAACGTACGCCGCGCGCGACGCGGCCCGCGGACCGGCGGACGCATCCATCGATCAAGCTGTTTGCCGCACGCTGCCGATAGGCTGTTAATGCGCGTGCGGCGCGCTGCGGACCGCAAGTAGCCCGACCCAGAGACAAACCGGTGCACGACCCGACGATCAGCATCATCATCGCGACGTATCGCCGCCGCGATGTGGTTTTGTCCACACTGCACCGGCTGTTCGCGCTGGGCGCGGAGGTGCGCGGCGCGGAGATCATCGTGGTGGACAACGCCTCGGGTGACGGAACGGCGGAAGCGATCGCCAAGCGGTTTCCCGGAGTGCGCTGCATCACTTTGGCGCGGAATTACGGGGCGTGCGCGAAGGCCTTCGGAGTAGACACAGCCGGGGGCGAACTGATCGTGTTTCTCGACGATGATTCGTACCCGCGCCCGGGGAGCCTGTCGCGGATGGCCGCGCACTTCGCCGCCGACGAGCAACTGGGCGCGGCGAGCTTTCTGGCGCACCTGCCGGACGGGCGCGTCGAGTGTTGTGCTTTTCACAATGTGGTCATCGGGTGCGGCGTGGGCTTTCGCCGGGCGGCGTTGGCCCAGGTTGGCGGACTGGACCGCAAGCTGTTCATGGCGGCGGAAGAGTACGACCTGAGTTTTCGATTGATCAACGCCGGGTGGCGCGTGCGCACATTCACCGATCTGCACGTGGATCATCTCAAGTCGCCGACGGCGCGGGCCAGCGCCCGGCTGGTGCGGCTCGACACGCGGAACAACCTGTGGCTGACCGCGCGGTACCTGACGGGCAAACTGGCGCGGGTGTATCGCCAGGATTGGGCGCAGCGTTACGCGTGGATCGCGCAGCGCTCTGATCACCGGTTCGCGTTCTGGCGGGGTTACGCGGAAGCGATGCTGGGACACCCAGCGCAACATCGCCGGTACGCCGGGCAGCGCCTTTCACCCGCGGCCCGCGAGGCGATCTTCAACTTCGATTACATCGCGGAGCAGATGCGTCGGCTTGCCGATGACGGCGCCCGCCGCGTGCTGTTCGCCGGACTGGGCAAGAACATGTACGCGTTCGTGCGCGCGGCGAAGCGCTGCGACCTGTGGATCGCCGCGATCGCCGACGACAACTTCGCCGCGCCGCGACGGACGTATCGAGGGATTCCCATTGTACGCATGGAGGATGGTCTCAATCTCCGGCATCACGCCGTGGTCATCGCCCACACGTCGCCGGAGCAGGCGCGGCGCTGCGCGGAGCAATTGCGCTCGGAGACGCCGACGCCGATCCATCGCTGGTTTGATTACGACCGGCCCGCGGGCACGCCGGCGCCGGTCGAGCCGGCCAGTGCCGCGTACGCGCTCGCGTGAACCCAGCGGCAGACCGCGCCGGCCAGGTATGCGCCCCACACCCCGAACAGCGGATGCACCGGCACGACGTAGCGCGGCTCCAGCCCGCCCATGAATGCCGCGCCCCCGACGTGATAGGCTGCGACCAGGATGAGCAACAGGGCCGGTCCCCGCGGCCCGCGGACCAGCGCGGTTGCTCCGCCAAGCACGGCGGAGATGACCAGAAGCGCAAATGGGGAAATGCCTATCAGAGGCAGGGGCGTCTCGATCAACCGCCGCAGCCAGCGATTCACCGCGCCGCTTGTCACCGTTCCTTCGGCAATGCCGTTCACGCCGGGAAGGTAACGTCCCAGCGCGTCAGCGCCGACGCGCCGGACCACAAACGCTGTGTTCTGCCCGCGTGCATCATGGGCTGCACGGTCGGGCGTGAGCAAAAGGTGCCGCGCGTGGCGGACTGTTCCCCAGCCGATGGTCCAGGGATGCGCGCGGACGATGTCCCAGCCCGCGTCGCCCAGCAGGTCCGCAACCTGCGGAAGCTTGCAGGAGACAAACGTCTGACGGTTCTCGGGATCGAGCGCGTGCTGCACGGCGCGAACGGTCGGCAGGTAATCGTGCATGGTCGCGTCGGCCGCGACGATGCCTTCGCGCTGCGCACGGGCCAACAGGTCTTTGACTTGCGCGACGGCTGGACTGTCCGGCGAATCCAGGCGCTCCACGCACGCGCCGCGGTAATACGGCAGCATGCCGCCGTTGCAGTTCAAGCCTCGATGTGCGAATTCCTGCTGGTTGTGCAAGAGCAAGGGGCCAAACAGCAGCATGGCGGGCGCCAACCCGGCGATGCCGGATGCCAGCACGCGCCGGCAGGTGACCGCGCGCGGCGCACGTGTACGCACGCTGCGCAACAAGGCCGTCGATCCGCCGGCAATCACGCCGATGAACAGCAACGCCTGGCCTGCGTCCTTCAGGACAGCCAACCCGGCGGCCACCATCGACGCGGCGGCAAGCGACCGCAGGCGGCCGGTTTGCACGTGAACAATCTGCAACCAGGTCCAGGCGCAGAGCAACAGCGCGTACGGCGCTTCGGTGAGCACCGCGTCGGCGTAGCCCGCCAGGTAGGGATTGGCCAAGGTGACCAGCCCGGCCGCGACCGACAGCCGGCGTCCGACGCCCAGGCGTAGCGCGATCAGCACGGCGAATCCCGCGCACCCGGCGACCATCCCATGTTGCACGAATCGCAATGCGAGGGCCGCATGCTCGCCGCAGACCGCAAAAACCGCCGCGAGCAGCAGCGGATAACCCGGCAGGCGAAACAGCAGCAGCGGGTTCGACCAGTCACCCCGCTCGGCGAAGCCGATCGCCAGCGTCAGGTACCCGGCTGAGTCCGGCGCGACCCACAGTTCACCCTGGTGCAGACGCAGCGCCATCACCAGCAGACCCGCAGCCGCTAGCAATATTGCTACCGGCCACTGCGAACGCTTCGCGGGCGGCGGCGTGGTCATATCAGCAGGGATGACGGCGCGCATGCGCTGTTTATCGGTCGCAGTGCAGCCCGGGTTCATTCCCTCCAGGCTTTATCCGGCCCTTCGGCCATCCGATAACCCAACTGGCCCGCACGCCGGGCCGCGCCCGGTTGGCCAAGGAAGGTCGCAACTCGGATTGAGGGTGCATCATCGGGCGCAGTGAGCTTGCCCATGGCGACTGACGCGGAACTCGTCGACCTGCAGCGAACGCTGTACACCTCGCGCAATCCCACGCGCCGGTGGCTGCACGTCACCCGGCGTGCGCGCATTCACGAGCTCATCCGGCAGCATCTGCCTGCCGCGCGCGGACGCGCGCTGGAAGTCGGCCCGGGGTCCGGCGTGTACCTGCCGCTTCTGGCGGAACTGTTCGACGAGGTGGTGGCCAGCGACATCGAGCCGGCCTATCTGCATTCGGCGCATGCGCTGACTGCCGTGCACGAGAATCTGTCGCTGCAAATCGACGACATCACCGCGACGACGCTGCCCGCCGGCAGTTTCGATCTCATTCTCTGCTCGGAAGTGATCGAGCATATTGCGGATTCTCAAGCTGCGCTGCGCAACCTGGCGGGGCTGCTGGCGCCGAGCGGCGTACTGGTGCTTTCCACCCCGCAGCGCTACAGCACGCTGGAGTTGACCTGCCGGATCGCGTTTCTGCCGGGCATTCTGCAACTGGTGCGCTCGGTTTATCGCGAGGCCGTGCTGCCGACGGGGCACATCAACCTGCTGACCGGCGCAGAGGTGCGCAGTCAGCTTTCAGCGGCCGGGCTGGCCGTCCGCGCGGAGGACCTTTCCGGTCTGTATTTGCCGCTGGTCGCGGAGTTCGGGGGCCGCACAGGGCTGCGTGCGACGCAATGGCTGGCTCACCATCTGAGCACGAGTCGATTGCGCGGGCTGTTGTGGACGCAGTATTTCGTCGCGCGGCACGCAACAAGTCCGCGGCGCAGCTCCGACGCGCGACCCGCGCCCGCGATACATTGCGAGGTAACGACATGAAACTGTCCATCGTCGTGCCCGTCTTCAACGAGCAGGACAACCTGCGGCCGCTGCACGCGCGGCTGGCGCGGGTCGCATCCGCCTGCGCCGATGATCACGAGATCATCTTCATCGACGACGGCAGCACCGACGGCTCGCGCACGGTGATGGAAGCGCTCACCCGCGAGGACGCGCACGTGCGGCACATCGCCTTCAGCCGCAACTTCGGGCACGAGATGGCAACAACCGCCGGCCTGGATCACGCCGACGGCGACGCGGTGGTGATCATCGACGCCGACCTGCAGGACCCGCCGGAGGTGATCGCGGAACTGGTCGCGCGCTGGAACAGCGGCGTGGAAGTGGTCTACGCCCGGCGGCGCCGGCGAGAGGGCGAGTCCGTGTTCAAGAAGGCCACGTCGTTTCTCTTCTACCGCGTGATCCGCGCGCTCAGCGAAGTGGACATGCCCGCGGATACCGGCGACTTTCGGCTGATGGATCGCCGCGTGGTCGATGCGCTGCGCCGCTGCCGCGAGAACCCGCGGTTTGTGCGCGGGCTGGTGAGCTGGATTGGGTTTCGCCAAGAGGCGGTGTACTACGATCGCGCCGAACGCCTGTCGGGCGAAACCAAGTACAACCTGCCGAAGCTGCTGCGCCTGTCGTGGGAGGCGATCTGCGCGTTTTCACTGGTGCCACTGCGCGTCGCGGGTTGGCTGGGGGCGGTGGTGATGCTGCTGAGCTTCGCGCTCACGCTGCACGTGGCGTATCACAAGCTGTTTCTGGGGCTGCCAATCCAGGGTTACGCCCTGCTGGCCTGCGGCCTCTTCTTCCTCGGGGGCATCCAGCTGCTGGTACTCGGGGTGCTGTCGCAGTATGTCGGGCACATTTTCAAGCACACCCAGAATCGGCCGCTCTACATCGTCGAATCAGCTGAAGGGTGGTCCCGCATCGGTGACGCGACCCGGCCACTGGCCGAACGAGCCCAGCACAGCAGCGACGCCGGCATGGCGACACCGGTCACATCGGCCTGAGCTTCCTCGCGGCAATTTTTTTCCGGCGGACCGGCTGGGCACCAATCACCTAACATCAGCAAAAACAATGAGTTGCGTGCGGGGCAGCGTACGCCGAATCAGCTTGATCAAAAAAATCTGCCTTTTGCGCGCGATCGATTCGCGCCGTTTGCGTCAAGGAAACTAAGGGGTGTATGTTGCCTGCGCGAAGGCCCGCGTGTGCAGCATGCATGGCCGCTGAAGACCCTGTGTTTTCGACGCAGAATTTTCGGCAGGCAAGAGGGGCCCAAACGGATCCCGACCGCTCGCTTCACCGCGAGCCCGTACGGGGCCCCTCTTACCCTGTAGTTTCGCGAGTCTGGCCCATCCAAGCCTCGCGACCCCCACGTCGTTGCACCCTGGGAATCACACCAAACCCATGAATCCGCAGGTCCGGAACCGCACATCCGCTTCGCCAGTACCTCGCCGTGGGGCCGCGCCTGGTACAGGCCCGTCCACTAACCCTCTTATCAAGCCGGCAGCCGGCTGTTCGGTGGCAGTGTGCCAATGGATGACGGCGTTTTCGAGCCTATCATTAAGCTGGAACCGCGCCCTTCATCCCGCGGGACGATTGCAGCCGGGTGGCCCATTCGGTACGGTGATGCATTCGGGCGGATTTGTCAGAGTGGGCAACTTGGAGGGATCGCGCAGGGGCAACAGGCCGTTTCGCCGGCGCGGCTGCACCCCCGTCCGAGCGGGCAGCGCGAAGCGATGCGCCGCCCAGTTCGGTGTTCTGGAATCCGACATGACTTCAATGAACTTCAACAAGGAGCTTCTGGCGCGAGCGCCTGAGCTGCGCACTTTCATCTCGCTCCACCTGCCGGCGGAACTGGAACGCGTGCTCACGCCGGAGGACGTGATGCAGGAAGTCTGGATGCGCGCACACAAGTTCGTCAAGGAATTCGGCGAAGAAAGCGTCGAGTACCTGGACGCCTGGCTGAAGTCCATCGCCACAAACGTGATGGCCGACCTGTTTCGCGGACACCTGGCGGTCAAGCGCGGCGGCAAGCACCAACGCCTCAGCACGGATCGCGAAAGCAAGTCTTTGCTCGATCTCTTCAATCTCGTGCTCTCCCCGAGGGCGACGCCCAGCAGCGACGTGGCCATCGGTGAGGCGATCAACGCCGTTCAGGCGGCGATGACCGCGTTGCCGACAGACCAGGCGGAAGTCGTGCGCCTGTACTACCTCGAAGGCCGCTCGTACGACGAAGTGTCGAAGGAAACGAATCGCTCGGTGTCCGCCGTCCGGGGGTTGCTTACGCGGGCCAGAATGACGATGCGCGGCGAACTCCGCTCGGCGGCGCGATTTTTCAGCGATGCCGCCACGCCCCAGCCGCCCTCGGTTGCCGAACGCGACACCTGATCACGAACCCGGCGCTGCGCGCGATAACGATCACATGAGTTCTTCCGACGATCGCAACAAGCGGATTGGGCAAATCCTCGATGACGTCGCCGCACGCATCACCCGCGGCGAAAACGTCGATTTCGCTGAAATTCCTAAACGCCATTCCGACCTATTGCCTGAGCTGGGTGAACAAATCCAGGCGCTGCAGGCGATTCTCGTCGCCGAGCAGATGGCCCAGGACAACGGCGAGACGCCCAAGCCCGCCGTCGCCGATCGCGATCTGATCGATCTACTCAACCAGGCGCTACCCACCTATCGCGTGCTCGAACGCATCGACGCCGGGGGCCAAGGCATCGTGCTGAAGGCCGTGCAACTCTCAACCCAGCGTCAGGTCGCGATCAAGGTCCTGCAGGATGGCCCGCTGATCAGCGAGCGCCGCCGCCAGCGTTTCGTGCGCGAGGTCAAGATCACGTCTCGGCTGCAACTGCCCAACATCGTGCAGGTCTACGACAGCGGAGTCGTCCACGGGCGCTTCTACTTCGTGATGCAGTACATCTTGGGCGTGACCATCGACGACTACGTGTTCGTACACGGGCTGTCGGCGCGGCGGCGCATCGAGCTGTTTCTTGAAATGCTGCGCGCGGTCAGCCGCGCCCATCAGCACGCGGTGATTCACCGTGACCTGAAGCCTTCCAACATCATGGTCGACGTCACCGGTGAGCCGCAGATTCTCGATTTCGGCCTGGCCAAGGCGCTCGACGACGACGCCGACGACGAGCGTCCGGTATCCGTGATGGGCAACGCCGTCGGTACGCTGCAGTACGTCAGCCCGGAGCAGGCGACGGGCATCGAAGAAGTTGACGTGCGCAGCGACATCTACTCGCTCGGCGTCGTGCTCTTTGAACTGCTGACCCGCGAACTGCCGGTCGATACCTCCGGCCCGTCGCACGAGGCGCTGCGCCGCATCCTGCACACGCCGGCCCGCCGCCTGCGCGACGTGCTGGTGGATGGCGGCTGGACGGGTCTGCCCCAGCGTCATGAGATCGACGACGACATCGAGGCGATCGTCGCCAAGGCGCTCGCCAAGAATCGGGAGGATCGGTATCAATCGGCGGAGGCCTTCGCCCGGGACCTGCAGAGCTACCTCGACGGCAGCATCGTCGTCGCCCGGGCGGACCAGCGCTCGTACCTGCTGCGCAAGACGCTGCGGCAATACCGCACGCACATCCTGGTGAGTGCTGCTTTCGTCGTGCTGGTCACCGCGGCTGCGATCGTTAGCACCGGTTTCTGGTTTCAGGTGCGCGCCCAGCGTGACAATGCCCGGCAGGTCGCGACGCTGGCGCACGCCACGCTGGACAACGTGGTCACGGAAATCGACGATGCGATCCGCCCACTGGCCGGGGGCATGGCCGCACGGACCCGCCTGCTGGACAGCGTGGATGAGAACCTGCGGGCGCTCGAGACACTGGTTGCGACCGACGTGAGCATGCAGGATGTGCTGCACTCGATCCACGAGAAACGCGGCGACATCGCGTACGCCCGCGGCGAACGGGATGCCGCGCAGGCGCAGCTCTCGGCGCTCATCGATGGATTGCTCTCGGGACGGCAACCGGAGCAGCTTGACGACGCCGAACTGCTGACGTTATGCCGCACATACCGCAAGCTCAGCCGCACGTCTGATCACGCCGAGAAGAGCCTGCAGGAATCAATTCGTCTGGCCGAGGCGCTGGTCGCTCGAGCGCCGAACAACGCCAGCCACCATCTCGAACTGTGCACGGCGCTGAACGAACTCGCCGGCTTCGAGCACCAGGCGGGCAGATACCTCGCCTCAGCCGCCGCCGCCGACCACGCGCTGAACCTGATCCTCAATAAGCGGTCGTCTCTGGCAATCACCCCCGATGACATCAGTTGGAATGAAATCCACGCCGATACGCTCCAGCGCTGCGCCAACGCCCGTATCATGCTGCACCAGGGTTCACTCGCCCGCTCAGCATTTGAACAGGCCGTCGAAATCCTCAGGCAACTGAGTCGCGCGCAACCGGAAAACGTACAGTACCGCCATCAACTCGTCGAAGGGCTGACCAATCTGGGCTTCATCCTGGAGCAGCAGGCCGATTTGGACAAGGCGGCGGAAATCATGACGGAAGCCATCCAGAGGGCCCAATACCTGGTGCAGGTTGAGCCGGACAACCACACGTGGCTGCACACGCTGGCCAAAGCCGAGTTGCGGATGAGTATCGTACAGCGTTTTCGCGGCGATTTGGAACTGGGGCGGCAGCACGCCGATGAGGCGGTGCGCATCGGGGAGAAGCTGGTCGCGGTCCTTCCCGCAGACCCGCAGGTCAACCTGTCGTTGGCGCTCGCATTGAGCGCCCGCGCCAACATCCTGAGAGACGAAGGCTACCGGGAGAATCCGCTCGCCGACCTGCGCCGAAGCGCTGAAATCACCAAACTGTTCCTGGGCACAATCGAGGACAGTGTACCGCACCTGACGGAGCTGGCAGAAAACCACATGGGCATGGCATCCTGTCTGGGCAGGTTGTACCGTTACGACGAAGCCTGGACTGAACTGCAGGAGGCCTTACAAATATACCTGGAACTCTGCGCCAGCGAACCGGACAGCAGCGAAAGGCAATCCCGCCTGGCAAGCTGCCTGATCAACCTGGCCGCGTGGCACATTCGCATGCGCTCCACGGAAAACGATGCGTCAGCCGTCGAGCTGCTCGACGAGGCAGAAGCCATACTTCGCGACCTCTGTGACAGCGGCCGCACCGAGGGTCGCGACATGAAGTTCGTTGAAAAGCTCGACGCCATCGAACGCAATCGTCAGATCATCGCCGGGCGACACGACCCGGCGTCAAAGTAGCGAAGCCCCTGACATCAGGGGACTTCGCCACCTGCTCGCAGTCGATCGATGCCAATGCCGCCGCTCTGCACCTGAGTTGCGAATCAGCCGCCGACCTCGGCAGGCTCATCGTTGCCCTCCTCGATCGGCTCTTCCTCGCCGTACTCAGAGAAGACGTGCGTAATCGCCGCCACGTTGCCGCTGTACATGTTCTGATGGGCTGGATCGAGCGTGCCGGCGCTCAGGCTGTATTCGAGGTCGGGATCCTGCGTATCGTCCGCCTCAGCTACGCCGGCCAGGTCGGGCGGACTGGCGAACTCGTTGATCGCGGGCGATTGCGGATCGACGTGCGCGACCCACCACAATCGGTCGGGCGTGTCCACATCGGGAGAATCGACCGTCCAGGAGCGCAGGGGAGCGCCGTTGGTGTCCAATTCGGTGAAGGTGGCCTGATCGATGCGCCACGCGACCTCGTAATGATCGACATCGACGGGAACGATCGCCAGTTCAGCCACGAGCTTGACGGCGCTGTTTTGATTGGTGGGCGTCACGCGAAACGCGTAGCTCACCGTGCGCGGGTCGGGCAATTCATCGGCCATCGCGGGAAGCGCCGCGGCCAGCAGTGCGCATAGGGAAATACATGATGCAGTCAGTCGGAACATGAAGCGACTCCATTTACGTCTGCGCGCACCTTCTCCGGCCCGGTGACACACCGGCGGAAGACGCCGCACGAATCAGCGATGCTGCATGGGGAAATCCAGTGCCAGGCGCTTGCCGGAACAGGCATGAGACCGCGATGCGGCGCCTGTCCGAAACATCCGCGACCCGCGCAGATCACCTACTTCTAAGACGCAAACGGCGGGAAAGAATCGCGCGCGATTCTTGGAGAATTGCTGGTGAGAAACGCGCGCATGCGCGCGGCGCTGGCGCCGGCCTGGTTGGCATCAGCGCTGGAGATGATGAAAAGAAATTCGGTCCGCCGCGCTGCAGCGCGCACGTTCAGGCGCTGCCCGTCGCCGTGCGCTGCGCACATGCGCGCGGACGCGCATTCGCGCCGCGCGGTATCCGGCGATCGCAAGTCATCCAGCGGGATGGGCCGGAAGCGCAGTCGCCTAGGTGCATCGGCGGGGCGGAATCATCGACAGAGATGAGCCGACGGCGCACAGGCCATCCCCCGCGCTTGAGGCATGCGCGCAGGGCGACCGCTGTACCGTCAGCCAACAAGCAGGATGTGGCAGGGAACGACTACGCCACTCTGGATTCGAACCAGAAACCTTCGGTTCCGTAGACCGATGCTCTATCCAATTGAGCTAGTGGCGCTTCCGCGCTTAAGCTTTGCCGCATCAACACGTTGCAATCATCGACGCCTCGGCGGAACCGCCCATTGGCAGCCCCCGCGTTGCGGCACGATGACGCGCGAGCAGCCAGTATACCACGGCCACGGGGCGTGTAAACGCTGGCGATACCCACGCTCCTGAAGGTCACGGCAAGGCATATGGTCACGGCAAGGCATTCGGGCTGAAAGATGCGATTCAGGTGTGTCGACCGACCGGCGGCGGTTGACACCGGACGGTCGAGTTGCCGGTTGGGCTTTGCGGTCCGGCAAGTAGATCATCACGTGCTGCGCATCGGACTGTCGCGTTCGCCACTGCGCGTTACGGCGTGGTGCATCATCGTTTGTCAGCGGGCGCTGCGTCTTCTGGCCCAGCCTCCTTGGGTCCTGTCTCCTCTGGTCCTGTTTCCTCTGGTTCTGCATCCCCAGGTGCGGCTCTCAAGAAACCGGCCAGAAAGGCCGGGGCGGCGTGGCGCATCGACATGCCGATCGCCGTGATCAGGGCCTGGCTGGCGGCGGAACCATGGTTGCCGCCCGCACGGTCCTTCTCCGAAGCCGGCTGTGCGCCGCGGCGCGCATCCGTGGACGTCTTGCCTTCGCCACGCGCGCCAACGAATCCGACGAGGGCGCCAGTCGATGCGAGTCCGACCACAACGCCCCATGGGTGTCGCGCCGTCAGTCGCCGGGGGCAGACGCGGGCCTCATCAGTCAATTGCCGCCATGCGCGGCGCAACTGGCGCTTCGTTGCTTCGGCTTCGCGTTCGAGGAATTCAACCTCCGTGCGCGGCGGCGCCAGGACCACTTGCGCTTGCAGAATGGCCGCCTGCGCCGTTGATTCCTTTGCCGTTGCCGCCGGAACCATTCGTTCTTGGGCTGAAGCGTTCACGTCGGATGCGTTCGCGTTCATGATAAACACCCTCCCGATTCCGCAAGTGGTGCCGCGCTCTTCGCGCGCTGCAGTACCAGCCGACCAGAATCGTAACCAGCAAAGCAACGGACCCGGTGACCAACTGCCCGGCCCAAACCGGCCAGGAGATCCAGGCGGCAAGACCCTTGGCGCCGGCATGCACGCTGTAAAGCAGCAGAGCGGAAGTGAGGACGGTGAATGCGCAGACGCTGAAGAAACCACGAAGCGCGCCGATCGCCGTCCGGCGCGCGCGAGCCTCGAGCAGATCGAACTGCACGCGCCCATAGTGACGGGCATAGGCATCCAGTTCCGCCACGTGCTCGCTGAGCTGCTTCAGCGACTCCTTCAGACCGTGTTGCTCGTCTTCCGTTTGCCGACTTTGCACTCTGGAATGCGACATGGCTGCGCCTTCCGTCAAGTCTCGCCACCTGGATCTCGATATTCTGGAGCCATCCGGCGATGCACGCCCGGCGAATCAGGCGCTTCGCGCGGAGTCGCTTCAGCGGCTGCGCATGAATCGGCCGAGCAGGAGGCCGACACCGGCTGCGATGAGCGCGCAGCGCACCGGGTTTTCGCGAATGTAGCCCTCGACGGGCTCGACCGAACGACGTGCCGCTCGACCGGCATCCGCGGCGATCTCGCGGGCATCGTTGGCGAGGACGCCCATTTCTTCGCGTACGGTCTGCCCGGTGGACTTGAGATCCTCGCGAAAGCGTTGCGTGCTGGACTGTACATCCCTGCGATCGGTTGATGCGATGCTCTGCGTCATGATCATACCTCCTTGAATGTGTGGAAACCGTGAATCATCAGCCGACCGGACGGGTGCGCTGCATGATGTGCGCTGCCGGGCGGCATCGCAGTAATCATGCCTGGTGAGGATTAATCTGATCTGAGAACCGGGTAAACTTCAGCTAAGGGGGCGTTGCGATGTGGATGCTACACGCAGGAGTGGAATAATGCGCTCGCGAATGAAAGGAACACTCGCGGCGCCGGTGTGATGGCCGGTGTGATCCAGCGCGCACATGTCACGTTCCCAGGGGATGGTCACGAATCGACCCGCATCCGCGGGCGCATGCGCGTTGCGAAATCCGCCGAGTCCCGCCGAAGGCCCGTGCTTTCGATCTATCGTTCCGAAGATCGTCGTGCCCACACCCAGAAGCGCAACATCGCGCCGAGACGTGAGCGCATAGCAGGTGCGCACATGCCGCAGCGCGCCCGCCAGTGGATATCCGGGGGATAACGCTGATGCCGCGAGCACCAGCACGTCAATACGCGCGCGGCGGCCGAGTTTCTCGGCGGCGAATACGGCGATGCCCGTGCCGCCGCTGTAACTGAGCACGTGCACGGGCGCCCCTGGGAATTCCCGTACACGGCGGCGGATGATCCGGGCGAGGCGCAGGGCGGCGCGGCGGTTGGCCCGCAGGCAGGTGAGGTCCGCGAGCATTTCCCCGCGCGGGCCGCGATGCCAGTCGAAAAGGTAGGTCGCGAAGTCCGCCCCGGCCTGGCGCAAGGCGACGCGGGCGAGCGTTGGCGTGAGCAGAAAGCCGCCGACGCCGTCAATCAGAAAAAGGGTTCCGTTCGCGGGATCGCCGGTTTCACGCGGCGCGCCGCTGCGGCGCAGTTCCCGCAGCCAGTCGCGCACCATGCGGACCCGCGCGCGAGCGGATTGAAGCAGAATCAGCGGCATCGGGTCGCGGCGGCCGAAGCTACTTGGGCTTGGCGTTTGGCTTGGCGCCGGCCTCGCCCTCGTCCTCACCCGGTGTGAAGCCGATGAGATTGGCTTCCTTGAGTTTCTTCTCGAACGTGCCGTAATCGTGGGCCAGGGCTAGCGCGTCCTCCGGTTCCACCAAGCCGTCGGTGACCAGCGAAAACAGGTGGTTGTCCATGAGCAGGTTGCCCTTGGCCTTGCCCGTCTGCATCGAGCTGGGAATCTTGTAGGTCTGCCCCTCGCGGATGTTGTGGCGAATGCCTGCGTCGGGAATCATGATTTCGAAGGCGGCCACGCGGCCTCCGCCCTTCTTGCGCAACAGGCGCTGGGCGATGATCGCCTCGAGCGAGCCGGTGAGCATCGCGCGGATCTGCGACTGCTCATTCACCGGAAACGCGTCGACAATACGCTCGATCGTACTGGGCGCGCTCGAGGTGTGCAGCGTGCCAAACACCAGGTGACCCGTTTCAGCCGCGGTGGTCGCGGCCTTGATCGTGGTGTAATCGCGCATTTCGCCCACCAGGATGATGTCCGGGTCCATACGCAGAGCGCGGCGGATGCCCTCGTTGAAGTCGGGCAGGTGGATACCGACTTCACGCTGGGTGACGCGGCAGCGCTTGTGCGGATGCACAAACTCGATCGGCTCCTCCAGCGTGATGATGTGGTCGTGACGCGTCTGGTTGATGTAATCGACGAGCGTCGCCAGCGTGGTGGTCTTGCCCGATCCCGTCGGACCGGTGACCAGCACCAGGCCGCGCGGCATCATGCACAGCCGCTTGATGATGTCGGCGTCCGGGAAATTGAGCTGTTCCCAGGTGAGCAACGTCTTGGGAATGAGACGCATGACGATACCGATAACGTTCGCCTGGTCTTCGTACTGCATGCGGTGAATCGACACACGGTAACGCGATTCGTGCATGCCCACGGCGAAGTCGGTCGTGCCCGCCTCCTGCAGCTCCTGCTGGTTCTTTTCCGGCGTCACCGACTTCATCAGCCCGACCATGTCGTCGGCGGTGAGCACCTTGGTCTCCAGCCGGTGCATGCGCCCGTGCAGGCGGATAACGGGCTTGTCCCCGACCGTCAGGTGCAGGTCGCTTCCGCCCTTGTGCACGAGAGCGCCCATCAGTTTGTCAATCTGGAGGTTGCTTCCTTTGCCCATGTTTGACTCCACTTCGCAGCGAAGATTTCAACGCCAGCCCTTCGGCGACGGCAGCGCCGCGCCGATCGCCATCCAGGCCCGGACAGTATAACGCGAAGCGACGCGGCAAGCACCCCCGCCCGCGCCGACCGCCGGTCGCCTGCGCGTCAGGCCGGCTGCACGCCCGGGTGATTACAACGCGCGCAGGCGCTGCTCCTTGTCATGCGTCTGCAGGGCGTCAATCAGTTCGTCGATTTCGCCCATCATGATCTTGTCGAGGCTGTAGAGCGTGACGTTGATGCGATGATCCGTGCAGCGATTCTGGGGGAAGTTGTAGGTGCGGATGCGCTGGGAGCGGTCGCCGCTGCCGATCATGGTCTTGCGGGCACTGTCCACGGCGGCGGTCTGCTGCCGCTGGTAGTGGTCGAAGACGCGGCTGGTGAGGATGCGGCGAGCCTTGGCCCGATTCTTGTGTTGGGATTTCTCATCCTGGATGGAGACGGTGATGCCGGTCTCGCGATGCACCAGCTTGATGGCCGAGGACGTCTTGTTGACCTTCTGCCCGCCGGGACCGCTCGCGCGCGCGACGTGCTCCTCGACGTCGGCGTCCCAGTTGATGTCAATATTGAGTTCCTCGGGCTCGGGAAACACGGCGACCGTGGCGGCGCTGGTGTGGATGCGCCCCTGGGCCTCCGTCTCCGGCACGCGCTGCACACGGTGTCCGCCGCCCTCGTACCCGAGATTGCGCCACGCCCCGTCGCCCTTGATATTGAGAATGATTTCCTTCAGGCCGCCGAGGTCGCTGCCGGATTGGTCGAGCACCTCGACCTTGTAGCCCATGCGCTGGCTGTAGCGCAGGTACATCTCGTACAGGTCGCGCGCGAAGAGGCCGGCCTCGTCGCCGCCGGTTCCGGCGCGAACCTCGAGAATCACGGAGGAAACCGCGGCGTCGTCGGCGGTGACCACGCGTTCCTTGAGGGCCTCGAGCTGTTCCTCGTAGCGGCGCTGCAGCTCGGGGATTTCGCCTTGGGCCAGGTCGCGCAGCTCGGGGTCTGTGGCGGTGTCCCGCGCCAGATCGCGCGCCTCCTCCAGGCTGGTGATGGTCTTGCGCAGCGTGCGATAGGGATCAGCCAGGTACTTGAGTTTGCCCAGCTCCTTCGCGAGAGCGATCGCGCGGTTATGGTCCGCCGCGACGATCGGATCGGACATCTGCGCCTCGATGGCGTCGCGCTTTTCGGAAATCTCCGCGAGCTTGCGCAGCAGTTTTTCGTCTACGGTTTCGGGCATGTTCACCGAGTGCATCAAGGGAGCTGCCAACAGACATACCGGCGGCGGTGCTCCGCGGACATACAAAAACCACGCACGGGCGAATACTCGCGTGCGTGGTCGCGGTTGATGTTGCCCAAGTTACAGGCGGCCGGCTGGCTTCTTCTTTTTCTCCGGCTTGGCGAAGTACGTGCCGCCGAACTTCTTCTGGAAGCGCTCGACGCGACCGGCGGTGTCGATGAACTTCTCCGTGCCCGTGAAGTACGGGTGCGACGCGCTGGAGATCTCGAGCTTGACCAGCGGGTACTCCTTGCCGTCCAGCGTGATCTTCTCCCGCGACTTGATCGTCGACCGGGTGAGAATCTTGAAATTGGCCTCGACGTCGTGGAAAACGACTTCGCGGTACTCGGGATGGATTTCCTTTTTCATGGCCAGTTTTCCATGCAGCCGGTCGCCCCGGCGATCGAGGTCAAACAACCCAACAGAGCCCCGCATTATACGCCCGCAAAGGCGGTTTGCAATCGACCGGACCGCCTGCGACTGGGCCGCCTGCGACTGGGCCGCCACGGGATCGCCTGCCATCGGCTGGCGGCCTGCCCTCCCAGAACGCTGTCCGCAACCCAAACCCCAATTCCCCCCGCTCCAAGCCGACATGCCCGGCTTGGCGGCTGGGTCAGCTATTCCCGGTTGGGCAGCGTGCTGATCGTCGCTTTCCAGTGGCTCAACAGGGTGGCCAGCGCCCAGATCGCGCCCAGGGCGTAGGTGACCAGCGCGCCATAGAACCAGTACCAGTACGTCTGGGAGCCGGTCATATCCTTGGCCTCTTGGTTGAGAATCAGGTTAATGACCAGGCCGACGGTCATGAAGTAATACAGGAAAAACACGATCAGGAAGCACGCGACGTAGTGGCGGTCGACCAGGCGGAACTGCGGGCGCGATTCGATCCACGTTTCCCAGCGCGGTCCGCCGGCGCCGGTGCTTTCGATGTGCTCGCGAATATAGCGACCCGCGCGCATCATCGAGCTCTGCTCGGCGAGAAACACCACGATGAGCAGCAGCACCGAATACGGCAGAAGCAGCCAGACATAAAACTCGGCCTGGGCGGCCACGTACGTCAGCAGCGGCACGCCGATCAGACCGACCATCAGGATTCGAAACAGGCGTGCGCGGGTCGCGCGAATCTCATCGCGCAGGCTGATGAACTCGTCGCGTTGAGTGGCTGCACCTTCCATCGCTGTTCTCCCAATGGGACATGATCGGATACTTCATGCACGCGAGAAAGACTTGCACGGCCGCCAGTGTACCCCTGGGCGCGCACGGCGACAATGTCAGGGCCAGCTGACCTCCACGCGGCCAGCGCCCGCGGGCAGCGCCATTTCGCGCCCGGCGGGCACATCCACCGGCTGACCGTCCACCAGCACACGCTGCGGGATGCCGGGCAGCGGCAATCGCAACCGCAGACCATCCGGAGGCTGGGCATCGCCGGAGACCGAGACGTCGAGCGTACGATCGTGCAGCCGCGCGCGCAGGCCGATCTTTCCGAAGTACGTGGGAAATCCGTCGATTCCCACGCCTTCACCCTCGGCCAGCCAGTCCTCCCCGACGCCCGCAAGCAGCACGAGTTGCCCTTCCCGCTCGTACACCAACATGGACCGGACGGCGTTGAGAAACGCGCTGCCCACCCAGGTGTGCGGCATGTCGCCGATGAAACGCGGCGACGCGTGATCGCGCCAGACCACCTCCGCCCACTGCCGCCAGCCGGTCGGCGTCTGGTCGCGCATGAAAAAATCGAGCAGGGCGCGAGCGCGGTCGGGCGCTTCCAGCCGCACAAACGTACCCACGATGCGCAGCTCGTACGGCGTGTAGTTCTCCCACGCCAGCGCCCCGTCGCGGCGCTGCTCGAAGAATTCGTAGTAGCGATCAAACGTACGGTCGAGCGGACCGCGCGGCAGGGAAGCCAACTGGTCGCATGGGAAAACGCCAATCGCGGTCGACGTCGCGTCAAAGTCGCCGAGCTCGACGCAGCCGGGCAGGTAATCGATCTCGTGGTGCCGCATGGCCAGCTCCAGCGAGCGATACAGCGCGGCGTGATGCGCCTTGAGAAGCGCCGCGCAGCGCTGCGCGACATCCGACCGGTCCAGCGCGCGGGCGATGGCCTCGGCGTCGGCAAAACCCTTCACCGTGAAGAAATTGTCCCAGTACGAGTGCATGGGCTTGGCCGAGTAACCCTCGTGGCTGATCGACTCCGGCACAAGACCGTAACAGGCGCGATCGATCGGCGAGCCTTCGCGGTAGCGCTCGCCGGTGCGTTCATTGCGCAGGGCCTCGAGGTAATCGACCGCCTTGACCACGTATTCGAGGTGGGCATCCAGGAATTCCCGATCACGCGTGTGCCGAAAGTACGTGTGCAGCGCGTAGATCAACTCGCCGCTGCTGTCGTGCTCGGGCACCGGGTCGGGTCCGCGGCGATCGACCACGCAGGGCACTTTTCCGCTGGGATACTGGTGGCCGGCGTACCAGTCGAGAAACGCGCGGACTTTCTCGACGTGCCCCGTAGCCAGCAGCGCCGTCGAGGTGATCGCCCCGTCGCGAATCCAGCTGCGTTCATACGTGCGCGAGCCCGGCTGAATCGACGGGCCGTCGCCGTTGATCAGGATGTACGCCTGCGTGGCGCGAAACGTGTCTTCCACCGCCTGCGCCGATTGCGGCAAATCGAGGGTGACGCGGCTCAGTTCGCGGCGCCACGCGTCGCGCACCGCGGTCTGCAGCGCATCGAGCTGTTCCTTTTTCAGGCTTGTGCCTGCGGCCTTGGGCGTTCGCTCGTGAAACGGAACCACCAGCGCCGCGTGATACACCTCTCCCGGAGCCAGGTCGAACGCGAAACGCAACCCCGCCGACGCCCAGCCGGTGTCGTCCTTCACGGACTGCGCCGCGGGCAGCGCATGGTCGGCGAGATACTCGGTGATATCCCCATGGGCGAACGCCGCCGCGCCGAATGCATCCGGCAATGGAATCGGTACGACCGTTCGACCGCCATCCACAGTGACCACGCCATCGTCGAACTGAATCTCGGAAATGGCGCTCACCCCACCGGTCATGTTCAGCTCCTGCCACGGCGGAAGCACCTGGAACGGGCGAATGGCGAGTTCAAGCGCGCCGGTTTGCGGAGCATCGCCGAGATTGCGGACCTCGTAACGGGCAACGAGCTGCGACGCGCCCGCATCACCGGACGCGAAAAACGTCGCGTCGAGTTGGATGTCTGCGAAGCGCCAGGTGACCGTGGGGATGGGAACGTATCCGTCAGCGAGCGATTGCGCGATGCGCGCATCCGCCCACGTGACCATGCGGCCGCTGACCTGCAGGAAGGGTTCGATGGACCACGCGCCGCGGTCCACCTCGACCGCGCCGTGCGCGCTCACCAGCGCTTCTTTCTCGTCGTCGGCAACGCCGACCACCGTCCAGGGCACTTGCTTCGCGCTGAAATACTCGGGAAAGCGGCCCGGCGGACTTTCGCCCGCGATGGCCGCGAAAAACCTGTTCGGCGATTCGGAGAAAGCCACATCGCGCACGCTCAGGTTGCGCACACCGATCGGTCCATCCTGTGCTCCCGCAGCGCTGATGCGCAGGCGCGCCGCCTCCGCGTCCGGCAGAGCGACGTAGTCCCGCCCGCCGTTGCTCGCACGCACGCTCGCCCCGGTTTCCCAAGTGTTGCCGTCGAATGAAAGCTCGACGCGGTAATCGCGCGGATGGGCTGCGTCCGCCCATTCGATGACCACGCCGCCAAGCTCGCGAACCGCGCCAAAGTCCAGTTCCACCCAGGGCAACGCGTCGTCGGGCGCGCTGGTCCATTCGATCCGCCCATTGGGTTTCAATTCACGATCTGGCGCCGCATTCGAGGAAAAGCGCAGCCCCGGCGCCGTGCTCGGCGGCTGAGGCGCCGGAAGCGTCTCGTAGGTCAGCGCGTCGATGTAGACTGACCCGGCCCCACCGCTGCTGGCGGCGATGGCGAATTCGATCGCGCCGATCCGGTCGAGCCGCGCGCCGCCCAACGGCCCCCAGGCAAATCGGAAGTGCCGCGCCTTGTACGCGACCTGCGTCCAGTCCTTGGGGAAAGCATAATCGCGGCGGTTGACCCACCAGACGTTGTCCCCAGACGGATCAATGAGCTTGAACTCCAGGTTGTTGCGCGGGGCCTCGCCGCGCACCTGAAACGTGAAACGGTAGTTGTCCGGCAGTTCCAGGGCAATGTCACGGCGCACCACGCAGAACCCCGCCCCGGAACGAAAGTCGAAGTCCAGGCGCAGACACTTGCCCTGCGGGCCATCCGCAGACGCGATCCGCGCGGTCACGCCGTCGCTGGCCGTGACCGTCCACGCATCCAATGTCGAAAAATCGTCAAGGGTTGTGGGCGCAGCGGTTGCGACGGCGGGCCACAGCGCCAACCAGACACTCCAAAGCACAAACCCAGCCGAGGCGAACCGAACACGCGGCCGAGACGCCGCGTCGCGACGCAACAGCGCATATCGCAGGGAGCCGGTGCCGATCAGGTGCATGCCAAAACCTCCGGGCCTTCGTCGCAGTCCGACAGTCGCGGCCGCGGGGGCGCAATGCGCAAAACAATGCCCGGCGCAGAACGAACTGGCCGGGCACTGATGTGTGTAGCATCCATGGGCCAAGAGCCCCAGACTACGGTCCCGTCAGCCGCGGGAGGAAGTATTCGAAGTCGATCAGATCGACGTCGAAATCTTCATCATCATCGAAGACCGAGCAATTGAAGCCGAGGTCGTCTGCGCCGTCGCCGTTGAAACAGCGCTGGAACTGATAATAGTCAGCCAGGTCCTCATCGCCGTCGCCATCGGCGTCGGCCCCGTCAAACGCATTGACCACCACCAGTTCGCACGCGTCGAAATACGCCGCACCGGCGCCCGCGCCGGCTGCCGTGAGCGTGACAAACCGCGGATACGCTTCCGTGCCCGGTGGCATGGTGAAGTCGATCTCCAGCGGAATCCAGGTGTCCGTCGGGCTCGCGGCGGTGATGGTGTTCGCACTGGGATCCGTGGTGATATCGACCGGCGGCGGCACGGACCCGCCCGCCCACTCGATCTTGATGCCGGCGCGCGACGTGCCCTGCAGCAGCGTGTCGAGCCGCATGTACATCTGCACGTTGACGTTCAGCGTCTGGCCCGGCGTGACGTTGACCTCCTGGAAGAAGCCGGCGAAGTTGTCGCCGCCCGCCTTGGCCGAGGAACCGCCGAAGACATCGGGATATCCCGGAACCTCGAACGCGCTCTTGACCGCGTAAGATTCACCAGCCGTCTCGAAGAACGACCAGTTGTCCGGACGCACGGCGCCCGATTCGAAGCTCGGGTTCAGCAGCAGATTCGGGCCGGCGTTCACCGATGCGCTGGCTGCGTCGAAGTACACCTCGCCGTTCGAACCCGCGTTCGGCGTGAAGATCAGCACGATGCGCGCCTTGTTCGCGTTGGCCGGTACGGTGAGACCTGTCGTCCCCAGATCGACGAACGTCCACGCATCCGTAGGCGAATCCGCGTCGAACGCCAAGTTCTCGTAGGGCGGCGGCAATCCTCCGCCGCTGGTCGCCGAGAACTCCAGCTTGATGCCCGCCCGGGCGTTGGCCGTCAGCGGTTCACTGCTCGAGTGCCAGACACGGGCGCGCAGCAACAGCCGGTCGCCGTCCTGCACCGGATAGTCGTCGCGCGTCTGGAAGAGCCCGGAGAACGGATCGTCCATGCCCACCCGAACGCTGCTGGTTCCGTGGAACGCGAAGTCGCTGCTCTTCTCCTGGTCGTTGAAGCCGCTCCAGTCGTCAATGCCCGTGGGAGACTGTTCTCCCACGCCCGCGGTTTCAAAATCGCCATTGATGATCTGGTTGGGGCCGCTGCTGATTGAAAGCTGCGCGTTGTCCCAGAACGCCGCGCCGGACCCGGTGGACGAAACCCAGATGCAGGTCATGCGCACCTTGGCCACGTTGGTCAGGGCGCTCGTTGGGCCGGTGATCGTCGCGGGAATCCAGGTGTTCGCGGGTGATGCAGCCGTCAACGGAAACGTCGTCTGCGTCGAGCCGACCTGGAAGCCGCTCCCGTTGTAGAAGCTCAACGCCAGACCGGCGATCGCATCACCACCCACCTTGTCGTTCAGCCGGGTGTAAAGGCTGGCGCTGATCGTCACCGAGTTCGCGGCGACGTTTGGACCAATCGGCACTTCCTGGTAGGCCAGTTCCGTCGGGTTGCTCTGGAACGCCTTGAGCGCGTGGCCTTCGCCGCCGGGTATAAGATTGGCCTCGGCGGAACGCTCCACGACATTCCCCTCGATGGTCCAATTGGCGGGATTCATCGGATCCTCGGCAATCGGGCCGGGGCCGTTTTCCACGCTGCCGTTGAGCAGTATGCTCTGCGCGGCCCGCGCCGCCTCGACGGGTACGATCAGGGCAAGAGCGACGAACCCCATTGTCAACTTGCGTGTCATGTGCGCTTCCTTCCAATTCCGGCATTGATTGATCCCGTTCGCCGAGGCCGATGCGCGTCGTCACCGCGAACGTCAATCGAATGCAATGTCACTTCGACTGCTCAGTAACTTCAACTGCTCTGTAACATCGACTGCTCTGAAACTTCAACTGCTCTATCACGTCGACTGCACCATCAGTTCGGAGAACACCCCCCGAGACCGTCCATCGGATTGCTGGCCGGCCGCAGCCCCCACGCCCAGTAGGGGCGATTGCCAAAGCTGTCAAAATCCTCTTTGTCCCTGCAAACCAGGCCCGGACGGTCGTCATACACGCGGCCCTGCTTGTACCAGTCCACGTGCGCATCCACGAACACAAGGTGCTTGCCGCCGTTGTGCCGGGGAACCTCGTGGATCGCGTCGGAAACCAGCACCGTCGATTCGGGATACCGCAGACGGTTGATCGGGCTGCCATTGATTCCCGGAAAGTCCGGACCCTGGCTCCAGTCGTTGTACCAGTACTCCGTGTAGATCTCATCGATGAACTGGATCTGCGAATTACTGAGCACATTCTGGGGTATGAGCGGAAAGGCCCGCTGTTGAAACAGCTTGATGAACTCGCTGTCGCCCTTGTACGCCCGAAAGTGGCTGCCGAGTTTCGGAGTCGTCGAGGTCAGTCCCCAGCCCGGCTGAACGTATCCCGTTGGGGGAAGGTAATCTCGAATGCTGCGCTTCTTCCCTGTTTTCTTGTCAGCGCCCATCGCCATGGGACACTGATATAGTTCGAGTTCCTTCACGTACGGCCACAGGCGGAAAATCACCTGATACTGGTAATACGGCCCGGTGTTGTTGGCCCCCTCTCCCTTGATGTAGGGCAGGCGCTCGCTGTTGTCCTGCAGGTAATACTGGATATTCAGCCCCTGCTGGTGCAGATTCGACCGGCACACCGTATCTTTCGCCTGCTCGCGGGCGCGCTTCAGCGATGGCAGTAAGATCGCAATCAGCAGCGCGATGATGGAAATCACCACCAGCAGTTCAACCAGCGTGAATCCGGAAAGACGCCGACGGGTGCTCATCTCAGCCTTCCCTTGCATGATGCCGTTTCCCGTCCCTCCGACGCCCGGGTCCGCGGATACGCGGATACTTTGGCCGTCGGCGCGGCCACGACAGCCGCGCCGACGGATCATTCTTCTCTTGGTGACCACTGTCGGCGATCGCCCACAGCGTCGGATGCCAATAACGCCGATTAACGACGAACGCCGATTAACGACGACGACGCAGCAGCGCCAAGGCGCCCATGCCAAACAGCGCCAGGCTGGCCGGCTCGGGCACGTAATCGATGTTGCCCCAGGTCGTGGTCAGGCCCGCATTAGCCGGGCTGCCATCGATGAACAGCTTCATCTGTCCACCGACCTGGAACGGGTTCAGCAATCCCCACAAACCGTGCGGCGGATCCTCAGCGGGATTGCCTTCGTTGAACGCGAGCGGGCCGCTGGAGTAGGTGTTCGGACCCATCGTCACGGTGTACACGATCGTCGCGGGATCAAGCGCACTCAGCGAATTCGGACGATAGTCGACGCCAACTCGCACCGTGGTGCCCTTCGTGTAGGTGATGCCATGGGCGCCCGTGAAGCTGTAGAACGGCAAACGCCCGCCGAACACCGCGATTTCTCCATCGGTCGTGCGGAAGTTGAACAGCCCATCCGCGTTCGACCACCACGGACGAATCTGCAGGCCGGCTTCGCCTTCACCCGATCCGCTGATGGTCAGATCCGTGGAAAACTTGAAGCCGTCCGCGTTCTGGAAGTCCGCGATGAAGACACTGTCGGTCGACAGACCCCAACGATGGAAGTTGGCGAAACCGCTTTCGCCCGGTGACCGCGTGTCCGTGATGGACACCGACGCGGGATACGCGTCATTGGTCACGAGAGTCGAAGCGGGATCGTCATCGAAGACCCGGATCTGAAAGACCGCACTGTTGACCGCCGGGGACGCCAGCACGTCCGCAGCCACACCCAATGTCGCGACCAAGGCCAGCGCCACGACGACGGCGCGAGCCTTCCAAAATTTCCTTTGCATCCTGACACCTCCTGATTGCGAGAGAGAGTGACCTGCCGTCGGGGCGCCCGCCCCGGGCCGGCGTTTTGCACACACGCTTAGAGAGAGCGTGTACACGCTTCAGAGAGAGCGAAGCCAATGCGGGCGCGAACGCGCCCCGCATCACCTGCTTAGTATAGCACAACCGTTGGCTATTGCAAGCGCTTTCATAAGCCGTTACACTGCAAATTGCGTTCATGCGCACAATGGTGACTCCGCGCCCGCGACGCGCTGGATGACCTGGAACGCAAAACCTTGTCGGCATTGCACTTAGTGTGGGCAATGTCTGCCTGATAACACGCGGGACCTGGCTCGCGAACACAATCCCAAGCCTGCTGACGCCGGTTCCGGCTACAATGGGACCGGGTTCGGAAACGACAGGTGCTGCCGTCCGCATGAGCAACAACATTCACCCATTCTTCTGGGGCACCGCGACCTCCGCCTTTCAAATTGAAGGGTCCGTGCGCGCCGATGGCCGCGGCCCGAGCATCTGGGATGTCTTCTGCGCCCAGCCGGGCCGTACGCACAACGGCGATACCGGCGAGCCGGCCTGCGATCACGTGCGCAGGTATCGCGACGACGTCGCGCTCATGCGGACGCTCGGCGTGAACGCTTACCGCTTCAGCACGAGCTGGTCACGCGTGCTGCCCACGGGTCGCGGGGCCGTGAACGCGTCCGGCGTCGGGTTTTACGACCGGCTGGTGGATGCCTTGCTGGATGCGGGGGTCACGCCCTGGCTCACGCTGTACCACTGGGACCTGCCGGCGGCGCTGCAGGACGATCTCGGCGGTTGGGAAAATCCAGATACGGCGCGATACTTCGCCGATTACGCGCAGCTCATGTTCAATCGCCTTGGCGATCGCGTACGCTACTGGATCACAATCAACGAACCCTGGGTGGTGGTGGACGCGGGCTACTTCACGGGCGTACACGCGCCGGGCGTGTGCGATCGAACGCGCGGCTACCGCGTCGGGCACCAGTTGCTGCGCGCGCACGGCCTGGCGGTGGCGGCGTTTCGGGCGCGCGGCGCCGACGCCGGGGCCATCAGCCTGGCGCTGAACAGCAGCTTTTCGTTTCCCGCGACGGATTCGCCCCAGGATGAGGCCGCCGGCGAACGCGCCCTGCTCGATTTCGCCGGCTGGTTCGGCGACCCGATCTGGTTTGGGGATTATCCCCAGGCGCTCCGCGCCGCATACGGCGACCTGCTGCCGGAGTTCACCGCGGAGGACCGCCGGTTGCTCACGCGTTCCATCGATTACCTGGCCATCAATTACTACACCAGCGACGTGGTGCGGCACGCGAACAATCACAACGCGCTGCACTACGACCGCCAGCCGTTTCCTTCGCGCCCGCTGACCGCGACCAACTGGCCGATCGTCCCCGAGGGGCTGCACCGGCTGCTGGTCTGGCTGCACCGGCGCTACGGAGAACTGCCGCTCTACATCACGGAAAACGGCGTGGCCCTGCCTGATCGGGTGAATTCAAACGGCGCGGTGCACGATCCCGACCGAATCGCGTACTTGCGCGACCACTTCGCAGCCGCGCGCCAGGCGATGGCCGATGGCGTCGATCTGCGCGGGTACTTCGTCTGGTCGCTGATGGATAACCTGGAGTGGGCGTGCGGGTACGCCAAACGCTTCGGCCTGGTGCATTGCGACTTTCGCACGCAGCAGCGAATCATCAAAGACAGCGGGCGCTGGTACGCGGAGTGGATCGCCCGCGGGGGATGGAATCAGACCGCAGCCGATGCGGTGCTCGCGCCCGGGGCAATCGGGGGGCGCTGAAGATGGGGGCAGGTGCGATGGATGCTGTGAAACGAATCGGATGGGCCGGCGCGTGGTTGGGGCTGATGGTTTGCGCCGCGGCTGTCCGGTCTGCGCCGTCCAGGGCGGACATCATCACGCCGCTGGCCAGCTACGAGATCAGCGAAACCGATCTGAGCGTGACCGCGAATGCCGGCGACACCGGCCTGGCGGTGGCCATCGTGCAGGGCGGCGTAAGCGGCGCGCCGGCGGCGACCGATGGCAGCCGCGTGCTGCGGCTGACGATCACGAATGAGGCGGACCGCAAGGTCGAAGTGCGGCACAACTGGTCGGCAAGCACGTACAACCTGGCCGACGCGGATGAACTGCTGGCCGATGTGTACGTCGCGTCCGCGGGCGCATTGCCTGGGCTGATGGGCGTCTGGAGCGCGAACTGGAGCCCGCCGGACGCGTGGCAGCAGGCAACGGGGATTCCCACTACCACCGGTTCGTGGGTGACCATCTCGCTGAACGTATCCAACCGCTCGCAGGTCGGCTTGAACTATCTCTGGGCGTTCATCCTGGAAAACATGTCGGGCACCAGCGGCGTGGTCTACGTCGACAACCTGCGCCTGCGCGGCACGGGCGAACCGCCGGAAGTGACTGGGTTCGCCGCCAATGCGTATGCCGATCACGTGGCGCTGGTGTGGAAGGCGTCGAGCACCCCCGGCGTGCAGGGTTACAACGTCTATCGCGGCGATGCCCCGGCTGGCCCCTTCACCAAGTTGAACGTCGCCCCGCTGGCGACACCAGGGTATATCGACGAAGTCGGAGAAGACGCGCCGTTGCGCCACTACTACGTCGCGGTGCAGATCGCAGGCGTGGACGCAGCCGAGAGCCAGGTGGTGTCGGCGCAATACAACGGCCTGACCGATGAGGACCTGCTCGACATCGTGCAGGAAGCGCACTTCCGCTACTTTTGGGATTTCGCCCATCCGGTGTGCCGCATGGCCCGCGAGGGCGTCAACATGGGGCATTCGTCCGACACGGTGACCACCGGCGGCACCGGCATGGGGCTGATGTCGATCGTGGTCGGCGTGGAGCGCGGCTTCGTGTCGCGGGCCGAGGCGGCCACGCGCGTGCTGGTCATGCTCAACTTTCTCGAGTTCGGCGTGACCCGCTATCACGGCGTGTGGGCCCACCATTACAACGGCACCACCGGCGCCACGATCCCCTTCGCCGGGTTCAAGGACAACGGCGGCGACCTGGTGGAGACCGCGTTCCTCGTTCAGGGCATTCTCACCGTCCGCCAGTACTTCGACCACCCCACCGATCCCGCGGAGGTCGAGATCCGCACGCGGGCCACGCGCATGTGGGAAGACGTCGAGTGGGACTGGTACCGCCGGTTCGCGGGCGGCAACGTGCTCTACTGGCACTGGTCGCCGGACTATGGCTGGGACCTGAATCACCAGATTCGCGGCTACAACGAGGCCCAGATCATCTACCTGCTGGCGATCGCGTCGCCGACGCACGCGATGCCGGCGAGCGCGTACCACTTCGGCTGGGTAGCAGGCGGATACGTCAACGGCAACAGCTATTATGGCATTCCCCAATGGGTGGGCGAGCCGCTGGGCGGCCCGCTGTTCTTCACGCACTACTCCAACCTGGGCTTTGACCCGCGCTACAAGCGCGACGCGTACGCGAATTACTTCGAGAATTCCCGGAACATCTCGCGGATTCACCACGCCTACGCGATGGACAACCCGGGAAGCCACGAAGGCTACAGCGCGCTGGCCTGGGGCCTGACCGCGAGCTTCAACCCCTGGGGCTACTCCGCGCACTCGCCCACGAACGACAACGGCACGATCGCACCGACCGCGGCGCTGAGCGCGATGCCCTACACGCCGGAACTTTCGCTGCCGACGCTGCGCCACCTGTACGACACCTACGGGGCCAGCCTGTTCGGCGCCGCGGGTTTCTATGACGCGTTCAACCCCGGCGCAAGCTGGTTCGCGCCCGGCTACATCGCGATCGACCAGGGGCCGGTTGCGCCCATGATCGAGAATTACCGCACCGGCCTGTGCTGGCGGCTGTTCATGTCGAATCCGGAGATCCGCCCGATGATGGCGGCGATCGGCATGTACTTTGACGTCGATTTCGATGAGGATGGCGACGTGGACCTCGCGGATCACGCGGTGTTTACGGAGTGCATGGGCGGACCAGGCGCGGTCGCCGCGCCAGCCGGGTGCTCCGCGGGTGATTTCACCAACGCCGACCTGGACGGCGACGGCGACGTGGACCTGCACGATGCGGCGATAATCCAGCGACTCTTCGACCAGCTGTAGGCGCGGCGGCGCTGGTGCGCGGGTGGCATGGTGTGGCGCATCCCGGGTGACCCGCCACCGGGCGGCGTACCCGGCTTGAGGCGGAAGTCCGCGCAGGTATCAGGCCGGCGGCTCATCGCGTTACGTTGACTACTTCTTCGCGTTCTGAGTGCATATCGCAGACCATGCCAGAAACCACGCATCACCAGACGGCCGAGTCCGATCGCATACCGGTCGCGCAGAAACTGGCATTCGGCTTCGGCATGGCCACGCCCATCGCGTTCGTCAACTCCGTCGCGCAGCTCACAAACTTGATTTACAACATCGGCCTGGGGGTCAGCCCGATTCTGCTGGGCGTCGCGCAGATGATTCCGCGCATGTGGGATGCGGTGTCGGACCCGCTCGCGGGTTTCATTTCAGACAATACGCGGTCGCGTTGGGGGCGGCGGCGGCCGTATATCCTCGTCGGCGGGATCGGGGTCGCGGTGACGTTCGTACTCATCTGGATGGTGCCAAGCGGTTTGGGCGAGTACGCCATCTTTGCCTACTACCTGGCGATGAGCCTGCTGTTCTACACCGCGGTTACGGTGTTTTCCGTGCCGCTGGTCGCGCTCGGGTGCGAGATGTCGGACGACTATCACGAGCGGACGCGGCTCTTTGCGTATGGGAGTTTCATTGGCAACGTATTCGCGATCATCACGCCTTGGATGTACACGCTGGCGACGCTGAAGGTCTTTGAGAATGAAGTCGAGGGGATGAAAACGGTCGGCGTGTGCGTGGCGGTGATCATCCTCGGTTCAGCGCTGGTGACGGCCACGGTGTGCAAGGAACGGAAGCTTGCCGAGGTGCAAGCGCAGGGGAAGATCCGCTTCTGGCCGAGCATCAAGGCGACGATGACTAACCGCACGTATCTGCGGCTGATCGGGATCGTCTTTTGCATTACCGCCGGTTTCAACTTCGTCAACGGTTTCGCCAATTACATCATGATCTACTTCCTGTTCGACGGCCAAAAGGACGTGGCGTCGAAGCTGATGGGGATCAACGGGACGGCCTGGGCCATCGCCGCGCTGATCGCCGTTTTCCCCATGACGTGGGCCAGCAAGCGCTGGGGCAAGGCGCGGACCGTGCAGCTTTCCGCCCTGGCCATGATGCTCGGCTGCCTGCTCAAGATCGTCTGCTACAACAAGGCCTATCCCTGGCTGACACTGATCCCGACCGTGCTGATTTCCACCGGGATGCTCGTGCTCTACACCATGGCCGGCTCGATGATCGCCGACATCTGCGACGAAGACGAACTCGAGAACGGCGTTCGGCGCGAAGGCAGTTACTCCGCGGTATACAGTTGGTGGCTCAAATTCGCCGTATCGTCGGCATACTTGGTGGCTGGTTTTCTGCTCGTCTCGACAGGGTTTGATGACAAGATTCTGCTTCAGGCGCCCCACACGCTGTTCATGCTGCGGTTCTGGGAGATCGGCCTCCCGGCACTACTGTGCTTCATTGGTTATTTCCTGCTCCGCAACTACCCGCTTACTGAAGAGCGGGCCTACGAAATCAAGCGACTCCTGCATCCAACTGGCGCCCCGCGCGCGTCCGAGGACGAACCAGGCCCGCGCAAGTAACGCAGCGTCAACAGTGCATGACGTGCGCGGCGTCAACCATGCGGTACGCCCAGCTGGCCGGCTGCTTGGGCTGGGACCGTTTCTGTCGCGTGATTCCCCCGCCATCGCTGCCGGCGCTCGCCGTGGAACCAGCTCATGGCCGCATCGTTGATGGTTGTGCTGCCGGTGATCGTGCTCTTCTTCCTCGCGCAGCGCACGTTCATCCGCGGAATCACCACGACCGGCCTGAAAGGCTGACGCGCGGCGCGTTGCCGTCCGGCGCATTCCGCTGGCCACCCGCCGCGCGCCGCCGTATGCTGTGCGGGCATGAAACCCATTCGGGCGCAGGTCGACAGCCTGGTGCAGGATCCCGGCTCGCACATCAGCCGCTGGACGCGCATTGCCCGGTACCAGTGGGAGCTCTGGCGCTTCTGCGCCCGCCGGCTCAAAGAGAACAACCTGCTGGCGATGAGCGCCGCCCTCTCCTTCCGCACGATCTTCGCGATCATACCCCTGCTGATCTTCGCGCTGCTCGTACTCAAGTCGATCGGCGTGATCGAGGACAGCAAGGAATACCTGCGCCAGGTGCTCGAAGTTTCCGGACTGACGCGCATCGAAACCGTGACGGCCCCCACGCCGGAAGACCTGCCCATCGCCGGACCGATCTCCGACCCGCCTGCGGACACGACAACAACTGAAATCGAGACCAACCAGAAAAAAGTCTACAACGTCGCCGACGAAATCGAACGCGTGATGAGCGAGGTGGAAGGCAAACTCACCTTCAGCCGCATCGGGCCGATCGGCGGCGCACTGCTCATCTGGACGGCGCTCACCCTGCTGATGACCATCGAGACGTCGCTGAACCGCATCTTCGGCGCACCCCGCAGCCGCGCGGTGGGCCGGCGCGTCGTGCTCTACTGGTCCGCGCTGACGCTCGGCCCCGTGGTGCTCGTGCTCACGTCATACATCGGCCGCCGGATCATCGACACGTTTACAGGTGTTCCCGTGGTGCGCTGGCTGCTGGTGCCCATCGGCTGGCTGGGGCCGATCATCGTCGGAGTTCTATTCATCGCCGCGGTGTACAAGCTGCTGCCGAACACGCGGGTGCATGCACGCTCCGCGTTGGGCGGAGCGCTGGTGGCGGTGCCGCTGTGGCTGGTGGCCCGCTGGGGGTTCACGCTGTACATCCAGCACCTGGTGATCAAGGGCAGCCTTTACGGCGTCATCGGATTGCTGCCGCTGTTTCTCATCTGGCTGAATCTGTCGTGGACGATTTTTCTGTTCGGCGCGCAGCTCGCGCACACCGCGGTGAACCTGGAGCGGCTGCAGCGCGCGGAGTTGGCCGAGCAGATCGAGCTGGGCCCGTCGGACGTCGTGGCGGTCGCGGTCGTGGTGGCGCGCCATTTTCGCGACGGCGCCGGGCCGATGCCGTTCGACGACCTCTGCGCGGGCATCAACCTGCCGGGTGACGCGGCGCAGTCGCTGGTTAAGCGGCTGGTGGGTGCGGGGATTCTCTGCGCCACCAGCGAGCAGAACGGCGCGGACGCGGCATACACCCTGGCGATGCCGGCTGAGCGGATAAGTGTGGCGGACTTGCTCGCAGCCGGCGACCCGCGACAGCCGGACAACATCGCCGCGACGGACGAGCGGCTGCGTTCGCTGCTCGCAAACGTGCGCTCGCAAAGTGTGCATTCGCTGGGCAAACGGTCTCTGGCTGACCTGATTGATGCGGACTGACCTGTCATACACCGCTACGTGCCCATGTCCGAGCCGCGACCACCAGGGACTGAGTACATAAAGAAACCGTTCCAAGTCTTGAAAGCATTGCATGGCACAGACGATGAAAAGCCTGCGACGGGTGCTGACTGCTATCCTATGTAGCGTCTGTGCGATCGCCGTCCTATACGGGGGTGCGGCAGTCTGGCGCGTCAATGTCGGGCCGATGCCGTTCGACGATTCCTGGGATTCAAGACAAGCTCTGGCGTGGGCCATACGCATCGGTTGGCTGATTGCAATGACCATGGGCGCAATCTTACTCGTCCGCTGGCAGGTGCGCTCCCATCGCCAAAAAGCGTGGACCGCGTCGGGCAAATGCCGCAGGTGCGGGTACGACCTGCGCGCATCGCCGAATACATGCCCTGAATGCGGCGAACGGATAGCCGATGAGTTTTGTCAGACGGCAACTCATCACCGACCAAGTCGGGCATCAACGATCTTGAAAATATCGTTGATCGTGCTTGTCTGCGGATGTAGCGCCTTTTTGAGCTTGAATACCAATACAACAGCCTACGTGTATCTGCGCGTACTTTGGCCCGCGCGCGACGCCATTGCGGACGCATGGCATTCACGTGCGTTTGACGCCGAAGCTTGGAAAGCGCAGAGCATGGCCAGCGCGTCTCTCGACAGTCGCAATCCACGCGGTGACATGCTGGCGGATCTGCTCCGCCGACATGCATTTGAAGGAATGCGAATCACAGATGTGGAGTCGTTGCTCGGCAAACCTGACCGCGACGGGTTCTACGATGCGACGGACAAGGCATATTACCTGGGTGAACGCGAGACCTTTTTGTTTCCCGAGTCTGCCTGGCTCGTCTTGCGACTCGATGGATTCGAACAAGTTCGAGAAATCGTCGTCGTTTGCATGGATGATCCACGACATCGCTGACCCGTGGCCACCGTGCGCAGCAATAGCCGGAAAAGAAATAGTGTGTCACTCATTCCCGCCGCCCGGCGGGAAGTCCGCCAGCAGCAGTTCAACCGCGCGGTTCAACCGGTCACGCTTGGCTTCGTCGCCAGCGGTCATGGTCACGTTGCCCTCACAAACACCCTGCCAGACCAGCCGATGCGACTGGGCGTCGACAATGTCGATCATCAGCGCGCCGGCCTCAACCTTGCGGGCTCCCGCCATCGCGGGAATCCAACCGTCGCGCAACGTGTATCGCTCGCCGGGAGTCGCGGCAAACTCGTCGCTTTTGATCGCCACACGATACCCCAGCCGAAAGTCCGGAGTATATCCGCGAAGCTGGTAGTTCTTCTCCGCCATCGACCGGCGGATGGCCTCGCGCAGCCGCGTCTCGAGCGTCAGCGGATCTACGCGCACGTCATCCGGCAGCTTGGGATTGCCCGTATCCCAGCCGAACGTCGCCGACTGCGGAAAACGCATCGACGGATCGAACGACGTGCGCACCGCGATGTCCTCAATCGCGGAGCGCGCGCCGGTTTCAACGCCTGCCTTGCGCTTCGAACAGGCAGCACCGGGAAGCACAACGACCAGCATCAGTGTAACCAGCAGCCGAAGCATAACATTCTCCCAAATTGACGGGCTCGCGCGCGGCGATCCGGGCGCCGTCAAGAATCCGGAAAGCGGTGCGCGAGCATAACGACCGGCCTGCGGCAATCAATCGGCGCCTCGGGAAACCTGCGGGATACGCTCGGAAAACCATCACATGTCCGCGCCGCCCTCGCCCGAGACCCCGGAAAACCGCGTCCCAGGCGGACTTTGCGGGGTTTACGGGCCGATGTCGCGTACCAGGCAGGACAAGGCTGCACGCGCTGACGCGACGCGTCAACGGCGCGGCTGGCGACGCCGCCATATTGCATGGCTCATCCCCTGGGGATCCGCGACAGCGTCACCGGTTCTCGCCGATTGAATTTGATCGCGTTGAGGCGCGGGCGGCCGGGGCGTTCGCGTTGAACGTCCTTGCCACCAGGCCGCCAAGGGTGGCTGGCTGGCATACTCGAGGACGAAGGCCCGGACCTATGCCGTCCACCTTCAAATGGAGACGACCGCATGTTCGACATCGGTTCATTGATGGCCGCGCTCTTTGCGACCATCACGGAGTTCTTCTCGACACAGCTTCTGGACTTCCTCACGGGTTATTTCGGAGGAACCGGAGCGTAAACCCCTTACAGTCGGGTCGCGCGCTCAGCACGCGATCGCGACAGGTGCGGACGAGGAGTCGCGGCTCGTCTACAACCGGCGATGATGCCCCTGGCGAGAATTGATGTCGCAATTAGGAATGCACTATTGAGAAATGTGCATCGTCAAGGTCTCTCGTCGTCAGCTTTCTTTTCGTCGGACTTCGGCTCTTCCTTCTTCTTCCCACCCAGCAACCCGCCGAGCCCTTCGCCGATCTTCCCAACGCCCTCCCCCACCGCTTCGCCGGTCTTGCCCACCCCCTCAACCACGCCTTTGCCGACTTCACCCACACCCTTGCCCAACCCCTCCACCGTCTTGCCCGCGCCTTCAAGAATCTGCCCGCCGAGGTCCGTGACGTTCTTCACCTGGCCATTCACGACCGTGGTCACGTCGCCCACCACCTTGATCGACACATCCCCCAGCCCGCCGAGCGCATCCAGCCCGCGAGCCAGCTCGCCTGATATGATATTGGGAATCACACTGCCGCCCTTTTTCACGATCGCCTCGAGGATCGCCTTGGTCAGCAGACCCGACAATTGCGAAAGCACCATGCCGCCGTCGGACTCCGAGCCGATGTCGCGCAGCTCGATCCGGTCGATGTGCAGCGGCAGCCGCGTCACCCCGCTGCCCAGGCCAATCTTGCTCAGGCCGGCTGGGTCCATCTTCACGTCCACCAGCACGTTGATGTCCTCCACGGTCACCTGCTGGATGACGAACTTCTTGCCGGGCTTGTCCTGCGGCGGCGTCTTCTGCCCGCTCGACTCGAACTTCTTCAGCCCCTCAAGGATCACGTCGTAGTTGCCGCGATCCTGCTTGCGCTCCAGGTTCACCTCGAGCTGCGTCAGCCGCAGCTCCGGCAGAACAACCGTGTCCTCACGCAGCGTGCCCAGGGTGATCGCCACGCGGCCCTCGCCCAGCCCCATGAAGCGGTCGGCGTCATAGCCAGCCGGGTTGGCCACGTCCAGCCCCGCCAGCGCGATGCGCCCGCGCAGGATGCCCACGCTGATGCTGTCCAGCGTCGTGGTCACGCCCAAAGCATACGTGGCCCCGTGCTCGACCCCGGCCTTGGCGATCGCGTTGATGTAGTAGAGCACCGCGGCCACGGCGACGATGGGCAGCAGCACAACCACCGCGATGAGTTGTTTGATCCGTTTCTTCATAACGAGTCCCCCGGAAGCGCGTGCGCGCGGAGCACGACGCAGATTCGCATGGTCACGCCCAGCGCCTTGGCTACACCAGGCCCTGGCCGGTCGTCTTGATGCCCTTCACCTGGCTGGCCAGCGCCTCGCGACTCGGCGCGTACTCCATCGCCGTGTCGTAATGCACCATTTCGCGTTCGATGAGCTCAGCCAGCGAAAGCGTGAAGCTGCGCATGCCCTCTTCCGTCGACTGATTGATGATCGCGGGTATGTCCTTGTCGCGCTCGGTGCGGATGCGGTCGCGGACGATCGAGTTGGACAGCAGCACCTCGGTCGCAGGCACGCGCGAACCCTTCTCGATGCCCGGCAGCAGCCGCTGACAGCCGATGGCCCGCAGACTGTTCGCCAGCGACGACCGGATGAATCCATGCTCATTGCGCGGGAAAAACTCGAGGATGCGCGAGAACGACTGCTGCGCGTCGGAGCAGTGCAGCGTGCCCAGCACCAGGTGGCCGGTCTCCGCCGACTGCAGCGCGGCCATCATCGTTTCGCGGTCGCGCATCTCGCCGATGAGAATAATGTCGGGATCCTGTCGGACGACGAAACGCAGGGCATCGTGGAAATTGTCGACGTCGATGCCCACCTCGCGCTGCGAGATGATGCACTTGTCCGGTGTAAAGCGGTATTCCACCGGGTCCTCGATGGTGATCACGTGCGCGCTGCGCAGGTGGTTGATGTGGTTGAGCATCGCCGCGAGCGTGCTGCTCTTGCCCGAGCCGGTCACGCCGCTGATCAGCACCAGGCCGTCAAACGCCTGCTCGCAGATCTTGCGATACACCGGCGGCAGGTTCAAGCTGTTGAAGTCGGGGATATTGCTCTGCACCCGGCGAACAGCCGCGTTCATCTCGTTGCCGCTGCGATAGACATTGATGCGAAATCGGTCGCCGGTGGTTCCGCTGCAGGAAAAGTCGACGTTGCCGCGCTTCTCGTAGTCGTCGCGGCGACCGACCGGCACCAGCGGTCCGAACATCCGCGTCACGAATTCGGAATCCGGGATCTCGGGCATGTTCAAGTGCTTCAGGTGCCCGCCGACCCGGTAGATGGGAATGTACCCGACCTTGATGTGCAGGTCAGACGCGTTGAGCTTGGTCATGCCGGCCAGCAGTTGCTCGATCAGTTTTTCCGGCGGAGGCAGTTCGGCCGTCGCCATGGTGTTCATCCTTGAGTGTGTGTACGCGCCGTGCGCCCTTCGATCGCCAATCAGAACCCCGGACGCTAGTCCGGGGCCTTGCGCCACCTGCGTGGATTATGCATGACCCCCCACTGGCGTGGGGGGTTCTGATAGGCCCACTTAACCCCTCTGCAGCATGCTCACGATCCCCGCGACAATGCCGACCGCCGCGAGCACTAGCGTCACCGCGAACAGCATCGTGAAGCGCTTGTTCTGCTCGCGCATCAGCTCAGCCGTACGCTCCTGCTGCTCCAGCGCGGTGCGCTGCAGGTCCTTGAGCGCCACGCTCGACGCCAGCGTCGCATCGCCCAGCGTCTGCACTGCCGTGCGGAACGACGCCAGCGAGCCGGAAAGCTCCCCGTCACGCCGCCCCACCTCTTCCAGCTGCCGCGCCACCGCAGCCAGCGCCGTCCGCTGCGCCTCGGCCATCTTGGGAAACTCACAAAGTGCTTCCTCCCACCGCGCCGAGCGCTGGCCAGCCGTCCGCACCTCTTCCGCGATGGCCGACACGTGCTCCGCCTGCCGCCGGCCGGATGCGTCCATCCGCTCGAGCGTCGCAGCCAGCGTCTCCAGCGAGGTGGTCACCTCGGTCGCGCGCTCCTGCTGCCCCTGCTGGTGCCGCTTGATCGCGTCGATGAGGTCGATCACCTTATTGTAGCCTTCCTCGAGCTTGGTGAGCGCCGGATCGGGCCGCCGCGCGGTCACCGTGATCGCGTCGTCGTCTTCGGGCAGGTTCCCGGAGTATTGCACGGGCGAACTCTTGGCGTTGGGGCGCATCCACGCGGTCATTCGCGACCAGAGGTTGGCTTGCGGCATGCCCGATCTCCTCGCGCCGCGGCGGACGACGCACCCGCCACGCGCTGCTCCGCCCAGCGTCTCGTCTGCCCGGCGCATCGTTCGCCCGGCGCATCGTTCGCCCGGCGCATCGTTCGCCCGGCGTATCGTCTGCCCGGCGCCTTGTCTGCCCAACGCTTCGCCCTGCGCTTCGCCATCCGCTTGCGTCGTTCCGCAAGCGCATGCGCCCTCGCGAGCGCATTCACCAAACGCCGGATCCGATTCTAAAACCATGCACCGGCATGGTCAATGTTCGCCGGCTTTGACGCAGCCGGCCCCTCGCCCTACATTCGTTTCCGCAGGCGAATTTCCGCTGCAAGGAGCAAGACGCGATGTCGCGCCTGGAACAACTCGGCAAGCTGCTCGAACGCGATCCCGACGACGTGTTTCTCAACTTCGGCCTGGCCATGGAGCTGCGCGCCGCCGGCGACGTCGACGCCGCCCTGCGCCAGTTCGACCGCGCGCTCGAAATCGATCCCAACTACCTCGCCGCCTACATGCGCAAAGGGGAAACCCTGACCAACGCGCGCCGCTTCGACGAAGCCCGCGCAGTCCTCGAACGCGGCGCCGACCTCGCCCGCCGCCAGGGCGAAATGCACATGCTCGAAAACATCACCGAAATGCTCGACGCCCTGCCGTAACGCCAATCAGAACCCCGGCAGCAATGCCGGGGGTGTACGTGTTTAGCGGCGACCCGCAGGGGAGCGCGCGTGCCATCGCAGCAGTCAAACTTCGTCCCGAAGAGACGAGGTGAGTTTAGCCCCGCGTTTCAACGCGGGGTAAGTGGTAGGGACGAGCAACGGGAAGTGCCGTAGGCACGGCTGCGTTGTGTTACGGCGTGCGGCGCACGATTCAGCCGTCCCTACGGGACTTTCGCGTGTGCGCTGCCATGAAACCCCGCGTTAAAACGCGGGGCTAGATTCATGTTGTCCCTGCGGGACATCGGAGACGCTAAACAGGTATCCGGGGGTGGGGGCGAGATGATTCAATCGGACAGCGCAACCTTCGCTCACGTACGTCATGCCACACAACGCCGTTGATCCCCCCGGATCATCGTGACCTGCCTGACCTCCCTATGTTTCCCTTCAAATCACGGTCCCATCATGGCAGTCGCGCTTCCCGAGTATTGTGGCGATTCCGCACTCAGGGCAGACGCCAGAAACATTGCCTGTCAAGTCGTAACCGCATTTGTCGCACAGATGTTCACTGGCCGGAACGATACGCCAACGGATTCGACGAAAAGCGTGCGCACCGGCCCCAATCGAGCAAGCAAGGGCCGCAATGTGGCAAGCCTTAATGACTAACGGGTTTGGGTAGGAGCCTTTGCCATTTAGGAAAATCGCACTGACTGCACCAACCGCTAGCGTAAAGCCCTGCACGCCAAGAAAGAAAAGGACAACGCCCACACAGAGCGATGCAACAAGAGCAAGCCACCATGGATAACGAGCACAACGTCGAGCCCGTTTTCGACTGATTTGCATTGGTATTACCCAAGAAGCCGGGGGACAACAAACGGGACAGGTTTGATTTCCTGACCGGAGAAGAGAACGCAACTCGTTGACTTGTCCGCCAACCCGATCAGCCCGCCCAATTCGCGTTCATCAGCGTCCATTCGCGGTTCAACCCCTCCCCCAACCTCCCCGCCCTCATGGTCGGACTCGACCTTCCGACTTATGACCTTCGACTTTGCGACCCAGCCCCGCATCCACCCCGCCAACCACTACCAGCCACTACACGCCCTCGCAACTCCCCCCAAGCATACCACGCCGCCCCGCCTTCAACCCAAAATTAAAGCGCACCCCCGGCACGTTGTCATGGTTGGAGGTGATCCGATGCCCAGTGCCAATTGCCTTTCCAGCTTCGTGTGCATTCGCGTTCATTCGCGGTTCCCCCTTCACGGTGCGCAATCACCGTTCGCCACACCGTGGCCCGCATGCGCACAAGAAAAAATCTCGCCCCAAACCCAATTGCCAGTACCACTTCAACCCCGGGCGCTATCAAAAACGACGGTCACCCCGCGCCGCGACCCCGAAAACCCAGTTGGGATTCCACAAAGTGAAACTTCAAATTGGCTTTGGCGTTTTTGACCCAAGAATCGCGGTTCCCGTCGCGACCGCGCGCAACCCATTGCCAATGGCCATCTTGCAGTGGGTGCAAACCGCGGCCCACAGACCCTACCCGCCGATCTGCACCATGTCGCGGGTGCGGGTGCTTTCGCCCCGCGCCAGCGCGTGCCCGACCGGCTTGGCCGCGACCGCCGCGCGCAGGATGCGCTCGACGTCCGCCTGGCTGCCGCCCGCGCGCAGCACGCCCCGGACGTCCAGCTCGTCGTCGTGCAGCAGACAGAAATGGAATCGGCCGTCCGCGGTCAGGCGCATGCGGTTGCACGCGTCGCAGTACGGCTCGCTGACCGGCGAAATGAACCCGACCACCCCGGCTGCGGCGGGCAGGCGAAAGTTTCGCGATTCGTCCGCGGCGCTGGCCGCGGGCATCGGCGTCAGCCGTCCCAGCGCCGCCTCGATCCGGGCCATGGTCTCGGCTGTCGGCACCAGCGCCGTGCGCGCCACCTGCGCGCATTCGCCCACGCCGAACGGCATGAGCTCGATGAAGCGCACATGCCAGTCGCGCGAAAGCGTCAGCGCGGCAAGCTCGACCACGTCGTACTCGTTGAACCCGCGCGTCACCACGCAGTTGATCTTCACCGGGAAAAGGCCCGCGCGCTCCACCGCTTCGACACCGGCCCAGGCGTCCGCCAGGCTGCCCAGGCGCATGACCCGGCTGAAGCGCTCGGCGTTCAGCGAGTCGATGTGCAAGTTCACGCGGCGCAGACCCGCAGCGACCAGGTCGGGCAGCACGCGCGGCAGGAGAATGCCGTTGGTGGTCAGCGAGACGTCGGTGATGCCGGACTCCGCCACGATGCGGCGGATAATCTCGGCCAGATCCGCGCGCAGCGTAGGCTCGCCCCCGGTCAGGCGCACCTTGCGAAATCCCAGCGCAGCCGCCGCGCGTGCGACCCGCGCGATCTCACCCGGCGTGAGCAGGTCCGCGCCGGGCGTCATCCGCACCCCGCGCAGCGGCATGCAATACACGCAGCGCAGGTTGCAGTGGTCGATCACCGAGATGCGCAGGTAATCGATGGTTCGCCCGAAGCCGTCCTGGACCAAGGTGAAACTCCCGTTGCCCGCGCCCGCGGCAGACATTCCGCAGCGCAGGCCGGTACATTGATAGCGCGGCGGGTAAAGGTCGGCAAGTGGCGCCGTTTGGGGCCGCAGGTGCAGGCAGGATGCCTGCACCACAAACGCGGAACGCGGTCCGGACCGATGGATAATGCCGTGCAGCGCGTCCGCTACGCAGGCGCTTCGACGGACAGGCTGGCGTGGTCGTCATCGGCGATGGGCCGCAGCTCAGCCGGCCGGCCAATGCGCTGCTTGAACTGGGCGAGCACGCGGTCGATCGCCTGCTGCGCGGCGGCATCGTCACGGAGCATGACCACGACCAGGCCGCCGCAACCAGCGCCGGAGACGCGAGCGCCAAAGATGCCGCGTTGGGCGCCTTCGCTGCGCAGCAGGTTGACCAGCAGGTCGGATTCGATGCTGCCCAGGCCGCAGCGCTGGCCGTAACTCCAGTGCGAGGCGTACATGAGTTCGCCCGCTTCGCGCACCGGCTGATCGTCGCCCGTGCGGCGGGCGCGGGCGAGGCGCTCGGCGAACTGGCGCACACGGTCGTCTTCGTAAATGTGATGCTCGGCGCGCGAGCGCACCTTGTAGAGCGCGGCGGGCTCGACATGGGCCCAAGAGGCCTCGAGCGGGCCGAAGCGATCGAGATATTGAATACCCTTGAGCTTCGTGGGGATGCGGTCGCGCAGATGATCGACGAAATCCGTCACCGATACGCGGGCCAGCGAGCCGTCCCACTGCGCGTGCTGGCACACCGCGGGAATAAGCCGGGCGATGATTTCGCGCCCCATCAGCGCGGCGGTGAGCGCGGCGCAATACTTCTGCACGGATTGCGCGCTGCGCGACCCGCAATCCAGCCCCAGCAGCGTGACCCCGGCCGGCAACGGAAGGTATTCGCGCACGGCGGACGACCCGCAGCAGACCTGCAGCAGGTGCTTGGGTTTTCCCAGGAGAGCGCCGATCTGCGTCATGATGCCCGTCGGGCAGCCGAGCAGGTCGCCGCGCACCGCGCGGCACGCCCCAGCCAGCCGGCCGGCCTCCGCCGGCACGCCCAGCGCCCGGGTCAGCGCCACCGCCGCCGCGCCCTGCACCGCCGACAGGAATTGGGCGTCCGGCTCGCTTCGCCGATCCGCCTCGATCACCACGGTGAACCCCCCCGCCAGGTGCGGCACCACGCGTCCGGCCAGCAGCGCGTACGCGGCGCACAACACGGCGCTGCGCACGGTGCACGTTTCGGATGCCAGCAGCGCACGCACGCTCGCCGCGTCGGCCAGCGACTCGCCGGCGTAAAACGCAGCCAGTTGCCACGCGTCGTCTTCATCCTGACCGTTGCGCTGGGCCCTCCCGCCCGAAGAGTCCAGGCGGACGATGTGCAGCCGCTGATCGGTGCGCGGCGCGACCGCCACGCGAACCGATTCGGCGCTGGGCGTGGACAAAGCCAGCGCCCCACCGAGTTCGGCGATGCCGCCCATCACGTCGAACATCACCGGGGCGCGCGCGGCGACACTCACCGGCGCACCCGCGGCTTCGGCCAGGCGAGCCAAGCCGCCGCGTACAGCGGCCGCCGGGGGCGCGCCCAGGGTCGTTTGCGTTGTCAGTTCGCTCATGTCAGACGTACCTGGCTGATCCGCACAGCGCTATTGGCCCCTGCGCCGTTCGGTTGCCCCTTGCGCTGCACGGCACGCGTCCTCCGCGGGCCTCACGCGGATTTCGAAGCTTCTTCCAGAACGCGACTCTCGACGAAGATCGGCGTTCCGGATGCGACACCCAGGGCGATGGCATCGGACGGGCGCGAATCCACTTCGATGATCTCGCCGTCGCGCCGAATGATCAAGTTGGCGAAAAAGGTGTGGTCGCGCAGGTCGGAGATGATGATTTTCTCCAACTCGCCGCCGAGAGATTCCACCATGTTCGCCAGCAGGTCATGCGTCATCGGACGCGGCGTGCGCATACCCTTCAATCTTCGATCGATGGCCAGCGCCTCGTGTATTCCGATGAGGATCGGGAGATGCCGCTCTCCGTCCCGCTCCTTCAAGATAATGACCTGCGAATCGCTCGTCTCGACGATAATCGTGCGAGCGAGATCCATCCTGACCAGCATTGCCACGTTCTCTCACGGTTCGCTCGTTCAAATTAATCCCTCGCCCATGGCGATGTCAAGCGAGCGATTGCCGCGCTGTTCGCGGCGTACGCGGAACGTTTTTCTGCGGCCCTGGCTCACCACGCGAGGCCAGCACATCATGCAACCGCGTCAATTCTTCCGGCGGCATGGTCACGCCGTGCGCACGCGTGGGAAATTCTTCTTCCACAATATCGTTCACGTACGCGCGAAATGCGCCGGTGAGCACATCGTGCAGATTCGCGTAACGCTTCACACTGCGCGGTGGGTGCCCCGCGTCGTAACCCAACATGTCGTGGAGCACCACCACCGTGCCATCACAATGCGGACCCGCGACGCACCCGATCACCGGTAGCGTCGTGCGCGCGGTGATGGCCTCCGCGACTTCGATCGGCACCGCCTCGAGCAGTAGCGCCACCGCGCCCGCGGACTCCATGAGCGCGGCATCGTCGATGAGTTGCAGCGCGCCGGCTGCGTCTTTGCCCTGCGCGCGATATCCGCCATGCGCGTGAATCGACTGCGGCTTGAGCCCCAGATGCGCGATCACCGGAATCGACGCGGTCGCCAACGCCTCGACCGTGGCCGCGTGCCGCCGATCCACCTCGACCTTCACCGCGTCACAACCAGCCTCGGACATGAAACGGCCCGCGTTGCGGATCGCCTCGGTCGAGGACACCTGGTAGGTGAGGTAGGGCATGTCGCCGATGAGGAACGCCTGCGGCGCGCCTCGTCGCACGGCCTCGGTCACGGTCAGCAAATGGTCGAGCTTGACCGCCAACGTGGTGGTGTGCCCCAGGCAGACTTCGCCGTAAGTGTCGCCGACGAGAATGACTTCGACGCCGGCTTCAGCCATCAAGCGGCTGGTGGTGTGGTCGTAACAGGTGAGCACCGGGAACTTGCGTCCGTCGCGCTTCCAGGCCTGCAGAGAAGCCAGCGTGATCTTGTGGTCGGGCTGCATGCTCCATGAGCATAATCCTTCCGCCATCCTTCGACAAGGCAAGAGCTTGCGGCTGATTCAGGTGGTGGTGATTTGACGGCTTGGGGGTGTCGACTAAGATAGCCCGCTCGACCTCCGGCGACGTGGGCAAACATCCAGTCCGTGGAACCACCGGCACGCATGGGCACACTGGAAGACAGTTTTCGCGAGCTTGCCCGCAGCATGGACGCCATGATCGACGGCGTGATGGGACAGGATTATTTCCGTTCCTCCGCCCGCGATTCATGGGATCCGGCGCTCAACGTCTATGAAATGCCCGACAAGCTTGTGGTTTGCGTCGAGCTGGCGGGGATCAACCCCGGCGACCTCGATGTCCAGGTTGAAAACGGCGTTCTGCACATCCGCGGCCACCGCCCGAAGCCGGCGGTTCCTGACGCATGCGAGGAAATCAGCGTTCACCTGATGGAGATCGATTCCGGCAGGTTTCATCGCAAGGTTCCGTTGCCGCCGGACCTCGACGTCGATGCGTGCACCGCGACATATAAGAACGGCTACGTGTGGATCGTCATGCCGCGCCGCGGCGCCCAGGAGGCGCCATGAGCGGACTGACCGACTTTGGCCCGCGCCGTCTGCTCGCTCCGCAGGCGCTGAATGATGCTGCGCTCGCCTCCGACGAAGGGCAGGACGTGTCGTTGAGCGCGCTCGACGACACGGATCGCCCGGAGATTCCGGCGAACCTGCCGGTGCTGCCGGTGCGTGACCGGGTAGCCTTTCCCGGTACGGTGATGCCGCTCAACGTGAGTCGGGAAAAATCGAAAAAGGTGCTCGACCTCGCGCTGGCCTCAGACAAGTTCATTGGGGTTTTCGCACAGCGCGCCGCCGAGATCGAGGATCCGGCGCTGCCCGATCTGTACCGCATTGGCACGGCGTGCCGCATTCTCAAGATGCTCAAGCTGCCGGACGGCTCGGAAACGATCATCGTCCACGGCCTGGCCCGGGTGGGGCTCGAGGAGCTCGTACGGGAAACACCTTACCTCGAGGCCAAGGTCAACCACCGCTACGACGATGCCGAATCCTCCCTCGAACTTGAAGCCCTGGTGCACAACGTCCGCCACGCAGCCGACCGCGTCATGGAGCTTTCTCCCAACGTGCCGGAAGAAGCCAAGCTGGTGATCGACAACATCTCGACGGCGGGCGGCCTTGCCGACTTTCTGGCCGCGAACCTGTCGCTGTCGCTGGTCTACCGGCAGGAGCTGCTGGAAACATTCGACGTCACCGAACGTCTGCGCAAGGTTTATGCGGCCCTTTCCAGCCAGCTCGAAGTTCTCGAGCTGTCGCAGCAACTGCGGGACCGCGTCCGGGACCAGATGGATAAATCCCAGCGCGAATACTATCTGCGCGAGCAGCTCAAGGCCATTCAGTCGGAACTCGGCCAGGCCGATGCGCGCACCGAGACGCTCGACCGCCTGCGGCAGAAAATCACTGACGCCGGCATGACGCAGGAGGCGAAGGCGGCGGTCAGCCGTGAACTCGAGCGGATGGAAGTGCTGCCGCATGCCTCGCCCGAGTACTCCGTGGCTCTCGATTACGTCGAGTGGCTGACCGCGTTGCCTTGGTCGAACTCCACAGACGACAATCTCGACCTCGAGCGCGCCGAGCACATCCTGGACGCGGACCATTACGGCCTGAAGCAAATCAAGCGGCGCATTCTCGAGGCGCTCGCCGTTCGCAAACTGAACCCGCAGGGCCGCGGCTCGATCCTCTGCTTCGCCGGGCCGCCGGGCACGGGCAAGACCTCGCTGGGGCGGAGCATCGCGCGGGCGCTGAACCGAAACTTCATTCGCATGTCGCTGGGCGGCATGCGCGACGAAGCAGAAATCCGGGGCCATCGCCGCACGTACGTTGGCGCGATGCCCGGGCGGATCATCCAGCAGATTCGCCGGTGCGGTTCAAACAACCCGGTGTTCATGCTCGACGAGGTGGACAAGCTCGGCAGCGATTTTCGCGGCGACCCGTCCTCCGCCTTGCTCGAAGTACTTGATCCCCAGCAGAACGACACCTTCACCGACCATTACCTCGACGTCGCGTTCGACCTGTCGCGGGTATTTTTCATCGCCACGGCGAACTACATGGAGATGGTCCCGAACGCGCTGCGCGATCGAATGGAGGTCATCACCCTTTCCAGCTACACGCATCGCGAGAAACTGGAGATCGCGAAGCAGTACCTGATTCCCCGGCAGCTTGCCGAAAACGGGCTGCGCGCGGACTGCATCACGTTTTCGTCCGATGCCATCGCGGAATTGATCACAAGCTACACGCGCGAAGCGGGGGTGCGCGAACTCGAGCGACGCATCGGAGCCGTCTGCCGGGCGCTGGCTGCGGCCTTCGTGCGCGGCGACACCACGTGCCGCAAGGTGACGCCCACCATGGTCCGGGACCTGCTCGGCCCGATCGAATACCTCTCGGAAATCGCGGCGCGCGAGGGGCTCCCCGGCGTGGTCACCGGGCTGGCGTACACCACCAGCGGCGGGGAAATCCTCTTCGTCGAGGCGTCGCGCATGCCCGGATCAGGCGGCATCGCTTTCACCGGGCAGATCGGTGATGTCATGCGCGAAAGCGGCCACGCCGCGTACTCGCTCATCCGCAGCCGCGCCCAGAAGCTGAAAGTCGCTTACGACGCGATCGTGCGTTCCGACGTGCACGTGCACATCCCTGCCGGCGCGGTGCCGAAGGATGGGCCTTCCGCGGGGCTGGCGCTGGTGACCGCGATCGTTTCCGCGTTCAAAGAGAAACCCATCGACCCGCAGACCGCGATGACCGGCGAGATTACGCTGCGCGGTGCGGTCCTGCCGGTGGGGGGCATCAAGGAGAAAGTGCTCGCCGCGCACCGCGCGGGCATTCACCGCGTTTTTCTCCCGGCGCAGAACCTCAAGGATCTCGAAGAGATCCCGGTCGAGGTGCGCAATGAGCTGCAGTTTGTCCCGGTCAAGACCATCGACGACGTGTTTCCCGCGGTGCTTCGCCCGGTGCGCAAGCGCCGCGCCGCGCAAGCATCTCGGAAAAATTCGGCGCGGAAGCGTACTGCGCAGAAGGGTGCTGTGCGCAAGCGTACTGGGCCCAAAGATTCTGGGCGGCGCGCACCGCAGTCTTCGTCTCGCCGGCGAACCGCGAAGCCCAAGCGCACCACGCTCCGCGCCGCCCGATTGAAATCGAAACGAAAGGCGCGACGGGCCAAGCGTTAAGCAGCATGACCAATCCCACGCGTCCGCACCTGCCCCTGGTTGTTTCTCCGGCGCGGCTGACCACCACCGGCCTGCTCGGCCTGACCGACGCCAACCTCGCCGCGATCATGGAGGAGTGTTCGGAAAAAGCCTACCGCGCGCACCAGGTGCTCGACTGGGTCTACAACCATGGCGCCGAGTCGTTCGAGGTGATGAACAACCTGCCTAAGGCGCTGCGCGGACGGCTCGCGGAGAGGCTGCACATCTATGAATCGACTATCATCGCCGATCAGTCCGCGCGCGATGAAACGCGCAAGCTGCTGCTGCGCTGGACGGACGGCACCACGAGCGAGTGCGTGCTGATTCCGGATGAGGCGCGACGGACGGCGTGCATTTCCACGCAGGTGGGCTGCCCCGTCGGGTGTCGGTTCTGCGCCAGCGGCATCGGCGGGCTGGAGCGGCAGCTCAGCGCGGCGCAGATCGTCGAGCAGGCGATGCGCGCGCGGCAGCTCTGCGCGGACGGGCCGCGGCTCTCGAACATCGTCTTCATGGGGCTCGGCGAGCCGCTGGCGAACTACCACCAGACGATTCAGGCATTGCGCATCATCAACGGCCAGCGCGGCATGCACATCGCGGCGCGCAAGATCACGTTAAGCACGGTGGGATTGACGCGGCAGATGCGCCAGCTCGCCGAGGAGGGCCTGCAGATCACGCTGGCGCTGTCACTGCACGCGCCGACCGACGAACTGCGCCGAGAGCTGATTCCCTGGTCCGAACGCGTCACCATCGCGGAACTGGTCGGAGCGTGCGCGTACTATTTCGAGAAGACCGGCCGCGAAGTGACGCTCGAGTACGTTTTGCTCGGCGGCGTTAACGACCAGCCGGAACACGCCCGCGCGCTGGCCGCCCTCTGCAGCGACATGCGCGCCAACGTCAACCTGATCCGCTACAATCCGGTGACCAATCTGCCATACACGCGGCCGACCGCCGAAGCCTCGCAGAGTTTTCTGGAGATTCTCCGCATGCGCGGCATCAGCACGCACCTGCGCCGGAGTCGGGGCCGGGACATCGACGGCGCATGCGGTCAGCTCCGCCGGCGCATGGCGGATGATGCCACCCGCGCGCCGGGGGAACCGCAGCGGAATCCCTGACGCGTGCCCGGTTTGCCGGCGGGAATGCCCGTCCGGGCGTCGCTCAGCGCGTGCCATATTCCGCAGCGACGAACTGCAGGCGGTCGAGGATCTGCGCCCGGGCGGCGTGGGCGGGTTCGAGCTGAAGCAGGATGCGCCACTCGCGCGCGGCGCGCAGCGATTCACCGGCTTCCCAATAGCGATTTCCCAAGAGAAAACGCAGCTCAGTCGACCGCGGCGTCTCGGATACGGCCTTCTCCAGGTGGGTGATGCACGACAACAGGTCGCCGCGCGCGGCGTACCGGTCGGACACGCGCCGATGCGCCTGGGCCATCGCGGCGGAAAGGCTGGCGCGATCGCCACGGTGGGCCGCGTGCAGGCGGCTCAGATATCCATCGAAGTCGTCCGATCGAAAGCACGCTTCGGCGAAATCGCTCAGCGCCGCGGAGCGCTGCGCATCTGGAAGTTCGGATTTCTCCAGCGCCTCTTCCAGCGCAAGATAGCGCCCCAGCGCCTCCGCATACTGCCGGCCTTCGAGCCAGAGCCGCGCATCCAGCAGGCGCACCTCGAGCGTATCCGCCCCCAGCGCCCGGGCCCGCGCGACGTGGTACACCGCCGAATCGCTCGACGCCGCCCAGAATACTCCCGGCGCGTCCGCCAACTCTTCGACCAGCAGGACTTCATCGACGCGCGTGCCCACCCTTCCGCCGGGCGCGGACACGCGCTGCACGTCACCCAGCACGCGACCAAGCCCCGCGTACGCCATGGCGAGACGATAATGCAATTCCCCATCGAGCACACCCAGCCGCAAGGCGCTGCGGAACTGCGCCAGGGCGAGTGCGAATTTTCGCTCCAGGATATAGACCTCGCCCAGGCGCACATGGTCATCGGCGATCGGGTCGATGCGCAGCGCCTCGCGCAAGTGCTCGCGCGCGTCCGCCCAGCGCTGCTGGCGATAGCTGATTTCGCCGAGCAGGCGCTGCACTTCCGCGTCCTTGCCCGCCTGGGGCAGCGCGGCAAGCAACTCGCGCGCCTCCTCCACACGGCCCTGCTCCAGCATCTGTCGCGCGGACGCCACATCTCCCGATGCGGTATCAGCCTTCGCCGCGCATACGGAAACCAGCACGCAGGCAAGCCCGGCGAAACGCAGCCGCCGATGCGAAAGGTGCAAGATGGGCACGAATGTGTTCATGGGCATGCGTTCCGGCGCGCGCCTGTTCGCGGCGTCGCCCCGCAGCACGGTTGCGGACCGCATGGTGGACGATGCAGCGGAGCGCGCATTGTATCCGCCACAGATCGCCCGGCCAGCGGCAGGCCGGTGGCGGACCCCAGGGCCGGCTGGTATGCTTCGATGGAATTCAGAGCACAATCGGGCCAGGACGGGACAAGTTCACTGCTGGCGGTAACCCATGGCGGGCCATGATGTGGGTGAGCAAACGACCACTGCGCCGGAAACGGGCCGGACATGGCGCTCGCGCCGAGCGAGGGTCGCGGTCGCCGCGCTGATCGCCTTATTGGTGGCGGACGCGGACCCGGTCGCCGCGAAAAGTACGCGCTTTGCGACCGCTGAACAGCTCCGGACTGCGGAGGCCGCGTTTGCGAGCTCTGGTTCACCGTGGACATGGTTTGGCCTCGGCATGCTGGTTGCTGCGCTTGGCGCCGCGGGCGTCTGGGCATTGCGGCGATGGCGTGTCGCAGCAAGCGACACGCAAAGTCCGAATGAAGACCAGTTTCTGCGCGAACTGATCGTGAACATCCCGGAAAGCGTGTGGATGCTGGAGGCAGAATCATTCGCCACACTTTACGACAATCCCAGCCGGGTGCGTCTCCTGGGCCTTCAGCCAGGAGACACGTGCGGACCGGCTGTTCCGGCAAAGACGGTGCATTCCGCGGATCGCCAGCGCGTGGCCGAGGCCTACGCGCAGCTTCGATCGACCGGCAACTTGAATCTCGAGTACCGCGTCGAGCTGGCCGGTGGCGAACAGCGCTGGGTGCGTGACCGCGCCTTCCTGGTGCGCGGTCCGGGGAACGCGCCGCGCATCGTTGGCATCACTGACGACGCAACCGAACGTCGGGCCACCGAGGAAGCCCTGCGTGAAAGCCAGCGGGCCATGCGCACGCTGCTCAGCAACCTGCCGGGCATGGCCTATCGCTGCAAAAACGACGCGAATTGGACCATGGAATTCGTCAGCCAGGGCTGCCTGGAACTGACCGGCTTACCGCCGGACGACCTTGTCGGCAATCGCCGGCGCGCGTTCGCGGACCTGATTCACCCCGAGGATCGAGACCGGGTTTGGGACGACGTGCAGCGCGAACTGCAGCGCCGCGGGCCATTCGAGTTCATATATCGAATCGTTACCGCAGATGGAAAAACCAAGTGGGTTCGCGAGATGGGTCGCGGCGTCTTTGATGACTCGGGCCGGCTGCTCGCCCTGGAAGGCTTCATCGCCGATGATACCGAACGCCACCGCGCGGAAGTGGCACTGCGTGAAAGCGAGCAGCGCAACCGGCACCTGGTCGAGAATGCGCCGATCGCGATTGTCATCCACAGCGACGAGAAATTCGTATTCGCCAATCCCGCCGCGGTGCAGATGCTCGGCGCCGGCAGCGAAAAGGACCTGGTTGGCCGGTCCATCTGGGACATCGTGCACCCCGACTGCCGAGACGCCGTGCGCAAGCGCGTCCAGCGCATCTACCAGCAGGCCGGCGCCGCACCAGTCATCGAGGAAAAATTCCGCCGGCTGGATGGCACGATCATCGATGTCGAGGTCAGCGGCACGTCGGTGAGCATCGGCGGCCGGCCGGCGTCGCAGGCCATGTTCACGGACATCACCCAACGCAAGCGAAACGAAGCTGAACGATTGCGGCTCGAGGCGCAGCTTCGGCAGTCGCAGAAGATGGAGGCCGTCGGCCAGCTCGCCGGAGGTGTCGCTCACGATTTCAACAACATTCTCACCGCGATCATCGGCCACCTCGGCCTTGCCCATGACGCAGCCGCCAAAACGCTGCCCGCCGATCATGCCTGCCTGCGCGGCCTGCGCGAAGTGGAGCGCGCCGCGAACCGCGCCACCACACTTACACGGCAATTACTCACCTTCAGCCGCAAAGACGTGGCCCGGCGTGAATTGCTGGACGTCAATAGGATTCTCGCGGACATGCGCGAGATGCTCCGTCGCCTGATTCGCGAGAGCATCCAACTGGACATTCGTCTTGCGCCCGACCTCCACCGAATCTGCGCCGACGCCAATCAGATCGAACAGGTCATCCTCAATCTCGTGGTCAACGCCAGCGACGCGATGCCCCATGGCGGCCAACTCATCATCACCACGCGCAACGCCAAGTTTGACGGCGAGTATGTCGCAACCCAGCCGGATGCGCAACCCGGACCACACATCGTCCTTTCGGTCAGCGATACCGGCGAGGGGATGGACAAGGCCACACTCGAGCGCATATTCGAACCGTTCTTCACCACCAAGGATGTCGGACAAGGTACGGGACTTGGACTCGCCAGCGTGCACGGCATCGTGCGCCAATCCGGCGGACACGTCACCGTTTACAGCGAGCCCAAGATCGGTTCGACATTCAAAGTCTGCCTGCCGGCATCGGCGGACGAGGGGATTGAAACGGTCGAGGTCCTGGGCGCGCCCGCGGATGGACCGACTGTCGGCGCCGGTGAGACCATTCTCGTATGCGAAGACGATGCGAGCGTGCGCCAACTCGTCACCGACATGCTGCGCGACGCGGGCTTCAACGTGCTGGTCGCGGACCACGGCGCCGCCGCGATGCAGGTTGCGCGGCGGCATCCGGGCCCGATTCACCTGTTGCTCACCGACGTCATCATGCCCGAAATGAACGGCCGCCAGCTATCCGGCTCACTCGCGGAGGAGCGGCCTGACATGCGCACGCTGTATATTTCCGGATACGCGTCGGATGTGATCGCACATCATGGCGTGGTCGATTCCGGAATCGAGTTCCTCGAAAAGCCGTTCGGCCCACAAGACCTGCTGCGCCGCGTGCGCGAAGTGCTCGACCGCAAACCGCCCGGATCGCCCAAGGGAAATTCATAGGTAGTCTGAGCCCGGCGCTCGCCCAGATGCGACTGGTCGATGGCCTATTCGAGGAGTCTTGCCAGCCTGTCCAACCCCGCGTCGATCTGCTCCATGCTGCACGCGAAACTCATGCGCACGTGCGCGTCGCTGCCGAAGGCGGCTCCCGGAACGACCGCGACCGCCGCCTGTTCCAGGACCTTCGCGGCGAACTCGTTCGACCCGCGCACGCCCAGCCGGCTGTAGACGCCGGCAACATTGGGAAAAGCATAAAACGCGCCGGTCGGCCGCCGACAGGTGACGCCGGGAAGGGCCGTCAAGCGCTGGTGAATGCGGTCCGCGCGTCGTGAAAACTCCACGCGCATGCGCTCCGCGTCCTCCTGCGGTCCAGAAAGCGCTTCCGTCAAACCCAATTGCACAAACGTGCATGCGCCGCTGGTCGCCTGGCTCTGCAGCTTGGCCATCGCCTGGATGATCGGCTGGGGTCCGGCCACGTATCCGATGCGCCAGCCGGTCATCGAGTAGGTCTTCGACCCGCCGTTCAGCGTCAGCGTCTGGGCGTACGCCGCGGGCGAAGTCGCCGCGAAGCTGAGGAACTTCGTCGAACCGTACACAAGGCGATCGTAGATCTCGTCCGACAGCACCACCAGATCCTTGCCCGTGATGACGTCCGCGAGCGCGCGCACCTCTTCGGGCGAATACGTGCAGCCGCACGGGTTGCTCGGCGAGTTGAAAATGAACATCCGCGTCCGCGACGTCATCGCGCCGGCAAGCTGCTTCGGCGTGATCTTGAAGTCGTTCCGCTCGTCACCCTCGATGAAGACGGACCGGCCGCCCGCGAGCTTGACCATTTCCGGGTAGCTTACCCAATATGGCGACGGGATGATGACTTCGTCTCCGGGATCGACCAGCGCCTGAATCGCCAGAGCGCAGCCCATCTTCCCGCCGGCGGTCACGATCACTTGCGCCGGCGCATAGGTCAGGGCGTTCTCCCGCTGAAACTTGGCGCAGACCGCCTGCTTGGCGGCTGGCAGACCGGACGCGGGCTTGGGATATTTCGTTTGCCCCTCGTGCAGCGCGCGGATCGCCGCGGCCTTGACGTTCTCCGGCGTGTCAAAGTCCGGCTCGCCCGCGCCAAAGCTGATCACATCGATCCCTTCGGCGCGCATCGCCGCCGCCTTGGCGGTGACCGCGAGCGTTTCCGATTCCGCAAGCGCCTGCACGCGCTGAGATAGTTTCATGACGCAGCTACTCCTTCCGCGGCCCAATCCGCGGATGCAAAGCCCGCAGACTTTACCCGTCACCGACCGCGACGCAAGCGGAGATTCTCCGGGATTCACGCAGGACGAACCGATGCGTGCGCCCTTCGGCAACGGTCCATTCCCGTTTACCCGGACGCCGCAGTGGGTTTCCCGCAGGAGAATCGGGATCAGTCGCAGGTATGTGTGCCGGCGGATGTCGCCGCCGCGATTTGGGCCGGTGAAAAACCGTCCAACGCGTCGGGACCGGCGAAGAACCAACCCAACGGGTTGAAAATGCCGCTGTTGGGCGCGCGACCGGGCAGCGAAAACGCATGGCTATCAAGGTATTCCCACGCTTGGCCCGTGCCGTCCACGCCGCGCACGCCGAAGGCATCGACAGTCAGGTCGCCGCCCTGCCCGTCACTCTTGAGCAGGTGATAGACGTCGTTGCCGTTGCCGTTGGCCACGGGATCGTAGAAATCGGCTTCGACGCCGTACACGCTCAGGAAGGAATCGCCCGGCCCGCTGTTGTCGTTGGCGATCACAAAGGTCTCGCCCGCGCCCAGCATGACGGGCATGTCGCCGTAGTCCATGCTCAGGAAGTTCTCCGCAGTCGAACCGTTGGCATAGAGTGCGATGCGGAATTCCGCAAGGTCGACTGCCGTGTCGCCGCAATTGGTGATCTCGATGAACTTCGGCTCGCCGTTGGTCAGTGTGCCGTCCATCACTTCGCTGATCAGCAGTTCGCTCACCGGCGGCGGCGGCGTGTTCAGGTTCCGCTGCATTGCATCGAAGTCGCGGAGGTCGACATCGGTGTCGACATCGGAATCAAAACACGCGCAATTCTGCGGCGTAATCTCCTGCGGACCGTACAGGCACATCACGAAGTGTTCGAAGTCGGCAAGGTCAACCACGCCATCCCCGTTGCCGTCGCGCATCGGGCCGGATGCCGGACAGTGCCCCTGGAAAACACCATGAAGATAACCGGGCGAGCCGATGTCGAAACCGTTCTGCTCGGCCGTGAACGTGTTCGTGTATGCGCCGTGGAGGCCGATGGCCGACTTGCCCCAAGCGGCGGGATCGTCGTTCGCAGCCGCGGTGTAGCCGGCGGTGGGCAGCACGTAGATGCTTGGTCCGTCGGGACTAAGCGTCGGCCAGGCGGAGTCTTCAAAGCCGCTGCGATACACCACGACGTCGGTTACTTTCTTGACCGGGCCGCCGGGCTTGACCAGGTACAGTGTCTCACCGGAGTTGTTCAGGTTCGAGCCCGCCACCCCACCTGTGCCGGTCATCCCAATCAGCGTCGGCTTGATGTACGGGGCGGACCACGCGCTGTTGAACTCGCTGGTGCTCGCCGCCCACGGGATGATCACGACGGTCGAGTACGCTCCCAGCACGTATGCCGGAAACTCGCCGCTGCGCGAGAAGTTGTCCGCGAGGTACCAACCCGCCAGATTCAGCGGAGAATCCGTGTTGTTGTAGATTTCCACCCATTCCGCCAGGGCGGGGTTGTTCTCCGTCGAATCCGGGTTGTACATCACCTCGGTGATAACCACGTCGCCGCACTGCACGAACAGTTCGACGGGGACCGGCTGGGATTCGAGTAGACCATCGCTCGCCGAGAATGTGAACCCGTCCAGGCCGCAGGTGCCGTTGTTGATGTAGCGCACGTGATTGAACGGAATGCGCGGCATGAGGTATCCGTTCGCCCCCAACATGGCCGGCGTGATCACCTTGTTCGACGCCACGTCGATGAGCTGCCCGTTCTGTGGAAGCGATTTGATGATGTATAGCAGCAACCCGAAGAATGGCCGAGTGCGATCCGTCGCCTGCAGGAAGATGTCTTTGGTCTGGCCTGGCGTCATGATCACCTGGCCTGACACCGACGCGGGAGGCAGATTGCCGGTCGTCGCCCCGCGCAGCCGGCCCGGCGAACCCACGTCGCCGCCACCGTATACCCCCACGGCTGCGACCTGTTCGAAGCCGAGCGCGTCGTCGCCGATCTCATGTGCGATCCAATTGTAGCCGAAATCGTTGCCCAGCGCGGTGTAGCTTTCGAATGATGTCGCGTCCGGGTAGTCGTCTGGAACGATGGTGATGCTGTTGTAACCGCCGACGCCCGGCCAGTCTGAAGTGAACGGAAAGTCGTCGTCGTAATTCACCACGTCGATGATCTGCGAACCATCGTTGAGCGTGAGAATCTCGTTATCCTCGCGCTCAAAGCCGAGTGGGTCGCACGGATACCAGAACGGTGCATTCAGCGGCAGGTCGTTGATCGCGAAAGTGTCGTTGGCCGGATCGTTCGACAGGTTGCGACCGACCAGCGCCCCGTTCGCGGTGCCGTTGGTGTCGACCTGGAGCACGGCGGTCGTCGCCGTCAGGCCCCACGCCGCCTTGAAGTCGGCGACCGAAGGCATGAAGCCGAAGACCTCTTCGCCGTCGGGGATGATCACCGCCACCTGGAACGACGGCAGCACGAAGTCCGGGATCGATCCGCTGCGCATAGGCGTACATGCGTCGCCGTTGGTATCCACGTCCTCATCCTGCAGAAACCACCCGCCGATGTTGATGTCCGTAAACGTGGTGTTGAACAGCTCGACCCATTCCGCGTTTGAGGTGAACTTTCCGTTGGGAAAATCGCCTTCCGGCGAAAGCGGGTTGTACATGATCTCGCTGATGATGACGTCGCCCGGCTGCGGGTCGGGATTGAGATCGATCTGCCCGCGAATCGCCCCGCCAGGATATTCCGGCGTGTTGACGCTCACATACAACTCACCCGCGTGAAATGCCGCCACACCGGAAGAGTCGATATTCCACGTGCCGTTGAAGCTGTTGCTGTTCACATAGGTCAACGTGAACACGGACGGACCATTGATGCCCCAATCACCCAGGTGCAACGTGGCGTTGCCCAGCGACGTGCCTTCCGCGCCGTGCTGCACGGCAAAGCTGAGTTGAGTCTCGGCGGTGTTGAGCGTGGCCCGGCCGCTGCCGGCTGCCGGGCTGCCCGAAGGGGGCACGACCTGGCCCGGGTTCAGCACGAAGCTGCGGACAACGTCCGCGCGCGCCGTGGCTGCGAGGCACAACCCGGTGACAATCAGTGTCACGCGTTGCATTCCATTCCTCCCCCACGCCCCGACGTCGAACCGGTCTGAGACACCCGGTGCAATGCCGCGTCGAAGCATTGAGTCGCCCGGCCAGTGCGCGTACCGCTTTCGCGGTCAGGTCAGTCGGAGCCCGGCACGGTGGCTTGACTCCCGCGGCGCGGCGTCAGCCGCACACCACGGGCTTGCACCGCCCGGAAGTTGGCCCCATTCGGTAGCGCCCGCGAATGGCCCAGCCCATGAGCCCGTTGACGCCTCTCCACCCCGCGAGACCAGTTACCCCCGCCTATCGAGATTCCATCATAACCAAACGCGGGCCCAAAAAACAAAGCGATTCCGGCTCGTCGGTAGCGATGATCCGCCAGGTCTCTTCCACCCCGGTTGCGACCCAATCAAACGCCGAATTGCATCCACACTTTAATTCATGGCTCGCCGCTGCAGGATGCGCATCTGCCGTTCTGATCCGACCACACAGCCCTTCTTATTCGTCCCCAGGAGACGTTCCAAAGGCCCGCGAGAAACTGCCAAAGTCGACAAGATCGACATCGGAATCCGACTCGAAATCGAAAATGTCGCGGCAAAGCGGATGGGGCGGGATGAATCCAGAGCCCTCGTGCGGACCGGACAGGCAGGCTGGAATCACTTCGACATCCGCGTGATTGATCACCCCATCGTTGGTCCAGTCACCCTTAAAAAGGCGTATGCCCGAGGCGGCGGCAAAAGCCGCGACATCGCATGGGTTCTCAGAATCGCCGCAGGGAATGATTTCCAGGGCATCGACGTCGTCACCCTGACCAGCCAAGCCCAAGTCGGCCGCCGAAACGAATACCTCGAGGGACACCGCGCCGGAGCCCCGGGAGCAGGACACAAGCACATCCGCCGCTCCGTTGGAACTCACGAACGGAAGCAGGTGCGCACTGGGCGAATCCGCAGTGAGCGAGAAATAAACGCAGTCCGTGCCGTCAAAGAATCCGTTGCTGTTGGAGTCGTCCACGACCAGGCCGTTGATGTCGTCCTGATTGAATAATCCCAACTGACCGGCGTTGGCGTACGGCAGCGCCTGTTGCAACCCGGGCGTATTCGGCGCGGGGTCGTGGAAGATGTCCGCGCCGCTGTTGCCCGGAAGCTGCCCGGACATGAGCGAGGTCGACTGGGGCGTCACTGTGAAGTAAATGCCGTAGTTGATGCCGTTTGGATCTCCCGGCCCGGCGCGCAGACTGGGGCTGGTCGGCGGGTACGTCGTTCCATTCACATTGTCCTTGGGAGTCGGGATGGGCACGTAGTCCTTGGAACTGGTGGTTGGAAGCGCCTGGTAATCCTGCCCCCCTTCGTCGTAGTTGTTGATCACCTGGACATTGGAGCTGATGCCGCGCATCCCGCCGACCGCACCATTGCTGTCGAACGCCACCAACGACGCGAAACCGTCGCCTGGAGCGTGTCCGCGAATCACTTGGTCGGCGACGTTGAACGGCGCGTTGGCGGCGACCAGACCCGGATCCGGCGGGACCTGTCCGGTGGTCGCACGGCCGACCGAGAAAAGCAGAACGAATTCCGTGTTGCGCAGCGCATGCGTGCGGTTGAAGGAAATGCCGTCGAGTTCATCGCCCGGCAGCCCAAGTCCGAGGTTCACACCGGGAATCACGACGATTGGCAAGGGGTCTGAGGGCGCGCCTTTGGCCAGGACGCTGTCCGCCGGCACCGGATCGAAACCCGGCGGCGCATTCATCGTCGAGGGCGAATCGGAATCGAACGTGAACAGCGGGATGGGAACGCGCTGTTGCGGCGGCACGGCCCACGCGGCTGCGGTGGTCACTAGGGCGCATAGTGTGATCCGCGCGGCGGCGGGAACTCCGCTGCGCGCACTGCTTCGCTGTCGCGATCCCGGCCACATATTCGGACTCCCCTGACGACCCTCAATACCTTTGTAGGCGAATCGAGCCGTCAGAATCAACCCCCCCGCCGGTTCAACCAATTGGGCCAGGTCGCATCGGCGAGCATCTTTCGCGCCATAAGTTCACCGTGGTACGTGTACCGGATCGCCGAATCGTATGAGCGCCACGCGCGGATGAAGCCCTCCAACGCGGCCTCGCGTTCGCCGGACGCCAGGGCTATCGCCGCGGCGTGAAATTCCGCTTCGCCGGTCAGCCGCCAGGGCTGACTTTGGCCCCCCGCAAGTTCCCCAAGTTCCGCAAGGGTTTGCCTTCCACGAACCAGGTCGATCAAGCCGGCGATCCACTCCGCGGACTGTTCCGGGATCTCGCCGCTGTCCAGCTCCAGATTGTCGACGTGCGCATCCAGGTGCGCCTGGGCGGACGCTTCATCGCCAAGCAGCCGCAGAGCGGTCGCGGTCCAGACGACCGCGAGTGCGTTGGTCGTTGCGTTCGCCGACAGCGCGTACGCATGTTCCCGTGCTTCCTCAGTTTTTCCTTGTTCCGCGAGGATGAGGAGCGGATACAGGTGGTCGTAAGACGGCTTCTCCGTTTCGGCACATCCGGCGTATGCGTCAATGTCGGCGGATGCCGCCGCGTAATCGTTGAGCCAGTAGTGCAGGCGCCAGCGATAGTGCAACGCTTCGCACAATCGGGTCTGCTGACCGTCCGCGGCAACCAGCGCAGCGTCAAAGGCCGCGACGGCGGCTTGCAGATCGCCCTGGCTCTGATGCGTCATGCCTTCCGCGATGAAGCAGAGCGCGTTGTTTGGATCGACTTCCTCACCGCGCCGCGCCCATTTGAGCGACTCGGCGAAATGTTCCGCCGCGAGTTGGTCGGCGTCGCGCGCTCCGGCGCTGCCGGTGTACACTTCTCCGGCAATCCGATGCGCGATCGCGAGGTAATTGTGCGGATTCGAACCGTAGAGTCCGAACGCCACGATCTGCTCCAGCGGACGCACGATCAGGCCCAGATCATCGATCGTGCGCGTGGCGAACATCTGCTGGCTGTGCGCCCGCGTGAGGTTCATCGTCGCCTGTAGGAAAACGTCTCCGCCAAGCGAGCGCAGGCGATTCGCCTCCTCGTACGAACGGATGGCCTCGTCCGCATCGCGAAACTGCAGTGCCAGACCCCGGAAAAACCAACCCGCGGCGGTGGCACCTCCGGTCTTGTCGGCAATCGCGATCTCAGCAGCGGCGTCCGCGGGTCGGCCGGTGCGGTCCAGCGCCGTTGCGTGAAGGTAGCGCGCATCCGTATTCTGCGGGTTCGCCACCACGATGCCGGCGAGTATTTCCCGCGCGGCGATCCATTCATCGCGGTTGGTCCGATCGAACAGCTTGCCCAGCGCGCGCAGCAGTTGAATCGTCGGCAGATCGCCGCCGAGTTCCTCCGCGCGATCAAGCGCGGCGAACTGCTCCGGTGTGGCGCGATAGTCGTAATAGACCAGCCGCTCGTAGACTTCGTCGATCAGCGCCTCGGCGTCGCGGTGTCGCGCGGCGACCACGCTCGCGGCCAGACCGCCGGCGAGCAACATCACGATCCCCGACGCCACGATGGCGATCGAGGCCGCCTTGTGCCGGCGCGCCCACTTGATCGCCTTGGTCACCAGGCCCGCGGGCCGGCTGAGGATGGGCCGGCCGTCGGCGAAACGCCGCAGATCTTCGGCCATGCTGCCGGCGCTGGCGTAGCGCCGCGACTGGTCCTTCTCCATCGCTTTCAGGCAGATGGTCTGCAGGTCCTTGGGAATATGTTCATCAAATGTCCGCGGCGGCGCGGGCTCACGCTCCTTGATGCCGGTCAGAACTTGCTCGCGGGTTTCGCCTTCGAACGGCCGGTGCAACGTGAGCAGTTCGTAAAGCGTGACGCCCAGCGAGTAGATGTCCGTGCGTCCGTCGATCGCGCCCAGGTCGGCGCGGGCCTGCTCCGGCGAAAGATACGCTGGCGTGCCCATCACTTCACCAGTCACGGTGATGCCTGGCGCATCCGCGAGACGTGCGAGCCCGAAATCCGTGATGTGCAACTGGTCATCCGGCCCGACCAGGAGGTTTTGCGGCTTGATGTCGCGATGCACCACACCCGCGCGATGCGCATGGTCGAGGCCGTCGGCGACGCCGGCGAGCAGCCGCGCGAGATGGCAATAGTCCTGCCGTGCACGGTGCAGGGTGCGCGCGTTCAGCGACTGCGCCGGTTCAGCGGTAGTCCGGTTGGGCGAAATCGCAAGCGTTTCACCTGCGATCGAAGACCCCCCGGCAACGGTGGGACGAAGCGAAAGCGATGGATTGGACGGACTGAGCAACCGGGTGCGGCAGCGTATCGCGGCGTCCAGACTGGCGCCTTCCACCAGTTCCATCGCATAGAAGAACGTGCCCTGCTCCTCGCCCTGGGCATAGATGGGCACGATGTTGGTATGGTGCAGCCGAGCCGCAGCCCGTGCTTCGTTACGAAAACGTTGAATCGCGAGTGGACCGCGGTGGGCGTAATCCGGCAACACCTTGAGCGCCACTTCGCGGCTCAGGGAGACCTGCCGTGCGCGGTATACGATGCCCATGCCGCCGCGGCCGAGTTCGTCAACGATCTCAAAATCCCCAAGCAGAGCGCCGCGACGGTGCTGCCGCACTCGGTCGAACTTGCTTCCGCGCCATACGGGTGCGGCGCTGGAGCCTCCGTCGCGTGGAGCGCCCAGGTCCACTTCAAAGCCCGTGGCGTCGGGACCGAGATCAAAAGCGCGGCGCAGTTCCTGGGCCAAGACGTCGTCGTCGTGACTCGATTCCAGATCGCTCATGGCTTCCCTGTTGCACGCGCCAGGCAGATGCAATGCGCTGGAGACCTGCAAAGCTCTGGCTGCACGTTTCCGGATGGCAATCGCACAATCCGCACGGACTAGGTCCGTCAGCGGCATGCCGATCGGCTGTCACCGTGAGGTAGGGCGACTGATTGCCTGTTTTGACACCGAATTCTGCACAATTCAGGCATTGGTGGTTGCCGCCACGCTATACTGGACACGGGTGATGACGCCGAGCGATATTATCGGAGTCGATCGCCGCGATTCGCCGGTGCATGCTCAGACATCCTGATCGGGATCGAGTTCATCCAGCCGCTGTTTGACCTGCCTGAGCACGCGGGACTTGGCCTGGTAAACGCTGGCTTCGCTGATCTCCAGGGCCGCCGCGGTTTCTTTCACCGATTTGCCCGCCAGCACGTGCATGCGAAACGCGTCCAACGTGACCGGTTCGAACCCGGCCGCGACCTCGCGGAGCGCCCATCGCAGACGATGGGCCCGCCACTCCGTTTCCCACTGCGCGTCGGAGTCGGCTTCATCCACCGCTGAGAGATAATCGAAGTTGTGGGGGTCGACGACCTCGCCCTGTTTGGCTTTCTTGCCCGCGCGCCGGGCCATCGCCCGAATGACCGCCACGCGCAGGTACGCGCGAAATCGCCCCTTGCCCGCGTCATACTCGAAGCCGTCCAGCGCCTTGAGCAGCGAGACCTCGACATCCTGCACAATGTCCTCGGCATCGGCTGGCGGCGCCCCGCGCTGTCGTGCATACCGGTAGAGAAGTTGGCCATACCGCTCGTGGAATTCAGCCCAGCTCAGGCTGTCCGTACGGTCGCGCAGGCGAAGCAGCAGGGTCGCGCGTGTGCTGTCAGAGCGGTCCATGGCAAAGGGATTGTCGTCCTTGCGCCTGGCAATCACAAGCCGAATGGCGCTACTCAATGCATTAGTCCAGCCAGCTTCCGGCTTCGACAGAAGGATGGGTTCGGCGCATGACAGGTGGCACCAGGGGTCATTTCGTAAAGCCCGTTTTCAGTGCCACTTCATGTACCTGGGGTTGAGACAAGCGAGGCAATTTGCGGTAAGTCCTCCGAGGCACCAAGCAAAGCAGACCTGGGCATGCCGCCGGAACCACTGGAAATGACATTCTGGGAAGCTTGTCAGAACTCCCTGTCCGCCGGGCTATGGTGCAACAGTGGAGTGCTGCCTCATGGGGATGATATCCGCCCCAGTAGAAACGCCATGCTTGAATCGGGCTGGATGAAACGGATAGGATCGCCCTGGCAACTCAAAGCAGTACCGACATCCGAGCGGAAGCCTATGTGGGCCGGGAACTCAAAACTAACCCAAAAAGAGCCAGTGTCGCCTGCGCTGCGACCGGGCACTGCACCGCGTCGTTCCTAGATTGAGGTGCGATCGGGTCGGGGGTGCATTCGCGCGTCAGGCATGAACATCACGGACAATGTGGTCGGCGAGTGTTCGCCAAGGAGGTTACTGACCATGTCGCGAGGGACAAGAATCCTGTGTTCGATGGCGGCTGTCGCGGTGCTGCTTTGCACCACCGGACAGGTCATCGCGCAGCCCACCGAGGCGTGTTGTCGTCCCGATGGAAACTGCTTCAACATCGATCCCATGTTGTGCCAGCCGCCCGCGATTCCGGGCGGGCCTGGCTCGTTCTGTTTAGGGGACAATGACGGCAACGGTGTGGATGACGCGTGCGAAAGCGGGCCGCCTTCTTGCTCGCCGATCCCCGGAACGCAGATCTGCCAGATGACGCAATGCCCGGTGGCCGGGCAGGAGTGCATCCCGACCTGCGCGAACTACGATCTGGCGACCGGCGCCGCGACGGCCCTTGATTGCGACTGCCGACCGCCGTTTGCCTGCCACGTCATCTTTCCGCCGCCGCCGACCATCGGCCCGAATCCCGCGCCGCCATGTGTACCCGCGGACAACGGGACGGGCACCGCAACCATGCCGGCCAACTGCGTAGGTAGTTGCGACGGCCCGTTGATGGTCATCGACGGACTGCCGCCGGGCACAACCATCGAGATCGAACTGGTCGCGCTTCAGCTTGTGGGAATCAACGAGCAATTGGGCGGCAACCTGGGCGGAACACGTTCGACGTACAACGAGCAACTTCAGCTCAAGCTCGAAGGCACCGGTGCGCTGGCGGGCTATACGCGCGTAATCGGCTTGTCAACGAACAACGAGAGCCATCAGGGCCCGCGCGCGCCAGGGAATCCCGTCCAGACGTTTGATACCGACATGTTCCTCATGCAGGGACAACTGATCGGCGACCCGGATTTCGACCTGCTGCGCATTACGGGTGGCACCGGGTTTGGCATGCCCAGTCCCGGCCATACGACGTTGACGCGGCAAGGCCCTCCCGGAAGCAACTGGGCGGTCGACAGCTTTTTCGATATCACCTATCGCATCGACTTTATTGGGGCGCCGGGCGGGCCGCTCGGAGGAATGAGTGGATCCACTACCGGCACCATTCGCAAAGGCTCGGGCAGCGGCCCGATCAAATGCGATGGCCAATGTCCGCCAAATGCGACGTGCAGGCGCACGGTCATCGGCATCCCCGGTGGATACGAGGTCTGCTGTGATTGCATTCCGAATACGCCTGACCTCTGCCCGCTGGCGACCTCGTATTGCCAGAATCTTCAAAGCAGTCAATGCGTAACCTCGAACCCGGCTGCGGAAGCATGCTGGCCGCGCATCGTGTTCAATGCCGCGGGAACGCCTGATCCGTTTGTCGAGGCCTGTGATTGCTTCCCGCAGGGCGCTTGCGGGCCGGTGAGCATTGATCCTATCGGCGTGCCGCCGTTTGATCACTTCTACTCGTGTCCTGGCGCGTGCCCGAACCCAGCGATTCCGTGCGTGATCCACATCAACGGGGTTTCGACCGGAATCAACGGCATTTCGGCGTCGATGCTGCCGCCGGGCGCGACGGTGACCTGCGACTGCGGTCTGCCGCCGCAGGAAGAAGGCTGCTGTCTCGACGGTGTGTGCTTCAACACGTTCCCGTCGGATTGCGTGGCCCAGGGTGGCGCTCCGCAAGGTCCGGGCGTGTTCTGCACCGGAGTTCTGGAAGCGTGCTGTCTGCCGGACAACACCTGCCAGATGCTCGAGCCGATCTGCTGCGATGACCTGGGCGGCACCTCGCTCGGCGCAGGCTCCGCGTGTCTTGGCGACAGCAACGGTGACGGCGCGGACGACGCGTGCGTGCCGGTCCATGACGAATGCGAGCCCATTCCGGGCACCACCCGCTGTTCGCCGACCGCATGTCCGGATGTCTTCGATCGGTGCCAGGCGAAATGCGCGATGATTGGCGCAAACGGATTCCCCATCGCCAGCGACTGCGAGTGCAGCCCGATCGATGAATGTCATGTTGAGTTTCCCATTATCATCATCGGCCCGCCCGTCGAGGAACCGGACAATCCCACCGGGACCGCGACAATGCCGCCAAGCAGCGGCGGATACAGTACGCCCGATGAAGATTTCATGATCATCGACGGCCTGCCGCCCGGAACGACCATCGTCATTGATGGCACGCTGGAAGGCATCGGCAACGTGGTCGAAGTGCCCGGCGGAAGCTTGGGTGGCACACAGTCCACGTTCACCGCGCAGTTGGACATGCCCATGATGGGTACCGGCGCGCTGGCTGGCTACAATCGGAACATCGTGATGCCCATTGGCACCGGTGAAATGCACAGCGCCCCGCGAACGCTGGGCGATCCCGAGCAGGAATTCGCGACGGATATGCGCAAACTGCACGGACAAATCGTCGGCGATCCCGACTTTGACCTGCTGCGCATCACCGCCGGCACAGACTACGGCCTGCCCAGCCCAGGACACACCACGCTCATCCAACTGCCCAACGGCAATTGGGCGGTCGATAGCTTCTTTGACATCACCTACCGCATCGACTTTGTCGGCGCGCCGGGTGGTCCGCTTGGCGGCATGAGCGGCTCGACGACCGGCACGATTCGTATCTGGGCCGGTATCGGCAAACCCAAGTGCGTCGGTGGCTGTCCAGCCGGACAAGTCTGCGAGCGCACGGTGACCGTCACGCCGACGGGCACCCAGATCTGCTGCGACTGCGTGCCGGATGCACCGGAAGTGTGCCCGCTGTATTACCCGCAATTGTGCGCCCAACAGCAGGCCACCCAGTGCCAGTCCACGGATCCGAACGACGCGTGCTTCCCGCAGTACCTGTTTGTGACGTCGCAGAATCCGCCGCAGGTGATGGCCGAAGCGTGCAGTTGCTACGACACCTCCGAGTGCGGACCGGTGTACGTCAATCCGCTCGGCCCGCCGCCGTCGGACATCGAACTTTCGTGCCAAGGCGCGTGTCCGCCTGGCGCGATTGGTCAGTGCCTGGTGCACATCAACGGCACGTCGACTGGTGCAGTCACGGTCTTGGCCTCAACGGTGCCGGCTGGTGCGGTCGTCCATTGCGACTGCGTGGATACGCCACCGGTCTGCCCGCTGGAGAGCCAGTGGTGCGCCAACCTGCAAACGCGTGACTGCCTGTTGGATGGTTCCACCGCGGATGCCTGTTGGCCACGCGCGGTCACGAGCACCGCAGCCGGTGGTCCGAACGTCCTTGCGTGCGATTGCTTCGACGACACGTGCGGGCCGGTCCACATCGATCCGGATGCGACAGGCCAGGGCTTTATCTACTCGTGTCCTGAGCCGTGCCCGACACCCGGCCAGCAGTGCCAGATTTTCTTCGACGACGGCGTGGGCCCGACGCCCACGGGTCAAACCAGTGTGCATTCGTCCAACGTTCCTGCGGGTGTGATTGTGACCTGCGACTGCCCGGACACGCCTGACCTGTGCCCGCTGGCCAGTCCGCTGTGCGCGAACCTGCAGGCGCAACAGTGCCAATCGACGGATCCGAATGACGCCTGCTTCCCGCAGTACGTCTTCGTGACCTCGCAGAATCCGCCGGCTGTCATGGCGGAGGCCTGCAGTTGCTTCAATACGTTCGAGTGCGGACCGGTGCATGTGAATCCGCTCGGCCCGGCGCCGTCCGACATTGAGCTGTCGTGCCAGGGCGCTTGTCCGCCGGGTGCACCGGGCGAATGCCTCGTGCATGTCAACGGCGCCTCGACGGGAGCGCTCTCCGTGCTGGCTTCGACGGTGCCGGCTGGCTCCATCGTAAGTTGTGACTGCGTGGATTCTGCGCCGGTGTGTCCGTTGGCGAGCACTTGGTGCGCCAACCTGCAGACGCGCGACTGCCTGCTCGACGATCCCATTGCGGACGCGTGCTGGCCAAGCGCTGTCACCGGGTCAGCTACGGGTGATCCCAATGTGCTCGCGTGCGACTGCTTTACGGATGAGTGTGGTCCGGTGAGCATCGACCTGGATCCGACAGGTGTGGGCTACATCTACTCGTGCCCAGGACCGTGCCCGACGCCGGGCGTCGCATGCCAGATTTTCTTCGATGACGGCATCGGGCCGATGCCCTCGGGATTGCTCAGCATTCCAGCCTCCCAGGTGCCCGCAGGCGTGATTGTGTCCTGCGATTGCCCGGGCGAGCAGGAAGAAGCATGCTGCCTGCCGGGTGGAAACTGCTTCGTGATGCCAGTCGCAGACTGCCTTGCGCAGCAGGGTACCCCGCAGGGACCTGGTTCAATGTGCAGTGGCATCACGACGGCGTGCTGCCTGCCGGACGGCTCGTGCGCCATGCTCGATCCGTTGTGCTGCGACGACGAGGGTGGCACCCCCAACTACGGTGCCCAGTGCGGCGGCGTACTCGAGGCGTGCTGCTTGCCGGACGGCACGTGCACAATGGCGGACCAGGCGTGCTGCCAACTGCAAGGCGGGACGTCATATGGTCCAGGCTCCATATGCCTTGGAGACAGCGATGGCGATGGTCACGACGATCTGTGTGATCCGCCTGTACTGTGCGATCTGGGTGGAAATCCGGACTACTGCCTGCCGTTGGCCTTCCCTGATTGCGTCCAGCAGGATCCCAATGATACCTCGTGCTGGCCGAAGTCTGTGCTGAGTGGTTCGGGGGCTGATCCGGGTGTGCTTGCATGCGAATGCTTCGCCAGCAATGAGTGCGGACCAGTCAAGATCGATCCGGATCCAACGGGCCAGGGCTTCATTTACTCTTGCCCAGGGCCGTGCACGGGATTGTTCCAGCGGTGCCAGATTCATCTGGACAGTGGCAACGGTCCACAGCCAACGGGACGTCCGAGCATTCCATCGTCGATCCTGGTATCCGGCGTGGTCGTGTCATGTGACTGCGCATTGCAGTTCTGCCCGGATGTTGATGTGAACTGCGATGGCAATGTGAACGCTGGTGACCTTGCCGTCGTAGTCAATGCGGCGAACTGGCTAAAGCCTGCTTGGCCGGGTGGTGCCGAGTGTGATCGCTCAAACGCCAATGGCGATGCAAATGTTAACGCAGGAGACTTGGCGGCAATTGTCGCGCCCGGGACTTGGTTAAGCAGTCACGGTCAGTGCGCTTGTGTGACGAATACTCCCGGAATCGGCGGGTGTCCAGTCCCGTAACCTATTAGAGAATTTCATTGGTGCCCGCCCGGGACTCGGCAAGTCCCGGGCGGGCTCTTTCTTTGCTCGCACATCAACGAGTTTTGCGCTGGCGGTGCCCGCCCTGCCGCAGGAGCAAGACGCTTCCCGACCGCAAATGGCCTGGCAAACCGTAGTTCTTGTTACATTGCGTCGACGAAATGGTCTTGCGATATTGCTATTTCCCTAATAATGGGCCCAGAGGGATTCGAACCCCCGACCAATCGATTATGAGTCGACTGCTCTAACCGCTGAGCTATGGGCCCATGCGCGCGGCACGCTCCTGCACCGGCGCCCATGCGTCTCGCTTGCATTTCACCACGCTCGCTCCCCGTCTGCAACCGATGGATAGATTCGGCTGATCGCGAGCCCGCTGACTTGACCCCTGCGCGAGACGCGCCGACGTCACGCCGTTATGCTCCGTATCATGAACCCGTCCGATCCGGCACCAAACCGTCCACGGCTGTTTCGCCTGCTGGCGCCGGGAATTCTGATTGCCGCGACCGGCGTTGGCGCGGGCGACCTGATCACCGCGAGCCTGGCGGGATCACAGATCGGCGTGGCCATCATCTGGGCGGTGGCGGTGGGTGCGGTTCTGAAATGGGTGCTCAACGAAGGGCTTGCCCGATGGCAATTGGCCACGGACACCACGCTGCTGGAAGGGTGGGTGTCGCGGCTGGGCGCAGGGGTGCAATGGGTTTTCATCGTTTACCTGGTGCTGTGGACATTCTGCACCGGCGCTGCGCTGATCAGCGCGTGCGGCGTCGCCGGCGCTGCCTTGTGGACATTCGGCTTGCCGTTCGCCACGGCAAAGGTGTATTGGGGAATCTTCCATTCGCTCATCGGCCTTGTCCTGGTCTGGATCGGCGGCTTTCGGCTTTTCGAGAAGATCATGTCGGTCTGCATCGCGGTGATGTTCGCGACGGTGATAGCAACCGCAGCACTCATCGGTCCGGACTGGGTGGCCTTGGCCCGGGGACTCTTCGTGCCGGCGATTCCATCTGGTTCAACGCCGTGGATCCTCGGCCTGCTCGGCGGAGTTGGCGGCTCAGTCACATTGCTATCCTACGGCTATTGGATTCGCGAGGAGGGTCGCCGCGGCATTGCAGGCGTGCGCCAGTGCCGCATCGATCTGGGCGTGGGCTATGCGATGACGGCGATATTTGGTGTGGCCATGGTGAGCATTGGATCGCGATTGAATCTGGAAAAGGGCGCGAATGACCGCGTCGCACTCGCGCTCGCAGAACAACTCACCGGAGTGATCGGCCCGGCTGGCCAGTGGATATTCTTGATTGGTTTCTGGGGTGCTGTGTTCTCCAGTCTTCTGGGGGTTTGGCAGAGCATACCGTATCTGTTCGCGGATTTCGTGCTGATCCGTCGCGGAACAACGCCGGAAGCCCGCAGCCGGACGGATCTGACTCGGACCGCGCCCTACCGAATGTACCTTGTATTCCTGACCATCGTTCCGATGGTCTTGCTGCGCTGGGAACTGCAGAGGGTGCAGTTGCTCTACGCGATCATGGCGGCGCTGTTCATGCCGATGCTTGCATTCACCCTGCTCATCCTCAACAACCGCCGCGACTGGGTCGGCGAACGCTTCCGCAGTCCGCTCGTGCTCAATCTGCTACTTGTGGCCACCCTCGTGTATTTCGCCTGGACTGGTATTCGCGAGATGAAAACCCGGCTGTTTCCGGCCCCGAAAACCACACTTCCAGCACGGATCGACCTGCCCGGGTAATCGTCGGTTCCTAGTCGCATTTGTCGCCCGAATTCCCTACCATGTGGGAGCCGGGAATCACTGCGAACCCATGGGGCAGTGTACACCATCGCACCAATCTGGCTGCTCACCCAGCCGGTCGGTGAAATAGACCGGCTGGGTAACCTGGAGGAAGACAATCATGCGTGCTTGTCCATTCGCATGGTTCAGCGCGGTCCTGACCGCGGTGATCGGAGTCACCATCGCAAAGGCGGGCCAGCTGTGCCCCTTCACTTGCGGCGATGTAACAGGCAACGCTCTCATCGAGCTTGACGACTATTCCGCGTTTCACGACTGCTTTGGTGAACAGCCGGTAACGCCGGAGTGCGCCTGCGCAGACCTTGACGGCGACGGCGACGTCAACCTGCACGATTACGCGCTCTTCGCCCTGGTCTTCGACAACGGTTCCGACGAAACACCGCCCAATTGCACCGGTGCTCCGGCGACGTTTGCCAACCTCACCGCACACCGTCCGCGAAATGGTGCGGGTTATGCGCCGCTCGCAAAAATCCCGGTTGCCGAAGTTGACGAGGAGAGCGCCACACGCGGACCGGGCGTCCGCATCAATGCTCCCGGTGACAGCGACCCGGCTAGCGAGGATGACCTCATTGAGGTGCTGCTGACTGTGCAGCCGCCGGGCGCTGCATTCGCGCTGCGTCGAAGCGATGCCGCGTTGCGCGTGTGGACCACGGCAAACAAGCAGGCAGGCACCGAAATCGCGTTTGCCGGAGACCGGACCGACGCGCTGCCGATCGGCCCGGGCCAGTCGCAGATCACGTTGTGGATTGAATGGGCCGCGGCAGCCCACGGCGCAGCCGATCTGGACGCGGAGCCATTTACCTCGACCATCGTGCGGGACCGACTTACGTTTCACACCTTTCGCAGCATCATCATAGTGCTGGGTGGAGAGGGCCAGGTTCCGGTGTATCCGTTCGATCCCAACAGCGGCACGTTTGTTGTGGGCGAAGCGCTGTACCGCGCCGGGTTCGACGCCCTGCTGTACGACGAAGACGTGGTTGCAGCGGACGGCAGCGGCGCGGCCTACAATGCCGTCGCAAACGCCATTCAGAACCGGCTGGTCGATACTGTAGCCGTCTTTGGGTACAGCCATGGCGGCGGCTCAACGTACGATCTTGCGGAACGCCTCGACTTGAATCGGGCACTGCTGGGTGTTTTCACCATTACCTACACATCCTATGTGGATTCAGTCTCGAATAACTCCGATGTCGATACGGCGCAGGAGCTGCGCCGCCCGCCGGCCACCGGGTACCACCTGAATCATTACCAGCACGGCACGCTCTTTGAAGACTTCTTCCTCGACGGAGGCCCCGTTCCGAATTCGAATCCGCCTCCCACCGGCCTGGACGTCGAGACCACGCCGTGGGGCGCTACTTCGACACATTTTCAGGTGGATGACTACATTCAGGTGCGCTCGCTGATCGAGTCGACGCTGGATACGCATACGCCGCGTTAGAGGAGCAAGATCGTGCTTACCAACCAGAACGTTCGACCGCCGCATATGTGCGCGACTCATCGGAACCGGCTTTCGATCATCCTTTCCGTCAGGAGACGCCATATCCTTGTCGCGCTGGTCGCGGCCGTTCTTGCGCTATCCGCCTCATCCTTCGGCGACGCCATCCAATTCACGCCCGATCCCGCGGTGGGAACGGCGCTTGCCGACCTAGCTTCGGCTGCGGACAGCGCCGAGCGCGAGGCAGCCTGGCAGCGCATCCAAGCGCTGGATCGTTCCGACCGTGGCGAATTGATTCGCGGGCTGGTCTACTTCACGCGCGACGCGCAATCGACGCGCGCGGGAATGATTGCCGGAACGGTTATCGCGGAACTGGAGATTGCTCCGCGCACCGTCATCGAAGCGCTTGTGCCCATGCTTGAATCCACTGACGACTCGTTGATCGCACAAGTTGCGCGGGTGCTCAGTCAGTACGAGGATGTGTCCGCGGCGCGCCCGCCCGACTATTCCGTCTATCGCGAAATCATCGAGCAGGCCGATCGGGAGAATGCGCCCATTCCGCGCGGCCTGGTCGCGCACATGATGCGCTCACATCCCACCACCGCGCTGATCACCATGACCCGCGCCCTGCGATTGGGCGAACGGGACCACGCCGCACTCAAGCGTCTGCTCTGGGCCGACCACGTCATTCAGGACGTCATTTGGAAGCAACAACATGGCTTTCTAAATGCAAACCGCGTTGAACCGGCTGCAGAAGCTCAATTGGACGTACTACTTGAAGAGGAAGCCTGGTGGGTGCGGCTGTACGCAGCCCGAACCCTGGATTCCCACCCGGCGTTTCGCAATCCTGCCCGAATCAATCAACTCGTATCGGATCGCGATCGACAGGTGCGCGAGGCGGCCGCCGCGATGGCCGCGACCGAGCCCGACCTGCCGTAGACCGCAGCGAACTTCCTTGCCGGTTGGTCAGCCGCAACATAGCATACCGGTCTTCCGGGCTGTGAGGTTGACCGAAATCCTAAGGCTGTCATCAGAACAGGTCCGCTTGTTCGGAGGCGTCTCATGGTGCGTCGCGCGCTCTTGTGTGTCGTACTGGTCGTCGTTTTCCCCGCATGCAATCAGAACAATCCCAATCCATCGCCAACGCCCGGCGTGCTGGAGGCGCAGGTCAATCCGGCGATTGTGCCCGTACAGCCGTCCATTCCTGATTTGCAGGGCGATCCTCTACCGGTCTGCGCCTCGCGCGACGAGCAGGGTGTGCAGAGCGATTTCGTCGAGGGCGTCGTGCTCATCAAGCCCAGGAGCGACGCCGACCTTCAAGATTTTCTGGATCGGTTCAACGGCACGGTGATTGATGACGACACCATTCCCGTGCCGCCGCCGGAACTCGGCATCACGCTCACTGACGAGGAGCGCGCCCCGACCGAGTTCGTCGTGCGCATCAACGTCGATGAGGTCGACCTCGCCGACCTGCGCGCAAATGCCGCGGCGGTCGGGCTGTCCGGCATCCTCGATTTTTCATCCGACGCCGGCCTGCGCACCTTTGCCTGTGTGCTCGACGCCAAGGCCGCCGGCTTCACGGCCGGCGCGAATTACATCAGCCAGGGATCACAGGCGCTGCCCGTGGGCGCGACCGGCGTGTACTTCAATACTCAGGAGCGCGCCACCTCGCCGGGAGTGTTTACTGATGCGTTTACCGAGCCGCGCTTCGGTGCGGCCGGCAGCATTTCCAACGTGACACTGGCCTGGCAGTTTCTATTCGCCCACGGTATTCAGCGGCGCGTGCGCGTGGCCATCATCGACGATGGGTTCTGGCTCGACACCGCCGGCCGCGCCCGCGGACCCAACAGCGATTTTGTTCCGCCGCCGAATCGCCCCACGCAATATGACTTCGCCAACGAAGACGCGGTCGTTGACGGTCCCGGCACGATGGGGTGTGGTGCGGGCAATCCCTGCTATTGGCACGGCACAGGGTCTACGAGCGTCGCCGCGGGCATCATTGACAACCGCCTCGGCTACGCGGGCACCGGCGGCCTGGTGTCCGACCAGTTGCTCTTCAAGTTCAGCGGGGCCAAGGACCAGCGCAATCAGGCGGTGCGCACGGCTGTCGCTTGGGGCGCCGATGTCGTCTCCATGAGTTTCGGCGGCGACTGCAACCTTGGTTGCCGAATCGACGATCGCGACGACACGCCGTTCTCTGACGCGGTGAACCGTGGCAGCCGCATCGTCTTCCTCGCCGCCGCGGGCAACGGCCGCGGAACCCCGGCTGTCGGCTACGATGTCGGCAGCCCCAGCTTTGTTCACCCCTGCATCGAAGATCACGTGATCTGCGTGGGCGCGCTCGCCGACAACACCACAACAAAGATCGGCTATTCGAATTTCGGCGCGCGCGTCAACGTTTTTGCACCAACCAACATTCCGGCCATGTCGTATCCCAACAGTTTCGACGCCATGGGTAATCCTCTGCCCCCGGCCCAGGCCTCGGGCGCGGAAATGACCCAGCCGTCATTCGGCGGAACCAGCGCGTCCACCCCGTTCGTCGCCGGCATCGTCGCGATGATGAAGGCCCTGAATCCCGACCTCACCGGCGACCAGATCGCGCAGATCCTCACCCAGACTGCGCGGCCCGGCACCGCGCCGGCGAACCTGTGCGTCGACGCGCTCGCGGCAGTCCGCCGGGCAGCTGAGGACATCAACATCCTCCCCGATCGTTTCGAGAACAATGATCTGGAAACCGCCCCGACAAACCTGGGTGCGATGCCGCCGTACAACCACCCCAACCTGAACATGGACGCGCGCGACCGCGACTATTTCCGCTTTGAATCGCCCGGCGGCGCGACCATGACGCTCGACCTGACATATCCGCAGGGACTCGGCACGCTGTCCGTCTTTGACTTGCTGGGTCAGGCGGGCGACTGCACACCCATCGCCTTCGTCGGCGAGTCGGCGCTGGGTGGCAACACCGGCCGGCGACTATCTTACCGTGTGCCGGGCGGACCGCTGCTGCTCGCGCTCGATTCTGACGAGGTGCTCGCATATCACCTGGGCATCAGCTTCATGGCCAATGCCTTCGCCGCCGACACTTACGAACCGAACAACTCAGTTGCCACGGCACGCTACCTGACCTCGCGCAGGTTCGCGGGCGGCGGTGCCCTCTCCTTCTATGCGATCGATCCGCGCGTGAGCATCGACGCCAGCATTCACACTGCCGCGGACGTTGACTACTACATCGTCCGCGGAGCGTCGGCCTCGCTCGCCGAGACTATTTTCCTCATCGGGTATCCAGCCGTGTTGGTTTACGGCAACGACTCGCCGCTCAACTTCCAGGTCTTTCGCCTTAACGCGGGCAACACCCAGGGCGAACTGATCGCGAATCTCAACGGTGGAAGTTGCGTTGCCCAACCGCTGTCCGTACGTCTAGACGTCGGCCAATATTTCCTGGTCCGCGTTTCCGGCAACACCGGCAACTACAAGCTGCGCAACGGCGTCGACGGCGATCCCCGGCGTTTTCCCGTCCTGGTCCGCGATCGCGTATACGAGGTGCTCAACCCCGGCGATCCGGTTATCCGCACAGTGCGTTTTCCGGAGCTTTACGTGATGGTCGCGGACCCGGCCTTCGGCGCGGTGCGCACAAGTCAGCCGCAACTGTCCCTGCGCCTTTACGATTTCGACAGCAACCTCGTCGCCGAGGGCGTGGCCGGCCAGGTGGGCCGGCGCCTCGATTTGGGCAATACCGTCAAAGACGCGGTATACGCGCTCGAGGTCGCGCCCGAGGATCCGGCGGAGGATGTTGAACTCGAGTTGGAGTGGGAGCCCGCGGAGCCGGCGGATCTGACCGACAACCTCATCGAAAATCCCGACGCCGAAGTCATCTTTGGTGATGAGGATACGAACGTTCCCGGCTGGGCCGTGGTGGACGGCGATCCGCGGATTTTCTTCTACAACGATCAGGAAGGCGGTCCGTTTCCCGACGGCCCCGGTCCGGATGAACGCGGCATGCACCTGTTCGCCGGCGGGCCAGGGACTTTCGACAGCATCCTGCGGCAGACAATCGCCATCGACGCCGCGTGGCTATCCGCGATCGACGCAGGGTTGGTCAAGTTCCGCTTTTCGGCGTTTCTCGGCGGCAAGCTGCTCGAAGAGGACTATGTCGCCGCCAAATTGGTGTTTCTCAATGCCGGCGAGCAGAGCCTTGGCGAAGCGGGCCTGCCGCCGGTGACGCCGCGCGAACGAGAGGGCGAAACCGGCCTGTTTCCCGTTGAGTTCAGCGACTACGTTCCCGCGGGCACGACCCGCATTGTCGTCGAGCTGACCTTCCACGCGTTCGAAGGCGACTATATCGACGGTTACGCCGACAATCTCGAACTGACCCTCTCGGAGTACGCGCCGTAGTCGGTACGGGCGAAGCCGACGGGCCGATCGCAGTTTGAGGACTGCCTACGCCGCGCACAAAAAAAAGGCATGGCACCCCGCGAAGGGTGCCATGCCGGCTATATCAAGAAAACAGGTTGGGTCGTTGGGAGGCCGGGTAACCCCAGCCTCCGCAATGCTGATCCGGACGAAAGCCCGAACCGGCACCGCTGAGGGTGCGCTGACTTACACTGCCTCACCCAAAAGGGAAGCAGGTCTAGATAATCCTCTAGAAAGGAGGTGATCCAGCCGCAGGTTCCCCTACGGCTACCTTGTTACGACTTAGTCCCAGTCACCGAGCTCACCGTCGGCCGCCGCCTCCCTTGCGGGTTAGCTAAGCGGACTTCGGGTGCTCCCAGCTCCCATGACTTGACGGGCGGTGTGTACAAGGCTCAGGAACACATTCACCGCGTCATGGCTGATACGCGATTACTAGCGATTCCAACTTCATGGAGTCGAGTTGCAGACTCCAATCCGAACTGAGGAGTGTTTTTTGCGATTTGCTCCACCTCGCGGTCTCGCTTCGCTCTGTACACCCCATTGTAGCACGTGTGACACCCTGGGCATAAGGGCCATGATGACTTGACGTCGTCCCCACCTTCCTCCGGCTTAACGCCGGCAGTCTCGCTAGAGTTCCCGGCATGACCCGCTGGCAACTAACGACAAGGGTTTCGCTCGTTAAGGGACTTAACCCGACACTTCACAGCACGAGCTGACGACAGCCATGCAGCACCTGTGCACGTTTCACCCGAAGGCAGCTTACTCCTCTTTCAAGAAGGGCATCCGTGCATGTCAAACCCAGGTAAGGTTCTTCGCGTTGCTTCGAATTAATCCACATGCTCCACCGCTTGTGTGAGCCCCCGTCAATTCCTTTGAGTTTTAGCCTTGCGGCCGTACTCCCCAGGCGGCGCACTTAACACTTTTGCTCCGGCACGAAAACCGTCAGAGGTGCTCGTACCTAGTGCGCATCGTTTACGGCGTAGACTACCGGGGTATCTAATCCCGTTCGCTACCTACGCTTTCGCATCTCAGCGTCAGGACAGGCCCAGCGACCCGCTTTCGCCACCGGCGTTCCCTTTGATATCTACGAATTTCACCTCTCCACCAAAGGTTCCAGTCGCCTCTACCTGCCTCAAGAGCGGTGGTTTGCCAAGCAATTCCTCGGTTGAGCCGAGGGATTTCACAAAGCACCTTCCGTTCCGCCTACATGCGCTTTAAGCCCAGTGATTCCGAACAACGCTCGCATCCTCCGTATTACCGCGGCTGCTGGCACGGAGTTAGCCGATGCTTCCTTTGGGGCTGATCACTTTCTTTCTCACCCCTGACAGCAGTTTACATCCCGAGGGACTTCGTCCTGCACGCGGCGTCGCTCCGTCAGACTTGCGTCCATTGCGGAATATTCGTTGCTGCAGCCACCCGTAGGTGTCCGGACAGTGTCTCAGTTCCGATGTGTCGGGTCATGCTCTCACACCCGATACCCGTCGTTGCCTTGGTAGGCCGTTACCCCACCAACAAGCTGATAGGACATGGACCGCTCCAGGACCGCCTGAACTTTGCCCGCAGAGCCATGCGACTCCGCGGGGTCATCGGGTATTACCGGCACTTTCGCAAAGGGACCGAAGTCCCGCCGCTATCCCCGAGTCCTGGGTACGTTATCCATGTATTCCTCACCCGTCCGCCACTAACATGAGCCTCAGTTACCCGATGCTCATGTCCGTTCGACTTGCATGCCTTAGCCACGCCGCCAGCGTTCGTTCTGAGCCAGGATCAAACTCTTCAATTCATTGCTGTTTCACATCGCTCCGTCCGGGCTTGCGCCCGCACGACGCGATGGGGAATACAACAAGAAGCTCGCACTCACTAGCGCTTGTGAGATGCGAATGGGCAGCCCGCCGAAGCGGCCTGCCGCACCGTTTACAACTGAACGGTACACGCCTGCCGCTCAACCGCTCCTTTCGGAACGACCGAGTCGCTCGGCACGCGCGCACCCGCATCCTCACAACGACCTTACAACCTGTTCACTTGTCAAAGAGCAGGGCGCCACACACTTCCGCGACGCCTTCACGTCTTTCGCGACGGCGGCTTCCCGCCAAAACGCGAGCAACGCATTCTACGATAACCGCCGCACCTGTCAACCTCGCCAAAAGCTCGATTTCCGAGCGACGGCGCGGCCTTGAAGTGCCCGGCATTCGACAGGATCAGCCGGACCGCCGGTCCAACCCTCCTCGATTCGATTGCCGTTCGCGACAGTCTCAAGAATAGCACGCTACCGAATCCTGTCAAGCGACGCGAGGGTTCAATCGGGCTGAAATACGGGCAAAAACTCCAAAAAACGCAGCGCCAGCCGACGCGCAATCGACGCACCTTACCAGGTCCATCAACGACCGGAATCCTTCAACTGATCGCGATCGTCAACATCATCAGCAGGACGGGCAGCGCCAGGACGATCATCGCCGCCACCGCCAGACCCCGCGGCGGCTTACAGACCGCCACGATTCCGCAAACCAACCCCGCCACCCACAGGCCAACCGCACCCAAAAAAGCGAAGCCCGCCTTAATCGCCCATGGCGGTGGACTCTTCATCGCTTCTTGCATGTAGGCCTCGACCTGTTCCGGCGTCGGCTGAGTGCCCAGAGCCTCGGCCATTGCCGAACCGGCGACCAATGTGGCGGCAAACCCCACGACCAGCGCCGTAATCGCCAGAATCAGCGCCGCAATCGCGACCTTGTTGGTGCCTGGCGGACGCAATTCGGGCGGCTCGGGGAAGCCATACCCCACAAGATCCGGCGATACAGCCTCTCTGGAAGGGGCAGACGACCTGGCAGGCATCGTTTGCGGCACCCGTCCAGCACGGCTAGAGGCACCGGCTTCCGGCGCGTTCGCCGTGGAGAACGCGGGGGCCGTGACCGTCTCATGGCAGAACGGGCACTCGACCAGACGTCCGGCCCAGGCGTCGTCCACCTCGACCGGCTTGCCGCATGACACGCAATAGAACTGAATCGGCATGGCAGCCAGACTACCCGAGGGGAAGATTCCGTTCAAACATCCCGCGGTCCCCCGAAACTGTGCTGCGCAGCCGGTCGCCGGTCCGGTACCGAAAGTCCATCGAATACATGCTCAAGGAATGCGCGCCTACCAACCGATCTCTGTTGCCGCGGACGCGCTCGCGGCAATCGGGCCGCCGACCAGCCGCGACGAGGATTGACGACGATGCTGACCAAAGAACAACTGATCGAAGCGATTGGACGGCGCAATCCGAGCGCGGATCCCGAGTTTCTCGCCCAGTTTTCCTACGCGGAACTCACTGCCTACCTTGCCCAACTCGACTCGGTCCCCAGTCCCGCGGATTGCGAACTGGTGTTCGAAGCGCCAGTGCCGGCCATCGGCTGATTGAATTGCGCGGCCAGCGATCGCGCCACGTCAGGGCGCTACCAGATTCTCCCCATCCAGCTCGATCGTCCGCAGATTTCCGCCTGGGGAAAATTTCATCGCTTTCGCCCCGCTGTCGAGCAGGTACAGGTACACCAGCTGGTAATCCTTCTTGAGGTGCGCCGACTTGATCAGTTCGAACGGCTTCACGCGTCCACCCGGCTGAGGATAATACTGCAGTTCGAAGATTTCATCATCGCCGATCTTCGCTGTTGCGTATTTCCCAACCGGCGTCAACTGGTTGCCGCGATCGTCCTCGACGATGTAGTTTTCCACGGTTTGCGCCGCGAAGTTCAGCACTTGGCCCGCAAGGCTGCCCGCGCGCAGGCTCTCCACGTTCAAATGGAGCAGGGCCTTGCCCTCGGGCACCTGGAAACGGGCAACCTCCGCGTCGCGGCGCACTGCGCCCTGCTCCGCCGCGTTTCCACGTACCGATCCTTCCACCAGTGAGCCGTTCTGCACATCGGTCGCGCCCTGGTACGCGGTCAGCGTGACGGGCAGATCTGCGCCAAAATGGGATTTCCCAAAAATCACCTTGACGCCCGAAGTCCTCCCGCCGATGGTCGGCGTGGGTGTGGGCGTTGGCGCCGGCTGGTCCGGCGGCGGTGCGGGCTCCGAGCTCATGCTGCCGAACGCGGTCTGCGCCCCCAGCTTGTATTTGATGGTCCGCGGGACAAACGTCTTGGGAACTTCGAACACCACCTCAACCACGCCCGACGCCGGCAGCGGAAGCGTCTGCCCGGCTGTGTAACGCTTGTCGGCGGCGATGCCGCCCATCTCCCAGGTGCGCACGAAGTTGTTGGGATTCACATCATCCGGAACTGCGATTCCGGGGTAGATCTCGGGCGCTTCGTTGTTCGCCCCCACGAGGCGGATCGCCGCAGGCACGAAGCGCCGCTGCTGATCTGAGTCCCCCAGCTTGTCCGGATCGCCGCCCACCTTCACAGTCACACGCAAGAAGCGATGTCCCGCTGCCGGGTCGACGGGATCGTAGCTCAGCGTGCGGCCCGAAACATTCGAACCCCGCACGTCGAAAATCTGCGGAATCTCGCTCGCGGCCTGGAAAGTCAGCGCATCCACGGGCGCGGTGCGACGAACACCGCGCACTCCCGCCTGCAGCCAGCCCAGTTCACTCACCAGGTCCGGATGATCCGACGACAGTGGCTGTTCGCCGCCGAAAACGCCGGCTGAGAGCATCGCGCCGTAGGAGGCCGCCGCGCGGTCCATGCGCAGCCAGAGTTCGTTCTGATCCTTGGGATTGGCATGATCGAACCTGGAAAACCCAATGACCGACGGCCAAGGCACCATCTGCAGCCCGATGGCCAGCATCCCGGTGATCAGAAACGCCGTAAAGAACCCGATCACGCCGGCGACAGCGCGATCCAGCAGGTGCGGCAGCATGTTCGCGCGCGAGATCAGGCTGTCCAGCATCAGCCGCAGGACGATCAACGGAACCAGAAACATGCCCATGAATGCGATCGGGTGCGCGAACTCAGGCACCACGCCCATCAGCGCCGTTTCCGCGACATACTCGTACGTTCCGAACGCGATGCCGGCGGACAGCGCGGTCGTGACGCCCATGATGATCGCGCTGGTCGTTCCCTGGATCGCCTGGAAGTACGTGGCGGCGAGCAGGAAAAGCAGCATGAACAGTGAAAACCACATGACCGGGACCTCGCCTTTTGCGCGCCTACGGCGCGACTTACTTGGTGTCGCTGCGCAGGCCGCGCATGATCTCCGCCATGCTCGTCTTGCCGGCAATCACCTTGAGCAGGCCGTCTTCCTGGAGGTAGCGCATCTTTTCAGTCCGCGCCTGCGCCTTGATCTGGTTGGCCGGCGCTCCCTCCGCGATCAGTTTGCGCACCGAGTCGCTCACCGAAAGCAGCTCAAACACGCCGATCCGCCCGACGTAATGGCTGTTCTGACAAGTCTGGCAAATGATGACTCGACCCTTTTTGTCCAGGATCGGTTCACTCGGTGGGCGGTAAAAATGCTCGATCTGGTCCGCCGGCAGGTTGGCTTTTTTCAAGAGCTGCTCGTCCGGCTTGTACGCCTCCCGGCAAGCTTCGCAAAGCACGCGCACCAGCCGTTGGGCCACGACCGCGACCAGGGCGCCGGCGAGCGCCTTGTTGTCCTCCAGCAGAGCCTGCAACCGCGTAACCGCGTCCAGCGCGCTGGCCGCCCGCACGGTGAGGTAAATCTTCTTCTCCGCCGCGGCGCGGCAAGCGAGTTGCGCCGTTTCCCGGTCCTCGCACTGGTCCACCAGCACGACATCCGGTTCGCGCCGCAGAATCGTCTGCAGCATGCGCGGATAGCTTACGTCCGACTTCGTTGGATCGTGCACCTGCTGGGTGATGTTGTCCAAGTCGAGCATCGGCGCGGTTTCGAGCGTGTAAATGTTCTGCAGGTACGCATCATGCTGCCGCAGCGTCGCGTACTGCGTCGTCGTGATGCCCGACTCCCGCGGACCGGCAAACACGACCAACCCCGTGTCACGCTGGACGTGCTCGCGGTAGCGTTTGAGCACCGGCTCGGAGAATCCCAGATTGTCCAGGGTCATCAGGCCCTGCGAGCGGTGTACCCGCAGCCGCATCCGTTCACCCTTGGTCGACCCGGACGTGATCACCTCCAACCGCTCCGGCTTCGCCGTGCTGCCCAGCAACCCAGCGCGCATGCCGCCCGACTGCGGCCTGCGGCGCTCCTCCACGTTCAGGCCCGCAGCCTGCTTCAGAAAAACCACCAGCTTCTCGGCGTCTTCGAAGGCAAGCGCGTTTTCCTGTTCGGTCGGCACGCCGTCGATCTTGTACACCACGCGCACGTTGTCCGTGCCGATCACCAGGTCCGCATCGGTGCTGCGCTTCCACAGCATGTCGAACATGAAGTCCTGCACCACATCGAAGCGCTCGCGCTCGTCCTGCTCCGTGGGCTTGTTCAGCGGGTTGCCTTCGTGGTCCACCAGCTTCACCCGGATTCCGCGATCCTCGCGGTCGGCCTTTGCGCCTCCCTTGCCCGAGAGCATCCGCTTGAAGTGCGCAGGCGTCAGCACCCGGCCGTTAGGACCCACCCGGCCGTTGCGATGCACCACGTAGGCCAGCAGCGTCCCTCCGCCGAGAATCACCCAGAACGCCAGCCCGAGGAAATAGGCCGCCCCAGGCCAAGGGATCAGCATCAGCACCGCGATTCCCCCGCCACCGCCACCGAGAATCAATAGGTTCCACCACTCCCGGCGCGGTTTGTTGACGCGTTCCACGTCGCGATCGGCCCACTGGATGGCCAGACACCAACCGACGAACAGCGCCGCGACCGTGAGGATTTTCGGCAGGCTGGCGTACATCACGGCTGCAAGCAGGCTTGGCGAGAAAGTCATGGGCATCGGATTCCTGGGCGCATCGGCTTCGGATGATTCCGCGCAGCTCTTTCCGGCGATGCTCGGGCGAGAAGCCTAACCGCGATCAGCCGGCGATGCCACTTCCCGAGATGTTGATTCCCTTCAGCTTCATCTTCAGCTCTTCCGCGTTGGTCGCCGCCGCGTAGGCCGTGGCCTGGTCGATGTACTCCTCCTCGACCAGCCGGCGGAGGGATTCGTTGAAATCGACCATGCCCTCGCCGTACGAACTCTTCACCACGCCCAGCAGGTCCTGGTCGCGCCCTTCCGCGATGAACTTGCGGACGGTCGCGTTCACCAGGCATACCTCGACGCAGGGGACGCGGGGCACGTCCGGTCGGATCGTCTTCAGCAGCTTCTGGCAGATGATCGCCTGGAGATTGAACACCAGTGAACTGCGAACCAGGTCCCGCGCGGCCTCGGGGAACAGTTCGAGCACGCGGGTAATCGTCCCCGCCACGCCCGACGCGTGTACCGTGCCGAACACCAGGTGGCCCGACTCGGCCGCGTGCAGCGCGGCTGAGAACGTCTCTTCGTCGCGCATCTCGCCGATCAGCACGACGTCCGGATCCTGCCGCATCAGGTACTTCAGCGCCCGGTGGAAATCATGCACGTCCAGCCCGATTTCGCGCTGGTTGATAAACGCCTTCTTGTCGCTGTATTGAAACTCGATGGGATCTTCCAGCGTGACAATGTGGCACGCCCGGGTCTTGTTGATCTGCTCGATCATTGCCGAAATCGTCGTGCTCTTGCCGCTTCCGGTGATGCCTGAGACGAGCACCAGTCCCTGGTGATTGTCCGCGACCTTGGACAGCGACGTCGGCAGGTGCAACTGCTTGTAGTCGAGGATGGTGCTCGAAATCCGCCGCGCCGCCATCGAGGTCAGACCGCGCTGCCGAAACACGTTGATGCGGAAGCGCGAGCCCCCTTCCGCCTGATGGGCGAAGTCCATCGAGCCATGCTCGGCGTACTTTCGCCGCTGCTCGTCGTTCATGATTTCGAAGATCAGCGCCTCGATCTTCTCGTTTCCCATCTTTCCAACGGACATCGGCTTGAGCGCACCGCGGACGCGCACCCGCGGCGAGGTCCCCGCCTTGAGATGCAGGTCGGACGCCCCCATTTTCTCCATGGCGCGGAAGAGCTTATCGATCTTCTTGCCGCGCGCTTCGCTCAGGTCGTCGCCGGTTACTTCGTCGGTGGATTCCACCACCACGGCTTCATCCATGTCCGCAGCATTCGCCTCGGCTGGTATTCGTTCGGTATCCGCCACAAACGCCTCCCAGCGCCCAGAGGACGCGACAGTCTTCCCAATTTAACAGTTGCAGAAACCGGCGCAGCTGCAGCCAACCGGCGATTTACCGCCGATCAGTAACGGAATCATACCCAAACTGCGTTCGGCCGGCATTGGGCATCGCGGCAACCAAGGTACGCCCCCCGGCGTTTGGGTGCCACTGCGACCTACCGTCATTATTGCTGCCCCGCAACCGGCCATCAAGGCCGACAGAACACAACTCCACTTCGGAGAGCGGCGTGGTCCTCGCTGCGGTCGGGCAGGGTGTCGACGGATTCTGGCAATTGTTCAGTTTGCCCAGCTTCCACCAACGATTGGGTAACCGCATGACATGTGCGCACCACAATCGGGTAATTGTGCCCAACACACGCGACTGCGAGCCCCGCCGCGTCTGGCACGCCGCGTGCTCATGGCATTGCCCGGTATACAGGCGCGCCGGCAGCGACAGCCGGCGCCCGCAGGAATGAAAAAAGCCACGTGTCGCCGATGGGGATCCGAGTATGCGGCAACGTCTCTCGCCAACCGCGTGCGCTGAACTCCGCCAGTCCGTCGAACGCGCGGAGCAACTGCTCGCCTGCCTGCTCACGGTCGAGGACCATGTCCGCGTCGTGGCCGAGGCCCGCCGCTGCCGCGCGGCCATCCATCTGTGCACGCATTTCGCCGAAGGCGAACTCGCCCGCGCCGGTGATCACGACGACGCGCGGCACGACGACGCGCGCCACGACGCGCGCGACATCGCCAGCCGCGCCCCGCGCATCATCCTCATGGAGACGCGCGCGCAGGTCGCGATTGCGAAGGCGGCCGGCGCGCCCATCGAGGCGCTGCATCACGTCGACTGCGCGCTACGCGACCTGCTCGACCACTACACCGCGCATGCGACGGTCCGGGAGTACGACCGGGCGCAGGAGGTGCGGACGCTGGAGCGCCTGCGGGCCCGGCTGATTGATGAGATTTTTCCCGGCCCGCGCGCCGAATTACGCCGCGCACTTTCTGACGCGTTGCGCGAGGAACGCTATGAGGACGCCGCGCGCCTGCGCGACCGCCTGCGTACGCGCCGGCCTCATGCATCATGATACGCTGTGATCCGCACACTTCCCTGGGAGGGAGGCGCAGTCATGCTACGCGTAGTTTTCCAGTACGCGGTTGTATAGGCTCTCGGCAATCACGCCTTCATCGAGCAGTTCGTCCAACGACTGCTTCATGGACTTCATCCCGTAGCGCTGGCCGGTGGTGATCACGTTGCGAAGATGAAACGTCCCTCGGTTACGCATCACGTTGCGCACCGCATCCGTGGTCACCAGGATCTCCACCGCCAGCCGCTTGCCCCCGTCGATCGTGGTCAGCAGCTCTTGGTGGATTACCCCCAGCAGGGCTTCGGAGAGCAGGCTGCGCATGTGCCCGTCGCTGCCGTCCGGTGCGTACGCCAGAAAACGCTCGATGATCTTGTCGATGCTGATCACGTGGATGGTGGAAATCACAAGAACGCCGGTCTCGGCTGCGGTGAGCGCGATCTTGATCGTTTCGTAGTCGCGCATCTCGCCGATCGCGATCATGTCCGGGTCCTGCCGCAGCGCGGCCCGCAGCCCGCGGGCGAAGCTCTTGGTGTCCTTGCCGATTTCGCGCTGCCGCACGACCGACATCTTGTTGAAGTGTACGTACTCGATCGGATCCTCGATCATGATGATGTGCTTGCGCTGAGTGCGGTTGATCTCGTCGATCATCGCCGCCATCGTGGTGGTTTTGCCCTCGCTGGTCGCCCCGGTGATGAGGATCAGCCCCTTGCGCGCATTGGTGAACTGGCGCACGATGGGCGGCACGCGGATGTCGTCGAGCTTCATCGGCGCGCTGGCCAGCAGGCGGACGACCGCCCCCACCGCCCCGTCGTTCATCGATACGTTCACGCGGTAGCGGTTCCGCTCGTCGTCGGTGAGCATGAAGTCGAAATCGAGGTTTTCTTCGAAATAGGTCACCTGCTCGGGCCGCAGCATGGCATAGGAAAGCTCCTTGGCCATCTTCGCATCCAGCGACTCCTTGGTCACGGGCAGCAGCTCCCCCTTGATGCGGAACAGCACCGGCGAGCCCGCCACGATGTGCACGTCCGCCGCCTTGCGCTGCCTGGCCAGCTTGAGGATGCTCTGAATGTTGGACATGGGGCGAATCTCCTCACGGACGTCTTGAGTGCTACGACCACTCTTGCGTGGCCAAGCATGGTTCGCCGGACGCTTACGGCAGGTCAGGCGCGGATAGCGCACCCATTCCGTCGCGCGATCGATTCCGCACCGCAACATGCAGGATACGCGGCCGAACGCGGGTCTGCAACGCGGGGGCCACTGCCGCAAGACTCGATTGACCCAGGCACAGCCACGTAGGTACCCTGACGCTCTCACGGCTGGAGAGAATCGGAAATCCCGTCATGCCCGCGTTCAGTTTAATGATGTTGATCGTTTCGATTGGCCTGCTTTTGGGCGGCGGCGCCCTGCTCTGGCTCGGCCTGCGCGGCCAGCGCGTCGGATACGAGCCGCGCTGCCGCAGGTGCGATTACATCCTCACCGGCACGACCTCGCAGACGTGCAGCGAGTGCGGAGCGACGATTGACGACAAGGGCGTCGTGTGGGGTGCGCGCCGGCGCATCGCCCTCGCCTTCGTACCGGGCATCCTGGCCATGATCCTGGCGCTGACCGGCGCGGGAATTGTCGGAACGGGCGCGCTGCAAACGGTCAACAAGTACCGATACTACCCGTTCAATTGGGTGATGAAAGACGCGCAGAACGGGACCGGCGCCGCCTTCCAGGAAATCCAAAGCCGATACCAGCAGGGAAGACTATCGCGCGCCCGCATCGACCTCGTCGCCGAGGAAGCGCTGAGACAACAGGCGGTCGCCACCATCGGGCCGCTTACGCAACTGTGGATTGACCTGCTCGACATTATGGACACAGCCGGCGACCTAAGCCAGTTGCAGACCGACGCGTACTTCGACAACTCTCGACAATACAGTCTGAATGTTCGCCCGTGGGTCCGCGCAGGCGAGAATATCCCACTGAACTTTCAATTCAGCGGCCGTGGGCCGTCGGGATCAAGTTCGACCGTAAACCTCGCCGCTGAACAACCCATACGCATGGGATCACACGAGGTGACTATTTATTTAGACTGTTGGAATGGCAGCAGTTCGGTAGGGGTCACCGGCTGGTGCAATGCCATCGGCAGTTCGTCAGAGCTCGCCATCGGTCAACACAATGTGCACCTGGTCCTGAAAGAGCGGCAATTTGATCATATGCCCAGCAAGGCTGAACGCGAGAAGCCTCTTTCGCCGCGGCGCGAGCGTGTGATCGAGCTATCCGGCTCTATGGAGATCCTGCCCTCGGACTCACCGGATTCGATCGAGCTTGTCACGGACCCTTCACTTGCGTACGACGTCCGGGCCGCAATCCGATTCGATAGGACATTTGGTTTAACGCTTTACAGGCAGAATCACGCCGACAGAGAGAAGCGCTCGCTGGGCTTTACTGCTGTGATCGGAACAACAAACGGCGGCACGGTATGCCTGCCCGTCGATGTCGCTTTTGATGTCGTGCACTTGGTCGACGGCCACGAACTTAAAGTCGATACACTTCTGCTCAAAGCGGGAACGAACACGATGAGGATCTTCAAGCTGGACGTAGACCGCTTGGACAATCGAATGGTCACAATCCAGCTTCGGCCCAACCCGGACCTCGCCCGCGCGACGGTGGATTATTTCGAGATCTGGGGCGAGACGATCACCTACGAAAACATCGAATTCGTGGAGGCGGACTGAATTGCGCTCAGCTGCGCACGTCGATCGGCATTAAGTGCAGATTCAACCGCGCGCTCCCGCCAGCGCCGGGTCCAGCAGATTTGCGGCTGCGAACGCCTTCGCCCGCGCGACGCAACAGGCGCACTGCCCGCAGGCTACATCCCGCGCTGCCCGGCAGGAATACGTCAGGTCGAACGGCGCGCAGTCGCGGTGGCCCAGCTTGATGATTTCCCCACGCGACAGGTCCACCAGCGGCGTCTCGATCCGGATCGGCGTTCGCGAACGCTGCAGGTGCTCGAACATCATCCCGGCGAGGTAGAAGAACTCCCGCCGGTGATCGGGCACGCCGCAGCCGGGCGCGGATTCCGTCTCCTGCTCGTTGGCCAGTTCACTCGCTCCGCTCACCACAGCGGACGCCCCCACCCGCGTCGCAAGCTGCAAGCCCGCGCTCAAGAGCGCCGCCGCCAGGCCCGGAACGTGCGACGCGCCGCCCGCCAGGCCATCCGCGGTCGCTTCGCTCACCAGCTTGCCGGCTGGCGTGCACTTGTTCGCGGCAATCTTCAACACGTGCGGAAGCTCGATGCTCGTCAGTGTCGCGCCGATCGCCTCCGCGATCGCCCGTACCGCCGCCCGTTGACCGACCGAAGAGACCTGCCCGAAATCCGCGTGCAACAAGTGCACCGCGTTGCCCGCGCGTTGCGCGCGCACCGCCGCCACCAGGCTGTTGATCCCGCCGCTTGCAAGCACCACAACGTCCGCCATGGGTTCAGCACTCTCGATTCTGGTGTCGCCTTCACCGCGCGACTCTTGAATGGTTATCGGCAAAAAGTCGAATCCGCGACTGCATTCGACGGGTATCGCCTTGCTGCAATTGCAGCCGCGGGATAGGCTACGGGCGCCAGGCCCGCCAGTGTTTCGGGCTCGGCCCCGCACGCCGCCGCGCAGCCACGCGACCCGGTCGCTAGCGCCAGCCGGCGATCGGCACTGGAGTGACGAAGATGCCCGAAACCCGACCGTTTCGCGCTCTGCGCTACGATTACCGCCGGTTCAACGGCGATCTCTCGGCTGTTCTGGCCCCGCCCTACGACGTGCTCGACCAGGCGGACAAGGACGCCCTGCTCGCCAAGAACTCTCGGAACATCGTCGCCATCGACCTGCCGCACATTCCACCCAAGGAGGAGGGTCCGCCGCAGGCCTACCAGGATGCCCGTCAAGCACTCGACACCTGGGTGAGCCAGGGTGCGCTTGTTCGCGAGGAAAGGCCCGCCGTCTACCTGTACCACCAGACCTTCGAACTTGATGGCCGCGAGATCACGCGGCACCAGTTGATCACGACGATCCGCCTGCACGACTTCGGCGAAGGCATCGTCCTGCCCCATGAGCGGACGTTCGGCGGCCCCAAGGCGGACCGCCTGGCGCTGATGCGCGCGACCCGCTGCAACCTCTCGCCGGTCTTCGGTCTGTATGCCGATCCTCAGGCCGAGGTGGAAAAGGCGATCTCAGCCGTCGCGAAACGCAAGCCGGACGCGGTGGGCACGGTCGAGGGCGTGAAGAACGCAGTGTGGATCGTCACCGAAGGGGACATTCTCAATCGCGTGGCAGCCGCGCTGGCAGACAAGAAGGTCTTCATCGCCGACGGGCACCATCGCTACACCACGGCGCTTAACTACCGCGATCAACTCGCGCAGGCGCAGGGCGGACTGCCCAAGGACCATCCCGCCAACTTCGTGATGATCGTGCTCGCGAGCATGGATGACCCCGGCTGCATCATCCAGGGCTATTGCCGCGTGCTGGTCGGCGCCGGCGTCAACATCGATTCGCTGCTCGCGGCCTGGTCCGAGGGAATCGAGGAATGCGTTGACAAAGAGTCCAACCTGACTCTGGTCGGAGGTGATGGCGGCCGCACGGTGCACTTGCGATTTACCAATCGGGCTGTGCTCGACGTGCTCGCGCCCGACCGCGATCCGTCCTGGCGACTGCTCGATGTGGCCTACCTGCACACGTATCTGATCGACAAGCTCGCGGCGCAGGAATTCGGCGGCGCGCCGGAAGTTCGATACGTGAAATCACAGAAGGCCGCGCGCGAGATGGCCGCCGAGTCCGGCGGCGTCGCGCTCATTCCCGAGCCGACGCCCATGGTTCAACTCCGGGCGGTCAGCGAGGCCGGCGAACTGATGCCGCAAAAAAGCACGTTTTTCTATCCCAAGCTGGCCACGGGATTCACGATTCACCTGCTGTATCCGGAAGAATGAATGGTGCTTCCAGCATGCGCGAGGCAAACAGCACACGCGCACCGATGGCAGTTCCAAGTTCCGACCGACTTGAGGTCACACGCATGAAGCCAGTGCTCGGTAAGTGTCTTGCAACCGCCACGCTCATTTCCCTGCTGGCTGGTTGTTCGGCAAAACCATCCGTGGACATGTACGACACGCAGGCTACTGCCGCGTTGCCGGTAGCCACAACCTATTCCGATGCGGAATGGGCGACAGTCCTGCGCGAAAACCTCAAAGAAAACCTGGTTGACTATCGGCACCTCGCCGCGCATCGCGCGCCGCTGGACCGCTACCTCGTGCTGCTGCAGAGCGTCGGCCCGCAGCGCACCCCCGATCAGTTTCGCGAGCCGAATGCGGACCTGGCCTATTACATCAACGCGTACAACGCGTGCGTGCTCAGCGCCGTCATTCGCGCCGGTGTGCCCATCACCATGTATGATCTGGCCTTGCCGCGCCTCGAGGATGGATATCGCTTCCTCGTCGACGGTCAGCCGCGCACGCTGGCCGATCTGCACGAACTTGCCGGGAAGGCTTCCGGCGGCGATGCCCGCGTCGAACTGGCCCTTTGCGGTGCGGCGCTGGGGACGCCTCAACTGGGTGGCGAACCCTATCGCCCCGGCGACGTGCGCAACCGGCTGCGCGAACTCGGCGAACAGGCGGTGAGCAATCCCCGGTTGGTGCGGGTTGACCATGAACAGCAGACGCTGCTGGTCGCCCTGCCGATCATGGCGCAGCGCAATGCGTTTGAAGAAACATACAAGCGCGAGACCGCCAGCGAGGCCGGCACGATCCTCAATTGCCTGATGCATCTGGCCGGGAGCCAGCAACGCGCCTACCTCGCTCGCGCCACCGGCTACGACATCCGCGTCATGCCCTTTGACCGCACGTTGAATATCTGGAAACCCAGAAGTAACGGTTGAAACACCGCCTCCGAGCGGCTGGTCCGACGATGAACCGACACGGCAGCGCGTGGCGACCTCGTCAGCCCAGATGCAGCCACAGCGCCTTGAGATACGCCGATTCTGCGCAGCGCGGCGACACGGGGTGGTCCGGGCCGGCTCCGCTGTAGTCGAGAATTCGACACGACCGGCCCGTCTGTCGGACCGCGCCAATCGCGATCCGCGCAAACTCGTCGCGCTCGACCGCCCCGCTGCACGAACAGGTCAGGAGCACCCCGCCTGGCTCGACCACCAATGCCGCCAGCCGGTTCAGGTCGTGGTATTTTCTGCGGCCGTCGCCTTCGTCCGTTCTACCGAACACGAGCTTTGGCGGATCGAGCACGACCACGCCGAAACGCCGTCCGTTCGAGTGCATTTGCCGAAGGTATGCGAACCCATCCGCATGCACCGTGCTCACTCGCGCCTGGTTCAGGTTCGCGTTCCGCCGGGCGACTTCGATCGCGGCTTCATCGAGATCAACGCAGGTCACCTCGTTTGCACCGCCGCGCACTTTCGCGTAGATCCCAAAGCCCCCGGTGTAACTGCACACGTCGAGCACGCTTGCGCCGCCTGCAAGCGCCGCCAACTTGACCCGGTTGTCCCGCTGATCACAGAAGAACCCCGTCTTGTGCCCGCTCGTGAACTCCACGCGAAAACGCACACCGTTTTCCGTGATGTTCACCGAACGTGGCAAATCGGGGCTGTACAACGGCGTCGCGGTGAACCTTTCAAGCTTCAGGACTCGTTCGTCCACTTCCACCCGGTGATGCTTGGTGCCGGCCAGCTCGTGCAGCAAAGGAATCAACTCGTCCAGCCGCTGCCAGATCCCCAGGCTGAAGACCTCGATGCTCAGCACGTCGTCGTAGCGGTCCACGATCAGGCCGCTCAGATCATCGCCCTCGGAGTGCACCAGCCGGTAGGCGTTGGTGGCGGTGTCCAGCCGCAGCGTGCGCGTGCGCAGTTGCACCGCTCGGGACAGCACTGTCCGCCAGTAGGCGGCATCAATCGAGGAATCGTCCCAGTGAAGCATGCGCAACGCGATTCGCGACTTGGGGTTGTATAGCGCGTGCCCCACGACTGCCCCGTGCTTGTCCAGCACGCGCACGCAGTCGCCCGCCTTCGCACCCGGCGACGCCTCTTTCACCATCCGTTCGTAAATGAAAGTCTGCGACGATGCCGATCGCAGGCGCACCCACGGGACATCGGCCGCCACGTTCGTTGCATTCGCGGTAGGTTGAGTCATGACGCGATTGTACTGCACCAACCCATTCCTCGCGCTACCGGCTCATTCTGGCGATGGCATCAGCCGGCACGCGTGCCAGTCGTCCGTGAGCTTGCCGACGGTCGAGCGCAGCCCGCATCGCCCGACAAACCCCACCGGCATGCCGATGTGCAGGTATTGGAGCAATGCGTCACTGGCTGATATGCTCCGTGCATGTTTGGATTCCTTTTGCTACTTTTCGTATGCGTGCCGATCATCGAGATCTGGCTGCTCATCCGCATCGGCCAGGCCATCCATGCCGGGCCGACAATCGCGCTGGTCATTCTCACCGGGATTATCGGGGCGGCCTTGGCCCGGCGCGAAGGCGCGCGCACCCTGTTCCGCATCCAGGAGACCATGGGCCGCGGCGAGATTCCCGCGCAAGCCATGGTCGAAGGGGTCCTCGTGTTCGTGGCTGGACTGTTGCTGGTGACACCGGGCGTGCTCACGGACTGCGCGGGCTTCCTGCTGTTGCTGCCTCCGGTCCGCGCGGTCACCGCGCGGAAACTGGTGGACCATTTCCGCAGCCGAGTCATCCTGACCGGACCGGGTGTGCACGTGGAATTCCGCGACTTTCATGCACGGTCCCACAACCCTTACGCACGGTCCGACGATGCGCCGCTCCATTCCGACATCATCGATGTTGCGTACCACGATGTCACGCAGGAGCGTACGCCGCGCTTGCACGATGGCGACGACCAGCCAAGATGAACGACGCAGATCGCGAACATGTGCAGACTGCGCAACTGCGTGAAGATCGGGTTTGTCGATTCACGACTTCGGAGCAACTGACACCATGGAACGAACCTGGATCATCTGGGCGGCGATTCACGGCTTCATCTCCGTAGCCTGTGGCGCTTTCGGCGCGCATGGCCTGCGTGACAAGCTCATCCCACGCATGCTCGAGAACTGGGAAACCGCCGCGCGCTACGAGATGTACCATGCCCTCGCCCTGCTCGCCGTTGCCTGGCTGGCGACGCGCGCGCCCTCCGGCGCGGTCTGCGCCGCCGCCTGGTGCTTCGCGGTGGGCACGTGCGTATTCTCCTTCAGCCTTTACGCTCTGGCTTATTGGGACATTCCCAAACTCGGCATGATCACTCCCGTCGGGGGCGTGACGCTGCTCGTTGGCTGGGCACTGGTTGCGTATGCCGCCGCGACATGGCGCACTTCATCTGGGGCCTGATTCTGCAGCGGCATTCAACAAAAAACGGATGGCCGCGGGAAGCATCCCGCGGCCATCCGCATGGACATGAAAAAATAGTGGCTGGCAGGCGCGACTCTGTTGGGCCCTGCAGAGTATTCGGTATCAGTCGCACAGCAACCGGCACGTCACCGCCCGATTGCATCCTCTCATGGACTGGCTGGTCGTTCAGAGTGATTCATTCGCCGCGTATCGCGTTACTGGCTTCGCGATCCCCCTGCGCCGTTGGCCATTTCCTCGGCCTTGGGGTTTTCCGAGGGCGAATGCAGATCAAGTACGAGTTAACGCCTCGATACCGCACCTCTCGTCGACTTGAGCCGTCCTCCAGAGTGTTTCTCGACCGATCCTAGCCGCGCCGGCCGTCCGAAGACGGCGCTCGACCGGCTCCTCTCCTGGGCTTTGCGTCCCTACAGCACATTCTGGCGCCAAGGGTCCACTGCACGCGGGCCGTGCCAAGGCCCACTACGGTCCGCCTCCAGGGTTTGATTACCCTCTTGACGGTTTGCTCCCCTTGCCGCCTCGCCGGGCTTGTTTCGTCCCGACAGCGCTCCTGGGATTCATCCCTTCGAAGCGTTCCCCTCTCGCCGGGTGGCCAACGCGTTTCCGCGAAAGCCGAACCTGCATGCCGTTAGCAGCGGCGCGATCTCCCGTCGGACTTGCCGAACGGACCGGTGCGCCATGCACCGACTTCCAGGCTTTGGCCCCTGCGAGAGTCCCTGGCTGCCCACAGGCGGTTAACCCGCGGCTGGCTGGATGCTCCCTTGGGATTTTCCCCTTCCAAGGCTCTACCACCGACCGCCTTGCCGAACGGCGGCGCTTTCGCGCCACCGATCGATCCTCCCCTCACGCGCTTGGCCCGAATCGCCCGAAGGCGACCCGCCGCCTGCGCCACAGGGTGTCAATCAGCGACCGACTGGTCCGACTCGGCGTCTAGATAGCGAGCCATGAAGACGCGACTCGGACAGCCTTCCTAGGGTTCTTGTGCCTGCTTACTCCCACAGGTTGAAAACGCCGACGCCCCGGGCTATGGATTCACCTCACCGGCAACCGCCTGTTACCAAGCGGCGTCCCGGATCCATGGGGCTGTCTAGCAAGCGTTTCGACCGGAGTCCCGTGGGATCAACCTCGGGCACTTGAGTCGTTGGTGACTTGCCAGCCACCGAATGAAATCTACATCAAGTTTTGGCGTATGCAAGCGCGATACACTACATGCTTAGATTTCACATGTGCGCGCGCTCACCTGTACGCAGCAAGAACGGCGCGCAACTTTCGCGTCCACCGGAACAAGTGCGTCGGTTCGGCTTCGAAAGATTTTTTTGGGAATTCGTTGGGCTTTGCGTTTCCCACAGAAAAGCCCAGCTTCAAACGCATTGAATTCGACAATGGGCGCCGCCAGACTCGGTCCCATCCCCACGTCAAATCGAGCCGATCAACGTCACTGAACGCCGCTTAAACCCGCCGCTCAACCTGCTGTCCTGCCATGAATTACTGTTCAACCCTCACCAAAACTCACACACCCTCCGATTGACGGCCAACCGTCGTCAGATTCTAATCGCGAACGGTGCTGACACGGGGCATTCCAGCGCAGTGACGGGCCGCTGGAGAATCGAGGTGCAGGCATGAGGTTCATCGTTCAGGGCTTATTCGCCATGTTGGTGATGTTCTGGCTGGCGGTCATCATCGCAGACACACCCGACGACGCGGCGGACACCGAAGAAGCCAGGTTCGCCACTGTAGACGCAGCCGCGTGGCTTCATGAGCCGCTGGGGCTGCAATATCAGGACCGACCGTAATGGACGCGCCGCACCAAGCCACAACTCGCGGCATGGGCTCCGCGCGCGTTTCGCCGCCCCTGGCGGAGCGCGTTCGCGACGCCCGGCAAACGGCACTTCGCCGGTTAAGCGCTCGCTGCCAAGAGATTGGCGGCGTCAACCTCTCGCAGGGGGTGTGTGACCTGCCCGCCCCCGAAACGGTGAAGGAGGCCGCTCGACAGGCCATCACCGGCAACAAGGCCATGTACACGCACCTTGCCGGTATCCAACCGTTGCGCGACGCGATTGCGCGCAAGATGCGAGCTTTCAATGGGGTCGAATGCGACCCGGAGCGTGAAATCGCGGTTACAGTCGGGTCAGCCGGCGCGTTTGCGGCTGTCGCCATGGCGGTGCTCAACCCTGGCGACGAGGTCGTCACGTTCTCACCCTTCTATACCTACTACACTGACCTACTGAAACTTCTCGACGTGCGCGTGCGCTTCGTCCAGACGCACCCGCCGGACTGGCAGTACAGTGGCACTGAATTGGCGGCTGCGTTTTCGCCGCGCACGCGGTTGGTGCTCATCAACACGCCGACCAACCCGACAGGGAAAGTGTTTCATCGGGAAGAGTTGCGTCAGATTGCCCAGTTTGCCGAACGGCACAACGCGTGGATCGTCACGGATGAGATTTACGAGTACATCACGTATGACGCTCCGCACGTGAGCATGGCCAGCCTGCCCGAGGCTTTGGGCCGAACGATCACCATGAGCGGGCCGTCGAAGACCTACGCGGTTACCGGGTGGCGCGTGGGGTATGCGGTCGGGCCCGCGACCGTGATTGAGAAGATGCTGGTCGTCGGCGACCTGCTGTTTATCTGCGCGCCGGCACCGCTGCAGCACGGCGTGCTGGCGGGAATGAACCTGCCCGACTCGTACTACGCCGAGATGCGCGCCGACTATCGCGCCAAGCGCGACCTGCTCGCGGACACGCTGCGGGCCGTCGGGTTTGAACCGTTCATTCCGCGCGGCGCGTTCTACATGATGGCGGACTTCGGGGCCGGGCGCTATCGCGACGCGCTCACGGCGGCCGAAAGTATTCTCGAAGAAGTCGGCGTCGCCACCGTGCCTGGCGCGCCGTTCTTCGCGGATCCCGCCGAGGGAAACACCCAGCTTCGCTTGTGTTTTGCCAAGTCGATGGCCGACCTCGAAGAGGCCTGCCGAAGGCTGCGCGGACTCAAGCGGTGATTCACCGCTTGCCGCGCCTGGAGCACACTGCCTGGCCCGCTCCCTGACGGTCGCGGCTAGGATTACTCGCCGGTGAAGTTTCGAGTGAACGCGGCGTAGTCGACCAGGTCCACATCGCCATCCCCATCGGAATCGGCGCCGCAGCACGACGGATCGCTGAACCGCGGCGTGCTGCACGGCGGATTGAGACACACGCCATTCGAAGCGCACGCCACGAAAGTTTCGAGGTCGTCAAGATCCACATCACCGTCACCGTCCACATCGCCCGCGATGCTCGACAAGCAACCCGCAACGATATGCGGCGGATCGGCGAATGGATATTTGACGTACTCGATGAGCGCAGCGCGCTCCTCCGCCGACATGGCCAGCACCGCCTGGCGGGAAGGTTCCGCCTCACCGCCGTGCCAGAGAATCGCTTCCATGAGCGAGCGGGCGCGCCCATCGTGCAGATAGTTCGGCTCAGCCGGATTGCCGTTGGGATCGAACGGCTGCACAGGCACTCCCTGCACCAGGCCGACCAATCCCACGCCCCACAGCGGCGCGGTGCGCCATTCACGTCCGTCGGCTTCAAACTCGGGCCGGTTGTCAGCCAGATCGTCGCCCATGTCGTGCAATAGCAGATCGGTGAACGGCTGGATGACCTGGTTGCGGAACCCGGCAATGGGGTAATCGTTTCCGGTGATAAACGTCGGCCGGTGGCAGGCGTGGCAATTGGCCCCTTCAAAAAGCTGCTTGCCCCAGATGGCGTCTGGGTCGGTGTAGTTTTCGCGCGGAGGCACCGCCAGTCCGCGAAGGTAAGCGGCGATCATCTCGAGATCGTCCGCGGAAATTTCCGGCGTGGTGTTGTTCGCATGAGCGTTGCAGCTCGCATGCGCGGGTGAGCAACTGTGTTGCGGATAGATCGGTGAGGTCAGTCCCATGTCCTGGTTGAGGGCGGCTGCCGCCTGCTGCTTGAGGCTGGGCTGGCCGGCCTTCCAGCCGAAGCGCCCGAGGCGCAGTTCGCCAAGCTCCACGTCCCACACAAAGTTGGGCCGGCCGGAGATGCCGTCCTGGTCCAGATCGTGCTCGTCGGCATGCTGCAGGATCGCATCTTCATCGATGGCTTCGAGCAAGCCGAGCCCAATGAGCATTGGAGCGATGCGCGCAGACGCTTCGGCGACGCCCGCGTAAGGCGTTACCGGCGGATTGGCCACGCCGCCATCCGGATAATTCTCGCCCAGGGGCCCGAAGGCCATGTTGGCAAATCCCAATACAGGTCGGCGCAGCGTGTAGGGTGTGCCGTCATTGAACTGGCCGTTCACGGTTTCGTAGGTAATCGACGGCGTTCCTTCGACGTTGACGCCAGGAATTGCGCGATGGGCCAGTTGCTCGCCATAGTGCGGATGCGGCAACGGCGCGCCGTTGGCATCGGTACCCGGCACGCTGAGCCGCACGGTCATGTGGTCGAGCGCGCTGGCCGGACCCGCGGGTGCGCGACCCCTGCCGTCAAGCATGTGACACTGGATGCAGGACACGTTGTTGTACACGGGGCCGAGCACGCCGGCCTGAAAACGCGGACTGTTGCCCATGTTGAATCCGACGGGCCCGCCGTTGCAATCGAACGCCGTGGGTGGGTTGAACAGCGTGGCGTCGAGATAATTGGTCTCGAAAAAGACCTTGCCCTCCATGAATTCACCCAATTCCAATGGCGTAAGATTCAGGGCGTGCTGATTGAAAGAAAACTGTTTGACGGTGATATCGGAAACGGACGCGTCGCCGGCTGCATATCCCCAGGGATGCTGCGTGCGCTGGGTCAGCTTGCCCGCGCCGACATGGTAGAAAAAGAACTCGGAATAATAGGTCTGGGCCGCGAGCAAGGTGAGCTCGATGTCCACCAGTTGCCCGAACATGAGGTTGGGGATGGTCGCGTAGAACACGCCCCCGCCGGCTGCAGTCATGCGCATGCTGATCGCGGAGTTGGCCCGGCCGCAGAACGGCTGGGGACCGGCCTGGTCGAACCACTTGATGTCGATGGCGCCCACCGGGACATCAGGCTTGGTGACCACGTGCACGTCCAGGCGGTTGCCGTGATCGGTGATGGAAAAATCAAATGTCCTGCCGACATCGTAGCCTTGCACGTAATGGTCGAAGCGCCATTCGTTGTTGTGGCGGTCACGAAAGCGGGCCGAACCCTCGGTGATCAGCGGGAAGGTCGGCTTCAGCGGCGCCGGTTCGCCAACCACCCGACGGAACTTGGCGGAATCGATGATCTGCAGACCGACGGTCTGCGTGAAATAGTAATCGAGCACGTCGCCGATGGCGGCGGCAGGAATCTGCTCGCGCCAGACGAACCCGCCAATGTTGGTCATTGTGCTGGTCTGCCAGGCACCTCCGTTGATGCGAAAGTGCGCCTTGACCGCGACGGTGGCGGGGAGCGGGCTGAGCGGTGGGCCAGTCTCGAACCGCAGCGCGATCACCCCTCCGTTGGTGGTCACGTCCTGGCGGAAGTTGCGCGAAGTCTGAGGGATGGGGTCGTCATTGTCGCCGCCGTCATCGCCACCGTCATCGCCACCGTCATCACCACCGTCATCACCACCGTCATCTCCGCCACCGGATTCGAACGATACACAGCCGTCGGCGATGGACAGGGTGTGCGCAGGGAACTCGAACTGCTGCGGAATCTGAATGACCAGGTGAAACCTGAGCGACGTTCCCACGGAAATACCATTGATGTTGTGCGTGTAGGTTCCGCCGCCGCTGTTGCTCATGAAATATCCCCCGCCAGGAGGAATCGGATAGATCAGGATCGCCGTGGCGGTCGGCGTCGCGGTCACGCTCACCGTGGTTGTGCCGCTGGAATGGCAGACCTGGCCGCTGTAGCTTGGCGGTTGGGGTTGTGCGAGCAGTCGCGCAGCGCCATTAAGCATGAATGTCGCGGCCAGGAGAGAACGGCTTGATGCTCGAAAACCCATGGGCAACAATCTCCCTGGTATGCGCCGGCGCGCCGTGACGCATCATTCGCGCGCCGACTTGCCTTGAAATCCCCGCAGGGCCACATCAAACGTTGAGCACTTGCCAGCCAATCCAGCCCGACGGCCCGCCGTCGCCGTGTCCACCGCTTCAGCCACGCCATACTAGCATGAAGCCGCACGACTGCGAAAGCGGATACCCGTCGCAATCGGAAATTCTTTTTGCGGCTGAGGGCGTTCTGCAACTGTTTCATCCGCCCCCAACAGCGACCCTGCACGCGTCTCTATGGGTTTTGCCATACGCATCCGCCGATGCCCGCCCGCGCATGCCGTTCCGGCGCGCGCGATATTGTTATTTCCCAATGACCCGCCGCGCGGAGGGTCCGTACGTTCCACGTGCCATGCCCCAACCGCAGCGCGCGCCCGCGCCCCGCGTCACTGGCGCGCAACAACCGCCCCGTGCGCCACGGTTCCCATGGTCCCGACAACTCCCGACAGGGCCGCGATCCCTCGCCCATCGCACCCTTGCGTACTCCGGCCCGAAATCTCGGTGTCTGCGCCCAGACGCCCGCCGAAGCGATGGACACAGCCGGTGCTTTGCGGAATAATCCACCGCTCACCTGTTCGGCGCTTGCGGCCTGGCGCTGCCGGCCGCGGTTTGGCCGGATCCGGCCCTGATTGCAGAGGTGCGATGTGAAGACGCGTATCGTTCGTGTTGGTGGTGGCTTATTTCCTGTGCTTCATGGCGTTTTGGCGGCGCTTCTCGCCGTCGCGCCAGCGGCTGCCGTGTCCATCGGCGAACCCGCCGCGCCGATCACCATTACCGACTGGGTGAAGGGCAAGCCGATGGACCTGCTCAAGGACGGCAAGGGCAAGGTCATCGTCGTGGAATTCTGGGCCACGTGGTGCCCACCGTGCATCGAGATCATTCCCGAAACGACCGAGTTCTATCAGAAGTACAAGGACAAAGGACTCATCGTCGTCGGGCTCACCGACATGGGCCGCGGGCAAACGCTGAAGACCGTACAGGATTTTGTCACGCGCCAGGGCAACAAGATGGACTACCCCGTCGCGTTTGACAGCACGCAGCGCACCACGCTCGCATACCAGGCGTATGGACTGCCGCACGCAGTGGTCATCGGGAAGGACGGGCGCGTGGTGTGGACCGGTCATCCCGCGATGCCAGACATGAAGCAACTGGTCGTGGACCTGGTGGAGGGACGCACCGACAGCGATACCGCGATCAAGCGGGCTGAGTTGGGCCAGCGAATCGAACGGCTGACGAACGACCTGTACATGGCCCTGCAGTCCGGCAACACGGAAGAAGCATTGACCATCACCGAGCGGATGCTGGAGGCGGACCCGGCCAACTTCGACGCCATGCAGTATCGCGTTGCCATTCTTGTCGAAGAGCTGAAATCGATTGAGCGTTTGCGCGAGTGGGCGGAGAAGTTCATCGCCGCGCGGCAATCGGACGCGGAATCGCTGGCCAAGATTGCACACTTGATGCTGGCGATTCCCAACGTCAGCCAGCGACAGCCGGACCTGGCGGTGCGTGCCGCCCGCGCCGCGTTCGCCGCCAACGACAAGAACGCGGAGGTCGCCCAGTCGGTCGCGCTGGTCTATTTCGAGATCGGCGACGTGGCCTCAGCCAAGCGCTACCAGCAGAAGGCGGTCGATCTCGCAGCCGGCACCCCTGCGGCGGATGAGGCCGGTGAAATCCTCAAGTTCTTCGAGACCTGCCTCGCACTGCACGAGCCGGCCGCGGTGGCGACGCCCGCGTCCGGCCCGTAAGCGGCTGAGTTGTGGGCGCGGATTGCCTATTCGCCCGAGGCGGCCAACGCCGTCGTTCCCACGTCGGCTACTTCGCCCGCGCTGACGACGACCGGTTCCACCACGGTGTCGGCGTATCCGCTTGCGGAAAACTCAAGACGGTAATCCCCGGCTGGCAGGCCGATGATGGTGTACGCACCGTCCGCTTCCGTCGCCGAACCCGTCACCTCGTCCTCGCCCCGGTACGCCGTGACCAGCACGCTGGCCAAGGCCGCGCCCGCTTCGTCCGTGACCACGCCCGTGATTGACCCGGCTTCAACCAGAGCAATCAGGCGCATGGCCAGCGACGGAGAGAAGTGGAAGTTGCTGATCTGGCCCGCTTCGCTGAGTCGCCCACCGGGGATGGGGGTGAAAGCCCGGCTGAGGTCCACATCGAGCAGCAGCAGCGTCTCGCGGTCCGATTCGACCTCGAATTCGAAGTGCAATTTGATGCCCGACGCTGCGCCGCTGGGCACCGTCAGAGGAAACACGCGGCCGTCGACCAGTTCGACTTCGCCCTCGGTGACGAAGATGCGCATCTGCGTGTAAAGGCCCGCAGGGATGTCGGCCAGGCCGAGCAGGTCAGTCTGCCCATTCTGCAATTGCAGCAAGTCAAAAGTGCGCTCACCGCTGAAGACTTCGACGAAGGGGCTGGCCGCGCCGTTGCTGCCGACCGCGGCCATGCCGCCGTGGTCATCATCGGCGCCATCGTCAGCGGCGGAGGCGTCACGCCCGGCGCGCACGCCGTTCGCGAGTTCGACGCCGCGCGGCGCCTTGGCATCGCCATCGTCATCCGCGTCATTGAGTTCATCCTCGATTTCGTCGTCAGACTCGTCTTCGCCGTGGATGTCTTCGAATTCGCCGTTGGTATCCACGTCGTCCAAGTCGGCGCGGCGCACCAGCACACGCGTGATCGTGACCTCCGCACGGGCGAGCAAGTCCACGGGATACGGCTTGTCAGTAATCAGCACGCGGAGCGTACCTTTGGTCTGCTCGGCATTGTCGCCCGGGTTGCATCCGGCGAGCGTGAACAAAACGAAGCTCGTCACAAACGCGATCCGGGGCAATAATCGGTTTCGGTTCATCGGTCTACTCCCTTGCAAACGCGGACTAAGTCGGGCGCAAGGTTAATGTGTGCGCCCGGTCGAGGTTGGTCACCCTGGAATGTACATTCCAGATAGACTTGGGGCAAAAGCGCCGGAAAAAAGCGTCTTGCGCCGGCGCCAGCCGCGATACCAGCCACTGCGCGTTCACTGGAAAACACGTTGAACCAGGACCGGTATTCAATGGGCGAAAAGCAAGGCGGCGAATATTCACGAATGGAAGCCAACCGCCGAATGCCACGGGTAAGACGCACAGCGCACGTCATTCGAGTGCATTCGCGTCCATTCGCGGCTCGGGAGGCAGATTCAGGTATCGGTCATGGACCGGTGCGCTCATGCTGGGCGCGCTCGGCCGTCGGATGTTCGATAGGCTTCCCAGCGGATTCCGAGTTTACGCATGCGCGCGCGCAGCGTGTAGGGATTGATCGCAAGCAGCCTGGCGGCGCCGCTCTTGCCTTCTATCCGACCGGCTGTGCGAACCAAGGCGAGCTCGATGTGTCGTTTCATCGCGGCGTCGAGCGTCAGGAGCGGTTCATCTGCGGATACGCCCGGCACTTCTCTTGAGCGTCGATCCAATGAATCGCTGCGCGTCGGCGGCGCGTCGGCGGCGCCCAGAGCCTTGGCAATTTCCAGCCGCTGGCCGTTCCCCAGAATCACGGCGCGATCCATGACCGCACCCAGTTCGCGCACATTTCCCGGCCAGGGGTACGAGAGCAACAGGTGCAGATCGTCAGGTGAGGGGACCAGGGGCGTGAGTCCGAAGCGCCGCGCCGACTTGAGCGCGAAATGCGCGGCCATCTCCGGGATATCTTCCAGCCGGTCGCGGAGTGACGGCAGGTAGATGGGAAAAACCGCCACGCGGTACCAGAGGTCCTCGCGGAAGCGCCCTTCAGCGACCATCGCCTGAAGATTGCGATGGGTCGCCGCCACGATACGGACATTCACGTGCAACAGGCGCTGGCCGCCGACGCGTTCATACGTGCCGTCCTGGAGGATACGCAGCAGGCGGACCTGTGCAGCCGGCGGAAGTTCCCCGATTTCGTCGAGAAACAGCGTGCCGCCGTCAGCGCGCTCAAACCAACCCTTGCGCAAGTTCGCGGCGCCCGTAAAGCTACCCTTTTCGTGGCCGAACAACTCGGAATCGATCAGGTCGGGAGGGATGGCGCCGCAGTTGACACGAAGGAATGGCGCTGAGACTCGCGGCGATCCCGCATGGACCGCGCGGGCGATCACTTCTTTGCCCGATCCGGTCTCGCCGAACAACAGGACCGGTGCATCGGACGGCGCGACCAGTTCAACGCGCTCCATGACTTGGCGAAGACCCTTGTCCACGCCGACGATGGTGTCACCGATCTGCTGGCGTCCGAGCCGGGCGAGCAACGAGCGCTTGTCCGCCTCGGCGGCTTCTCGCAGCGTGGCGATCTCGCGCACGCGCGCATCGTTCTGCACGGCGATGGATAATGGCTCGATCAGTCTTCGCACCAGTTCAACATGCTCAGGAAGGAAGACCTCGCCGCGCCTGGCAACCATCACGACAATGGCCTTGGGACCGTCATCGCTGATCAGCGGACCGATGATGACTTCGCTTGTCAGCTTTCGCGGTAGAGCGCAGCGAAGATCTCCGGGAATCTCTTCGGCATTCGCATGGGCAACTTCCCCGCGCCGGCACCATGCCAGCAACCTGGCGAACTGGTCGGGCCGGCAGTCCGATCCGGACGGCCACTGGGAACCTGGGTCCGGCGCGGCGTGGGCGATGGTCTCGATGGCGGAGCGGTGCAGATCGAGATAACGGATCAGCAGGTCGGCCAAGGGGAGAATCCGCGAAAGCAGGGCGGCGACGCGATCGGTAGCCTGCTGAATGTCGATGTGCCGACAAACCTCTCGCCAAGCGTCGAGGGTGAGCAGATTCAAGCGGTTCACCTGCAGCGGCTCCTCGTGCATCAATGACAGCTAATCCGTCATATATCACCGGATACTTAATCATATATGATAGGCCATGCCCGTCAATAGCGATAATCGTAACTATTCGCGTCATTTAGCCAGTCTGGTGCCGGAAGCCAGTGCATGGCACGGCAAGTGCCCTGTGACAGTTCACGGAACCTCCGCATCGACGCCACAGACGCGTCATGCCGCGTCGGGTTTCAACTGCCAGGGACAGAAAGGACCGAACATGAGGAAACGGAGCGGAGCGGAACTGTGGTTGATGGCAGGCATGCTGGTTGTCGCCGCGGGAAACGCCCACGCAGAGGTCAAAACCATTCTCAATGTCTCGTATGACCCCACGCGGGAGTTCTACCAGGAGTTCAACGCCGAGTTCGCCAAGCATTGGAAGCAGATATCGGACGAAGCGATTGAGATCCGCCAATCACACGGCGGCGCGGGCAAGCAGGCGCGGGCGGTGATCGACGGGCTTGAGGCCGATGTCGTCACGCTGGCACTGGCCTACGACATCGATGCGATCGCGGAGAATGCAAAACTGCTGCCGGCGGACTGGCAGTCTCGGCTGCCGCACAACAGCGCGCCGTACACGTCGACCATTGTCTTCCTGGTGCGTAAGGGGAACCCCAAAGGGATTCGCGATTGGGACGATCTGCTCAAGCCGGGCGTCGAAGTGATCACGCCGAACCCCAAGACGTCCGGCGGCGCACGCTGGAATTACCTGGCGGCTTGGGGTTTCGTGCTGAAGCGCGAACTGGGCGACTTGTCGAAGTTGAACGACCCGGCGCACGCAAGCGAGGTCGCGGCGGCGCAGAAGAAAGCGCAGGACTTTGTCTCCGCGCTGTTCAAAAAGGTACCCGTGCTGGATTCCGGCGCGCGCGGCTCGACGACGACTTTCGTGCAGCGGGGTATCGGAGACGTGTTTCTGTCGTGGGAGAACGAAGCGTTTCTGGCGCTGAATGAGTTCGGCTCGGACAAGTTCGAGATCATTGTTCCGTCGCTGAGCATTCTGGCGGAGCCGCCGGTGACGCTGGTGGACAAGTTCGCGGATAAGCACGGCACCCGAAAGGTGGCGACGGCGTATCTGGAATACCTGTATTCCCCCATCGGGCAGAGGCTGGCTGCAAAGCACCACTACCGACCGGTCAACCCGGACGGCGTCGACGCCGCGGAGTTGGCGCGTTTTCCGACGGTAAACCTGTTTCGTATCGACGACGTTTTCGGCGGCTGGCAGAAAGCGCAGAAGACGCATTTCAGCGATGGGGGAATATTCGACCAGATTTACCTACCGTGAGAGACGACAAGATCACGGACAAGCGGAGCTTGACCGTGCCATCCAGGTGGGCGGCGGCTTGTACGGTGGAGGCGATGAAACTGGCACTCAAACAACCGAGTGTGCTGCCGGGGTTCGGCCTGACGCTGGGGTACACGCTGCTGTACCTGAGCCTGATCGTACTGTTGCCGCTGCTGGCACTGGTGCTCAGGACGACGTCGATGACGTGGGCTGAGTTCTGGGGCACCGTGAGCAACCCGCGCGTGGTCGCGTCGTACCGGCTCACGTTCGGCGCGTCGCTGGTCGCGGCGCTGGTCAACACGGTTTTTGGTTTCATCGTGGCGTGGACGCTGGTGCGTTACACGTTTCCCTTTAAAAAACTGATTGACGCGGTGGTCGATCTGCCGTTCGCACTGCCCACCGCGGTATCGGGCATCGCGCTCACGGCGGTGTACGCCCAGACCGGCTGGCTCGGGCGCTGGCTGCAGCCGCTGGGCATCAAGTCGGCGTTCAGCCCGCTGGGGGTGATGATCGCACTGACGTTTATCGGTCTGCCGTTCGTGGTGCGCACACTGCAGCCGGCGCTAGCCGACCTCGACACGGAGTCGGAGGAGGCGGCGGCCAGCCTGGGGGCGAACCGCTGGCAGACGGTCCGGCGAATCACGGTGCCGGCGATCATGCCGGCGCTGATGACCGGATTCGCGCTGGCGTTCGCGAGAGCGCTTGGGGAATATGGATCGGTGGTGTTCATCTCCGGCAACATGCCCATGCGCACGGAGATCACGTCGCTGCTGATCATTACGAAGCTCGAGCAGTATGACACGACCGGGGCGACGGCGATCGCGGTGGTGATGCTGGTCGCGTCGTTTGTGCTGCTGTTGATCATCAATACGCTTCAATGGTGGTCGGCTCACAGGAGGGGCGCATCCGCATGAGTGTGGCCACACCTGCGATTTTGGCGGTTGATCCCAAATCGGCGGCGCCGCGGTCGGCGCTTACGGAACCGACCTGGGTACGGTGGATTCTGATCGCGCTGTCGCTTGGATTTCTGGCGGTGGTGTTGTTGATCCCGCTGGTTGCCGTGTTCACGGAAGCGCTTCGACAAGGAGTTCGAGCCTACTTGGCGAGTTTCAGCGATCCGGACGCGCGGACGGCGATCCGGCTGACGCTGTTGGTCGCGGGCATCGCGGTGCCGGTCAACCTGGTGTTCGGGGTCATGGCGGCGTGGGCGATCGCGAAGTTCAACTTCATCGGTAAGAGCGTGCTGATCACGCTGATCGACCTGCCGTTCGCGGTTTCTCCGGTGGTGAGCGGGTTGATTTATGTGCTGCTCTTCGGATTGCAGGGTTGGCTGGGGCCCTGGCTGCACGAGCACGACCTTAAGATCATCTTCGCGGTCCCGGGGATTGTGCTGGCGACGATGTTTGTGACATTCCCGTTCGTGGCACGGGAACTGATCCCGCTGATGCAGGAACAGGGCAGCGACGAGGAACAGGCGGCGCTCTCGCTGGGCGCCTCGGGGTGGCAGTGCTTCTGGCGGGTGACGCTGCCGAACGTGAAATGGGGACTGCTGTATGGCGTGATCCTGTGTAACGCGCGGGCAATGGGCGAGTTCGGCGCCGTGTCGGTGGTCTCTGGCCACATCCGCGGCCAGACCAACACGATGCCTTTGCACGTGGAGATACTCTACAACGAATACAACTTCGTGGGAGCGTTCGCCGTGGCATCGCTATTGGCGCTACTGGCCCTGGTGACGTTGGCGGCGAAGTCGCTGGTGGAAATCCAAGTGCGCCGCTCGCGCCGGTCGGCAGCGTTTGCAGGGGGTGAGTCGGCATGAGCCTGGAAGTGCGCAACATCACGAAGACGTTCGGGAGTTTCGCGGCGCTGAAGAACGTGTCGCTCCACGTGCCGACCGGCGAACTGGTCGCCCTGCTGGGGCCGTCGGGATCGGGCAAGACGACGCTGCTGCGGATCATCGCCGGGCTGGAGTTCGGCGACCCGGGCAGCGGGCAAGTCATATTTCACGACGAGGACGTGGCACGGCAAAAAGTCGGTGACCGGCGCGTGGGGTTCGTGTTTCAGCACTACGCGCTGTTCCGGCACATGACGGTGTTCGAGAACATCGCGTTCGGCCTGCGTGTGCGCCCGCGCAAGCAACGGCCGCACAAGGTCGCGATCCGCGCGCGCGTGCAGGAGCTGCTTGAACTCGTGCAACTGGAAAACCTGGCGGGACGATATCCGAACCAGTTATCCGGCGGACAGCGTCAGCGGGTGGCGCTGGCGCGGGCGCTGGCGGTCGAACCGCGGGTGCTGCTGCTGGACGAGCCTTTCGGCGCGCTGGACGCGAAGGTGCGAAAGGAACTGCGCACCTGGCTCCGCCGGCTGCACGACGAGATCCACGTGACCAGCGTTTTCGTCACACATGACCAGGACGAAGCGCTGGAGGTCGCGGACCAGATCGTGGTGATGAACCAGGGGCGCATCGAGCAGGTGGGCACACCAGACGAGGTGTTTCATCAGCCGAAGACCGAGTTTGTGCTGCACTTTCTCGGCGAAGTAAATCAGTTTCACGGGCGCGTGGACGCGGACCACGTGCACCTGGGTCCGATCGAGTTGCCGTATGACGGGGAGGGTCAAACGGTCGCGGGCGCGGCGCGGGTGTTCGTTCGGCCGCACGACGTCACCATTGACACGAAGACGAACGGAATGCCAGCGATTCCGGCGGAAGTGCTGCACGTGCACTCGGCGGGTCCGAGCGTGCGAGTGGAGCTGCGCACGTCGGCTGGCCAGACGCTGATCGCGGAGCTTTCGCAGGAGCGTTTCGGAACGATGCAGATCAAGCCAGGCGCTTCGGTGTTCGTACGTCCGCGGCACATACGGGTCTTCGGGGAGGCCTGGCAGGAATGAACGAAAAGGCATTGGAGGATTAACCAAGGAATATCGACGAGGCGATATAGAAAGCCTCGTCAGCACAGTATCTAGGTAAACCGGCTTCTCAGCGAAGAGACGGGAATCGACTGAGCACCCAGACAAGGACGTTGAAACCGTGCCGAATGCACGCTGGCTTGGAGTGCGCGCGTGCTTCGAGGAAACCTGCACCGACAAGGAGGCCAAGGTGTCATCGCTCCCAACTTCAACCAGTTCGCCAATCGACTCTGGCGCAATGGAATCCGACATGTTCGCAAAGTGGAATGCCGCACATCGTGGAGAACTGTACCTGCACGACCTGCTGCGGGAGTTGGACGACTATGTCGGCCCACTTCCGCTCTGGCTGCTCACTCGCACGCTGGCGCGCCTCGTGGTGACGGCGAAGGACGTACGCGAGTTCATATGTTTCGACGAGGCATCCTATCAGTCGAACCGAATCTGCCTGCGGCGTCACTATGAAGCGCGCATGGCCTGCTGGCTGCCAGAGCAACTAAGCATGATTCACGATCACGGAGACTCAAGTTGCGCGGTCGCCGTGCTGGCGGGTGAGGCCACGGAAATGTCGTTTCGGTGGCACCTCGATGGGTCGCTGCGCATGGACTCCCTGCAACGGGTATCCGCCGGCGGATTGCTGAGTTCGATTGGTTCGTCGGTCCATCAGGTGGCCAATTGGGGCCGCCCCGCGCGACGCCTGGTGACGCTGAACCTCTATTCCCCGCCGATGCACACGATGCAGACATATCCACCCTCACGGGTAACGCCCGTATCCGCCGCAGGCGTCTCGGGGCTGCGCGGCTTCGCACGCAGACCAAAGGGCAAACTGATGAGGGATTGCGCGTGAAGCACGCTCTACCAACCACGATTGCAATTGTCGGAGGCGGATTCTCCGGCGTACTTACGGCGATACACATCGCCAGGCTGTGGCGGGGCAGCCCGTTGAACGTCGTGCTGATCGAGAGCGCGGCTCGGAGTGGAGCCGGCGCCGCTTTCGGCACGCGCTGCTGCAAGCACCTCATGAACGTGCGGTCGCAGAACATGAGCGCGCTTGCAGACGATCCCGATCATTTCGTGCGCTGGGCGCAGGATCGGGGACTCACCATCCGCCCTACTTCGTTCGCGCCGCGAATGTGGTATGCCGACTACATATCCTGGCTGCTCGAGGACGTGCTGCGCGAATCCTGGCCCGGACTGAGTCTTACGCGCGTGACCGGCCGCGTGACGGACATCATCCCCCATGACGATGATGCACACCTGTGGCTGGATGACGGCCGTCGCTTCGCGGCCCAGCGCGTTGTCCTTGCCACCGGCAACTTACCACCGGCGAATCCAGTGTCCATTGCGCTCTCGGTGCAGCAGTCGACACGCTATGTGGGCAACCCCTGGAAACCCGACGTGCTCAGGTCGATCCCCGCAGGCGAAGACGTACTGCTAATCGGGACCGGGCTGACAGCACTGGACGTGGCCCTTGAACTGCATTACCAAGGGCACCGCGGAACGATTCATGGGCTTTCGCGGCGTGGGCAGATTCCGCAGGCTCATTCCGGCGAGACCCATGTTGGGCTACCGCGCGCACCCATGGAGTTATCTTTAGCCAGAGGCAGTACTCTCGCCCTGCTTCGCGGGGTGCGCGCCGCAATACGGCGCTCCGCCAAGGAAGGAGACGACTGGCGCACCGTGCTCGATGCACTACGCCAGGTGACACCCCAACTGTGGCAAAGTCTTGGTTTGGGTGAGCGCATGCGCTTTCTGCGACACCTCCAGCCATACTGGGACACGCACCGGCACCGGATCCCGCCGGAGGTTGCCAGCGCGGTTCGTCTTCTGCGGGAAAACGGTCAATTCATCATTCATCGCGGACGTATCAGCGAGTGCGCGATGCGCGATGATCACGTCATGGTCCGCGTTCAGCCGCGAGGGATGGCGCACGGCGTTACGCTGCGCGTCGGGCGTCTGATCAATTGCACGGGGCCGAACTGCGACGTGCGCGATACGCCTGACAGCCTGCTCACCAACCTGAAGCGCCGCCAATTGGTGGTGGCCGACCCTTGCGGGCTTGGAGTGCTGACCACAGCCGAAGGCGCCGTCATTCACGGCTCGGGGCGTCAATCCCGATGGCTGTACGTCGTGGGGCCGCTGCGCAAGGCGCGCCTCTGGGAGTGCACGGCGGTGCCGGAGCTGCGCGTACACGCGTTCGAGTTGGCTGCCCTGCTCTGCGGAAACCATGAACAACATGGAAATCGGACAGTCGCCTCAATCTTAATGTCCACGGAGTCCTACTGATGACGCAGCGAAAGTACTCCATCATTTTCAGCAGCCTGCTCATGATCCTGGCGCCCGCAACCGCGTGGAGCGAGCCCAGCGAACCGGACCAGCCGGCGGTGCTAGTCGCTCCGCCGGCAACGACTGGTTCCGGCACGCCGGAGACGCCCGCAGCAAGCGCCAACGCCGGGGCCGACAGTGCCGCGTCGACCCAGGAACAGGCGGCGAAGGATCCCGAAGCCAAGACGGAAGCTCCCAAGAAACCCGTGCCGTACCCCAAGTCGCGCGGCTACGGCACACAGCACGAGACCGAGCCGCCGCGCTACGTCAGGCCGCTGAGTGAGAATGAGCTACTGGACTTCAAGGAGGTCGATTGGCTTGACTTCGGATTGACCACGCGCATGCGCTACGAATATCGCGACGACGACTACCGCCATGGCGAACGCGTGCTCGACGATCCCATCCTGCTGAAGTCCAACCTCTACCTGGGTATCCGTGAGATCGCGGATCCGTTCCGCTTCGGCATGGAATTCCAGGATTCACGCTGGTTTGACAGCCGGTTCGACGACACCGACCGAGAAGTGAACGAGAATGATTTCATCCAGCTCTTTGGCGAGTTGTACTTCAAGAATGCGCTTGGGCCGGACCGCCCGTTGCGCTTCCAAGCGGGACGCCTTGCGTTCGAGTACCTGGACCGCCGATTGATTTCGCGCAACCCGTGGCGCAACACGACGAACAACTTCGACGGATTCCGGATCATCCTGGGACAGGACACCAACGATTGGCAGTTGGACATCCTGGCGGTCCAGCCGGTTGAGCGCCGTCTGCGCCAGCCGGATCACGCGGACGAGGAAACCTGGTTCTACGGCGCGATCGGCTCCTGGCGGCGCTGGTCGCCGGGGATCACGCTGGAACCGTATTACCTGATGCTTGACCAGGACCGCAAGGGTAACGGCATCGACCAGGAACTGCACACCCTGGGCCTGCGCGGTTTCGGCCTGTTCGGGAAATCCGGCTTCGACTATGACTTCGACGTTATCTGGCAGTGCGGGAATTCGGGAGACCGGCGGCACCGAGCCTTCGCGGGAACGGGCGAGATCGGCTACACCTTCAAGCATGACTGGAAGCCGCGGCTGAGCTTGTTCGGCGGATACGCGAGCGGCGACCGCGATCCCAACGACGGCGTCAATGAACGCTTCAACCGCCTGTACGGATTCGCGAGACCCTGGTCGGCCAGCGACTACATTATCTTCGAAAACGTCATCGCTCCCAAGCTGCGCCTTGAATTTCAACCGCACGCGAAGTTGCGCGTGGACGCCGGCTACGGCGGGTACTGGCTGGCGAGCGATTCAGACTCGTGGCGGAACGCGAACCTGCGGGACCCGACGGGTGAGAGCGGCGACTTCATCGGACAGGAGATGGATGTTCGCTTCCGCTGGAAAGTGAATAATCACACGGACCTCGCATTGGGATATGCGTATTTCATACCCGGCGATTTCACTGAGAACACAACGGATGCGGACGATAGTGACTTTTTCTATTTGGAACTGACCCTGACCTTCTAAACCGCGGCGGAATTGGCGTACGCCGCAACTGAATCAAGGAGATGCGAAGAATGAGACGATCACCCAATCGTGCAGTGTTGGCCCTGGCATTGGCATTGACGGCGATGACTGCCGGCTGCACAGCGCTTCGCGACGGCGTAAACGATGGCATTACCGAGGGCTTCAATGCCGCGATCGCAGCGCTGATCGAGGCGCCGTTCGAGTACCTGATCGAACAGTGGCTCGCCAATCAGGAATGACCGCCAGGGGTGTCCGGTCGTCGCTGACGAGTCAACGCTACCTTTGTCGACGACAATCGGTTAGCCTTCCCGCCCGGGTGCTGTCGCCTTTAGACCCCGCGGCAGCGCTCGGGCGAGTGGCGGAATGGCAGACGCTGGGGACTTAAAATCTAGAAAAGCCAACTGCGCCCTTGCGAGTCACGTTGAGCAATCGAGTGTGAATCGGCGGTTTCTCCGGCAAAATCAGCGATCGAGCAACCGAACCGCGTGCCATCTTGGGCGAGCGCGCGCCGACGTGTGCCGCGCGCGCTACCCAATCTGACCCCACGAAGTTTGCAAGGATTTGGCGCGCCGCGCCGCGCGATTTTTTCTTTTTCGCGTCCGTGGGGCGGCGCAATGTATCCCCACGACGTTTCCGGCGGCGCTGTCTTCGGCCTTCGAATACACACGATATGGGCGGAATGCCCCGAAAACGCTGTTTTGCACACAAAGCGGCTTCGGCGAGTGGTCGGGGCAACGTGCTTGATGGGCGGTATTTCGGCTATAGACGGGTAGATGTACATGGGGTGTTATCAGGATGTACATCGTGCAACCGAGCGCAGCGCGACCGGGGGGTCTGGGCAGAATCCGCCCACCGGCAACACCAACGGTTCCGTGACGCTTCGTACGTGCGTCACCAGGGGGCCATAGCGTTGCGCCACGCGATTCTGCGGCGCACGCCCGCTCCAAGAGGTGGGCGACTGCGTCTGCGAGCGCCTACGATAGGGCAAGCCCCGCACGTGCGAGGGCAACCGGGCGAAGGTTCAATGTGGCCAGAAGCTGGAGGTAGGCGATGGCTCAGATCATCATCAACACCGGCACCAGCATTGCCATCAACAACGACGAGCCCGACCTGGCGGAAGGCTCGGCGGTGCAGTTCTCGATCGGCGCGGCAGGCGGTCTGGCATGGCGCTGTGTGATGCGCTTGAGCCTCGCCGAACTGCCCGCCGACGCGACGCTTGTGTCCGCCTCGCTCACCCTCACGCGCGACGGCAATGCGACGACACACCGGGTCTACCGGCTGACTGAGGACCACACGCCGGCAGAGACCAGTTGGAACTCGCGGGCCTTGGACGTGCCCTGGACGACGGCTGGGGGGACGTTTGCGGCGTCGCCGTTTGTGCCGATCGGCACCGGGGTCGCCCCGACCGTTGACGTGCTTGAGCTCACCCAGGCTGCCCGGCTGGCTGGGGCCGCTACGCTGGACCTGCTGGTGCTCTCGACGGACGAGGGGGAGGGCTTCCCGGCGATCCCGCGCACCTACAGCGGGTTCGGGTCAGCCAACCCGCCGACGTTCACGGTAACCTACGAGCCGGGCACGTCCTTCCAGGGCAACCACGGGGCGCATTGGCGGCCGGGGAATCGGTCCGTGCAGGGTGTCCACGGGGTGCATTGGGTGGGCTGGGATTAGGCCTACACCATTGATCAGTCGGCCAGCAGATCGTCAATGTTTCTCGCTCTTCTGAATCTCGCGGGGTTCTCGCCAACTGCTAGCGCCTCAAAATGAGCTTCGCCGCATTTGATCTTTCCACCCTCCGTCGCTCGCAGGTCTTCGGTGAATAGGCTGGCTTTTGTTTCGACGACAAAGTAGAGGCGCTCGGCGGCGTCCTTTTCGACCAGGACGGCCCAATCCGGGTTGTACGTGCTGAGCGGCGTCGGCACTTTGAACCAGCCGGGCAGTTTCGCGTAGACCTTGATCGCCTCGTTTCGCTCCAGTTGCTCGGCGAACGTTTTCTCCGTGTCTGCGTCGTAGACCACCTGTTCGTGCACCGACTTTGTCGCGTCGAGCATGTTCTTCAAGTAGCCAGTCAACTCCTCCTGCTCGAACAACTCCTGCGCGTAGTAATACTCGTCGCCGAGCCGCTGATACTTGATGCCGTCCACTAGCGCCATCCGCTTCGCTCGATTGATGCACTCGTGCGCGAGTTTGATGAACTCCTGTGGGTTGCGCTTGAAGTCGTTCAGCCGGCCGCTGTCGATCAGAATCCGCGTGATGCTCCGCCGTGTGAGCTGCGTCTTGTCCTGCAAGTCGGTCAGAAGATCGGGAAGTTCGATGTCCCGCTCGTCGAGAACAACCGGCGCCGAGACGGCCGTCTCCGTTGCCTCCACGCCGGCTTTGCCGATGGCCAAGTCGGCCTTCCGCCAATGGAGCCGCGTCTTGGAGATTGGCGGCGCGTCCTCAATCGCCTTGATGCACGATTGAATGAGCGCCTCGTTGTCAAACATCACGCGGTACGTCGTCCGGTGTTTGATGCGATCCCAAAGAGCCTTGAATTCGGCGCTTTGCAGCACCGCTTGCCTCGCTTTCACCTGTTTCCGTTCGTCGGCGTTCTTGATCTCCAGCCGTCCGGCCAGCTTGCGGAGAATTTCTGTCACCTGGGGGAGCTGGCCTGCAAACGCCGGCGGCAAAGTGAGCGTCCCCTCCTTCAACGCCGTTCGCAGCGTGTCCTGCACTTTGCCCTGGGCATTAACGTAGCCCGCTTCGCGGAGATGGCCCCAGAGCACTTTCGACTGGTCGAATCCCAGCGGCGTGGCCCGACCATCCGCGCCGGTAACCGTGACGCCCGCGAATTGGTGATGTTCCACCAAACCGAATCGGATGCCCGTGTCTTCCTCGATTTCCTTTTGCAGGTTTTCGGCGAATTGCTCGTAGCTCTCCGTCGCCACGACCGTCAGCGTATTGACGTCGAAACCGCGAAGCCGCTCGCCTTGCTGATTCACGCAGAGACGCAGGCCGCGTCCGATCGTCTGGCGGCGTTCACGTTCGGTGCCCATCTCACGCAGGGCGCAGATCTGAAACACGTTTGGATTGTCCCAGCCCTCTTTCAACGCCGAGTGCGAGAAGATGAACTTCAGCGGCGTCTCGAAGCCGAGCAGCTTTTCCTTCTCCCGCATGATGAGGCTGTATGTGTCGTCGTCGGCTTTCGTGTCGCCGCGCGTGTCCTTGACGAACTCGACCGTCTTTCCCGCGACCTTCTTCTTGTCGATGGAAAAATACCCGTTGTGAACCGCCTCGGCCGCCGTCGTCACATCCACTTCGCGGAAGAGCGTCTGATAGTCAGGATGCCGCGCGAATCGGCGATACTCCTCCTCGAACATGGCGGCGTATTCGCCCTTCACCGCGTTGCCGTCGTCGTCGTACTTGCGATATCGCTCCACCGCGTCGATGAAGAACAGGCTCAGCACCTTGATGCCCTGTGGCGCCAGACGGATTTCCTTGTCGAGGTGTTCCTTGATCGTCCGCCGAATCATCTCGCGTTGCAGGGCCATCGGCTCCAGGTCGCCATGGGACTCTCCGAGCTTCAGGTATTTCTCACCGCCGGGGTAGCGAAGCTCCATGTGCTCCGACCCCTTCGCGACGCGAATCTCGCCGATCCGGCAGTCGTGATAAACTGCTCGGCCGGTCGTTAGCTCCAGGTCGTCGCCGTCCTGAACGGTGATTTCACGACGGCGAACACCGTTGGCGGTTTCGACATCGATCTCCACCTTGGCCGTGATCACGCCGCGTTTGTTGCTTACCGAGACCAGTCGGACGAAGGGCTTGTTGTGCGCCCCCTCAATCGCCGCCGCGGCCACTTCAATCTGCTTCACGAGCTTTCGCTCGTAGGCGTCCACAGCATCGAGCCGGAAGACCATGTGGTGCTTGTCCACGTGCGTCGCCGAGTAACGCAGTGTGCAAAGCGGGTTCATCATCCCCAGCGCTTCCTTGCCACGTCCCTCCAGGCCACCGTCCACGCTCTGCGGCTCGTCCACGATGAGGATCGGCCGCGTCACCTTGATAAGGTCGATCGGCTTCTCGCCGCCGGTCTTTTCGCTGTCCTTGTAGAGGTTGTTCACGTCCTTTTTGTTGATCGCCCCGACCGTCACCACCATCACCTGAATGTTCGGGCTGGTCGCGAAGTTGCGGACCTGCCCGAGCTTCGATGAGTCGTACAGGAAGAATTCGAACGGCGTGTTGGCGTAGAGCGAGCGAAAGTGCTCCTCCATGATCTGGAGGGACTTGTATACGCCTTCCTTGATCGCGACCGACGGCACGACGACGACGAACTTCGTGAAGCCGTAGCGCCTGTTCAGCTCAAAGACGGTGCGCAGATACACGTACGTCTTGCCGGTCCCCGTTTCCATTTCGACCGTGAAGTCGCCCGAATCGAGGTTCGACGACGGCGGCAGGCCGTTGCGAAGCTGAACGTCGTGCAGGTTCTGGAGCAGCTCGTCATCGAGCAATGTCAGCCGGTTGCCGATGCCCAAGTCGTGCTCGTGGAAGCCCAGCCGAAGCTGCGGATCGCCGGGGTCGCGCACGACCGTGAAATCCGTCCGGCAGATCTCCTGCCCACGAAACAGGTCGCACACCGACTCAATGGCCGCGTGCTGGTAGTCGAGGTTCGGCTCGAAATGCAGCTTCATGACTTCCGCCGTCCTCGCTTCGGCTTCGGGGCCGGCAACTTCTTGGCCGCATCCTCCAGCGCCTGCTGCTGCGCCCGCTCGCCTTCCGCCTCCAGCATTGCCCGCCGCCGCGCGGCGAACTCCTCATACTCGGCTTCCGCCCGGCGGTCCGCGTCCGCCTTGCTCACCTTGCCCTTGTCCGGCAGCACCGCCCGCTCATTGAACTTCAGGAACTCGTTGAGCTTCGCGTCCCAATTCTTCAGAAACACCTGCTTGCGTCGTCGAGCCTGATCTTCCGCGAAATCCAGCCACATGGTCACGATGCGGTTCAGCTCGCTGATCTCGCCCTGATTCAGGTAGTTCTTGGCGATCGTCACATCCGCCTTGCGCACCACGTCGCCTTTCCACGTCGTTAGCCCCATGTTTGGCTTTCCGTGGTCCGCCCGCCCGGCGATCAGTTCCGGCGCCGTCTTGCCGGTCGCGGCGAAGTGCAGCTTGTTCTGAATCTTCTGGAAGAACGCGGTCGTCTCCGGCCGGTGGGGGTCGTAATCCCCGGCCAGGGCGAAAATCTCCCGCACCCGCAGACACATCCGCTTCTCGCTGGCGCGGATGTCGCGGATGCGCTCCAGCAGCTCGTCGAAATAGTCCGGGACGCCCGACCCCTCGACCGGCGGGTTCTTGAGCCGCTGGTCGTCCATCGTGAAGCCCTTGACCAGGTACTCGCTGAGCCGCTCGGTCGCCCACTTGCGGAACTGCGTCCCCCGGTCGGACCGCACGCGGTAGCCGACCGCCAGAATCGCGTCGAGGTTGTAGTAACGGATGGACCGGCGAACCTCCCGGCCGCCTTCGGCCCGAACTTGTAAGAATTCCTTACAAGTTGCCCCCTCGTCGATTTCACCCTCCTCATAGAGGCTTTGCAGGTGCAGCGTGATGTTCTGGGGCGTGGTTTGAAACAGCTCCGCCATGAGCGCCTGGCTGAGCCAAAGCGTCTCATCGGCGAAGCGGCACTCGACGCGGACGAGTCCGTCTTCGGCCTGATACAGGACGATCTCCCCCAAGGGGGGCCGCGGTTTGTCGGGCACGAATCGCTCCGATCTGCCGTGCAGGCTGAAAAAGGACTACGCTCGTCGGGCGACTCCGCCGCCCGCAGATTGAGCCGTGAACCACGCCGGATTCACAGAGAGCTGGCCACGCGAGATCAGCACGCCGACTTCACGGTCTGACTTCCCCTCCACACGCGGCTTGAAGAACGCCGAGCAATTCGGCGCCAGACACAGAAACACTTGCGACCGCGCATCCCACGTTAGCCGGCCGCTCTTGCACGTTGGGCACTCTTGCTGAAGCACTCCTAGCTCCTTTGCTTGAAGATTCGGTTAAAAGCTCTCGCCTTGAAGCCCTCGAAGGGCTCCACCTTCACGTCGTTGCGCACGAGAAACTCGTGCGCCTCCTTGATCGGATACGCTTCGACATAGACGATTCGAGCGATCCCCGCATCGACGATGTACCGCGAACATTGGAAACAGGGAAACGTGGTCACGTACATCGTCGCGCCTTCTGCGCTTCGGTCGCCCAGCGAACGAATCGCACGTTCTTCGGCATGCACCGCCGTGCAAAGCTCCATGTTCCGACTCGGGAAGAAGAGCAACTTCAGATTGGCTCGACACTCCGAACAGCGCCACGGCTCTTTAAGGCCGTCGTGCTTGGCGCCGCACTCAGGACAATGCACATCCTTCATCGCCTCTAACTTTCCGTGCATATTTTCGTCCTTGAAGCAGTACCGATACTCCGATTCGCACGGCTTCATTCCGACGGGGTTCTCGTTGTGACCCAACGACAGTGGAATCCCGCGATCGCTCACAATGACGGCACCGACGAATCGCTTGAGGCATCGCGACGAATGGGACGCCGCGTACGCGCTCGTGATATACGTTTCTTCGGCGGTTGGATACCTGGGCGACTCGCCCTGCATTAGGCGGATTTCGGGTCTCAGCTTGCTCAGTAGCTGCTCTTCCCGAACGGTGGACGATCGCAAATCAGTTTCATTCCAGAGGACGTAATCGGAATCCTGAACGCATTTCTCGACTTGCTGACCGTGTTCAAGATCCTCATCCGCGTCCCGTTGGTCGTCGCGCTCAAACGCCTTGTAATCTTTGTCGTAAACGCTCTCCTTCACCCGATCCCAGCGAGTGTTATGCGACGCGACTACGGCGATGGCGAAGCAGTTGGCAAACAGTGACCTTAAAGCTTGCACTTCGGCCAGATTTCGCACTCCGTCGACCACAAGGTCTTTATCCTTCGGTGCTCCCACGAGTGCCTTCTCGACCCAGTAATCAAGTCGGGTGCGCCTCATCTCGTCGCCGATATCCTGGAGCTTCTGCCGCCAATTCGGAATCGCCTTCTGATTGAAAAGTAACTCACCCTCACCGCCCTCGCGCTTGCGGAACTCGGCCTTGATGGGCGTGGCCAAGCTGATTCGGTGGAACCCCTCTTTTGCCAGCAGATGCGACACGGTCGTCACGCCACTCCCGACGGGGCCGGTCATGGCCAAGACGAGTTGCCCCCGGGTTGTCGCGACCGCAGCCGTGGTCGCCGGTTCACGTTGTGTGTCAGGCATGGCTCACTCCGGCTTCGCAGCACTTGCTGGGTTAAAGGCTCCGCACGTTCTCCAGGCCGTGCTGTTGAAGGATGGCGGCCAGGTTCGTCTTGGCCACGTCGTCGGCGAAAGCGCTGTCGCGGAAGACGACGGTGGTCTCGCCGGCCGGGGCGAGCGCCTTGTGCCATTCGACGATGCCGAGCGCCAGCGCTTCGACTTCGTCGCGACCCGTCTTTGGCGCGAGGCAGACGAAAAGCGTGCCGGCGCCGATGTTGTGGACGGTCTTGCCGGCGATGGCCTTTTGTTCAATCGGGACGCACAGGTCGAGACCGAGCTTCAGAAGCAATTCGAAAAGGATGTCCTGCTCAGTGCGATCTGGGAGAAGATGGTCGCTCGATCCCTCGACCGTCTGAGTGAGATTGTCTCGATCCGGTTCCCAAGCCTTGATGTTGCTGGATGCGAGTTTGAAAACTCGAAACCCAAGATCGCCGGCGAATAGTGGGCTCTTCTCCCTAACCGCTTTAGCCGCCCGTCGAAGTCGTTCCTTCGTAAGCTCGGCAATGTTGCGAGGCTTTCGTAGCTTGTCGCAATATGCCGCCGCCACCTTTTGGTCCTTGTTTTCGGGGTCAAGTGGTTCCGGGAACTGCACCAACACCGACCGGCGAGTCCCACCATCACGCTCATTCAGCAGCATCACCGCGTGCGCTGTTGACCCGCTACCGGCGAAGAAATCCAAAACCGCCTCATCCTTTCCCAACATGAATTCAAATATCTCGGTCAATAGTGCAGTCGGCTTCGGTGTCTGAAACACCTTCTGCTCACCGAATAGCTCATTCAGTTCATTTGATCCGGCACGGCTGTCGATTGAGATAACGCTTGAGAGTTTGCCCTCGTAGTCCTCAAGGTACTCCTTGATCTGGATGATCTGGGTCTCATCATCGCCAAACAGGATACGGTCGGCCTTTAGAAGGTCGTCCATTGTCTCCCGTGGATAGCGGTACCCATTAACCGGTAGCACACACGCCTTTTGTGTTCTTGGGTGCAATACATCGTATTTGTAGCCGCCGGGTTTCGGGTTGTGGACTTTTCGACTTCCGGTGAAGACTCCACGCTCGTCCACACGGTCATAGTGTGTGATTCCGTTCAACGACTCACGGTTCGCGCGAATGAACATACGCAATCGCGCCTGTATTTCGGGAAGATCTGGGCCGAGTGTTTCACTCAAGCGACGATATTCAGCGAGCAACGTCTGCTTCGCCGCGTCCGTGGCATTTTTCCACACTGGCGACACGGCCTCTTTTGAGCGAGCGAAGCACACGAGATACTCATGCTCGATTGCGATTTGCGTCGGGTTGTTGTCGGTTGCACCCTTCCAGACGATCGTGCCGATGAAATTCTCTTCGCCAAGTAATTCCGTCATAACCTGTTTCAGGTGCGACAGCTCTTTATCGTCAATTGAGACAAGAATCACGCCGTCGTGCCGAATCAGCCTGATCGCATCCTTAAGGCGGGGATACACCATATTGAGCCAATCCGTATGAAAGCGACCGGAGGCTTCGGTATTGCTTGAGTTCTTTCTCCCATCAGACTCAATTTGCCCCGTACGCATCAAGTAGTTCTTGATGTTGTCGTCGAAGTCATCCGGATAGACGAAATCTCCGCCCGTGTTGTAGGGCGGATCGATGTAGATGAGCTTAAACGATCCCGAATAGCTCTTCGTGAGCAGTTTGAGTACTTCGAGGTTGTCACCTTCGATCAGCAAGTGTTGCGTCGAGTCCCAATCCACACTCTCTTCCGGGCTCGGCCGCAGCGTGCCGGTCGAGGGGGTGAGGGCAAGCTGCCGGGCGCGGCGCTTGCCGTGCCAGTTCAGGCCGTACTTCTCCTCCCGCTCGTCCACCGCGCCACCGAGAAGCTGCTTGAGCACATCGAAGTTGACCTTGCCCTCGGTGAACGCCTCGGGAAACAGCTCCCGCAACCGCTCGATGTTCTCTGCGACGAGTTCGGGAGACTTCGATTCGGGATCGCCAGCGGTGATCGGCTTCATGTTCGACATTCCGAGAATCAGAGGTTCGCGCGGCTCGCGGCCAGCTCGGCTTCGAGACGCTTCAATTGCAGGTTCAGTTCCACACGCCGGTTCATCTGTTTTTCCTTCACCGCCGCGGAGCGGACCGCGGCGATTTCTCGCTTCAGCCGCTCGTGATCCGCAAGCGCCTGCCGGCGGGCATCCTGCGACGCGGCGTCCGCCGTGTGAACCACTCGCCCGGTGATGCACGCGGCCCGGAGGGCCTCCACGCGGGCAATCCACCCGGTGTAGAGGGCCAGAATATCGGTTCGCGGCTGGGCTGCCAGCGCCAGCGTCGGCAACCATTCTTCCGCGAGTGGACCGGTTGTGACCTCGCAGGTGACGGGGTCGCCTTCCAGGACGAATCGCCCGCCTTCGTTCTGCGAGAATCGCTTATGAGCCAGCGAGACTTCCAAGCTACCGGGCTGGGTCGTAATCAGAAAGACCGGGTATGGCACGGCCCGATGAACCAATTCCGTCAGCCGGGCGGCTTTCGTGTCTGGTCGCAGCGTCAGCGAGAGGACCGCAATCTCGATGTACTCCCGAAGGGCGTTGCGGAACTCCGGTACGCCGATCGTGGTCGATTTCAGCGCGGCCACCCAGAACAGCTCTTCGATTCCCTCGTTGATATGCCGCTTGTCCGTGGCTGTCGGCGCGCCGTTCTCGACGATCAGTTTCTTGGGCACACGCTGCTGGACGTGCGACTCTGACGGAAGGGCCAGGGCGGTGATGATGCGGTCCGCCGTCATGCGGCCTGCTCCGGAACCACGACCAGGAACGCGACGACCTCAAAATCGTTGATGCCGGCGAATTCGCCTTTGATCGCGTGCGTTCCGCCGGGCGTAAATAGGGAGGCGACCGCCCGCTCCTCTTTCTTGCCGACGATGGACGCGACGGCCGCAGCGAGGAGTTTCTGCGTTGCTGCCATGTTCTCCCCGTTATGGGTAATCTTGTCGAAGCGGGCGCAGGCTTCCGCGTCGGGAAGGTCGCGCCCAATGCACAGGCGTTTCATTCGGTCGAGAGCCTGCTTAGTCAGATTGAGCGGCAGCAGGACGGTTCCATCGTCGCCGACGTGGATCAGAAAATGCGGAGCCAGCGGGTAGCCCGGCTCGACGGCCTTGAGCGCCGCGTCGCTCGCGGCCCGCAAGCAAAAGATTACGCCCGGAGGAATCGAGTTTTCGCCGATACTGTTCGTGCTCGTGACTGCCATCGTTCCGAGCGGCAGAGTTTCGAGTAACTTAGGGTGCTCACGCACGAAGTTCGCCAAGTCGATGCGGAAGTCGGTAAGCGTCAGGTCCGCAATGGACACGCCACTGCTGAGGTCTTCAAGGTCGATCACCGCGTCCTGAAGTTTGAGCAACTGCCGGCGGCGGTACTCCAGGTCGTTCATCTGATTGCCGGATTGCTGCTCGATGATGTTCTCTTCGCCGGTCGCGGACACGTCGAGCAGGACCATCCGGCCGCTGACGCGCTGTTCGAGGTTGATGTACTCCTCCAACTCGATGTTCGGCCAGAAATTGACGAGCTGGATGCGTTCGTTCGGGGAACCGATGCGGTCGATGCGGCCAAAGCGCTGGATGATGCGGACCGGGTTCCAGTGAATGTCGTAATTGATGAGGTAGTCGCAATCCTGGAGGTTTTGGCCCTCGCTGATACAGTCGGTCGCGATGAGCAGATCGAGTTCCCCTTCTTCGGCCATATCCGCTGGCCGTTCCTTTGAGCGTGGAGAAAACGCCGTCAGGATGCTCGCCAAATCCTTGCGAAGATTGGGCAACGTGGTCTGATTCCGCCCGGCACCAGTGACGAGTGCCGCATGGAGCCCGTGCTCGCGAATTGCCCAGGGAGCAACTTCGGCGTACAGGTATTGCGCGGTGTCAGCGAAAGCCGTGAAGATGATGACTTTGCGATTACCCGGGTTGATGGGATTGCTGAGCTTATCGGCAATGACCGTACGGAGCGCATCGAGTTTCGCATCGCGCGCGGCGCCGACCTGCTGGGCCGCCGAGTACAGTGTCGCCAGGCGATTGCGATCTTCGATGAGGTCTTGCCGCCACCGAACCAGGTCCACGTCCTTGAGTAGCACCTTTACTTTGCGACCAACGAGGAGGCTCTCAAATGCGGGGTCGTCGATATCCACGTCCTCGATGTCGATTTCTTCGACGCTCTCTGCATGAGCGTCGATCTTGCCAAGCGTGGCCTTCACGTCTTCGAGTTGACGCATCACCGTGAGCGCAAAAGCCGGAACTGCGCTTTCCATGCGCTTCAGCACGTTGACCCGGAGCAGGTGAACAAGGCTTTCTTCACGGTCCAATTGACGGAAGAAGCTCTCGCCGCCGCGGATCGTTGTGCCGTACTTCTTGTCATACGCCTCCTGTTTGTGCGGCAAGACATAACGCAAAGGAGCATATGCCGCGAGATTCAAACGGCGAATCTCGTTGTTGATCTCGCGGATCGAACTGAACTCGCCGGCGCGGTCCACGTCGGGCTTGAAGTTAATGGGCTTCAACCGCTCCGGAAACCGCCCCGTCTCGATTGTGCCATAGTACTTTTCGACGTGCTTACGCGAACGGGCGATGGACAGCAGGTCAAGCAGCGTGAAGTAGTCGAACCCAAGCATGTCCATCAGCTTGGCGGACGTTCGGTCCGCCTCTTCAAGTGCCATCCAGCGATTGAATTGAAGTTGCGCCTGCCGGACTGTTTCCTCAATGCTCGAAATACCGTGGTCGATAAGCGCCGTGTCGTCGCCTTCAGTAACGAAGGCGATCTGGTTCTTGAGATCTGCCAGGCGGTTGTTCACCGGCGTCGCGGACAGCATCAGTACGCGGGTTTTCACGCCTTCTTTGATGATCCGGCGCATGAGTCGGTCGTATCGCGTTTCGCGGTCTTTGTGGGCCGCTTTGTTGCGAAAGTTGTGCGATTCATCGATCACGACCAGGTCGTAGTTACCCCAGTTCACATGCGTAAGGTCGATATCGCCGGACATCCCGCCGTCACGCGAAAGGTCGGTGTGATTGAGAACGTCGTAGTTCAGCCGGTCCGGAGCGAGGAAATTGCGGCGGTCGTTCGCTTTGTAGAGGGTCCAGTTATCGCGTAGCCGCTTGGGTACGAGCACAAGCACGCGGTCGTTGCGAAGCTCGTAGTATTTGATGACCGCGAGCGCCTCAAACGTTTTTCCAAGGCCGACGCTGTCCGCGACGATGCAGCCGCCAAATCGCTCCAACTTGTCGATGGCGCCGATGACGCCATCACGCTGGAACTTGAACAACTTCTTCCAAATAATCGACCCACGGATTCCCGTCGCGGACTTGATGATGCGCTCTTCGTCGAGTTCCCCGCCCAGGTTCTTGAACAAGTGAAACAGCGTCAGAAAGTAAATCAGCGACGGAGCCCGGTGCGTCGCGATAGAGCGAAGTTGCTCCAACAGCGCACGCTTCGCCTCCGCAGACGACGGCAGACCATCCCATAAAGCGGTGAACCAACCGCTCAGCAACTTGCACTCGTCCGCACTCTCGGCCACTTGCACGAGCGCAAGGCTGTTTCCCGGCGTGATGCCAAGCCCCTCAGTCGTAAACGAGCACGTTCCAGTGATGACCCGATCCGGGCCAGTCTCGGCGTTCCTCGCGACCAGCGTCGATTGTGGAACCGCGCCGGGAGCATTCTTTACTTCGGCACTCGACTCCAGCCAGACCGCACATTGCTTCGCGAGCCACCGGGCTTGAAGTCGATTTCGGTACACCCTGTCCGAATCACCACCGAGCAACGCCAGGTCGGAGACGGTGGGAGGCGGCAGCACAAGCCGACAGCGCGAGAGGCCGGAAAGCAAGACGTGCAGCTCGCCGAACGCGAACAGGGAAAGGGCGGGCGACGCGATATCGATCGCTCGTTGCGGAGCAAGGCATCCGCGAAGCTCATCAATCACGCGGTCGTCGCCGATGTTTCGGATGAGCTTCATGGATGATTTGGCCACCTGAAGAAGAGTGGCCTTGTCCCCAACTATTCAGTTCCCAGCTACTCGACCTGACGCACACCTTCGGTCAATGTTTGTGCGATTGACTTGGATGGAGAGTATTTGCCGCAGTAATGCGGCGACACCGCCACCTTGCAACCGAGCTGCACGTCCGGGACCGCTCGCGAGCATACTAGGGCGGAGCGGAGAGTTCAAATGCACCAAGGCTGAAGCGCGTATGCCGCAGAGACGTGGCTGGCGGCCAGGGCGGCCGAAGACAGGGGAAGCCGGTGTCCGATGTTTCGGCAAGAAGCGCCGGTAGCGCGACATCTTCAAAAGTACGGCCAGCGATCTGATCCCTCTCGCACCCAAGAAGACGGAGGCCAAGAGTGCCACCTGCGCGCAGCAAAGCCAAATATGGAAAAGATGCGCTGTCGTCGTCGGCATGTACATGAGGATCCCCGCGCCAACTCAACCCGGGGGTCGGGCGCAAAAGTGCGGGCCGATGGGGCCCCCTGGACGCGCATTGCGTATTCCCAAGGCCGTGCAAGCGCGCCCGCAAAGCGCATCGAAACGCCGATGAAACGCACGCGAATCGCGTACGCTCGCCCGCGCTGCGAGAATGCGAGCGCAGAATGTCATCACGGAACGGTCTTGACAATTCCCAAGACGTGATGTAGGTTGTTATCGTGACAAGTGAAGAGTGCTCCCCGCGATGCTGGTAACATCCGGGGAGCGTGGCCACTACCTTTACAGGAGATAGTGACATGCAAACCGTAGTCGAATCCCCATCCATTGACAAGGCAAAGGCGCTTCGCCAGACGATCGGCGATAGCCTGGACGCGCTCGCGCAAGCGGTCGATGAAGTGCGCGCGTCCGAAGCGTTCCGCGCTTTCCTGGACGTTCAAGCCAAGTTTCACCGCTATTCTTGGCACAATTCCATGCTGATTCTGGCGCAGTATCCCGAAGCGTCGCGCGTGGCAGGCTTTCAGAAGTGGCGCGAGTTGGGGCGCTTCGTCCGCAAAGGCGAGCGCGGCATTGCCATCTTCGCACCCTGCACAGCCAAGCGCACCGAAACGGACGAAGTGACTGGCGAAGACGTCGAACGCAAGCGCCTTTACTTCCGTATCGTCCATGTTTTCGACGTGGCGCAGACCGATGGCGAAGCGCTGCCAATGCTTGACGTTCCGAGCGTGGAATCGGCCGCCGATGTTTTGCTTGCCAGCCTGGAGCGCGTGGCGAACAAGCGCGGCATCGCAGTCGCGTATGTCGAAACTCGCGATGGCCACTACGGAACAAGCAAAGGCGGAAGCATCGACATTGCGACTGGCCACGCGACTGGCCAGCAGTCGAAAACGCTCGCGCATGAACTGGCGCACGAAACGCTTCACCACGTCAAAGGGCTGCGCATCGACCGCAATCAGGCTGAACTGGAAGCGGAAAGCGTCGCCTACGTCGTCTGCCGACACTTCGGCCTAGACGTGGAAGTCCGCGCGTCGCGTTACATCGCCCTTTGGGGTGGCAATGCGGAAGCGCTTCGCGAAAGCCTGTCGCGCATCGCGGACACTGCGCGCGGCATCATTGACGACGTCGAAAGCCAGTCGGCGGAAAGGCAGGTTGCGTGATGATGCTTTATGCAAAGTATCGCCCGAAGACTTGGGAAGACTATGTCGGACAGGATAAGGCTGTCCGCATGATTCGGCGGATCATCGAGCGCCCCGGATTCGACCGGGGCGCATTCTGGATCGAGTGCGCCGGCTCCAATAATAGCGGAACGGGCAAGACGTCTTTAGGTTGGCTGATCGCGCAGCATCTTGCCGACGAATTCTTCATCACGGAACTCGACGGCGCGCGCTGCGATAAGGCTGCGGTCAAGGCCATCGAAAGCGCCGCCTGGCTGCGCACGCCGAACGAAGACAAGCCGTTTCGGGTCTGGATCGTCAACGAAGCGCACGCAATGAGCGCGGGCGCGGTCGATGCGTTCCTCACGTTTCTGGAGTCTTTGCCAAGGCATTGCGCGATCATCTTCACCACGACGCGCAGCGTCGATGCCGACTTGTTCGGTGACCACGATAGCGGGCCATTCGCCAGCCGATGCTTTCAAGTCAAGCTGACGAATCAAGGCTTGGCGCAGCCGTTCGCAGAGCGCGCCAAGGCAATCGCCGAAGCTGAAGGGCTCGACGGGCGACCGATCGCGGAATACGTCAAGCTGGTCAAGGAATGCAAGAACAACATGCGCATGGTGCTGCAGCGCATCCAGGCGGGCGAAATGCTCACGGACTGAAACATGATCGGCGGGCGCTGGCTCGATCATCGGGCCAGCGCTCGCCTTGGAGTATCGACCGATGAAATGCTTTGGATATTGCCGAGTGTCAACGGCTGGGCAGGCTGCCGATGGCGTCAGCCTGGACGCGCAGCGCGAACGGATCAAAGCGTGGTGCGCGGGCAATGGTTATGAACTGGTGCGCGTCTTTGTCGATGCCGGATTGTCGGGCGGGCGGGCCGACAATCGACCGGAATTGCAACGGGCGCTGGACGAGGTCTGCAAGGCGGGCGCGGCGTTGGTTGTATTCAGTCTATCGCGGCTGGCGCGCTCGACGCGCGATACGCTGGCCATTGCGGAACGGCTGGACAAGGCGGGCGCGGACCTTGCCAGCTTGAGCGAGAAGATCGACACGTCCAGCGCGGCCGGCAAGATGCTGTTTCGGCTGCTGGCAGTCCTCGCCGAATTCGAGCGCGATCAGATTGCGGAACGCACGCGCTGCGCGATGGCGCACAAGCGGTCGAACGGGCAGCGCGTCGGGCAAGTTCCGTTCGGCTGGACCCTCGACGCCGACGGGCGGACGCTTATCGAAAACTCACAGGAACAACGGGCGCTGCAGAAGATTCGCGCGATGCGCCGGCGGGGTGCGACGCTACAACGGATTGCGGACCTGTTGAATCGTGCTGGCGTGCCTGCGAAGCGCGGGCGCGGGGCCTGGCGACACACTTCAGTTAGGGCCATTCTCGCTCGCGAATAGCGTTGTCGGCCGGCGATGCAGCGGTACAATTCGGCGCACCGGTGACGACCGGATTACTGCGATCCGGCTTGCTCGCGACGATCCCAGCGCGAGCGGTCGGATCGTACTGGGATCAACATGTCTGTTAAGCGCCTCAAAGGCACCATCCGCTATTTCGACGAGGATAGCCCGCGTACGCATTGCGACAGGCTTGAAACGCTGATCAAGCTCTACGTCCGGGCATTGAAGTTCGAGGTCGAATTGCTGCTGGAGGGGTCCGACAAGATCAACCAAGCGGTCTTCGTGGCTGGGCAAATAGAGCTTCAAGCTCTGCAGATCCTTACCATTCGCGATATTTGGGAATGGAACGATTGCTTTGCGTTCCTGTTCTGTAAGGACGATGAATCGGGCCTAAAAGGAGGCATGACGGATTGGAGCTGCCGGCGCACTGTTGGCCACGGCGACGACGCGATAGGTGGAGGCGAACTGCCAACCTTTTCCATGGACTCGCACGTTACTGAAATGGCGCGAACCTGCGCGATGGGTGCTATCCCGTGGTCACGATTTCATTCAAAACTTCAACAGGCTTGGCAGGCTGCGGAACCAACTCTTCGCGCGGCCGACATCAAATGGACTCGACGTCCGCTTTACGACCGTTGCGAGAACGGGCTGCAGCTCGTCGAGAAGATTCGCGCCGAGCAGAGGGACTTGAAGGCTGAGCTTCGCAAATTAGATGACTGGCAACTGGACCATATTTGCATCCTCGAAACAGCGCTACGCAATGCTCGCCGCACACTGATGCGGACTGAAGGCGAGCGCGAGGATGGCCCCTACTATCCAGCGTCCCACTACAAGCAGTTCAACATACAGCCTGATACGCTGCGCCAAGCTGCCCGTAAGAAACGCATCCGCAAGATTTCCAATGCGAACGGCAATCGGAATCACTACTGCGATGCCGACGTACGCAAGTGCTGGCCGAACATGATCCCACCCAAGGCGTGACCAACCCGAACCAAGCGTGATTAAGCGGTTTAATAGGTTTTCCATGCGAAGAATGCGGTTTATGGTTCCAGCGTGGATACTCAACTTCTCAATCCAGCAGAAATGGATGCCCGGTTGCGCTACCCGTCCGGGCGGTCGCGACGCCTCGCGCTCAAGGGATTAATCCCCCATATAGCGCTCCCTGACGGCGAAATCCGTTTTGATCCAAAGGCAATCGAGGCGTGGCTTCATGAACGCGCCGACGAAGTTGGCAAGTCGGAGGCCCCGCGATGACTCAGCCGATTTCGCCAATGCTGCCTCACGGCTCAAGCAAACTTCGAGGCGCAGATGTGTTCCCGACCGAGGGCATTCCCTGCGAGCTGCGCGACCTGCCGCAGTGGGTTTGCTGGCGATTTGAAGAACGCAATGGCAGGGCCACGAAGCCGCCGTATCAATGCACCGGACGTGCGGCGAGCCACACGAATCCCGATACGTGGTGCGCGTTCTCGGATGCCGTTGCGGCATTCGAGCGGGGCGGGTTTGAGGGTATCGGCTTTGTGTTTTCGGAGTCTGACCCGTACATCGGTATCGACCTGGACAACGCCATTGACGACGAAGGCAAAGTCAAGCCGTGGGCTGCCGAGATTGTCGAGCTGTTTGGCAGTTGGACCGAGGTATCGCCGTCGGGCAAGGGCATCCACATCATAGCCCGTGGCGTGCTGCAAGGCGGAGGACGGAAGGCGAAACACTTCGACGGCAGTGTCGAGGTGTACGACCGCTTACGTTACTTCACCATAAGAGGATGCCCGGTTGACGACTCGCCAATCCGCGACGCGCAGGACGTTCTCGACAAGCTGGTATCGGACTTGTTCCCGCCTGTCGAGCCAGAGGCGAGGGCGGCATCGAAACCTACCGCACCACCACCGACCGACAAGCTCGCCCACGTCCGCAACGCGGTTCGCGTCATGCTGGCGGGAACGACGCAGGGCAAGCGCAGCGAAGTGGACTACAAGGCGCTTTGCAAGCTCATCGAAGCGGGCATCGGACAGGACGATGCCTGGGAAATCGTCCACGACATGAGCAAGTTCGCGACGGACGGGCAGGGATATTTCAACCGAACCTGGAGCAAGGCAGCCGCGAACGCTAAGGCACCGGACCCTGAGTTCAGGCCCGTAATCACCGACGTGTGCGCCGCCGACGTTGCGCCGAAAGATATCGAATGGCTTTGGCTGAACCGCTTCCCCTTAGGCATGTTCAGCATCGTGTCGGGCGAAGGCAAGGTCGGCAAGGGAATGCTGCTCGTGGCCATCGCGTCGCGCGTGTCCCGCGGTGTACCCTTCCATGACGCACAGGATCAGAAGTGCGAGCCCGCAACTGTAGCCTTCTTGGCCGAAGAAGACCCGCTCGAATACGTGGCGGTGCCGAGACTGAAAGCGGCGGAAGCCGATCTGTCGCGTATCCGGTTCCCGCGAGGCGTGCAGCGCACAGCAGAGACCGAACCCGAGGATATCAAGCTCCGCATCGACGCCGACACCTTGGCCGACTACATCCGTCAACACGGCGTCAAGCTGCTGGTGATTGACCCCATTAACAACTACTTGCCGGCGAAGTGTGACACGCACAACGACGCATCCGTCCGCGATGTGCTCATGAGCGTGTCCAGGATCGCGGAAGCCACCGGGTGCGCCATCATCGGCATCATGCACCATAAAAAGGGCTCTGGCCCGGCGTCCGAGCGGATCATCGGGAGCGTTGCGTACCGCAACGTGCCTCGGGCGTGTTGGGCACTCTCGAAAGACCCCGCGAACCATCGGCGGCGTCTGCTCCTGAACAACGACAGCAACCTACCGGTGACTGAATCAGGGCTGGCGTTCACCATCGAGAACGGGGCGGTGTGCTGGGATGCCACCCCCGTCAACATGAGCGCCGCCGAGGCGGCTGATGAGGCGCGGAGGGCGAACACCGCGGAAGGCGGACTAGGCGATGCGATGGACTGGCTGGTGAATGCATTGGCGGCTGGTCCAGTCAAACAAAAGGAAGTCGAGGCCGCAGCCAGAGCCGAGATGATTTCATTTACAACCTTGAAGCGGGCGAAGGACAAGCTCAACGTCCAGTCTAAGAAAGGCGGCATGAGCGGGCCTTGGTTCTGGAGCCTACCCGTCGAAGAGGACCACGAAGAGGACCAGCCAAAATCGTGGTCCTCTTCGACTAACGCTATCAAAAATGAGGTTAGTGCCCCCCTTCCCGTGGAAGCGTTCCAACCGAAGGGGGCCAGCCCGCAGATTGACCATCTTCATGACCCTCTTCGCATTTCGTCCACTGCATCGCATTCAGCTACAGAGCATGACGGGATTTGTCCGGACATAGTCCCAGATGGTTGGACACCCTCGCGCTGGGCCTGCGAGCTTCGGCGCAAAGCTGAAGCATGCGAGCAGCGACATCCCGAAATCGCGGCGCGTTATCGGGAGTGGGCTGCAAGATTGGAAGGCTTGTTACCAAGCGCCACAAGAGGCGGGCAAGTCGCCTTTGAAAAAACGGAGATGCGAGCATGAAGCTCCACAACGAAACAGCATACGAAACGCTCCTGACGGAGCAGGAGACCATTGAGCGGCTTGGCTTGGCGGATCGGCCCAACCCAATCAGCAGCCTGCGCTGGCTTGTGCGCACCAAGAAGCTAGGTTGTGTCCGTGTGGCCTGTGGCATCCTGCGCTTCCGCCCCGCCGACGTGCAGGCCCTTATCGAACGATGCCACGATGCGGCAAAGTGAATATGTCAGTTGACATAGGACCAGGAATTGGATAAGGTATCGGCAATGGCGCGTAAACGAGTGAGCGTGAGCGAATCGTTGCGACAGGCAATCATCGAGAGCGGCCAGTCAACAGCGGCGCTTCAAAGGGCAACAGGCGTCGCCAACGGCGCGATCAGCCGGTTTCTTCGATCTGAGCGCAGCCTGACGCTGAGTTCGGTTGACAGGCTGGCCGCGCACTTGGGGCTTGTGCTTCGGAAAGGGTAGGTGACTCCATGCCAAAGTCCTGTGTCAATCGTGGGCGACGAAGCCCGACGGCGGTCTGGATCGAAAAGCGGGCTGGTGGACGCTACCGCATCCGGTGGGTCGATCCGATGACAGGTCAAGTCGCGTCCGAGGCGTGCGGGCAGGACAAGGCATACGCTCGGGATCGCCGGAGTGCAAAGAGAGCCGAGTTGCGCGACGGACTGTCCGGTAGGCTTCCGGACAAGACCATCGAGGACCTGCGGGATGCGCTCGACTCATTCATGGTTGGAAAGTCCCCCCACACGATTCGCAAGACCAAGGGGAGCCTGACCGAAGTGGTCAATCTCTGCGGATGCCGCCGCCTGGACCGAGTAGATCGAGGGTTCATCATGGACTTTCGATCCAAACGGATCGGGGCGGGTGTCGCCGTGGCCACATGCAACAAAGACCTGCGGCAGATCAAGTCCGCCCTATCGTACGCAGTTGATGCCGGCTGGCTTCACAGCAATCCGCTCTGGCGTTGGAAAGCGATGAACTTGCGCGAACCCGAGAACAGCATCCGAGTGATCGAGGCCGACGAATTCGAGAAGCTGCTCAAGGCGACAACCAATCCGACGTTCCGCGTGCTGCTGATTGTCGGCTACTACCAGGGCCTGCGCCGCAGTGAGCTATGCAATCTTCGGTGGAACGCCGTAGACCTCAATTCAAGCGTCCTGCGGGTCATGAACGTGGTTGAAGCAGACGAGCTAACGAAGTCGCGCAAGAACCGGACACTTCCCTTGCACCCGAAAGTGGCAGCCGAGCTTTCGGCCCTTCGCGCGGACGTACCGAAGGTGGTCGAAGGCGGTGAACAACGTACGAAGTTTCCGCACGTGTTCACCTGGGACAACGGGGACCCCTACCGGGCGGACTGGGCAACCGTGGAGTTTCGTCGGATCACAGCCAAGTCAGGTATCCCGGCATGTACACTCCACGACCTTCGACGGAGTTTCTCGACCCACATGCAGAGGGCCGGTGTGGACAAGGCGACGGTCAAAGACCTGGGGGGTTGGAGCACGATCTCAGTGGTTGAGAAGCACTACACGGGCGAGGTAGTCGATGCCTGGAAGAAGGCCATCGAACGGCTAGCGGCATCACAGGGAGTAGCTTGAATGCGGGTGCGCGCTACCCAATCTGACCCCGCGAAGGTAGCATGCGCGGCGAAGGCGATTGTAAGTCCTTTGTTTTCAATATTCGGGCGAGTGGCGGAATGGCAGACGCTGGGGACTTAAAATCCCCTGGGGGGCATCCCCCGTGCGGGTTCGAATCCCGCCTTGCCCAGTGCGTCCACAGCTGATCGCAGAGGGCGGCGGCTGGGCGGCCGCGGGATCGGGCGATCTGGCGCCGCACATTTCCCAGGGAGCCATCGTCATGCTTTCCACGCGACTGGTGCGCGGTCAAGGATTCGTCAGTTTCAAAGCTTGGATCGCGCTGGCGGGACTGGTCCTGCTGACAAACGGGGTGCGCGGTGAGTCGCGGCCCAACATTCTGTTCGTCTACCTCGACGATCATGCCTACCAGGCAATCAGCGCGTACGGATCTCGGATCAACCGGACGCCGAACATTGATGCGCTCGCGCTGGCGGGCATGCGCTTCGACAACTGTTTCGTGACCAACTCGATCTGCGGGCCGATGCGCGCGGCGATCCTCACCGGCAAGTACAGCCACCTCAACGGCGTCTTCGTGAATGGCAACGTATTCGACACCAAGCAGCCCGTGTTCCCACGCATGCTGCATGACGCGGGATACGAGACGGCACTGATCGGCAAATGGCATCTGACCAGTGAGCCGGACTGTTTCGACCACTACGAGACGCTCATCGACCAGGGCACCTATTACAACCCGGTGCTGATCACCAACGGCGAAAAAATCGAATACGCAGGATACACCACGCATATCGTCACCGATCGGGCGATCGACTGGCTGAAGCACCGCAAGCACCCTGAAAAGCCGTTCATGCTCATGTACCAGCACAAGGCACCGCATCGACCCTGGGATCCGCCGCTGGAATACCTGACGCTCTTTGACGACACGACAATCCCGGAGCCGCCGCTGCTGTTCGAGAACTACGCGCGCCGCGGCGCGCCGGCGCGGCAGCAAGACATGGCCATCGCCGAGACGCTGGACGATCGGGACCTGAAGTTCATCTTCCCCCGCGAATTGGACGAGGAACAGCGAAACGCGTGGGCAGCTGCTTACGGGCCGAAGAACCGCGTATTCCGCGAAGTGATGCCTCGGGGCGACGCGCTGGTGCGCTGGAAGTACCAACGATTCATCAAGGACTACCTGAGTTGCGTGGCCGCGCTGGATGACGCGTTCGGCAGAATGACCGCCTATCTCGAGGAATCTGGACTGGCAGGTAACACGATCGTGATCTACACGTCGGACCAGGGCTTTTATCTCGGCGAGCACGGCTGGTTCGACAAGCGCTGGATGTACGAGCACACGCTGCGCACGCCATTGATTGTGCGCTGGCCGGGGGTGATTGAGGCGGGCACATTCTGCGATGCGATCGTGACGCCGCTCGACTTTGCGCCGACCTTTCTGGAAGTGGCGGGCGCGCCCATACCGCAAGACCTGCAAGGTCGGTCACTCGTGTCACTGTTAAAGGGCAACACGCCGGAAGATTGGCGAAAAACCATGTATTACCATTATTACGAGTATCCGGGATGGCATCACGTGCGCCGGCACTATGGCGTAACCGACACGCGCTTCAAGCTGATACACTTCTACGAGAAAGACGTGAACGCGTGGGAGCTTTACGACCTGAAGTTTGATCCGTATGAGGTTTCAAACCTGTACGACAATCCCACGTACGCCCGAGTGCAGACGCGAATGCACGCGGAACTCGCCCGGCTGCGCAAGGATCTCGTGGTGCCGGAGGATGATCCGGAATCGAGCCACATCCCGGACTTTCCGCCGCGTACACGCCCGGCTTCACGGGGCGATTAGACGTTGGAACTCGGCTGCATCGTCCATATCGATGTTGCTGTCGAGGTCGAAGTCGAAAATCCCACAGCCTGGTGCGACGCCGCCGTCCGGGCCGAGGACGCAGGGCGGAAACGCTACAAAATCGGCAAGGTCGAGCTGCAGGTCGCCGTTGTGGTCGCCAGGCAGCGTGGGGCATTCCCCGGTTGAGAGCTTCACATCGTCGATGTTCCAGCCGCAGTAGCGCCAGGCGCCGTCTGTCGAGCCCATGGTCCAGCGCAGGTAGACCGTGGGCTGATTGTCCGCGATCGCGGAGATGTCGAACTCCTGGTAGGTCCACGCGGTATCGGAAATCGTGCCCACGTTCTGCCAGACGGTTGTCCAGTTGACGCCGTTGTTGCTGACGCGCACATAAGCGTGGTCGTAGATGGACTGCTCGACGCCAAGCCAGCGCCAGAACGATAGCCTGACGCCCGACCGTCCGGCACAGTTGATCGCCGTGCTTGTCAGGTGCTGCTCGACCATGCTGTTGGAATAATCCCCATTGAGGTTGTAACCGTAGACGTTGGCCCCGGTGTGACCGCTGGTCGGATCCGGGCCGCCGTATTCGCCGCCGCCGCCGGTCGGCTGACCCCAGGCCCACAGGCCCTGCGTAGTCCAGCCGGGGTTGGAATTCATCGGCTCAGAGTAGAACGTCGCGGCGTTGGATGCGATGGAGGGAGCATAAGTGTTCGTCGGCGCGCCGCAGGGATGCGTCATCAACTGGCCGGTCGTGCTCTCGGCACTGAAATACACTTCCGGCTGCGAGGCGCAGTGCGTGGCAGGGAGATTCGCGACATAGTCGCCGCCGCCGGCTGGCGTCATGATCAGTTCGGTGAATTCGGCACCGGCGGCATAGCGGTAGTGCACCTTCACGCTGCCAGCCACCACCGCCCCGGCGAAGACCTGGACGTTCGCGGTCACCGGGCTGACTACTCCGGCGGTCATTTGCACCAGCGCAGACGACGAACTGGCAATCTGCAAGTCACTCGACGCGAATTCGGTAAGATGCAGGATCGCGGGGAGGTTCTCCTCGCAGGTAGGAATGATCTCTTCCGGCGGAAGTTCGAAGCCGGGGCTGAAGCTCACGGGACGCAGTTCGATGGTGAATCCGAAGATTCCGCGGGCGCCGTACGCCCAGTCGACCGAACCCCCGCTCGCGGGATAAATCGTGGTGTAAATCGGGCCCGGCTCATAGTATTCGCCATGAATCGACTGAATCAGCTCCTGCATGCGATTGCCCACAGCATAAAAAGTGCCGCGATCGGGCTCGGAAGGCTCGCTGCTGGTAAACCCATATGGCCAAAGAATGAGTTGGGAATAGCTGTGGTAGTCCATGTACGCGCGGATCTCCGGGTGGCTCGACATGAAGCTGCTGAGCACCTGGGTCTCCGGCTCGCTGAACGGCCCGGTCCCGCGATAGGTTTCGTTGCTGGGGCTGGAACTGGCGCCCTCGCCGCCCCAGCCAAACGCCCAATTGCGGTTGAGATCGACGCCGTAGATTCCGCTGCCGTTGTGTCGCCGGTTTTTCCGCCAGAGGCGGTTGTTCGTCCAGGTATAGGCATAGCCATCGGGATTGACGCACGGAGAAAGGTAAATGTGCGTGCGATCGACGAGATCCTGAATGCAGGGATCGGTGTCGTAATGGGTCAGCAGATGATTCGCCAGGTACATGACGGTCGGGCCGGTGATCCACTCGCGCGCGTGCTGCAAACCGTGGTAGAACACGCCGGGTTTGTCGCCGCCGGTCGGTCCGGTGATGTGCATCACCACGATCGGGCGATTCTGCAGCGAGAAGCCGATGGTGGTCACGTTGCACAGGTCCGGGCGCAGGGCGGCCAAATCGTGGGCGAACTGCTCGAGTTCCGCCAAAGGCATGTAATCATCGAAGGGGCCGGCGCCGACTGCACGGTGCAGGTGGCGCGACATGGCCGGCCCAATGTCCGCGGAAACCAGCTTCACCGCGAGCCCCGTTTCCACAAGTCGATCGAGCCCGCCCGGCGGCACGCGCACATCGACAAGTCCCGGGCGCGGGCAGCAGGTCAACAGTTCGCCGCCGGCGGCCTCGATCCGCGCGATGTCCTGCGGGCTGTCCACGTGGACACGGACCGCCTGGTGGCCGGAATAATCGACGACCTGCGCCGCGGCCAGAGCCGGAACGAGCAGGCTGAAGAAACTGGACGCGAACAGGCGGGTGCGGCAAATTCGTGATGTAGCCATGGCTTTTCCGAACTCCAGCGGTTGCGGTTTGTTGCAAAGCGCAGGTCGATTCTATCGAATCGCGGACAGCGACACCAGACTGAATGCGGCTGTTTGGCGGATCGAATCGACACCGCTAAGATACGCCCGGCAACAAGCCGGACACAGAATGCTCCGTGTGACAGCGCATAGCGCGGCGCTTTACGGACTGTCCGTGAGGCGCACAGAAACCAACCGAAGGTGAATCATGCAGTCGAAGATCGAACAGTTCCGCAAGATGGCCGAAGCTGACCCGCAAAACGAAATGGGTCATTTCAGCCTGGGTAAGGCGTATTTCGAGGCGAATGATTTCATCAATGCGATCGCGCCGCTGCAGCGCACGCTCGAATTGAACCCGACCTATTCGAAAGCGTACCAGATCCTCGGGGAAGCGCAGGCGCGCTCGGGCGACACCGCGACGGCGCTGGCGACGCTGACGGCAGGGTTTCAGGTCGCGGACGAACGCGGCGACCGCATGCCGCGGGACGCGATGGGTGAGCTGATCCGCAAGCTGGGCGGAACGCCGCCGCAATCGAAGAAGGCGACTGCACACGCTGCAGCTGCGATGGAAGGCACCGATTTCTCCTGCAGCCGCTGCGGTCGCCCCAGTGCCAGGATGGCCGAGCGCCCGTTCAAGGGTCCGCTCGGAGAGGCCGTTTGGGCGAACGTCTGTATCGGGTGCTGGCGCGAGTGGATCGGCATGGGCACGAAAGTGATCAACGAAATGGGCCTGCAGCTCGCCGACCCGCGCGCCCAGCAGATCTACGACGATCACATGGTCGAGTTCCTGCAATTGCCGCAGTAACGCCGCCGGCGCCGCGCGCGGTCTTCAATCCGCCGAGCGGTTGCCGGTCAACCCCGTCGCCGCGATAATCCTGCCCGACCCGCGATTGCAGGAGGTCCGTCCGTGCAGGACATGCCCACGACATCGACCAGCGCCGGAGCTTCGCAAGATCCCTCCAAGGCGCATGCGCAGCGGCTGAGCGCACTGGAATTGGCGGCGCAGCGCGGCATCGGTCCGCTGAGCCCTCAGGGGCTGAAGGCCTGGCACGGCGAGTCGTATCCCTGCGTGTCCTGTGGAGAACTGGTGCGGCGCAGCGCGATCGTGTGCGAGCAATGCGGGCAGGACCTGTCGTTGAAAATGATCATCAAGATGCAGGCGCACGCCGGTCCGTGGTATGTACACGAACACGTCCGCCCGTTTCCCGGCGTGACGCTAGAAAGACTCGTTCGCCAGGCTCAGCGCGGAGTCCTCACCGCGACGACCATTGTGCGCGGCCCGACGACGCACCACCAGTGGCGCTTTGCAGCGGAGACGCCGGCGCTGTCCAAGCATCTCGGCCTGTGCTGGAATTGTCAGGCGAGAGTGAACCCGGTCGATCAAGCGTGCGCGGCTTGCCGCGTCAACCTGGATCAGCCGGCTGGCGAACAGTCCGGCCCGCCATCTGTCGAAACGCTGGCGGCGGCACCGATTGCGTCACGCCCGCCCGCTCCTCCGCCGGCGCCCTTGTCGAACACGACGGCGGCACCGTTGCGCAGCGTCGCGGCAAGCGTTCCCGGCAGCGCGAATCGCGGCGAAGAGCTTGAGCGGATTCGCGCCGCACTGGAAGCAGCACAGGGGCAAGCACCAACGACGCGCCGGCGCCTTCCGATGGGTTTGATTATTGCCGCAATCCTGATTGTGGCGATTGCCGGGCTGGCTGGCGTCATCAAGCTGCGGCAGAAGAGCCAGGTCCGCGCTCCACAGGCCGCACCGACCCCCGCAGCTTCGATTTCCCCAGGTCAGGCTGGCGAGTGACGCCATGTTTCATCAACCGCGGGATATCGACACCGCCCTGCTACTGCGTTCGCAGTTTCCCGATGCGACGGTGGTCAACGGTGCGACCGATGTGTCGGTGGCGATCAATCACGGCGCGATGCACCCGCGGGCGGTCATCGACCTCTCGCGCATTGACGTTTTGCGCGCGATCAGCCACGACGGCGAGATGTTCGTCATGGGCGCGGGCGTGACCTTCGCCCAACTCGGCCGGTGCCACCTGCGCGCGCTGCGCGAAGCGGCGCTTTCTGTCGCTGGTCCGGCCATCCGCAACCAGGGAACAATCGGCGGCAACCTGGTGACCGCGTCGCCGGCAGGTGACGGATGCGTGGCACTGCTGGCGATGGGCGGCACCATCGAGTTGGTGAGCGAGCGCCGCGGTCCGCGCTGGGTCAACGTGCGCGAGTTTTTTCTGGGATATCGTCGGACGGCGCTGGCGGCGGACGAACTGGTTACGCGCATCCGCGTGCCCTACAATCCGGCGACGCGCTGGTACAAGATCGGCAAGCGCGGGGCGGTGAACATCAGCATCGTGTGCTGCGCTGCCGCGCGACGGCCCGATGGTTCCTTCGGGCTGGCATTCGGGTGCGTCGGGCCAACGCCGATGGCCGCGCCGAAGGCGGAAGCCGTGCTCAATGCCGGGCCGGTCACTTCGGAGTGCATCGCCAGGGCCGTGGAAGTCGCCGCAACGGAAGTCGCGCCCATCGACGATCATCGAGGATCGGCGGTGTACCGCACGGCGATGTGCCGAACGCTGACGTGCCGCTTGCTCTGCGACCTGGCGACAGGCGATGGGAAAGGAGACGCCGATGCCTTCAGCGCTGGCGCCGCTGCCTGATGACATTCCCAATGTGAGAATCGCCTGCACGGTCAACGGCGAGCCGGTGGTGCGCGAGGCGCCTGTCGACTGCACCCTGCTCTCGTTTCTGCGCGACATTGTTGGCCTGACGGGCACGAAGGGCGCCTGCCTGGAAGGTGAGTGCGGAAGCTGCACCGTGCTCGTGGACGGTACGCCGGTGACCAGTTGCCTGATGCTCGCCGCGCAGGTCGCGGAGCGCAACGTCACCACCATCGAAGGTCTGTCCGACGGCAACGCGCTCGACGTGCTGCAGGACAAATTCATCGAAACCGGGGCCGCGCAATGTGGTTACTGCACGCCGGGCCTGATCATGGCGGCGCGGGCATTGCTGGATGAGCATCCGAACATCGAGGAAAGCGACCTGCTCACCGCGCTCGAGGGTAACATCTGCCGCTGCACCGGATACGCCTCAATCCTCGAAGCGGTGCGCCGGGCGCATCGGGAACTTGTGCCATGAACCCGCGGGCGACACAAGCGGAGCCGGGGGTCGCCGCCCCGCGAGTTGACCCAGCGGCGGACCCGATCCCGCCGGCGGATCACCTCGTCGGCCAGAGTTGCCGCCGCATTGACGGACTTGAAAAGGTCACCGGCGTGGCCATGTACGGCGCTGACCTTTTTCCTCATGCTGCCGACCTCTTCGCCAAAGTCGTGCGCAGCGAACATGCCCACGCCGACGTGCTGGCCATCGACAAGTCTGGTGCGCTCGCGGTCGCCGGTGTGCTCGGCGTTTACACGCACGCGGACATTTCCGGCACGAACCTGCACGGCCTGATCCGCCGCGATCACCCGGTGCTCGCGGACAAGCGCGTACGCTATCGTGGCGATGCGATCGCGGTGGTCGTGGCCGAGAGTGAACGCGGGGCGCTTGCTGCGCGCGACCGCGTGAAAGTCGCCTACCACGCGCTGCCCGTCGTCGCGACGATGGAACAGGCGCTCGTGCCGGGCGCCCCGAAACTGTATCCCGAAGGCAATGTCATGGGCGACAAGCGCATCCGCCGCGGCGACGTCGATGCCGCGCTGGCATCCGCCCATGCCGTGGTCACCGATGTATTCCACACTCAGACCGTCGATCATGCGTTTCTCGACGTGGAGGCGGGCACAGGCATCTGGGACGGGCAGATGCTCACGCTCAACACGCCCGGGCAGTGGGTTCACGAAGAGCGGCGGCTGATCGCGTTGGCACTGGGAATCGGCGTGGAGCAGGTGCGCATCATTCAGCCGGCAACGGGCGGCGCGTTCGGCGGGCGCGAGGACATCAGCATCCAGATCTACCTGGGGCTGGCCGCACTGAAGCACCCGGGCAAGACGATAGCGCTGCGCTACGACCGGGCGGAGTCCATGCGTGCCCGGCACAAACGGCACGCGCTGAAGATCGAGTATACACTCGCGGCGGATCGCGCGGGCACGCTGACAGCCGCCCGCATCATTGTGCATTCCGATGAAGGCGCTTATGCGTCGACGGGCATCGCGGTGATGCGCAAGGCGGCGAGCCATGCGACCGGGCCGTACCGCGTGCCGAGTGTCGAAGTCGACGTGTACGGCGTGCACACCAACAACAATCCGACAGGCGCGATGCGCGGCTTTGGCGCGTGCCAGATGGCGATCGCGTATGAAGGCATGATGGACCGGCTGGCGGACGCGCTGCGGATGGATCGATTGGAACTGCGCCGCCGCAACCTCATTCAGCCGGGCGATCCGGTCACCACGGGTCAGCGGGTGGACAACGCGACGGTCACGGAGTGCCTGGACCGGGCCGTTGCAAGGTTCAATGAGAAACCCTATCCGGGCAACGCCGGACTTCCGCCGCACCTGCGCCGCGGGTGGGGCATGAGCGCGATCTGCTTCGGCCTGGGCTATGGCGACGGATTCCCCGATTGCAGCCGGGCGCGCGTGGAGCTGAACGACGACGGCACAGCCACCGTATACACCGGCGGCGTGGAAGTCGGTCAGGGGCTGCTCAACACGGTGTTGCAGATCGCGGGCGAGGAATTGGGATTACCGCTGGAGCGCATGCGCGTGGTGGCCGCCGACACGGAGCTGACCGACGAGTCGGGATCGTCCAGCGCCACGCGGCAGACCTACTTCACCGGCAACGCGGTGCGCATCGCCGCCAGCGAACTTCGCGAACAGCTGCTCGACATCGCCGGTAAGCACTTGCGCGTTCACCCTCACGAGGTAACGCTGCAGCAGGGCTGGGCCTTTGAGACCGCCCGCGACGCCAACCGCGTCAGCCTCGCCCGGCTGCACCAGGAGGGACTGGCCCGCGGATACAGCCTGAAGGCGTCGGCCCTGTTCAAGCCGCGGACGGTCACGGAAATTCGCGAGACGGGCCAGAGCCCACGGGCGTTCATCACGTACCTGTTCGGGGCACACGTCTCGCAGGTGCTGGTCGACATCGAGACCGGCGAGGTGAAGGTCGAGCGGCACATCGCCGCGCACGATGTTGGGAAAGCCATCAATCCGCAGGCGGTTGAGGGCCAGATCGTCGGCGGCGTGGCCCAGGGTCTGGGCATGGCGCTCATGGAGGAAGTGGTCTACAAAGACTGCAGGATCATGAACGCCGGCTTTACCGATTATATCATCCCGACAATCAAGGACCTGCCGCCGGTGGAGGCGATCATCATTGAGCACGACGATCCCGGCGGACCGTTCGGCGCGCAAGGCGTGGGCGAGCCGCCGCTGATCGGCGCCGTGCCGGCGATCCTCTCCGCCATCTACGACGCAACCGGCGTGGCTCCGCACACACTGCCGGTGAACCCTGAGCGCATGTGGCAGTTGCTGCAGGTGCGCGAAGGCAGGCCGACGGCAGTCGCGTAGAGCGGCGTGCCGGGAATTCTATTCCGAAATACCATGTGTTTGTGAGGCGAAGTCCGTCCGGGCAATCTTGCATGTGCATGCGCGATGTGCGAAACTGCGCCATCATGGCGACCTGTATTTCTGATTCCACGATCATCACGTGCCGCGGAAACGAGCCGGTCATCCTTGAAAATCACAGCATCGTCGTTGACGACAATCGCATTTCGCATGTTGCACCGGCGACCGAGATCGATTCCAAGCTTCGCAACCAGGCCAGCATTGAACACATCGATGGGCGGAATCACCTCGTCATCCCCGGCCTGATCAACACGCACCACCACCTGTACCAGTCGCTGACCCGCGGGCTGAAGTGCGTGCAGGACGCGAAACTCTTCGACTGGCTGACCGAACTGTACACGCGCTGGCGGCGCATCGACCACGCAGCCGTCAAGCTCGCGGCGCAGGTGAGCATCGCGGAGCTGGTGCTTTCCGGCTGTACGACGACCAGCGACCACTTCTACATCTTTCCACAAGGCAGCGACGCGCAAATCGAAAGTGTGCTCGACGCCGCGGACTCGCTCGGCATCCGCATCCACGCCTGTCGCGGCAGCATGAGCGTCGGAAAGTCGCGCGGCGGGCTGCCGCCGGACGACTGCGTGCAGGACGAGCGGACGATACTGCGGGACTGCGAACGGGCGATCGATACCTGGCACGACCCGGACGATTACGCCATGCGGCGCATCGACCTGGCGCCGTGCTCGCCGTTCAGCATCAGCCGCGAGCTGCTCATTGAGACCGCGACATTTGCCCGGCAGCGCGGCGTACTCCTGCACACCCATGCAGCCGAGACGCGTGACGAAGAGGCCTACTGCGTCGAAAAGTTCGGCCAGCGCCCGATTCCATATCTGCGCGAATGCGGCTGGCTCGGGCGGGACGTGTACCTCGCCCATTGCGTCCATCTCGACGACGCGGATGTGGCGGTCCTGGCGGAAACCCAGACCGGCATCGCCCATTGCCCGTGCTCGAACATGCGGCTGGGCAGCGGCACGCCGCGCGTGGTCGACCTGCTCGCGAAGGGCGCGAAGGTCGGGCTGGGCGTGGACGGTTCGAGCAGCAACGACGGCGGTCACCTGCTTGATGAAGCCCGGCAGGCCCTGCTGCTGCAGCGCGTGGAAGGCGGGGCGGACGCGATGAAGGTCGCGGACGCCTTTCGCCTGGCAACGATCGGCGGCGCCGCGGTGCTCAACCGCGCGAAGCTCGGGCGGGTCGAAGTGGGGATGACCGCCGACCTGGCCATGTTTCGCCGCGATTCGATCGAGCTGGCCGGGGCAGCCGCCCAAGATCCGCTGGGCGCGCTCATCCTCTGCCGCACGGGCCGGGCGGATCGTGTGATCGTCAACGGCAAGACAGTAGTCCAAGATGGTCGTCTGGCGACGATCGACGAACACAAGCTGTCGGCTGACTTGAATCAGCTGGTGGCCGCGCGGTTTCGCGATTGAAGCCGTAAACGGTGGTCAACGGGTCACCGCGACGTTAGATTGCCCGCCGATGCTATCCGCAAAATTCATTGCAACTCAGCGAGTCTTGGCATGAGTGAACAACCGAAGAGCCCTATGCGGCAGATCGTCCAGCCGTTCATCGACCTGGTACATGCGCCGCGTGCGCTGTGGGGCATTAACCTCGCGTACCTTATCGAAGGCGCCGTGTATTTCGGCATGTTGAACTACCTGCACATGTACTTCAACGAGTATGTGCATCTCAACGATGTCTGGGCAAACCGCATGGTCGGCGTGTTGACCGCCGGCATCACGATTTCCATGTTCTTTCTGGGATTCGTTGCGGACAGGAAGGGCGTACGTCAGGCGATCGTGGCGGCATTCTGCCTGATGCTTGCAGGCCGCATCGTTCTCTCCGTGGCTCCGACGATTGGACTGGACGCGGGTGACCTTGATCACGCGCCGAAATCCACTACGACGATTCACGATGCGAATGACGTCACAACGAACGGCGCAGTCGGGAATATGCGGGGCGGGGCTGATCAAATTCTGCCGCACGCTGACACCAATAGCGACGTGGCGATCGAATCGAATGGCCAAACGTCGGCACTTGGTCCGACGGTGAGCAACAGGAATGTCGGGATGGGCTCGACCCTGCACTGGGTCAGCATGGTCGGCATCCTCATCATCGTCATCGGCTACGGCATGTATCAGCCGGGGGCATACGCGGCGGTGCGGCAGTTTACGACTCAAAAGACGGCTTCGATGGGCTTTGCGATGCTCTATGCCATTATGAACCTCGGCATCGTGGTCACCGCGGTTTTTGGCCCCATTCGTAACACCGTTGGCATTTCGGGTTCATACTGGGTCTTCACGGGACTCACTGTGATCGCGCTGCTGAGCACGCTGCTGATTCTCACGCCACGAACTGTGGCGGCCGCCATCGCCAATGCCAAGGCGGAGCGCGAGAGAGAGAAAGTGGCAACCGTTCAAGAAGATCAGGGGATTTCGGTGGCAGCGGTCGAACGCCCTGCGAAAAGTGAAGCGGCCGAGACGCGGTCCGACTGGCTCGGCACGGTCCGGGACTGGATTGTAAACCATCCGTTGGCCGACGGAAAATTCGCTTTCTTCATTTTTTGCCTGATTCCGGTTCAAACTCTGTTCGCACATCAATGGCTGACGATGCCGATGTACGTCGAGCGAGCTTACGCGCAATCGTGGCCTTGGATCAGCAAATACTTCGAGCCGGCCCTGGCGCTCAACCCCGCTCTCGTATTCGTTTTTGTGCCAATCGCCACAGCCTTGAGCGCGAAGCGAAACGTCTACAACATGATGATCATCGGGACCGCCGTCATGGCTGTCCCGACGTTTCTGCTCGTCCTGGGGCCTTCGCCATGGACACTGTTTCCCTACATCATCCTGATGACATTGGGAGAATCCATGTGGCAACCGCGGTTCCTGCAATACGCGGCTGAGATTGCCCCCGAGGGCCGAACGGGCGTCTACATGGGTGTCGCCCAGCTCCCCTGGTTCCTGACGAAGATGTTGGTGCCCATATATGCCGGCATTTTCCTGGAGCGATACTGCCCGAAGGAAGGTGTAAGCCACACCGAGTTCATGTGGTTTGTGTACGGCTGCATCGCGATGACCTCGACGATCATGCTGGTGATGGCCCGCGGCTGGATCGGCAAGGATTTCAAGACGAAAGCGGACTGAACAGACCGTTGCGCGGATCGGGCGAGACGTCCCCGGGCCTGTGAGAAGTTCGCCGCCGCGACGGAGTTTCGCCCGAGGGGTAGCCGTGCTATCCTGCCGGGCCAATGCGGGCCGGTCGGCTGGAGGCGCGCCAGCCGGGTGCACGCGGCCTGAGCGATTTCCCCGCGCACGTCGAGGACTGCGTCCATGGCCGAACAACCCACGTCGTCCCGCCTTCCGGAAAATGCCTATCGCGAGTTGAAGCCCGGTGAGAGCTACGTTCCGATGGTGCCCGCGCACGTCACCGTGCCGGAGATCACCGGGCGGTCGATCCTGTTTGGCATCGCGATGAACATCGTGTTCGCGATGGCGGCGACGATGGTCGCCCTCAAGGTCGGCCAGGGCATCGAGACTGCCATCCCGATTTCGATCCTATCCGTCGGGCTATCTGGTTTCCTCCTCGGAATGGGACGACGGCGCAGCACACTGCTTGAGAATATCAATATCCTGGCAATCAGCACGACGTCGGGCATCGTGTCCGGTGGCATGTGCTTTACCATGCCGGCCATTTACATCCTGAAGCTGAACGAAACCCTGCAGATCAGCAACAAGTCCATTTTCATCCAGATGTCGCTGGTGCCGTTTCTCGGCGCAGTCCTGGGCGTTGTGTTCCTCATTCCGTTCCGGCGGTACTTCGTCAAGCACATGCATGGCAAGCTCCCGTTCCCGGAAGCCACGGCGACAAATGAGATTCTTGTCACGGGCGCCGGCGACTCAAAGAAACAGGCCTGGGTGCTCATCTACTCGTTTTTCGTCGCGATGGTCTACAACTGGGCATGGTCGGCAATGCGCCTTTTCAACGAGACCTTCACCACCGGAGAATCGCAACTGACCGTCGGCAAGAAGACCCATACAGCCCTTGCCGTCGAATCGGACTTCTTCCACGATCTGACGCATCGGATCAAGGCGATTTTCTCTCTGCAGACCGGGGCGGAGTTTGTGGGCCTGGGATTCGTGATCGGCCTGCGTTATGCGTCAATCATTTGCGCTGGGTCGTTTCTGTCCTGGTTTGTGATTATCCCGCTGCTCGCGCCCCTCGGACTTGAGCAGCTTCATGCGATCAACCCTGCGATCGGCGGCACTTCCGCTCATGAAATCTTCCGGGGAATCCCGCGCAACATCGGAATCGGCGGAATCTTCACGGCTGGATTGCTCTCGATTTTCAAAATGAGCCCGATCATTGTCACGGCCCTGCGACAGGCGCTGGGGGGGCTGTTCAAATCAGTTGGCAAAGAAGGCGTCCACGACCGCACTGACGAGGACATCAGCTATCCCGTGATGCTGATGATTGGCGCGCTGACGACGATCGCGATCGGGCTGTATTTCCGCTTCAGCGTCCTGGCGGGCATGGAGGGCGCCACCAAGCTGACCATCATTTCAGTGCTCATCGTGCTGGGCGTGACCTTCCTGTTTACGACGGTTTCGGCGTGGGCCATCGCGATGATTTCGGTCACGCCGATTTCCGGTATGACGGTGACCACCATCATCATCACGGCCGTCGTACTGCTCAGTAGCGGATTACCCAAGGATTCCAGTGGTATGCTCGCCACGCTGCTGGTCGGCGGTGTGGTGTGTACCGCATTGTCGATGGCAGGAACACTCATCACCGAATTCAAGCTCGGCTACTGGGCGGGAGCGAGCCCCAAGAAGATTCAATGGAGCGCCATCATCGCGTCGGCCATGGCCTCGGTGCTGGTAACCGCAACCATTATGCTGGCTGCCGACAAACAGGGATTCGTTCCAAGCGAAGAACACTTGGAGCCTTTGATGGCGCCGCAGGCCAACGTGATGGCCAGCGCGCTGCAGAGCTTCATCGGCGGCGGCAGCATTCCATGGCTAACCTATGGTGTGGGCGTGGCGATCGTACTGATGGTTGAACTTGTTGGCATCTCCGGACTGGCTTTCGCCCTGGGCATGTACCTGCCCATGGAACTGAATACCCCGATACTCGTGGGCGCGATCGTAGCATCGCTCATCAAGAGGAGCGCCGGAAAGAGCGAAGCCCTGTCGAAAGTGCGCATGGACAAAGCGATACTCATTGGTTCCGGACTGATTGCCGGAGGCGCTATCGCCTATGTGCTGCGCAACCTACTTTCGCTGTCCGACTGGTTCCAGCGACAACTTGAGACTACGTTGAATGTCAGCATGTGGCTGGTCAAAGGGGGCATAGAGCCTGAATCCGTCATCCGCTTCGGCAACTGGTTCGGGCTGGTCGCGTTCCTGCTGCTGTGCGCGTGGGCGTACTGGGATTCCTGCCGCGCGAAGGCCGAGGACTGATCCGCGTACACATCCGGGAAACACGTGAAACCGCGCGTCGAGGCGTCGCTTGTTTCCGGCGCTGCGCATTGCTAACCTCCAGAACGTACAGGGCGGTTCACGGCGCGGCACCAGCGCCGGGAATGGGGGTTGCCATGCCACGTCGACTTTCCTGGGTCACCGCCGCCGTTGTGCTGGCCGTGGCCGCAGCCGCTGCGTCGGGGCAAACGCAGTGGCGCGTACGCGCGGGGATCACCGAGGTCCTCTTCCACACCGATACGCTGGACCGCGCCGGACTGGCGGCTGACAGCGCCGACCGCGATGCGGGCGATGCATCCATCGATCAACTGACGCTGTCTATTTCAGTCGAGTCCGACCTGCTGATCACCACCCGTGACGGCGCGTTGACCGGCTTTCACTCCGGCGCGATCGCGCACACCAGCGGCCTGGCGCTGAGCGGTGCACACACGCGAGTAGCCTGGGAAGTCCTGCGTATGGAAGCCCGCGGGCAGGGCGCCGCACAAGTGCTGGCGGCTCCGGCGACAACCCACGCAAGCTCCGCGCTGATGTTGAACGATGCAAAGATCGCGTTCGATGCCGCGAATCGGCAACTGCTGATCGAATGCGCGTCGGTCGCGCTGTCGCCGGAACTGGCGGACGCGCTTGGGCGCCCCGAATGGGCCGGCAAGGCTATCGCGTCGATGCACATCACAGCCGACCTGGAGTCGGCCGGCGGCGATCCTGCGAAATGGGCGAATACCGCCGCGTCCGTCCGCGGCGGCACCGAGTGCGACCGACTCGGCGGGCCGGACGTGATCGTGGGCGACCTCATCGACATCCGCAATTACAGTTCAGTCGGCGGCATCGAAGCATTCGCTGTCGGCACCACGTCGTGCAACGTCGGCGACGACGACTTGATCTGGGTCGCGCACACCAACCAGCATCCGGTAATCGGACAGAACATGTACCGGCTCAAGGACGGCCGCTTCGAGCATATCGGTCTGAGCTGGCTCAAACACGGATTCAACGCGCTCACGCAGAACGCGTGTGGCTGCGGCTGTTCCGGCGTGGGCGGCAGTGTTCTGGGCGTCGGGTGCAGCGATCCCTACGAGGCGATCCTCAACGGCGACCAGAATCGCCTGGGCCCGCGCTTCCAGGTAAACCCATACACCGGGGAATTCAGCTATCCCTATTTTTCCCAAGGACAAACGGGCAACGACATCTACAAGCGCCTGCAGGTGAAGATCTCCGACCTCGATCCGGCGCAGGACGGCGGCGGGGTGTACTTTGTCGAGGGCCAGTACGTCACGCCGGATGATGCAGCCGCGGGACATCAGGCGAACAACGCATCGCATCGGCCGGTTACCATCACCGGCGGGGGCAGCGCCTGGTCCGCGGCGCTGGCGGGCACGACCGTGCGCGAGCAACCGGCGATTCGCGCCTGGAAGGCCGCGGACCCGGAGGTCGATGAAGCGGATGTGTCGGTTCCCGACGACGGTGCGATCATCATTGCCGCGAAGGCGACTGCTCAGGGCGGCGGCGTCTGGCGGTATGAATACGCTGTGCAAAATCTCTACAGCCATCGCGCGGTCGGGTCGTTCACCGTGCCGGTGGGAATCGGTGCGACGGTCAGCAACATTGGCTTTCATGACGTCGACTACCACAGCGGCGAACCGTTCGACGGCACGGACTGGCCAGGCAACTTCGACGGCCAGCGTGTCACCTGGGCCACCGATGATTTTGACGCGAATACGAATGCGAACGCGCTGCGCTGGGGCACGCTGTACAACTTCCGCTTTGACGCGGATCAGCCGCCAGTTTCGGCGGAGGTCACGCTGGGCCTGTTCCGGCCGGGCACCCCGGCTTCGGTGCAGGCGGCGATCACCGGGCCGGACGCGGGCATACTTTGCGCAACCTCTGCGGGCGACGGCGACGGCGATTGCCGCGTGGATCTGCGTGATTACGCCCGGCTGCAGCAATGCTTTGGCGGCACTGGAAATCCCTATAATCCCGCCTGCGCCTGCTTCGACGCCGACACCGACCTGGACATCGACGCGGCCGACGCTTCGCTGCTCGGCGGCGCGTGGACTGGTCCTGCCGTGCTGCTGACCGGCTGCGAGGCCCGGTGAGGGCGCGCCTTCCCTGAATCCGCCCCATCGCCGCCACCATTCTCGGGCGATATTTCCAAAATATGACGGGGATGCTGCCGTTCCGTTGCGCTGCAACCGAACGCTTGTCGCCGTCGCCGCGACTTGTTACTTTCGCACTATCTCGGGGTAACCAGGCACTGTTCTCCAGCGCCACCACCGGTTGTGGACCCGATGGACGGATTCGGTTTCAGTGCGCGTCCGCGCTGATCCGGCAGACTGCCATCGGAAACAACCAGACGAAATCGATCCTGGATCGGGCAGCCGCGGAGCAACTGCGGCCGCGCGGACCGCAACGCACTTTGAAGGAGCATCTATGCACGCCAGCCGATCAACTGTCTTTGCCGTTGCCGTACTCGCCGTGATCACCAGCCAAGCCAACGCAGCTACCAACTGGACCATCCACGAAGGCAACACCCGCATCGCTTTCGAGGCGGGCCGACTGGATGAACTCGGCCTGACCATCATCGCCGTTGGCGGCGAAGAGGATGGCCAGGCGGTGACGGCGCTCACCTTGCCCATCGCGGTGACAAGTGATCTGGTCATTGCGGATGAAGACGGTGTATTCCTGGGTTTTTCCAGCGGACAGGTGCTGCACGCCCAGGGCGTGATTGTGTCCGACCGGCAGCGCGCCCAGGCGCTGGGTGATTTCGCGGTGCGCCCGCGGAACATCGGCACCGCGCAGCGATTCATCATCGAAGACGCAGCCCGTTCCGGCGGTGGCCTCGAAGTGGGCACGGCGAAGATCGGCTTCGACCGCATCGCCCGTAAACTGCTGATCGAAAGCGCCGACGTGGCCATCTCTGCAGAATTTGCGGAAGCAATGGGACGTCCGCAGCTTGCCGGCGAAGTCATCGGCAGCCTGCGCATAAACGCAGACCTGGTCTGGACCGGCGGCGACGAACCGGTAGCCGCCTTGGCGGAAGAACCTGCTGGGGGCCGAACAGACTGCAACCGCGGGGGCCCCGACGTGATCGTCGGTGACCTGTTGGATGTGAGCAACTACGCGGCAGTGGGCAACATCGAAGCCTTCGCCGTCGGCACGACCTCCTGCAACGTGGGCAACCAGAACCTGCAGTGGGTCGCAAGCACCAATCAGCACCCGGTCATCGCGCAGAACATGTACCGCCTCAAGAACGGCCGGTTCGAACAAGTGGGCCAGAGTTGGCTCAAGCACGGATTCACCGCGCTGACCCAGAACATCTGCGGCTGTGGCTGCAACGGACAGGGCGGCAGCGTGCTCGGCGTCGGCTGCAGCGATCCATACTGCTGCGGACTCAACGGCGATCAGTCCGATCTGGGCCCGCGGTTCGAAGTGAATCCGTTGACAGGGGTGTACAACTACCCGTTCACGTTCATCAATCAGACGGGCAACTCGATCTACAAGCGCCTGCAGGTCAAGATCGACGACCTGGACCCTGCGCTGAACGGTGGCGGGCAGTATTTCGTCGAAGGCCACTATATTACGCCCGATGACGCAGCCGCCGGCAATCAGGCGAACAACGCCTCCTACCGCACGATCAACGTCACCGGCTCGGGAAGCGCGTGGAGCATCTCGCTCACCGGCGCGACCGTCCGTGAAGCCGCCGCGATCAAGGCGTGGAAGGCCTGGGACCCAGCCGTGCAAGAGTTGCTCATCAAAGCGGACGGGCACATCCTGCTTTCCGGAAAGGCGACCAGCCTGGGCGGAGGCATGTGGCATTACGAGTACGCGGTGCAGAACATCTATTCCGATCGCGCCATCGGATCGTTCCAAGTGCCCGTTGGCGCCGGAACGCTGGTGACGAACATCGGGTTTCACGACGTGGACTACCACAGCGGCGAGCCCTATGACGGGACCGACTGGCCCGGCAGCTATGACGGCAATTTCGTCACCTGGGCCACAACGCCGCATTCGGTTAATCCCAATGCGAACGCGCTGCGCTGGGGCACGCTCTACAATTTCCGGTTTGACGCCAACCGGCCGCCGGCCACGACGACCATCACACTGGGCCATTTCAAGCCAGGAACGCCCGCCGTCCGCAACGCCCTGATGGTGGGGCCGAGCGTCGCGCCGCAGGACTGCAATTCCAACGGCATCGACGATCTGGTCGACATCGCCAGCGGCGAAAGTCGCGACTGCAACGACAACGATGTTCCCGACGAATGTGAGAATTTTCCGCAGACGCCGCTGCGCACGGCGCTGGTTGCTTCGGGATTCAGCGCCCTCGTGCATCTTGCCGCCCCACCGGATGACTTCAGCCGGTTGTTCGTCGTCGAACAGAACACCGGCCAGATCCGGATCATCAAGAACGGCGCTGTGCTGCCCACGCCTTTCCTGAACATCGGTTCGCTGATCACCGTCGGCGGCGAGCGCGGGCTGCTGAGCATGGCGTTTCACCCGGAGTACGCGTCGAACGGCCATTTCTATGTGAACTACACGAACACGTCGGGCGACACGGTCATCGCGCGCTACACGGTCAGCATCGATCCCGACATCGCCAACCCGACAACGGCACTGATTCTGAAAACCATCGACCAGGATTCCTCGAACCACAACGGCGGTCAGCTTCAGTTTGGACCAGACGGCTACCTTTACGTGGGCATGGGGGATGGCGGTAGTTTCGACGATCCGTTTAACCGCGCGCAGGATCCGCAATCGCTGCTCGGCAAGATGCTGCGCCTGGATGTCGACGCCGCGCCGCCCTACGTGCCCGCGTCGAACCCGTTTGTCGGCGATCCCGGCACGCTGGACGAAATCTGGGCGCTGGGCCTGCGCAATCCGTGGCGATTCAGCTTTGACCGAGACACCGGCGACCTGTACATCGGCGATGTCGGCCAGAACAGCCGCGAGGAAGTCGACTTCCAGCCGGCGTCCAGCGCCGGCGGCGAAAATTACGGCTGGGACTGCGAAGAGGGCTTCATCTGCACGCCGACCAACAACGGCGGATACGGATGTTCCTGCGGCGATCCCGGCCTGACTTCGCCCATCCTGGACGTGGATCACAGCGAATCGTGCTCGATCACCGGCGGCTACGTCTACCGCGGTTGTGCGATTCCAGACCTTGTCGGCACGTACTTTTTCTCCGATTACTGCGGCGGATACGTCCGCACGTTCCGCTTTCAGGAAGGCGACGCAGTACCTCCGGCGGTGAGCGACCGTACGGCGGAGTTGCAGCCTTATGTCGGGTCCATCGTTTCCTTCGGTGAGGACGCGGCAGGCGAACTTTACTTCGTGACGCTCTCCGGCAACGTGTACAAGATCATCGCCGACACCGGGCCGGTTTGTGGGAATTTCATCGTCGAATCCGGTGAAGAGTGTGACGACGGCAACACCGCGCCCGGTGACGGCTGCAGCGACACATGCCAGCTCGAAGCCACCTGCGGCAACAACATCATCGAGTACGGCGAAACCTGCGATCCGCCGGACGGACTGACCTGCGACGCGGAGTGCCAGGAAATTCCCTGCGAGGTTGAGCTGTTCGCGGATGACTTCTCGACCGATCTCGGCTGGACGGTGAACAACACCAGCGTCACCGGGGGCGCCTGGCAGCGCGGCGACCCGGCGGGTCTTGGCGACCGCGGAGATCCCACCGACGACTACAACGGCGGCGGGCAGTGCTACCTCACCGGCAACGGCGCCGGCGACACCGATGTGGACGGCGGTCCGACCCGCCTGATTTCGCCGATTATCGACGCAAGCACCGGCGACGTGACCCTGCACTACGCGTACTGGTACACGCGGGATGACGCCGACGGCGTCGATTCACTGTTCGTACACGTGTCCGTCAATGGCGGCGCGAACTGGGTGCAGATCGCGGAGCACTTGACCACGGCGAATATCTGGCGGACCAATTCGATTCACCTGGACGACTTCGTTACCCCTTCGACGACGACGCAGATCCGCTTCAGCGTTCAGGATAATCCCAACAACAGCGTGATCGAGGCGGCAATCGACGCCGTGCGGCTAACTATTGGCTGCCCCGACTGCAATAGCAACGGGATCGACGATGACTCGGAAGTCGCCGCGGGCACAAGTCCCGATTGCAACGGCAACGGCGTGCCCGATGCCTGCGATGTGGTCGACGGCACCAGCCTGGACTGCGACGGCGGACCAGTGGGCAATGCGGCGGGCGGCGCCGTTCACTTCCAGAACATTTGCTTCGGCTGTCACAACGTGGACGGCAGCGGCGGCATCGGCTTCCCCGGTCCCAACATCCGCAACCGTTCGCGCACGTTCATTTGGAACAAGCTGCTCGATCCCGCCGCGCAGCATCCCGGCGGACTGTTCCCGCAGTTCACTCAGCAGGATTTCGCGGATATCGAGGCATACCTCGCGGACAACGGCAGCCGCGGCCGGCCGGATCTTATCCCTGATGAATGCGAGGCCCTGGCAGACTGCGACAGCAACGGCGTCAGCGACGGATGTGAACTCGAAGCGGGCGCGCAGACCGACCTCAATTACAACGGCGTGCCCGATGAGTGCGTTATCTACCTGACCGTCCCAGGCGACGGCGACGCCGATTGCGACATGGATCTGCGCGACTACGCCCTGCTCCAGGCCTGCTATTCCGGCAATGGCGTAACGTACGCTCCGGGTTGCGGGAATTTCGACGCGGACGGCGATCTCGATCTGGACCTCGACGATTTCTTGATCCTGGTCCCGGACTGGTCCGGACCGGCTGATCAGTTGGAGGGTTGCGAATTGCCGTAGATCGCAATCCGTCGAAATGAGTTGATCCGACCACAAGTCGGCGAAGTACATCAAGTATGCCGGGCCGCGCGAAGCGATCACGATGCTCCGCGCGGCCCGTGCCGTTGGCGCCCGTCAGGTTTCGAGAGCACGGCGATTACAGCGGACCATCGTTGTCCGTCGGATCACACGCGTCGCCGATGCCGTCTCCGTCCTCATCCGCCTGGTCCGTGTTTGCGACCGCCGGGCAGTTATCCACGCCGTCCGCGATACCGTCATTGTCGCTATCGACCACGACGCATCCCACCGACAGCACCATGGCCAACAAACATGCCAGTCCGACGTGAAGCAGTTCCCATCGCTTGCTCATGACTCTTCTCCTTTGAACGCGTTCGCGGCGCTGCACCGGCCCGACGCGGACCGCCGAGCATCCGCGGGCAAGGCGAACCCCTTCGCCGGTCGCCCGCCCATCAGGGATTCGTGCCCACACACGTGCCGGTCACCATGTCGCAGGTTTGGCCCGGCGGACAGTCCGAATTGAATGTGCAGGTCTCCGCGAGAGCGCACTCGCCGGTGGTCAAATCACATCGTTCATTGGCGGCGCACTGATCATCCGTATTGCACATGCCGCTGGGTTCGCACCGACCGGTCAGCAAGTCGCAGATTTCATTCGGCCCGCAATCCAGGATGCTGTCGCATTCGGTCGCGGGAACACAGCGACTCGTCGCGGAATCGCACATCTGGTCTGCCGGGCACTCGGCATCGCTCAGACAGGTGTCCCCGGCCGGGACACACCTGCCCGTGGCCTGGTCGCAAATCTGGTTGAGCGGACATTGTGAGTTCACGGTGCACTCAGCCGTCGCGCTAACACAGACCCGCGAAACGGAATCGCAGCGCGAACCGGAGGGACAATCCAAATCGGTCGTGCACGTTGTCGCTGGCAGGCACACGCCGCTGGAACTGTCGCAGCGCTGATCGACGCCGCAATCCGTGTCTGTCACGCATTCGTCGCTCGGCTTTCGGCAAGTTCGCGTCTGCACGTCGCAGACTTGCCCGGCGGGACATTCACCGTCACTCAGGCAGGCGGCATCATCAGGCACACATCGTCCGGTGCCTCCATTACAGCGCTCGTCGAAAGCGCAATCGGCGGCTGAATCGCAGCTGCCTCCGCTCTGCACGCAGAGACCGGCTTCGGTATCGCAGTATTCGGCAAGCGAACAATCCAGGCTATCCGCGCAGGTCGTCAAACGCGGCGTGCAGATCCTCCGCTCAGGGTCACAGCGCTCGAACGCGCTGCATTGCGCGTCGATCAGGCAGGCATCCGCATTCACGGGAATGCATGCCTTGACCACTTCATTGCAGACGAACCCAGCCTCATCGCACGGCACATCCCGCCCGATGGTGCACATCCCATTCGAACAGCTTTCTTCGCCCGTGCAGTAGGCGCCGTCATCGCAATCAGCGTCGATAATGCAAAGGTCACCGGGTCGGGCGAAATCACCAGGCCCGCAGCCGGCGATTGCGATTGCGATAACCAGAGCCCCGAAGATCAGCAATTGCAAAAGGCTGATGCGGTCACCTACTTCCCGGCGCGCACAGCGAACCTCATGACGATAAACCAATACATGGCTGTGTTCGGTCATGGTCGCAATCCTTCGACAATGGCATGCGGCGCCGTCGTCCGCGCATGCCCCGCCGCGGGATGATCAACGGGTAACGCCGGAGTAACTATGGCTGGGTCTCGTGAACTGCGGCTGAAATGGAAATAAGTTCGGGCTTAGACGGACGCGGTTAAGTGATGCAGCGGGCCGGACACCAGGCGAGAGCCAATACCCACATGTGGAAAACCAGAACGATATGCGTTGCGCCGGCACGCGCATACCAAACGAAACGCCCGCCCTTCAGCGGGCACCCGAATGGTATCGTTGAAAAACCGCGAAATCGAAAAGATCGCGCGAACCGTCGCCGTTCAGGTCCGCAGCCACCGCATCCGTACATCCCGGCGGCGCGGGCGTATTCGGTCCGCCCAGGCAATCAATCAGCAGCGCCAGGTCGTCCGCATCCATGTCGGCGTCGTGGTCAAGATCGCCGGTGAACATCTCTTCCTTCAATGGGTTTTCCGACTCAGTCGCCGGGAATAGAAATTCGTAGGCCCGCGGCAAACGCGCCGCCCACGCCGCCTCGTTGTGCTGGTGGCCATAGCCAACCACATGCCGCAGATCGCTTTCGAGTACGTAATTCTTGCGCAGCAGGTTGTCGCGCAGATTCATCGAACCCCAGGCATTATCGTAACTCGAAGCGCAGCAGTCTCCGCTGTCGAGGTATACGCGAAGGTCGCGATACGGTTCGCTCGCGACGCGGTTGGGAAAATTCTGTAGCTGCCAGGAACCGGACATGGCCGCGCAGCGCCCGAAGGTGGCGTTGAAATCCCAGCCGAGGTACAGCGATACGACGCCGCCGAGGCTAGAGCCGATCGCCGCGGTGTTGTCCCGGTCGGTGCGCGTGCGGTATGCCGCGTCAATCACCGGTTTGAGTTCGTTGATCAGAAACGACGCGTAGAGATTCGCCTGCCCCGGGCTGCCCGTGCCCGGACCGATGGGCACGATGTCGTCGGGCGTGACGTAGTTGCGGCCGCGGTTCGCGGTATTGTCCACCGCGACAATGATGATTTCGCGCATCTGTCCGCCGCGGATCATGCTGCCGGCCGTTTCGTCCGCGTTCCAGGTGCCGAACGGCCCAAGATCGAACACGTTCTGCCCATCCTGCATATACAGCACGGGATAATATTTGTCCGTGTTTTGGGTGTAGCCGCGCGGCCGCAGCACGCGGTACGGCCGATTCTCGCCGAGAATGGTCGAAAAAAACGTGCCGACGTTGACCTGCACCGGGTTGCTCAAGGTCTCCGTCGGCGCATAGTCGAGCACGTGCCCGTCCTGCACAAAGAGCGAATCCAGCAGCGTACGGTATTCTCCGACCGCCGGATCGCGACCCGCGCCCCCATCGCTGAAGTGAAACTCGATTTCCCGTTCCGCCTGGCCGATACCCAGCGCCCGCCAGCGTGCTTCACTTTCGGAGCGACCCGGTCCAAACACCGTCATGGGTGTGTCGATGAATGTTCCACCGCCAATGCGCCAATGCAACACCGGCGCGGACCAACCGCTGTGATAATAGACCCCCTTACGGTTCGGCAACGGATCGCCATCGGTGGTGCTGTCGGAGATCACGCCTCCAATCGCGTTGCTGTTCGCCGAGTTGGACCACTGGGGAACGCTGTCGTTACGCCAGATGTAGCGGTAGGTGAAATCCGTGCCTGCGGGCACCGCCACTGCCGCCTGCCACAGCGGATAGCTGCCCGGCTCTAGCTTGATCGCGTAGGCCGCGTTGTTGCCGCCAAGTTCGGGAATATCGCCCAGAACGTAGACGCTTTGTCCGAAGACGGTATTGTGGTTGATCGCGAACGCCACAGTTTCGCGTTCGAGGGCGGCGCACTTCCCGGCGACCGCCATGGTCAGTAACATGCACGAAGCGATCTGATTCACGCAGCGTCTTTGCATCCCATTGATTTCCTTTAACAGGTGAGGCGAGCGCAGCGTGCTTGCCGCGGATTACCCGTTTTCCCCGGTGCAGTGTCGCAATCGAGCGCGCCTTGCGCCATTCCCAAACCGTGGTGCTCGAATCGACGACCCCCATCAGCAATCCCGCGACCGCGATGCCTCCATCTCAGGCCCAGCCTTGCAGTATCACTGTAACAGAAATGCCGCATGGGTGCACTTCTTAGCAGGTGCGGGTTCTGGGGGGCATCGAAGGCCACCCCGGCCCTGGCCCGGCAATGTGACGATTCCATGAGACTCTTGAATTCGGGTGGCATGAGCCGCTAATCTGGTGCAATCAGGGAGAGAGAGTCCGCATGGCCTGCCGCCGTGCGAACTCTCTTTTTTGTTTGGGCCGGACAAAAAACCGCGCTGGGCTGATGCTGCTTCGCCCAACTCGTCTTGGAAGGGGACATGCCATGAAAACGATCACCCACCATAGCCTGCGCTACCTCGCTGCCGCGTTGGCCATCGCGGCCTTCGCTTGCACAAGTGCTTCCGCGGCCATCGTCGCCGTGCAGGATTTCGACGCGAACAACAACGCGCTGGCGCCCGCTTCCTTCAATCCCGCCACAGACAACCTCGACGGCGGTCCGGGCGATTTCTGGGGCGTGGGAAGCCGCAACGCGTGGCCGCAGGGATTTCCTGCACCGGGTGTTCCCTTTTCGCTGGCCGATGATTCGGTCTTCGGCTACGCGAATGGCGCGCCTTTCGCCAATGACGGCGAAGGCGTCTTCGGCCAGAATTCCAACCTGGACAACAACTATTTCGCCATGTCCGACACGCGCGAGTGGGGTACGAGCGTGACCGCAAGCTGGTTGTTCAGTGTTTCGGGTTATTCCAGCCTTGCGGTGGCCATCGACATCGGTTCCGACGTGGATGCGGCGTTTCCCTACGACGCCGCCACGGTCATCACATTCAGCGCCAGCATCGACGCGGGTGCGCCGCAAACGCTGTTCTCATTCACCCGCGGTGCGAACACACTCGCGCCCGGCAGCATGCGCCCGATGGACAGCGGCAACAACCCCGATCCCACGCACCTGCTTCTTGCCACTGGCGACGCGACCATCACCAAGTTCTTCGCGGAAGGCGGCTCATCCACAACAGCCGGCGACCTGTACCTCGACAAGTCTCTGGCCGCCAATGGTCTGCTTGATACCTTCATGACGACTGTTGCCGGCACGGGAAGCACGCTCACGCTGACGTTGACCGCCAATATGCCCTTCGAGGCAGCGGCTTTCGACAACATCGTGATCACGGGTGTGCCTGAACCGGCGTCGCTCGCTCTGCTTTCGTTCGGGGCGGTGGTTCTGCTGCGCCGCCGGCGGTAATCGTCGCAGACCTCGTCCATATCGACGGCATCTTTGCACAGGAGGGGGTTCACCCCTCCGGTATTCTCGCGCCCGAAGCCAAATCTACGTCCTTTCCTTGGTGCCTCCCGCCGCACTCCCACACCCGCTGGGCGCCTGGACCGGTGCTGGAGCCCGTTACTTCGTTCATCGGCGCTGTGCGGGTACAATCCTGCGCTGTTTGCAGCCATGAGCGCAAGACAGTCCATCTCCATACCCCTGCTGCAACCAAGCCAACCCGCGCGCAGGCCGCGCTGGGGCCGCTGGCGCGTCGCTTCGCTCATCCTCGTTCACTTGATCATGCTTGCGCATGGCATCCAGTGGTTGATCACCGGATCGACGCTGACGCCGGTTGAGCCGTCGGAATCGATGGAGACGCTGCGGACCGGCGCGGTCAATGCCGGTTTCGTTTTCTTCGCCGTCGCCATCCTGTTGACGCTCGTGTTCGGGCGATTCGTGTGCGGCTGGGCTTGCCACTTCATCGCGTACCAGGACCTTTGCTATTGGCTCCTCAGCCGCCTCGGCATCCAACCGAAGCCGCTGCGTTCGCGGCTGTTGATGTGGGTGCCCCTGGGGATGGCGGTGTACATGTTTGTCTGGCCGCCGGCCTTTCGCATCTGGAAGGTGTGGCGCGGCGACGATCCGCACCTGACGACGTACTTTCCGCCACTGACCAGCGGCTTCGTCACCGAGCACTTCTGGGAGACGTTTCCAGGCTGGGTCTTCGCCATTCTCTCGGTCGGCATCGCGGGCTTCGCCATCGTGTACTTCCTGGGCGCGAAGGGCTTCTGCACCTATGCCTGCCCTTACGGCGGATTCTTCGGGATCGCGGATCGCGTCGCTCCGGTTCGCGTGCGCGTCAGCGAGGCCTGCGACCACACCGGCGTGTGCACCACGGTGTGCACATCCAACGTGGACGTCGCAGCCGAAGTTGCGCGCTATGGCATGGTCGTGAACCCCGGCTGCATGAAGTGCGGCGATTGCCTGCGCGCATGCCCCAACGACGCCCTGTCGTGGGCCGTCGGCCGGCCGGCGATCGGTACAAGAGCACGCACGACCAAGCAAGGCGGTACCGCAGTTCGCGCCCGTCAATCCGCCGGCGAACATCCGCTGCCCGTAAGGGAAGAGTTGGCGCTGCTCGCGATGTTCCTGTTCTACCTGCTTGCGTGGCGCGGGTTATACGGTGAGTTCCCGTTCCTGATGAGCGCCGGCATGGCCGCGATCATGGCATACGCCTCGCTCTTAGCGGTGCGCCTGTTCTCGCGCCGCGAGGTTGCTTTGCAGTCGATTCAGCTTCGATCCGCCACAGGGCTGACTCGCGCAGGCAAGGTCCATGCTTTGCTCGTCACCGCGTTGGTGCTTTTCACGGCGCACTGCGCGTTTCTGCAATACCATCGCTACATGGGCAACCGCGCGTTCAGCCGCATCAGCGTCGGCTCCACAGCCGGCACGCCCGAATACGATCCACGTCGTGACCTCGATGCAACCTCGCAGGCCGCCCGAGACTCCGCCGAACACCATTATGCGCAGACCGCCCGCTGGGGTCTGCTGGATTTCCCGGACGTGAGCTACCGCCTGGCCTGGGTCGATCTGCTCGGGGGAGACCCTTCGGCGGCCGAGGCGCGCGTCACATCGCTCCTGCGCCGCGCGCCGGATTGGGTTCGCGCTCGGCACCTGCTCGGAATCACGTTGCGCACCGAGGGCCGGTTCGATGAGGCGATCACAGCGCTCCGCGCCGCCCTGGCCGTTCGGCCTGACGACGAAGACAGCGCTCGCGACCTGGGCAATACGCTCATTCGTGCCGGGCGCTTCGACGAGGCCGCGGCCCATTACCGCGACCACCTCACCCGTTGTCCAGAAGATGCCGGAGCGCATTATCACCTGGGAGCGCTCGCCGTCGACCGCGGCGATTTCGATGCCGCGATTGGTCACCTGGAGTCCGCCATTGCCTTTCAGCCGGACCTCGCCGAGGCGCATTACCAGTTGGGACTGGCCCTGCTCCAGCAGCAAAAGCTCGGCGATGCGCAGGACCGACTGCGCGAGGCGATCCGGCTGAATCCCGCGATGGCCGTGGCGCACTATAACCTCGCGGTGGCGTGCTTCATGGAAGGGGACCTGGCTGCGGCCCGCGTGCACGCCGGAAACGCCCTGCGCCTTGATCCCACTGACAATCAGGCCCGCCACTTCATCCAGATGCTCGCAGCCCAGCCGCCCGACGCCCCATAACCACGCCAAATCGCGCGCCGCGTTCAGCCCGAAGTGATTTTTTCTCTCCTGCCGTTCTCCGACCGTTCGCGCGCCCTTCGCACCACACTGCCGACGGTTTCATATCGTAACTTTCCGGCGAAGCGGCGCTCGCGGCCGCGCGTCATGAACCTGGGAGGGGAAGAAGTCGTGGAAGCCATCGCAAAGCAGCTCGACAACGTCCGGGACGAGATGGTGCAGCTCCTGCGCAGTTATCCCTACGCGGGTGAGCGCGAGCGTTCCGAGATCTACCGCCGCTGCGAATTCCTGGGTGGAGAAATCCAGGAGCTCATCGGCGTACTCAAACTGGCAATCCGCAACTCGAACCGGGACGCCGCGGTCGAAGCCGACAACGATCCCGCCTATTGGGACGAGATCAAAAGGCTGAGCACCCAAAGCCTCGCCGCAATCCACAGCGCGGGCGAGGAAGTCGCCGCGGCGATCACCATGCTCCGCGAATCGCGCGGAAACAGCGGCACGGTCGACGTGGAATGAATGGCCGACACTCTCGTCACCGGATCCAGCGCGCCGTATAGCCAGTGGTCGCGGAGCCGCCGGACCTCTGAGTCGTCACGGTCACACCGACGTAGTCCATATACAGCGTGTTCGCGTGCGCGGCGCTGCCTTTCGCATCGCGGGCCACGACAAGTAAGGTGATGGTATTGGAGCCCGATCCACCCAAGTAGTCGCCGGCGTTCGTTGCGACTATCACGCTGAGCGTCACTTCCGAATTAGTGCTCGCGGACACGGCAAGCTGCTCGTACGCCGAAGTCGAGTAATTCCAGATGTGCAGTTCCACACCATTCACGCGCGACGGATGTACATTCACATTCCGGCCGATCAGGGAGATATCGAGCTGTCCCACCGTCGCCGCCTTCGCCAGTGTCTGAAGGACAAAACGCATCTGCGGGTAGTTGCCGCCCGATCCTGCCGCGTAGCTGTGGCTCGACGAATCGTCGACCTCAATGGCATCGTATTCGCCGGAGGAGAACACCGTGCTGGGCGCGGTCGCTGTCGTGGGAATCTTCGTGGTGGACTGCCCGTCGTAAGCAAAGGCGTTCGTACCCTGGATCCCGGTCGCGAAGTCGTAAAGCCCTCCTCCGCCAGGCATGGCCGCCCAATCCAGCGCCCGACGCATGAGCGTCTGCCCGTCGTCATTCAACTGGGAAATATCAAAACTGTTGCCGCCCCAGGGCATATCGACGCGTCGACCGGGGGCCGCGGCGCCGCTATTCAATGTCGCGCCCAGTTCAATGGCGATCATCGCCACGCTGCTGCTCGATACGCGTTCTGCAAGCACGTCCGCCCCACTGGCCAGGCTCGACCCCAGCAGGTTGAGCTCCGTTGAACTGGTCAGGATGGTGAGCGCACCCAGCGGAAACGGTGAAGTAATGTCGTGGCTGTTGTCCACGATGTCGATCGCCGTTCCGGTATAGGTGGAACCATCGTTGGAAAACGCGAATTCGCTGGCCAGGGCGGTCTCTTCATTGACCACGCCGATGCTCACGTCGCGGAGCTTGGTACCCAGGTCGCTCGAGAGCATGTCTTCCGCGACGTATGCGACCTGCACGTTCGCCACTGCCGAATCAAATTCGCCCTGTGAGTCGCTGGCGGAGATGAGTTCAATGGCATAATCCCAACTTTCGATCAAGTCCCGAGTGGCCTCCTCACCGGCTGTCAGGTTGTGCGCATCGTCGACGACCAACAGCACGGCAGCGCCGCCGCCCAGCACCGGGGCCACCTGGGCGCGCAACACGTGTACCGCCCCATTCACCCGGCCGGTCACCGACAGGGTAAGCATATCCGAATCGCTGTCCGACAAATCGCCATCACCCTCGGCTGGTTGGCTGATGACCGTGTCGCCATCACTGTCCGCTCCATCCTCTCCCACAACAGTAAATGTCCCGGAACCCAGGACAGCATCGCTTACCCACGTGCCGTGCGACTGATCGTCGCGCCACGTTGGGGTCGATTGGACGTAGGCCAGGGCGATACGCATGCCGGACTCTGCGACGCAGCGCGCCTGCGCCTGGTCCTGCACGTTCTGCGCGATGGTGATCGTCGTGCTCTGACTGGTCAGATGCGCCGATGCGACGGTGAACGCCACGACCGCCGCAATGAGCACGAGCAGAAGCGCCACGCCACGCCGGCGAGAGCGTGGGAAAGATTGTGCTCGATTCTTTGCAGACATTTCGGGCGCGCACATGCCGACTGGTTCCGGTACCACCATGTATCGAATCCATCGTCACGCCCGTGGCTGTGCATTGATACGGTGAGTCGCCTGATCGCAGGGACCGTGCGCGGAACTGCTTATCGGACGCGGCAGGGACAGATGAATTCGACGTGCGGTATGCGTCAGGGATTGAAGTTCCGTGAGAATTCCGCGGCGTCGATCAGGTCAACGTCAAGGTCCGCGTCGAAGTCGAAGGCGTTGCAGCCGGGGCCGAGCGCGCCGCCCTCCGGCCCGGTCATGCAAGCCAGGAATTGGGTGAAGTCCGCCAGGTCCACGTCACCATCGCCATCCCAGTCGCCGGGCAAACTCACCAGCGAAATGCTTACGAACTGTTGCGTGGGAATATCGTTGAGGTTGATTGGGACAAACCCTAGATTGGCGTAGCCGACACCGAGCGACGGAAGAAACTGGTTGCTCACCTCGCCGCTGGACCGCAGCAACATGGCCATCACACGAATCGTCTCCGTCGCGCCGGTGATGCCCACGTCGGCGAAGGATACGGTCATTTCGAAGCCACTGACCGCATTGGCCGCGTCCGCCGCGCTTGCCGCGGTGACGCCGCCGGTGTTGCTGTTGTTCAGGGCCACGAGCAGATTGTTCGCATTGCTCCCGCCAAGCAGAAAGCCGTCGCCATCACCCACCGTACCCGATCCCAGGTAGCGCTTGGTGCCGCCGCCACCCGTGGACAGCGTGTACAGATCAACATACACCGATCCGCCAAAGGCGTTGACGAAAACGATGTAGTCCGCGGTGAAGCCGCTGTCGAGCACCATGCCATGCACCTGCGGGATGCCGCTGGGCGGTTGGGAAAACGTCGATGTGGAAAGCACGTTTTGGCCGCCCGACTTCGTGTCCAGCAGCAGCGCCATGCCCGTGCCATCCGTCGCCAGGTTGCCCGTCAGCCCGATGTCCAGCACACTGCCGCCGACTCGGACGAAGAGCTGATTGATCTCGTTGATATTGTTGCCCATGCCGGTGTGATTGGTCTGGGTCGCGCGCAGGGCAGCCGGCCCCAGGTCCGCCGGAATGTTCAGGCCGTCCACCAGTTGCGGCTGCGGCGGAAGCGGCACGGCGTCGACTTCCAGCACGTAGTACCCGTATGCAGGCAGCGTCAGCGGATACGCCGACTGGCTCGAGGTAGTTAGCGCCGTCGGCAGGTCCGAGTCCGCGACCACGTCATGCACAGCCGTGGATCCGCCGGCAATATCCAGGTCCGAGAGATTCGCCGTAAAACTGCGCGGCGACCCCGCGAGGTTGATCGCCACCAGCAGCGTCTGCTCGTTCTCCGCGTAACGGATGAAGCTCCACACGCTTGAACTGCTCACCGTCACCGCCTGGTACGCGCCGCGGCGCAGGGCGACGTTCGCCTTGCGCGCCGCGATCAACGTCCGATACTCCTCGAGCAACGAACCACCCACGCCCTCCTGCTCCTCGACGGATCGCCCGTCGTTATCCTGGGCATAGCGGTTGTTGTACGCCTGACTGTTGAGCACCCAGTAGTTGGTCATGGGCGGACCAGCCACTGCATTCCACTTGAACGGTTCACGCATGGGGATGTCGTTGGCATCTCCGCCGAAACTACCCTTGCGGCCGCGCATGCCAATCTCGTCGCCGTAATAAATGATGGGCGGAAACGGCTGGGTGAGCAGAACGGCTGCGGCGGCGCGACCCTTAGTCAAACTGCCCCCGATGACCGAGGCCAGACGGTCGACGTCGTGATCGCCGATGATCGCCACGAACAGCTTGTCCGCAGGCAGCGATGCAAGTGTCGCGGCCATCGAGCTGTACAGCGCGCCAGCCGACTCGCTGGCCAGCGCGTCGCGCGCCGCGAATTCGAACGGCTTGGTCATCGAAGCATCAAACGCGGAGAGCAGGTTCGAGCCGGTGCTGCCCCAGTCGGCCTGCTCCGCGAAGATAAACACATCCGGATTCACGGACCTGAGCGCCGCGTTCCAGTCTTCCCACCAGTCGATGTTGTATCCCCAGCCCCCCGGGCCGCTGGGGTACTGGTTCCAAACGTGATCCAGGCGGTAACCGTCAATGCCGTCCGAGGGATCGCCGTTGTTGTCGGGATCGAGCCATTTCTGTGACCAGCCGGTGACCAGCGCCGTTGCGCTAACGCTGCGCAGATCCCAGTGAATGAACCCCACGGTGCCGCCATTCCATGTCGTATACGTGCTGCCGAGATACTGCGTGTTTGAGGCATTGGTGAAGGCGAGCCACGTGTCATACGGACTGGCGGGATTGTTGTACGCGTTGAGAAACCAAGTGGAATTCTGGCTGATGCCGTACACCACGAAATCGACAAAAACCTTGATCCCCCGCGCATGCGCCGCGTTCACAAACGCGAGAAACTCGGGCTCGGTGCCGAACCAGGAATTGAGCTGGTCTCCCGGACCATGCTGATACCCGTGGTACGCCGGCGATGGAAAAATCGGGTTCATCCATACCGCGGTGACGCCAAGGTCCTCCAGGTAATCGAGCGACGCGGCCATTCCGGCGAAATCGCCAAAGCGAAACGGATCGCCGTTGCCGTCGCGCCACGCGATGGGCATGAAGTGGTAGAACACGTCGTCGACCGGCGGACGATCATTCAGGGGCGCGGCGACAGCCGCATTACCGGTAATGAAAGCCAGCGTAAGCGCACAAGCCAGGCACAAATCGCGCATGTTGGGCCAACCCCCGAATTCGCAGGCCACCCCGGCGGGACCATTCCACTCGTCCATTCCATTGTAGGGATTGGCCGCACCGCGTCCAAGCCTCGTCCGGCGGGAAAAGCCGGAATCAACACGATTCCGCGCGGGAATGGTCAGCCGCGGGCAGCCGATTGCGGCGGATTCGCGATGCGCACCAGCGCCTGCAGCAGATGCACGGCGGGACGAATCCCCGGTTCCAGCCGCAGAGCACGCGCGAAATGGCCGGCGGCGGCGGCGAATGCGCCCGACTTGTAATGGTCGAACGCGAGCTGGCGATGGGCCTCGACGATCTGCCCGCGCAGCTCGCGCAGCGCCCGCGCGGACGGCGCCTCCGCGGTCCGGCGGATCCAGTCCAGCGCGCGAATGCGATGTTCCAGGTTGCGCCGCACGCTGGTGCGCGACAGGCTTCCGTCCGTGTGGTGATGCAGCGCCAGCGGTGCATCGATGTACGCCCCGCGCGTCCGCCGGCAGACACTCAGAAAGAAAACCCATTCCTCGCAATAGCAGAGATTGTTGGGAAATCGAATATCCTCACCGAGCAGCTCGCGGCGCACCATGCCGGTGATTGTGGACACCAGGTACCGGCTGGTCATCCGCTCGCAAAGCTCCGGGCCGCATACGCGGACGTCGTTGGCGATCGCTTCGGAGGGCACCTCGCGCACCTCCGGCGCCAGATCGTCGAAGACGCTCGCGTGCAGCTCCCCGTTGCGATCGCGGTAAGCATAATCGCTGAAGACCAAGCCCACGTCGGGGAGCGCATCCAGGAGCGCTGCCTGCCGCGCGAAACGCCGCGGCAAGAGCTCGTCGTCCGCGTCCAGAAACGCGATGTAGCAGCCGCGCGCCAGTTCGATGCCCAGGTTGCGTGCCGCGCCCGCACCCTGATTCTCCGTCCGCACACGAGTCATGCGCGGACCGACGGTCCGCGCGCAGTCTTCGAGCACGCGCGGCGTATCGTCCGTCGAGCCGTCATCGACGACGATCAGCTCCCAGTCGGAGAATGTCTGCCGCGCGACGGAATTGATCGCGCGCGTCAGCGTCGCCGCGCTGTTGTACGCGGGAATGATCAGCGAAACGCGGGGCGCCGCGTCACCCGCCGGCTCGGCAAGAGGGGTTGCACTCACGAAAGCTCAGCCGTCCTTGCGACACGTGGTCCACATCCAGAAGTCGTGCCCCTCGCCGACAGTCAACCGCGCGACACGCAGGCCCTGGGCACGCAGCAGCTTCCGCCAGGCTTGCGGCGCGAACACCACCCCGCCGAACTTGACTTCCTTGCCCGCGGCCCATGTCCAGCAGCGCGAACTGCGGTAACGCCCGCGGCCCAGCAACGGCCGCACGAAATCCTTGAATGACTCCCCGATCGGCTTGGGCGCATCGCGCCAGTTTTGAATGCGGCAATATCCGCCCGGCCGCAGCACGCGATGGATTTCCGCCAGATAGTCGTGCACCACCTCAAAGAGCGTGATGTGTTGAAATGCCAGGTGCGAATACACGAAATCGATCGATGCATCCGCGATACCCGCCAGCGAGCGCCCGTCATTGAGGTGGACCGTCGTGTTGCGCGTGTCCGCCAGATACTCCCGCGACCAGCCGACCATGCGTTCGCTGAGGTCCACTCCGGTCACGTGCGCGCAGCGCGTCGCGAGGGACTTCATCAATCGGCCGATGCCGCAGCCGATCTCCAGACAGCGCCAGGCCGGCTGCACGGGTACGCCTTCGAGAATCAACTCGAGTGATCTGCGCGTCTCCTCGTCCCAGAGGCGGCTGAGCTCGGCTTCGTTCTCGGTCGCATCAAACTCGGGCGAAGAGCAGATGCGGCGGTAGCGTGCGACGAACTGCGAGTCGGCATCCCAGAAACGTCGCGTGTCAGCCAGCCACCGTGCGTGCGTTGCCGTGTCCAAAGTGGCTCTCCTCCTGCTGCGCAGACCCGGCCCAACGCGCGCGCTGCGCCGACAGCACGCAAAGTCCGCTAACTCTGCTTCGGAAGTCGCCTGATGCGGCTTGAGGTAGCAGCGGCCCGGCGAATCGCGCGTCATCAGTCCGCGGCGAGAATCACGGCTGTCCCCGCGCAATAGAGGATCAACAGCACCACGGAGTCCAGTCCCAGGCGCAGCACCCGCCGCTGCGTCCGATAAACGATCCCTGCGGCTGCCACCGCAGTCAGCAGCACGGGCAGCAGGCCTGAAAGTAGATTGACATTGGGTGAAAAATCCGGGCCGGACATCAACAGCGGGTCGCCGTTGGCGTACGCCGTGAGCTTGGTCACCGGCAGCACCAGAATATTGAACATGTTGCTGCCGAACACGTTGCCCAGGGCCATGTCCAGGTTGTTGATGCGCACCGCCGCCACGCTCGCCGCGATCTCCGGCAGGGACGTCGCGATGGCCAGCAATAGCAGCCCGACAACTGTTTTTCCCAACGCCCGCCCCCCCAGCAGGTCCACCGGGTGATCGGCCAGCACGTCGCCCGTCTTGGTCAGCCACCATGCGGCGGCGATGGTGACCAGCGCGACCAACACAATCCGCGGAATCGTCGCCGCGCTCGGCGGAATGCGCTCCAGCAGCGGCCCTGCGCGCAGTTCGCGCTGTTCAAACCGGTGAATCAGGCGCATGCAGACCAGGTAAGCGCTCACCAGTCCGACGCAAGTGGCGATCTCGACACCCTGCTGGATCGCCGGGCGGCTCGCGAACTTCGCGACAGTCGTGACCGCCAGCAGCGACAGTGTGATCATCACGATGCCGAATGAGCTGCTCAGCAACTGCGCCGGACGCGCCTCGCGCAGCACCGAGCCTCCGCCCGCCAGCACCAGATTCATGATCACGATGATCGTGATGTTAAAGGAACAACTGCCATATACCGCGCCGAATGCCATGTCCACGGCGCCGATTGCGCCCGACGTCGCGCCCGCCACCACTTCAGGCAGCGAAGTCACCGTCGCGAGCAGCAGCATGCCGACAAATGCTTTGCCAAGTCCGCGTTCATCCGCAAGCCGATCGCACAGACCCGCGAGCAGCGTCGCCGCGACTATCACCACGATCGCGGCCAGGCCCATCTCGATGGCCAGCGTGAACGTCGTGATCGAATCGGGAATCAGCCATCGGTTGAGCACGCGCCACCTCGTCCTACCGGTCGTTCACTCAGGTCAAGGCGGGAATTATACGCACGGTGTGCGATGCCGCGCTTAGAGAAATTCCGGGATTGTGGAACGGACACCCAGTCCGGTTGGGTTCACTCCGCGACGAAGAATCGTGAACTGGTGCCACCAGGACCGATGAACGCCCGCACCTGTCGCAGGCAATGCGGGCAGCGGCCCTCATACGCGCTGCCCGCGCGGTTGCGGTAGACGCGCTGGTAGACCCCGCAGCAGTCGAAGCGCACGCCGATCCAGCGGCGGGCATCGCCGCCGTCCGCGCTGGTCGCGGCCGATTCCTCGATGCCCGGCAGTTCCAGGATGTAGTCGGGACCATGGGTCATTCTGGTTGAATATCGGCGGAGGCGTGGCGAAAGTGCACTGTCAGCCGCGCAGACCCCCCTGTGCCGCGCCGGCGGCCCCGCGGACTGCTCAATACAACAGCAAGGCCAGAGCGAACACCGGCGTGGCAAGCAGCATTAGCAGCGCGCAATAACCCATGAACGCGCGGGCGTCCACGCGCGTCAGCCCCATCAACGGGATCGCCCAGAACGGCTGAACCATGTTGGTGAGCTGGTCCCCGTAGGCCACGGCCATGACGGTCTGTGCCGGGGGTAGGCCGAGTGCGCCGGCTGCCGCGCACATGATGGGTCCCTGCACGATCCACTGCCCGCCCCCGGAAGGTATGAAGAAATTGACCGCGCCGGCGCTGAGCAACGTCGCGATCGGAAACGTCACATCAACAGGGACTCCCACGGTGCTCGCGGTCCACTGTGCAATCTGGACAAAGCTCTGCGAAAGCCAGAGTGCCAGCCCCCCGCCCACCATCAGCGCCTGGATGCCGCCGTACAACGGAAACTGAATGACGATCCCGACGATCGCACGGCCCCCGTCGGTCACCGCGGCGACGTACGATGCGATGTTTGGGTGCAGCAGCAGGCCCAGCGCCAGGAACAGGCTGTTCACCACGTTCAGATTCAGCGTCTGCAGCGCCGCCAGTCCAAGCGACTGATCCGTAACGCGGACGCGGTCGAACACCTGCACAGCAACGCCCGCCAGCACAAGAAGCGCAAGGCTCACCGTCAATGCCCGCGCGTGATTCAACCGATCCGCCAATCCGCGCCCAGTGCTATCTACCATCGGTGGCGCTTCACCGGCGTCAATCGCCTTCAAGCTCACCGAACCAACAACTTCACTTGCATCAAGGTTGCGCGCCGCCAGCGCGCGCAGCAGCAACGGAATGCCAGCAATCAGGCCCACGCTCAAACAGAGATTAGCGCCGCTGAGCACCGTTTGCTCGACGGTGATTGGCGCAATCCGTTGCGCCGCGCCCGCGCCGTCATGCGCCGAGGCGATGCTCACCCCGGACTCCGCGACTTTCAGCGGCGCGGATCCGGATAGGCCCCCGTGCCAGATCATCATGCCCGCGTAGGCGGCTGCGACAATCAGCGGATACTGGCACGCGACCCCGCGCCGCGCGAGCGCCGTGCGCATTTCCACCGCGAGTACCCCCGCGAGAATCAAGCCGAAACCCCAGTTGATCCAGCAGCCGGCGCAGGACGTCAGGGCGATGAGACCGACCGCGCCGCGATTTGTCGAGGGCCAAGCCGCCAGCCGGCGCAATCCGCGCAGTGCAGCCGGTGCTCGCGCCAGCCCAAACCCGGTGAGCAGCACCACGCACATCTGCAGCGCGAACTCCAGAAACGCCGGGTTCCACACGCCCGCCAGCCAGATGCGCACAATCTCCGCGCCCCGCGCCGACCACGTCGCCTCGCGCAGCGCCTCCCTATTGGGAAATAGCAATACAGCCAGCCCCACCGCCAACGTCAGCACGCCGGCCAGGGCCAACGGGTCCGGCAGGTGCCGCTGGGCGAGGCGGGCGAAGAATGCGCCGAGACGTTGCATCGATTCACCGCGTGCGAATTGTCAGGCAGTTGCCGCGAGCGCGCCGCTCACCAAGACTCGCCCAAGCCGTACTGCGGACTGGCATCCTCGTAGTCGTCGAGCGCGTCCTTCATGAACGACTCGAGCTGGGCGATGCGGTTCTCCTCATTGGGGTGCGTGGACAGAAACTCCGGCGGCTTTCCGCCGCTCGCATCGCGCATTCGCTCCCAGAGCCGTACCGCCTCACGCGGGTCGTACCCCGCTTTGGCCATGTACTCCAGGCCAAGTTGATCCGCCTCCAGCTCATGACTGCGGCTGAATGGTAGAAAAACCCCGACTTGCGCCCCCACGCCTAGCGCTCCCATAACGCCTTGCCGCGTGGTCGGCGACGCATCGCCCAGACCGCGTGACGCGACCTCCTGCACCACGCCGTACGCCATTTGCTGGCTCATGCGCTCCGCGCCGTGCCGGGCGATGGCGTGGGCAACTTCATGCCCCATGACCGCCGCCAGGCCCGCTTCGTTCTTCATGATAGGCAGGATGCCGGTATAAACCGCGATCTTCCCGCCGGGCAGGCAAAACGCGTTCACCTGCTCGGATTCGATCAGGTTGAATTCCCACTCGAAATCCGGTCGATCTGCGACCGCCGCGATCCGCTCGCCGACTCGGCGAACAATCGCGGTCATGCGCTGATCCGTGCTCATCCTCTCCCCGGACAGGATCTCCTGGTAAGCCTGTACGCCGAGGGACGCCTCCTGCGACTCGGAAACCAACATGATCCGTTTGCGTCCCGTGCCCTCGACCTCCGAGCAGCCGGTCGCTGCATACGCGATGGTCGCCGCCAACGCGAAGCCTGTCCGCTGCCAAACCGATTTCATCGCTATGCCTCCAGCATCCACGCAGACGTCGGCTGACCGCACCGCGCAAGCCTCACCCGTGCCGACGCAGGCGTAGTATACCCCCCGTGACCCCGCCAACCACCGGGGCCGATGGATTCACCCGCTAACCCTGAGCAGCCGGCCCATCACCGCCGGTTCCGACGCCGAGCAGGCGCACGACTGGCGCTGGCGAAAATGAGCACATCCATCCCGGATCGATTTTCGGCCTTCGCGCTAGAATTGGTCGCTTCGAGCCGTCTTCTGCCGCGGTCAGCGTCGCGCGCCTGCGAACGGAAGGATCCGCGGTAATCCCGGCGATACTTTCCGCCGGCCATAACCGGTTCGGCGACAATACGCCGCGCTGTTCGAACCCGCGAGGTGACCGCATGAAAACGCTGCAGAAACTGCTCGCCGACATCATTCCCCAATACCGCGAGGAAGTCCACCAGCTACTGGCCGACTTCGGTGATCGCAAGATCTCCGATGTGACGGTGCAACAGGCCTACGGCGGCATGCGCGGTATCAAGGCCATGATCTGCGACACCTCGGAAGTCGAGCCCGACAAGGGCCTGACCGTGCGCGGCCGGCCGCTCCTGGAGATCAAGCACCTCTGGCCCGAAGAGATTTTCTTTCTGCTGCTCACCGGACAGGTGCCGGACAAGGACGCGAAGCAGGCCTTGCAGCACGAATTCGACCGCCGCTCACAGGTGCCGGACTACGTCTGGAACCTGCTGCGGGCCATGCCGGATGACAGCCACCCGATGTGCATGCTCGACACCGCCATCCTGGTCATGGAGCGCGAAAGCACCTTTCGCAACTGGTATGACCGCGGAATGCAGAAGGAAGACTACTGGATCCCCATGCTCGGCGATGCCCTGAGCATCCTCGCCAAGCTGCCGGTGATCGCAGCCGGTATCTATCGCCTGCGCTACCGCAAAGGCAATCCGATGACCTGGACGCACGGGCTGGACTACGGCGCGAATTTCGCCAACATGCTCGGCCTGCCCGACCCGACCGGAAGCTTCGCGGAACTCATCCGCCTGTACCTGAATTTCCACGCGGACCATGAGGGCGGAAACGTCTCAGCCGCTGCTTGCCACACCGTCGGCTCGTCGCTTTCAGACGCCTACTACTCGGTGTCCGCCGGGCTGAACGGACTGGCTGGTCCGCTGCACGGGTTGGCCAACCAGGAATGCCTCAAGTGGATTCTGGAGCTGCGCGAACGCTTCCACGGCGTGCCGTCGACGGAACAACTGCGCGAATTCGCGTTCGACACGCTGCGCAGCGGACAGGTGATCCCCGGTTACGGACACGCGGTTCTGCGCGTGACTGATCCGCGGTTTACGGGTTTTCTTGAATTCGGCAAAGAGCACATGGCCAAGGATCCCGTCTACCAGACCGTGGCCAAAGTCTACGAAGTCGTGCCCAAAGTCCTCCAAGAATACTCCGACGAGCGCGTGAAGGCGGGCAAGGCCCCGATCGCCAACTGCTGGCCAAACGTGGACGCGGCGTCCGGCGCGCTGCTCTACCACTTCGGCCTGACCGAGTTCCCCTACTACACGGTCATGTTCAGCGTCTCGCGCGCGATGGGCATGCTCGCCCAGCTCATCCTGAATCGCGCCATCGGCACGCCGATCACCCGCCCGAAATCGGTGAGCACCTCATGGGTGCGCGCCCAGATGGCCAGGAAATGACGACCATACCACCGTGCGCGACTGAGTCCTACGCATCCGAGCCGCGACCGTCAGGGAGCGGGCCAGGCGGATAAAGGTAATTGGCGCGTGATTGCGCGCAGTAAGTTCGCCTTGTGTTCCATCTACTGCGGCATGGATCCACGAGCCGTGGAAGAACAGCAGCGAATCGTGAGTTGCGACGTCCCTACTTCGCTTCCTTGGCCTTTTCCTTGCGAAGCGCCGTAAGAATCTCTTCCTGCACGTGGCTGGGAACCGGGCGGTAGGTGAGAAATTCCATCGTGAAGGTTGCCTGACCCTGGCTCATCGAGCGCACGTCCGTGGAATACCCGAACATGCTGCTCAGCGGAACCTCCGCTGAAATGACCGCGGCGTTCGCCTTCATTTCGCTGCCGGTAATCAGGCCGCGCCGGCTGGAGAGGTCGCCGGTCACCGATCCCTGGAATTGCGTCGGGGTCTCGATCTCGACCTTCATGATCGGCTCGAGCAGCACGGGCTTGGCTCGCTGCAGCGTTTCCTTAAAAGCATCGCGGGCGCAGATCTGGAACGCGAGGTCTGAAGAGTCCACGGCGTGGCTGCTGCCGTCCTCCAGGACCATCTTGACTTTCACCACCTCGAAGCCGGCGAGCGTGCCGTGGGCGCGGCCCATCTGAAATCCCTTGTCGCACGACGGGATGTACTCGGTGGGAATTCGGCCGCCGGTGACCTTGTTCTCGAAGACATAATCTTCGGCCACGTCGTCGCCCAGCGGAACCATCTGCCCCACCACGTGGGCGAACTGTCCGCTGCCGCCGGTCTGCTTCTTGTGCTTGTAGTTAAAGGCCACGGTCTGCGTCGGCGCTTCGCGATAAGCCACCTTCGGGCGATCAACCTGGATGTTGCAGGCGTATTCGCGCTTCATGCGCTCGACGTACACCTCCAGGTGCAGTTCGCCCATGCCTGAGATGATCGTGTCGCCGGTCTCTTCGTCGTACCGCGTGTGAAACGTGGGGTCCTCCTTCGTGAACCGGTTCAACGCCTTGGAAAGCTTGTCGCGGTCGGCGCTCTTGGCCGGGCGGATGGCCAGCGAGATCACCGGCTCAGCCGCGTGGATGCTTTCGAGTGAATAATTGATGTTCGCGCCGCAGAACGTATCGCCCGAAGCGCACTCCATGCCCATGAGCGCGACAATGTCACCGGTCTGGGCCAGGTCAAGGTCTTCGCGATCGTTGGCGTGCATGCGCAGGATACGGCCAACGCGCTGGGTTTTCCCAGTGCGGGCGTTCTTGTACTGCTTGCCTTTCTCGATCTTGCCCTGGTAAACGCGGGTGTAGGTCACCTGCCCGAACTGCTCGTCAACGATCTTGAAACCCATCGCCACCAGCGGTCCGTCCGGATCCGCCGTGACCGCGACTTCCGCCCCGTCGTTGTGGTTGTCGCGGGCGTAGGCCACGCGATCGAGTGGACTGGGCAGATACGCGTTGACCGCGTCCAGCAAAGGCTGAACGCCCTTGTTGCGATACGCCGAACCCATCAGCACCGGCACGATGTCGCGGTTGATCGTGGCCCGGCGTAATGCGGCATGAATCAGCTCGCGCGACGGCTCCTTCTCCTCCAGCATCAGCTCCATCAGCTCGTCGTCGTACAGGCTGAGCGCGTCGAGCAAACCGTGGCGCGCCCGGTCAGCTTCGCCGGCATATGCCGCGGGGATGTCCTTGCGCACGATCTGTTCGCCGTTGTCGCCCTCGAAATACAGCGCCTGCATGTCGATCAGGTCGATGATCCCGGCGAAGTTGTCGCCGTCGCCCATGGGCAGCTGCAACGGAACCGCGACCAGCCCGAGCTTGGACTCCAGCTCGCCGATCACGCGGGCGGGGTCAGCCCCGGTGCGGTCCATCTTGTTGATGAATGCGATGCGCGGAACGTTGTAGCGCTTCATCTGACGGTCGACCGTGATCGACTGCGACTGCACGCCTCCGACGGCGCACAGCACGAGCACGGCGCCGTCCAGCACGCGCAGGCTGCGCTCCACCTCGATCGTGAAGTCCACGTGGCCAGGCGTGTCGATCACGTTGATCTGCTTGCCGGCCCAGGCGACCGTCGTGGCCGCGGAGGTGATGGTGATGCCGCGCTCCTTTTCGAGCTCCATGTGGTCCATGGTGGCGCCGCCATCTTTGCCCTTGACCTCATGAATGCGGTGGATTTTACCCGCATAAAAAAGAATGCGCTCGGTCAACGTCGTCTTGCCTGAGTCGATGTGCGCGCTGATGCCGATGTTGCGGATGTTGCTCAACTGTTCCATGACTGCTGCTCTTACCTTTGTGCCCGGCCCCGAAAGGTCCGGTGCGATTTCCCGCCCGCAGCCGCGCGGGCAACACTGGATTCACCTCGGGAGCGATCGGCAAGGCCACGGGAGCCCAGCCCATGCGGTCGCCCAGAAAACTCACAGCCGCCGAGCACTCGGCGGACCGCGTGGGCGCCCAACCTTGTGGATGCTCATCGACCAGCCGGCGTAGCGGGCTTGCGGTTGGTCCGCACCGCTCCGTCGTCTGTGTGCACCCGTGATGTCTGCGGAGTCCCGTGACCGGCGGCCACCGGGTTTGTCCGGAGGCGTGATCCGCTCCCACTGGGCGAGTTTCTACCAACAAACCGGGCGGTTTGCAAGGGGTGGCTGACCGGGGAAGCCTTGATTCATAAGAACTTAGCGGATTATCGGGTCCTTAAACCAGACCTCCCCGCCAGCACTGCGATCCGCCCGAGTATGTCCGGCGGCGTTTGGCGACGGTACGAAAAGCCCATCGTCCCAGCCGATGCTATCCCTCCGAACATCACTTGCGGCGGCCACTGCGGCAAAACGTTCCACCGCCCCTCTGCTTTGAAATCTCACGTGTAACAGCAGTCGCGTAGCTGCCGGGGGGCAGCTCAAAAGCTACTCGCACGTATGGACCGACCTGGTCCTTGCCTGCCGCGACGGCTGCGGCATGCAGCGGTACGCGGAGTACCCGGCGTTCGCCGCGCGGGGCGAGCGGACCCAGGGCTGCCAACCGCTTCCCGTCCACGCCGCATGCCGCCAGCAACTCGGATTCGCGACGGCCGGGTTCCGCCTGTGCGGGCGTGCACCGCTCGCCGAAAAGCGGTCCGGTCGGAGAAATCTCGAGCGCCGTGCAGCGCGGCTGTTCGCGCGCCGCGTCCTCGACCAGAAAGCACGCGCCATTGGCATGCCTCCAGGCCAAGTCGCCAATTTCCAGGCGATCCAGCGTCGCGATCCGTTCCGCGACCATGCGGTTGAACAGATCGCTCTGCGCTGCCTGAATGAGAAATACCTTTACAGAGCGATCCACCGCGGGCCATGCCTTGAGCGCATTCCCCTTGGCCCGCGCCAGCGCGCGGCATGCGCGCTGCTGCCATTGAAACGCCGCGGGCCACTGCCGCGCGGCCTCGCCGAACCGGCGCTGTGCAAACAGCCGGCGGGCAGTCCGGATATTCGGCCGATCGTCGGGCGACGGACCGCCAAGGAGGATATCGAGCGCGCGATCCTCGTCTCCGCGGATGATCGCCCACCCGGCCTCGTGATTGTCGCCACGATTACCGAAGCGCTGCGGGCCAAAATAATTTGGCACTCCACGCCGCGCCAGTTCGGCGACGATCGCCTCCGCGCGGGTGAGCGCGCCAGGCGCACAGCCGCGCAGCTTGATCACAAAGCGGTTGCCGCGCAGATGACCGAGCTTGAGTTTGTTCGTGTGCCGCGCAGTGCTCAGCACGCGTACGCCGCGCAGCTTGAGTTCCGCCAGGACAGCCGGGTCGGCGCCTTCCAGACTCAGCATCTGCCGGGTGACCGCCCGCGCGTCCTTCAGTCCCGCATATCCGATATCACGCGGATGCCGGCGCAAATGGCGGGCGATCTCCGCGATGACGTCAACGGTCGGCCGGCCGCGCTTCTCGATCTCGAAGAATACGTGCGGCCCGTGCCCACAGGGCGAATACGCGGGTATCTCCTCCACCAGGAAGTCAGTCGGCTGGTCCTTGATGCGTCCACCCACGCCCGGCAGCGCCGCCGTCAGAAACGGGAGCTGCGCATCGGGCGCATTGGCCGGCGCGCGCCGAGGATGACGCACCGTATGCCGAGCCGGCTTGCGCTTGCCGCCGCGCTCAGGTGACGCCATAGTCTTTGAGCTTTCGATAGAGCGTGCGCGCGCCGATCTTCAGAATCTTCGCGGCTTTTTCACGGTTTCCGCCGGCGACCTTGAGAGTATTGAGAATGTGCAGGCGTTCGACGTCAGCCATGCTCAATCCCACCAGACTGGGACCGCCGGCGGGCACGATATCGGTCGTGGCCTGCAAGGCGTCGGGCAGGTCATCAACCTGCAGAATCTCGTTGTCGGTCTCGATGACCATCTGCTCGACCACGCTGCGCAGCTCACGCACATTGCCCCGCCACGTATGGTTGGTCAGCCGGCGCATGGTCTCTGGCGCGAATCCCTGCACATTGGTGCCGTTCAGGCGATTGGCCAGTTCCAGGAAGTGCTGCGCGAGTATGGGAATATCCTCACGCCGCTGGCGCAGCGGCGGAAGGTGAATCGCGCCCTGGGCGTGCAGCCGATAGAACAGGTCCTCGCGAAACTCGCCCCGCTCGATGAGCTCGCGCAGCTCGCGATGCGTGGCGGCGACGAAGCGTACGTCGACCAGCCGGGTATCGGTGCTGCCCACGCGCTGCACTTCGCCGGACTCCAGCGTGCGCAGCAGCTTCGCCTGCATATTGAGCGGCATGTCCCCGATCTCATCGAGAAACAGCGTGCCGCCGTCGGCCGCTTCGAGAATGCCCGGCTTGTCGCTCACCGCGCCGGTGAACGCGCCTTTCACGTGACCGAAGAGCTCGCTTTCCAGCAATGATTCACTGATTGCCGCGCAGTTGATCACCTTGAAGGGCTTCGCGGCACGCGGCGAGTTGGCGTGCAGCGCCTGCGCGACCAGCTCCTTTCCGGCGCCGGTCTCGCCGAAGATCAGCACCGTACACTTGCTCTTGGCCAGCTTGGCGATCCGGCGGATCTCGCGGGCGAGGGCCGGACTGCTGCCGATGATGCCCTCGAAATTAAAGGCCTTCTGCACCTGGTCCCGCAGCACGATCGTCTCGCGCGCCGCGCGCGCCTTGGCGGCTGCCCGATTGACCTTTTCGCGAACAACGTCGATGTCGATCGGCTTGATGAGGTAATCGTACGCGGGCGTCGGGTTGTCCGGGCTGAGCGCGTCGCGGGCGAGTTGCTCGCTGCCGTACGCGGTCATCAGGATGACTTCGGTGGTGGGCGAAACGCGGCGGGTTTCCCGGAGCACATCCATGCCGTCGCGGTTGCCGCCGAGCTTGTAGTCGGTGATGACCACGTCCGGCGGCCGGGCGGCGATGCTTTCGATGGCCTCAGCCCCGCTGGTGACCACGCGACAGGCGTGGCCCTCGCGCTTGAGCCCCTCGGCGAGCGCCTCGCCGTGGGCCGGGTCATCTTCCACGATGAGGACAAACGCGGTTTCGGCCATGACGGACTATTGTATCGCGCGGCTGGCATCGTGCACCCCGCCCGCATGTCCTCACGCCAGCGGCAAGCGAATCTCGAACCGGGTTCCCACGCCCGGCGTGGTGTCGAAGCGCAATGTTCCGGCATGGGCATCGACGATGCGCACCGTGGTGGCCAACCCCAGTCCGCTGCCGTTGGGCTTGGTGGAATAGAACGCCTGCAAAGCGCGGGCGGCGACGTCCGGCGCCATGCCCACACCGGTGTCGATCACGTCAACGCGGGCGTGCGCTCCGTCGCGACAGGTGGACACGATGATCTCCCCCTCCCCGGTGATCGCCTGCTGGGCGTTGATCAGCAGGTTGAGCAGGGCCTGCTTGAGGGATTGCGCGTCGAGCTGGCAATGCAGCGCTTCCGGGCTGCGCTTGACGCGTAGCGTAATGCCGTGGCGCTGGGCCTGCGGCGTGTAGAAGTCGATCAACTGCTCGACGACTTCGTTGAGGTCCGCGACTTGCCTGCACAGCTCGACGGGGCGGACGAGCAGCAGGAACTCGTCCAACTGGCGCTGCAGGCGCTCAGCCTCGCCCCGTGCCACGCCCATGCGCAAACGCGCGCGGCGCAGCATCGCGGAATCTTCATCGAATGCGCCGGTGAGATCTTCGTCGAGCAGCTTGAGATTGAGCAGCAGCGTGGAAAGCGGGTTTCGGATTTCGTGGGCGAGGCCGCCCGCCAATTGAGAAATCTCGATCACGCGGCGATCCGGACCAGGATCGGTGCGAACCACGGTTCGACGTCGCAACAGCGCCCACGTTGCACCAACCCCCACCGCGACTCCCAACAGCCCGGCAACCATCCAACCAATCATGTGCCGAACCCAGCGCCGGCGGCGCGTCCGCCGGAATAACGGGCAAGCGCCGACCGGTCAGGTGGCATTCTGTCCCAGCGCAATGCGCCGCACATTCTGCGCCTGCGGGCCCTTGTCGGATTCCAGCACCTCGTATTCCACGGATTCGCCGTCCTTGAGGCTGCGAAACCCGTCGCCGGAAATCGAGGAATAGTGTACGAAGATGTCCCGCTGGCCATCTTCACCCAGGATGAACCCGAACCCCTTCTTGTTGTCAAACCACTTGATCGTCCCGATTGGCATGGTGCAACTCCTGCTGAAGATGCTGCTGCGGCCGACTTCAACCGCGTAGCCAGCGCTTCCAACGGCAACCCTGGCAAAAGCATGCGCTCGGCCCTATGCGCTGCTCTGCCGCCGTCTTTGGCACAAACCCGCGCACCGCGTCCATAAACCCGGTGCGCACCAACATCCCCGCCACTGCACCCGACCATGCGCGCAGAGACTTGAGTCGACAAACCACCCCATTCTAACATGGTTTGCCGCTTTCTCGAAATACTTTCAGTCAGCCGTCTGGCCCCCACGACTGCCAGCCCGAAATGGCGCTACGACGCGGTACCGGCTGTCTGTTTCTGTTCTTCCAACTGCACCGCCTTGTGCGACAGCTTGACCCGGCCCTGGTTGTCGACATTGATGACCTTGACCCGGATCATATCGCCCACCTTCACCTTGTCCGCGACGTTGCGGACATACTCGGTGGACAATTCGCTCACATGGCATAGGCCGTCCTGACCCGGCGCGATCTCGATGAAAGCGCCGAATTCCTTGATACTCGTCACCTTGCCCGTGTAAACCGTACCGACCTTCACCTCTTCGGTGATAGCCTCGATCATCGCCCGGGCATCCTCGGCCCCCTGCAGGTTGACGCACGCGATCGTGATCGTGCCGTCGTCGGCGATCTCGATCTTCGCGCCCGTCGTCGCCTCCATGCCCTTGATGCCCTTGCCGCCCGGTCCGATCACCTTGCCGATCTTCTCCGGGTCGATCTTGATCGTCAAGATGCGTGGTGCATACGGGCTGGTCGTATCGCGCGGACGTGAAAGTGTCTTGAGCATCTGGCGGAGAATGTTCAGCCGTGCCTCGCGCGCAAGCTCGAGCCCTTCAGCAATAACGTCCGAAGACAGCGAGCGCTCCTTCAGATCGACCTGAATCGCGGTGATGCCCCGCTGTGTGCCGGCCACCTTGAAATCCATGTCGCCGAAGTGGTCCTCCTCGCCGAGAATGTCAACCACCAGCTTGCGGCGATGGTCGTCGTGGAAACCGCCGATCGAAATGCCCGCGACCGGCTGCAGAATCGGCACGCCCGCGTCCATCAAGGCCAGCGTTCCGCTGCACACCGAAGCCATCGAACTCGAGCCGTTGGACTCAAGCACTTCGGAGACCACGCGAATCGTGTAGGGAAAATCCTCAGGCGAGGGCAGCACCATCTCCAGCGCCTTTTCCGCCAGGTTGCCGTGACCGATTTCGCGCCGTGATACCGCGCCGAGCCGCTTGACCTCGCCCGTGCAGAACGGCGGGAAATTGTAATGCAGCAGGAATTTCTTGGTGTAATCCGGCGTCAGGCCGTCAATGAACTGCTCGTCGCGGGTCGTACCCAGCGTGACCACGGCCAGTGCCTGCGTCTCGCCGCGCGTGAAGAGCGCGGAACCGTGCGTCCGCGGCAGAATGCCGACCTCGCTGCTGATCTCGCGCAGATCGTGCAATCCGCGGCCGTCGGAACGCACTCCCGTATCCAGCACCATCGCCGTGACCACTTCACCCTCGATCAGATCGAGGCAGGCGCGGACGGTGTTGCGATCGAACTCGAGCGCCTCCGCGTCGGCCGGGCAGAACTCGTTGAGCACTTCCTCGTGGACCCGGGCGACGGCGTTGTTGCGCTCCTGCTTGCCGGAGACTTCCTTGGCGGCGCGCAGCGCACCGGCGGCGCGCGCACGCAGGCGGTCGCGCAGTTCCTTGGTCGACGGCGGCGGCGTCCACACCTTTTGCTTGCCGCACTTGCCCACCAGCTCGTTGATCATGTCGCAGATGCCGCGAATCTCGCCGCGGGCCAGGTCGATCGCCGCGACCACGTCGGCTTCCTGGGCCTCCAGTCCGCCGAACTCGACCATATTGATCGCATCGGCATGGCCGGACACGACCAGTTCCATGTCGGAATTGTCGAGCTGCGACAGCGTCGGCATGACAATCAGCCGATCGTCCACGCGGCCGATGCGAACCGCGCCGGTCGGCCCCTCGAATGGTATCGACGAAATGGCCAGCGCCGCCGACGAGCCGATCATCGCGAGAATGTCGGGATCGTGCTCCTGGTCGGTGGACAGCACCATCGCCTGGATCATCACTTCATCCAGAAACCCATCGGGAAACAGCGGACGGATCGGACGATCCATCAGCCGCATGGTCAGGATTTCCTTGGTCGTCGGGCGCGCCTCGCGCTTGAAGAACCCACCCGGGAACTTGCCGGCTGCGTAGGCCTTCTCGCGGTAGTCGCAGGTCAGCGGAAAGAAGTCGATTCCCGGTCGCGGATCCGCGCGCACACAGGACACGAGCACCACCGAGTCACCATAACGCACCAGCACCGTGCCCGCGGCCTGCTTACCCAATTTTCCGGTTTCGATGCGCAGGGTTTCTGCACCGATCTTTCGTTCTACACAATGAGTTTGCATTGATCCTCTTCTTCTTCGCCAACATCAGCAATTAACAAAAAAGGCGCGTTACGCGCCGCGCAACTCGCCCGCCAGCATGCCACCCGTCGCGCCCCTTGAGCGCGTTCATCCCGCGCGCTGTCCGGCGCGCGCTGTCCGGCGCGCGCCAGCGTCCCGCGGAAGCAACCTCCGCGTCAGCCCCGCGTCCCGTATTCCCTGGGACCTGTCGGCTGCGCAATTCCAATTCTGCTGCCTCCCTGCCTGGCCACCAAGCTGTTCGCCCTCCATGCAGCCGCGAGGTCCAGCCGCATGTGCCGATCGCGCCAATCACTTGCGCAGACCAAGCCGCTGAATCACCGCGCGATAGCGATTGGTGTCTTTGGCGCTGAGATACCGCAGCAGGCTCGTCCGGCGGCCCACCAGCTTCAGCAAGCCCCGCCGCGAGGCGAAATCCTTCTTGTGCGTCTTGAGATGCTCGGTCAACTCAGCGATGCGGCTGGTGATGAGCGCCACCTGCACTTCCGGCGAGCCTGTGTCCTTCTCGTGTACGCGGTATTGCGAAACGAGATCAGTCTTTTCTTCTGCTTTCATGGCGAGACGGTCGTCCTGTTGACTCCGGCTGGGTCAGTCTTGCTGCAAGCGCGCGTCCCGCAGAGGGCCGTCTCCGGAGCCGCGAGCGCGCTTTGGGCGCGCGACGGTTCCGCGGGTCGCGTTGAATCGGGGGAGTTTAATCGGATCGCGGGGGGCTTGCAACCGCGCCACGGGGACCTAGGAAAGCAGCTTTTCGGCCGATTCGAGCAGGCGTTCCATGCGGAACGGCTTGCTCAGATAGCCGTCCACACCCCGGCTTTCCGCCCAAGCCTGGTGCCGCTTCCCGGCGTTCCCGGTAATCATGATCACCCGCGGCTTGTGGATAGCGGTCGGACTCTTGAGCTTGTCCATGACCAGGAAGCCGCTGCGCTTAGGCAGCATGGCATCCAGCACCACGAGATCTGGGCGGCAGGATTCCGCAAGCGTGATCGCTGCGTCCCCATCCGCCGCGGTGGTCACCGTAGCGCCCGTTTCCTCAAGAGCGACTTTAATCGCGTTGAGGATGTCCTGATCGTCATCAACCACCAGGATGGACTTCCCGTCAAATGGTGCAGACACGGCGGCTCCTCCCGGTTGCCATCGGTGAGATTTCTAATGTTCCGCCCGGCCCGGCGTTCGAATCCGAAAAAGTATAGTACCCCCAGGATGCGCAAGCAAGCCGCGTGCATCCCCTTCAACCCATTCACCAGCGACCATTCGCTTGCCTTACACCATGCCGCGACGCAGCGCCGCGAGCGGGTAGAACGTCGCCCGCCAGCGGATGCCGCCGCGCGCATAGGCAAGCACAGCCGAGCGCACAAGTGTCCAAATCATCACCAGCGCGCAGATCGGTGAAAGCAAGCCGCACCACACCGTTCGACCCACCCAGGTCAGCACAATCCACTGCAGCACGACCGTCGCCAGCCATCCCCAACGCGCTGGTCCGGTCCAAGCCAGCGCAAACGCGATCGGAAGGACAAATACCACGGCAAGTGTCGACACGTTAAGCAGGAGCTTAGCTCCGCTGTAATCGCAACCGGCGAAGGCGTTCTTCTCAAGACCACGCACCACGCCGAACCACCCGACCTGCCAGCGCACACGAACCATGTCGCCGCCTTCCAGCAGCAGGCACCTGCCGCCGGCACGCTTGATGAGCTTGCCCAGCTTGTAGTCGTCCAGCACCTCCATGCGCAAGGCGGTGTGCCCGCCGGCTTCCTCGTAAAGCGTACGGCGCACCAGGTTGAAAGCGCCGACCCCGCCAAATGCGCGCGGCGCGCCGGAATCCGGTATCCGCCACGGGCGACACTTGAGCATGTAGCAGAAACCAAAGAAGTAGCACAACGCACGCTCGAACGCGGAATGCGTGATGACCTGCGGCGTCAGGCACAGATGATCAAGTTGCAGACTGTCGGCAACGCTCACTGCCCGGCGAATGCTGACAGGGTCAAAGATCACGTCACCATCGGTAAACACCAGGTATTCCGCAGCCCGGGCAGCCGGTGTTTCAGAGGCGCGCAAGTTCGCGTGGTTCTTGCCCAGCCAGTTATCGGGCAGTTCGGCGACGTGCAGCACGGTCAGCCGCGCGTCGGCGCGGGCCAGGCGATCCATGATCGTCCCGGTTTCATCGCTGGATCGGTCATCCACGGCGACGACGTTCAGATTGGGATAATCCTGCGCGAGCACCGACCCAAGGCACTCCTCGATTTTCTCCGCCTCGTCGCGCGCTGCCACGATCACGCAGACTCGCGAGTCGCCCGCCGGGCCGGAAGATGCCGGATGCACCGGCAGCGGCGGATGCGCCCGCATGAAAAACCACAAACGGGCGAAACGCTCCAGCCAAACGCAGAACAGCGCCCATCCGCCATACAGCAATACCGTGTACCCAACCCCGTCCACCACGCGCTCCCCCGAGATCATACAGACAAAAAAGCGGGCCTCCCGATGTCGGGAAGCCCGCAGGATCATTCACACTTGGCGCTGGTATCGTCGGTCCGCGTCAACCTGTCAACGTTCTCCCGTTCGACGCGAGCGTCGGAAGTTGGTCAGCCCGGCTGATGGTCAGAACCACCACCACCATCGCCACCACCACCACCACCAGCCGCCCCACCACCAGCAGTGAGGATACCACCATCCCCACCACCA